>Ga0164290_1000042_pt1 | contig 483490 bp, 497 predicted proteins | sample Micstemetagenome_FD_108782 | JGI IMG/M metagenome (GOLD analysis project Ga0164290, IMG submission 108782) | Contaminated culture microbial community from soil near Moab, Utah, USA - Microcoleus steenstrupii SON62 (Illumina Assembly) | ecosystem: Environmental > Terrestrial > Soil > Soil crust... | reverse complement strand
CGGGTCGCTGAGCCAGAACAGGTTGCTTCTCATCGTCCCTCCGACTCGATACGAGAGAGGGATTCAAAGAATCATCAACCGATTCACGCCTCAACACTTTTATTGGGTTCTGACCCTAGCCCTCGCTCGCCCGGGCATAGCCAAAAGCGCGCAATCAAGACCCAATGCACCATTCGTCGTTGCTTTCGTGGCGTAGTACCGCGGGGTAACTACGCGCGGTACCGCGCGATGCTAGGGGAACTTCCGGGTCAAATTCGGGTTGAAGTCCCATGGGACTCACCCGAGATGCCCTGTCGGAACTCCGCGCCTGCATCGAGGCGTGCCAGCGTTGCCATAGCGCCTGCCTGACGACGCTGACGCATTGCCTCGAGAAGGGCGACAAGCACGCAGCCTCCGATCACATCCGACGGCTCATCGACTGTGCCGATATCTGCAACACCTCGGCGAATTTCATGCTCCGCGATTCACCGCTGCATCACTGGACCTGCGGAGCCTGCGCCGCCGTATGCGAGGCCTGTGCGAGGGATTGCGAACGGTTCGGGGACGAGACCATGGCCCACTGCGCCGAGGTCTGCCACGACTGCGCCGAAAAATGCCGAATGATGGCGGGGTGAAAACGATGAAAACGATCTACGCGATGACCGTCGCTGTGACGCTGGTTTCCACCAGTGCCATGGCCCAGTCCCCGACCCCACCGAACGTGCCAGCGCCGCAACCCCAGCCGACACAGTTCGAAACCCGCGGCGTGCCTAACAGCGAACAACAGCTTCGCGAGTGGCAGCAGGAACGCGCCGACGAATACTACCGCCGCCTGCGCGAATACGTGGCGTCCGTCGCCCGTATGGCCTGAAGCTCCGCCCCTACTCGCCCTTCCACTGCGGCGAGCGCTTGTTCAGGAAGGCTTCCATGCCTTCCCGGAAGTCCTTGCTCATGTAGCACATGAGGATGAGGTCCTCCCCCTCTTCGCGGCTGAGGCGCTTCTGCAGCCGGCGGACGGCTTCCTTGGTTGCCCGCAGCGTGAGCGGCGCGTTGCCGGCCACGGTCTTGGCCAACTCTTCCGCTCTCACCTGCAGTGCGGCGTGATCCTCCACGACCTCGTGAATGAAACCGGCGGCTTGCGCCTCGGGCGCCTCGAGCAACCGCGCAGTGAAGATGATCTCCTTGGTCCGGGCGGGACCGATGAGTGCAACCAGCCGCGAGATGTTGGACATCGACAGGCAGTTGCCCAAGGTGCGGGCCACCGGAAAACCAAAGCGCGACGGCTTCGTCGCCACCCGGATATCGCAGCAGGCGGCAATACCCGCCCCGCCGCCCGTGCAGGCGCCGGAGATCGCGGCAATGGTGGGAATGGGGCATTTCTCGAGCGTGCCAAGAACGCGATCGATGCGCGCTTCGTACTCGAGCGCATCCTTGGGCTCCTTGAAGGCCCGGAACTGCGAGATGTCCGTCCCCGAGGCGAAGGCCTTGTCGCCCGCACCCGTGAGCAGCAGAACCTTCACGTCTTTCTGGCTCGCGACTTCCTCGCAGATGGCGGCAAGCCGCTCGTACATCGCGAACGTCAGCGCGTTACGGGCCTGCGGCCGGTTGAAGGTGATACGGCCGACGCCGTCGCGGATTTCGTAAAGCAGCTCGTCAGACAAGGCGGTCCTCCCGGATAGGAGGCCGCACTATGGCACGGTGGTCTGCGGGTGCAAGCCTGGCGATCAGCCGGAGGCGGCGGCGGCCAGGACCCGGCGCCCGCCCAGGGCGTTCTCGATCGTCGCGGCCAGATCATCCAGCCGGTAGGGCTTCTTCAGCAGCAGCATGCCCTCTAGATCTTTGGTGTCGCCGATCTCGGCATAACCGGTGACGATGACCACCGGCAGATTGGGACGCTTGCGCCGCACCGTGCGGGCGAGCTCGATGCCGGACATGCCAGGCATGGCGAAATCGGCCAGCAACAGGTCGATCGAGGCGCCGCCATCGAAGATCTCGAGCGCGCCCTTGCCGCTACCCGCCGGGATGGCGCGATAGCCTAGCGTCTCGACATGCGAGACGGAGACCTCGCGCACCTCCTCCTGATCGTCGACCACCAGGACCGTCGCCGACGCTGCGAGATAGGAGGGCCGTGTGCGTTCGGCGTTTGGCACGGCAGGCTGTTCAGCCGTCCGCGGCAGGAAGATCTCGACCCGCGTCCCCTCACCCAGTTTGGTCTTCAGCTGCACGGCGCCGCCCAGCTGGCGGGTGACACCGTAGACCTGACTCAGGCCGAGACCGCTGCCCTTACCTGTTTCCTTGGTCGAGAAGAACGGCTCGAACGCCTTGGCTGCGACCTCGTCGGTCATGCCGGTGCCATTGTCGGTGACGGCTATCATGACGTAGTCACCGGCCGGCAGACCGGAGGGCAGATGCCCGTGACCCTTGGGCATGTTCGCCGTCTCGATCAGCAACGTGCCGCCTTCCGGCATGGCATCGCGCGCGTTGATCGCCAGGTTCAGCACGATCAGATCGAGCTGGGTTGGGTCGGCCAGCGCCGCCCAGAGATCCGGCGCCAGCGCCGTCTTGACCTCGACGGTGCCGCCAAGGGCCCGGCGCAGCATGTCGACAGGCTCGGCGGCCACCAGACGGTTGAGGTCCGTGGGCTCGGGTGTGAGCCGCTGCCGGCGGGCGTAGGCCAGAAGCTGCTCGGTGAGCTTGGCGCCGCGCTGCCCCGCGCGCCGGGCGTTCTGGACCATCCGGCGCAGGCGGTCATCCGTCAGGCGCGCCTCGACGAGCTCGAGATTGCCCAGCACAGCCATCAGCACGTTGTTGAAGTCGTGGGCGACACCGCCGGTGAGCTGGCCCAGGCTCTCCAGCTTCTGCATCTCGTGCACCTGGGCGAGAGCGGCCTCGCGCTCGCGCGTGCGCTCCTCCACCCGGCGCTCCAGCTCGGCATTCGCCTGGGCGAGTTCGGCCGTACGCTCCTGCACGCGCTGCTCAAGCTCGAGATTCAGCCGTTCGAGCTGCCGCGTCTTGCGATAGAGATCGCAATGCACGCGGACCTTGGCGCGCAGCAGTTCCGGCACCACGGGGACCGGCACGTAGTCGACGGCGCCGTGCTCGTAGCCTTTGACACGGTCGAGGTCGGTGAGCGCGATGGCCGAAACGAAGATGATGGCAATGGTCTGGAACCGCGGATGGTTCCGGATCATCGTCGCCAGCTCGTAGCCGTCGAGATCGGGCATGCTCACGTCGATGAGCGCGACCGCCACCTCGCTACGCAGCAGGTGTTGGAATGCTTCCTGCGCCGAGTTCGCCTTCAGCAGCTGCTCGCCGAGCTCGCTGAGGATGACCTCATAGCTCAGCAGCTTCGCCGGCTGGTCGTCGACGACGAGAATATTGACGCGATTATCCGCGCTCATAAGACCCCGGTTGCCCCCATGCCCTTAGCGATGCAGCCACATACGCAGGGCTGACAGCAGCTGTTCCGTGTTCACCGGCTTGGCAAGATAGTCCGAGGCCCCGGCCTCGAGGCATTTCTCGCGGTCGCCCTTCATGGCCTTGGCGGTCAGCGCGATGATCGGCAGACGCCGCAGCTCCGGCTTCTGGCGCACGATCTGGATGGTCTGATAACCGTCCATCTCGGGCATCATGATGTCGGTCAGCATGATCTTCACGTCGGGCGTGGTCTCGAGCATGGCGATCGCCTCGCGGCCGGTGGTGGCCGTGATCACCCGCATGCCGCGCCGCTCGAGCACGCTGCTCAACGCGAAGATGTTGCGCGCGTCGTCGTCGACCAGCAGCACCGTCTTGCCGACAAGATCCTCGTCGGAGCTGTGGAGGCGCTCCAACATGCGCTGCTTTTCGGCCGGCAGGTCCTCGACCACCCGGTGGAGGAAGAGCGCAGTCTCGTCGAGCAGACGCTCGGGTGATTCGACACCCTTGACCACGACGCTGCGCGCCATGGTGTGCAGCTGCGCGTCCTCCTCGGGTGAGAGCTGGCGGCCGGTGAAGACGACCACCGGCACATCGGAGAACTTCTCGTCCTGCTTGATCTTCTCCATGAACTCGAAACCGGTCATGTCCGGCAGACGCAGGTCGAGCACGATGCAGTCGTACGGCTCGGCGCGCAGCTTGGCCAACGCCTCGCCGCCGGTCTCGACCGGCACGATGTCGATGTCGTCATGGCCGAGCAGCTCGGAGATGCTGAGGCGCTCGGCCGCATTGTCCTCGACCACCAGCAGGCGCCGGCGGCGCGGAGCCGTGAAGTCCTTGATCTTGGATAGCGCCGCCTCGAGGCCTTCCTTGGTCGCCGGCTTGGTGATGAACGAGAAGGCGCCGCGGGCGAGACCGTGCTGCCGGTCCTCGTCCATGGTGACGATCTGCACCGGGATGTGGCGCGTCGTCGGGTTCTGTTTAAGCTGGCTAAGCACGGTCCAGCCGAGCATGTCGGGCAGGAAGACGTCGAGGGAGACCGCCGTCGGCTGGTACTCGCGCGCCAGGCTGAGCGCTTCGGCGCCGCGCATGGCCACCAGCACCTTCAGGCCCTGGTCATGCGCCAGATCGGCCATGATGCGGGCGTAGTGCGGGTCGTCCTCGACGATCAGCAGCACCGTGTCGCCCGGCTCCACCGCTTCGCGATCGTCGGGCACCTTGATAGCCGGCGTCTCGAGACGCGCCGCGGCGCTGGCCACGGCTGCCGTGATGGCCGGCGTGATGGCCGGGGCCGAGGCCTGGCGCTGCGGGCTCGCCGGACCGGCGTAGTTGAGTGGCAGGTAGAGCGTGAACGTGCTGCCGATGCCAGGCGTGCTGCGCAGCTGGATCTCACCACCGAGCAGGTTGGCCAGTTCGCGGCTGATGGCGAGGCCGAGACCCGTGCCGCCGTAGCGGCGGCTGGTGGACGCGTCGGCCTGCTGGAAGGCTTCGAAGATGATCTTCTGCTTCTCGCTCGGGATGCCGATACCGGTGTCGGTAACCTCAAAGGCGATAACCACCGGCGCGTGGGCCAGTGTCGGATGATCCTTGGACCAGCCGCCCTCGGACTGCACCATCTTGAGCGTGACGCTGCCCTGCTCGGTGAACTTGAAGGCGTTCGAGAGCAGGTTTTTGAGGATCTGCCGCAGGCGCTTGGAGTCCGTGATCATGCTGCGGCCGAGGCTCGGATCGAGCTGGACGTCGAACTGCAGGTGCCGGCGCTCCGCCTCGTGGCGGAACGGACCGACCATGATGTCCTGCAGGTTGCTGAAGTAGATCTCTTCGGCCTCGATCGACACAGTGCCGGACTCGATCTTCGACAGGTCGAGGATGTCCGAGATCAGATTGAGCAGGTCGGTACCAGCGCCGTGGATGGTGCGCGCGAACTCGACCTGCTTGGCCGTCAGATTGCCGTCCGGGTTGTCGGAGAGCTGCTGGCCGAGCACCAGGATCGAGTTCAGCGGCGTGCGCAGCTCGTGCGACATGTTCGCCAGGAACTCGGATTTGTACTTCGATGTGGCCGCCAGCTCCTTCGCCTTCTCCTCGAGAGCGCCGCGGGCCTGCTCGATTTCCTCGTTCTTGCGTTCGACTTCGACGTTACGTTCGGCGAGCTGCTGCGCCTTCTGCTCGAGCTGCTCGTTGGTCTGCTGCAGCTCGCGCTGACGGGTCTGCAGCTCGGTAGCCAGCTGCTGCGACTGCTTGAGCAGGCCTTCGGTCTGCATCGTGGCTTCGATCGAGTTCAGCACGATACCGATACCGGAGGTCAGCTGCTCGAGCAGCGAGACCTGCAGGCTGGTGAACTCGCTGAGCGAGGCCAGCTCCATGACCGCCTTGACCTGGCCTTCGAAGAGCACGGGCAGGACCACGATGTTCTTGGGCGTCGCCTTGAACAGGCCCGAGCCTATGGGCACGACGTTGTCCGGAATGTCGGTGATCAGCATACGGCGCGCGTCGGCGGCGCACTGGCCGACCAGGCCCTCACCGATCGACAGGCGGTCGGGATGCCCGCCCATGCCCTGGTCGGCGTAGGCGAAGAGCATCTTCAGGCTGGGCTTGCCCTCAGTGTCCATCAGGTAGATGACACCGTTCTGGGCGTTGACCAGTGGAGCCAGCTCCGAAAGCAGCATCTTGCCGACGGTGCCGAGATCGCGCTGACCCTGGAGCATGTTGGTCAGACGGGCCAGGTTGGTCTTCAGCCAGTCCTGCTCCATGTTGCGCTCCGTCGTCAGACGGAGGTTGTCGATCATCGTGTTGATGTTGTCTTTCAGCTCCGCGACCTCGCCGCGCGCATCGACCTGGATCGAGCGCGTCAGGTCGCCCTTGGTGACGGCGGTGGCCACCTCGGCGATGGCTCGCACCTGGGTCGTCAGATTGGCGGCCAGCAGGTTCACGTTGCCGGTGAGGTCCTTCCACGTACCCGAGGCGCCGGGCACGTTGGCCTGGCCGCCCAGTCGGCCTTCGACGCCGACCTCGCGGGCAACGGTCGTCACCTGGTCGGCGAAGGTCGCCAGCGTGTAGGTCATGTTGTTGATGGTTTCGGCGAGCGCCGCGACCTCACCCTTCGACTTCACGGTGAGGCTCTGCTTGAGGTCGCCCATGGCGACGGCGGTCACCACCTTCACGATGCCGCGCACCTGCTCGGTGAGGTTGGCGGCCATGACGTTCACGGTGTCGGTCAGGTCTTTCCACGTGCCGGCGACGCCGGGCACCTGCGCCTGGCCGCCGAGCTTGCCTTCCGTACCCACCTCGCGCGCGACGCGCGTCACTTCCGAGGCGAAGCCGTTGAGCTGGTCCACCATCGTGTTGATGGTGTCCTTCAACTGAAGGATTTCGCCCTTCACGTCGACGGTGATCTTGCGCGACAGGTCGCCGCGGGCCACGGCGGTGGTCACCTCGGCGATGTTTCGCACTTGGGTGGTCAGATTGGCGGCCAGCAGGTTGACGTTGTCGGTCAGGTCCTTCCACGTACCGGCGACGCCGGGCACGACGGCCTGGCCGCCGAGACGGCCTTCGGTGCCGACCTCGCGCGCCACGCGTGTCACTTCGGCAGCGAAGGAGCGCAGCTGCTCGACCATGGTGTTCATGGTCTCCTTGAGCTGCAGAATTTCGCCGCGCACGTCGACGGTGATCTTCTTCGACAAGTCGCCCGAGGCGATGGCAGTCGCCACTTCGGCGATGTTTCGCACCTGGCCCGTCAGGTTCGAGGCCATGAAGTTGACGTTGTCGGTAAGGTCCTTCCACGTACCGGCGACGCCGGGCACGACCGCCTGGCCGCCGAGGCGGCCTTCGGTGCCGACTTCGCGGGCGACGCGCGTCACCTCGCCGGCGAAGCCGTTGAGCTGGTCCACCATGGTGTTGATGGTGTTCTTGAGCTCGAGAATTTCGCCCTTCACGTCGACGGTGATCTTGCGCGACAAGTCGCCGCGGGCCACGGCCGTGGTCACCTCGGCGATGTTACGAACCTGCGCTGTCAGGTTCGAGGCCATGAAGTTGACGGAGTCCGTCAGATCCTTCCAGGTGCCGGCAACGCCGGGCACGTTCGCCTGACCGCCCAGCCGGCCTTCGGTGCCGACCTCGCGCGCGACGCGCGTCACCTCACCGGCGAAGCGGTTGAGCTGGTCCACCATCGTGTTCAGCGTTTCCTTCAGCTGAAGGATCTCGCCGCGCACGTCGACGGTGATCTTGCGTGACAAGTCTCCCGAGGCCACGGCGGTGGCCACTTCGGCGATGTTTCGCACCTGACCCGTGAGGTTCGAGGCCATCGAGTTCACGGACTCGGTCAGATCCTTCCAGGTGCCAGCGACGCCGGGCACCTGCGCCTGACCGCCCAGCCGGCCTTCGGTGCCGACCTCGCGTGCCACGCGCGTCACCTCACCGGCGAAGGCGTTGAGCTGGTCCACCATCGTGTTGATGGTTTCCTTGAGCTGCAGGATTTCACCGGACACGTTCACGGTGATCTTCTTCGACAGGTCGCCCTGGGCAACGGCGGTGGTCACTTCGGCGATGTTTCGCACCTGGCCGGTCAGGTTCGAGGCCATCGAGTTCACGGAGTCCGTGAGATCCTTCCACGTGCCGGCGACGCCCTTCACCTGCGCCTGGCCGCCGAGCTTGCCTTCCGTGCCCACCTCGCGCGCGACGCGCGTCACCTCGCCGGCAAAGGCGTTGAGCTGGTCCACCATCGTGTTGATGGTGTCCTTGAGCTGAAGGATTTCGCCCGAGACGTTGACGGTGATCTTCTTCGACAAGTCGCCCGAGGCGATGGCCGTCGACACTTCGGCGATGTTTCGCACCTGAGCGGTCAGGTTCGAGGCCATCGAGTTCACGGAGTCCGTCAAATCCTTCCAGGTGCCGGCGACGCCGGGCACCAGCGCCTGGCCACCGAGTCGGCCTTCGGTGCCGACCTCGCGCGCCACGCGCGTCACCTCGCCGGCGAAGCCGTTGAGCTGGTCCACCATCGTGTTGATGGTGTTCTTGAGCTCGAGAATTTCGCCCTTCACGTCGACGGTGATCTTGCGCGACAGGTCGCCGCGGGCCACGGCCGTGGTCACCTCGGCGATGTTACGAACCTGGGACGTCAGGTTCGAGGCCATGAAGTTGACCGAGTCCGTGAGGTCCTTCCAGGTGCCGGCGACGCCGGGCACGTTCGCCTGGCCGCCGAGCCGGCCTTCTGTGCCGACCTCGCGCGCCACGCGCGTCACTTCCGAGGCGAAGCCGTTGAGCTGGTCCACCATCGTGTTGATGGTGTCCTTGAGCTCGAGAATTTCGCCGCGCACGTCGACGGTGATCTTGCGCGACAGGTCGCCGCGGGCCACGGCCGTGGTGACCTGCGCGATGTTACGCACCTGGTCGGTCAGGTTGCCGCACATCGCATTGACGGAGTCCGTGAGATCCTTCCACGTGCCGGCGACACCCGGCACGATGGCCTGGCCGCCGAGCTTGCCTTCGGTGCCGACCTCGCGGGCCACGCGCGTCACTTCCGAGGCGAAGCCGCGCAGCTGGTCCACCATCGTGTTGATGGCTTCCTTGAGCTGGAGGATTTCGCCGCGCACGTCGACGGTGATCTTCTTCGACAGGTCGCCGTTGGCCACGGCGATCGTCACGTCGGCGATGTTTCGGACCTGGGCGGTCAGGTTCGAGGCCATCGAGTTGACGGATTCCGTCAAGTCCTTCCACACGCCGGTCACTTCGCGGACCTGCGCCTGACCGCCGAGCTTGCCGTCGGTGCCGACCTCGCGCGCCACGCGCGTCACCTCGGAGGTAAACACGTTGAGCTGCTTGATCATGGTGTTGACGATGTTGGCGGAGCGCAGGAACTCGCCCTGTAGCGGTCGCCCGTCGACCTCGATCGGCACGGTCTGCAGCAGGTCACCGCGCGCCACCGCGGCGATGGCGCGGGTCACCGCCGTGGTCGGCCACAGCAGGTCGTCGATCATCGTGTTGACCGACAGCTCCATGTCGCCCCAGGCGCCCTGCGAGAGGCCGAAGCGCACGCGCTTGCGCGTCTTGCCTTCGCGGCCCACGACCTGCCCGACTTCCTCGAGCTGGCGCGCCATGCGCTCATTGGCCGCGACGATCTCGTTGAAAGCGTCGGCGATCTTGGCGGCCGGACCAACGTGGTCGCGCGACAGACGGATGGAGAAATCGCCGGCACGGACCGCCTGCAGCGCATCCTCGAGCATCTGCAGGTCGAAATGCGGCACGGATGAGCCGTTGCCGTTGCTGTGACCTTCAGCAAGCAGGTGATCCGGGATCGGCGTCGACGGCGAAGAGCCGACGGCACTTCCGACATCCACCGGTGCGCTGGTTTTGGAGGTTGGCGCCATCTTGTTTCTCCGCGTATCGAAAACGGTCCGAAGATCACAGGCTCTTCGGGTTGTATCACCGGCGATTTGCGGAAAGAAGGCGAGTTGAACGGTATTCGGCCCCCTACCTCCTTGGGAGTAGGTAGTTCACCTTAAGCGTTGCAGTAAAAGGCATATTTAGAGGTAGTCAGGCGCCCTACTAGAGGCAAAATACCCCCAACCGAAAGCACTACAATCGTCGCCAAACTGACCATGGCACCGCGCTGAATCCTCCGTTCGAGGCCCTGAACACAGCGGTCAAAAAGCCGGCCACCACCCCGCTTTCAGGGCAGGAAGCCGCCGACCTGACGGCGCCACAGCGCCGCGTAGGGCCCTTCGCGCGCCAGGAGCGCGGCGTGCGGTCCCTCCTCGATGATCCGGCCGCCGTCGAGGTAGATGATGCGGTCCATGCCCGTGATCGTCGACAGCCGATGCGCGATGGCAATGACGGTCCGCCCCGCGATCAGGCGCCAGAGCGCCTCCTGGATCAGATGCTCGGTCTCGGAATCAAGCGACGATGTCGCCTCATCGAGCACGAGGATCGGCGCGTTCTTGAGAAAGGCCCGGGCCACAGCGACACGCTGACGCTCGCCGCCCGAGAGCCGGATCCCCTGCTCGCCGACGATGGTGGCGTAGCCTTCGGCACGGCGGACGATGAACTCATGGCAATGAGCCTGTGTGGCGGCCGCAACGATGTCTTCATCGCTCGCTTCCGGCCGCGCGTAGCGGATATTGTCGCCGATCGAGCGGTGAAAGAGACCGGGCTGTTGCGGGACCTCGCCGATCGCGCGATTGAGGGATTCCAGGGTGAGAGTCGAGATGTCCTGCCCGTCGACGATGATCTGTCCGGCGTCGAGCACGAACTGGCGGCGCAGGAGCTTGACCAGCGTGCTCTTACCCGCGCCGGACGGACCGACGAGGGCCACCTTCTCGCCGCCGGCGATCGACAGGTTGAGGCCTTCGAAGACCGACAGACGGTCGCTATGCGCGAAATGGATGGCACGGAACTCGATCGCGCCGGTCGTCACGGTCAACGGCCGGGCGGCTGGCGCATCGACGATCTCGTGCGGCTGACTCACGAGTTCGATGGCTTCCGCGACCGTGCCGTAATTCTCAAAGAATTCGAGAAAGCGGGTCGACAACGCCCAGGTCTGATTCGAGATCAGCGTCGCCAGCGATACCACCATGACAAAATCACCGACGGTCATCCCGCCGCCGAGGACTTCCGCGACGGCAATACCGATCAGCACAAGCGCGAAGACCAGGGTGGCGCCGTGCTGGACCAGCTGCATCACGGCGATGAACCACCGCAGGCGGCGCGAGGCATCCATCTCCCGCTGAAGAAAGAGCGAGAGGAAATCGCGTTCGAACGGCGCACGCGCGAAGGCGCGCACCAGCTCGGCATTGCTGATCACGTCGATCAGCCGCCCCGTCGAGGTCGAGATCTCGTCCGAGAGAGCGCGCGACAGGGCGAGACAGCGTCGGGCCAGGCGAGCCGAGACGGAGAGGTAGAGAGCTGTCCAGGCGAGGATGACCACGGCAAACACGGCGTTCGTGGCGATGAGCAGCCCGATGCCCACGGCCAGGATGGTGATGATACGCACGGTGTCGTGCAGCACGATGTTCATCAGCGAGAGCGAATTCTGCCCCGCCTGCTTGATCTTCTGGCCGAGACGCCCGGCGAAGTTCTCCTGGAAGTAGCGCGGCGAATGCTCGATCAGATAGGAGAACAGATACGCCTGGATCATGTAGCGCAGCGGTGGCGAGAAGCGGATATCGGACAGCTGATAGAGCCGGTTGAAGATCGACGAGACGATCCAGGCGCCACCGAGGGCGGCCAGCCAGAACAGGACGGCGGGCGTCCAGGTCCCGCTTCCGGCGGCGTGCTGGAGTTCCTCCACGAAGCCGCGCAGCGCCGGCGCTTCGAGCGCCATCGTGGCCATCGACATTGCCGCGATGAACATGAGCCAGAGCGCCTGGCCGCGCAGCCGCCGGCGTACGAACAGCAGGATCAGCGCCCAGGGATTCTTGGGGATCGGGCCGTCAGCAAAGGTCCGGTAGTAAAGCGACTCGGTCGGCGGCATGGAAGTACTGGTGATTATCGGCCGGCTGCCCTATCAAGGCGATAGCATGCCTGTCTATCGCGACCTGGATCAGGTGACGCTCGATCGCCTGTACAATCCCCGTCAGCATACGCCCAACGCCTCGGCCACGATCCAGGGCTACACCGCAACAAGCCGGGACGTCGCAGCAAGGTTCCGTTGCCTGCGCGACTTGTCTTACGGTGACGATCCCGAGGAAAAGCTCGACCTGGTTCTACCGGACCTGCCGCGAAACGCGCCGGTGCTTCTGTTTCTGCACGGCGGCCAATGGCAATTGCTGAGCAAGGACGACAGTCTCTTCCCCGCCCCGCCCTTTACCGAGCGCGGCGTCATTTTTGCGGCGGCTTCGTTCGGTGCCGTCCCTAAAGTGCCGCTCGAAACCCTGGTCGAGCGGAGCCGGCGGGCCCTGGGCTGGCTGATCGCCAATATCGGCCGGCATGGCGGCGATCCCGGACGCATCGTGGTCGCCGGGCATTCCTCGGGCGCCCATCTCGCCGCCATGATTGCGACGACGGATGCGTCGGCGCTGCGCGGCATCGTCCTGGTCAGCGGTCTCTACGACCTCGAACCCGTGCGCCTCAGCTATCGCAATGAGATCCTAAAGCTCGATGAGGCGCGCGCAGCAGCCCTCAGCCCGCTACGGCATCTTCCGGCAACGGGCTGCCCGGCCGTGGTGGCCACAGCCGAGAACGACACATCCGAGTTCATCCGCCAGGGCGCAGAGTTCGCCAATGCCTGGGCCAACCGGGTCGCGCGGACAACCCGCCTCCATGTCATGGGCCACAACCACTACACCCTGATCGAAACCCTGGCCGACCCTACCAGCCCCTTGGGCGAGGCGGCGCTGGCTCTGATGGCGTCCAAGGCCTGAGATTAGTTTTCGTACGGCACGGGCGGAGTTTTTCTCGATTGTGACTGGCCCTATCCCGGTCCATTTGGAAGGCAAAGGAGCCTTCCCATGACCGTCCCGTTTGACCGGCCCGACCCCGAAGAACATCATCGCGCCCTCAGCACGTATCGCGACGATCCCGAGCCGCCTTTGGCCGAGCTTCTCGGCGACCCCACCCTGCACACCCTGATGGCCCGCGACGGCATCAATAGGGCTGATCTGGAACGGCTCGTGGCGGCAACGCGCCGGCGTCTGCGGCTGCAGCCGCGCCTGCCGCGACAGGCGATTTTCGAGAGCACGCTGTTTGCGGAATGCGGCGCTAGTTGAGTGCGGGATGACTGATCTCCCGATTCATAAAGCGATTCTAATAGGCTGAATAAAAACGATAATTAAAATTTTCGTATGCCCCTTGACGGAAAGAACAAAACAAGAACATTATGTCCGTCCAAATGAACGAGGAGACGGACATGACCGACTTTATGAATCGCGTCGCCGAAGGCGCCGGACTGGCGGCGGTAATGACTTCGATCCTGATGTGGTCGAGCCTCGCAGAAGCCTTCCTCCGCTAGGACACGGGCCGTGGATTTCGCCATCGCCCCGTCTCCAGCTGACGGAAACAGCGACGGCTGGGACGTCCTCTACCTGCGCGCCGAGTGCGGGAGCGAGCGACCGCTGCGCCTGGCCAGCTTCGGCTACCGGGATCACGCCGAGGCTTTCCTCGACGATCTGCTGGCGGGAGACAACCTGCATCATGCGTGAGGCCGCTAAAGCCCACGGCACTACCGGCGACGAGGCCAAGGCCGAGGCGCTGGCACTGGGCGCGCTCGCCTATCTGCTCGAGGACCCCGAGCGAACGAACCGGTTTGTCGGTGTGACGGGCGTGGACGGAGACAGCCTCCCACCCCGCCTGGGCGATCCTGTTTTCCTCGGCTGCGTCCTCGATTTCGTGCTCGAGGATGAGACGTTGCTGATCGCCGTGGCCGAGATGGCCGGGCTTCGTGCCGACCGCATCGCGCGGCTGCGCCAGCGTCTTCCTGGTGCTCAGCCGCCGGGTTGACGCAACGCCGGATGCCGCAGATGCCGAGTCGTGACAGTGCGAATCGCCTCTAACGCAGTAAAATCCGATATTCGCGTTGCATCGTTGCCCCGAATCGGCGCAAACCGGGGCTTGCCATGGCGGCTCCGCTTCGGTCCCCCCGCCCGCTGGCCGTCCCACCGCTCAACCGGAGGATTCCATGAGCAAAGCTACTCTCGTCGACGTCGTTCGCGAGCACACTGAATGCACCGTCAACGCCGCCAAGGAAGCCGTTGACGCGATCTTCGACACCATCACCAAGACGCTGAAGAAGGAAGGCTCGATGGCCCTCGTCGGCTTCGGGACCTTCAAGACCGGTAAGCGCGCCGCCCGCACGGGCCGCAATCCGCAGACCGGCGCCACGATCAAGATCGCGGCCAGCAAGACCGTCCGCTTCAAGGCTTCGAAGCAGCTCAAGGGCAGCATCTGAGCGGAGCGACCGGCGCGGGGCTTAGCCCCGCTGCCTGGTTCTGCAGGACCGCCGGAGCTGTCGCCGGTCGGCTCCGGAGGCCCCCAGAGGCAGACTCTGGAAAGTCATCCACCCAGCCGCGAAAGCGGCTCGGGTGGATTTTTCGTTTCAGCGCACGAACTGATCAACGAATCGCTCGCCGAGCCCGGCGGCGGTGTAGTGCTTGCGGCACATATCGATCTTGGTGAACACGTCCTCGAAGCCGGTATGCCGATCCTGCTCGTCGACGTAGTACATGCAGCCTGAGATGTTGAAGAACGTGATCATTTCCGGCACGTCGGGATCGACGACGAGCGTGTGCGTCTCGCCCGGCGGCTCGAACACGTAGGATCCCTCGGTTGCAACCCAGTCGTGCTCCAGATAGCGCCAGGAGCCTTTCAGGACATAGCCATGGACCGGGGCCGGGTGACGGTGCCGGCTGAGCACGCCGGCCCGGCGTACGCGCAGCAGGTTGCACCACTGGCCGTTGACCGTGTTCAGCATCAAGGGTCGGAACCAGACATTGGGCGCCTGGGGCACCCAGACGCGCTCGTCGTCCGGCATTGCGCGCACCACGATCTCCGGGGGCGATAGCGGATGCGCGGGGGTGGATTTGACGGCGGCGACAGTCATGAGCGGTCTCCCGGTTTCGGACGCCGATTATCCCACAGCGACGCGCTGACGCCACCGGCGCAGCGCCACCACGGCCCAGATCGCCTCGACCACTCCGAACGGCCAGGCGCCCTGCAGGAAGCCGTAAGCCGAGGCAAGCCCGCAGGCCCCGGCGAAGGCCAGCACGTATCCGGCGTGGCGATCCTCGAGCGCGTAAAACACCAGCATCGCGCTGACCGCGAGCAGACCGAATGCCGTCAGACTATCCATACTCTTCTTCCACTCCTTCTCAGCCCCCGCGCCTTGCCGCCCCCTGGCCGTGCTGCTAGCGTTTCGGCATGGGGTTCAGCGGCGTCGATCCTTGGCGCTGGCAGTATTTCGCGCACCAGCCGGTTCCGGAAGCGTTGATCATTCCGATCGATGACGCAACCGCCTGGGATCTCTACCCGCGCCATCGCTGGATCTACGACAAGCTGAAAATCTGCGAGACGCAAGGCTTGCCTGCCGGCCCGCACGGCACGGAACCGCCCACCTATCCTGTCTTCTCCAAGCCGATCTACAATCTGCGGGGCATGGGAACGGGTGGCCGTGTGGTGCGCTCGGCCCGCGGCTACCGTGCCTCGCTGACCCCCGGCCATATGTGGATGCCGCTGTTCAGTGGCGTCCATGTCAGCACCGATGTGGCGCTCGCCCGTGGCAAGCCGAAATGGTGGCGTCACACGACCGGCAAGCCGGGCCCGCACGGCACATTCGACTACTGGACCGTCCATGCCGCAAGGCGTCCGGCGCTCGAGCGCCGGCTGGGCGCTTGGCTGCGGCGTGCCCTTCCCGGCTTCAGCGGTATCGTCAACATCGAGACCATCGGCGGCCGCCTCATCGAGGCCCATCTGCGCATGGCCGAGCAATGGCTCGACCTCAACGGCGCGGGCTGGCTGGCCGCGGTCGTCCGTCTCTATCGCGACGGCGAATGGCGCTTTGACGATGCCGGGCGGCGCACAGGCTACAGCGTCGTGCTGTTCGGGGAGCACGGCAAAGGCTGGAGCATCGATCCCAAGGCTGTTGACGCGCTGCGCCGCCGGCCGGGCGTCTCGTCGATCCAGATCACCTTCGATCCGGCGAAGCCCCCGGCCGACCACGCCATGCCGCCCGGTGGCTTCCGCCTGGCGATCGTCAATACGACGAGCCTGAAGATCGGCCGCGCCGTCCGCGAGGAGCTGCGCGGCCTGTTCCGCTCAGTGGATGTCGTCAGCCTCGCCCATCGCCCGCTTCAGAGCCTCGACGGTGAAGCCGGGCTGCTTCGCGGCGTTGAGGATCACGGCCTCGCGGCGGGCGATCAACGCGGCCGCCTCGATGACCTTGCTGGCCATACCAGCCGGAATGACCACGGCGCCGTGACGATCCGCGTGAACAAGATCCCCTGAATTCACCAGCATGCCGGCCACGTTCACCGTGCCGCCGAAATCGACCAGGTGGACCCAGGCGTGCGACGGCGCGATCGAGCCCGCCAGCACGAAGAAGCCCTCGGCCATCATGTCGATGTCGCGCACGCAGCCGTCGGTCACCGTGCCGATGCAGCCCAGCGATTTGTGGACGTTGGTCTGCACCTCGCCCCAGAAGGCGCCGTAGCCGCGATCCTCGCCATCGATGTCCTGCATGATCATGATCGACGGGCGCGGGCCGCCCTTCTCGATGTACTCGAAATACGCCAGACGCTGGGCCTTGGCCTTGTCCTTGGGCAGCGGGCTCGGCTCCTTGGAACGGATGGTCGCTGTGCGGGCATAGGCCAGAACCGGCTTCATCTGCGGGAACGGCGCCTCCAGCGGTCGCACCGTAAAGCCCTTGGCCCGCCTTTCGGGGTTCGTCAGCTCCAGCGCGTTGCAGATCGTCGGGGTGTCTAGGGCCAGCAGGCCGCTGCGCTGGGCGTCGGTCAGGCTATCAGTCATTTTTATAGGTTTCCTCTGGTGTTAGAGACTTTCCTTATAGCGCACAGGTACGGAACCCGGCGAACACGTCGCGCCGGTCCGGGGTGAAGAAGTTGCGATAGCCCGGACGCGCAATGCGCAGGCTGGAGGCGAAGCAACCGCCACGCAACACCTTGCGCGTGCCGAACCACGGCTTCGAGTAATCCTCATCAGGGTCGGGCGCGAACCCGGCGAAGGGCTGGAAATCGGACGAGGTCCATTCCCAGGCATTGCCGGCCATCTGGCGGCAGCCGAAAGCGCTGTCACCGGCCGGGCAGGCCGCCACGTCCAAGGCACGGTCGTAGGCGAAATCGAGATTGGCGCGGAAGCGCGCCGGCGCCTCCTCGCCCCATGGCCAGCGTCGTTTAATGTCAGCGAGCGAGCGGCCGTCAGGGCTCGGCTCGCCCAAGGCCGCAGCCTCCCATTCCGCCTCGGTTGGCAACCGGCGCCTCGCCCAGCGGCACCAGGCCTCCGCCTCGTGGAAGTTGACGAACATGATGGGCGCGTCGGCGGCCAGGGCCTCGATCTGGTCGTAGCGGCGCCAGGCGTATTGCTGGTCCTCTTCGACCCAGTAGATCGGCCGCTCGGCCTTCGCCCCTTCGCGCCAGGCCCATCCCGCCTCGCTCCACAGCTCCCGCCGGCGATAGCCGCCCTCGGCCACGAAGACCGCGAATTCGAGATTGGTCACCGGCGCCTGGGCGATTTGAAACGCTGACAATTCAACGGTGTGCGCCCATTTCTCATTATCAAACACGAAGCCCTCGCGCGAGGTGGCACCGAGCCGCCACTTGCCTCCGGGCACGGCCGCATCGCCCGGATAGGGACCGGCTCCTTCCTGCGCCATGTCGCCGAGATCGGGCGGCTGGCAACCCAGCATCTGCCGGCTGGAGGTCAGCGCCTCGATCTGGCTGTCCTCGTGACGCACGGCGAGGTCGTAGAAATAGCGGACATCGTCGCCAAGATTGCTGCGCTCGATGCGGTCGAGCTGCCGCTTCAGCACCTCGTCCATGTAACCGAGCGTCGTCTCGAGATTGGGCAAGGGCGACGACACCTGATCCCCTGGCTTCCACAGCCGGTCGCCGTCCTCGCGCAGCGGCGTATCGCCGTGGACGTGCCGCAGGGTCCAGTATTCGTGGAACCAACCGATCTCGCCGATCCGCCAGAGGATCGGCCGCGCCCCGCCCGGTCGCTCAGTCAGCTGCTCGGGCGAGAGATCCTCGACCAGCCGGCGCGTCCGTCGCCGGGCCTCGCGAAGCTGCGTGGCCAAGGCTCCGGCGCTCACCCCGCTGGTTGGCCGTTCGCTCCCCATGGTTGATTCTTAACACGCCGGAAGGCCCGGCTGCACGAGCCGATAATTCCCTTATTCTTCAACCCATTAGGGAGAAAAGATAAAGCAGAGTCAGGCCGCCCGCAGGAGGTGCAGGCTGAAGAGCTTCTGCTCGTCGAGCCAGACATCCTCCGGCTCGAACCCGGCGCGCCGGGCGAGGTCCTGCATCCCCTCGATAGTGAACTTGTAAGAGCTTTCGGTGTGGATGCTCTCACCCTCGCCGAAGCCGAAGCTGCGACCGGCGACGCTCACCCGCTGCGCCTTCCGGCTGACCAGATGCATTTCGATCCGGCCAAGCCCCGGATTATAGAAGGCGTAGTGATCGAACGCGGCCAGGTCGAACGTACCGCCGAGCTCGCGGTTGATGCGGGTGAGCAAGTTGAGGTTGAACGCGGCCGTCACGCCGGCCCCGTCGTTGTAGGCCGCGTGGAGGCGCGCCGTGTCCTTGCGCAGGTCGGCGCCGAGCAGCAGGCAGCCTCCGCCCGCGAGCCGCCGGGCGGCCTGACGCAGGAAGCTCAGCGCCTCGTCGGGCGCGAAATTGCCGATCGTCGAGCCGAGGAACAGCGCCGCGCGCGTGCGTGCCGGACGTTTGGACGACGGGACTGAGAACGGACGCGAATAGTCGGCCACGATGGCCGTGACCTCGATATGCGGGTATTCCGCCGCCAGGCGCTGCGCCGCAGCGTCAAGATGTTCGGCCGAAATGTCGACCGGTGTGTAAGCCGCCGGTGTCTCGAGCGCGTTGAGCACAGGTCGAACCTTCTGCAAGCCACCGCTGCCGTACTCGATCAGATGGGCGCCGGGACCGATGCGCGCCGCGATATCGGTGGCATGGCTGCGCAGGATCGCCGTCTCGGTTCGTGTCGGATAGTACTCCGGCAGATCGCAGATCGCCTCGAAGAGCGCCGAGCCCCTGGCGTCGTAGAAATACATCGGCGGGATGGACTTCGGCGTGCGCGCCAGCCCATAGAGCACCGCGTCGCGAAACGATACGACTTCCGGCGCCAGATCAACGAGGCGGGCAGCATTCTGCAGCATGCGTCTTCCTGTCGGAGACTCTGCCACAACCGGCCGGCGGGCCGGGAATTCAATTCCGCGTGATGATGCTATGGTAGGCCGCTTGCTACTTGGGATGACCATGCGCCTCGACGACCTCCCTACGCCCTCTCTCATTCTTGATCGCACGCGCCTCGAGAAAAACATCGCCCGGCTACAGGGCCGGGCACGGGATCTCGGGGTCGCCCTTCGCCCGCATCTCAAGACCGCCAAATCGGCGCGGGTCGCGGAACTCGCCACGGGCGGCAAGGGTCCGATCACCGTGTCGACTCTTGCCGAGGCAACGTACTTCGCCGGCCACGGGTTCCAGGACATCACCTACGCCGTCCCCATCGTGCCGGCCAAACTCGACACCATCGCCGGCCTGCTGGCCAAAAGTGTCGATCTCAAACTGATTACCGACAACGAGGTAGTGGCTAAAGCAATTGCGGAACGCGGCCGTGCGCTCGGCGTCACCTTCCGCGTGCTGATCAAGATCGACACCGGTCTCGGTCGTGCCGGCATCGCCCCTGACTCAGAGGCCCTTTTGCCGATTGCCAAGGCGCTGCACGCTTCAGGTGCCGAGCTCGCCGGCGTGCTGGCCCATGCGGGCCATTCCTACAATGCAAGCAGCATCGAGGAGATCAAAGAGATCGCCGAGGCGGAACGCGCCGGCGTGGTCAAAGCGGCCGAACGTCTGCGCGCCGCCGGCCTGCCCTGCCCGATCGTCAGCGTGGGCTCGACGCCGACTGCGATCCATGCCGAGAAGCTCGACGGCGTCACCGAGATGCGTCCCGGCAATTTCGTCTTCTTCGACCTGTTCCAGCTCGGCATCGAATCCTGCGAGGTGAACGAGATCGCGGTCTCGGTCCTCGCCTCGGTGAGCGGCCATCACCGCGAGCGCAACCACATCCTGATCGATGCCGGCGGCCTGGCGCTCTCCAAGGACACCGGCGCCAACCGCAACGCGCCCGGCACCGGATACGGCCTGGTCTGCCTGCCAGGCGGCAAGGTGCCGCTGCCCGGCCTCGCCGTGCTCGACGTACACCAGGAGCACGGACTGATCGGTCACCAGCGCGCCCTCGACGCGATCAACAATCTGCCCTTCGAGCGTTTTCCCGTCGGCAGCCGGCTGCGTGTGCTGCCCAATCATGTCTGCATGACCGCGGCGATGTACGACCGCTACTACGTCACAGAGGGTGGCACCGAGATCGTCGACGAGTGGGACCGCGTCAACGGCTGGTGATCGTGAGACCAAGTTCCAACCGGCAATGATAAATCTGATTCATAAGATCCGATGTTGGCTCCGACATTCCTCTCAAGTTCATATTCGAGAGCGGCACATTCAAACACCGGCGGATGTTGTCGATTTGATAGATCGATTTCTCGATGGCAAGGTCAGCTACGATTTCGAATGGGACGATTTCATTTCTTGGAGGCACGATAGCCTTGGCATTGAAGCAATCCGAAGTCGGATTGGCGAACATGAAGGTTTGTTGTTTTCGCGCGATAAGGGGGATCGTCGCCAATATGTTGCAAAGCTAATTGAAGAGCGGAATCGTATCGCCGCCCTCATAGGACGGCTGCCGCGTTCTGCGGATGTTGACTGGGCTTAGCCGTCCACGTCCCTGGGATTGCTGATCGCCGCTCGCGCGCGCGCCTCGGCCAGCAGCGCGTCATAGAGCGTCTTGTCGGCGTCATACTTGCCCGCGCGGATATCGGCGACTGTCACAGCCGGAACGGCGGGCAACGCCGTCTGCATCTCGCGCGCCGCGATGGCCAGTGCGCTTGAGATCATCAGGCCCGTGAGCCGCTTGTCGGGCGGGAGGAACGGCAACACATCGTTGGCCAGCGCCGCGCGGGCAATCTCCAGCAGCTCTCTGGCGTCCGGCCGGTCGGTCATGGTCCAGTCCCGTTCACGGAGAAGTCATCCGCAGCAGCTGATATTCGAGCTCGGCCACGCGCCGGCCGGTAAGTGCCAGGTCCAGAGACGGCTGGGCGCCCGAGACGTGCCGTTCGCCCTGCTGCAGGGCGATGGTCGCCCAGCGTGCATGGGCCATCGTCTCCCAATAGAGCACAGCGTCGGCATCCACCTTGAAGCCGGCCTCGGCCTCGTAGCCCGCGATGAAATCGCCACGTGCGCCGATCCCTCCGGCCTCGCGCTGGTTGGCGCCGAAGCGCCAGCAACGCGCGCAGAACCAGCCGATATCCTCGTGCCGCTCGCCCCAGCCGGCGAACTCCCAATCGAGGATGCCCGTCAGCCCCTGCTCATCGACCATGTAATTGCCGGTGCGGAAATCGCGATGGCTCAGCACCAGCTCACCTTCGGGCGGCGCGTGACGCTCCAGCCAGCGCAACCCCCATTCGAGCGCCGGGCGCGGCGCGCGATAGGTATCGAGCCAGGTGCGATAGGTGGCGATGGCCTCAAGCGCCGGCGCCTGGCCGGGCAGCGGCAGGAAATCGAGATCGGCACGCGGCGGCCGGATGGTGTGGATCCTCGCCAGCTCACGCCCCAACCGATTGGCCAGCGCCGCGCGATCCCCTCTCCAGCGATCGTCACGCACCAGCATATGCCCGGCGGCCGTCCCGCCGACGCGCTTCATCACATAGAACGGCCGTCCGATGATTGATTTGTCGGAGCATAGCGCCAGCGGTTCCGGCACGGTTACTCCGGCCGCGTGAGCGGCCCTGAGAAGTGCGAACTCCTCCATCCGGCTATGGCTGACGGCGACACCCGACGGCGCATCAGTACGCAGGACCAGCTTCTGGGGACCGTTGTGTGCGCCACCCGAAACATCGGCGTCGAGCGCGTAGTTCTCCTGGATGGCGCCGCCGCCGAGCTTTTCCATCCGCCGGATGGAGACCGAGCGCGCGCCCAGCCCGCCGATGAGATGGCGCGCCAGCGATGCCGTGGCGGCCGGGGTGGCTAGTTCCAACCCCAGAACTCCGTGCCCTCGGAGAGCAGGGTTCGCGCGAGCACCATCTTGTGCACCTCGGACGCGCCGTCGACCAGCCGCGCCTGGCGCGCGTAGCGGTACATCCATTCGAGCGGCGTGTCGCGCGAATAGCCGCGCGCCCCGAGCAGCTGCATCGCCGTGTCGACCGATTTGTGCAGCACGTCGGCGACCGCGACCTTGGCCATCGAGACTTCCTTGCGCGCGAAATCACCCTGGTCGAGCTTCCAGGCGGCGCGCATGGTGAGCAGCCGACCGACCTCGATCTCCATGGCCGCCGAGCCCAGCAGCCATTGCACCCCTTCGTGGTCCGCGAGCTTCATGCCGAAGCTCTCGCGCTCCTTCACATAGGCGAAGCATTCCTCCAGCGCTCGCTTGGCCATGCCCAGCCAGCGCATGCAGTGGGTCAGCCGCGCCGGGCCGAGCCGAATCTGCGTCACCTTGAGGCCGTCCCCGACCTTCATCAGCACGTTCTCGTCGGCGATCTCCAGGCCATTGAACACCAGCTCGCAGTGCCCGCCATGCTCCTCCGGCCCCATGATCGGGATGCGGCGGACGATCTTCCAGCCTGGCTGGTCGGCATCGAACAGGAAAGCGGTCAACCCCTTGCGCGCGTCGTTCGATGTCCGGGCAATGAGAATGAAATGCTGCGCCTCGCCCGCACCGGTGATGAACCACTTGTGGCCCCGGATCACCCACTTCTTGCCGCGCTTCGTCGCCTTGGTGAGCATGGTCGACGGATCGGAGCCCGCGCCTGGCATCGGCTCCGTCATGACGAAGGTGGAGCGCACCTTGCCGTCGATGATCGGCTGCAGCCAGCGCGTCTTCTGCTTCGCCGTGCCGATCTTGTTGAGCACCTGCATGTTGCCGTCGTCGGGTGCTGCGCAGTTGAACACCACCGGCCCGAACAGCGAGCGCGCCGCCTCCTCGTAGCAGGCGGCCATGCCGACATGGTTCAGGCCCAGGCCGCCGCGCTCCTTGGGCATCTGCGGCGCCCACAGCCCGGCGGCTTTGGCTTTCTGGCGCAGCGCCTCCAGCCGGTCGAGGCGGATATTCTCGCCCTCGCCCCAGTTCGACGGATCGCGCTCCGCCGGCAGCAACTCATCCGCGACGAAGTCGCGGATGCGCAGCCGGATCTTCTCCGTCGCCGCCGGGAGCGCGAAGTCCATCGCCGCCTCAGGCCGGCGGCGCCCAGAACGGCGCCGGGCGGATGATCTCATTCTCCATATGGACGAAGAGCTTCGCGGCTTTGCCGAGATAGGCGTTCCACTTCGGATCGGCCTGCATCTTGTTGCGCCGCTCCTGCCGGTCGGCCAGATCCTTGTAGGCCCAGAGATGGACCAGCTGATGCTGCGGGCCGATATCGGACACGTAGAAGCCGATGCAGCGACCGAGATGGCCGACCTGCACCTCCAGCCCCTCGGCCTGGTAGAGCTTCGCCCACTCGCCGGTCTTGCCCGGCTCGACGAAATAGGTCCGCTTGTCGACGATGCCGATCGACGGCGGGTTGCCCGACGGCTTCATCGGCCAGAACGGCGCATCCTTCATGATGCGGTTGTCCTGGGCCACCATGAACTGGGCCGAGGTGGCGCGATAGGCGTTCCAGCCGGCGTCGGATTCCAGCGCCGCGCGTGCCTTTGCGCGCTGGTCGATGCTCTTGTACTCCCAGACATGGACGACGCGGTTCTGCACACCGATATCGAGGACGTAGTAGCCTAGGCATTTCGGCAGATACTTGTTCTGGATCGGCCAGCCATTCTCGCCATAGAGCTTGAGATAGGCGCCCAACGTCCCGGGCTTCACCGTGTAAGTGCGCAGATCAACGATCATCAGGAGGTACCTTTCACAAGAAGCCGAGACTGTGGCCGCCATCGACCACGATGACGCTGCCGGTCATATACCGCCCCGCCTCCGAGGCAAGCAACAGCAACGCGCCGTCGAGGTCGGCGGCCTCGCCGAACCGCCGCAGGGGCACGCGCTTGAGCATCGCCTCACCACCCTTCCCGGTCAGGAATTCGCGGTTGAGGTCGGTGACGATGTAACCGGGAGCCAGTGCGTTGACCCGGATGTAGTAGCGCGCCAGTTCGAGCGCCATCGTCTGGGTCAGGCTAACCAGACCGGCCTTCGCCGCGGCATAGGCCGAGACATGGCTGCCCGGCCGCAGGCCCAGCACCGAGGCGATGTTGATGATAGATCCGCCATGCCCGTGCTTCGCCATCAGCGAGGCGGCACCGTGCGCAACCCGCCGGGCGCCGTCGAGATTCGTGGCCAGCACCTGCCGCCACTCGCCCTCGTCCTGATCGAGAAACGCCTTGGTTGTCGCGATGCCGGCGTTGTTGACCAGAATGCCGATCGGCCCGAGCTCCGTCTCGATTGCTGCGAAGCCTTCGGCGACGGAATTCGGATCGGTCACGTCCATGACGACCGGCAGGGCCCGGCCGTCAAAGGCGGCGATCTCGGCATCGAGCTCCTTCAGGAGCTCGGGCCGGCGCGCCGCCAGTCCAACCTTGGCACCAGCGCGAGCGAGGTTGAGGGCAAACTGACGCCCAAGTCCCGACGAGGCACCCGTGACCACCGCGACACGGCCGGACAGATCGAAGGGATTGCTCACGCCTCGTTCTCCAGGCTCTTCGCACGCTCGCGAAGCATGAATTTCTGGATCTTGCCGGTCGACGTCTTGGGCAGCGGCCCGAAGACGACGGTCCGCGGAACCTTGTAGCGCGCCAGGTTGTCGCGACACCAGTCGATGATGGCGTCGCCGGTGATAGCGGCCGCGTCCGGCTTGAGCGTGACGAAGGCGCAAGGTGTCTCGCCCCATTTCTCGTCGGGCCGGGCCACCACCGCGGCCTCCATCACCAACGGATGTTTGTAGAGAGCTTCCTCCACCTCCAGCGAGGAGATGTTCTCGCCGCCGGAGATGATGATGTCCTTCGAGCGGTCCTTGACCTCGATATAGCCATCGGGATGGCGGACCGCGAGATCACCGGTGTGGAACCAGCCGCCACGGAAGGCCTCGCGCGTGGCCTTCGGGTTCTTGAGATAACCCTTCATCACCGTATTGCCGCGCAGCACGATCTCGCCGAGTGTTGTGCCGTCGCTGGGCACGGGCTCGAGCGTCTGCGGATCGGCGACGGTGCATTCCTCGAGTGTGGCGTAACGTACCCCCTGACGCGCCATCCTGGCGGCGCGCTCGGGCAACGGCAGATCATTCCATTCGTCCTGCCAGGCGCAGGCCGTGGCCGGGCCGTAGCATTCCGTCAGACCGTAGGCGTGCAGGACGCGAAAACCCATGCTCTCCATCGCCGCAATCACCGGCGATGGTGGCGCGGCGCCACCGGTCATCACCTCGACGGAATGGCTGAAGCGCTGCTTCACCGCGTCGGGAGCGTGGATCAGCGTGGTCAGCACAATGGGCGCACCGCACATGTGGGTGACCCTGTGCTGCGCGATCATCGGGAAGATCAGCGCCGGATCGACGCGCCGCAGGCAGACATGCGTGCCGCCCGCCGCCGTGACAGCCCAGGTGTAGGTCCAGCCGTTGCAGTGGAACATCGGCAGGGTCCAGAGATAGACCGCGCTCGGGCTGAGCCCGAAGGTCAGCGCGTTGCCGAGGGCGTTCAGATAGGCGCCGCGATGGTGATAGACGACGCCCTTGGGGTTGCCGGTCGTCCCGGACGTGTAAAGCAGGCAAATGGCCTGCCATTCATCCGTCAGCTCCGGCAGTTCGTCGTCGACCGAGCCCTCCTGCAGCAGGGCCTCGTAATCCTTCTCGCCGAGCAGACGTCCGCCTTCATAGAGCGGGTCGTCGATGTCGATCACCGCCGGCTTCTTCTTCATCAGGGCCAACGCGGCACCAACCGTCGCCGAGAACTCCCGGTCGACGATCAGCAACTTCGCCTGACCGTGCTCGAGGCAAGCCGCAATCGTCCGCGCATCGAGGCGATAGTTCAGCGCATTGAGCACGGCGCCCGCCATAGGCACGCCGTAATGCGCCTCCAGCATCGCCGGCACGTTCGGCGCCATTACGGCCACGGTGTCGCCGCGCCGGATCTTCCGCCGCTTCAGGGCGGAGGCCAGGCGCCGGCAACGCGCATGAAACTGCGCGTAGGTGAAGCGCGTGTCGCCGTGGATCACCGCCACCTTGCGCGGATATACGGCTGCCGAGCGGCGGAGGAACGAAACCGGCGACAGCGCGGCATGATTGGCCGGCCCGCGATCGAGGTCCCGATCGAATATTCCTGTCTGCTTGCGAGACCGCTTCATCAATCCTCCCCGGCCACCGCATTATTCGCCGGGCGCCCCGCTCCCGGTCAACAGGCGCACTGGCACTTGGCCGTCTCCCGGCGTACCATGCCGCCCATGCTTATCGATATCGTCTCCGACGCCATCTGCCCCTGGTGCTACATCGGCAAGCGCCGGCTGGAGCGCGCCCTGCTCCAGGCTCCGCAACCCGATGTGCGCATCGGCTGGCGCCCCTTCCAGCTCAATCCCGACATGCCCGCTGAAGGCATGGACCGCCAAGCCTACCTGCGCGCCAAATTCGGTGAGGACAACGGCGGCAAGCGCTACGAACAGGTCATCGCCGCCGGCCGCGAGGAAGGCATCGCCTTCGCCTTCGACCGGATCAAGCGCACTCCCAACACGATCCTGGCACACCGGCTGATCCGTTTCTCAGCCAGCCAGAACCGCCAGGCCGAGTTGGTCGAAACGCTGTTCCACGGCTATTTCATCGAGGGGCAGGATATCGGCGATGCCGGCACCCTGGCTTCGCTGGCGGCAGCCGCAGGGATCGACAAGGCGAAGGCTACGGCTTTCCTTGCCGGCAAGGAGGATGAGGACACCATCCGCCAAGAGGACGCCTTTGCCCGCCAGATCGGCATCCAGGGCGTGCCCTGCTTCATCATCGACCGGCAATACGCCGTCTCGGGCGCCCAGCCGCCGGAAGCGTTTCTGGAAGTGTTCGAGCTGGCCAAGAAGGAAGCCGCCGAGGGCTCGGCCACGCCGGAAGCGATCTAGGCTGCCAGCTTCACCAGATCGCCCAGCAGGCGATTGACGCCCACGAGCCGCTCCTTCGCGTTACCCCAACTGCTGACGTAGACCAGCTTGTTGTCCGGGCGGACCTTCATCTCGTCGCTGTGGGCGGTGATGTAAGCGATCAGCTTCTGGGGGTTGGCAAAGCGGTTGTCGCGGAAGCTGACCACCGCCCCCTTCGGTCCCGCATCGATCTTGTCGATCCCCGCCTGCTTGCACAGCCGCTTGATGGCGATGATGTCGAGCAGGTTCTGGACCTCCGCCGGCAGCGGCCCGAAGCGATCGATGAGCTCCGCCGCGAAAGATTCCCGCTCCGCCGCATCGACAAGCGTCGCGATACGCCGGTAGAGGCCAAGACGCACGCCAAGATCCTCGACATAGGATTCGGGGATGAGAACCGGCGTGCCGATGGCGATCTGCGGTGTCCACTCCTCCGCCTGCGGTGCCTCCTCCCCGGCCTCACGCGTGGCCCGCACGGCATCCTCGAGCATGTGCTGGTAGAGCTCGATACCGACCTCGCGGACATGGCCGGATTGCTCCTCGCCGAGAAGATTACCGGCGCCGCGGATATCGAGATCGTGCGAAGCGAGCTGAAAGCCGGCACCCAGGCTGTCGAGGGTCTGCATGACCTCGAGCCGCTTCTGCGCCGCGGGCGTCAGCAGCCGGTCGGGCGGCACCGTGAGATAGGCATAGGCCCGCACCTTGGAGCGGCCGACCCGCCCGCGAAGCTGATAGAGCTGTGCGAGACCGAACATATCGGCGCGGTGCAGGATCATCGTGTTGGCCGTCGGGATATCCAGGCCGGATTCAATGATGTTGGTCGACAGCAGAACGTCGTAGCTGCGATCGACGAACGCCGTCATGACGTTCTCGATTTCGGTCGGCGACAGGCGGCCATGCGCCACCGCCACCTTGCATTCCGGCACGAGGTTGGCGAGGCGTTCGCGCAGCATGGGGATGTCCTCGATGCGCGGGCAGACGTAGAAGGTCTGCCCGCCGCGGAAGCGCTCACGCAGGATCGCCTCACGGACAACCACCGGATCGTAGGGCAGAACGAAGGTGCGGATCGCCAGGCGGTCGACGGGCGGGCTGGCGATGATGCTCATATCGCGCACACCGGCGAGAGCCATCTGCAGGGTGCGCGGAATGGGCGTCGCGGTCAGCGTCAGGACATGGACGTTGGCTTTGAGCTGCTTCAGGCGCTCCTTCTGGCCGACCCCGAAATGCTGCTCCTCGTCGACGATCAGCAGGCCGAGATTCTTGAAGGTGATCGTCTTGGCCAGCAGCGCTGTCGTGCCGACAACGATATCGACCCGCCCCTCTGCCATATCACGACGCGCGTCGTCCGCATCCTTGGTTGTGACCAGCCGCGAAAGCTGCGCCACGCGCAGTGGCAGCCCCTCGAAGCGGGCACGGAAGCTCTGAAAATGCTGGCGGGCCAGCAGGGTCGTGGGCACCACCACCGCGACCTGGAACCCGGCCATGGCCGCGACGAACGCCGCGCGCAACGCCACCTCCGTCTTGCCGAAGCCGACATCGCCGCAGATCAACCGGTCCATGGCCTTGCCGGCAGCCAGATCGCCGGTGGCGTCCTCGATGGCCCGAGCCTGATCCTCCGTCTCCGGATACTGGAAGCGGGCGCAGAATTCGTCGTAGGCGCCCTGCGGCGGCACCATGACTTCGCCAGCCCTCAGCTGCCGGGCGGCGGCAATGCGCATGAGCTCGGCCGCGATCTCGCCGATGCGCTTCTTGGCACGCGCCTTTCGAGCCTGCCACTGGATGCCACCGAGCTTGTCGAGCTGGGCCCCCGCCTCCTCCGAGCCGTAGCGCGACAGGACGTCGATATTCTCGACCGGCACAAAGAGCTTGTCGTTGTCGGCGTAGATCAGCCGCAGGCAATCATGCGGTGCGCCGCCGACCTCGATGCGGGCCAGGCCGGCGTAGCGGCCGATGCCGTGGTCGATATGGACGACCAGGTCGCCTTCGCTGAGCGACGACGCCTCGACGAGGAAGTTCTCGGCCCGCCGCTTGCGCTTGGCGGCGCGGACCAGCCGGTCGCCGAGGATGTCCTGTTCGGTGACCACGGCGACGTCGTCGGCAACGAAGCCGCGCTCGAGCCCCAGGACGGCGAGCGCGATGACTCGCGGCGGCAGGCTCTTGCTCGCCTCCCAGCTGTCGACCGCTAGGGTCTCCTCGACACCGTGATCGCGCAGCAGGTGGGCGAGACGGTCGCGTGAGCCCGCGCTGTAGGCTGCGACCACCACGCGGCGGCCCTGCCCCGACTCACTCGCCAGATGGGTGCGCACCGCTTCGAACAGGTTGCCGCCCGGTTGCGAGCGGATGGGCGCGAACTCGGGGCCCAGCCGGCCGCCGGCATCGACGGCCTTGTCGCCGGCATCGGCCGGGGCGAACGGCGAGAATGCCGCCACAGGGCGTCGGCCGGTGAGGCGGCGCCATTCCTCGCGCGCTAGGTAGAGACGCTCGGGCGGCAGCGGGTGATAGGTCGGGCCCTCGGCTCCACGCTTGCCCTGGGCCGTCTCCTGGCGTGCCTCGTAGAACTCCTCGATCTGGTCGAGGCGCGCCGACACGGCCTCGGCCGCCTGGTGGTCCAGGGTCAGCGCGGCCTCGGGCAGATAGTCGAACAACGTTTCCAGACGCTCGTGGAACAGCGGCAACCAGTGCTCGAGGCCGGCGTAGCGCTGGCCGGCGCTGATCGCCTCATACAGTGGATCGTCCTTCACCGCGCCGAACAGCTCGCGATAGCCCGTACGGAAACGGGCGATCGAGGCCTCGTCGAGCGGCACCTCGCTGACCGGCTTGAGACTGAAGCTCTCCAGCCGCTCGGCGCTGATCTGGCTCATGGGATCGAAGCGGCGGATGCCTTCGAGCGTATCGCCGAACAGGTCCAGGCGCAGCGGCTGGGCCGTGCCGGGCGGGAAAAGATCCACGATGCCCCCGCGCAACGCGAACTCGCCGGGCTCGCGCACGGTATCGGCGCGGCGATAGCCGTTGCCCGAGAGGAAGGCCAAGAGGGCGTCGCTGGCTAGCGGCTTACCGACGGCGGCGGCAAAGGTGGAGCCGGCGAAAACCGGGCGCGCGGGGACGCGCTGGAGGATGGCGTTGACGGTGGTGAGCACCACCCGGCCAGCCCCCGGGCTGGTGGTGCCTGTCGCAAGATCGGTCAAGGCGTCGATCCGGCGGCTAACCACTTCGCCGTTGGGCGACACCCGGTCATAGGGCAGGCAGTCCCAGGCTGGGACGGTCAGGACGGCCAGCGCCGGGTCGAAGAACGCTAGGGCCTCGGCAACCGTCGCCATGCGTGCGTCGTCGCGCGCCACATGCAAGACATCGCGGCCCTGCCGCGCCAGAGCGGCAAGAGTGCGGGCATCGACACCCGGAGGGGCGCCGGCTACCGTTGTCTCGCCGGCCGCGCGCAGAATACCTTCAACTATTTTCAATTGTTTAAGGAGTTTTCTTGAAGTTAATCAGCAGAGTCATGACGTCATTGTCGTGCGCGGCGGGAACAGCCTGGCGGCCGATAGCCCAGTCGAAGATATCGGGGTCCGGCTCGGCGAGCAGGCGCTCGTAGCGGTCGAGCTGCTCGGTCGAGAACCCGGGCACATACCGGACAGCAAACGGACCGAGCAGCAGGTCGGTTTCCTTCATGCCGGTGTAGCAGCTGCGATAGATGAGACGGCGGCGGCGGGCCTCACTCGTTTCCGGCGGGTTGGCCGGATTCTGGGGTTCGAACATGGGCGAATCTGTCCTGATCGGCTAAAGCTATAGACCGCCGGCCGCCGGCTGTCAGCGGCCCGTCCTGGATCCGCCCTCTCCCGATCCGCCATGCGTCCCAACATCCTCTTTCCGCTCTTCGCCCCGGTCACCTCCCTGCCGGGCGTGGGTCCGCGCCTGGGTACGCTGTTTGACCGTCTCCTCGGCGGCGAAACCGAGGCTGGCCCGCGGGCGAAGGTAGCCGACCTGCTCTGGCATCGCCCCAGCGGGCTGATCGACCGCCGTTTCACACCCAAGATCGCCGAGGCGCCCGAGGGCGTCATCGCCACCCTCACCGTCCATGTAGAGGCGCACCACAAGCCACACAACCCGCGCCAGCCTTACCGCGTGCGCTGCTACGACGAGACCGGCACCATCCACCTCGTGTTCTTCCACGCCCGGGGCGACTACCTCGACAAGCTGCTGCCGGTCGGCGAGGAGCGGGTGATCAGCGGCAAGGTCGAGCGCTTCCGGGACCAGGTCCAGATGACCCACCCGGACCATGTCGTCACCCCCCAGGAGCTTGCCGCCCTCGCCGCCATCGAGCCCACCTACCCCCTGACCACCGGCCTGACGCCTAAGGTCATGGCCAAAGCGGTGCGCAGCGCGGTGGAGCGGGCGCCGGCCCTGCCAGAATGGCTCGATCCCGCGCTGGTCAGCCGTGAAACCTGGAGCCCCTGGCGCGACGCCCTGCAGATCCTGCACGCCCCCGCGAGCGAGGACGACCTGCTGGCGACGACCCCGGCCCGACGGCGCCTCGCCTATGACGAGCTGCTGGCCAACCAGCTGGCGCTTGCCCTGGTGCGCGCCCACCAGCGCCGGCTTCCCGGGCGTGCCATCGCCGGCAATGGCAGCCTGCGGGCCAAGGCAAAGGCCGCCCTGCCCTTCGAACTGACAAACTCGCAACGCAATGCTATCGCCGATATCGACGCCGATATGGCGTCTACCAGTCGAATGTTGCGACTGCTTCAGGGCGATGTCGGCAGCGGCAAGACCCTGGTCGCCCTGATGGCCATGCTCAACGCCGTGGAAGCCGGCTACCAGGCGGCCCTCATGGCGCCGACCGAGATCCTCGCCCGCCAGCACCACAAGACCATGGCACCGCTCGCCGAAGCGGCTGGCGTCAGGCTCGCCCTGCTCACCGGACGCGAGAAGGGCCGGGCCCGCACCGAGATCCTGGCCGGCCTCGCCGGCGGCAGCATCAAGCTGGCGGTCGGCACGCATGCGCTGATCCAGGACGACGTCGAGTTCGCCGATCTCGCCCTCTCGGTCGTCGACGAGCAGCACCGTTTCGGCGTGCATCAGCGGCTCGGCCTCGCGTCCAAGGGCGCCGAAGGGCGCACCGGCCTCGACACGCTGGTCATGACGGCCACACCCATCCCGCGCACCCTCATGCTCTGCGCCTATGGCGACATGGACGTCTCCAAACTCACCGAGAAGCCGCCCGGCCGCCAGCCCATCGATACGCGGGTGCTGCCGCTCGCCCGCTTCGACGAGGTAGTGGCGGGCGTGCAGCGGCAGATCGAGCGCGGCGCGCAGGTCTTCTGGGTCTGTCCGCTGGTCGAGGAATCCGAGGTCTCAGATCTTGCCGCCGCGACCGAGCGGCAGGCCGATCTCGCCCGGCGCTTCGGCGCCGAGGCGGTGGGCCTCGTCCATGGCAAGCAGAAGGGTGCCGAGAAAGACGCCGTGATGGCGCGTTTCGCCGCCGGCACATTGAGCGTGCTCGTCGCCACGACGGTGATCGAAGTCGGTGTTGACGTGCCGGCGGCGACCATCATGGTCATCGAGCATGCCGAGCGTTTCGGCCTCGCCCAGCTCCACCAGCTGCGCGGGCGCATCGGCCGCGGCGACAAGCCCTCCACCTGCGTGCTGCTCTACGCCGAACCGCTGGGCGAGACCGCCAAGGCCCGGCTCTCCATCATGCGCGAGACGGAAGACGGTTTCCGGATCGCCGAGGAGGATCTCCGCCTGCGCGGCGCCGGCGAATTGCTGGGCACGCGCCAGAGCGGCCTGCCGGAGTTCCGCATGGCCGACCTGGCGGCGCACGGCGACCTGCTGCAGATCGCGCGCGACGATGCCCGCCTGCTGCTCGACAACGATCCCGATCTCGCAAGCGAGCGCGGTCGCAACCTGAGGACCCTGCTCTATCTGTTCGAGCGCGACGCTGCGATCAGGCTGCTGCGCGCGGGTTGACGCCGCGTCAGCCCGGCTCCGGCGGTTGCGGCATGGCGTTGCGCGGCAGCGGCGTGGCGATGCCGCCGGAGACGACGAGTTTGAGCGCTTCCTCCGTCGACAGGTCGACACGGTAGATATCCCCGCTCGGCACGAACACCAGAAAGCCGGAAGCCGCGTTGGGCGTGCCGGGCAGGAAGACGTTGACCAGCCCCCCGGGGATGATGTCCTGCATGGTGCCGGGCGTACGGCCGGTGATGAAGCCGATACGCCACAGCCCCTTGCGGGGGAATTCGACCAGCACGACCTCGCGGAAGGGCGAGGCACGTTCGTGGAATACCGTCTCGAAGATCTGCTTCACCCAGGCGTAGATCGAGCGCACGACGGGCATGCGGCGCAAGATGCCCTCGCTGATGCGCAGGAACAGGCGGCCGAAGAGGCCGGCGGTCAGCCAGCCGATCAGGGTGAGCAGCACCACGGCCAGGATCAGGCCAAGGCCCGGGATGTTCACCGGGAGATAGTGGTTGAGGTTGTAGTCTCCGGGGATGAGCCGCGCGACCTGGGCGTCGATGAAATTGATCAGCAGCCAGGTGATGTAGAGCGTCAGCGAAATCGGCGCGACGATCAGGATGCCGGCGAAGAAATAAGCCCGCAGCCGCGCCATGAGGCTGAGATGAAAGCTGACAGGCGTCTCGCCTCCCGACTTCAGTGACGTCACAGGAACGCCTCCAGCGCCGCCGCCGTCTCGCGCGGGGCTTCCTCGGCCACGAAATGACCACAGGGGAGCGCCTGTCCCCGGACGTCATCGGCCCAATCGCGCCAGGTCGCCACGACGTCGCTGTAGCGCCGGGCGATGCCCGTCTCGCCCCACAGCGCCAGCACCGGACAGGCGATCCGGCGCTTGCCGAAATCGGCACTGTCGAGATCGAAGTCGATCCCCGCGCCCGCCCGGTAATCCTCGCAGGCGGCGTGGATTGCCGCCTTGTCCCTGAAGCAGCGGACATACTCGGCCATGGCTTCAGGGGCAAAACTGAAACCCGGCGCCGTCCAGCGGCGCAGCGTCTCGCGCAGATACCATTCGGGATCGTGGCCGATCATGCGTTCCGGCAGGCCGTCCGGCTGGCTGAGAAACAGCCAGTGATAGCCCGCCTGCGCCGACGCCTTGTTCATGTTCATCCACATGGTGTGCGTGCTCACGATATCCAACACCGCGAGCTTCTCCACTCTCTCGGGATGGTCCAGCGCCAGACGATAGGCCACCCGCCCGCCGCGGTCGTGACCTACCACGCCGAACCGCGACCAGCCCAGAGACGCCATGAGATCGACCATGTCCCGAGCCATGGTGCGCTTCGAGTAGGCGTGATGCCCGGCGTCGCCGGGAGGCTTGCCTGAATCGCCGTAGCCCCGCAGATCCGCGGCGACGACCGTAAATTTACGGGCCAGCTCCGGCGCCACGGCGTGCCACATGGCATGCGTCTGCGGGTAGCCGTGGAGCAGAAGGAGCGGCGTGCCGTCCCCGCCTCGCCGGAAGTTGATCTCCACCCCGTTGGCGTTCACTTTACCCTGACGAAATTCCGCAAACACGCTTCCTCCACCGGGAACGGACATGCCGCAGGATAGCGCTGGCTTCGCGCCGGCAACAGCCTCCCCCGCCACCCGTCGTCATTCGGGTGAGCCTTATCGTCCGGCGCTGCTTTCCCTGACCACCGCCGTGCCGCCGATCGTCCTGCGCCAGCCCGACATCGTGGCTCGCGCCACGTCGCTCTTCGATGGGCGGCGCTCCGACATCGATCGCCTGCTGCCTGTTTTCGAGAATGCCGGCATCGAGACCCGTTACTCCTGCGTGCCGCTCGACTGGTATGAGCGCAATCATTCCTGGTCGGAGCGCAACCGCCTCTATATCGACAATGCGCTGGCCCTCCTCGAACAGGCCGCCATCGCCTGTCTTCGGGATGCCGGATGCTCGCCCGGCGAGCTCGACGCCATTGTCACGGTCTCCACCACGGGCATCGCCACGCCGAGCCTCGATGCTCACCTCGTGGGCCGTCTCGGGCTCCGACCGGACATCGTGCGCCTGCCGATCTTCGGGCTCGGCTGCGCCGGGGGCGTGCTCGGCCTTGCCCGTGCCACGGCCCTCGCCCGCGCCATGCCGGGGGCACGGGTGCTGTTCCTGGTCGTCGAGCTCTGCGCCCTGACCTTTCGCAAGATCGACCAGTCGAAGAGCAACATCATCGCCGCCGCGCTGTTCGGCGATGGTGCCGCCGCGGCGCTGATCGGACCCACCGCAGCGGACAGAAGCAGCGGATCCCTTATGCTCGGCGAGAGCGGCGAATACACCTGGCCGGACTCTCTCGATGTCATGGGCTGGCACGTCGAGGATGATGGCCTCGGTGTCCTGTTCTCCCGCGACATTCCCACCCTTGTCCGGGAACAGTTCCGCACGGCTGCCGATACGTTCCTCTCCCGCCATAGCCTCATGCGCAGCGACATCGACGCCTTCGTCTGCCATCCCGGAGGTGCAAAGGTGATCGCTGCCCTCGAGGAGGCGCTGCAGCTTCCCTCCGGCATCATGCGCGAGGCGCGTGATGTCCTGCGACAGTACGGCAATATGTCTGCGGCGACCGTACTCTTCGTTCTTGAGCGCCGCCTGAAGAAAGCTCAACCTCAGCGGGTCCTGCTCTCCGCCCTGGGGCCGGGGTTCACCGCCGCTTTCATGACGCTCGAGCGTTCATGACCGCGGTCCAGCTGATTCTGGGCGCCGTGCTGCTGCAGCGCCTCGTCGAGCTCTGGGTCGCGCGTCGCAACACCGAGCGGCTTCTGGCCGAAGGGGCGGTCGAGATCGCTCCGGAGCACTATCACTACTTCGTCATACTGCATGCCGCGTGGCTTGGTGCGCTGGTGCTGTTCACCCCCGACCATGCAGCGCCCGACCTTGTCTGGCTGACGTTCTTCCTGATTCTGCAGGCCGGACGCGTCTGGGTGATGCTCTCGCTCGGCCGCCTGTGGACGACCCGCATCATCACGCTGCCTGGAGCACCGCTGGTGCACAGCGGACCCTACCGCTACCTCCGGCATCCGAACTATCTCATCGTCATCGGCGAGATCGCCGCCCTGCCGCTCGTCTTCGGCCATTGGGAGATGGCCCTGGTCTTCTCCGGGCTCAACGCCATGCTGCTCCGGGTGCGTATTCGCGCCGAAAACGAGGCTCTGGCAGAACGCCGGGCCCTCGACTAATCTCCCGCCCGCCATGATGAATAAATGCGTTTCCTCCCTGCCCGCCGCGGTTGCGGGCATTCGCGACGGCTCCGTCGTGCTCGTCGGCGGCTTCGGCAATGCCGGCATTCCGGTCGAGCTTATCGACGCGCTGATCGACCAGGGCGCCAAGGACCTCACGGTGGTCACCAACAATGCCGGCGCAGGACGCACCGACGTCGCCAAGCTCCTGGGCACCGGCCGGGTGCGCAAGATCGTCTGCTCGTATCCGCGCTCGTCCGGCTCGGTCGTGTTCGAGGAGCTGTATGCCGCAGGCAAGATCGAGCTCGAGTTGGTGCCCCAAGGCACTCTCAGCGAACGCATGAGGGCCGCCGGTGCAGGCATCGGTGGCTTCTACACGCCCACGGCCGCGGGAACCCGTCTCGCTGAGGGCAAGGAAACCCGCAAGATCAACGGTCGCGACTACGTCCTCGAATCACCGCTCAAGGGCGACGTGGCGCTCATCAAGGCCGAGACGGCCGACCGCTGGGGCAACCTCACCTTCCGGCTTGCCGCGCGCAATTTCGCGCCGACCATGGCGATGGCCGCCTCGCTCACGGTGGTTCAGGCCCGTAAGATCGTCGATCTCGGCGCCATCAATCCCGAGCAGGTGGTGACACCCGGCATCTTCGTGGATCGTGTCGTCGAAGTCTCGAACCCGGCCCCGGCCGGACAGGCGTAAGGAGAATTCGATGTCCGCGAAGCCTCTCTCGCGCGATGCCATCGCCCGCCGCGTCGCCCTCGATGTGCCGGACGGTGCTTACGTCAATCTCGGCATCGGCCTGCCGACGCAGGTCGCCAACTACGTTCCCGCCGATCGCGAGGTCGTCTATCACAGCGAGAACGGCATCCTGGGCATGGGGCCGGCACCGGCCGCCGGCAAGGAAGACCCCGACGTGATCAACGCCGGCAAGCAGCCGGTGACGCTTCTGGCCGGCGCGTCGATCTTCCATCACACCGACGCCTTCGCGATGATCCGCGGTGGCCATATCGATCTCGCCCTCCTCGGCGCAATGCAGGTCGGCGCGAACGGCGATCTGGCCAATTGGGCGACCGGCGACGAGAAGTTTCCGCCGGCTGTGGGCGGCGCCATGGACCTCGCCGCGGGTGCCGCCGGCGTGTGGGTGCTGATGGAGCACAACGCCAAGGACGGTACGCCCAAGATCCTCGAGCGCTGCACCTACCCGCTGACGGCCGAGGGCGTCGTCGATCGCATCTACACCAACCTCGCCGTCATCGACGTGACCAATGACGGCCTGCTGGTGCGCGAGATGGTTGCCGGCCTCGAGTTCGAGGAGCTGCAGAGCAGGACCGGGGCCCGGCTCCGCCTCGCCAACGACTGGCGACCCATCCCGGCCTGAAGGCTCCCGTCAGACGACCGGCGTCAGCAACGGCTTGCCGTTGAGATGCGCCACCAGGTTGGCGATCGCCAGGTTGCCCATGTCGATACGGGTCTCGACCGTCGCGCTGCCGATATGCGGCGCCAGGAACACGTTGTCCATGGCTGACAGCTCGGGCGCCGCCGTCGGCTCCTGAGCGAAGACATCGAGTGCAGCACCGCCGAGAGCGCCTTCCTTCAAGGTCTTGATCAGCGCCGCCTCGTCGACCGTTGAGCCGCGCGAAACGTTGACCACGATCCCCTTGGGCCCGAGCGCGCGCATGACCTTCTCGTTCACGATGTGCCGCGTCGCCTCGCCGCCGGGGCAGATGACCACGATGAAGTCGGATTCCGCCGCCATCCTGGCGGCGTCATCGAAGTACTTGTACGGCACGTCCGCCTGCTTGTTCCGGCCGTGATAGCCGATCTCCATGCGGAAGCCCTTGGCGCGTGTGGCAATCTCCTTGCCGATCTTGCCGAGGCCGATGATGCCGAGGCGCTTGCCGGTAACGCGCGAGGTGACCGGCATCGAGCCCTTCTTGGTCCAGTCGCCCGACCGGACGTAGCGGTCCGCCAGCGCCAGCCGGCGCGAGGCGCCGATCAGCAACCCCATGGCCAGGTCGGCCACGCAGTCGTTGAGCACTTCTGGCGTGTTGGTCACCCGAATGCCGCGCGCCTTCGCTGCCTTGAGGTCGATCGCATCCACACCGACGCCGATACAGGAAATGATCTCCAGCTTCGGCAAGGCATTGATGAGGGTGGCATCCGCACCGTTGAAGCCGGTCGTCTGCATGAACCGGATCTTGTCTGCGAGCGGAGCCAGGAACGCTGCACGCTCGGCCGCCGCCCCGGGCAGGTAGTGGATGGTGAAGTCCTTCTGCAGGGCCTCGACATGCGGCGGCAGGAGCATGCCCTTGCCCACCGAAATCAGATCGTGCTTGGCAGCCATGGTTATCCTTTGAATGTACGGGCCAGCGCGTCGCTGCCCTTGATGAGCACCCCAACGTCCGAGCCCACGGCCACGAACGTGTATCCCCAGGAGATGTAACGTTTCGCGTCCGCTTCGACGGGCGTCAAGATGCCTGCGGCCTTGCCCACTTTCTTCAGGCGTCGGCCGGCATCCTCGATGGCGCTCTGGACGGTGGGATGGATCTGGTCGCCGGTGTGTCCCAACGATGCTGCGAGATCGGCCGGGCCAATGAACACCCCATCGACACCTTCGACGGCAGCGATTGCCTCGAGCTGCTCGAGCGCGCTGGCCGTCTCGATCTGGACGAGAACACAGATTTCCTCGTTGGCCCGGTGGAGGTAGTCCTTGATGCGGCCGTAGCGCGCAGCACGGTTGCTGCCCGAGACCCCGCGGATACCTAGTGGCGGGTAGCGTGTGGCGGCGACGGCCCGGCGCGCTTCTTCGGCATTCTGCACGAAGGGGACCAGCAGCGACGTCGCGCCGGCATCGAGGATACGCTTGATCAGGACCGTATCGTTCCAGGCCGGCCGCACGACCGGCGTGGCCGTCCCCCGCATCATGCCCTGCATCTGGGTCACAAGAATGGGAATCTCGCTGGGCGAATGCTCGGTATCGAGCAGAACCCAGTCAAAGCCGCTATCGGCAATGATCTCGGCACCGATATGGCTGCAAAGCGAGCTCCACAGGCCGATCTGCATCTTGCGCTCGGCCAGCGCGTGTTTGAAGGCGTTACGAGGCAGGTCCATCGTGTCGATTGCATCCTTTAGGCGAAGGGCGGCCATCTTGTCGTGCCCTGACCCGCGCGGCAAGCCGATCCGTGCGCACGGCACGTCGCGCGATGCGCGCAGGCAAGCCCGTTTCCACGGGTCTGCGGCCGGGGTAAAATTGCGCCTATGTCCGAAGCAGACAGGATTCGCGCCTCTTTGGTTATCGCCGCCTTGGCTGTGGCGACCGCAGTCGCGGGCTGCGCCAATGACCGCGGTCCGCATCCCAATCTGCCGCCGATCGGCTCGGAGATGACCTTTTCGTCGCGGAATCTGTGCGGCGAAGGCGTGTCACCTGAAATCCGCCTGGGACGCATTCCAGCCGGCACGGCGAGCTATCGGCTGCGCCTGACCAACGTCTCCGTGCTGTCGGCGACCCGCTGGGAAGCCACGGTCGGGGCTGAATCCCCGATCATTCCTGAGGGCGCCATCGCCAATTTCGATGCTCCGTGCCCGGGCGATCAGCAGATATTCGTGTACAGGCTTGAGATCATGGCTCTGGCAGGGAGCGGACAGCCTCTGGCCTATGGCTGGAATTTCGTGCAGGCCCGCTCTCTGTCACGGCAGATCGATCAGGAACGCGAGGAGCTCCGGCAGTATCCTGTCAGGCCCGAGCGGCCGATGCCGTCCGCTTCGTCGCCCCCGTTCTTCATCCGCTGATTTCGAGGAGTAGCCTCATGGCCCGGCGCACGACCCCGAGAAGCCCGAAGGAAGCGCTGGAGATATCGCGGGCGCTGCGCGACAAGTTCATCTCCCCTGAGGCGCAGGCGACCGCCAAACGGCTTCTTTCACAGCAGACGGATGCGCAACCGCCGTCGGAGAAACCCTTCACCGATACCGAGCGTCGCAAAGCCGCGGCGATCCTCGCGGACATCCGCAAGAAGTACCCGCGCACGCATTAGTTCGGAATGCAGTTGCTGCATCTGCGGCGGCATCCCGCTGCTCCTTTCCCGTTGCTGTGAGAACCGACGATGCTGACCATTGCGCTCCTGACCGTGTCCAACGTGTTTATGACCTTTGCCTGGTACGGCCATCTCAAATACCCGGGCGCGCCGCTTTGGCAGGCCATCCTCGTCAGCTGGCTGATTGCGTTCTTCGAGTACTGCCTGATGGTGCCGGCCAACCGCTACGGCTATCTCGAATTCACCGGGGTGCAGCTCAAGACCATCCAGGAGATCATCACCCTGGTCGTGTTCTGTGCCTTCGCCGTGGTCTATCTCGGCGAGACGTTCAAGTGGAACCACCTCGCCAGCTTCGCCTGCCTGGTCGGCGCCGCCTTTTTCATGTTCCGCGAATAGCCTTCAGCACCCGGCCGTCGATCGCCGCCAGACCGGCGGCGATCAGCGCCATCCCGGCGATGTGCCGCAGTTCGATGACCTCACCCAGCACGACCACGCCGAGCAGCGAGGCGCTCACCGGGATCAGGAAGGTCACCAGCATGATATTGGTCGCCCCGGCCGCGGCCAGGATGCGGAAGAACAGGAGATAGCCGAGCGCCGTACTGAGCAACGCCAGCGCGACGATCGAGCCGAGGGCCGCAGCGGACGGCATGGGCAGCGTCCAGGGCCGGTCGACGAGCAGCGACAGCGGCAGCATGAACAACGATGCGCAGATCAGCTGCCCCGCCGCCGTCACCGGCGGCGGTGTCGAGGCAAACTGGCGGATGAAGAAGCCCATGAGGGCGTAGGTCGCCGCCGCCGTGAGCGAGGCCGCCTGCGCCAGCAGCGCGAGGCCGGTGCCGTCCAGTGCCGCACCGCCCATGAGGATCGCGACGCCGCCCAGGCCAATGAAGGCGCCGGCGAGCCGCGCCGGCGTCAACCGTTCCTCGCGACTCAGCCAATGCGCAAAGCTCACGGAGAATAGCGGCGTAGTGGCGTTGAGGATCGAGGCCAGCCCGCTGCTGATCTGGGTCTGGCTCCAGAAGATCAAGCTGAACGGCACGACACTGTTACCGAATCCCAGAGCGGCGAGCACCAGCCACGTCTTCATGTCGCCGGGCAGGCGTTCGCCGATCAGCCGGACGTAGATCACCAACACCACGGACGCGAGCGCCACGCGCGCCAGGACAAGCGTCAGCGGCGGCACTTCGGGCACGGCGACGGCCACGAAAAAGAACGTCCCGCCCCAGAGCAGAGACAGGACGACCAGCATCGCCCACTCGGAGGCGCCCAAGAGCGGGGCGCCTCCCTTCTCGGGATCGTTCACCATGACTCGTCCAGCAGGCCCCGGCGGACGCGGGGATGCCACCCGTTTCTTGCGCGGATCAGGCCGCGCGGATCTTGACCGTCATGCGGCCCACGCCGCCCGCCTCGCACTCCATCACGTCGCCCGGCTTGACCGGTCCCACACCTTCCGGCGTCCCGGTCATGATGATGTCGCCCGGGTACAGGGTGTAGTACTCGGACGCCCAGGCAATCAGCTTGTGGACGTTGTAGTCGAGAAACTTCGTATTCGACTTCTGACGCGTCTCGCCGTTGACGCTGAGCGCGATGTCAACGTTATTGGGATCCGGAATCTCGTCCGCCGTCACCAGCCAGGGCCCGAGTACGCCGTAGGTGTCGATGGATTTACGGAAGCTCGGAACCTCCGGCCCGCGCACCGTCATGTCGAGGCCGATCGCATAACCGGCCACATAGTCCAGCGCCCGTTCGACGGGAACGCGATCGGCCTTCCGGCCGATGATCGCGGCAAGCTCCATCTCGTGGTCGTTGCGCCGGTCCGTGAAACGGAGTGCCACCCCCTCGCCCGGCCCAACCAACGTCGAATTAGCCTTCAGGAAGAGGCCGAACTCGCCGATGCTCTTGAGCTGGCGGCCGTAGGCAATGGCCTGGTCCTTCTTGGACTCCTCGATGTGCTCCTTGTAGTTGATCGGCGCCCCGATGATCTTGTTCGGGTTGGCGACGGGGCTGAGCAGACGGACGCTGGAGACGTCCTTGCCAGGGGCCTGGTTTGCCGCCGCCTCAAGCCTGTCGCGCAGCCGCGGCAGCGCCTCGATCAGGATGTCGTGCGTGGGCAGAGGCCAGCGCTGCGCCGGCAGGGCGTCGAGAACCGACGTCACGTCGTGAATGGTCGTCCCCCGCACCACGCCGAGGCGGTTGTCGTCATACCGGCAGATTTTCATTACAGCCCCAATGGAAAATAGCCCGGCGCGTCGCCGGAAACCGTCGCTTTAGCAAACGCCGATAAGATCAGCGGCAGCGCAACGTCCAGACCAGATAGACCTTGCTGCCGTCCGCGCGCGTTTCCTGACTTCGCAACTGATGACCGTTCGGGCAGGCCCGCTCCGCGGCCTGAAGGTCAAGAATGGGCGAGCCGACGACGCGTCCGCCATCGCGATAAAGCCGCTCCACACGCGGCTCCTCGGACTTCATCGGGGTCCCGGGAGTAGGCCCGTTCTCCGTGAAGGCCATCGGCCCGGCGGCGACGACCGCAACCACTCCCAACGGAAACGCGACCATGATTTTTTAACCCTCGTTCGGCAGGATGCAGAACCGATTCCAATCATAACGGCGCGCCGGCCGGACAGGCAACCCGCGCCGACAAGCCCCTTGCCTGCTACACTCAAGCCTGCGCTATTCTTGAACTCCCATGCCGGACAGCCAGACCGACCCCGCCCCCGACCGCGCCATGCTGATCCTGGCCAATGCCGTGGCCGAGATCGTGGGCGCTGGCAGCCCCGTCTTCCAGCACATCGTCCTTGCCGCGGGCAGCCAGGCGCGTGGCGACCACGCGCGGGCGCGCGAGACCTTCGACAGCCTGCCGGGTGCGCAGCGGCGCGCCGTCCAGGGCAAGGCCGAAACGACGGCTACGGCCATCCGCCAGCAGATGGTGCTGCGCGGCGTGCTCAAGAATCTGCCGCGGTGGCGCCCGGAGAAATCCGAATGGGTCTGGCCGATCGGCGCGCGGCCGGCGCCGCCATCGGGCCTGCGCTAGCGCACCGCTTCCCTAAAACACTGCGCCGAAAAAACGAAGGGGCCCAACGGGCCCCTTCATGCTCTCGACGAGCAGCAGGTCGGTCGCGTATTACGCGGAGACGTCCACTTCCGAACCACGTCCGGCTTCCGGAGGCGGCGGCGGCGGTGCAGCCTCCGGCGGCGGGGCCGGCGGCGGGGCCTCAGGCGGCGGCGGCGGGGGTGCCGCCGAAACCGGTGCAAGTCCTACGTCGGAGATGACCATAGCTCGCTCCACAGCAAAGATTACGCCCAAGCATGGCATACTGGGCTGGGCAAAAGCAAGAGGTAGTGATTTACCAAGAGGTTAAGTTCATCTGGTTAACATCTTAGTTTCTCGACAATTTTTAACGCCTCACGAAAACCTGAACTGCAAAGGAAATCAGCATGCTTAACGGCAAAGTGGCGCTCGTCACGGGCTCGACCAGCGGTATCGGACTGGGCATCGCGCGGGCCTTGGCCGGCCAGGGCGCCTCGGTGATGCTGAACGGCTTCGGCGACAAGGCGGCCATCGACCGGGTGCGCCAGGAGCTGGCGGAAACCTGCAAGATCAAGGTCGGGTATTCCGCCGCCGATATGAGCAAGCCGGCGGAGATCGTCGGCATGGTCGAGCAAGCCACGAAGGAACTGGGCCGTGTCGACATCCTGGTGAACAACGCCGGAATCCAGCACACCGCCCCGATCGAGAGCTTCCCGGCCGACAAATGGGACGCCATCATCGCCATCAACCTCTCGGCGACCTTTCATGCCATCCGTGCCGCCCTGCCGCAGATGAAGGCCCGCAACTGGGGCCGGATCATCAACATCGCCTCGGCCCACGGGCTGGTGGCCTCGGCCAACAAGGTGGCCTATGTCGCCGCCAAGCACGGCGTCATCGGCATGACGAAGGTGGTGGCGCTGGAGACCGCCACCACGGGGGTCACCTGCAACGCCATCTGCCCGGGATGGGTGCTCACACCGCTGGTCCAGAAGCAGGTCGATGACTGGGCCGCCCGCGAGAGCCTCTCGAACGACCAGGCGAAACTGGCGTTGCTGTCCGAGAAACAGCCCTCGAAGGACTTCGTCACGCCCGAGCAGCTGGGCGGCGTCGCGGCCTTCCTGTGCTCGGACGCTGCCGCCCAGATCCGGGGCGCCTCGTTCAGCGTCGACGGCGGCTGGACGGCCCAGTAGTCCCACCCGTTCCGGTCTTGCCAGCCATGCCGCGGCGGCGCTGGACAGCGCGGGGCACCGCCGCGTAATCCAAGGCGCCCCCCTCCACACCGGGCGCCTTGCCGCGAGGCCTTGCCGACACATGAATCTGGTTGCCGTGCTGTGCATCGCCGGTTTCTCCAGCTCGCTGGCCCTGCGTTCGATCGACCCGATGCTGCCGCTTCTGGCGGCCGATCTCGGGGTTTCGTTCCCGGATGCGGCGTTTCTCATCACCGTCTACAGCGTGCCCTATGCGGCGGCGCTGCTGGTCCTGGGGCCGGCGGCCGATGCCATCGGCAAAGGCTGGCTGATCCGCGTGTGTCTCGTCGGCTTCGCCGTCAGCCTCGTCGGGGCGGCCGTGGCGCCGAGCTACGGGTGGCTAGCCGTCGCCCGGGCTGTTGCGGGCGTTTTCGCCGGCGGCCTGATTCCTGTGGCGCTGGCGCTGATCGGCGACCTGGTACCTTTTGGTGAGCGGCAGGTGGCGATCAGCCGGTTCCTTCTGGTCACCATCATCGGCCAGATGAGCGGCGCCATGCTGACCGGCCTGCTGTCGGAACTGACCGGCTGGCGCACGATGTTCGCGGGCATGGCTCTTGTGGCCGTCGGCGCCACCGTGGCGGCGCATTTCTTCCTGACGGCCAGCGGTTCGGCAGCGAGGCGCCTGACACTGAGCGGCGCCTGGGCCGACTACCGGACGGTGTTCCTCAACCCGATTACTCCGCTGATCTTCGGCATGGCCGCGGCCGAAGGCACGCTCGTCGTCGGCATCCTGTCCTTCGTCGCGCCGCTGCTGGCCAGGCCCGACGCCAGCGGCGTGTTCGAAGCCGGCGTCGCCATCGGGGCCTTCGCGCTCGGCGGCATCAGCTACGGCGCCCTGGCGCGCTTCCTCATTGGCATGTTCCGCCAGCCTCACCTCGTCCGGATGGGCGGCACGCTCGCCGGCGGCATGTACGTCCTGGTGGCACTTCCCGTGCACTGGCTCGCGGCCGTGCCGTTCTTCTACCTCGCCGGATTCGGCTTCTTTATGCTCCATAACACGCTGCAGACCCAGGCGACCGAGCTGGCGCCGCGGGCTCGGGGCTCGGCCATGGCCCTGTTCGCCGCGGCCCTGTTCCTCGGCCAAGGCCTTGGACCGATCTTCGGCGATGCCGTCACGCGCGCCGTCGGGGTGAGCACCCTGTACGCCATCGCCGGCCTGCTGATCGCCATACTCAGCTTGGCCTCGGCTCGCCTGGTCAGGGAGCGCTAGCCGGACGGGCTAGCCCGATCGGATACCTCCGATCACGGGTATCTTGCTGCCGTAGCCTACCCTCTCCACCTGATTGATCATGAGGGCATTGATCGTCGGAGCGGGCAGCGTCGGTGCCACGATCGCTCAGCTGCTTCACGGGACAGGCGACTACGATGTCGCCGTGGCCGACCGCGACGAACTGGGCCTTTCCCGCCTGGCCGATGGGATATCGACGATCCATCTTGATGCCGCCGACGGCAGCGCCGTGCGGCAGGCCCTGAGCGGCCGCGATACCCTGATCAACGCCCTGCCCTTCTCCGCCGTGGAGCCGGTTGCCCGGGCCGCCCATGCCGCCGCCACCCACTATTTCGACCTGACCGAGGACGTGGCCGCGACCCGGCTTGTCAAAGCTCTGGCGCAGGAGGCCCCGCGGGCCTTTGCCCCCCAGTGCGGCCTTGCGCCGGGCTTCATCGGGATCGCGGCCTACGATCTCGCCCAGCGGTTTGAACGAACCACCGACCTGCATATGCGCGTCGGCGCCTTGCCGATGTTCCCCACCAACGGCCTCCGATACAACCTGACCTGGTCGACGGAAAGCCTGATAAATGAGTACTGCAACCCCTGCGAAGTGATACTCGACGGCATCCGACGGGAGGTCTTGCCGCTCGAAGGGCTCGAGGCTTTCGCCCTCGACGGCACGACTTACGAAGCCTTCAACACCTCCGGCGGGTTGGGCACGCTATGCGAGACGCTGGCCGGTGCGGTCCGGAATGTCGACTACAAGACCGTCCGCTATCCCGGGCACCGCGACGCGCTTCGGCTGCTGATTGACGATCTCGGGCTCGGCCGGCGGCGGGCGCTGTTCAAGGAGGTGCTGGAGGCATCCGTACCCGTGACGCTCCAGGATGTCGTGCTGATCTTCATTACCGCGACCGGCTATCGCGACGGGCGCCTGATACAGGAATCCTTCGCCAAGAAGATCTACAGCCAGGACATAGATGGCATTCGCCGCAGCGCGATCCAGGTCACTACGGCGGCGGGAATATGCGCCATGGTTGATCTGCTACGCGAAGGGCGTCTGCCGTCACGCGGTTTTGTCCGGCAGGAAGATGCACGTCTGGCCGATTTCCTCGCCAACCGGTTCGGCCGCTACTATCGCTGAGGGCCCATCGCTGAATAGGCCGCGGCGACGGGGCATCTCGGACCACGCCGCCCGCACCGGCTGATACTGGAAGGTTGAGGTCGGACGCTTCTAGTCGGCTGCCGCTACCTGGATCGTCGTTCCGTCGGCCAATTGACATTCGATGTTTCCGTCCGGCAAGGGCCTCTGAGCCACGCACTGCGGATCGCTGCCGGAACTGACATTCGCAAAGCTGTTGCCGTTGAAGCCACTGCCGCCTCCGCCGCCCGCGCTTGAGGATCCGCCTGAGCTGCCACCACCAGATCCGCTTTGCGAGCCTCCACCTCCACCGCCTTGCGAGGTGCCGCCCCCGCTTCCTCCCCCACCGCCTCCGCCACCATTCCCGGATGCAGCGGCTGCGTAGTTTCGCTCGGCATGGGCCAGCAGCAGGGCAACGGCCGGCGGCGTCGCCACCGACAGGCGGCCGCAGGCGGCAAGGAAGCGGCGGCGTGACTCGCCATCTTCCAGCGTCGGGGATTGGCTACGAGAAGATTTCAGCTCCGAGGGCATAGCGCCTCCACCACGTGCTCCCACGGGGGCATCTTGGCCTCATGGCGTACGGCAGCGGTAGGGCCGATTTTGTGGCAACGCTCGACACGGCGACGCCTGACCGAATGTTTTGGCTGGCAGCCGGAGCATGGGACTGGTGAGCCCGGTGGGGATCGAACCCACGACCCCATGATTAAAAGTCACAGGATGTTGCGAGCATGGTGACGCACGTCACAGCAGGACATTGAACTAACCCCCATAAAATGGGACATTCAATGCGCATAGCTTAGCACGGCTACACACCGAAGCGCAGATAAAACGTTAGCCCGTGTTAGCCCGAAAGGATGCCCCGATGTCCCGCCCCGAAGCCCGCGTAACTCTGACGGATCGCAAGATCGACAAGCAGAAGCCCGCGCCGAAGGGCGCGCGCCTCGCCATCTTCGACACCGACGCTCCCGGCCTTGCGCTGCGAGTCACCGACAAGGGCGCCAAGTCATTCTGCGTGGTGACCCGTTTCTTCGACGCTGCTCAACAGAAGACGGTACAGCGCTGGGTGACGCTCGGAGCTTACGGGGAGGTGAGCCTTGCGGAAGCGCGAGAGAAGGCCCGCGACGCGAGAGCGAAAGCAAAGCGCGGCGAGGACCCAACGCCCGCGCCCCCTCCTCCGCCCCCGCCCGCGCCAGATTCATTCGCTGAAGCTGCGGCGAATTTCCTCACGCGCTACGTAAACAAGGAACGCGGCCTTCGCAGCGCCGGAGAGATCGAGCGCATCTTGAACCTCCACGTCATTCCTGTTCTCGGAAAGCGGCCCATCACTCAGATTAGGCGACGCGAGGTTGCCGACCTGCTCGACAAGATCCAGGACAAGAGCGGCCCCGTCATGGCGGATCGGGTGCTCGCCATCATCCGCAAGCTGTTCAACTGGTACGCCACCCGCGACGACGATTTCGTATCCCCCATCGTGAAGGGCATGGCGAAGACCAAGCCGAGCGAACGCGCCCGCGACCGGACCCTGACCGACGACGAAATCCGCACTCTCTGGCCGGCGCTGTCCGGAACGTTCGGGGCCTTCTGCAAGGTTCTTCTGCTGACGACCGCTCGCCGCGAGAAGGTTGCAACGTTGCGTTGGCAGGACATCGGCGAGGATGGCGTGTGGACGATCCCGACCGAGCCACGCGAGAAGAACAACCCGCGTTACCTCCCCCTGCCGCGCGCCGCCCTCGACATCATCGAAGCACAGCCGAAGATCAAGGACTGCCCCTATGTGTTCGCCGGCCGCACGCGCGGCCCGCTGCGTGGATACTCCGACGCGAAAGAGAAGCTGGACGAGCTAGCGCCGCTGCCCAACTGGCGGCTTCATGACCTGCGCCGCACCGGCCGCACGCTGCTCTCCCGGATCGGCATCGCCAGCAACATCGCCGAGATCACCCTGGGCCACAAAATCCCCGGCGTTGAGGGCGTCTATGACCGGCACCTGTATCTGGAGGAAAAGGGCGACGCCCTGAACAAGCTTGCGGGCGAGATCAAGCTGATCCTCAACCCGCCGACCGGGAATGTGAGTCGGTTCCGCAAGCGGGCTTAGCGGGGCAAACCGGAGTGAGCGCGATATCAATAACTTCGGCGCGGCGCCATTTAGCCGCAATGTAATATTTAGACGCACATACTCGCCTCGTCAGGTCGGTGCTTGTTCTGACCTGCATCAACAGAGGCGAGGCAACAGTGATTACCTTTCTGCGTAAAAAGCAGGTCGCGGGTCGTCTCGACGTGCACACGGCGAGCGTCGACCGCTACGTCCACAATCCCCGGTACGCGCATCTCGCGTTTCCGCGGCCCGTACAGATCGGCCCGAACTTGTTCGCTTGGGTCGAGTCTGAAGTCGAGGACTGGCAGCAGGCCCAGATCGCAAAACGCGACAGCGCCCCGGCCATCCCGAAAGGCCGCCGGCCGCCAGGACGCAATACCGACCAAGCCGCGGCCTAGACCACAACCCACAAATAAAAAGCCCGCCCCTGCGCCTCTGGCGAGATTTGCAGGAACGGGCCTCGGAGAAACAACGTGACTTCAATACCCGATGCCTCGGGCGCCCGCAAGGCGCGTCCGGTTCTTGTCCGCCGGCTCGACGCTGACGGGCACCCCGTTATCTCCCTCCCTGGCCGTGTCGGCTGGGCGATCCAAGAGCTGATCAACGCCGGCAGCGGCGGGATCACCACCATCGAGCGCCCCGCGCCCAGGTGGTCCGACTACATCTTCAAGGCCCGTAGACGCTGGGGCCTCAACATCGAGACGCAGGACGAGCCGCACGGCGGCCCCTACGCCGGCACACATGCCCGCTACAAGCTGCGCGAGCGGCTCGAGGTGGTGGCATGAGCGCCGATGGCACCCTCCCGCTGATTGAGCCCGTGACCAAGCCGACGAGGCTGCCGGCCGTGGTCGCGATCCCCGAGCCAAAGCCAGCCCCCGTGCCCGACGAAGGCGTCGAGTGGAGATGGAACGACCCGGCGCAAGCTTCGGCCATCGTTTACCCGACCTCGTTAGCCGTAGCGGTCTACCGGAATCCTGACGGGGACCTTGTCATTCGACAGCAAGCCGACTGGAACGACGAGGGTGACGCCGTGATCGTGGTCCCCCGGGACCGGCTCGAGCTGTTCGCCCTCTCGGTTCAGAACGAAGTCGACTAGTCGAAGATCCCGCAGAACATCGCCAGCCTCCCGTTGAGGCCGAAGGCCGGGAACATGACCGGCCAGGCAAACGCTCAAGGGCATGAGCACGAAGGGAGCTTACGCCTATAGGCGCAGGCTCTCAGGAGTGGGCTCCGGTTCAATTACGACCCACAGGGCGCGTCCAGGCTGGCAGATCGGCTTGGACGCAATGCCCGCGTCACATAAAGCGCGACACAAAGGCCGACAGCGTGACCCCGGCCTGCCTGTAGCAAGGCGTCGTCGATCTTCACCCCGTTGTACGCGGCTCCGCCGAACAACAGGACGGCTTTGCTCTCACAGGCAAAGCTTTGTCCTTACGGCCAAAGGCGCCCCGTTCCCGCTCACCACCGAACACCAGCACGGACGACGAGGGGCGACGACTTAGAAGGCGAGCGGAGCGAGCTCCGGGGCATCCAATCTTTATAGAGAAAGGCGGGTTACGGCTTCTCAGCTCGCAGATGGGCGATGATGCTCTCGTAGAGCCGAACGGTTTGTCGATCCTCCTCCGCAATCTTCGCTGTGACATCCACCCAATCTTCGCCTGCTCGTTTCGTGCGGTGGATGACCTGACCAGATTCCAACAGAGCTATGCCATCTCGCAGTTTCGCAATCGTGCCTTCAGCGTCGTCGATCCATTGCAATATGGCGGGGTTTGGCATGAATGGCCTCAAGGGCTGTTTCGGGTTTTTATCACGCAAAATGGCTTTCTAAAATTGGCCGAATTTTTGCCGGCGTCGCTTCTACATGCTTTGCCCTGCGTCGATATGCGCAACAAACCCGGCCAGCACGTGATTTCTGATGAGAAAAGATTAGGCCGGAAGTGTAAGTAAATAGGCCCATCACACTGCCGCCGGTGGAGTTGAATCGCTTCCGGCTAATCATGGGCTAACAAGTTGACCGAATCCCCCACCCCGCCCGCCCCTACTCAGACCGCCGACCGCGCCACGACCTGGCCCGCACGCCTCCCCGAGGCGCCGGCCACGAACCTGCCCGCTGTAAGCCCCAGCGTTGAGCGCTACGGGGCGACGGTCGACCAGGGCGTTGATGCCGGCCCGCTGCCGTCATGGGCCTCAGGCTTCGATCCTGCGAGCAAAGAGGACCACCGGAGCCAGGCGCACAGCTACTTGGCCAAGGAATGGTCGCAGTCGAGCGCTGACTGGCTGTGGAACCGCTGGGGCGGTGGGGTCAACTACGGCAAGAACCTCGAGTTTGCATCCCGGTTCATGGGCAAGCACCCCGAGCTGGATGCCATCTTCGCCGACTTCGGCTTGAACGATCACCCGGCGCTGCTGGCGGCTGCGGCGATCCTCGGCCGGAAGTACGCAACGAAGCCGGGCGACCCCAAGAGCATTCAGAGAGGCAGCATGAGCGACCCACAGAAACGCAGCTATGACGACGTGATCCGCTCGCTGCGCGCTGAGCAGCGCCAGTACCAGGCGGAGGGCGACATGGTGCGTGCCAATCAGGCATACGCCAAAGAGCAGACCTTGATCGCTGCTGCTGACGGCAACCTGCCAATCGTGAACGGTCGGCGCACGTCCTGACCATGAGCGCGGCCCCACTTAGCCCGGAACAGCAAGCCCTTTGGGAGCGGCTTCTCGACCGCATCGAACTTATGGGGGCGGCGGAGGATCGCCGCGACGTGGGTAGCGCCGCGTGGTGGCGCCACGCAGCACTCGCCACTAGCGCGGAGCTTCAGGCGAGCCGGCGCCGCGGCCTGACGGGTGGCGCTCCGTGACTGAGGCAACCACGGACGCGGACGCCTTGGTCGTCGGCAATCCCCATCCCTGGGCCTTGGTGCCCGGTAATGCGGAGGCAGGCTTACGCCTTGCCCACGAGTACAGCGAACGGCACGGCATTGAGTCGGCCGATGTACTCACAGTTCACAACGATGATCGCGCTGGGCTTCTGGCCGACCTCCTCGTGCCGCACATCACAGGCAAGACCGTGGTGGAGATTGGGGGTGGTGTCGGGCTTCTGGCCTGCCACATGGGCCGCTACGCGAAGCACGTCTACTGCATCGAGGCTAACCCGGCGTGGACCTGGGAGTTCCTCGGCTGCATCTACCGTCAGAAGCCCAAGAACGTCTCTTACCTTTTCGGTGCTGCCGACGAATTCGCCGGGCTCATCCGCGCGGACGTGGCGGTTATCGCTACGCACTCGGGCAGGGAGGCGATGAAGGCCGCGGCAGCGAAGTTCGCGCCCGAGATCATCGACCTGTACGGCGAGCCGGTGGCGTCATGACAGAGCCTACCAAGAAGCACGGCCGACCCAAGGGCCTGCCCAAGACTGGCGGGCGCAAGAAGGGCGTGCCGAACCGGACGACGGCGCAGATTCGCGACTTCATCGTGAATCACGCGGACCCGTTCCCGCTGCTCGCCCGCGTGGTCAAGGGACGCAAGATCAAGGTCCCCGACCCGGATGACCCGAGCAAGACCGTCCGCCGAATCCCCTCGCTTGAGGAGCGGATAGCAGCTGCGCGCGTGCTGGCCCCAAAGATTGCCCCCGACATGCGGGAGAACACGCTTAAGGGAGACGGCGTTCCCCTGGCGGTCAACATCAACCTGGGACCGGGCAAGGCGGCATGAACGCGGTTGCCACGGTCAACGTCGACTACACCCCGGACGGGGAGACGCTACGCGCGTTCCTCCTCTCCGACGCCTTCGCGCGTGTGCTGACTGGACCTTTCGGCAGCGGCAAGACCGTGGCGAGCATCATTGAGATATTCCGCCGCGCGTGTGCTCAGGCTCCCTCACCTGACAAGGTGCGCCGCTCGAAGTGGATGGCCGTCCGCTCCACCTATCCTCAGCTCGAGCGCACCACGATTGCGTCATGGCGCCAGTGGTTCGATGACCGCTTCGGGCGCTTCTCCTGGGGGCCGCCTCCGACCCATGAAATCGTGATGCCGCTAAGTGACGGAACGATCCTCAATCTTGAAGTTCAATTCGTGGCACTCGATGGGCTCTCGGCCGAGGCGGATTTGCGCGGCTTCGAGGGCACGGGCATCTGGCTTAACGAGCTTCGCGAGATTCCGAAAACCGTTGTCGACTTCGCCCTCGGTCGCGTCGGTCGCTTCCCTGCCAAGAAGGACGGCGGGCCGAGCTGGTACGGGATCATCGCGGACACGAACGCGCCCGATTCCGATCACTGGCTCTACAAGCTCGCCGAGGAACACAAGCCCGAGGGCTGGGAGTTCTTCAAGCAGCCGGGCGGAGTGCTCAAGATCGACGGGGTATGGCGGCCGAATCCCGAGGCGGAGAACCAGGCAAATTTGCCGCCGAACTACTATCTGCGCCAGCTTGCCGGTCAAACCGAGGACTGGATCAAGGTCTACCTCGCCAACGAATACGGCTACGCGATCGACGGCAAGGTGGTTTACCCCGAGTGGCGCGACACGACGCACGTCGCGCCCGCGATCCTTGAGCCGATCAAAGGGCTCCCGCTCTATATCGGCCTGGATTTCGGCCTGACGCCCGCAGCGATCCTCGGCCAGCGCACGGCGCGCGGTCAGTGGCGGATCATCGACGAGCTGGTGACCGAGGATATGGGCGTGGTCCGCTTTGCGGAGTTGCTCAACGCGCGCCTCGCGGATCGGTATGCAGACATCGAACAGGTCGAGGCATGGGGCGACCCGGCGGGCAATGCGCGATCCTCCACCGACGAGCGAACCTGCCTCCAGATCATCAAGCAGCACGCCAAGATCGACGCGCGGGCCGCGCCGACGAACGACCTCACCGGCAGACGCGAGGCTGTCGCCAGCGTGCTCAACCGCATGATCGACGGCGAGCCGGGCCTGCTGCTGTCTCCGCAGTGCACGATGCTCCGCAAAGGCTTTGCCGGCGGCTATCACTTCCGACGCGTCAAGGTGAGCGGCGACGAGCGTTACCACGACGCACCGGACAAGAACGCCTACAGCCATCCGCACGACGCGATGCAATACATGCTTTCGGGCGCAGGCGAAGCGCGCAACGTCATCCGCCCACGCACGACAAGCAACGTCCCACGCCCCACCAGGGCAAACGGCTCCTATAGCCCGCTCGCGCGGCGAGGCATCTACCGATGAAAGACGAAACCCTGATCGAGCCTTCGCCCGACGAGATCAAAAACGGGTGGTCCGCGGCGACGCTGACGGCCTACCTGACCGAACGGGCCGCGGCACGCCACGGCCCTATGGATTGGACGCGCCGGCCGCCGGCACGGCCGACGATGGCAAACGGCAAGTATTCCCCCTCAACCTTCTGGAGACGCTGATGACCGCGACCAAAGAGATTGTGAATCCCGAGACGCTGAAAGCCGGCCCGCCAACCGCCGAGCTGGCGAACCTCAGCTACAGCGACGGCACCAGCAACGCGATGGCGCGTGCCTATCGCTACGCGACGCGCAACCACACCCTGCGCGACGTTCTTCGCGAAGGCTACTTCGATGCCGCGGCGCTGGAATGGCGCTTCAAGGTCTGGGACGAGATCCACATCACCTGCGGCAGCGACCCGGCCGAGGCGTGGAGCGTCGTCCTGCGAGTCGTCAAGGTTCCAGGCCTGAAAAGCATGTCGCGGAGCGAGCGGCTTGCCCAGGGCGAGGCCAATATCGATCCGCACCACATCCGTTTCTGCATCGTCCACCGCTCGAAGCCCTCAGCGGTGATGCACGACGGCGAAGTCGCGGACGACAAGCCCAGCAGGAAGGCGGCCTGACCATGAAATCGGGAATCACCCAGCAGGGCGGCAAGGACATCCTCTTTGTCGAGACGCCCAAAGGCACGCGCTACCTCGAGCCGTCGCGCGTGGTCATCCAGGCCGATACCGGCCGCGTCGCGATTGTGGACGGCACGCTCCGCCACCTGTCCGACGAGGACGCGGCGATGGTGTCGCACCTTCCGCTGGTGCAGCAGGTCGGCAACGTGAAGGTCGGAGCCTAGATCGATGACCAATGCCTGGATGGAAAGCTGGGACGCGGTGCGGCGGCTGGCGCCGACGAATGCCCGTGCTTACGTCAAAGGCATCACGGGCGACACCACGCCGATTGACGAGTCGTATTTCAAGCCGGAGGAGCTGACGGCGCTCCGCATGGCGGCAATGCGAGGCATGGACGAATTCACCAGTCATCCTGCTCCGGGCTACACACAAGAGCACGTCTCATATCGGCACTACACCGAGCCGCAGGGCGTCAACGCGTTCAACGTAGACGCAAAAATGTTGACCGACCCGAGTGTTGTCGCGATGACGACCATCGGCGCCGCACAGATTGAGCGGCAACCCGGCGGCGATGTTCATCTCGTCGACCGCTACAACTTCAACAGCATCGCAACGGGCTGGAGCCCGACGCCCTGGTACCGCCTTCTGCGCGCCATCGGGGGCGTGCTGCTACCCGAGGGTAAGGGATTCGATGTTCGGTTGAATCTCGGCAACCCCGCGCACTGGACCGAGAGCGGAGAGCTGGTTCCGCCGCTCCCGGCGCCTCCTACACCGGACACGACCGGGGCCTTTCAGCGGACGGGCGGTTCCATTCTTTCACCTTCGGCGCCGTCCTGGGGCAGCGCCGGTATCTCACTCGGAGTCTCGCCATGAGCGAAGGACTAACCTGTTCCGACATCCTTGCCACACGCGCCGCACCCATTCAGGTGGCGATGTCGATATTCGACGCGATGGCAGTCGATCCCAAACACTGGCCCGCGTTTCAGCGCCTCGGCCCTATCCTGGCCGCCGCGGTTATCACGACCGTTCAAGATCAGCGTTTTGCTGATCTGACGGTTCAAGCGCTGGCCGACGAAGCGCGTTCTCGGGCGGCGGTGATGCTCGCCGCTGCCGGTGCCGAGGGAGAGTGGCTCGCCGAGGGGGCGCAGATTCCCTTCCGTCTCGCCATCGCCCGGGCGGTTACCAACCTGCGCCGCGGTTTCAACGCCCAGGGTGACGCGTCTTGACGGTCTCGAGTGAAGTCTCGCGCTGGTCGCTGAACGGCAACGGGACCACCGGCCCCTTTGCCTACACGACCAAGATATTCGTCAAGACGGACCTCAAGGTCTACGTCGATGGCACGCTCAAGACCGTGGATACGCACTACACGGTATCGGGGGTGTTGTCGGATTCAGGCGGCAACGTGACGTTCACGGTGGGGAACGAACCCCCGGCGGGAACGAACAATGTCGTGATCGAGAAGTCCATCCCGTACACGCAGGACACCTCGCTTCCCTTGGGCGGCCCGCTGCCGTCCACCTCCATTACGGCCATGGTGGATCGGGCCACGATGCAGATCCAGCAGGTGAACAAGAAAGTCACCCGCTCGCTGCGACAGATGGCGGCCGACGCCGACGACATCGGGGAGCTGCCCCTGAAGGCGAGCCGGGCGGGCAAGCTCCTGCGGTTCAATGCCACGACGGGCGATCCGGAAGCGGTCGTTCCTGCTGATATCGATATCAGCGCGGTTTCAGCCTTCGCGGAAACATTACTGGACGACGCCAGCGCTTCTGCCGCGCGAACGACCCTCGAGCTGGGGGCGCTTGCAACTCTGGCAACCGCCGGCACGGCGCAGATCGACAACGACGCTGTCACCTACGCCAAGATGCAAAACGTCTCCGCCGCGTCGCGCCTGCTCGGCCGCGGCTCGGCCGCAGGCAGCGGCGACGCCGAAGAAATCACGCCCGGCACTGGGCTATCCATGAGCGGGGCGACGCTAAACGTAAGCGTCACGTCTGGCTGGGACTTTGTTGAGGCGCAATCGGCTTCAACCTCCTCGACCATCGACCTCGGCGTGGCCAACCTTGCCGCCGGCTACGACTACCTGATCAAGTGCATCAACGTGAAGAACTCGGCCGATCAGACCTCGGGCTTCCCGGCCTTGCGCTTCGGCACCGGTGCCGGCCCGACCTACCAGACGACGAATCACACGACGCAGCTCGTCACCTTCAAGGATACCGACGTTAAGGCCGAGCGCGATCTGATCACCTCGGGGCATTCTCTCGGCCCCAACGGTGCCGCGACAATCGACTACGTGGGCGGCGGATCGGCCGGCGAGACCTGGGACGCCATTATCGAGGTGTCCCATCCTGCGGCCAATGCGATCCATCGCGTGTTCAGCCAGACCAGTTACCACTCGTCGACCGGCAACAACCAACTGACCCAGTCGGCCGGCTGGCGGACCACCGCCGAAGTCTTGACGGCCCTTCGCCTGCTGCCCTCAAGCGGCACGTTCGAGAGCGGCACTTTTGTCCTTATGCGCAGGAAAATCGCGGCATGACCCAGCATATCCGAAGGAATTCAGAACCATCCGCCCTCGATGGCCGCTTCAGCACGCGTGCCCTGCTCAGCGACGGCCCGGCGGGCTCGCGGGAGCAACTGCGTGACCCCGACACGGGCGAGCTGCTGGTCGAAGACGTGCCGTTCACCGCTGAGGAAATTGCGGCCCGCGTAGCCGAGGAAGCCGCGGTCGTTACCGCTGCCGCTGCCGTCGCCGCAGAGAGTGTAGCCCGGCACAACGGTCGCCAGCGGGTCGTCCGCGAGGTCGCCGAGTTGCGCGACCGGGGCGGCCTGGAATCGCGCGTTAGCGCAATCGAGACTATCATCAAGGAGTTGAAGCTATGGCCATAACTTATGCCTCTTACGACACGTCGAAACCCAACGGCGGCACGTTAGCCCAGGCTGTCGACTATCTCCGCCGGGGCCGGGACCTGTTGAACCGGGCCTACGCCGCGGCGAATGCAGCGACGGATGCGGGATCGGACACGACAAAGCTGGTCGACGGCGACTTCGGCGCGACGGACAACACCAATGCCCAGCGCATGTGGGACCAGATGTCGACCATCAAGACGCTGCTCGACGGCGATGATGCCGGCGGCCTCTCCGCTGCTGTCGGTAGCCTCGACAAGGGTCTCAGCGGATAGCGGCTGCGCGCCGCCGCCACCGGCCCTTGAAATTCCCCAAGGGTAAGCGCACAGTTGTAGCGCCCCTCGATGAGGGGCGACCGGCCCGAGGTGGTTGCACACCCCGAGCCAGTCTGACTCAAGCAACGGAGATTACCCGTGGCCAGAGCTTCCCGCGCCTCGCGGCGCGACTCCAATCGTACACGCCCCACGACTGTTAACAAACCCGCCCGGCTCACAGCCGAGGAACGCGCCATCAAGCGCGCTGCCGACGAGCACGCCGCGAAGTATCCGAAGAACCCGACCAACGAACAGTATTTTCGCTACCACGCTGCACACTACGGCTGCGATCCCAACAGCAAGGGACAATGCCGGGTCTTCTCTCAGACGCTCAACGCCATCTGTTCCGGCAAGCGTCGCATCGTGGCGGGCCTGCTTGTCGATGCGATGATGCGGGCGAAGCTCAGGTACCCGCCCAAGCCTCCAAGCACCAGACTCACGGCCCTGGAGGTTATGCGGCTCCAGACAGGAGCCCGGCAGTTGTGCCGGCATCTGCGGCCTGACGCCAACAAGCGGACGCGGGACAGATTCGTCCGTGACTTCGTTGCCATCGCCCGCAAGCACAAGCGGGGGCAGCACCTATGAACCGGCAGGCCATCGAGGAAGCGGTCGAGACGCTCATAGGGTTACTCGACGTGCTCGACGGCGACGCGGACCATGAGCCGAACACCGGGGATGACGAGCCCAGCATCGGCACGTTGGACGACTTGGAGCTAGACACGGCTGACGACGAGCCTGACCCCGACAACGAATGGAGCTATCTGACCTGACAGAAGCTGGTCGCGGCTACCTGTGGGGGCGGTCTACGGGCCGCCCTTCTTTTTTCCCTTCTATTAGAACGAAACGGCGAGGAAATCGGGGCGGTCTATACTGGCCCCATGCTGGCCGAGCTGGTCCTAATCTCCGGGCTGATAGCAGTAGACGGTGACTCCCTCCTGCTGGGCACCGAGAGAATCCGTGTCCAGGGCGTCGATACCCCGGAGATTTCTTGCCAGTGCGAGCGGGAATGCCGAGCCGCTTGGGCAGCCAAGGACTTCACCGCCCACACCATCGCCGCGGGCCGGGTTGAGATCGACCGGAGCGGGAAAGACCGATACGGCCGAACGCTGGCGAAGGTCTATGTCGACGGCAAGGACCTAGCCGCGCTGATCGTCGCGGCCGGGCACGGCAGGCTCTACAATGGGGGGCGGAGGCAATCGTGGTGCCAGTAGTTAGCGTGGCGTCTGTAAATACGCCTTCGATTGAGAATCCCAGATCGGCACTGGACGCCAACTGAGCGAACAGCTTTGCTCGTTCGGACGTTCTTGAAGGCATTCAAGCGACCACGTTCTGCCTGTTCGACTATCGACCATGACCATCGTAGGTGCCTGTCGGCCAAGAGTCATGATTGTGCCGCTGACTACGGCGTATTTCTCCTGTGCTTCCTGACTCGTTGCCGGAGTAGCTGCCAAAGCCAAGATGACAATCAGTGCGGTTCGCATTGCCCCTCCCGTCTGAATTGCACTCAGGAATATACCTCTAAGCCGACAAGTTTCCTGCGATTCGACATCGCGCATTTTTTGGTTTCCAATCCCGTGCATGGCAGCAGGTAGCGGGACCAACCCGGCCGGGGTCATCGGCCGGCGCTAGATGCTGCCGTGTCCAAGCCTGACGAATTGGTCGAGGACCATGCCCGGCTCCGCGCGGAGCTGATGAGGCCCGGCCGCGAGATCATCACGCTGGGCGACATTGACGGCCGGGTGACCTGGCTCGAGATCGAGTGCGAGCGGTGCAAGCGTTATGGACGTTTTGCCGTGGCCCGGCTGATCGAGAGCTACGGCCGGCGCTTCACCCTGCCGTCCGTGCCTTGGGCAAAGTCGCAGGACTGCCCGCACCGCCGCGCCAATAGCGAATTTGACCGCTGCGGGGCTCGCTTCAAGGATCGTGGCTAGACCGGCGGCCCCGGGTCTCCTGACGGAATTGTGACCCCCGCCAGGGATACCGCTGCGGGCACTTCGTATCGTGCACCGCAGGGCCGGGACGCGCCGGCACCAGTACTAATATCAACGAGCCGTTTCGCGGACAAGCTCGTGAAGCAGCATGCGGGCGACCACAGATCCGGTGGAGCCGCCAATCTGCGTAGTCTTACTTCCGAGATCCGATGAAACCGTGACGCAGCCGTTCTCGACCGTATACCAGCCGGCGTAGCGGACCCCATCCGCCGTAACCTCTACCGCCTCTGGTCTCGGCGGCACCTTTTTGCGACGCGCCATTGTGGTGGCCTCCGACTTGTCAAAGACGCTTGAGCGCCTCGGGCTTGAACTGCCCCTTCGCTACCAATTTCTCAGCGATGCGCCGATAGGCCCCGCGGTCCTCACCCGTTATACCGTCAGGAATTGCACCATGCCGCAGCCAAAACAGCAGGCGTCCCATTGCCGCAACGAACACTAGTGAGCCCTGCTCGCGAGCTTTCGGCCCACCGCGCCCCGATGACGCCCTTTCAGCCGAATTTGCGGCGGATTCGGCGGCTGCGATGATTTCCTGGAAGGAGCGGTCAGCAACGGAATCTATGAAAGCGGAAAAGTCGTATCTGCCCATGCTGCCCCCGCACCCCCGCAGAATGTTAGCCCACCTGTTAGCCCATAATTTTTGTTAGCCCGGCGTCACCCCAAAAACACCACTAACCTATTGATTTAGTGGTGAGCCCGGTGGGGATCGAACCCACGACCCCATGATTAAAAGTCACGTGCTCTACCGCTGAGCTACGGGCTCGGAGTGGCGTCTATGTAAGGCCCGGCCGCAACCGAGGCAATGGCAATCACATCCCGTTCAATCGCTGCTAGATCGGCTTGCGGCCCATGGGGGCCGGCATGGTCGTACCGACCCCGTCGTCGTCCGGTTTGGCCGCCTCACCGCCTCGGGCGATGGCACGCCGCACATGCTGGGCCACCCTCGGGCTGACGAAGGGCGAGATGTCTCCGCCCAGCCGGGCGATCTCCTTGACGAAGCGCGAGGAGATGAACTGCTGATTCTCGGACGCCATGAGAAACACCGTATCCACGGTGCTGTCGAGGCGGCGGTTCATCGCCGCCATCTGGAATTCGTACTCGAAATCTGAGACCGCACGCAGGCCGCGGACGATGACATTCGCGCCATTGGCCTTGGCGAAGTTCATCAGCAGTGTCTGGAAGGGCTTCACCTCTATGTGGGAGGCCGCTTTGCTGTTGAGATTCCGCACTTCCTCGCGCACGATCTCCACCCGCTCCTCAAGCGGAAACAGCGGGCCCTTGCCGGCGTTCACCGCCACACCGACGACCAGCCGGTCGACCACGCCGGCCGCGCGACTGATGATGTCCAGGTGCCCATTGGTGGCAGGATCAAACGTGCCGGGATAGATGCCGATGCGCTCAGCCATCCGTCGTACCGGCGCCACCGTTCCCGTTGGCGCCCCCCTCGTCTTCGTCTTCACCCAGTCTGGTCACCGACACTACGCGCTCCGCGTCATCCACCTTGAACACGGTGACGCCTTGGGTCTTGCGCCCGGCGATGCGGATATCCCCCACCGGCGTGCGGATCAGCTGGCCTGAATCGGTCACCAGCATGATCTGGTCAGCCTGGCGCACCGGAAAGGAGGCGACGACCTCGCCGTTCTTCTTGGTGACCTCGATATTGGCGATGCCTTTGCCGCCGCGACCGGCGATCCGGTACTCGTAGGACGACGTCCGCTTGCCGAAACCCTTGGCGGTCACCGTCAGGTTGAAATCCTCGCGCGCCGCCATCTCGGCGTAGCGCTCCTCCGACAGGGTGATGGCCGGCACGGCCGTCTCCTCGCCCTCCTCTGGAGCGGCATCGACCGTCTCGGGCTCGGCTTCGCCGCCGCGCCGCGCCTTGGCCATCTTCAGGTAGGCCGCGCGCTCTGCCACGTCGTACTCGCTGTGGCGCAGTAGCGCCATGGAGATGACCTCGTCCTTGTCCTCGAGCCTGATGCCGCGCACGCCCGTCGACGATCGTCCGGCGAACACGCGCACCTCGCCGACATGGAAACGGATGCACTTGCCCCCACGCGCCGACAGGAGAACGTCCTGCTCCTCGCTGCAAGTCGACACGGCGATCAGCTTCTCGCCTTCGTCGAGCTTCATGGCGATCTTGCCGTTCGCCTTGATGTTCAGAAAGTCCGATAGCGAGTTGCGGCGCACGTTGCCGGTCGAGGTGGCGAACATGACGTGCATCTTCTCCCACGTCGCTTCATCCGCCGGCAGCGGCATCAGTGTGGTGATGGTCTCGCCTTCTTTGAGCGGCAGGATATTCACCATGGCCTTGCCGCGCGCCTGCGGCGTGCCCAGCGGCAGGCGGAAGACCTTGAGCTGGTAGACCATGCCGGTCGAGGAGAAAAACAGCATCGGCGTGTGCGTGTTGGCCACGAACACCTGGCTAAGGAAATCCTCGTCCCTCGTCGCCATACCGGAGCGGCCGCGCCCGCCGCGGCGCTGGGCGCGATAGGTCGAGAGCGGCACACGCTTGATGTAGCCGCCATGCGTAACCGTAACGACCATGTCTTCCGGCTGGATCAGATCTTCGATATCGGTGTCGACCTCACCCTCGCCGAGCTCGGTTTTCCGCTTGTCGGCGAACTCTTCTTTGATCGCAACCAGTTCGGCGCGCAGAATCTCGTAGAGCCGCTTCCGGGAGCCGAGGATCTCGAGATACTCGCCGATCTCCTTGACCAGCGCCTTGAGGTCGTCGCCGATCTTGTCGCGCTCGAGGCCGGTCAGGCGGTGCAGACGCAGGTCGAGGATCGCCTTGGCCTGTTCTTCGGACAGCCGGTAGGCCCCGTCGACGATAGGATGGCCGGGCTCGTTGACCAGCTCGATCAGCGGACCGATATCGCCAACCGGCCACGGCTTCTCCATCAGCTTCGCCCGGGCGACGGACGGATCGGGCGCTTCGCGGATCAGCTTGATGATCGGATCGAGATTGACCACGGCCAGGGCGAGGCCGATCAAAATATGAGCGCGCTCGCGAGCCTTGCGCAGCTCGAAGCGCGTGCGCCGCGTAATCACTTCCTCGCGGAAGTCGATGAAGGCGCCGATGATCGGCTTGAGGCCCATCATCTCCGGCCGGCCGTGGTTGAGGGCCAGCATGTTGATCCCGAAGCTCACCTGCAGCGGCGTGTGGCGATAGAGCTGGTTTAGCACCACTTCGGCGTTCACCGTGCGGCTCAGCTCGATGACGATGCGAACACCGTCGCGATCGCTCTCGTCACGCAGGTCGGAGATGCCCTCGACGAGCTTCTCCTGGGCGACTTCCGCGATGCGTTCGACAAGGCGGGACTTGTTCACCTGATACGGGATCTCGGTGACGATGATCGCCTGCTTGTCCTTGCGGATATCCTCGATGGTCGCGCGGCTGCGCAGGATGATCGAGCCGCGCCCCGTGCGATAGGCGTCGAGAACTCCCTGTTTGCCGAGCAGAATCCCACCGGTCGGAAAGTCAGGCCCGGGCAGCACGGCCATCAACTCGCCGAGCCCAGCCTCGGGGTTGTCGATGTAGAGGCAGCAGGCGTCGATGACCTCGCCGAGATTGTGTGTCGGGATGTTGGTCGCCATGCCGACCGCGATGCCCGCGCCGCCATTCACCAGCAGGTTCGGGAACTGCGCCGGCAGAACCGTCGGCTCCTTCAGCGTGTCGTCGTAGTTCGGCTGGAACTCGACGGTATCCTTGTCGATGTCGGAGAGCAGAGTCGCCGCCGCCTTGGCCAGCCGCGCCTCGGTATAGCGCATGGCCGCAGCCGGATCGCCGTCCATCGAGCCGAAATTGCCCTGCCCGTCGATCAGTTCCAGGCGCATGGAGAAATCCTGCGCCATGCGGACCATCGAATCGTAGATCGCTGAGTCGCCGTGCGGATGATACTTGCCCATCACGTCGCCGACCACGCGCGCCGATTTGCGGTAGGCGCGGTTCCAATCGTATCCCGCTTCGTTCATGGCGAAGAGGATGCGCCGATGGACGGGCTTCAAGCCGTCGCGGACATCGGGCAGCGCACGGGCCACGATCACGCTCATCGCGTAGTCGAGGTACGAGCGTTTCATCTCCTCTTCGATGGTGACCGGGGTCACGTCGAAGGGTTTGGGCGGCAACGCGGAGGGGGTTGCGGACTGGCTCACGGGATCTCGGTCAACCTTGCGCGAGTGGATGACGAACGCCGGAAAGCGGCGCGCAGAACGCGGGCGGTCGAGTCCGTCCGAGAGCTGAAAATCTAGCCTTTTCCGCACCTGCGAGCAATGCCGTGGTGGGCTGTTTTATCCCCCGCCCAATGAACAAATTATCGTTTATATTCTGATAGATAAAAGCCTCCATTTATGCCGCCTTACGCCGCCGCGGCGACGCTCCACGGGCGCCCAAGTTCGGGCTCGAAAGAGGATGGTAAACGCAGTACGATGTACGATGGCCTGACCAATTAAAAACCCGGAGGAACGATGAAAACCGCTCTGCTGGCGCCGCTCGCCGCCCTCACCCTGTTCGCCACGCTGCCCGAGGCTACGGCCCAGACCAAATACCCCGATCGCCCGGTTCGCATCATCGTGCCATTCGGTCCCGGCGGTTCCTCCGACATCCTCGCGCGCGCCCTGAGCCCCAAGCTCCACGAGACCCTTGGACAGCCCTTCGTGGTCGAGAACCGGACCGGCGCCAACGGCAATGTCGGTGCCGACCACGTGGCCAAGGGTCGCCCCGACGGCTACACGTTCCTGCTCACCGACGTCTCCAGCGTCGCCATCAGCCCGGCGCTCTATCCCAATCTCTCCTTCGACGTGCAGAAGGAGTTGACGCCGGTGACCATGATCGCCTACGCGCCGCATCTCCTGGCTGTGAAGCCGGCGCTGCCGGTCAAGACGCCGCAGGAACTGATCGCCTATGCCAAGGCCAATCCCGGCAAGCTGAACTTCGCGCATAGCGGCAACGGCTCGGCGCCGCATCTCGCCGGCGTCGTCTTCCAGCAGCGCACCGGCGTGCAGTGGGTCGAGATCCCCTATCGCGGCGGGGCCCCGGCAATCGCCGATGTGGTCAGCGGCCAGGCCGATTTCCTGTTCAACGGTGCGCTGGCGACCCTGACCTTCGTGCAGAACAACCAGCTCAAAGCGATCGGCGTGTCCGGCAGGACGCGGCTGCCGCAGCTCCCCGACGTGCCGACGATCGCGGAGTCAGGTCTGCCGGGCTTCGAGACCGGCACCTATCAGGGGCTGATGACCACCGGCGGCACGCCGATGGAGATCGTGCGTCAGATCAACCAGGCGGTGCACGCGGCACTGCGCCAGCCCGACATCACCGCCCGCCTCGCCAGCCTCGGCACTGAACCGACACCGAACTCGCCCGAGGAGTTCAAGCGCTGGTTCGATGCCTCGGTTGTGTCTTGGGCAAAGATCGTGAAGGACGCGGGGGTGAAGGCCGAGTGAGTCGCCCTAAGCGGACTATCCGCCTCGGGTAAGCGCAAGCTCCTCGATCATCGCGTCCCAACCGGGCGCACGGTATCCTGTCCGCTGTGAGAAAGCCGAGCCGTCCAGGCTGCGGTCGCAGACGAAGGCCGTGTCGCGCTCGATCCGCGTACAAGTGCCGAAGGCCTCGTTCAGCCGCTGCAGCAGGCTGTACTTGTCAATCGGTGCAGCTGCGACATGCCACAGCCCCGAGAGGGAGGACGTCGGCTGGCACAGTAGCGCGATCACTCGTGCCATCTCTTGTGTCGTCACCCCGGAGAAGACCGCACCGGAATATCCCCTGATCGAGCCTCCGCGCTGGCCTAGGAACCACTCCACGAGACCATGACGTTCGCGCAGTTCGCGCCCGATGAGCGAGCAGCGCAACGTCAGGCAGTCCGCCGCAACGATCTCACCAAGCAGCTTGGATCGTCCATAGAGATCCAGCGGGTCGGCTTCGTCGGTCTCGCGGTAATTCCCGCGCCGGCCTGAAAAGACGCAGTCAGTGCTGATATGGATGAGCCGCGCGCCGTGCCGCCCACAGAGATCCCTGAGCTCATGCGGGAACAGCGCGTTGAGGCGAACCGCAAGGACGTGGTCCTGCCCCGCCGCCACCTGCTTCACGGCACCGATGCAATTGACGACGACCTCCGGCCGCGCGGTCTCGAGCGCCCTGGCGACGGACGTTGGCTGGCTCGCATCGACATGGCCCAGCATGCGATACCCATCCGCCGAGCCTCCAGCGCAGGCAGCCTCGCCGCGCACTGTACCAATCACCGTGAACGCAGGCGACAGGGTTCTGACCACCATGTGGCCGAGCATGCCTGTCGCACCGAGGACGAGAACCGTTGTCACCGCTGCCCTGTCCGCATTGTGCCCCTTCGGATACGAATGTTACATTTCGCGCAGCTGTTACGTATACGGCCACATCCGGCAGGAAGGCTACGAGCGTGTTCGCGGGCAAGACCGTCCTCATCACCGGAGGCACCGGGAGCTTCGGGACCGCCTTTGCCCGGCACCTCCTGCAGCGAGATCCCGCGCAGATCCGCATCCTCAGCCGCGACGAGGCCAAGCAGGACGCCATGCGGCACGCGTTTGGCGACGACCGCCTTCGCTTCTATCTGGGCGACGTCCGGGATAGGGACAGTATCGATCCGGCCATGAAGGGCACGGACTTTGTCTTTCATGCCGCGGCACTGAAGCAGGTTCCTGCTTGCGAGCTCTTCCCGGACCAGGCCGTCAAGACCAACGTGATCGGCAGCCGCAATGTCCTGGAGGCAGCCCAGACCTTCCGTGTCGGCAAGGTCGTCTGTCTCAGCACAGACAAGGCAGTCTATCCGATCAATGTCATGGGCATGACCAAGGCTCTGATGGAGAAAACGGTACAGGCCACGGCCCGGCGCCTGGGCAAGGATGCCCCCGTCCTCTGCGTCGTGCGTTATGGGAACGTGCTGACGTCCCGTGGATCGGTGGTGCCGGTCTTCATCGATCAGCTGAAGAGAAAGCGCCCGATCACGATCACCGCACCCGAAATGACCCGCTTCCTCCTGACGCTGGATGACGCCGTGGGGCTCATTGAGACCGCCCTGCTCCACGGCGCTCAGGGAGACACGTTCATCCGCAAATCACCCGCCGCCACGGTGCAGGACATCGCGACAGCGATTAAAGACCTTTATCAGTCTGACGCGCCCATTCAGATCACCGGTGTCAGACCGGGCGAAAAATTTCACGAAACACTCTGCACCTTCTCTGAAATTGGTCTGGCGGCCGAGACTGATCAATTTCTTCAGATCCGCCTGCGGGACCAATCCGATCTGGCCGCGAACACCGGGCGGATCGAAGGCGGGCCATCTCAGGAATTCACCTCGGACCGCGCCCGGCGATTGAGCGTCGGAGAAATCGTTGCACTTCTCGGAGAGCAACAGGAAATCCGGGACGACCTGCAGATTCAGCACAGATTACGAGCCACGGGATAGAGCCGGCCCGCTCCACGGTGAATGGCATCGGTCACACGCGTCGCCAGGAGTGCCGCGATGACGCAGAGATGCGGGCCCAGCAGCATGAAGAAGCGATCATTCTCCGTGCCGACGACGGTGCAGAAGATGACGGCCATCTGGAGCGTCGGCACGATGAGCATGAGCCAGCCCGCCAATTCTCGCCGGCTGATGGCGAGGCCGCTCAGAGCCGACGCGCCCGCCGGATTGGGCGAGGATCTCAGGGCAACCACGCTCCACAGCGCAAGTGCGATCCAGACACACCCATAGGCAATCGGGGCCACGCGATACCACCGGCGGGGCCAGCCGTAGTAAAACCAGTCGAGCGCCTCGACAAACGCCACGACGGCCGAGATCGCAGCCAGCATCCACAAGCCGGCTGCGATCCAGTAGAGCGGTGCAGCGCCCGTCGACAACCTGCGCAGCAGCGTTTCGCATCCGACTGCAGCAATAGCTCCTAGAAGCATCAGCACCACGACCGGCAGCGCGAGATAGGTATACCGCGTCACCTCGGCGAAAGCGGAATAGGCAGCCTCGTAGACTCCTGTCTTAAGGAAAGGCGCATCCGCTTCATACGAGAGCCTGAGATTCGGATACAGGCGCGGACCAAGTCCGGCGAACATATTGCCGTGGACGTATTTCCCGTTCAGCAGCCAGCTACGCGGATCCTTCAGGAATACGTGGGCTGCCACGCGCGCCGACACACGGTTGTACTGGGCCATCCAGTTCGAGCCGAGAACCGCCCCAATCCCGGTGCGAAGATAAGGTTGCTCGCGCTGAATCCGCTGATCCTCCCGAACCACCGAGAGAATGTTTCCGTCCGCTCCCTGCTCGCCAAGGCGAGCCAGAAGGAAATCCCAATCCGGCCTCGCTGCCTCTCCCGGGTGTGAAACCGTGGGCACGCAACCGCCACTCGTAGGCTGCCACAACCGAAACGCCGTCGAGTCCGAAAACTCGGGAGGCACCCAAGGGTTTTCGAAGCACCAGAGGTACCATTGCGGAGCACCTGCCGAACGAGCGAACCCGGCCATCCGCGACATATCCCAATCGTTCTTCATCGACGCGAACAGAAGGAGAGTGTGGCCGCCTAAAGAACTCGTCGTCGGGAGACCCGTTGCGGCATAGTTCTTGCCAGCGATAGCGGCCAGCAGGAGAAGCGGCACTCCGACCCCGGCAGCCGCGTGCCGCCACCGCGCCTTCCTGTTCCGGTCCGGCAATACGATCCACAGGATCGTCGCCACCACGGGCACGATCGCCGCCTGCACCGTGGCCTGGGCAATCAGGAGGGCCCCTGAGAACCCGAGGAGACCATACCCGCCCTCGCCGCCCCTGCTGATGACAACGGCCCCCGCATAGACAAACAACCCGAGAAAAAAGAAGACCGTGCTGTCGTGGAAGAGAAAGGCGATGTCGAACAGCACCCACGACACGGCCGCCAGCGTCGCTGCCAGCCATACGAACACGGGGCGCGCGCCAAGCCGGATCGCCGCGCCGAATATCAGGGCGACCGCACCGACATTCAGCATGCCGGTCACAAGCATCAGGCCGGTGCCCCAGCCTTCGACACTTGTCGTCAGCCAGGCAGGTATCGCGTGAATGACGTGCAACAGTGGCGGTTTGACGTGTGCATGCGCGACATACTCAATGAAGTGGTAGCGCAGGGCCTCGGCATAGGCGATCCATTCTGCGTTTAGCAGAGCCGGGAAGAAGCCGTCGGATCGCGAGGCGTATGCGATGCCGCGGACCAGGATCGCTAGCAGCACGAGGCTGGCCCACCACATCCACGAGGCGCGCGAAAACGCCTGTGGCCGAGAGGGTATCGGGCCAGCCACCATCACCGGCTCGTTACAATTGGGTCCGCGGGATAGGCGCGCTCGTGTACTTGTTGTGCCGCAAGGCCGTCAGGACAGCTCGGCAGCCATAACGCACCAGTGGTACGCCAGAGGCCGCTGCCCGGCTGTAGTGTGGCCGCAACGGCACTTCAGCGATCCGCAATCCCGCCTGCTGGGCCCGAAAAATGAGGTGCGTATCGAAATCGTACCACTCGGGAAGCGGCGTCCGTGACGCCCATTCCATGGCGCCCCTTGTCGCACCGCGCATCCCCTCGTGAAACGAGTGCAGCTGCGTGCCGTAACAGAAATTCTGCACGGCCGTGATGGCCACATGCCCCATGATCCGCGAGAGCGGCATATGTCCGCGATGCTCGGGCGCGAGCAGCGTGCGAAGCCCGCCTGCCTTCATTCCACGCAGGATGTAAAGCAGACGGGAGCCGAATACCAGATCCGCGCTGCCGCGCCTCAGGACATCAGCGACGTCGGTGATCGCTTCGGGCGCATGGCCGAGATCGCCATGAATGTTCACCGCCAGATCGCAGTTTCGCAGCAAGGCGAGTTCGTAGAGCCGCTTGCTGGTCCCTCCGTAGCCGCGCTGGCTTTCGTTCCTCGCCGCATGAACGCGTGGAAGCTGACGTGCGACGTCGAACGTGTCGTCGCTGCTGGCGTCATCAACGACGATGATCTCGTCATTCTCGCCCACCAGAGGCGTTCGTGACACCAGCTCTGCCAGAAACGGCGCGCAATTGCGCGCCGGCACCAGGACCCCAAGCTTGGCCAGCGCCATGCAGGCCTACCCGAAAGCCGGCGCTCGAACCAATGCTGCCGTCAGAATGGAATGTCGTCGTCGAGGACGCCCTTGCGGCCGCCGCCGCGCGGCCCACCGCCGCCGCCGCCATTTCCGGAAGGCCCGCCGCTCATATCGTCCTCGGGGGGGCCGCCCATACCGCCTCCGCCGCCGGCGCGCCCGTCAAGCATGGTCAGTTCGCCGCGGAACTGACGCAGCACGACTTCGGTCGAGTAGCGCTCCTTGCCGTCCTGATCGGTCCACTTCCGTGTCTCGAGCTGGCCTTCGATATAAACCTTGGCACCTTTCTTGAGATACTTCTCGGCGACCTCGGCCAGGCGTTCGTTGAAGATCGCGACGCGGTGCCACTCGGTCTTTTCCTTACGCTCGCCGGTCGCCTTGTCACGCCAGCTCTCTGACGTCGCGATCGACAGGTTGCAGACCTTGCCGCCGTTGTTGAACGAGCGGACTTCGGGGTCGCGTCCGAGATTGCCGACCAGAATGACTTTGTTGACGCTACCGGCCATGGGTCCGCCCCTGGGGATAAGTTTTCAGCGAGGAGTCGCGGGCGGACTCTAGCGGCTCGCCCGGACCGCGCCAACGCGTTTCCTTACTCGCCGACCTTGGCTTTCCGGGCCTCGCCGTACCATCGTGGCGTGTAGACCCAGGTGCCGCCCTCCGCGCGGGCCACGCTCCGCGTGGTCGACGACCCGACGAGGACGACCGTCCGCATGTCGACCATTTCCGGCGTCAGATCGCCCAAACGCACGACCTGCACGCGTTCATCGGGACGACCGACGTCGCGGCCAAGCACCACCGGGACACCGGATGCACGATGGCTCCGCAGGATCTCCACCGCCTTGCCGAACTGCCAGGGCCGCGCCCGCGATAGCGGATTGTAGAGGGCTACCACCAGGTCCGCCGATGCCACCGCCCGCAGGCGCTGCTCGATGATCTCCCAGGGCTTCAGGTTGTCCGAGAGCGACAGCACGCAGAAATCGTGGCCGAGCGGCGCACCCGCCCTTGCCGCCGTCGCCTGTGCCGCGGAGATGCCAGGGATCATGGCGATCTCGACCCCGTGCCAGGCCGGCTCTTGAGACCCATCCAGCGCTTCCATCACCGCCGCCGCCATGGCGAAGATTCCGGGATCGCCCGATGACACCACGGCGACCGAACGCCCCTGCCCCGCCAGCCTCAAGGCGTGTCTCGCACGGTCAAGTTCCTCACGATTGTCGGAGGCATGCACGGCCTGATCGGGACGGAACGGTCCAGCCATCCGCACGTAGGTCTCGTAACCGACGATATCCGTCGCCGCCGCCAACTCGCGACGCGCTTCCGGTGCCAACCAGTCGGCCGTGCCCGGACCAAGACCGACGACGGCCAGACGTCCGCGAGCGCGGCCGATCCTCGCCACATCCACCGGCGTCGGCGTAACAGTCAGCCCTATGGCAGACCCGGCGGCCTCGGAAACGAAGCGCAGCGGCCGATCGAGCTCTGTCGCCACCGCGTGAATCTCCGGGTGGGCCGCATCGCGCTCGCACGCGACAATCGCCGCGACCGCCTGTCGTGCCAGGTTCCGATCAGCAAGCGCCTGCACGACCCGTTGCGGCAGATCGTCGTGCCCGGCGGAGACCGTGATCATCACCGAGCGCGGATGGATGATCAGCTCACGCTCGGCCGGCTCCACATCCTCCGGCGTCACCCGGATCGACAATCGGCCCCTGGGATCGAATGGCAGGCGGCTTTCGCTCAGCCACGGCGCCTCGCCGGAGAGTCGCACGCACTCACCAGCCAGCAAATCCGACATAAAGCGTTTTCCGGCACCGGGATTCCTCACCTCGTAGCCAGTCGGGACCTGCTCCAGCGTAGCGCCGAAGCGCACCTCGCCGGTGGTTGTGATCGCCGCACGCGTGCCGAGAGCGTCCCCAATCGCCCGCGCCAGCTCGTTGACGCCCCGCAAACCGCCCAGCAGCGGCACCACGGCGCTCCCGTCTTCCGCGACGGCAATCACCGGCGGCTCGCCCCGCTTGTCTTGCAGCAGAGGCGCTAGAGTCCGGATCACGATGCCCGCCGCGCAGAACACGACTAGCGGCACGTCGTCGGCAAAGAGCTGGCGCAGCGTCTCGCCGAAACTCTCAAAACCGTGGTCAACTTCCCTAACACGCTCGGCCAGCCCATAAACGTCACTACCGGCAAGGGCCTGCTGTACCCGACGCGCGGCCGCAAGGCTTCCCGGCCCCAGGATCACGATGGCGGGAGGCCGCGCGCTCATCCCTGCCACTTCTTCCCCGGCAACAAGATCATGGCGAAATACGGCACGCTCACCGGGTCGACCTCGGCGAGCGGCAGCGTGCGCTCGCTCGCCATCGTTGCCCGCTCGATGTAGAGCGCCCGCTCCGTCAGGCCGAGCTTCGCGACGACGCGGCGTACTTTTTCAAAATTCGTCCCGAGCTTCATCACCGCCGCCGCCTCGGCCTGTGACAGGCGGGCTTCGAGCTCCGCTTCCGGCAGGACACCCGAGAGCACGATCAGGCTCTGGTTGCGATAGACCAGCGGCGCGCCCAGGACAGACGCGCAAGCAACGATCGAGCAGACGCCCGGAACGACCTCGGTGTCGTAGCGTGCGGCAAGGCGGTCGTGCAGATACATGAACGAACCATAGAAAAACGGGTCGCCTTCGCAGATCACCGCCACGTCACGGCCAGCATCGAGATGCGCCGCCACCTCCTTCGCCGCCTCGTCGTAGAAACCGGCGATTTCCTGCTCGTAGCTGCGCGGAGGCGTCAACAACTCGGTCGTCACCGGAAAGACGAGAGGCAGCAACACCTGATCATCGCGCAGATGCTCTTCGACGATGCCGAAGGCGTTACCCTTCTTGCCCTTAGCCACGAGATAGGCGACCACCGGGGCCGCGCACAGCAGGCGCAATGCCTTCAGTGTAATCAGCTCGGGATCTCCGGGGCCAACCCCCAGACCGAGCAATCGTCCGCGGTCGGCCACTTATTCGTTCTCCGATGCCAGCGCGTTTACGGCGGCGGCCGTCATGGCACTGCCGCCACGCCGACCTTTGAGGGCGACAAACGGAACGCCGCGGCTGTTCTCGGCCAGCGCGGCCTTTGATTCGGCCGCACCAATGAAGCCCACGGGAAACCCCAGGATCAGTGCCGGCATTGGCGCCCCCTCGTCCAACATCTCAAGCAGGCGGAAGAGTGCCGTCGGCGCGTTACCGATAGCCACCACGGCGCCGTCAAGCTGGGGCTTCCACAGGTCCAACGCCGCCGCCGAGCGGGTATTACCGATACGCTTGGCGAGCGCTGGAACGGCCGGATCGCCTAGTGTGCAAACAACAGCGTTGTCCGCCGGCAGGCGGCTGCGGGTCACACCTTCCGCTACCATACGCGCATCGCAGAGGATCGTGGCGCCCGCCGCGAGCGCCCGGCGTCCCGCCGCACCGGCACCCGGCGAAAAGACCAGATCGTCGATGACATCGACCATGCCGCTGGCATGCGCCACGCGCACAGCCAGTTTCTCCAGATCGGCAGGTACGCGACTCAAGTCGGCTTCCGCACGAATGGTCGCGAAGGAGCGACGGTAGATCTCCTCACCGTCGCGAATGTAGTCGATCATGGCCCGTCCCCAAGAACCCGCCCCGCCTCATCGAGGGCCACCTGGCTCGCGATCCGGTGGCCGAAACGACCGGCACCCGGTTCCACACTTTTCGCGTACACGTCATACACACCCAAACCGACCGCGACGAGGGTTCTGTCGGCCGCCGCCGGCGAAGCGCACGACTTCGCACAACCGCTGACATGCACCGTGCGCGCGCCACGCGGCAACATTGGCACCAAGGCGACAGCATCTGCTTTGACGTCTGCCAGGCCGGCTGCGCAGCCGGGCGATCCGACGCAGGCGATCATTCCCGCCAGCGGTGTATCGGGGTCGCACACGAAACCAAGGTCTTCGAGACAACTCAGCGCCGCAGCGGGCTCGCGAACGGACGGCATCAACACGCCCTGCCAGGGCGTCAGCCGCAATTCATCGGCGCCGTATCGTGATGCGATTTCGGCTGCACCCAACAGCATCTCGGGCGTCAGCCGGCCCAAGGGAGACGCCGCCCCGACATATGCCAGCCCGTCGCGCTGCCGGCCGATCCCGACAGGTCGAGACAGAGCCGCGCGGCGACGCCAGCCAGCGACCGCCGGATCAAGCCCGAGGCGGCGCAAGAACGTCTCGCGGGATTGCCTGGCAAACAGATGCCGCAGGCGCGTGATAGCCGGATCATCGGCCATCTTCTGAAATACCGAGACCACCTCGACGACCACGTCGGCGAGACCGCTCTTGCACACGACGCCGGCCGCTGGCGTATCTCCCGTACCCACGGGCGGGCACCCGGCAAAGCCGATGGCCATTCGTTCGCTGTCCAGGCTCGAAACCCAGATGTCGTGAGGATGATCGACGACAGCGATATTCTCACCGCCGTCGATCAGGAAGCTGAACTTCGGCGACAGAGCCCGGCAGGCATCGTCGGCCTGCACGCGATCAAGGAGAGTCCCGGCTAGAGGGCGCGTGTCGATGATCTGTCCCGCATCGATGCCCGCAGTAGGGCTTACCATGACATTGCGGATATCGTCGCCCTCGGGCTGATCCGGCCCCAGCCCCGCCCCCACCAGAGTTTCGGCCACAGCCGACGCCTCTGCCTGCGCGACGCCGCGGATCTGCAGGTTCGCCCGGTTGGTGACCTCGATAACCCCACTGCCAAACCGCGACGCGGCATCGGCGACGGCCCGGCACTGAGCCTCACTGAGGCGCCCCAGGGGGATCTTGAGCCGGCAGATTCCGCCGTCCCGCGCCGGCACGATGCGGAACAGCCCCGGGCACGCAGAGGCGCGCGGGCGATAGGCGCCGGAGGCGGACATACGCATGGCGCCTTGCTACACGGCCTGCCATGCGCCGTAAAGCGAGAGCCCTGCGCGGGTTGCCTAGCCGAAATAAAGCTTCATCGGTGTATCGCCGCCGATGATCCGGCGCACGGCGTCATCGGGTACGCAGGCGACGAACCAGTCTATCGTCTCCTGGTAGCGGACCTTCGCCTCGTGGCCGACGAACGGGCAATCGCTGGCCCAGACAAGCCGCTCCGGCCCCACCTGTCGCACCAACTCGCGCCCGTATTCCAAAGCAGCCGGGCCCATCCGGTAACCGGCCGACAGCTTGACCCAGGTGCGCCCTTTCTCCACGGAGCGGAGAATCGACTTGAAGCCAGCACTGTTGACGCCAGTCTGTGCGTTGGGACGGCCCATATGGTCGATCACCAACTTTACGCCCGAGGCCTCGAGAATATCGATAAGCGGCGGCGCCCGGTCCCCCTCGATGTGCAGGTGTACATGCCAGTCGAGATCGGCAAAGCGCCGCAGCGTGCGGCGATACTCAAAAGACGTGAGGTCGGGCAGCGGGTTGAGCTCCAGATACGGCAGACGCACACCGACGATGCCGTCACGCTTCATCTGCTCGAGGACATAGCGCTCAACCGTCGGATCGAGAATCACCGTGCCCCGCAAACGGGGGCTGCTGCGCACGGCCTCGATCGTGTAGTCGTTGTAGTCGCCGTAAATACTGGCCGCCGCGATGACACCGAAATGCACGCCGTGGGCATCCAGAGTCGCCAGATACTGCTCCGTCGTAAAGTCGTAGTTCGGGCGGTGCCGGGGCGCCCCGATCAGGGGCATATCCTTGAGGAAGACGTGGGCGTGCGCGTCGACCAGAGGGGCTTCGGCCATTCGGTTACTGCCTCTCGATGCCGGCCTGGTCGATGACCTGGTTCCACTTGGCGATATCGGCCTTCAGCCGGTCGCCGAGCTGCTGCGGGGTGCTGGTCCCCGGCTCGCTGCCCAGGTCGAGGAAACGCTGCTTCACGTCGGGCATGTCGACGACTGTCCGGATATGACGGTTCAGGGTCTCGATGACCTCGAGCGGCGTTCCCGTGGGCGCAACCAGAGCGTTCCAGCCGACGACGGTGAAGTCCGGCATGCCCGCGTCTTTGGCGATAGGCACATTGGGCAGCACGGGTGAGCGCGCCTCGCCCGTCCCGGCGACAGCGCGGATTTGCCCGGCATCGATGGCCGGCTTGAGAGCCGTGTAGGTTTCGAAGCCAACATCGATATCGCCGCGGACGAGCGCCGTCAGCACGTCGGGCGTCGTGCGAAACGGCACGACGGCACCGTCGATGCCCGCCTTGGCCTTGAACAGCTGGCCGGTCAGGTTCTGGGTACTGCCGGGGTTGATCGTGCCGATATTGAAGGAGGATCCCTTGGCCTTGGCCGCCGCCAGGACATCCCTCAGCGTGCGCATCGGCGACGGGCCGTTGACCAGGACCAGCACGTCAAAATAAGCGACGGTCGAGATCGGCATGAAATCCGTCACAGGATCGAAGGCCAGCGACTTGAACAGCGCCTTGCTGATTGCCGTCCCATTGGTCATGACCAGCAGCGTGTAGCCGTCTGCGCGCGATTGGGTCACGGTGCTGGCGGCCAGCACACCACCCGCACCGGGTTTGTTGTCGACGATGACCTGCTGGCCGGTGATGTCCGTCAGCTTCTGCGCGACGATCCGCATGGTGACATCGGCAAGGCCGCCGGGGCCGAAGCCGATGACGATGCGGATCGGCCGGGAGGGAAACGCCTGCGCGCCGGCGTCAGCTGCAATACCCACGCCGATCAGCAGTGCGAAAAATGCTGCGAGAAATCTTGCCATTGGGGCCCCCCTTTACCGCACACGCCGGTACGTCGAAAAAAAGTATGGCGAAACCGCCGCTTGCTGGCCAGCCTCGGGGTGTCGTGTTTCGTAGGCCGAAACGCCGCCCGTGGGCAGCGGGGTTGTGGATAAGCTGGGAAAGCGCCCAGACGGCGCGTGCAGCACCGCCCCGCGTTGAGTCGCATTTCCGACCCCGGGGTCTTATATTTCCCAGAGTTCAGGGCCGTATGGCCCTTTTTCTTTTCCGGTTTTGACCAGTATGCAGCCCAAGATCGTCATCCGCGGCGCCCGCGAGCACAATCTCAAGAACGTCGACGTCGAAATGCCGCGCGACAGCCTTGTCGTGGTCACGGGCCTGTCGGGCTCCGGCAAATCCTCCCTCGCCTTCGATACCATCTACGCCGAAGGACAGCGGCGCTACGTCGAGAGCCTGTCGGCCTACGCGCGCCAGTTCCTCGAGTTGATGGAGAAGCCCGATGTCGATTCCATCGACGGCCTGTCGCCGGCGATCTCCATCGAGCAGAAGACCACCTCGCGCAACCCGCGCTCGACCGTCGGTACGGTCACTGAGATCTACGACTACCTGCGCCTGCTCTATGCTCGCGTCGGCATCCCCTACTCGCCGGCGACCGGCCTGCCGATCGAGGCCCAGACGGTCAGCCAGATGGTCGACCGCATCCTGGCGCTCAAGGAAGGCACGCGGCTCTATCTTCTGGCGCCCATCGTGCGCGGCCGCAAGGGCGAATACCGCAAGGAGTTGCAGGACCTGCAGAAGCGCGGCTTCCAGCGCGTCAAGGTCGACGGCAAGCTCTACGAGATCGACGCCGTGCCGGCGCTCAACAAGAAGCTCAAGCACGACATTGAAGTCGTGGTCGACCGCTTGGTGGTGCGTCCTGACCTCGGAAACCGATTGGCGGACTCCGTCGAAACGGCTCTGGGTCTGGCCGACGGCCTGCTCTTCGCCGAGAACGCCGATAGCGGCGAACGCCTGACCTTCTCCGCCCGCTTCGCCTGCCCGGTTTCCGGTTTCACCATCGATGAGATCGAGCCGCGGCTGTTCTCGTTCAACAACCCGTTCGGCGCCTGCCCGGCGTGTGACGGGTTGGGTGAAAAACTCTACATGGACCCCGAGCTCGTGGTCCCGGACAACCGGCTCAGCCTGCGCGAGGGTGCTATCGGTCCCTGGGCGGCGACGCCCTCGCAATATTACGATCAGACGCTCGACGGCCTCGCCCGCCACTTCAAGATTTCCGTCGATACCCCGTTCAAGGAACTCAAGAAGGACGTCCAGAACCAGATTCTGTTCGGTACCGGCGACACGCCGGTTCGGATCGCCTACTCAGACGGCCTCAAGAAGTATTCGACCGAGAAGCCGTTCGAGGGCGTGATCACCAATCTCGAGCGCCGCTGGCGCGAGACCGACAGCTCATGGATCAAGGACGAGCTGAGCCGCTACCAGTCGGCCAAGCCCTGCGAGGTGTGCAACGGCGACCGGCTGAAGCCGGAGGCGCTGGCGGTCAAGATCAAGGGGCTGCATGTCAGCGAAGTCACGCGCATGTCGATCGACGAGGCCGCCGACTGGTTCGGCGCCCTGCCCGCCGCACTGAGCGCGAAGCACAAGGAGATCGCGGCCCGCATCCTCAAGGAGATCAACAGCCGCCTCGGCTTTCTGGTCAATGTCGGGCTTGAATACCTCACCCTTGGCCGGGCCTCAGGCACGCTGTCAGGCGGCGAGAGCCAGCGCATCCGCCTCGCCTCGCAGATCGGCTCCGGCCTGACCGGGGTTCTGTATGTCTTGGACGAGCCGTCGATCGGCCTGCACCAGCGTGACAATGCGCGCCTGCTGGCGACTCTCAAGCGGCTAAGGGACCTCGGCAATACGGTCATCGTCGTCGAGCACGACGAGGACGCCATCCGCGAGGCTGACTACCTGATCGACATGGGACCCGGTGCGGGCATCCATGGCGGCAAGGTCGTGGCCGTGGGCACGCCCGACGAGGTGATGCGCAAGACCGACAGCCTGACGGCCCAGTATCTGACGGGTCTGCGCCAGATCGAGGTGCCGAAGCAGCGCCGGCCGGGCCACAAGGGCCAGCGCATCCGCGTTCGCGGCGCGCGGGCCAACAATCTGCAGAAGCTCAACATCGATTTTCCGCTGGGCACTTTCACCTGCGTCACCGGCGTATCCGGCGGCGGCAAGTCGACCCTGGTGATCGAGACGCTCTACAAGGCGCTTGCCCGGCGCCTGCATGGGGCTCGCGAGCAACCCGGCCCCCATGACGGGATCGACGGGATCGAGTTCATCGACAAGATCGTCGACATCGATCAGTCACCGATCGGCCGCACGCCGCGCTCCAATCCGGCGACCTACACAGGCGCCTTCACTCCGATCCGCGACTGGTTCGCCGGCCTGCCGGAAGCCAAGGCCCGGGGCTACGCACCCGGCCGTTTCTCCTTCAACGTCAAGGGCGGACGCTGCGAAGCCTGCCAGGGCGATGGCGTGATCAAGATCGAGATGCACTTCCTTCCGGACGTTTACGTGCAGTGCGACGCCTGCCATGGCAAGCGCTACAACCGCGAAACGCTCGAGGTGAAGTTCAAGGACAAGTCGATCGCCGATGTCCTGGAGATGACTGTCGATGAAGGCGCCGACTTCTTTTCGGCCGTGCCATCGATCCGGGACAAGCTCGTCACACTGAAGCGCGTCGGGCTCGGCTACATCCACGTCGGCCAGCAGGCGACGACGCTTTCCGGTGGCGAGGCCCAACGGGTCAAGCTGGCCAAGGAGCTGTCGCGGCGCGCGACCGGTAAGACCCTTTACATTCTCGACGAACCGACCACCGGCCTGCATTTCGAGGACGTCAACAAGCTGCTCGACGTGCTCCACGCCCTGGTCGACGCCGGAAATACGATCATCGTCATCGAGCACAACCTTGAAGTCATCAAGACGGCCGACTGGATCGTCGACCTCGGCCCGGAAGGGGGCTCCAAGGGCGGCCGGATCGTCGCCGCCGGCCCGCCCGAGACGATCGCCGACGCCAAGGGAAGCTACACCGGACAATATCTGGCGCCTTATCTGACGCGCGTCGGCCAGCGGGCACGCAAGCGCGCCTGAACGCCAGCCGGCTTGTCCGGTCCTGGGACCTCTACCCCTTTCGGCTGGTACTACCCGCCCTGGTAGTTCCGGAAATTTTCTCCCTTTTGCCGGGCTCACCGGCGGCGCTCGCGCGTTTCTCTGATGTGCGTTCGTTACAGAACAGACGCGCCTCGCTTATTTCGACACCTTCCCCACGCAGCCAGTCGACGACCGAGTCGTCGATACGGCCACAAACGGAGTTTGTTCGAAAGTACAATGCGGCGGACAAAGCCCAAGACAAACGGTGGAAACCGTATCCTTGCCGCGCTATCGCGCGAGGATGCCGACCGGCTGAAACCTCATCTGCAGGAAGTCGAGGTCGAGCCGCGGCAGGTGCTCTTCGAGCCTGGCCGAGGGTCCACGCGCGCCTACTTCCTCCACGACGCATTCGTCTCCGTCCTGACTGCGTTCGAGGATGGTCCTACCGTGGAGACGGCAACCATCGGACCGGAGGGCATCGTCGGGCTCTCGCTCCTCGCCAACCCCAGCGTCTCGCCGGGGCGCGCGGTGGTCCAGGGCAACGGCCGCGCGGCGGCGATCACGACCGACCGGTTGCAGCGGGCCATGAACGAGAGCAGCACGCTTCGCACCCTGATCGGGAAATATGTTCACGCCTTTCTGGCCCAGACTCTTCAGACGGTCGCGTGTAACGCGGTCCATTCGACAACGGAGCGCATGGCCAAGCGCCTGCTCATGTCGGCCGACCGGACGGACGACAATGGCTTCTCGCTGACGCATGAATGCCTGGCCGACATGCTCGGCGTGGGTCGCCCCACCGTCTCTCTGACGGCACGCACCCTGCAAACGGCTGGCCTGATTCAATATCGGCGAGGTGTCATGCAGATCGTCGACCGTCGTGGTCTGGAGGCCGCCTCGTGTCCCTGCTACGCGGTCATCCGCCGGGCCTATGAGCAGCTACTGCCGCTGACCTTCAAATAATCAGGTCGCGATACCCAGTTTGTTGAGCTGATCGCGCCGAATCGCCTGCGAGCGCTTGCTCGTCGCCTCTTCGAATTCCGGTCCGAAGATGTGCCGGCCGCCGGGATCGACGATCTTGGCCACCAGCGCGTTCAGCGCCTCGCGCTCGACCACCGGATCGTTCGTGCGGATCATCTGCTTGGGCGCCAGGTATTCGCGCCTCAGGCGATCCAGGAGAACGGCCTTGCTCGACGGCATGCCGCGTCCGTTGAGCAGCCCGTGCAGCAGCTGAAGCTGCGGGGTCGGCTTCTTGACCGTGGCCATATCGAGCCGCCCAAGGATCAGGTCGGCCAACAGGCCCAAGGCGGCGCTGAGGCTCGGCTGATCGCCGAGCATATCCTGGACCAGGGAGCCCGACCCGAGCAGGTCGGCGATGATGTCGTCAAGATACGAAACCTGCTGCTTGTCGACGTCGTCCGTGACCAGCGCCGCAATCTGCTCCAGCTTGCCGGCAAGGCTACCCGAGCCGTTGAGGTAGGCCGTGAGAGCCGTCTTGACGATGTAGCCGCGCTCGGCCTCGGGGTAGATCGCGTCGATCCGCCGGCAGAGCAGCGCAAATTCCTTCTCCACAAGCACCGGAATGCGCTTGCGCTCGGCCATCGTCTCCTGCGCCTTGTACATCACCTGATTGACGAGCTTGTAGATCTCGTCGATGCGCGCGCGGATCTCGCCATGGCCGGCACCCGACTGCGCCTGGGCAAGCTGGGCGACGGCACCCGAGATGAGACCCATGCTGTCGAGCTTCTTCTGGTAGCTGTAATTGTGGAGCAGCTCGGTCGGCGTGATCATCAGATGATCGAGGAACTCGCGCAGCACGCGGTTCATCACGATGCGCGATTCCAGACCGACGAATTCCTCGAGTGTCGTGCAGACGCGTGTCTCGGTTATCTTGCTGGAGAGCGTGATGGCTTTCTTCGCCTTGGGGGCGCGCTTCTCGGTGAAGATCTCCTTCTTCAGGTTGAGACCGCCGCCGATCATCGAGCGGAAGCGAACGACCCGGACTTCCTCCACCTTGTCGTCGCTGAACAGCGACTTGGCGCAGGCGATGGCGTCCTTCTCGTGCTCGAAGGCGTTCTCCGTCACCCAGTGCTTGTCAAAATAGGCCTGGACCTCGAACTCAACCTGGCGTCCGGCGATCGCCGGCCCCCGCTTGCCCCAGCCGCCCGCCGACTCACCCATTGCCCTCAGCTCCCTCCGCGACGCGGCTGTGCCGTTTTGCCCTGCTGGGCGGCGAGTCCGCCCGGAAGATCATATTCCGGGTCCGGTTGAAGACCTGGAAATTGTGGTATCGCCTTCCAGGCGCGGGCGCGAGTCTGCGCCTCGGCGATATCACCCGGCATCATGTTCTTCTGCAGCTCGCGGGACCGCTCCTGCGCCGCAGTCTTGACGGCCCCTGTTCCGTTCCGGACCGCGAGGTTAAGCCAGACCAGCGCATCAACATTCTGCTGCGACGAGGCGAGCGATCCGTCGGCAATCGAGCCCAGCCAAAGCTGGGCCGCCGGATGACCGCGCCTGGCGGCGCGTCGGTACCACTCCACAGCCGCAGACATATCCTTTCTGACTCCGAAGCCAGTTTCGAGCCGGCGGGCGTACTGATAGGTAGCGTTGACGCTGCCGGCATCGGCCGCGTTCTTGACCCAGATCGTGCCTTCGTCAATGTTGCGAGGCACGCCCATGCCATAGTCGTAAAGCGCCGCCAGCGAGATCATCGCCGGCATGTAGCGGCTCTCCGCCGACTTGCGCAGCCACATCAGCATGTCCGCCGGACTGATCGGCAGGCCGCCACGCCCGTTGGCGTAGGCGTTGGAAAGGGCGAATTGAGCCTCGGGGTGGCCCTTTTCGGCCGCGAGCCGATACCAGTAATTGGCATCGGCGGGGTTGAGCTGAACCGGGCCCGCGCCATTGTCCGACATCACCCCGAGCAGATACTCGGCGTCCGTGTGCCCGCGATGCGCAAGCGGCAAAAGCCGAAGATAGGCGTCCTGGTAGTTACGCGCATAGAAATGCGCCTGGGCGACCATGAACTCGCGATCATCGGCCGAGGGGAGCTTCGCCTGGAGGGCGGCCGAGGCGGGCGGCGGCGAGCTGACCGGCGAACTGGGAACGGCTGGCGGCGAGACCGGCCCGGGAGGAGCGTTCTGGGCCACCGCCGAACCTGCGGTAGTCATAGAAAAAACAGCAATAACAACCACTTGGCAGCAGAAATTCATCAGCGCGCCGGTGCTTTGCGGGGCCATTGAATCCTTGTTACGCCCAACTCGGTTAACGAAGTCTTGTTTTCGTACTATTTTGCGGCCTTGGCGGCTACGGCTTCGATCTCTATGAGCCAGGCCGGGCTGGCCAGGGCCGCCACCACGACCAGGGTAGACGCCGGCCGGGCGCCTTCCAGGGCCTTGTCCCGCGCCGCGCGGGAAGCGGGTACATGCCCTTTGTTCGTCAGATAAGTGGTCACCTTGACGATGTCGCCGACCCCCATTCCGGCGGCTGTCAGGATGTTGCGGATGTTGGCCCAGCACTGGTCGGCCTGAGCCTCGATGCCCTCTCGCGGGGTGCCGTCGGGCGCGACGCCGATCTGTCCGGAAATATGCAACCAGCGCGCGTTCCCTGGAACTTCGATCGCCTGGCTATAGCTGCTCGCGGGCTTGGCGACCGTTGACGGGTTGTGAACGGTATTCATGGCCATCACCCCCTACCGGGTTCAATGGTGACAAGGCGCCATTTTTGTACGGCGCTACCGCGATGGTTGCAACCTATCCCCGGCAACGATATCTCAGTCCCATGACGAGCAAGCGGTCTGTTCATGTGATTGGCGGTGGCCTCGCCGGCTCGGAGGCGGCGTGGCAACTGGCCCGCGCGGGCGTACCCGTAGTGCTACACGAGATGCGGCCCACTCGGCGGACGGAAGCCCATGTGGGCGACCATCTGGCCGAGCTGGTCTGCTCCAACTCGTTCCGCTCCGATGACAGCGAGACAAACGCGGTCGGGCTGCTTCATGCCGAACTGCGCCGCTGCCAGTCGCTGATCCTCCGCGCCGCGGACGCGCATCGCGTACCTGCCGGCGCAGCGCTGGCCGTGGACCGCGAAGGCTTCGCCGCCGCCGTCAACGAGGCACTCGAAGCGGAAACATTGATCACGATCGAGCGCAACGAAGTCGCCGGCCTGCCTCCTGCGGACTGGGACAACGTCATCGTGGCCACCGGCCCCCTCACCTCGCCCGCCCTCGCACAGGCAGTGCAGCAACTCACCGGCCGGCAGTACCTCGCCTTCTTCGATGCCATCGCGCCGATTGTCCATCGTGAGTCGATCGACTTCTCCAAAGCCTGGTTCCAGTCGCGCTACGACAAGGGAGACGGGAAGGACTACGTCAATTGTCCCCTGGACAAGGAGCAGTACGAGGCCTTTATCGCCGCCCTGCTCTCCGGCGAGAAGGCCGAGTTCAAGGAGTGGGAAGCGACCACGCCCTATTTCGAGGGCTGCCTGCCGATCGAGGTCATGGCGTCGCGCGGCATCGAGACGTTGCGCTTCGGACCGATGAAGCCCGTGGGGCTGACGGATCCACGGACCGGACGTCGCGCTCACGCCGTCGTCCAGCTCCGTCAGGACAACGCCCTAGGCACGCTGTTCAACATCGTCGGCTTCCAGACCAAGCTGAAGCACGGCGAACAGAAGCGCATCTTCCGGACCATCCCCGGGCTGGAGAACGCCGAGTTCGCCCGGTTGGGCGGGCTGCACCGCAACACCTTCCTCAATTCACCCACATTGCTCGACGGCACGTTGCGGCTCAACGCCGACCCACGCCTGCGCTTTGCCGGCCAGATCACCGGGGTCGAGGGCTATGTCGAGAGCACCGCTATCGGCCTTCTCGCCGGGCGCTTTGCCGCCGCAGAGCGTGTAGGTGCAACGCCACATATGCCACCGCCGACGACCGCCCTGGGCGCACTCCTCAGCCATGTGACGGGCGGCGCCGACGCCGAAACCTTCCAGCCGATGAATTGCAATTTCGGTCTTTTCCCGCCTCTACCCGACACACCCGGAAAGAAAGTCCGTGGCGATGACCGCAAGCGGCTGATGAGCGCGCGGGCCCTCGCCGATCTGGATGCGTGGCTGGGGACGAAGCAGGCCGCGGCGGAATAGTCAGCGAGCGCGAAAACGCAACGGGATTTCCTTCGCTCCCCGCAGGACGAGATTGTCGCTCCACTCGAGGTCCCGGCGCTCGAGCTGGATGTTATCCAATCGCGCCAGCAAGCGGGTAAAAGCGATCTCGCCCTCCAGCCGGGCCAACGGCGCGCCAATGCAGTAATGCGCCGAGTAGCCGAAGGCGATATGGCGATTGTCCGGCCGCTCCAGATCAAGGCGATCGGGGTCCTTGAACTGCGCCGCGTCGCGGTTGGCCGCGTTGATCATCAGGAATAGCCGATCACCGGCAGCGATGCGCCTTCCGCTGTAGGTGACCGCCTCCTTGGCCACGCGCGTGACGCTGGCTGCCGGACTGTCGTAACGCAGCAGCTCCTCGACAGCTGACTCCGCGATCTCGGGCCGCGCCCGCCACTTGGCAAGCTCGTCGGGATGGTTGAGCAGCGCGATCATTCCGTTGCCGATCAGGTTGGCCGTGGTCTCGTGCCCGGCGAACAGGATCAGCACCGCCGTGGCGACCAGCTCATCCTCGCTCAGCACGCGCCCGTCCTCCTCCGCTGCCACCAGCCCGCCGATGACATCCTCCCTCGGCGCGGAATTGTGCCGGTCGCGCACGATGGTCCGGAAATAGGTGTCCATCTCCGCCAGGCCATAGCAGGCGCGCTCATATTTCTGCGGTGTTGCCTGAGCCCCGCCGACGAACGCCGCCAGGTCATCTGACCATTTCTTGAAGAGCTCGATGTCCTTTTCGGGCACACCCAGCATGCCGGCAATCACTGTGGCTGGCAGCGGGTAGGCAAAGTCGGCGATCATGTCCATTCGGCCGCGCGGCGCAAGGCGCTCGATCAGTTGATCGACGATGGCGCCGATCCGCCCTCGCAACCCCTCTATGGCGCGAGGTGTGAACGCCTTGTTCATCAGACCACGCAGCCGCGTGTGCACCGGCGGATCGACGAACACCGCCCAGCGGCTCAGGATGCGCTCCAGGCCCGACAGAGCCACCCGGCGAGCCGGCGGCAGGCTTTCCATGAACGGCGTGATGCGATCGGCAGAGAGTTTCGGATCGTGCAGGGCCAACCGCACATCGGCGTAGCGCGTCAGAACCCAGCCTTTGAGGATTGGGCTCCAGTAGACCGGGTTTGTCGTCCGGAGCTTGCTGAAGATCGGATACGGATCGGCCATCACCTCCAGCCGACGCGGATCGAACACCTCGTTCATGCCGTCAACGGTAGCATAATCTCAGTAGCGTCCGCGCCAGTTGGCGAGAGTCAGGCGTATCACGTCGAACGGTATCGGCTCGTGCAACTCCGGCGCGAATAGATCGAAACCGGCCTTGGCCAGACGGCGCCGGTGAATATCGGCCAGCAGAGCAGGCAGCAATACCGGCAAGGCGCTGCGTGGAACGTCAGGAGCCAGCGCTCGAGCCGCTGAGAGCCGTTCCCCGACCCGGGCGTCGACAACGCGAGCCACCGCCGGAAGCCCAGGCCCCGGGTGCCCTTCAAAAACCGCATCCGGCTCGACACCTTCCGCTTCCAGCCGATCCGCTGGCAGAGAAAGTCGCCGGCGTCGGGCCTGGAAAGGCACGGCGCGCAGCAGGCCCAGCAGCGCCCAGGCGGCGCCGACATGCTCCGCGGCACGGTCGGCCGCTTCGCTCTTGCTACCGAGCGTGTCGAGCGCCGCCTGCTGAAGAACACCGGAGGTCCCGGTTGCGTAGTCCTCCATTGCCGCCAGGGTTGCTGGCGGCGCCTCCACCAGGTCGGCTTCCCGCGCCACCAGCAGGCGCTCGAGCAGCGCCGGGCGAACCGGGCGGTGCCGAAGAGCAGCGCTCAATGCTTCCGCGATCGGATGCGCCCGCACGACGCCGCGCTCGAACTCGGCCAGCGCCTCGCGCCACCATTGCAGCCGGATCTGGCCCAGAAGCGGCTCGCTGACCGTCTCGCGGATCTTGGATATCTCGAGGTTGAAGGCGTAAAGCGCCAGTAGCCGGCTCCGCGACGGTTCCGGCGCGAAGAGCAGGCAGAGATAGCGCTCGCGGTCGAAACGGCGAACCTGGTCGAGGCAATACGCGGCGGAATCGTGCGGCATCGTCCGGAAACCCATAGACTGCGCCCTGTATAGCGCGAATCCGAACCCTATGAACGCCATGCCCCCTGCTCCGACCCGGACCGCCTCGACCGAGAATTTTCCGGTCGGCTCGTGGCTGATTGCCCCGCCCCTGCGCCCGGTGGTGGCTGTCTACTACCGGGTCGCGCGGGCAGCGGATGACGTCGCCGACGCTCCCGCCCTTTCGCCAGAGGAGAAGATCCGGCTCCTGGACCGTATCGATGCGACGCTGGCGGGCGTGTCCGACCAGGACGCGGACGCAGTCGCCCTGCGCGATATTTTCCGCGCCCGGGGCCTGACCATCGAGCACGCCCGGCATCTGCTACAGGCTTTCAAGGCCGATGCGATCAACAGGCCCTGCCGGAGCTGGAGCGACCTCCTCGCCTACTGCCGTTTCTCGGCCGCACCCGTCGGGCGTTTCCTGCTGGAACTGCATGGCGAAGACCGCGTCACATGGCCGGCGGGCGATGCACTGTGCAGCGCCCTGCAGATCCTCAACCACCTGCAGGATTGCCAGAGCGATTGGCGCGACCTGCAGCGCCTGTACATCCCGAGCGATTGGCTGCGAGAGGCCGGGCTTACGTCCGAGGCCCTGCTGGCGCCTGCCGCCACACCGGCGCTGCGCGGTGTGCTCGACCGGGTGCTGGAGGGCGTCGATCGCCTCAACCAGGTGGCCGCAACGCTGCCACGCCAGATCAGGAGCCGGCGCCTGCGCATGGAGGTGACCGCGATCCTCTACGTCTCGCGGCGCCTCGCCGTCCGACTGCGCCGGCAGGATCCGCTGGCCGCCCGGGTAGCACTATCGTCCTTTGAGAAAGCGAGCGCACTGTTCATCGGCGCCGTCAGCGGGCTCAGACCATGAGCAAGACGCGGACACGCTCGACTTTCTACTGGGCGATGGCGCTGATGCCGCGCGAGCGTCGCCACGCCATGTTTGCCCTCTACGATCTGGCGCGCGCGCTCGACGACGTCGCCGACGGTGACGGCACGCGCGAAACCCGGCGCACCGCGCTGGCGGAGTGGCGGCGGGAAATCGATCGCCTTTACGCCGGCACGCCGACGCACGAACTGACCCAGGCTCTGCTCCCGATCGTCCGCCGCTTCGATCTGCCGCGCGCCGAGTTCGAAGAGCTCACACGGGGTATGGAGATGGATGTCGACGGGCCGCTGGTCGCCCCGCCACGCGCCGTGCTCGACCTCTATTGCCGGCGTGTCGCCGGCACGATCGGCCGCCTGTCGCTGCCCATCTTCGGAGCCGACAACGGAGCCGAGCGCGAATTTGCAATCTACCTCGGGCGCGCCCTGCAGTTGGTCAACATCCTGCGCGACCTGCACGCCGACGCCGCGACCGGTCGTCTCTACGTCCCTCTTGAGTATCTTCAGGCAGCGGGGATCGAGCCCGGTGAGCCGATGGCCACCCTCTCCGCACCGACATTCAATCAGGCGGCGCAGACGCTGGTGGCTGACGCGCAGGAGGCCTTCACGGCCGCGCATGCGCGTCTGCCGGAGTGCAATCGTCGGGCGTTGTGGCCAGCGCTGGCCATGAGCGCGGCGTATCGCGACCTGCTGGACCGTCTCGCTCAGGCGACGCTGCCGATGCCGACACGCCAGCATGTCAGCCGGGGCGCCGCACTCTGTGCCGCCCTGCGTGCCGCGCTGTTCGCGCGGGCCTGATGCGTATCCATGTCATCGGCGCCGGGCTTGCCGGCCTCGCCGCGGCATGGAGACTGGCCGAGGACGGCCATACGGTCACTCTCTACGAGGCCGCTCCGCAGGCTGGCGGACGCTGCCGCTCTTTTCTCGACCTGACCCTGGATCGCGTCGTCGACAATGGCGGCCACGTCCTGTTGGGCGCCAACCGGGCGGCGCTCGGCCTGCTGCGCGCGACCGGCGGGATTGTGGCGATGACCGAGATAGCCCCGGCGGCCTTTCCCTTTCATGACCTCACGACCGGCGAAAGCTGGAATCTGCAGCCCAATGCCGGCCCCCTGCCCTGGTGGATCTTCAGCGCCAGCCGCCGGGTGCCAGGCAGCCGGGCGGGCGACTATCTCACCGCCTTCCCACTGCTGCGCGCCGATGATACGGCGACTGTTAGCGACTGCCTGAAACCGTCGGTGCTGATAGCGCGACTATGGGAACCGTTCGCCGTGGCGGTGATGAACGCCCCCATGGCTGAAGCGGCGGCCCGGCCGCTGGGTCGTGCCTTGCTCGGCACGTTCGGCCGCGGCGAGCATGGCAGTCGTGCCTGGATCGCCAATGCGGGCCTTTCGACGGCCTTCGTCGATCCCACTCTGAAGCGCCTGGGCGAGCGCGGCGGCGAGTTCCGGCCCGGCTGGCGCCTGGTGCGCCTGGAGACGACAGACAACGCCATCACAGGGCTGATCTTCGATGAGGAGCGCGTCGCGCTGCTACCTGGCGAGCGTGTCGTGTTGGCCGTGCCGCCCTCCATTGCCGCCGATCTGCTGCCGGGGATTCCCGTGCCCGAGGGCAGCAACGCCATCGTCAATGCGCACTACCGGCTCGACCGACCGGTGACGCTGCCCGGCGGCAAGCCGCTCCTCGGGTTGATCGGCGGCAACGCGCAGTGGTTGATCGCCCGTGACGACATCGTGAGCGTCACAGTCAGCGGCGCCGACGCGCTTGTCGACCGCCCGGCCAACGATCTCCTCGACCTGCTATGGTCGGATGTCGGGCGTGTGCTGGGCATCGACACCCCGCGCCCCGCCGCGCGGCTCGTCAAGGAGCGCCGCGCCACCTTCGCCCAGACCCCGGCCAACCAGCGGCGCCGCCCGCCAGCCATGACAGTATGGCGGAACCTGTTCCTCGCCGGCGACTGGACGGATACTGGCCTGCCCGCGACGATCGAAGGCGCGGTGCGTTCGGGTTTGCAAGCCGCGAAGGCAGCGACGCGCTAGGCCGCCGCCGGTCGTGCCCTTGGCTCGCCCTCGCGCCGCCGCCACTGCAAAAGCATCACCAAGCCGAGCAGCGCCAGCGTCGGAAGGTAGAGCCAATATTTCGACGGCCGCTCAGAGGGCAACAGCAGCTTCGTTACCGTGAAGCCGGATTCCAGGCCGACGCGCTTGGCGTACGAGCCGAACTTGATGGCGCCCACCTTCACCTGATTGCCGAGCGTGGTGAACTGCGCCCCGGCCCGGTCGATGCGCTCGCGACCGCTCCCCGGATCGCCCATCGGCAGGCTGATGGTTTTCGTCACATCGTCGCCTTCGATGTTCGTGCCCTCGACAACGAAAGTAAGTCGTCCGTTCTCCGGCAACAGCCCTGCAATGTCGAAGATCCGCGATGCAGATGTCTCGGTATAGGGCGGATAGACCAGGTCCATCCAGAACCCCGGCCGGAATAGTGTGAAGCAGACCAGCAGCAGCAGGGCGGATTCCCAGAGCCGGCTGCGGGTCAGGAACCAGTTCATTGTCCCTGCGGCAAACAGCAGAATGGCAACGGTGGACGCCGTGATCACCAGAATCGTCTCGCTCCAGCTCTCGATATCGATCAGCAGCAGACCAGGATTGAAGATGAAAACGAAAGGCAGCACAGCGGTGCGCATGCTGTAGAATGTGCCCTGCAGGCCGGTCTTGATCGGATCCTCGCCTGAAATGGCAGCCGCAGCAAAGCTGGCGAGGCCGACCGGCGGCGTCACATCGGCCATGATGCCGAAATAGAAGACAAACAGGTGAACCGCAATCAGCGGGATGGCCAGCCCAGCTTGCGCCCCGAGTTCGACAATGACAGGTGCCATCAGCGTCGCCACCAGGATGTAGTTAGCGGTCGTCGGGATGCCCATGCCGAGCAACAGGCAGATGAGTGCCGTGAGGAGCAGCATGACGATCACATTGCCGCCGGAGAGGAACTCGACGAAGTCAGTCATCATCAGGCCCATGCCGGTGAGCGTCACGGTGCCGACGACGATACCCGCTGTCGCGGTAGCAACGGCGATGCCGATCATGCCTCGTGCGCCGAGATTGAACCCGTCGACCAGCTCCCAGACTCCGATACGTGCGGCTGTAGCCATGTCCTGCTTGCGGAAGAAGGCGATCAGCGGCCGCTGCGTCACCACGATCGCCATGATCGTCGCGGTCGCCCAAAAGGCAGAAAGGCCCGGCGACAGTTCCTCCACCATCAGTGCCCAGAGCAGGACAAAGATCGGCAGCAGGAAATGCAGCCCGGTACGGGTCACGGCCCAGGCCTCGGGCAGGTGAATGACCGGCGAATTCGGGTCGTCGAGCGCCAGATCGGGGAAACGCGCGGCGTAGGCCGTCAGTGCGACATAGAGTACGAGACCGCCGATGGCCAACACAGGACCGGCCCCGCTGCCGAACACCGACTGGATGCCGAGGATGAGATAGTAGAGCCCGCAGATGACCCCGATCGTGCCGCTCCAGCCAAGAGCCTGACGCACCAGCCTTTCGCCCAACGGCCGCTCGACCGCACGCTTCAAGGGCTGGCTGCCGATCTTCACCGCCTCCAGATGCACGATATAGAACAGCGCGACGTAGGAGATCACCGCCGGCAGGAAGGCGTGCTTGACGATCTCCGAGTACGGGATGCCGACATACTCGACCATCAGGAAGGCCGCGGCCCCCATGACGGGCGGCATGATCTGGCCGTTGATCGACGACGCCGTCTCGATGGCGCCCGCCTTCACGCCGGACAGGCCGGTGCGCTTCATCATCGGTATGGTGAAGATGCCGCCGGACACGACGTTGGACACCGACGAGCCCGAGATCACGCCGTTGAGCGCCGAGGACACCACCGCCACCTTGGCCGGGCCCCCGCGCAGATGGCCGAGCAGACCGAAAGATATCTGCATCATGTAGTTGCCGGCGCCCGCCTTCTCCAGCAGGGCCCCGAACAACACGAACAGGAAGACGAAGCTGGTGGAGACGCCCAAGGCTACCCCGAATACACCTTCGGTGGTGATCCACTGGTGCTGCACGAACTTGGCGATCGAGGACCCTTTGTGCTGGATGACCTCGGGCATGTAAGGGCCGGCGAAGCAGAACAGGATGAAGACGAGCGCCACACCGACCATCGGCGGACCGAGCGAGCGGCGCGTCGCCTCGAGCAGCAGCAGGATTCCAGCGACCCCGGTGATCAGGTCGAGCGAGGTCGGCTGGCCCGGGCGCGTTGCCAGCTGGGCGTAGAAGAGGAACAGGTAGCTGCCGGCGAAGGCCCCGGCGATGGCCAGGATCCAGTCCGCCGCCGGCACGCGGTCGCGCGGCGATTTGCGGAACGCCGGATAGGCGGTGAAGGCGAGGAACAGCGCAAAGCCGAGATGGATGGCCCGGGCCTCGGTGTCGTTCAGAATGAACACACCGAAGACGAAGGGCAGCGGCGAGGCGTACCAGACCTGGAACGCGGACCAGGCGACGGCGACCCAGAGAAGCAGCTGCCCGACCCAGCCCTGCGGCTCGCGCGCGCCGGTATCTGCTTCCTTGACGAGTTCCTGGAGCTCCTGCTCCGTGGCCGGCCGGCGCTTGTCCGTCATCCCCCGCTCCCCGTCTTCTTGTTCATTCCGAGCCAAAAGCGAACCGGCCCGCTCCTTGCGGAGCGGGCCGGCGAGGTCTCAGGACTTACATCCAGCCTTTTTCCTTGTAGTACTTCACAGCCCCGTCATGCAGCGGCGCCGAATTGCCGTCCTTCATCATGTTCTTCGGATCGAGCGCCGAGAAGGCCGGGTGAAGGCCCTTGAACTCGTTGAAGTTCTCGAAGGTCGCTTTGACCACCTGGTAGACCGTGTCGGCCGGCACCTTGGCCGAGGAGACCATCGTCGCCATCACGCCGTAGGTCGTCGTCGGCTGCGGGTTGCTGGCGTAGAGCCCGCCGGGAATTGTCGCCTTGGCGTAGTACGAGTGCTGCTGCAGCAGCTTGTCGACCGCCGGGCCGGTCAGCGAGACCAGCTTGGCGCCGCAGGTCGTGGTCGGGTCCTGGATGTTGGCCGACGGATGGCCCACACCGTAGAAGAAGCCGTCGATCTTGTTGTCGCAGAGCGCCGGGCCGTGCTCGTCGGCCTTGAGCTCGGAAGCCAGCGAGAAGTCGTTGAGCTTCCAGCCCATGGTCGACAACAGTTCCTCCATCGAGAGGCGCGTGCCCGAGCCCGGATTGCCGACGTTGAAACGCTTGCCTTTGAAGTCCTCGAACTTGGTGATGTTCGCTTCCTTGCGGGCCAGCACGGTGAACGGCTCGGGATGGATCGAGTAGATCGAGCGCAGGTCGCCATAGGCGCCGGCGTCCTTGAACGAGCCCATACCCTTGAGGGCGTTGAAATGCACATCCGACTGGGCCATGCCGAAATCGAGTTCGCCAGCCTTGATCGTGTTGACGTTGAAGGCCGAGCCGCCGGTCGATTCAACCGAGCAGCGAATGCCGTGCTGGCGCCGGTCCTTGTTGACCAGGCGGCAGATGGCGCCGCCCGCGGCGTAGTACACGCCGGTGACGCCGCCGGTGCCGATAGTCACGAATTTCTGCTGCTGCGCCGAGCCCGTCGACGGCATGGCGAACAGGGCCGCGCCGAAAACGGTGCCAAGCAGCACCTTCCCCAGATTCGTCTTTGTTCCGATCATTCTTCTTCCTCCTGCGTTGATCTCGCTTGCGGCGCCGAACACTTCAGCGCCGCCTGTCCGGCATCATCCGGTATGGATTGATCCCGGGCAAGACATTAGGCGGCTTCCTTGAGCACGGTATCGACGGCGGCTCCCAACCGCTCAACGATGGCATCGAGGTCCGCGTCGGTGACGATGAACGGCGGCGCCAGCAGCACGTGATCGCCGCGCTGGCCGTCGATCGTGCCGCCCATCGGATAGACCATCACGCCGTTGACCATCGCCTGCTTTTTGATGCGCGCGTGCAGGCGCAGCGCCGGATCGAAGGGCTGCTTCGTGGCCCGGTCGCGCACCAGCTCGATGGCTTGGAACAGGCCGCGGCCCCGGATGTCGCCGACGTGATGGTGGTTGCCGAAGCGCTCCTGCAGCTTTGCCGTCAGCGCAACGCCGCGCCGCTTTACGTTGTCGAGGAGATTGTCGCGCTTGATCACCCGTTGCACTTCGAGGGAGGCCGCGCAGGCCAAGGCGTGGCCGAGATAGGTGTGGCCGTGCTGAAAGAACCCGGAGCCCTTGGCGAAGGCATCGAAGATGGTCTGCTGCAACAGCACCGCGCCGATCGGCTGGTAGCCGCCGCCCAGTCCCTTGGCGATGACCAGCAGATCAGGAGCAATCCCCTCCTGCTCGCAGGCGTGCAAGGTGCCGGTGCGGCCCATACCGCACATCACCTCGTCGAGGATCAGCAGCACGCCGTAGCGGTCGCAGACCTCGCGTATCTTGCGGAAATAACCCGGCACGGGCGGGATGGCCCCCGACGTGGCGCCACCCACCGTCTCGGCGACGAACGCCATGACGCTGTCGGCCCCGAGCTCGCGGATCTTCGCCTCCAGTTCCTGCGCCAGGCGCTCGCCGTACTGCTCGGCAGTCTCGTCCGACCGGCGGTCGCGATACTCGTAGCAGGGGCTGACATGCGCCACGTCGATCAGCAGCGGCGCAAATTGCCGCCGTCGCCATTCATTGCCGCCCACAGCGAGCGCGCCCAGGGTGTTGCCGTGATAGCTCTGTCGCCGAGCGATGAAATGCCGGCGCTGCGGCTGACCCTTCTCGACGAAATACTGGCGCGCCATCTTCAGCGCTGCCTCGACTGCCTCCGAGCCGCCGGAGACGAAGTAGACATGGCTGAGGCCCTTCGGCGCGTCCGCAATCAGCGTCTCCGCCAGCTCCTCGGCCACCGACGTGGTGAAGAAGCTGGTGTGGGCGTAGGCGAGCTGATCGGCCTGCGCCTTGATGGCACGCGTCACGTCGGGATGCCCGTGACCGAGGCACGACACGGCGGCGCCGCCCGAAGCATCGATGTAGCGCTTGCCGTTTCTGTCGATGATGTGGACGCCCTCGCCTCCCACCGCCTGCGGCAGGGAGAGACGGGTGTCGCGGTGCAGGATACGGCTCATTTCTCGGTCTTTCTCATATTTTTCCGGCGCGGCGGCCAGTAGGTGTTGAAGGCGGAGAGCTGCTCCTCGCTATTGCGCAGCGCGCTAAGGGCCTGCGCCCCGCCATGCGCCGCGACCAGTGCCGCCAATGTCTCGGCGGCGGCAAAGGCCGGCGTGATCGCGTGGAAGAAGGACGGTGTCGCCGTCGGCACCAGCAGCGTATGTCGGGCGAGCTTGGCCAGCGGCGCCACGCGGCTGTCGGTGATCGCGACGAGCGTGGAGCCCTTGCGCGCGCCGAAACGCGCCATCTCCAGCGAGGCCGCGCTGTAGGGCGCAACGCTCACCGCAAGCAGCGCATCGTCGCGGCCGATATGGCGCAGCACGTCCATGCCGGTGTCGCCCGCACCGTCGAGCAGCACCGCGTTGTCGCGGAACAGGCCGAAGATGTAGTGGAGGTGAAAAGCTACCGGATAGCAGGAGCGCAGGCCCAGGCAGTAAACCCGCCGCGCCCCTTCAAGCGCTCGCGCCGCCGCGATCCAGGCCGCGGCCTTGTTGCGCGGCACGAGGCCGCTGACTTCGGCGGACAGCACACCGGTCACCTGCTCCAGCAGGACCTCGTCGCCCCCCTGCTTCTGTCGCGCCTGCAGCGCGTTGGCGCGCTCGCTGAAGCGACGGCTCGGCTGACGCAGCGCCGTGGCGAAGATGCCGCGGAACTCCTCATAGCCCTTGAAGCCGACGCGGCGCGCCAGGCGGATCATGGTCACCGGCGGAACGCCCGCGCGACGCGCCTGCTCGCGCATCGACAGCATCGCCACGTCTTCCGGGTAGTCGAGGACGAAGCGGGCCGCTGCCTGCACCTGGGGCGCCATGGCGTCGAAGCCGTCGACAATGCAGCCGACCAGGGTCTCGCTGTCCATCACGGCGATTCAAGCCCAGTCCGGGCCGATGCGCAACAAATGTTTCATTAATTTATATATCGGACCGTTCGCTTCACCGGCGCCACCGCGAACGTTCCCACCCCCTGTGTTCCTCACGGACGACATAGCGCGAGTCCACGCCGTGCACGGCATGCGTTTCTGTCCGCCGGGGATAACCTGATGTAATGCGTCAACGGCCTAGAGCTTTGCTCAACCCGTCGATCAGCGCCCTGTCGACCTGGACGATGGTCTGGGCAAAACGCTTGGCCAGGATCGAGAGGGGCCTGTGGCGAGCGTGGACCGCATGGACGGCAAAGCGGATCGGCGGCTCGACACGCCTTGCCACCACGCTGCGCGGGTCGCGCGCGGCGGCTGTGTACTGGTCAACGATGGCCGCACCCGCCCCTTGAGCGACCAGCGACAGGGCGACACCGTTTGTCTGCACCTCGACGATCGGCTGCAGGGCGACGCCGGCGACCTTGAGCGCTGCGGCGTAGGCGGTGCCGAGCGGATCGTTGTGCCTGAGGCCGATAAAAGGATGCTTGCGAAAGTAATCGAGCTTCACCACCGCCGGGAGCAGGCGTTCCATCGCAGCGGGAAAGATGCCGATGAAGCTGGCCTGCGACAGCGGCGCTGCCTCGAGGCCGGGATGGGCCTGGACGTCGAAGCCGAGACCGAGATCGACCTCCTGGGTCAGTACGGCTTCAACCAGATCGGCATATTGCCGGGTCTCGATCTCGAAGCTCACGTCGGAATGGCGCTTGCGGAAACGCGTGATCGCCGAAGGCACGAGATCGAGGCACAGTGCAGGAGCCGCCGCGATGCGCAGCCGGCCGCTGCTGGCCGCACCAAGATTGCGGGACAATGTACGCAGCTGCTCCAGCCCGGCGATCACCCGCTCGCTTTCGGCATGCAGCACCTGCGCCTCGCGCGTCGGCACCAGACGGCCCCTCACCCGCTCGAACAGCTTGTAGCCAAGCAGGTCTTCGGCGCGCAACAGCAGGCGCGTAGCCGCCGGCTGCGAGACATGCAGCAGCTTCGCGGCGGCCGTGATCGTGCCGGTCAGCATGATGGCGTGGAAGACTTCGAGGTGACGCAGCTGCATGGAACGACCATAACATAAAGGTATGGGTTGCATGCCGCTTGGCAGTGGCGCCGGCGGCGCCTTGCGTCTGTAGTCTTTCCATGAACATCGTCGTGATCGGTGCGGGAATCGTCGGCCTCACCACGGCCTGGCGCCTGGTGCGGGACGGCCATCGCGTGACCGTGATCGACCGCGAAGCCGGCCCCGGCCTCGGCACCAGTCATGCGAACGGTGCCCAGCTCAGCTACTCCTACGTGGCTCCGCTTGCCGGACCGTCGATCTGGCGCGATCTGCCCTGCCTGCTCTTCAACCGTGACGCGCCGGTGCGCCTGCGCCTCGGGCTCGATCCCTGGCAGTATCGCTGGTGCCTGCGCTTCCTTGCGGCCTGCACGACGACACAGGCTCGGCGCACCACCGAGACCCTGCTGTGTCTGGCCGACACCAGCCGCCGCGTCCTGCACGAGGCGCAGGAGTTGCGGGAACTGGAGTTCGCCTGGACACGCGCCGGCAAGCTGGTGGTCTATTCCGATGCGGCGTCTCTCGACGTCGCACGCCGCCAGGCCGAACTCCAGCACCGCCTTGGCGGGAAACAATCGGTGCTGGATCGCGATGCGTGCCTTACCCTCGAGCCCGCCCTTGCCTCGATCGCCGACCGTCTGACCGGCGGCGTCTTCGCTCCGGATGATGAGGCGGGCGACGCTCATCTCCTCTGCCGCGGTCTGGCCGACTGGCTGCGACGGCACGCGGCGACGCTGCTCATGGATGTTTCCGTGCGCCAGCTGCTGCGCAACGGCACTCGTCTCCTCGGTGTCGTGACCGATCGCTGCGTCGTCGAAGCCGACGCCTATGTGCTTGCCGCCGGCATGGGCAGCCGGGCTCTGGCGAGCGGCGTCGGGCTCGACCTGCCGCTCTATCCGATCAAGGGCTACAGCCTGTCGGTAGATATTGCCGACGATACGGCCGCGCCACGCGTCAGCATCACCGACTACAGCCGCCGCGTGGTTTATGCACGGCTCGGCAGCCGTCTGCGCATCGCCGGCATGGCGGATATCGTCGGCAACGATACGGCCATTGATGCCGCGCGCGTGGCGCAGCTCACGCGGCAGGCGCAGGCCGCCTTTCCCGCCGCGTCGGCGTATCGCGAGCTGCGGCCCTGGAGCGGCTTGCGCCCGGCAACCCCGACCGGATTGCCGATCGTGGGCGCGACCCGGTTCGACAACCTGTTCCTGAATGTCGGCCATGGCGCGCTTGGCTTCACGCTCGCCTTCGGCGCCGCCGAACAGCTCGTAGCGGCCCTGCGGGGTGGCGTTTCGTCACATGAGACCGCCCGCGCCGCCTGAAACGCGGCCCCGATTGCTGCTGAAGCTGAGCCTTGTTATCCTTAACCAGAGCCCGCGACTCGGAAACCGTCGGGCATTTGGGGGATATCCTATGGTTGGCTTACTCGAGAAAATCGGCCTCGCGAAACTCAACAACGCCCTGATCTACGGCGTGGTGATCGCCGCGGTGCTGGCCATCCTGTCGCGCGGCCTTGCGTTCGACTACGGCTGGTGGACCTTCCTCTTCCGCTGGCTCCACGTCCTCTCGGGCGTGATGTGGATCGGCATTCTCTGGTACTTCAACTTCGTCCAGATCCCGACCATGCCGCAGATCCCCGCCGAGCTGAAGCCGGCGGTCGGCAAGTACATCGCCCCGGCGGCGCTGTTCTGGTTTCGCTGGGCGGCCCTCTCGACCGTCATCACCGGCCTGATCCTTGCCCACCTTAACGGCTATCTGCTCGACGCGCTGATGCTCAACAAGCTCATGCCCGGTCGCGCACTGGCCATCGGCATCGGCATGTGGCTCGGCCTGATCATGGCCTATAATGTGTGGATGATCATCTGGCCGCATCAGCAGAAGGCGCTGGGCCTGGTCGATGCAACGGCTGAGGAGAAGGCCGCGTCGGCGAAGATCGCCATGCTGACCAGCCGCTTCAACACCATGTTCTCGGTGCCGATGCTCTACTTCATGGTCGGCGCGCAGAATATCTTCTAAGACCGTCCGCGTCGCGGAAGGGAAACGGGGCCTCACGGCCCCGTTTCTTTTTGTGCCGCAGGAGAGCCGATCGTTGCCCCCTCGCCTCGCCGCAGCGCTCTGGGCCCTCGCGGCCACACTGACCTTCACGCTGGTCTACTCCTCCGGCAAGCTGATCGGCGGCATCGTCCCCGCCTTCCAGATCGTCCTGATCCGCTACGCCAGCGGCTTCGTGGTGGCGCTGATCGCCGCCCGCGCCACCGGGCACAGCTGGCGGCAGATGGTCTCCACCGAACGCCGCTCGCTTCATTTTCTCAGGGCCCTGTGCGGGGCCGGGGCGGGTGTCGCCACGATCTACGCCACGTTTCACATGCCGCTGGCCGACGCCGCGGCGCTCGGGCTTACACAGGGGCTCTTCCTTGTCTTGCTCGCCGTGCTTGTCCTGCGCGAGCATTTGTCCTGGCGGCAGGCGCTTGCGACACTTGTTTGCGCCGGCGGCGCCCTGGTGATCGTGCGCGGTGAAGCGAGCACCGCCGAGTTCGCTCTGGGGATCGGCCCGGCCTTCGCGCTCCTCGGCGCCTTTCTGGTGGCTTCCGAGGTCACCCTGCTCAAATTCCTCTCGATGCGCGAAAGCACCGCTGCCATGATCGTGCATGTCAACGGCTTTGCTTTGCTGATCCTCGGCGTGCCGGCCCTGTGGTACGCCGTGCCCATGGATCCGGTCCTTCTCGCCGGGCTTTGTGTGCTCGGACCGATGGCGCTCGCCGGCCAGTGGTTCAACGTCCAGGGCTATCGCCTCGCCGATGCCGCCTTCCTGGCCCCTTTCAGCTATGCCGCCGTGCTGTTCTCCGCGGTCATCGGCTTTGCCGCCCAGGGCGAGGTCCCCGGCCCTTCGACCTGGCTGGGCGCCCTGCTGATCGCCGGCGGCGGTCTGTTGCTGATCCAGCGCGGCCCGCGTAAACCCGCTTGACTTTGACGTAGCGTAAAGCCCGATCGTCCTCTCCACGGCAACCGAGGGGCTTCAGCGGCCATGTTCCGGATCGGCGAATTCTCCCAGATAGCGCGCGTCAGCGGGCGGCTGCTGCGCTACTACGACAGTATCGGCCTGCTGCAACCCCAGCACACCGATCCAGCCACCGGCTACCGCTACTACAGCGCCAACCAGCTCGGCCGGCTCAACCAGATCCTGGCCCTCAAGGACCTCGGGCTGTCGCTCGAGCAGGTGGCCCGGCTGCTCGACAGCCGCATTTCGCCGGACGAGATCCGCGGCATGCTCACCCTGAAGAAGGCCGAGCTCGAACGAACGTTGAGCGTGGAGGCCGCGCGCCTGCGGCACATCGAATCGCGCCTGCGCCAGATCGAGGAGCAGGGCTCGCTCGCCAATTACGACGTCGTGGTGAAGTCGAGCGAGGCGCGTCCCTATCTTTCGACGCGGGCCACCTTCCCCGGGTTCGGTGACGTGATTGCGACGCTGCGCCAGATGGTTCGTACCGTCGGTAGCCGCGCCTCAGCACCACGCGACAATCTGGTCGTGGTCGCGCATTCGGATTTCGAGGACGAGAACCTCGACCTCGAAATCGGCTACGCGCTCGGCCGCGATGTTCGCAAGGCGGTTACGCTCTCGCCACAGCTCACCCTCACCGCGCGTGAGCTTCCAGCCATCCCGACCCTGGCCACCGTGGTGCGCAGCGGTCCGGCGCCGGAGCTCCACCTTGCCTTCGGGGCGCTGGGCGTCTGGATGGAAGCCAACGGCTATCAAGTGGTCGGCCCCTGCCGCGAAGTGTTTCTTGAACCGCCGTTCCAGACCCCGGACAGCGATCACGTGACCGTCGAAATCCAGTTTCCCGTAAGCAAGGCGATCCCCGCCTAGCACCGATCCACCCGGCAGGCCATCGGCAGCGGAGCGAGCCCTCGCCCCGCAACGGGAGAGGCTTGCCAAAATCGAGGACGACAGGAGAAGACGATGCTAACCATTCATGGCGTGCCGATCTCGGTCCACACCCGCAAGGTCATCGTTGCGGCGATCGAGAAGCAGCTCCCCTATCGCAACGAGCCGGTTATCCCGTTCAAGCCGCCCTCCGGCTGGGACCGGTTGAGCCCCACCGGGAAGATCCCGGTCCTGAGCGACGGCGATTTCGATCTGCCGGATTCATCGGTGATCTGCGCCTATCTGGAGCGCACGCATCCCCGGCCGCCGCTCTACCCGACCGAGACCCCTTCCCATGTGCGGGCGCTGTGGTTCGAAGAATACGCCGACGGCACGATGTTCCGGGAGGTGATCCACGGCCTGTTCTTCCAGAACGTCATCCGGCCGAATATCCTCGGCCAGACTACAGACGCGGCTGCGGTGAAAGCGATCGAGGCCGAGGCCATGCCGCGCGTCTTCGGCTATCTCGAGAGTGAGCTGAAGGGCGAGCACCTTGTCGGTGACCGGTTCTCGATCGCCGACATCGCGGTGATCTCGAACCTGATCAACTATCACTATCTCGGCTATCGCATCGACACGCGTTTCCCCAACCTTGCCGCGTATTTCAAAACCACACTCCGCCGGACATCATTGGCCACGGCGCTGGAGGCGGAGCGGCCGGCGGCTACCGGCATGGGGCTGGACCTCAGCTTCGTCGGCGACCTGGCGCCCGCGGCCGCCTGAGACGAGTGGCGAGCGGGGCCTGCGGGGGCCCCGCGTCGCTTCAGAGCTTCTTGCCCGGAGGCGGCAGCGTCTCGAGCCGCGCCTTGAGCGCGTTGAGCGAAATCGGCTTGACCAGAAACCCGTGCGGCCCGTTTTCCTTGGCGAACATGACCGTGTCGCGCTTGGAATCGGCGGTCAGGAAGATGACCGGGGTGTTGCGTATACCCTCGTGAACATGGTGGCGCAGCTTCTCCAGGTACTCGAAGCCGTTAACCGGGCTCATATGGATGTCGCACAGCACCACGTCGGGTAGCCACGCCGCCGTCTTGAGCAAGCCTTCCTGCCCGTTTGCCGCCTCCTCGACATCCTTGACGCCGAGTTGGCGCAGCAGCGTCTTGGTGATCACACGGGTATAAGCCTCGTCCTCGACGATGAGGATGCGCAGGGTTTTGTAGTCGACGCCAACTGTCGTCATGGTCACTATGCCTTTGCCAATGCCGGTTGCAGTTCCTGCAGCACGCGCCGCACCTCGTCATAGGCGGCACGCAGGTTCATTTCCAAGCCTTTCGCCGCCGCCAGATTGCCGCTGTCGAGATGATCCTGGATGTCAGACGCGACGCCGCCCAGGCGGTTGAAGCCCGTCGAACGGGCGGCGCCTTTCAGCGAATGAGCCGCCTCGCGGGCACCGGTGCGATTGTCGGCGAGAAAGTTGTTGGTGATCTCATCGATCATGTTCGGCAAGTTCTCGACGAACCCCGTCAGGAAGGTCATTGCCTCCTCGTTGAGCTCGCCGAAGATCTCCGTCACCCGGGCAACGTCCAGGATCGCCGGGTCGATGCCGACCTTCGTCCCAGACGGCGCCGGTGGCGCGTTGAGTCCTGGCCGCCGCCGCAGCGGAAGCGCCGCAGCCAGATGCTTCTCCAGTGCAGCGTTCAGCGCCCGCGTGTCAATCGGCTTGGTCAGGTAGCCATCCATGCCGGCCGCGAGACATTTCTCCTCGGTGCCGGGCAACGCATCGGCCGTCAGGGCGACGATCGGCAGACGGCTTCCGCCGCTTTCACGCCGACGCACTTCGCCGGTGAGCTCGAACCCGTCCATGTTCGGCATGTGGAAATCGGTCAGCAGCATGCCATGGCCGCCGCCGTCGAGAAGACGCAGCGCCTCCACGCCGTCGCCGGCGATCTCGTGGGCAAAGCCGCGCTGATTCAGCAGCCGCCGGATCACCGTCTGGTTGGTCAGATTGTCCTCGGCAACGAGCAGCAGCACGCCGGCCGCTCTCGCCTCCTCGACCGGCGGTGGCGCCCAGCCGACGTCGTCGCTAGCCGCCGCGCCCTGTCGCTCCTCGAGTTTCGCCCGGCCCAGGGCGGCGGCCAGCACATGCCACAGGCGGTGCCGCCGCACCGGGAGCGTCAGGGCGGCGAAGAAGCCCCGCTGCGGCGCGGAGGCGAGGGTCGAGGACAGGCCGCGCGGCGCGACGAGGATGACCCGGCACTCGCTGACGCTGGACACAAGGGACACCAGTTCCAGCGTCGAGGCGCTGTCGACCCCAGCGCGCAGGAACACGGCCGAGCCGTCCTCGATCAGATCGAAGTTCTGCCCCGCCTCGTGCCAGTGCGGATCGCTGATCCCGACCGCGTGCAGCAACCGGGTCAGCGCGGCACGCTCGGCCCCTGCGAAACCGACGAGGGCCACACGGGCGTCCGAAAGCTCGACGGCAGGCATTTCAGGCTTCGCGTCGAGAGCCTTGAACGGCAGTTCGAAGCGGAAGGTCGAACCGGTTCCCACGTTCGAATCCACGACAATCGTACCGCCCATCATGTTGCAGAGCCGCTGCGAGATGGACAGGCCCAGGCCAGTGCCCCCGAATTTGCGTGCAGTCGACGTATCGGCCTGCGTGAAGGGCTGGAACAGCTTCTCCAGCTGCTCCGGCGTCAGGCCGATACCGGTATCGGTCACGCCGAAACGCAGGCGGACCGTTCCATCGCCCCGCTCGACCAGGGTCGTCTTCAGCTGGACCTCGCCGCGCTCGGTGAACTTGACAGCATTGCCCATGAGGTTCAGCAGGATCTGGCGCAGCCGCGTCGGATCTCCGACAAGCCGATCGGGGATCGACGGGTCGAGATCGACGACAAGACCGATACCCTTCTCCTCGGCTCGGCTGGCCATGAGCTCGCCGCATCCCTCGATCAGGTCCACCAGGGAGAACGCCACCGTCTCGATCTCGAGCTTGCCCGCTTCGATCTTGGAGAAGTCCAGGATGTCATTGATGATGGTCAGCAGCGCCGATGCGGAGCCGCGGATCACCGTCGACATGTCGCGCTGGTCTTTGGTTAGATCGGTCTGCTCGAGCATCTCCGCCATAGACATAACGCCGTTCATCGGCGTGCGGATCTCGTGGCTCATCATGGCCAGGAACGAAGACTTGGCGCGCGTGGCCGCCTCGGCTGCATCCCGGGCCTCGGCCAGCGCTCTCTGGGTCCGCTTGCGTACACTAACCTCGTGACGCAGCTTGGCGGCGTAGATCACAACGACGAGCATGCCAGTCACCAGGACGGCGAGCATCGCGATGTTCCAGCGCAGCCGGTTGAAGGCGTCACCGACGATGGCGTTCACCGGTTGGCCGACATAGACAAACATCGGCATCTGCACGGCTTCGTCGAGCGGCAGCCGGACGCCGAGGACGTCGCGATCGCCGTTATGCGCGCGATAGATCTGCCCCGTCTCGACAATGGTGTGGAAGAGCACGAGATCGTCGGTGTTGTTGTTGTCGCGCGCGATGTTACGGATGTTCATCGCCGTGCCGCCGGCCAATGAGTGAAGCAGCCGCGAATGGGCGATCAGGCGACCCGATTCATTGCCGACGAACAGAAAGCCTTCGCGAAGGATTTCACGCCAGCGATAGTCGCGCACGACTTCGGCGAGGAACGAGCCGGCGATGTCAATACCGATCACCCCCCACACCTCGCCCGACGGCAAGATGATCGGCAGCGAGAACGTCATGCCGATGTCGCCGGACGAGGCCAGGACGTAGGGCTCGCTCCACACCCCCTTTTTCTGCGTGACAGCGCTCTTGTACCAGGCCTCCTGACGCGGATCGAACTCGGGATGAGCGGCGCGCGCGCGCTCCCACTCACCGGTCTTGGCTTCGCGGTAATACCAGGAATCCCGGTCCGTGGTCCGGCGGATCACCCGGCGCAGGACGTAGTCGTAACCCATCGGAACCATGCCGAAGAGATCGGACGGAACGATGCTCTGCGTCTGCAGAAAGGAACCCTCCGCCGCGGCGACATAGACACTGAGCAGCTGGGTATTCGACAACACCGGGTAGGAACCGATGGCGAAAAACACCCGCTCGGCCTCGGCGAGATCGAGATGGGGAAGATCCGCCGCCTGAAGCTGGTTGGCCGCCGATACCGCCGCGAGAAGGACGCGATTGGCTTCCTTGGCGGCATCACCCACCGCCTGCTGCAGATGGCGCTCGGCTGCCTCGATCAGGGCGTCCCGGGACTGGGTGTACTGATGGAAAATGACCCCGCCGCCCGCGATGAGCAGCACCAGGATCGCCAACACCGTTAGCGTGACTCGCCGGGACATACCCTTCCCCCTCACAGCTCGGGATTGTGAAGCCCCGGCCGGCGTTTGACAAACCTATTGCACGGCGTTCCAGCTGCATGCCAACGCGCATTTGCACATATTTCGCTATACTGGGTGCATGTTCGAAATCGACCGCTTCATCGACGATTGCCGCGCCGCGGTGCGCCAAGACCCCAGCCACAAGGCCGTGCGCGAGGTGGTGGCACGCGCCGTATCGGACCCCGGTGCCGTGCTCAAAGCGCTTGGGGAGCCGAAACGTGCGGAGATCCAGAAGCTCCACCGCGCGCCCGAACTCACGATCATCAACGTGATCTGGGCACCGCACATGACCATCATGCCTCACGACCACCGCATCTGGGCGGTGATCGGCATCTACAGCGGGCGCGAGGACAACATCTTCTGGCGCCGTCTCGATGATCAGCCCGGCCGGATCGAAGCCGCCGGCGCCCGGGCGCTCAGCGAACGCGACGCCGTGCCGTTGGGACGCGACATCATCCACTCGGTCACCAATCCGATCCCCCGCCTCACCGGCGCCATCCATGTCTACGGCGGCGATTTCTACGCCACCGAGCGCAGCGAGTGGGATCCGGGATCGCTGTGCGAGGCGCCTTACGACGTGCAGAAGACACTGCGCATATTCGAGGAAGCCAACGCGGTGTACACAAGGCCATGAGCAGCGTCGCTCCCGAGCTGGTCCTCGAACCGCCGATCCGCGATCTCGGCGACGGCTTCCAGGTGCGGCGCGCCCTGCCCTCGGCCAGGCGCCGGCTGGTCGGCCCCTTCGTCTTCCTCGACCAGATGGGGCCGGTGGCCTTCCGCGACGGCCAGGCGCTCGATGTCCGGCCGCACCCGCATATCGGCCTCGCCACGGTGACCTATCTGTTCGAGGGCGAAATCCTGCACCGCGACAGCCTTGGCACGGTGAAGCCGATCCAGCCGGGTGCGGTGAACTGGATGACCGCGGGACGCGGCATCGTCCATTCCGAGCGCACACCGCCAGAGCGGCGGCGCGCCGGCGAGCGGCTCTACGGCCTGCAGGCCTGGGTCGCGCTCCCGAAAAAGGACGAGGAGTGCGAGCCGAGCTTCGTGCATGTGCCGGCCGACAGGCTGCCCGTGATCGAGGAGACAGGGGTGCGGGCGCGGCTGATCGTCGGCTCGCTGGCCGGGGTCACGGCGCCGGTCGCGGTGTTCTCACCGATCTTCTACGCCGACGTCTCGCTTGAGCCGGGCACCCGCTTTTCGTTGGACGACGAGCACGCCGAGCGCGCGGCTTACATCGTCGAAGGCAGCGTCAGCATCGCCGGAACCGATTACGCTGCGGGCCGCCTGCTGGTCTTTCCCACCGGTGGCACCGTAGTGCTGAGCGCCCCCGCCGCGACGCGTCTCATGGTCCTCGGCGGCGCCACCATGGACGGGCCGCGCCACATCTGGTGGAACTTCGTCTCGAGCTCGAAGGAGCGGCTGGAGCAGGCTAAAGCGGAGTGGCGAGCCCAGCGCTTCGCGCCGGTCCCCGGGGAGAGCGAGTTCATCCCCCTCCCCGAGGATCCGCCGCCGAACGTGCGTTACCCGTAATCCTTACTTCGGCATCGGCACGATGCGCAGGTAGGGCTTGGGCGCCTTCCAGCCCTGCGGGTATTTCTGCTTCGCCTGGTCGTCGGAGACCGAGCCGGCAATGATCACGTCCTCACCGTGCTTCCAGTTCACCGGCGTCGCCACCTGGTGCCTAGCGGTGAGCTGGATGGAATCGAGCAGCCGCAGCACTTCGTCGAAGTTGCGACCGCTGGTCATCGGATAGGTCAGCATCGCCTTGACCTTCTTGTCCGGACCGATGATGAATACCGAGCGCACGGTGGCGTTGTCGGCGGCCGTGCGGCCTTCCGAAGTCGTACCCGCCCCTTCCGGCAACATGTCATAGAGCTTGGCGACCTTGAGCTCCGGATCGCCGATCATCGGGTACTTCACGGCAGCACCCTGCGTCTCCTCGATGTCCTTCGCCCATTTGGAGTGGTTGGTCACCGGATCGACGCTGAGGCCGAGGATCTTGGTGTTGCGCTTGTCGAACTCAGGCTGCAGCCGGGCCATGTAGCCTAGCTCGGTGGTGCAGACCGGCGTGAAATCCTTGGGATGGGAGAAGAGGATCGCGTAGCCGTTGCCGATCCACTGATGGAAATCGATCGTCCCCTGGGTGGTCTCGGCGGTGAAGTTTGGGGCTTCGGCGTTGATGCGTAGGGACATGGTAGTTCTCCTGCTGGGCCCCATGAAGGGCGGTTTGACGGCTCCGGAGATGTCCTTCCCGCTCCCTTCGGGCTCGACACCAGCCTGAACAGCGCTGGGTTTATTCCCGGCCTGAGCGAAACTCAATGACCTGAAGGAGGGTTGTGACAGCGCCGTCGAGCCACCCCAGCATGCCGCAGGGGTGCGGCACGTCAGTGACGTGGATCACGGCCTTACCGTACCCTTCACGCCGGCCAATGCGCTCGAATTCCTCCGAGAACTCGCGAATTTGCCTGAGCCGATGCAGCCATTCCATGAGCCGCAGGCTAGGCCCGGTCAAGGCAATCCGTCTAATACGGTGTTTTAGTTTTATTCATATGCGGCACGTATCCCTTGACCGGGGCCGCGATAGCCTTACTTACATGGGCACCATGCGACGCTTTTCTTTCATTGCCGGCGGCTTTCTTTTGCTGATCGTTGCGCCGGTGGTCTGGTGGATCGCCAGCCAGCCCGAGCGCGGCACCACCGGCGAGGTCAGCACGCGCTTCCGTTTCATCGGGCCCAACGACAAGATCGTGGTCGACGGCTTCGAGGACCCAAAAGTGCCGGGCGTCACCTGCCATCTCGCCCGCGCCCAGACCGGTGGCATCAAGGGCGGCATCGGCGTTGCCGAGGACACCAGCGACGCCAGCATCGCCTGCAGCCAGACCGGCCCCATCCGCCTGACGGGCGAGATCAAGGACGGCGAGCGCGTCTTCGACGAGCGCCGCAGCCTGATCTTCAAGAGCCTACAGGTCGTGCGCTTTCACGACCGCGCGCGCAACGTGCTGGTCTACGTCGCCTACAGCGACAGGGTGATCGAGGGGAGCCCGAAGAACAGCATCAGCGCCGTGCCCATCCGGCCTTGGGCTTCAGCCACGCCGTAGCGCTTACCCCTTCCGGCGAGAGCCCCCGCCTCAACCGGAACCGTCCAGTGATCCTCACGTTCCCGTGCCGTCACCGGAATTCATTGGGAGATCATCACCATGGCGAAGCGCTCGACCCGTTCCCGCAAGCCGGCCAAACCCGACGCGATCAAGCTGCTGAAGACCGACCACGCGGAGGTCGAGAAGCTCTTCGAAAAATACGACAAGGGTCACAAGAAGATGTCGGCGAGCCAGAAGACGTCTCTGGCCGAAGAGATCTGCAAGATGCTCACCGTGCACACGCAGATCGAGGAAGAGATCTTCTACCCCGCCTGCCGCGGCAAGGTGGACGACGAGCTGGTACCCGAAGCCGTTGTCGAGCACCAGTCAGCCAAGGACCTGATCGGCAAGATTCTGGGCGGGCGCGCTGGCGGCGAGGAATACGACGCCTGGGTCATCGTGCTCGGCGAATACATCAGGCACCACGTCAAGGAGGAGCATAGCGAGCTCTTCCCGCAGGCGCGCAAGGCCGGTCTCGACCTCAAGGCGCTGGGTGCCGAAATGGCCGCACGCAAGCAGGAGCTGATGCGCGGCGGCAACGGCATCGCCAAGGACACATTGATGGCCCGCCTCTTCGCCTGACGACGCGGTGCCCAAGGATGAAGTTCCCGGAACCCCGGCCCGCGCTACGGGGTTTCTCTTTCAGGCTCACACTTGTGGAGAAAAGTCATGGGTGCCAACAGCGGCAAGACCGACAAGGTCGTCGGTACGATCAAGGAGAAGGCCGGCAAGCTCACCGGCGACGATCGCCTGGAGAGCGAAGGCCAGACCCAGAAGATCAAGGGTCACATCAAGGACAGCGCCGAACGCCTCGATGAGAAGATCAAGGGTGTGAAGGACGCCCTGCGGGAGAACTGAATCCGAGGGTGCCGGCACGGATCGCCTCGCGATCCGTGCCGCTCCGCTTTGCGGGTCAATGTGCGGGCCAGCGCCGCAATTCGCGACACGTATGATCGATCGTCGTCATGGCAGCCCGCAGGCAGGCCCGCCGCTCACGCGCCAGGCCTTCGCGGCGGCTGAACTCCGCGATACGGCCGCGCACCAGCTGAAGCCATTCGAGAGTCTGCGCGGCTGCGAGTCCGGCCGGTCGCGCCGCCGTGGAGCGCGCCACATCGTCGATCAGCCGGGCGTATTCCTCGTCGAGACCCATGCCTGTTGAACCACCGCCGGGCGCGGCAGTTCCCGCGGGGTCCGCAGAAATACTAGCGCTGCTGTTGTGCCTTGAGCGGGACCACGTTGCCGGCGTCCGGCGCCTCGAGGGCGGTGCGCACCGCCTCGGCCAGCGTCTCCAGCCGGTAGGGCTTGCGCAGCAGCCGGTCCTGCTCTTCTCCGTGCGGCTCGCCGGGTGACGTGCTCTCGTACCCCGTGACGAACAGCGCCCTCAGCTTCGGGTTCTGCAGCCGGGCCCGGCGGATGGTCTCGGCGCCATTCATACCCGGCATCGCCAGGTCGATGAGCACCAGGTCGATATCGTTCTTCTCGGCCAGGATATCGAGCGCCTCGTGGCCGTTCTGCGCCTCGATGATCCGGTAGCCGAATTCGCGCAGGCCGCTGACTGCGACATCCCGTACATCCGCGTCGTCGTCAACCACCAGGATCGTAGCCGAACCCTGCAGCAGGAGCCCGCCCTCCCGCGAGGCCACGGCCTCGACCGGAGCCTTCTTGGCGCGCGGCAGGTAGAGGCGCACGGTCGTGCCCTTCCCCGGCGCGCTGTCGATGTAGACGTTGCCGCCCGACTGCACGGCAACCCCGTGCACCATGCTGAGGCCGAGGCCGCTGCCCTTGCCCACGTCCTTGGTGGTGAAGAACGGCTCGAAGGCCCGGCCGCGCACGTCGTCGCTCATGCCGGCACCGGTGTCGCTGACGCTGATCAGCACGTAGTCCTGCGGCACGAGATCGGCCGGGCGTTCGGCGCCGGAGACGTTGGTGGTGCGGATGGTGAGCTGCCCGCCCTCCTTCATCGCATCGCGGCCGTTGATCGCCAGGTTGAGCAGCACGAGCTCGATCTGGTTGGGATCGACCATGGCCGGCCACAGCCCGGGCGTAAGCACCGTCTCGATCCGCACCGAGGTGCCGATGGTGCGGAACAGCATGTCTCCGGAATCCTTGACCAGCCGGTTGATGTCGACGGGCTTGGGCGCCAGGCGCTGCTTGCGCGAAAAGGCGAGAAGCTGCGAGGTCAGACGGGCACCGCGCTCGACCGCGCGAACGGCCGAGCGCAGCGACCGGACGGCGGCCTCATCGTTGGCCACACGCTTGGCGGCAAGGTCGATATTGCCCAGCACGGCCATCAGCAGATTGTTGAAATCGTGCGCCACGCCGCTGGTCAGCTGACCGATGGCCTCAAGCTTCTGCGCCTGGCGCAGCGCGTCCTCGGCCCGCTGGCGGTCGGAAATCTCCTTCACCAGCCGGTCGTTGGCCTCGGCCAGGTTCCTGGTGCGGGTGGTGACGAGGTCTTCAAGCTCAACCCGGCTGCGCGCCGCGACCTCGCGGGCGGCGACAATGTCGGTGATGTCGGTGCAGGTGCCGAACCACTTGGTCAGGCTCCCGCGCGCGTCGCGGATCGGCGTGCCGCGCATCTGAAAGGAGCGATACTCGCCATCGTGCCGCCGCAGCCGGACCTCGATATCGAGCTCATCCCGGCCCCGGATGGCCTTGAGCAGCCCGTCAAGCACCGGCTGTCGGTCGTCGGGATGCACGACTTTGGATACCCAGCCCAGTCCGAGCTGGTCGGAGGCCGGCAGGCCGGTGTACTCGAGCCACTGCCGGCTGAGGAAATCGATATGCCCAGTCGGCAGGCTGGTCCACACCAGCTGCGGCAGCGCTTCGGCCAGCATGCGGTAGCGCTGTTCGCTGTCGGCCAGTGCCGCCAGGCTCGCCTGCACCTCGTACTGCCGGCTGCGCGCCCGCAGTGCCGACTTGACCGCGCTGATCAGCGTCTCGGAATGAATGGGCCGGTCGAGCAGCGTGATGCTCGCCGCACTCTGCAGGAAGACGAGCTTGCGGCCGACGTCGCGTTGCGAGTAGCGGCGGTCGCGCAGGATGATGAACGGCAGGTCGGACCACGAGGGTTGGTCGGCCGTCCATTCCAGCAGCTCCGGCAGGCGGTCTTCGGTCAGCGCCTCCTCGGCGATCAGGGCGACGGCCGAGCCCGAGCGCAGGCCGGCGCAGAGCTCACTCATGTCGGCGCAGAGATAGGCGACGATCCCGGCCCGGGCGAGAACGTCACGGATGAGTGGCGCATCGCGCCCGGCAGGAGCAAGGACCAGAACGCGTGTACGCACGAAAACTGCTTCCGTCTACTGGGGGCCGGCGGCCTTGAGCAGAGGCTGCGGTCCGGCATAGGTCGGCACACCGGTCATGATTCCCTGGAACTCGCTCAACGGCTCGCCGACCTGCACGCCTTCGCTGCTGATACGCAGCTCGCGGATCGAATCCTGGTGCGACCCCACGCGCTTCTTCATCACGCTGATCGCCTTGCGGATCTTGCCCATGGCCTCGAAGTAGCGCAGCAGCAGTACGTTGTCGCTGATATAGCTGAGGTCGAACGGGTTCTGCGGCCCGCCGACCATGCCGTGCTGGGCGATGACCATGAGGGTCAGCACCCCGTGCTGGCTGAGGAAGGTAAGCAGCTCGTGCACCTGCAGGATCAGGTGCCGCTCGTCCGGCATGGCGTTCATCAGGCCGTTTAGGCTGTCGATGACCACCACCCTGGCGTTGTCCTCGGTCACAGCGCGGCAGACATGGCTGGTGAACTCGCCGGGCGACATCTCCGCCGGATTGATCTGCGACAGCTTGATCGCGCCGCTTTCGATGAACGGGCCGATTCCCAGGCCGATGCCGGCGGAGCGATCGACGATGCTCTCGGCCGTCTCGTCGAAAGCGAACATGGCGGCGTGCTCGCCACGCTCGGCCGCGGCCACGAGATAGCTGAGCGCCACCGAGGATTTACCGCAGCCGGCCGGCCCGATCAGCAGCGTACTGGTGCCGCGCCGCAGGCCGCCGCCGAGGACATCGTCGAGCTGCTGCGAGACGCTGCGCACGATCTCCTTGGCGAATCCCACCTTGGGCGGAATGGCCACGAGGCGCGGGTAGACATCGATGCCGCCCGTACGGATCGAGTAATCGTGGTGACCGCCCGAGAATTTTACGCCGCGCATCTTGGTGACGCGCAGCCGCCGGCGCTCGGCCCCGTATTCGAAGGCCAGTTGTTCCAGGGTGATCACGCCGTGCACGATACTGTGAAGCTGCAGGTCATGATCCGTGGAGGTCATGTCATCGAGCAGGATGACCGTGGCGCCGTTCTTCAGCAGGTACTGCTTGAGCGCAAGGATCTGGCGGCGGTAGCGAAGCGGATTTTCCGAAAGCAGCCGCATCTCCGACAGGGAGTCGAGCACCAGCCGCGCCGGCCGGACACGGGCGATGGCTTCGAACAGCTCCCTTGTCGCCTCGCCCAGCTCGACTTCGGACGAATGGAACACGGTCTGGCCGGCGACGCCGCTGAGGTCACCCGGCGGGGAGAGCTCGAAAATCTCGATACCCTTCAGGTCCCAGCCATGGGCCCTGGCAACCGAGCTCAGCTCCTCCTTGGATTCCGACAGGGTGATGTAGAGCGTCCTCTCGTCCTTGTCCCGCCCGTCCATCAGAAATTGCAGGCCCAGGGTCGTCTTGCCCGTGCCGGGAGCTCCTTCGAGCAGGTGGATGCGCCCTTTGACGAATCCGCCACCGAGGATGGCGTCGAGATGCGCCAGGCCCGAAGATACTTTGTCTGCTTGCATCGCCACTGTCTTGCCCTTTGCTTCCAGCTATCGCGGCTTTGAATCGCTCCGCGTGCGCCACCAAAACCGGCGACGGTCACTCGTCGAAGCGCGAATTGACAAATTGCCCAAACCCGACGGATTGACACTCCGTGCTTTCATACCCAAACGCTGCGGCGTCTAGCGCCGCGGAGCCACCGGGTGCCGGTCGACTCTGGCTAGACTATTTAGGCATGCGGGGTAGCCTTGGGAAATCCGGACGATCTGACAAAGATTTCAGGGTTTTCCCTGAAACGGTCCGGGGGAGGCCGGCGGGCGCTAAGCTACGAGGCGCGGCGCTCTTTTACGACTTCGCCTGCTGGCTCGCTGGCCGCGATCCGTGGGCGCTGCTGGACCTCCTTCGGGAACTCGATCCAGAACGAACTGCCCTCGCCGACCGAGCTGACGAAACCCATGACCCCGCCCATGGCCTCGACCAGGCGCTTGGCCAGGGCCAGTCCCAGTCCCGTCCCCTCGACGGCTGTGTACTCGGCGCCGAGGCGATGGAACGGCTCGAACAGCTCGGCCTGGCGCGTAACCGGGATGCCCTGCCCGGTATCGGCCACGATCAGCCTGAAGCGGTCGCCAATGGCCAGCGACGACAGGGTCACGACGCCGCCGCGCTGGTTGTACTTGATGGCGTTGCCGACCAGGTTGAGCAGCGCCTGGCGCAGGCGCAGCGCATCGGCGCGGATAGCCGAGAGGTCGATCGAACGCTCGACGGTCAAGGTCACGCCGGCTTTCACGGCCACGGGCATCATGATCTCGGCCACATCGGTAAGGACGTCGGCCACCATCAGGCGCTCCAGCGACACCGGCATCTGGCCGGACTCAACCCCCGAAAGATCGAGGACCTCGTTGACCAGCTTGAGCAGGTGCTCGCCGCTGCGCACGATGTCCTGGCTGTAGCCCTTCTGCTGCGAGGTCAAGTTCCGGTTGAGGTCGAGCTCCAGCATCTGGCCGAAGCCGATCACGGCGTTGAGCGGCGTGCGCAGCTCGTGGCTCATGCGCGCGAGGAATTCGGACTTGGCGCGGTTGGCCTTCTCGGCTTCGGACCGCGCCACATTGGCAGCGGCCGTGGCGTTCGCGAGCTCTGACTGAAGACGTTCGCGCCGGCGCAGGCTCACGACGATGAGCCGCGCGCCGAGGCCCACAACGATCAGGGCGAACGCGACCTCGAGCGAGGCAATGGTCAGCCCTTGCAGGAAGCTGGCGAGCACGTGGCGGCGGGAGATGCTGACATCGACGATCAGCCCGTCGGCGGCGCCACGGGCACGGGCATAACTGCCGATCTGGCCGGCATCGTGCCGCCCCTGCCGGGAGCGGTAGGTGCCGACGGCGTCCGACGGAAAGGCGGCTCGGGCGGCATCGACCGGAAGCCGCCGCGCGGCGGCACCGCCGGCCAACGCCTCCACCAGAACGGTGCCGTCACTTCGGATGAGGGACGCGGCATGGCCGGGTCCGAGATCGAGCGAGCGGTAGACGCTCTCGAACTCCGTCGTATCGATCCGGCCCAGCGCCACACCCGCGAAGGTGCCGTCGAGGTTCTCCAGGCGAAGCGAGACGTCTATCCCCTGCCCGTCGACAGCGCGCGAAGCCGGTGTGGGTGAAAGGTGGAGTCGCGGAATCCGCGCATTGCGATGAACGCGGAAAAGCTCCTCATCGGTCACGCTCTGGCCGGAGGGATCGAGTTGCCGCGAGGTGGCAACGAGCTGTCCGTAGCTGTCGTACCAGCCCGCCTCGGTCAGGAGCTGCGAGCCACCTGCGAGGGCTTTGAGGTGGACGTAAATCGAATCGCGGCTGCGGTAGATGCCCCGCGCCACGTCGCCGCGCAGCCGGTCCACGGCCTGCAGCGTCTGCTCCAGACCGCCGAGACTGCGCGAGGCGTGCTCGGCCAGCAGGATGGCAACGTTGCGCGTGTCGCGCTCCGCCCGGCTCACCACGTATTCGTAGTTCTGCTGCTGCCCATGCAGGAACGAGACGACGATGGCGATGGCGATGACCACCGCGGCGGTCGTGACCTGCCGGCTGGGCGTCTCGAGGAAGCCGAGCAGCCGCCGCAACGCGGAGCGCGGCGCGTCGGCCGGCGGCAGTGTGTTACTTGAGGTAGGCATGCTCCCGCCAGATCGCGTAGTTGCGGCGGAACTCGTCATAGGACGCGTAGATGCGGCGGAAATTGGGATTGCGCGCCGATTCCTCGGCCACCACCTCGTTCCAGGCGCTTTCCATGGCGGCGATGATCTCGGACGGCCAGCGCCGGATCTGCACGCCCTCGGCCTGCATCTCGGTCATCGCCTTCCACTGGGCGGCCTCTCCCGAAGCGATGGCCTCGCGCACCATGTCGCCGCAGGCCAGCTCGATGATCGCCTTGTGGCGGGGCTTCAGGGCCTCCCACTTGGCGCGATTGATATAGAGGTCGAAGAAGGTCGCCTGCTGGTGCCAGCCGGGGAAGTAATAGTACTTGGCCACCTGGTGGAAACCGAGCTTCTGGTCCATCGCCGGCAGCGAGAACTCGGTGGCATCGAGAACGCCGTCCTTCAGCGCGGTGTAGATCTCGCCGGGCGCCATGCCATGGGTCTGCACGCCGAGCTTGGCCATCACCTTGGCGCCAAGGCCGAAGAAGCGCATGCGCAGGCCGCGCAGATCGGCAACGGTGCGAATCTCCTTGCGGAACCAGCCCGAGGCCTCGGGCGGGATCACCGCGCAGGGAATGTTGTGCAGGTGATAGGGCGCGAACATCTCGCGCGCCATCTGCAGGCCACCGCCCGCGTACATCCAGGCCATGTACTCGCCGATGCCCGGGCCGAAAGGCACGGAGGAGAACATGTTGAAGGCGGAATCGACTTCGCTGAACCAGCCTGCCCCGCCCCAGCCCGCATCCACCTCGCCGCGCGATACGGCGTAGAGGGTCTGGGCCGCCGGCACCAGGGCGCCGGGCTCGTGGAAATCGAACACGATCTCGTCGCCGGACGCGCGGGCAACCTTCTCGGCAAGCTGGCGCGCGCCCTCGCCGATCAGCGTCATGTTGCCGGGAAAGGTGCTGGCGAAGGACAGATGGACGGGCCGGTCCGCGCTCCAGGCAGGAGGCGGGGCTCCGCACACGGCCGTGAGGACCGCGAGGACCAAAGAAAAGAGCAATCCACCGCAGGGACTTAACCGAGTACCCATGCGTAACCTTCCGTTGCGTTTCCCCCGCAAGGACAGGCCGCACTATGGCTTACGGAATCCTAAGAAGGGGTTAGGAGATTACCCAGGTCGCCGGCCCGGTCGACCAGGGGGCCAGACGCTCGCGCAATTCCCTCGCCGGATGATTATCGCTGCGAGACCTGATTTCTGCCATTGGGATATGGCGGAAGGCGTGCGCGATAAAGCGTCGGCAAGGCAAAGGCCGGATGCATAACCCCCTCCGGCATCGGCTGGTCAGATGTCGCGCGACTGTGTTCGTGCCAATCTCCATTCTCCTGGACGATGCGATAAATCACCAGATCGGTTGGCTCGTTGAAATAACGCAGCACAACGACGCACCAGTCACCGGGACGCCTCGGCCCGGTGTCCGGCCAGTTGGCTCCCGCCGGAAGCCAGAGCCAGTGACTCTTCGGCCCTGTCAGGCTCATCTCCGCCAGTTTGGCCGGAGACGGAAACGGCGGCGTGCGCGCGTACAGGACGGATTTGTTCCACGCCTCGCGGAAACGCGTGTGCTTGGTGCGCCAGGTGTAGAAGGTCGGCAGCGGCACGTCGGTCAGGGCGGCGGCCTCGGCCGGCGTCCTGCCCTGCGCGAGGCCGGCGAGGAAGCGCGTCTGCTTGGCGTGGCGGTTGGGCACGGGCGGTGTAGCCATGAGCGGTCTCCAGGTTACCCCGCGGATATGGGGGCGTCCTGACGGATTGTCTAGAGCCAAACCGTCTTCAAACGGTTTGTTTTTGCAACCCCGTGTGCCGCAGCAATTCATTTTTCGCGGCGGATCAAGACGCGGCATCGGGGATCAGCCTCGCCCCTTGACGCCTTACCCCCCGAGGTATAAGTTGGGACTATGCCTCGCCCCACAATGCATCCGAAGCCGGCTCGCCGTCCATCACCTGATTACACAAGTCAGGAGTACTGGAATGGACTCATCAAGATGAGCCTGTCCAAGTTCTTCATCCTCTGCGTTCTCAATGACCGTGGGATGCATGGCTACGAGATCACCAAGGCCGTCGAGCAGACGACGCAAGGCTGTTGTTCACCGTCGGAGGGGGCGCTTTATCCGGTCCTCCACGAATTCGAGGCGGGCGGCTACGTCACCTCTCATACCGAGACCGTGAGCGGCCGCGCCCGCAAGATTTACGAACTTACCGCCAAGGGCCAAGAAGCTTTCCGCGTCGCGTCGGGCGCCTGGCTCGAAGTGGCGGGCTGCCTCGGCGGCGCGTGCAAGCCCGCAAAATACAAACGCAAGACCGCCTGTTCCACCTGCTAAAAAAATTTACCTGTATACCTCGATGATCGATGCATTGTACCCTGAATCCAGATCGGAGACTCCCATGATCAACCTTCCTGTGGCAATCATCGGTGCCGGCCCCGTAGGCTTGGCCGCCGCCGCCCATCTTGCGGAGCGCGGCGAGAAGTTCGTCCTTCTTGAAGCTGGTCCGGCAATTGGCCACGCCGTCCGGCAATGGGGCCATGTCAGCGTCTTCTCACCTTGGCGCTACAACATCGACAAGGCCGCCGCTCGCCTGCTGAAGAAAGCCGGCTGGTCGCATCCCGACCCCGAGGGCCTGCCGACGGGCGGACAGATCGTCAGCCTCTATCTGGAGCCTCTGGCCAGACTGCCCGCGCTCAAGCCACATATCCGCACCAACGCACGCGTCGTGGCGGTGGGTCGACGTGACTACGACAAGGTCAAGACGAAAGGGCGAGATGAACAGCCCTTCGTCATTCAGGTCGCAGCGTCAGACGATGAGTCCTACGAGCTGCTGGCGCGCGCGGTGATCGACACCTCCGGGACGTGGTTTGCGCCCAATCCGCTGGGAAGCGGCGGCTACGCAGTATCCGGTGAGATCGAAGCGGCCGATGCGGTCGCCTATGGGATCCCGAACGTTCTTGGATCGGAACGGGAGCGCTACGCCGGCAGGACGACGATGGTTGTCGGCAGCGGACATTCCGCGATCAACGCGGTCCTCGACCTTGTCGAACTGGCACAGCAGACGCGGGGCACGAAGGTCATCTGGGCTGTCCGGCGCGCCGATACCAGCACCCTGTTTGGTGGTGGAGACGCCGACGAGTTGGAGGCGCGCGGTGCTCTCGGTATGAACGTTCGCGAGGCGGTCACGGCAGGACACGCCGAACTCATCGCGCCGTTCCGCACGCGATCCATCCGCCGCGAGCCGAATGGCAAGCTGCGGGTTGGCGGGATGTTGGGCGAACGCGACACCGACCTCGTGGTGGACCGGATCATCGTGGCCACGGGCTTCCGGCCGGACTTTTCTTTCCTCAAGGAAATTCGGCTGGATATCGATCCGTGGCTGGAGACCACACCCGTTATGGCGCCGCTGATTGATCCGAACCTGCACAGCTGCGGCACGGTCCGGCCGCACGGGGCCCGCGAACTGACACATGCCGAGAAGGACTTCTATATCGCGGGCATCAAGAGCTACGGCCGCGCGCCCACGTTCCTGCTGGCCACCGGCTATGAGCAGGTGCGTTCGATCGTGGCGGCGCTGGTCGGCGATCACGAGGCCGCACGTCGCGTCGAGCTCGATCTGCCCGAAACCGGCGTCTGCGTCACGCGGCCCCGCCCGGGCCAGGACATTGGCGCCGGTGGCGGTTGTTGCGGCCCGAAGGAGGTTGTCAAACCCGCCCCTGCTCTGGTCGCGGCGGCAGCGGCCTGCTGCGGCGGCCCGGCCCCGGCGGATGCCGATGCTTGCTGCGTTGCCGATGCCGAGGCAAAGGCGGCTGGCGACGAAGGATGCGGATGCGGCCCGGCGGTGACGGCGGAGCCTGTGGTAGTGGCAAAAGCGAAATCCTGCTGCGGAACGGCGGCTTAGTCGGAGCAACTCCGGGGGATGCAGCACTACAGCCGCCGTCTCGTCCGGCCGTTGTTTCGGCCCTGGGCATCACGCAAACACTCGCCTGGGCTTCCTCGTAATACGTCCCGGCGATCCTGGCGGCACCGTCCCACTGGCGATTTTCGGGCCTCAGGGCTACGGAGAACGCAGCGGACTTCTTGGTGCCCCCGCACGCATCGCCCAAGCCATTTCACCGTTTCTGTTCGGCCTCATTCTCGAGGCCTTCGGCGCGCACGTGATCATTGTCTCGGTATCGCTTTGCTTTGCGGCATTGGCAGCGCTTCTTTGCCTGGGCTCCACGACACGCACCGAACCCTGACCGCCAATGTCAGCGCCTCAAGACCCCTTCATACGCCTGCCGGCCACGCGGCCGTAAGCCTTCGGCAGGGCCGGCAAGCCGCACATCTCAGGCCGACCTGCACAGCAATCGTGGGTAAGGAAGTCGAGCAGCGTACGCATGCCGTCGAAGTTAATCGAGTAGATGATCGAGCGGCTCTCGCGCCGCGACACGACCAGACCCGCCCGGCTCAGATAGGCCAGATGGAACGACAAAGTAGAGTTGGGCGCGCGCAGACGCTCGGCGATCGCACCGGCGGCCAGCCCCTCCCTGCCGGCTCCGACAAGGAGACGAAACACCGCTAGCCGCGTCTCCTGCGCGAGGGCACCCAACGCTTCGATGGCTTGTTTCATCTCCATATTTCTGTAATTATAGAAATGTAGAATCGTCGTCAAGTGACCCGACGGAATCCGAAATGACAGACCGCTCCTATAATGTCCTCTTCCTCTGCACCGGCAATTCCGCGCGCAGCATCCTCGCCGAAAGCCTGATGAACCATCTGGGGCGGGGCCGCTTTCGCGCCTTCAGCGCCGGCAGTTTCCCCAAGGGTGAGGTCCATCCCCTCTCCCTCGAGCTCCTGCGCTCTCTCGGCTTGCCTCATGAAGACGCGCGCAGCAAGAGCTGGGACGAGTTCGCCCGCGCCGGTGCACCGGCCATGGACTTCATCTTCACGGTCTGCGACCAGGCCGCCGGCGAAATCTGCCCGATCTGGCCGGGCACTCCCATCACCGCGCATTGGGGCGTTCCCGATCCCGCCGCCGTAGTCGGTACGCCGGAGACGCAGGGCAAGGCCTTCCGCGACACGCTCCATATCCTGCAGAACCGCATCGCCCTTCTTATGAGCCTGCCAGTTGCCGGGCTCGACCGTATGGCGTTGCAGTCGAAGCTCCGCGACATTGGACGGCAGCCCGCCCCCACCGCCGGCTCCCCGGCATGAGCCCCGATGCCGGCGTGAGGCGGGCTGAGGCGCATCACGCTGCCACGGAGCGGTCATCGGGATTCCTGGTCCTCTGCGAAGGCATTGCGACCGGACTGCTGCTGATCGCGGTGGTCGGCTCGGGAATCATGGCGGAGCGGTTGAGCGGCGGGAACATGGGTCTCGCATTGCTCGCCAATGCTCTCGCCACTGGCGGCGCGTTGTTCGCGCTGATCGTGACGTTCGGGCCGCAAAGCGGCGCCCACATGAACCCGCTCGTCACGCTCACGGCGGGATGGGCGCGGGAGATGCCGTGGCCCCGTGTTTTCGCTTACACGCTGGCGCAGATCGCCGGCGCCGTCCTCGGCGTATGGCTGGCCCATCTGATGTTCGAGCTGCCGGTCCTGCAAACCAGCCAGCATGTCCGGGCCGGCATTGGGCAATGGGTCGCGGAGGCCATTGCCACGGCCGGATTGCTGCTGGTCATTGGCGGCAGCCGCGCACACGGCCTGCCGGTGACCGCCACCGCCGTTGCTGCCTACATCACCGGCGCCTACTGGTTCACGGCTTCGACGTCCTTCGCCAACCCCGCCGTTACCCTCGCCCGCTCTCTCAGCGACAGCTTTGCCGGCATCGCGCCTTCAAGCGCGCCCGGCTTCATCGCGGCTCAATGTGTCGGCGGGCTTCTAGCTCTCCCTCTTCTGTCAAGGCTGCGCCTCTAGGGACACAACTGCGGGAAAGCCTCACGCGTAGGTTTCCGGATCTGCCGGACCGTCAAACAACACGTCGATCAGCGGACAATCCGGCACGGGTCCGCCCGAACAGGTCGCCACCATGGCATCCAGGACGCCTTCCAGCCGCTTGAGGTCGGCTGCCTTGCTCCGGATTTCCGCCAGATGCTCCAGAGCCACCTCACGAACCTCGCCGCAGGATCGATCCCGGCGGTCCACCAGACGGAGGAGAGCCCGGACCTGTTCGAGGGAGAAGCCAAGATCGCGCGACCGGCGCACGAAATTCAGCCGCCGCTCATCCTCCGGACGGTAGCGGCGATAACGCCCGCCGGCCCGCGCCGGCTTCCGCAGCAGGCCGATCCGCTCGTAGTAGCGCACGGTCTCGATATTAACGCCGGTCCGCCGCGACAGCTCTCCGATGGCAATCACTCTGGCGTCTGCCATGGCCGCTCCTCACCCAAGTGCTCCCTTGCGTCTGTAGCTACTACAGACGCTACGATCGTACGAGGGCAACAAAGAGGCAGCGCATCTCGTGGACGACGAGCTGACCAGGGAGATCGAGTACCTGCGCCGGCACGCGCAACATCTCCTGGCCATTGCCCGGATCCACGAGAGCCCCGCTTCGGCCCCGCTGCGTGAAACGGTGCGGGAGATCCAGGCGCGGATCGATCTCCTGGAGGCCAAACTGACCAAATAGGGTGACGCCCACCAGCGGCGTTGTCCCATCCTGTCGAGCGGAAAGGACGGACGCGAGCCTCGTCCGGCGCCAACCGCTGGACGTCCCGGCCGGCGGCACTCTGCCACGACGCGCCGCCGGCCGGTGACTGCACGATTTTGACGGCGTCTAGTCAACCGCGATCAGGGCGGCGGCGACGCGGCGTTCCTCGGAGAGCAGGACGTTGTAGGTGCGGCAGGCGGCACCCGTATCCATGGCGTCGATGACGATGCCCTGTTCGCGCAGCGCCTGGCGCAGCGCCGGCGCGATCATGGCGGCGGACTTGCCGCAGCCGATCAGCAGGATCTCGGGTCTTGGCTCGCAGGCAACGACCGGGGCCAGGCTCTCGACATTCAGGTCTGCGATGGTGCTGACGGGCCAGGACACGGCGCGGTCGGGCAGCACGAGGGTGGAGCCGCGCAGCGTCTCGCCGGCGATGCGGAACCCGCCCCCGCCGTAGCCGTCGATGACGCGGCGCCCCGGTTTGACGGGAGGGGTCTGGCCCATCTTTCCTGGGAACGGGGGCCGCTTACGGCTTGCTGCCGGCGGCCTCGGCCTCTTGCTCTTTCTGGTGCGCGCGGCCGCGCTTGGCCAGGTACCATTCCAGCGGCGCGGCGACGTAGATCGTCGAATAAGTGCCGACGATCACGCCCCAGAGCAGCGCCGCGCTGAAGCCGAAAAGCACCGGACCGCCGAACAGCAGCAGCGCCAGCACGGCGAGCAGCACGAGGCCGTTGGTCATCACCGTGCGCGCCATGGTCTCGTTGACGCTGCGGTTGATCAGGTCGCGGAAATCCATCTGCTTGAACTTGCGCATGTTCTCGCGGATGCGGTCGTCTATGACCACCGTGTCGTTGATCGAGAAACCGGCGATGGTGACCACGGCGGCCAGCACGTTGAGATCGAACTGCAGGCCAAGGATGGAGAACAGCCCGACAGTGGTCAGACAGTCATGCAGGATGGCGATGACGCCCGACAGGCCGGCGCGCCAGCCGAAGCGCAGCGCCATGTAGCTCATGATACCGAGCAGCGAGAGCGAAACGGCAAGGATGCCGTCCAGCACGAGTTCGTCGCCGACCTTGGGTCCAACAACTTCCTGCCGGCGGTACTCGAAGCCTGCCCCCAATGTCTCGCGGATCTTCTGCAGGGCGGCGATCTCTTCCTGCTCGCTGCCCTGGCGCTCGACGCGGATCAGCAGGTCGTTGGGCGTGCCGAATTCCTGCAGCGCCACGTCGCCGAGATTGAGCGCGCTGAGCTTGCTGCGCAGGCTGGCGAGGTCGACCGGACCGCTCGTCTGCCGCGCCTCGATGAGGATACCGCCGGCGAAATCGACGCCGAAATTGAGCCCCTTCACCGCCAGCGAGACCACCGAGGCGAGGCAGAGGAAGAGAGAAAGCGCGAAGCACAGCTTGTGGAAGCGGAAATAATCCAGCTTCGGGACGGCGCGCAGGAGACGGATACCGGTGAACATCATGGGCGCCTCAGACCGGCAGCGTCTTGGGCCGGCGCCAGACCAGGTAACCGACGATCATCAGGCGGGTCACAGTCACGGCGGTGAACATCGAGCAGGCGATACCGATGGAGAGCGTGACGGCGAAGCCGCGCACCGGGCCGGAGCCGAACAGATAGAGCAGCAGCGCGGCGATCAGCGTCGTCAGGTTGGAATCGAGGATGGTGGTGAAGGCGCGGTTGAAGGCGGTGTCGATCGCCGGGAAGGGCGAGCGGCCGGCCGCGGATTCCTCGCGCATGCGCTCGTAGGTGAGCACGTTGGCGTCGACCGCCATGGCGAGGCCGAGCACCATGCCGGCGATGCCCGGCAGGGTCAGCGTGGCGCCGATCGAGGCCATGATGGCGAGCGTGAAGGCGAGGTTGAGCAGCAGCGCCACGTTGGCGATCACGCCGAACAGGCCGTAGCCGACGATCATCAGCACGAAGATCAGGACGTAGCCGATGATGCAGGCGCGCGTACCGGCGGCGATCGAATCCGAGCCGAGATCGGGACCGACGGTGCGCTCCTCGAGGATCTTGATCGGCGCCGGCAGGGCGCCGGCGCGCAGCAGCACGGCGAGGTTGTTGGCCGACTGGGCGTTGAACTGGCCCGAGATCTGGCCGCTGCCGCCGAGGATCGGCTCGCGGATCACCGGGGCGGTGATCACCTTGCCGTCGAGCACGACGGCGAAGGGCCGGCCGACATTGTCGCGCGTGACGTTGCCGAACTGGCGGGCCCCCTGCCCGTCGAACTTGAAGCTCACCACCCACTCGCCGGTCTGCTGGTTGGTGCTGGGCTGGGCGTCGGTCAGGCGGTCGCCGGAGACGGCGACGCGGCGCTGCACCAGGTACTGGCGGATACGACCGTCGCGCTCGGTCTCGTGGTCGGAGGGCAGCAGCAGCGTGCCCTCGGGGGTGCGGCCGCCGCGCGCGTCGTCGGGCGACATGCTGAGGTCAAGCAGGTGGAAGCTCAGCTTGGCGGTCTGGCCAAGGAGGGTCTTGAGCTGCTCGGGATCGTTGAGGCCCGGCACCTGGACGAGGATGCGGTCCTGGCCCTGCGCCTGGATCGTCGGCTCCTTGGTGCCGAGCGCGTCGATGCGGCGGCGCACGATCTCCAGCGACTGCGCCAGGACGCGGCGGCGCTGCTCGGCGAGCTCGCGCGGGTCGAAGGAGACGACGATGGTGTTGTCGGGCTGGGTAGCGAGCTGGGCCGTGCGGTCGAGCTCGCGCACCGCCTGGCGGGCCTTCTCGATGTCGGGCGTGTCGCGCACGCGGAAGGAGACGCCGGTGGCGTCGTTGTTGACCAGCAGGTTGGTGACCGCCACGCGCTGCGTACGCATGGCGCTGCGGATGCCGTCGAGCAGGTTGTTGAGCCGCTCGCGCTGCACGGCGGCGGCGTCGATCTCGAGCAGCAGATGCGAGCCGCCCTGCAGGTCGAGGCCGAGGCTGACCTGCCGGTGCCACAGCCAGGACGGCAGGCTCGCCATCCGCTCGGAGGGCAGCAGGCTGGGGGTGGCGAGGACGATACCGACGAGGCAGATCGCGATGACCACGACCGCCCGCAGCTTGGTCACGCCCATCATGGCGCGACTCCCCTTCTCTTAGTCCTGCAGAGCCGCGACGTATTCGTCGTGGCCGAGCCGGTCGTAGAGCTTGCGCGTCTTCGGGTCCTTGAGCGTCTCGTAGGCCTCGGCCACGCCGGGCTCGTCGGGCTTGGCGGCGAAGGCCGCCTCGATCTCGGCGGCGGTGGCGTTCTTGGCCACGCCGAGACGCTTGTAATACGAGTCTTCCGGCTCCGCCTTCGGCGCCGATTTCTCCGGCTTGTCGTTCGCCGGCTCGGTGCGGGCCATGACCTCGGCGATCATGCCGCGCACCGCGCGCACGCGCACCCCCTCGGCGACCTCGAGCGTGATCTCGCGCTCGCCCGTCACCTTCTGCACCGTGCCGATGATGCCGCCGCTGGTCACGACGCGGTCGCCGCGGCGCAGGCCCTCGACGAGGGCCTTGTGGTCCTTCATCTTCTTCTGCTGCGGACGGATGATGAGGAAGTAGAAGACGACGAAAATCAGGACCAGCGGCAGAAGGGCGACGAGGTCGAACCCTCCCGCACCGCCTCCGGTCTGGGCGTAGGCCGGCGACACGAACATTGACGAATCTCCTTACAAGGGCGGGCGGACTATAGCGGGGCAGGCCAGAATTGCAATCGCGCCTCCCGTGGCCTAGTTTGCCCGGCGCCACAAGGACTTGACATGAACACCCAGCCCCTGGAAAGCCTCCTCGCCCGCATCGCCGACGCCCTCGAACGGCTGGCGCCCAAGCCCCCGGCCGCGGTCGACATCAACGCCGCCGACGCCTTCGTCTGGCACGCCGAAGGGGCCCGCCTCGACCCCGTGCGCAAGGTCAACCGGGTGGACCTCAACCTGCTGCGCGGCATCGAGCGCCAGCGCGACACGCTACTTGAGAACACGCGACGCTTCGCCAAGGGCCTGCCGGCCAACAACGCGCTGCTCTGGGGGGCCCGCGGCACGGGCAAGTCCTCGCTGGTCAAGGCGGTCCACGCCACGGTCAACGAGGAGATCCCGAAATCGGTGGCCCTGATCGAGATCCACCGCGAGGACATCCCCTCCCTGCCCGTCCTGCTGACCCGCGTGCGCGACGAGACGCGCAAGTTCATCCTGTTCTGCGACGACCTCTCCTTCGACGGCGAGGACGCCTCCTACAAGTCGCTCAAGGCCGTACTCGAAGGCGGCGTCGAGGGCCGCCCGGCCAACGTGGTGCTCTACGCCACCTCCAACCGCCGGCACCTGATGAGCCGCGACATGATCGAGAACGAGCGCTCGACCGCCATCAACCCGAGCGAGGCGGTGGAGGAGAAGGTCTCGCTCTCCGACCGCTTCGGCATCTGGCTCGGCTTCCACAACGTCGACCAGGACACCTACTTCACCATCATCGAAGGCTACGCCCGCCGCTTCGGCATCGACATCGGCCGCGAGCAGCTCGAGGCCGAGGCCAACGAATGGTCCGTGACCCGCGGCAGCCGTTCGGGCCGCGTCGCCTGGCAGTTCATCCAGGATCTCGCCGGCCGCGCCGGACGGCGCATCGAGTAATCCCCCAAAGACCGTCCGTGGCGGCAGGCGCGCGCGGAAAACCGCCGGCAAACCGTTGTCAGCGCGCGGAAAAACCTGATTCGACGCCCGCCGCTCGCCGGACATTTCGGCGGGTGCTTTGCGGCTGATATGATAACTATCATTATATATCAATAGTTTAATATTTTTCCGTTAACGGTTTCCCGGTTGTTGAAGTCCAGCCATTTCGTATTATATGAGATGGTTCGAAGCCGATCGGCTGCAAGAGCCACGAGCGCAAAAAACTGTCTGCCGAGCCTCGGACTTTGCGTTGGCCCGGCCAGCACTCAGCCGCGACCAGCAATCGGGTCCGCGGCACCGGATTTCATGCGTCGAAACATCCCTCGATGCGTCTTTGCCGTCACGGGGCGGCGCTCTACCTTCGCTCTGCGCCGCAGGCCGCGGCGAACCGCTCACCGGAAGCTCGCTTGTCACAACGCATCGTCATCCGCGCCGGACGCAGCGCCTGACCCATGCTGCTGGGCTGCATCGCCGACGATCTCACCGGGGCCACCGACCTCGCCGTCATGCTGGCGCGCAACGGCATGCGCACGGTCCAGTCCACCGGCACGCCGAAGGGCCCGCCGCCCGATGCGGATGCCGTGGTCGTGGCACTCAAGTCGCGAACCATCCCGGCGAAAGAAGCCGTAGCGATGTCGCTGGAAGCGCTGGCCTGGCTGAAGCAGGCCGGGGCCACGCAGTTCCTCTTCAAGTACTGCTCGACCTTCGATTCCACGCCTTCCGGCAATATCGGACCGGTGGCCGACGCGCTGCTCGAGGCGCTCGGCGCGGACTTCACCATCGCCTGTCCCGCCTTCCCGACCAACGCCCGCTCGGTCTATCAGGGTCATCTCTTCGTCGGCGCGACGCTGCTGTCCGATTCAGGGATGCGCGATCATCCGCTGACCCCGATGACCGACGCCAATCTCGTGCGTGTGCTCGGTGCGCAGACGAAGCACAAGGTCGGCCTCGTGCCCTTCACGCGTGTCGAGGCCGGCGTCACCTCCGTGCGGCAGGCCTTCGTCGATCTGCGGCAGCAGGGATTCCGCTACGCGATTGCCGACGCGGTGACCGACACGCATCTGCGCACGCTGGGCGAGGCGATGGCGGATTTCCAGCTGATCACCGGCGGCTCGGGCATCGCCATGGGTCTGCCGGAGAATTTCCGCAAGGCCGGGCGGCTCAAGACGAGCGAAGGTGTCGACCGGCTGCCGCCGGCTTCCGGCCACGCCGCGATCATCGCCGGCAGCTGCTCGACCGCGACACTCGGACAGGTCGAGGCGTTCAAGGCGTCGCATCCCGCTTTCTTCATCGATCCGCTCGCCCTGGCGAAAGGCCGGCAGCCGATCGACGAGGCACTGGCCTGGGCCCGGCCGAGACTCGGCAAGGAGCCGGTCCTGATCTACGCCAGCGCACCGCCGGAACGCGTGGCCGCGATCCAGCAGCAGCTGGGACGCGAGGAAGCCGGTGCGCTGGTCGAGAAGGCGCTGGCGGAGATCGCCGTGCGTCTGGTCGAGGGCGGCGTGCGTCGCCTCGTCGTCGCCGGCGGCGAGACCTCCGGCGCGGTGGTCAACGCGTTGGGCGTGCAGGCGCTGCGCATCGGGCCGGAGATCGATACCGGCGTGCCCTGGACGATGGGTATGGACGACAGGGCCCTGTTCCTCGCCCTGAAGTCGGGTAATTTCGGCAGCCGCGAGTTCTTCCGCAAAGCCTTCGAGGTGCTGGCATGAATGAATCCCAGTTGCGCGACCGGATCGCGCAGTACGGCAAGTCGATCTTCGACCGCGGCCTGACCGCCGGCACCTCGGGCAATATCAGCGTCAAGGCGGGCGACGGCTGGCTGATGACGCCGACCAATTCCTCGCTCGGCGAGCTCGATCCCGCCTCGCTGTCGCGTCTCGGCGCCGACGGCAAGCTGATCTCCGGCGGCGCCCCGACCAAGGAATCGTTCCTGCACCGGGCGATGTACGAAGTGCGCAAGGATTGCGGCGCCGTGGTGCATCTGCACTCGACCCATTCGGTCGCGGTCTCCTGCCTCGCCGATATCGACCCCGACGACGTCATGCCACCGATCACGGCGTATTACATCATGCGCGTCGGCTCGCTGCCGCTGATCCCCTACTACAAGCCGGGCGATCTCAAGCTCGCCGACGCGGTGCGCGAGAAAGCCGGCAAGCACCACGCGGTGCTGCTGGCCAATCACGGGCCCGTCGTCGCCGGCACCTCGCTCGACGCCGCGGTCGGCGCCATCGAGGAGCTGGAGGAGACGGCGAAGCTCTTCCTGCTGCTGCACGGCCGCAAGGTCCGCTATCTCACCGACGCCCAGCTCGAGGAGCTCGGCGTCGTTCGACGCTCTCAGTAGCGCACGGCCGGCGATCTGCGCATATGAGCAGATCGCCGTGGTCTCTTCCCCGTTGCCGCCGGCAACCGCCTGTTGCACAGTTCCCGCGACATCCAGGGGGGATTGCCATGAAGACGCTGCGGCTTGCTGCTCTTGCCCTCGCGGTGGTGTGTGCCAACGGCGACGCCCTCGCCCAGAGCCGGGAATGGAAGACCGTGCGTATCGGCACGGAAGGCGCCTATCCGCCGTTCAACAACCTCAACGCCAGGGGCGAACTCGAAGGGTTCGAGATCGAGTACGGCAAGGCTCTCTGCGAAAAGATGAAGGTCACCTGCACCTTCGTGGCGCAGGACTGGGATGGCATCATCCCCGCCCTGCTCGCCGGCAAGTACGACGTCATCCTCGCCGGCATGAGCATGACCGACGAGCGCCGCAAGGTGGTCGATTTCTCCCGCGGTTACGCCGACATCCCGCCGGCCTTCATCGCCGGCAGGCGGGTCACGGCGGCGGACGTCTCGCCGGCCGCGCTGCGCGGCAAGACGATCGGCGCCCAGTCGGCGACCGTCCACGCCAATTTCCTGGAGAAGCACTACGCGGGGTCGCGCGTCAGGCTCTACCCGACGCAGGACGAGGCCAATCTCGATCTCGCCAACGGCCGGCTCGACTACATCGTCTCCGACAAGATCGTCCTGCTCGACTTCCTCGCCAGCAAGGCCGGGGGGTGCTGCAGGCACATCGCCGACGTGGCGATGGAGAAGGACATCCACGGCGACGGCATGGGCGCCGCCTTCCGCAAGGAGGACGCAGCCCTGCGCCAGATGTTCGACAAGGCCATCGAAGAGTCCTTCAGGGACGGCACGCACGAGAAGGCCGCCGCCAAGTGGTTCTCGATCAAGATACGGTAAGAGACACACGGGCTCACCAGAACCTGACGGGTCCGATGCACTCACTCGTCACCCCGGCGAAAGCCGGAGTCCAGTCTTATCCGGACGGCCTCTCGCGCAATCGAAGCGACTGTGCTGCCGGCCGTCGCGCGGCGTTGCGCGTCGCGCGGGCTGGATGCCGGCCTTCGCCGGCATGACGTCGGAGCCTTTTCGGCTCGTGTAGCCTGACCATGGACGACGCTCTTCGTCTTCTCTCGCTTGGGCCGGAGGGCTGGGGTGACGAGCTGCTGCGCGGCGCCGGCCTGACCCTGGCTCTCGCAGTAGCGACTCTGCCGTTCGGCCTCGTCCTGGGTCTCCTCGTGGCGCTGGCCGCCCGCAGCCGGAGCCGGCTCTGCTCGGGGCTCGCCTCGCTCTACACCACGATCTTCCGCGGCGTGCCGGAGCTGCTCACCCTCTACATCGTCTATTACGGCATGCAGATCGGGCTGCAGCGCCTGTGGCGCACGCTCGCCCTGCCCGGCAATGTCGAGATCAACGCCTTCGTCGCCGGCATGGTGGCGCTCGGCCTGGTGCTGGCGGCGTTCTCCAGCGAGGTATGGCGCGGCGCGCTCAACGCCATCCCGGCGGGCCAGCGCGAGGGCGCCGCCTCTCTCGGGCTGAGGCGCGGCCAGGCCTTCCGTCTCGTCGTCCTGCCGCAGCTCCTGCGCGTGGCGCTGCCCGGGCTCGGCAACAACTGGATGGTGCTGCTGAAGGACACCTCGCTGGTCTCCACCATCGCGCTCGCCGACCTGATGTTCATGGCCAACCGCGCCAATGCCGTGACCAAGGAGCCGTTCCTCGTCTTCGGCGCGGCCTGCCTGCTCTATCTCGCGCTCTCTCTCGTCTCGGGCAGCGCGCTCGGGCGGCTCGAGGCGCGCACCCACCGCGCCTACGGGACCCGCGCATGAGCCCGCGCGATGTTCTCGGCCTGGTTCTCGATCTCGACATCCTCGAGCGCTACGGCGGCCGATTGCTCGACGGTCTGCTGGTGACGATCGAGCTCGTGGCGCTGTCGGCGACGCTGGGCTTCGTCCTCGGGCTCGGCCTGGCGCTCGCCCGGTTGTCTTCACACCCGCTGCTCGCCGTTCTGGCGCGCGGCTACATCGCCTTCTTCCGCGGCACACCGATCCTGCTGCAGCTCTTCCTTGTCTATTACGGCGCCGGGCAGATGCGCGCGCCGCTCGAAACCGTCGGGCTGTGGGGCCTGTTCCGCGAAGCGTTCTTCTGTGCCGTGTTCACCTTCACGCTCAACACCGCGGCCTATCAGGCGGAGATCCTGCGCGGCGCGATTGCCTCACTGCCCGCCGGGCAGGTCGAGGCCGCTGCGGCGCTGGGGCTCGGGCGCTGGCAGCGGCTGCGCCATGTCGTCCTGCCGCAGGCCCTGGCGGTGGCGCTGCGACCGCTGGGCAACGAGCTGATCCTGCTGATCAAGGCGAGCGCCGTCGCCTCGCTGGTCACGGTGCTCGACCTGATGGGCGCCACGCGCTTCGTCTTCGCGCGCAGCTTTGACCTTTCGGTATATCTCTATGCCGCCGCGATGTACCTGGTGCTGGTCGAGATCATCCGCCGGAGCTGGGAAGCGATGGAACGGCGCCTGACGAGGCACCTGACGCGGGCCTAGAGGAGCCTGCTGCCTAGCCCTTCTTCTCCGTCGCGGCCCAGGTCTCGACCTTGCGGCCCTCGGGGCCGCTGCGCATCGCCTTGACTTCGCGCCCGGCGAGCACGCGGGACCGCAACTCGCCAAACAGACGGTCGGCGCCGCCGAACGGGGCCACCAGGTCGATCAGCCAGACCCGGTCACCCGAGCGCCATTCCGCCGGTGCCAGCCGCGGCTGGCCGGCCATCAGCCGTTTCTCGACCTCCTCGTTGACCATCGCCCAACTGGCATAGGCGATAGGCCGCGGCCCCTGCCGGAACAGGGCGAACTGTCGCAGCATGATCGGCGGCACGACAAGCCATTCGAGATCGGTGAGGAACAGGTGCCGATGGCCGGGAGACTGCACGAGCAGGCTGACCACCTCGCCCAATGCCGCGGCCGGGCCGGGTTGAGCGGCCGGACGCTGCGCCGCCGCCGGCGCTGCTGCCGGCGCCGCCTTGGCCTGCGGCGGTGCGGGGCTTTCGCCCGGCATGGACAGCGTCGCGGGCGGCTGTGTTGGCGCTGCCGCGGCGGGAGCCGCTGGCGCGGCCGGCTTCCTGGGTGGGGCCATGGTCGAATCCTCGCGTGATCTGGCGCTCACCATACGGTATCCGGACGAGGTGACGCCACGGGCATTGCCGCCTATGTTGAGCTCCTCTTCTCCGTCACGGCCCAGGTTACCGAACCCATGCGCATCGTCGAGATAAGGGAGCGTTCGGCTCCCGTCGCTTCCGCCATCGCCAACTCCTTCATCGATTTCTCGAAGATGACCGTCAGCGTCGTCGCGGTCGTCACCGACGCGGTGCGCGACGGCAAAAAAGTCGTCGGCTACGGCTTCACCTCCAACGGCCGCTACAGCCAGAGCGGCCTGCTGCAGGAGCGGTTCATTCCGCGCGTGCTCGAGGCGAAGCCGGAGAGCCTGCGCGACGACGCGCGCGACAACCTCGACCCGCACAAGGTCTGGGCGGCGATGTTCCGCAACGAGAAGCCCGGCGGCCATGGCGACCGGTCGGTCGCCATTGGCGCCATCGACATGGCGGTGTGGGACGCCGTGGCCAAAATCGAAGGCAAGCCGCTCTTCCGCCTGCTCGCCGAGCGCTACGGCGTCGCGGCCGATCCGCGCGTCTTCGTCTACGCCGCGGGCGGCTACTACTATCCCGGCAAGGGGCTGGAGGCGCTGGCGGCGGAGATGCAGTCCTATCTCGATCGCGGCTATACCGTGGTCAAGATGAAGATCGGCGGCGCGCCGTTGGCCGAAGACCAGAAGCGTATCGAGGCCGTGCTGAGGATCCTGCCAAACGGCTGCAAGCTGGCGGTCGACGCCAACGGCCGCTTCGATCTCGCCACCGCCATCGCCTACGCCAGGGCGCTCAACGCCTACGATCTCTTCTGGTACGAGGAGCCGGGCGACCCGCTCGACTACGAGCTGCAGGCGCGCCTCGCCGAGCACTACGCCAAGCCGATGGCGACGGGCGAGAATCTCTTCTCGATGCAGGATGCGCGCAACCTCATCCGCTACGGCGGCATGCGGCCGGACCGCGACTGGCTGCAATTCGACTGCGCTCTGAGCTACGGCTTGGTCGAGTACCTGCGGACACTCGACATGCTCAAGGAAAACGGCTGGTCGTGGACGCGCTGCATCCCGCATGGCGGCCATCAGATGTCATTGGCCATCGCCGCAGGCCTCGGGCTCGGCGGCAATGAATCGTACCCCGATCTCTTCCAGCCTTACGGGGGATTTCCCGACAGCGTGCGCGTCGAAAACGGGCACGTCACGCTGCCCGAGCTGCCGGGGATCGGCTTCGAAGGAAAGGCCGATCTGATCAGGGAAATGCGGGCCCTGGCCCAGGGCGAGCGTTAAGCGGCCCCCCGAAACGAGGCGTCAGGCAATGCGCTTGCGCGCGCGATAGCAATTGTCGGTCTGACTGAAGAGTTCCCGGCTCGTGTTGGCGATCATGCCCAGCATCTTGAGCCGCTTGCGCACAAACGTCTCGCTGACGTGCCACATCTTGACCCGCAGACCCTTGCTGCTCAGGACCACGGCGATCTCGGCGGGCGTCAAACCGGCCAGGTGGAAGCGGCGGACCAGAAGATCGTGGTCGCGCCAGTCGTTGCCGGCCTGCACGAGCGAGGCGTCCAGCTCCGACGCGACCTGGTCATCGATGAAGTCGGCTGACTCGGTGATGGCGTTCTGGCGCGGGCTCATGACCATCCTCTATGCCGCCCCGCGGAGGTTGAAGGCGCCCGTCTTGCGGGAGGTCAAGACGGGCGCCGCTGCAGGGCTCGGAACGGAACCGAGGGGGAGGAGGAACCGACTGCCGGGCCCTGCCAACTGCCTGCCCGGCTTCTTTATCGCGGCCGGGCATGACGCGACTAGACCACGCAGACCGCAGCCCGGCCATTGAGGGAAACTGCGTATAAGGGATTTCCCTTAGTGGCGTGCCGTCGCGGTTTCAGACGGCCTGATCGCACGGTTGCCACGCCTGTGACATTCCTGTGAGCGGCCCCGCTTTTTGTGACGCAAACCGGGCACTGCTGACGCATTTCTGCCTCCATCCGTGCTCTCCCGCGGCCGTCTCGGGACTCTCCCCACGACCAACTTGGCCGCACCGCGGCTAGGATGCCCGGGCTTAGCTGTTTCGAATCGAGATGAGGGGACGATCCATGAATGCACGTGACACGGATACCCGGCTGTCGGCGATCGCCGCTTACCTGCCCGCCCTGCGCCGCTACGCGCATGCCTATACGGGCTCGCGCCAGCGCGGCGACGCTTATCTCGAAATCTGCCTCGAGGTGCTGCGCGAGGATCCGCGCTGGATGCGCCGCCAGAAGACGCTGCGTCTCGACCTGTTCAAGCTGCTGCACGCGGTGATCGACCGCCTCGCCGATGACGGCACCGCCAACGACGACAGCCCGCGCGACAACGAGGGCCGCATGCGCGATGCCGTGCTGGCGCTGTCGCCGGTGCGCCGCCGCCTCGTTCTGCTGCTTTCCTTCGAGGACCTGAAGACCCAGGACCTCGCCTACATCATGGGTCTCGACGAGACTGCCGTCCGCGCCCAGCTCCAGCACGCCTGGAAGGACATCTACCAGCGACCGCAGGCCCGCGTCCTGATCCTCGAGGACGAGGAGATGATCGCCGACATCATCAGCGACACGGTCGAGGAGCTCGGCCACACGGTGATCGGCGTCGCCTCCAACGAGCGCAGCGCCGTCGAGCTGGCCCGCACCATGGAGCCCGAGCTGGTGCTCGCCGATGTCCGTCTGCGCGGCGGCAGCGGCGAGCGCGCCGTCGAGGCGATCCGCGGCAAGGGCCGCGTCCCGGTCATCTACATCACCGGCTATCCTGACGGCGTAAAGGCCGACGGTGCCGACGAATACGTGATGGCCAAGCCTTTCCGAGTCGAGGATCTCAAACAGACCATCTCGCGCGCCCTCAAGGACGGCCCGGGCCCCCGCCCCGTCTACATGTAAGCCCTCGCCTCACCGGGCGGACGCCGGCCGGAACAGGAGTTCCAGCCGCGTCCCCCGGTCCCGCGACCAGGCCGCCTCCGCGTCGATCTGGCGGACCAGCAGGTCGATCAGCTTCAGCCCGATCCCGCCGCCTGATTTCGGCGCTCCCGTCCTGGGCGCGCCGCTATCGGCCAGATGCAGGCGCACGCTACCCCCCTCGTGACGCGTGAGGGCGATCCGCACGCTGCCGCGCCCCGTGGGAAAGGCGTGCTTCAGGCTGTTGGTCAGGAACTCGTTGACGATCAGGCCCAGCGCGATCGCCACGTCGTGGTCGGTATCGAGCGGAGCGGTCGGCGCCTCCAGCTGTATGGCTCCCGCGGGGTCCAGCCCGTGCATCCGGAAACGGCCAGTGGCCAGGGCGCGCAGATACTCGGCCAGGTCGATCTGCCCGGTGGCCGAGCCGGCGAACAGGCGCTCGTGCACGACACGCAATGAATCGATGCGGTCGCGGATGCTCTCCAGCTGCTGCTTCGCCTCCTCGCCCAGCGGCTGGTTGAGCTGCAGCGCGATTACCGCCAGCACCACCTGCAGGTCGTTCTTCACCCGGTGCTGCAGCTCGCGGAAAAGCAGCGTCTGGGACCGCAGAAGCGCGTTGATGCGCTCGCCTGTGCGATGCCGCTGGATCGCCGCCCCGAGCAGGTTGGCGTAGGTCGTGAGGAAGTCGATGTCGTCTTCGGTGTACGGACGGTCCTCGGTCCGGTCGGCCTCGAGCGCCCCGTAGGCTCCGTCCTCGCAGCGCACGAGGACGTTGAGCGAATAGCAGACTTGCATCTGCCTGACGATGTCGCCGGCCTCGAAGCGCTGCTCGTCCGGCACATGCGACATCACGGGCTTGCCGGTGTCGATCGCATAGCCGGCGGCGGACTTGGTGCTGCCCTGGATGCGCGTCTCACCCGTCACGGCGACGCTGCGCGGGATACCGACGGCGGCGCAGAGCAGCAATTCGCCGTCCGGAAGCTTCTTCAGCACCTTGGCGATAGGCGAATCCAGGCCTTGGACCACCAGCAGGCAGGCCTCGTGCAGCAGCGCTCCGATATCGCCGGTAGCCAGCGCCTTCTCGCCAAAGCGCGCCAGCGCCTGTTGGCGGCGTAGCCAGACGTCGTCGCCCATGAACGCTCCCGGGCTGGCAGGCGTGAACAGCCTGCTTGGGAAACGCCTCGGCTGGAGGCCTGTTCCGGGAAGCTCGGCAGTACCCCTATGGGGTAGCCGAGGCCGTCTGAGGGGCGAGATAGTCGCGCGGGTTGAGCGGGCGCGAGCCGCGGCGGATTTCGAAATGCAGCTGCGGCGAGCTGACCCCGCCGGTCGAGCCCACCCGCGCGATGGTCTGGCCGCGGATCACCGTGTCGCCGCGCTTGACCAGCAGCTCGTCGGCATGGGCGTAGGCGGTGATCCAGCCATCGCGGTGGCGCACCAGCAGCAGGTTGCCGAAGCCGCGCAACTCGTTGCCGGCGTAGACCACGGAGCCCGCGTCGGCGGCGCGGATCGACGCGCCGCGCGGAGCGGCGATGTTGATGCCGTCATTCTGCAGGCCGCCGGGCTTGGCGCCGTAGTCCGAGATGACGCTGCCGCCGCGCACCGGCCAGAGGAAGCCGCGGCCGGGGCGGCCAGCCGCCGGCTCGTCGTCATCCGTATCGGCACGTGACAGCGGGCTGGCGGGCACCGGCAGGCTCACCGGCTGGATCGGCGATGGTGGCGGCGTCATGACCGGCGCAGGCGTCGGCAGGGTCGCCACCGGTGTTGGCGCCGGCAGCGCCGGAGGAACTGACGATGCGGCCACGGCGCTCGCGGCCTCGGGCGCCGAGGCGGCGGGAGCGGCCGGCGCGGCCGCAGTTGTCGAGGGCGGCGGCAGGGCGGCGCTTTCCACGACGCCGCGCGGCGCCCGCTCCATCGGAGCCGGTGGCGGCGCGGCGCTGGCCAGCGGCGAGGGCGGCGGTGTCGCGAGAGACGACGCCGGGTTGGGCGTCACGCCGGCCACCACGGGCTCGACGCCGCCGGGCAGACGCAGAATCTGTCCGGCATGCACCGCATAGGGCGGCGGCAGCGCGTTGGCGCGCACCAGCTCGTTGGTGCCCACGCCGTAGCGGCGGGCGATGCGGGCCAGCGTGTCGCCGGGCTGCACCTCGTGCATCGCCTGGCGCGGCACGTTCAGGCGCTGCCCCCGGCTGACCGCGTAGGGCGGCTTGAGATCGTTGGCGTCGATCAGGGAACGCACCGGCACGCCGGCGCGCTGGGCGACGGCATAGAGCGATTCCCCCTGCCGCACGACGATGGGGTTCTCGGCGCTCGTCCCCATGCGCGCGACCGCGGCTACCGCACTCGCCGGAGCGGCTGCGGCAGTCCCGCCGCCCGACGAATGCACGACCGGCGCGGGCGCACCCTGTCGCACGCACGCGGCAAGCGCGAGGAAAGCGGCCAGCAAAACGAATGGCGTCGGACGGATCATCGCCCCAAGAAATAGCGGCGCCCGAGTCGCGCGTCCAACCTTCGTCGCAAGTTCAGGTTTTTGTTTAACTGCGGCTTGCGCGCGGAAACCATTCGCACTGAACGATAAAACGCCGGAGAGCGGATCTAAAACTTTCTCGCGCGGCAAGGATGCCGGCGACGAGCCAATGCCCGGCGACACGCCCCCATCGTCCCATTTCGCGGGCCTGCGCCCGCCGCGCCGCGCGCTTGAACTCATGACTATCCAGCCTGTGCACCGCCCGCCTCCACACCCACGGCCAATGCGCCGCATCAGGACTGTAGGCAGACGGGCTTTTCCCGTATAATGAATTATAAAGATACTTCTATTCTCAAATCAAGAACAATGGAACTTTCGGATCTCAAGGTCTTCCGGACCGTGGTCGAGGCCGGTGGCGTGCTGCGGGCGGCCGACCGGCTGCACCGCGTGCCGTCGAACGTCACGACGCGCATCCGCAAGCTCGAGGAAGACCTCGGCGTCCGGCTGTTCATCCGCGAAGGGCGGCGGCTGAAGATCTCGCCCGATGGCCGGGTGCTGCTTGCCTACGCCGAGCGGCTGCTGACCCTGGCCGACGAGACCCGCGAGGCGCTGCACGACAGCCAGCCGCGCGGCACGCTGCGCCTGGGCTCGATCGAGAGCGCCGCGGCCACGCGCCTCCCCCGCCCTCTCAGCCTGTTCATCGAGCGCTACCCCCAGGTCGCGGTCGAGCTGCACACGGCCTGGCCGGCGGACCTGGTGTCACAGGTCCTCGGGGGCCAGCTCGATGCCGCCGTGGTGCTCGAGCCGGTCGATGACGACCGGCTGGACACGGCCCCTGCCTTTGAGGAAGAGCTCGTCATCGTTGCCGCAGCGCGCCATCCGCCGATCGCGTCGCCCGGCGACGTGGCGAAGCGCTCGCTGCTGGCCTTTCATCCCGGCTGCCCCTTCCGCCTGCGGCTGGAGGAATGGTTTGCCGAGGGCGCCATGCCGGCGGAGCGGCTGGTCGAGCTCACCTCGTACCACGCCATCCTGGGCTGCGCCGTGGCGGGCATGGGCATCGCCCTGGTGCCGCGTGCCATCGTCGATTCCTACGCCGAACGCGCCCGGCTCAGCATCCATCCCCTGAGCCGGAAATATCGTTCCACCCGCACGCTGCTGATCTGGCGCAAAGAGAGCGCGTCGGCGAAGGTCCGCGCCCTGGCGGCCGTGCTGGCGGAGGTCGCGTCGAAGCCGCCGAGCGGGCGCCGGCGCTAGCCGCCGCTGGCTTCGGGCGGCAGTCCGGCGACCATCGGCACGAAGCGCACCGGGGCGATGTTCTCGGTGACGTAGCCCTCGGGCGTCATCGTCACCTTGACCAGCTTCTGGGTGCGCTTCTCGCTGCCCACCGGCAGCACCATGATCCCGTCCGGGCTGAGCTGGCGCAGCAGCGCCTCGGGAATCTCCGGCGGCGCGGCGGTGACCAGGATGCGCTCGAACGGCGCCTGCTCGGGCCAGCCGGCCCAGCCGTCGCCCAGCCGCGTGGTGATGTTGTGCAGGCGCAGCTCCTTGAAGCGCGCCTCGGCCTCGGCCAGCAGCGGCTTGTGCCGCTCGACCGTGTAGACCCGGCGGAACAGCTGGGCGAGGATCGCCGTCTGGTAGCCCGAGCCGGTGCCGATCTCCAGCACCTTGAGCCGCCGGTTGGGCGCGATCGCCTGGCTCATCAGCGCCACCACGGTGGGCTGGCTGAGAGTCTGCCCATGGCCGATGGGCAGTGCCGTGTTCTCGTAAGCCTGGTCGCGGAACTGCGGCGCGGTGAAGATCTCGCGCGGCACGCGCTCGATGGCGCTCAAGACTTCGGTGTCGGTGATGCCCGAGGCACGCAATTCCATCAGCAACCGGATGCGATGGTTGGGCGTGCTCACTTCAGGGTCTTCTTGAGCCGCCGCAGCAGCGCCTGGTGAGTCAGGTCGATGTAGAGGGGCGTGACCGTAATCCGCCCCTTGCGCACCTCGGCGATGTCGGTGCCCTTGCGCACCGAGGCTTCCTCACGCACCGAGCCGATCCAGTAGTACGGCACGCCGCGCGGATCGACGTTCTCGTAGAGATCGTCGCCGATCTTGTAGCGGCCGGCCGGCGCGGCACTCGTGCCCTTGACGGCGTTCGCCAGGACATCGGGAAAATTGACGTTGATCAGGACGTTCCGCGGCCAGCCGCCACCCCGCACAAGGGTCTTGATGACCTGCCGGATGGTCGCAGCGGCGTGATGCTCGGCCGTCGCCCATTTCGCCGGGTGCGGATTGGTCAGGACCTGCGAGAGGGCAATGGCCGGCACGCCGAGCATCGTGGCTTCCATGGCCGCGGCAACCGTGCCTGAATAGGTGATGTCCTCGCCCAGATTGCCGCCGCGGTTGATGCCCGACAGGCAGAGCGTCGGCTTGCCGTCCCTGAGGATCTTGCTCACCGCGAGCATCACCGCGTCGGTCGGCGTTCCGTCGACGCAATAGCGGTTGCCCTTAAGCTTGCGGATGCGCAGAGGGCGCCGGATGGTGAGCGAGTGGCTGACCGCGCTCTGCTCGCTCTCCGGCGCCACCACCCAGACGTCGCGCGACAGGCTTCGCGCGACCTTCTCGAGGATCTTGATGCCGGTCGAGAGATAGCCGTCGTCGTTGGTGACGAGAATGCGGGCCTTCGACAGGTCGGCCGGCAGCGAATAGAAGCCTTTCACAGCGTAACGACCTCGACTCCCCCCATATAGGGCTTGATCGCATCCGGCACACGAACGCTTCCATCCTTCTGCTGGTAGTTCTCGATCACGGCGATCAGCGTCCGGCCGACGGCAAGACCCGAGCCATTCAGCGTGTGCAGGAACTGCGTCCCCTTCTCGCCCGCCTTGCGGAAGCGGGCGTTCATCCGCCGCGCCTGGAAGTCGCCGCAGTTGGAGCAGGAGGAAATCTCGCGATAGGTGTTCTGGCCCGGCAGCCAGACCTCGATGTCGTAGGTCTTGCGCGAGGCGAAGCCCATGTCGCCGGTGCACAGCACGATGGTGCGGTAGGGAAGCTTCAGGCGCTTCAGCACCTCCTCCGCCGCCGCCGTCATGCGCTCGTGCTCGTCGTTCGACCTGTCTGGATGCACGATCGACACCAGTTCCACCTTGTAGAACTGGTGCTGGCGCAGCATGCCGCGCGTGTCCTTGCCCGCCGCCCCCGCCTCGGCGCGGAAGCAGGCGGTCAGCGCCGTGTAACGCCGCGGCAGGCTCGTCTCCTCGACGATCTCGTCGGCCACGAGATTGGTCAGCGCCACTTCGGCCGTCGGAATCAGCCAGTACCCGTCCGCGGTGTGGAACAGATCGTCGGCGAATTTGGGCAGGTTGCCCGTGCCATAGGCCGTCTTGTCGCGCACCAGAATCGGCGGATCGATTTCGGTGTAGCCGAACTCGCCGGTGTGCAGGTCGATCATGAACTGGCCCAGCGCCCGGTGCAGCCGCGCCAGCCCGCCGGACAGCACGGTGAAGCGCGCCCCCGAAATCCTGGCGGCGCGCTCGAAATCCATGAGCTTCAGCGCCTCGCCCAGATCGGCGTGGTCCTTGGGCTGAAAGTCGAATGTGGGCGGTTCGCCCCAGCGCCGAACCTCCTTGTTGTGGGTCTCGTCGGGGCCATCGGGGCACTCCGGTGCCGGCAGGTTCGGGATAACCGCGAGACGCCCGTCGAGCTCGGTCCCCAGCTCGCGCTCCTGCGACTCGGCGGCTGAAATCTCGTCCTTCAGGCGCGCCACTTCCGCCATCAGGTCGGTGGCATCTTCCTTCTTCGCCTTGCGCTGACCGATTTCCTTGGAGGCCTGATTGCGGCGCGCGAGGCGCTCCTGCGCCGCTGTCTGGGCCGCGCGGCGCTTGCCGTCGAGCTCGAGAATGGCCGCGGCAGAGCCCGGCAGACCCCGGCGTTTCAGCGCCGCATCAAAGGCTTGGGGGTTCTCACGAATGAAGCGGATGTCATGCATGGCCGTGCCGGACGATTGGTTAAGGCCGCAGCTTATACGTTTCGTTAATCGTGTCGTCCACTGTCCCGACGTCGATACCGGCGCATGATCGGCTCCGGCATTAGCGAATAAGCAACCCGTTCGCATTAGGAATCGGGGTGCGGCGAATCACCCGCCGCGTCGTTCAAAGCCGGATGCCCGCATGTCCTTCGCCGCCCTCGATACCACGAAGCTCTCGCTCGACAACGACGTCACGCGCGCCGCTTTGCGCAGCATACCCGCGCAATGGGTTGCCGCGTTCAACGACGGCGACATCGATCGCCTGGTCGAGCTTTACGATCCCGAGGCGATCAAGTTTCCGGCCGGAAGCTCCACGCCCATCATCGGCGTCGGAGCCCTGCGCCGCTACTTCACCACTCTCGAATGGAACGGCGCCACCATCGAGATCAAGGACGAGATCGAGACCCGCATCACGGGCGAGCGCTCCGCTGTCACCGCCGGCTACCTACAGGTCTCCCTGCCGCTGGGCGAGAATGTCACCTCCCTGCTGGTGCGCTACAGCTTCGTCCTGGTGCGCCATATCCGCAGCTGGCGCATCGCCCACGATCATTCCTCGCTGCTGCCGCCCTCACGCGATTAGGCCCCTCAGGCCGGGTTGACGATCGCCGTCAGCGCTGCCGCCAGCGTCTCCTGCTTGAAGGGCTTCTGGATCACCGGGCGCGAGGCCCAGCGATCCGGCATGCCGGCACGCCCGTAGCCGGTCGCAAACGCGAAGGGCACGCCGATGGCGTCAAGCCGCTCGGCCACCGGGTAGACCTGCTCGCCGGCCAGGTTGACGTCAAGCACCGCGAAATCCGGGCGCTGGTGTTCGATCGAGGCCAGCGCCTCGCGTACGCCAGTGGCGTGCTGCACACTGACGCAGCCCATGTCGCGCAGCATGTCCTCGACCAGCAGGGAGATCATCGTCTCGTCTTCGACGACAAGCGCCTGCAGGCCGCTGAGCGGCGGAGTTTGGGGCGGCGTCATGAGAGTGGATGTATCAGCCTGGGGCAGTCCGGGGAATCCCCGGCCCGTCACGGTCGTCGCCCCCGGGCTCACGACCGGGAGAGGTTGAAATCCGTCTCCGGCAGTGCCGGTCCCGCGGGAGCAATGGCGGCAGCGGCCGGAGCAGCTCCGGCCGGCGTGGCGCTGGCCGTCTCGGCCGCCTGCTCGGCAGCCTCCGCGGCGGCTTCGCGCGCCGCCTTGGTCTTCTCCATGGCGCGCACGATCCAGATCGTCACCTCGTACAGCAGGTACATCGGCACGGCGAGGCTGACCTGGCTGAAGACGTCGGGCGGCGTGACGACACCGGCGAAGGCCACCATGCCGACGATAGCGTAGCGCCGCTTGTCGGCGAGCCCCTGGGCGCTGACGATGCCGACCTTGCCGAGCAGCGACAGCAGGACCGGCAGCTCGAAGCTGATGCCGAAAGCCAGGACGAGCGTCATGACCAGCGACAGATACTCGCTCATCTTGGCTTCGAGCTGGATCGGCAGCGTGCCATCGCTCTGCGGCATCTCGAAACCGACGAAGAACTTCAGCGCCACCGGCAGGATCAGGTAGTAGAGAAATCCCGCGCCGAGCAGGAACATGAACGGTGTCGCCACGAGGAACGGCAAAAAGGCGCTCTTCTCATGCTTGTAGAGACCGGGCGCCACGAACATCCAGATCTGGCTGGCCACCACCGGGAACGAGATAAACATCGCTGTGAACAGCGCCACCTTCATGTAGGTGAAGAAGGCCTCTGTCGGCGCGGTGTAGATCATGCGCCGCCCTTCCTGGCCGGCGAACGCGATCTTGAGCGGGTGCTGCAGGAAGTCGAAGACATAGCCGCTTACGGCGTAGCCGATGATGAAGCACAGGAGGAAGGCCAGCATCGAATAGATCAGCCGCTGCCGCAGCTCGATCAGATGCGCCATCAGCGGCATCTTGTGTTCGTCGGCCGGATCGGTGTCGGCAGGTGACGGGCTGGCTTCGGGCACAGGATCGCTCGGGTTGACGGCGCGGGGACGCCGTTAGGCAGGCTTGGCGGGCGCTTCGATCGGCGCGGAGGTTCCGGCGTTGGCGCCTGACGCAGCCGGCAGGGCCGGCGCCGGCGGCGGCGCGTCCAGCGAGAACTCCGGCGGCGCGAAGGCCTTGTTGAGCTCCCCCTTGGGATCGATGCTCTGCTCGATCTGGCGCGTGAGATCGCCCGAGCCGAGCTTGTCGACCTCCCCCTTGATCTTCTGGATCTCGCTCTCGCGGACCATGTCGTCGACGCTGCCCTGGAACTCGCGCGCCAGGCTGCGCGCCTTGCCGGCCCATTGACCGACGGTACGCAGCGCGTTGGGCAGTTCCTTCGGCCCGATGAAGATGATCGCCGCCCCGCCGATCAACAGGATCTCGGTCCAGCTCAGATCAAGCATCTATCCCGAACTCCATGGCGCCGCGGCCAATGACGCGGCGCGTACGACCGACTAGACCTTCGCCGGATCCTTGGGCTGCGTCGCCGGCTGCGGCGATGCAACCTGGGGCGGCGGCTCCACCTTGGTCGCTTCGGCCTTGTTCTCCTCATTGATGTCCTTGAGGCCTTCCTTGAAGGCCTTCACGCCCTTGGCCATGTCGCCCATCAGCTTCGGAATCTTGCCCGCGCCGAATAGCAGCAACACGATGACCAGCACGACGAGCCAGTGCCATATGCTGAACGAACCCATGATTTGCGCTCCCTAGATCTCTACCCGTTCGTGCCTGTCGGGATACCTCGGTATCTGGGCCAAAGTGTGGCAAATCCGCCTCGCTGCCGCAATGGCTTGCATCGCATTCCTTATGTGGCCTTCCAGCGCTCCAAAGCAACGGCGCTGGCGAGCCAGTGCGGCACCCAAGCGGTGTCCCCGGCACTACCCGAACGGCAATGCGCGGGATACCGGGGTGTGACGACGGATAGCCGCCCTGGACGGCCGCCCCCCGCTTGCGCCCGTCGAGCGCCCCGCCTACCCTCGCCCCGCACGCTGGTTATCGGCGGATAAAGAACGTCAGGGAGGACACCATGCCGAATTCGCGGATGCAGAGGCTTGCCGGCGCCGTTGCCGCCATCGCCCTTCTCGGATGGACGAACGGGGCGACAGCCCAGGAGACGCAATTGCGCACGATGGTCTTTGCCGGCATCCAGAACGTTCCGCTGTTCGCGGCCGACGCCAAGGGCTTCTTCGCCAAGCGCGGGCTCAAGATCGAGCAGCTCAACGCCCCCAATTCCGGTGAGCTGCGCGAGGGACTCGCGCAGGGCCGCTACCAGATCGTGCATGGCGGCGTCGATAACGCCGTCGCCATGATGGATGTCGCCAAGGCCGACATCGCCGTGCTGATGGGCGGCGACAACGGCTTCAACAGCTTGATGGCCCAGGCGGATGTGAAGTCCTACGCCGATCTCAAGGGCAAGACGCTCGCCGTGGACGCGGTCAACACGTCCTACGCGCTGGTGCTCTACCAGATGCTCAAGCTGCAGGGCCTGCAGCGCAACGTCGACTACCAGGTCAAGGCCGTCGGGGCGACGGCCGTACGCGTCAAGGCGCTGATCGAGGACAAGTCGCTGGCCGCCGGCATGGTCAACCTGCCCTTCTCCATTTCCGCCGAGCAGGCCGGGCTCAAGAACATGGGCAACGCCGTAGCGGCGATCGGCCCCTATCAGGCGACCGCCGGCTGGGTCATGCGCGAATGGGGGCAGAAGAACCAGGACACGGTGGTGCGCTACATCCAGGCCTATGTCGAGGGTCTGCGCTGGTCGCTCAACCCGGCCAATAAAGCGGAAGCGGTGGCATTGCTGGCGGACCGGCTCAAGCTTCCGCCCGATGTCGCGCTCAAGTCGTTCGAGGCGGCCGCCGATCCCAAGGTCGGGTTTGCCCGGGATGCAGCCTTCGACCTCGAAGGCTTCCGTAACGTGCTCAAGATCCGGGCCGAGTTCGAAGGCGGCGGAGCGCAGCCGCAGCCGGTCGAGCGGTATCTCGACCTGTCTTATCATCAGAAGGCACTCGCCGGTCTCGGCGGATCGTAACGCGACAAGCGGCGCGTCCCGCAAACCCGGGGCCGCGCTTGGGGGGATCACATGGCTGCCATCGTCGACAAGCTGTGGCCGCGGCATACGCCGCTCAATCTTTTTGTCGCCGGCGCGGTTGCCGTGTTGGTTTTCCACCAGGGCTGGGCGAGCCTGATGCATGTCGCCGGATGGTCGCCCAACCCGCCCTTCAACTTCCGGCCGACCCAGCCCTTCGGCGTGCCGCAGATCTGGTCGATCGCCTTCTGGGGCGGAATCTGGGGGCTGGTCTACGGCATCGTGGCTGCCCGCGTGCCGCAACGGAGCGAGGTCATGTACTGGCTCGTCGCCTTCCTCTTCGGGGCGCTGGCGCTGACGCTCTTCGGCCGTTTTGTGCTGGCCCCCTTTCGCGGCCAGCCCATCAACTGGGACCTGATCGGTGCCTGGCGGGGCTTCCTGATCAACGGCATCTGGGGCCTGGGCACGGCCGCGCTGCTACGCTGGCGGCCGTAGCGATTCAGCGTCCGCCGGCCGGCAGACGGGGACCGCGCTTGTAGGTCGGACCTTCCTCGATGGTCAGGCCGAGCTCCTCGCACTGGCGCGCCAGCGCCGAAAGCTGCCGACGCACGTTGGGGTCGCGGCTGGTTTGCGCCAGCGTGCGGAAGTTCACCGCCTGCTCGCGCAGATACGCGATCATGCCGGAATCGTGCTCGTCCATGCACCGGTAACGTTGGGAAGCCAGGCGGCATTCCGCAACGGCGTTCGGGCGGACAAAGAAGTCCTCGATTGATCGCTTGACGGAGTCGCCAGTCCGGAATTTCCGGCTAGGTGCCGCGCGAATGCATGGCGATCATCTTCAAGAACATGGCTCCATATTTCTCGAGCTTGGCCTGGCCGACACCGTAGACGAGAAGCATCTGCTCGCGCGTTTCCGGCCGGAGAGTGACCATATCGAGCAAGGTCCGGTCGCTGAAGACGACGTAGGCAGGCTGGCGAATCTCCCGGGCAATATCGCGCCGCAGGCTCTTGAGCGAGGCGAGCAGCGCCGCATCCTTATCGTTCTCCGGCTCCGCCGCTGCCCGGCCCGCTTTCTTCTGGGCCCGCGTCTTCGCCGCCGGCTTCAGCACGTCCTTGCGCAGCTCGATACGTTCCTCGCCGCGCAGGACCCGGCCTCCGCGCTCGGTCACCGTCCAGCGCCCGTACTCGCCGATATCGAGGACCGTCAGGCCGGCGCCATAGAGCTGCCGGAAGATCGATCGCCATTCGTTGGCGTTACGGTCGCGGCCGACGCCGAAGGTGGGCAACCTCTCGTGGCCATAACGCTTCACGCCTTCCGTCGGGTTGCCGATCAATATCTCGACAAGGTGCTCCGTGCCGAAGCGTTCACCGGTGCGCAGGATCGCCGACATGGCCTTTTGCGATTCCACCGTGCCGTCGAAGACATCGATGCCGTCCTGGCAGAGATCGCAATTACCGCAAGGTTCGGAATTCTCCTCGAAATACGCCAGCAGGGTCTGGCGCCGGCAGCGCGGCGCCTCGCACAGAGCAACGAGCGCGTTGAAGCGCTGCCGCTCGATGCGCTTGCGCTCCTCCGGTGCCTCCCCCTGCTCGATCTGCATGCGCCGCAGACGCATGTCATCGAGGCCGTAGAGCGTCAGCGTGTCGGCCGCCAGCCCGTCGCGGCCGGCGCGGCCGATCTCCTGGTAGTAGGCCTCGACATTTGCGGGCAGGTCAGCATGGGCGACGAAGCGGACATCCGGCTTGTCGATGCCCATGCCGAAGGCCACCGTCGCCACGACGACCACACCGTCGTCCTGGAGGAAGACGTCCTGATGCGCGTTGCGCGTATCCGCCTCCAGGCCGGCATGATACGGCAGCGCCTTGTGCCCGGCTTCGGACAGCACCGCGGCCAGTTCCTCGGTGCGGCGGCGCGAGGCGCAATAGACGATGCCGCTCTCCTGCCGGTGCGCTGCGACGAAATCCAGGACCTGGCGACGGGCATTCGCCTTGGGCCGCATGGCCAACCGCAGATTGGGCCGGTCGAAGGAGCGGATGAAGGTGCGTGGCGGCGTGTCGAACAGCTTCCGGCCGATGTCCGAGCGCGTGGGCGTATCCGCCGTGGCGGTCAGCGCGATGGTCTGGACGCCGCCGAGACTCTCGCGAACCTTGCCCAGGCCGAGGTACTCGGGCCGGAAATCATGGCCCCATTGAGACACGCAATGCGCTTCGTCGATGGCCAGCAGCGCCACCTTCGCCTCGCACAGCAGAGCCGCCGTATCCGGTCGCACGATCCGCTCCGGCGCCACGTAGAGCAGGCGCAAGCGGCCGTCGCGCAGCGATTCATGGATGCGGCGGCTTTCCGCCGGATCGTTGGTCGAGTTGAGACTGGCCGCAGCGATGCCGTATTCGCGCAACTGGCCTACCTGGTCGCGCATCAGGGAAATCAGCGGCGAGACGACGACCGTGACGCCCGGGCGCACGAGCGCGGGAAGCTGATAGCACAGGGACTTGCCCGCCCCGGTCGGCATGACCGCCAGGACATCATGGCCATCGAGAACCGCCTGGACAATCTCCTCCTGCCCCGGGCGAAACGAGGGGAAGCCGAACACCCTCTCCAGGCATGAGCGGGCTTGAGCAAGCAGTGCCGTCATCTGGGGCGCGTGGCGAACCGCACTAAACGGTTTCAGCCAGGGCGAACACAAACGCCTGCGACGGATCGAGGCTGACCGAGAGCATCTCGTTCTCGGCCGGCAGGAAGCTGCCCGGCACGCGGGCGTGGAAATGCTGCGCGTGGGCCAACTCGCCTTGCCCCGACGGCCCACCGATATCGAGATGGATCCAGGAGCTACGGCCGAGCAGCCGCGCCGCCATCACTTTCGCGATGCAGCGTCCCTCGCCCGCCGACGCACCGTTGGCCGGCGCGAGTTTCAGCGCTTCCGGCCGGATCACGACCTGCACTGTCGCCGCCTCGGCATGCCCGTCGGCACTCACCGGACCGAACGGTGTCACCACCGCCCGGTTGCGCACGATGCCACGCAGCTCGTTCACTTCGCCGAAGAAGCGGGCCACGAAGGCACTGGCCGGCTTGCCGTAGACCTCGACAGGCTTCCCCGACTGCTCGATACGGCCACGATTCATCAAGACAATGCGATCGGCCATGAACATGGCCTCCTCGGCGTCGTGCGTGACCATCAGCGTGGCGACACCGTTCTCTTTCAGGACGTGCAGCGTGTCGTCGCGGATCTGGGCGCGCAGGCGCGTGTCGAGGCCGGAAAACGGCTCATCGAGCAGCATCACCCGTGGCCGCGGCGCGAGCGCCCGGGCGAGCGCGATACGCTGCTGCTGCCCACCCGAAAGCTGGTGCGGCCAGGCGTTCCGGTATTCCGCCATGTTGACCTGGCCGAGGATCGTCTCGATACGCGCTGCGCGCTCGCCGGCGGAAAGACCGGTCAAGCCAAAAGCCACATTGTCGGCGACGTCGAGATGCGGAAACAGCGCGTAGTCCTGGAAGACCAGCCCGACACCGCGCCTTTCGGGAGGCACCGAGCGCCCGGGAGCCGCAACCGTGGTGCCGCCTATCTCGATGCTGCCCTGCTGCAAGGCCACCAGACCGGCAGAGAGACGCAGCAGCGTCGTCTTGCCGCAACCCGACGGCCCCACAAGACAGACCAGTTCGCCGGCACCAACTTCAAGATCGACGGTGTCGACGGCGCGACGATCGTCGAAGCAGTGGCTGACCCCGCGAACAGCAAGTCCCGAATCGTTCTTCATCACTTGTTCATACATCGCACGCGGACGGACATTTTGCACGACCGGGCCGGCACAGGAAGGTCCGCCCGAGAGCCGGCCTGCCCGCACAACCCTTAAGAAACATCAATAAACGGTAGGTACTTGCCCTTAATAGCCAGCCGCCGCACCGAGCTTTAGCCTTCGAGCATTCATTCCCCCGTTGGGCCACGCGCTTCCGGGCAGACCCTGTCCCCGTAGCGTGCCCAGGGCATCCACGCGAAAGGCAAAGATCATGGCTGACATCCTCTTGATTGACGACATGGCCGGCGTCCGCCGCGCCGTCACCTCAATGCTCAAGAGTACAGGACACACGGTGACAGCGGCGGAAAACGGCGCCGAGGGAATCGGGCTGCTGAAGCAGCGCCGCTTCGACCTGGTCATCACGGACATGCTAATGCCGATGCTCGATGGTGGCGAGGTGCTGACCCATCTGCGCAGCATCCCGAACCGCCCGCCGGTTATTGCGATCTCCGGTGGCGGCGCCGGCCTTTCGGCCGACACGGCGCTCCGGGCCGCGCGTACGACCGCCGACGCCTATCTGGAAAAGCCATTCGAGCGCGGCGACCTGGTCGCTGCAGTCGATCGCCTTCTTGCCAGGCCGGCCTGAGCGGCCGAAGTCGTCAAACATTCCGCACCGAGGGGACCCGACAATGCTCGTAATAAAATCCATCTCGACTCGACTGATCCTGGCCATCGCGCTGCTGGTCGCCGCAACCTGCGCGTTGCTGGGAACCTACTCGATCATCGAGCAACGCGCGGCGCTGCAGACCGGCCTCGATCAGCAGCTCCGCCAGCAATACAGCAGCGTCACTGCCGCTCTCGACTACGAAGGCCGCCGGGCGCTTGCCGTCGGGACGACCGTGGCAAATCTCCCCCCCGTGGTCGAGGCCGTGGCCAAAGGCGACCGGGATGCGGTCCTTGCTCTCCTCGGCAATGCTCTCGCCATCCTGAAGACCCAGGGCATGCCACGCATGCTGGTGGCCCGTCCAACCGCGACTGTGTTCCTGCGGGTCCAGGAGCCAAAGAATCACGGCGATGACGTCTCGACACGCCGCGCGACCATCGTGACCGCCAATCGCAGCGGGCAACCGGCCGTAGGCGTCGAAATGGGCCCCTCCGAGCTCGCGATCTATGCCTCGGCACCCATCGTTCATAACGGCACCACCCTCGGCGCGGTCGACATCGGCATTGCCTTCGGCAAGGAATTCGCCGAGCAGGCCAAGCAGCGCTTTGGTGTCGACATCGCTGTCCATGCCACCGACGGTTCGGGCTTCAAGACTCTGGTGTCAACTTATGCCGGGCCGCGCCTCGCCTCCGCGGACGAGCTCAAAACCGTCCTCGCCGGTACGCCATTACTCCGCGAAGGCACGATGGATGACCGACCGGTCGCCATTTATGCGGGCCAGATCAAGAACTTCAGCGGCCAGCCGGTTGCCGTGCTCGAGCTCCTCAAGGACACAAGCGAAGAGAAAGCTGCCGTTGCACGCGGACAAGTGAAGCTGCTTATCGGCGTCAGCATCACCCTGATCGTCTCCGTGCTGCTGGCCCTCGTGCTGGGCCGGAGCCTCTCGCGCCCCATCAAGGCCATCACCGCCGTCATGAATCGCCTGGCGACCGGCGACCACGGCGTCGATGTCCCCGGTAGCCATCGCCCGGACGAGCTCGGCCTCATGGCCAAGGCGGTGGAAATCTTCAAGCAAAACGCCATTGAAAAGACGAAGCTCGAGGAACGCGACGTCCAGGATCAGGCGGCTCGCGCCCGCCGGCAGGAGGAGATCGACCAGCTCGTCGGCTTCTTCGGGCGCAGTGTGAGCGGCGTCTTTACCTCTCTTGCCAGCGCTTCCGCCAATATGGCGCGAACATCCTCCTCGCTCCAGGCTTCAGCCAGGGACACCGGTGCGCAGGCCGAGGTCGTATTGAAATCGGTCGGAGAGACATCGCAGACGGTGCAAACTGTTGCAGCAGCTTCGCAGCAGCTCTCGGCATCGATCGACGAGATCGGCCGCCAGGCCAGCGACTCCTCGAAAATCTCCTCGGCTGCCATGACGGAAGCCGAAGGTGTCGTTGCCAAGGTGGCCGAACTGCGCACCGCCGCCGAGCAGATCGGTACTGTCGTTGAGCTGATCAACAACATTGCCGCCCAGACCAACCTGCTCGCCCTTAACGCCACCATCGAGGCGGCGCGAGCAGGCGAAGCCGGAAAGGGCTTTGCGGTCGTCGCTCACGAAGTGAAGTCGCTGGCCAACCAGACCGCCAAGGCCACGGAAGACATCGGCGGCCAGATCAACTCCATCCAGTCGGCCACCGCCGGCGCCGCCGAGGCCATCCAGGGCATCGTCGGCACGGTTCGACAGATCAACGAGATCGCCACCGCCATCGCCTCCGCCGTCGTCGAGCAGGGCGCTGCGACCCAGGAAATCTCCCGCAGCGTGGAGATGGTCTCGGCGAGCACGACAAGCGTCGCGGAGAGCATGACCGTCGTGAATGACGCCGTTACCCAGAACGGCACCAGTGCAGCGGAGGTGAAGCAGACCGCCGAGATCCTGTCGGCCGAATCGGACGCGCTCGGCAGCGAGGTCAAGGATTTCCTAGAAGGCCTCCGCAGCCTCGGCAGCGGTGAAGCACTGCGAACCCTCGATTTGAGCACTCCGGCGACGGCCAAGGCGAACGGCCAGCCTGCCGCGGGACGCGTCATCAAGCTGTCTGCGGGGTACGCCCTGTTCAGCGGCGCCCTGGATGCCGCGGCGGGCTCTCTGGTCGAACTTCAGATCGACGGCATAGAGCGTTCGCTCTCTACGCGGTTTGTCGAGGCTTCAGCCGACGGCATTTATCTGCAGCTGCCGCTCAATCATGAGCATCTGACCTACATGAACCAGGTGCTGGCTCGCCTGGAAAGGGTAGCGGCCTGACCAAGACGCTCCGCTCCGGCTGCCCGGTGTAGAGGTCCGGTCCGTGGACAAGCGAAAATGCCTCTTCGCTATCAGTATGGCCGTGCTGGCGGTTGCCGGCACGGTGGCGTTCACGGCCGGGCCCAAATCGCCCCCCAAACATGCAATAGCGAACCCGCGCCTGGTTTCCTTGGCCGTCGAAGTGCCGAGTGAGCCGCTTCAGCCCATCCCCGGTACCTCCGGTCACATCCCGCGCAAGATTGCGCTTGGACACCGACTGTTCACCGACACGCGTCTCTCTCAGGACGGCACGATCGCCTGTGCGACCTGTCATCGCCCGGACCGCGGAGGCGCCGATGACGTCGCGCTGACCCCAGGGCTTCGAGGACGTCTCGGCGAGGTGAACGTACCCACGATCATCAACAGCCGATTCAGTGTGGCTCAGTTCTGGGACGGCCGCGTCACCACTCTCGAGGAGCAGGTCGATCAGCCGCTCCACAATCCCGCCGAGATGGGGTCCAACTGGCCGGAGGCCATTACCCGCATTGCCGGCGACCGACGCTATGCCGAGGAAGCTCAGGCGATCTACGGCACGCCCCTGTCACCCGCCATCGTGCGTGACGCCATAGCGGCCTACGAGCGATCCCTGGTGTCAAACAACTCCCGTTTCGATGCCTTCCTGCGCGGGAATACCGATGCCCTTTCGCACGAGGAGCGGACCGGCTACCGCCTGTTCAAGGAGTATGGATGTGCCGCATGCCACCAAGGATCGGCCGTCGGTGGAAACATGTATCAGCGCATGGGCCTGTTCGGGAACTACTTCAACGACCGCTCCGGCGCCCTGACGACCGCGGACCGCGGCCGTTTCAACGTCACTGGCGATCCCGCCGATATGCACGTCTTCAAGGTCCCTTCCCTGCGAAACGTGGTGCAGACAGCGCCCTATTTCCACGACGGTTCGGCCTCATCGCTTGAAGGCGCCATCGCGATCATGGGCCGGTACCAGCTTGGCCGGGACATACCGCTACGAGACATCGAACTGATCACGGCATTTCTCGCTGCTCTCAGCGCGCCGCCGGAAGGCAGCGCCCGGTGAAAGGGGGTTGGATATGGCAGGGCATGGTCGCGATCGCTGCGGCCGCGATCCTGAGCCTCCTGTTCGTGATGAGCCGGTCATCCGATCCTGAAACCCACGCCCGGGTCGTCGAGCTTCTGAGGGAGATTCGCAGCAATGAGGTCGTGCTCAGCCGGCTGCTGCTGCAAATCAGCACGGGCCGGCTCCAGACTTATGATCCGCTACTGACAGCTGGGAGAAACCTCGGTCAGTCGCTGATCGCCGTCCGCCGTGAAGCGGTAATGCAGGCCCCTCTCCAGTCCCTGCGCCTTGATCGCTACGCCGCGCTCGCCGCGACCCGCCGTGACCTGATCGAGCGTTTCAAGTCGACGGACGCGGTGTACCGCACATCCAGCGTCTACCTGCCGATCCTCACTCGCGAGGTGATGGCCCGGCTGCGCACCGGCGGATATGGCGCAATAGCGGATGCTATCGCGAATTGGGATGAAAACCTCTTCCTGCGCCTGCATGGGCGCCTTCCCGAAGCGGATTTCGCGCTCATAACTCGACAGCTACAGACATTGGCCGGGTCTGATTCGACGGTGCGTGCGGACATCGACCTGCTCAGCCTGCACGCCGATGTTCTCGGGCGCGAACAGGAAAGCGCCCGCCAGCTGCTGGACCAGGTTCTCGATCTCTCAAGCGGCGAGATTCTGGACGAGGTCTATCAGGCGTATATGGAGCGCCACACCGCCGAGAACCGGCGTGCGGGCTACATCCTCTGTGCGCTTTACGCGGTCGCCTTTCTCTGTGTACTCGGGCTGATCGTCACGATCGTCAAGCTAAGCCATTTGTCGGGCCGCCTAGCCGGATCGAACAAGCTGCTGAGCGAGCGGGCCGCCGAACTCGAGCGCCTCTCTTCAGAGCTACGGCGGCATCGCGAAAACCTGGAAGATGAAGTCGCCGACCGCACGGCTGAACTGTTCGATAGCGAAGCAAGGCTCACCGACGCCATCGAGACCCTGCCCGACGGCTTCGTCCTGTTCGATGCCGAGGATCGCCTGGTGATGTGTAACGCGGCTTTCCGCGCTCTGTCCGTGGTTTATGCCGAGCACGCAAAACCGGGGATCACCTTCGATGAACTCATTCGGCGGGTCGCAGCCGAGCATGGATTCCACAAGGACGGCGGCAACACCGAGACATGGCTGCAGGAGCGCATCAACTCCCATCGGGCAGTCAGCCGCCATACGGTCAGCACCGAGCAGCATCAGAGCGCCGACGGTCGCTGGATTGAGGTGCACGAGCGCCGGATGCGGGATGGCGGGATCGTCGGGTTGCGAATTGATGTAACGGAAGCCCATCGCCGGGCCACTACCGAGCGCGAGCAGGACAAGCTGGCTTCGCTCGGCCAGCTGGCTGGCGGCGTTGCGCATGAGATCAACAATCTCCTGCAGCCCGCCCTCACTTTCGCCGACCTGATGCGTGATCGCCTGCCGGCGGATGACGTCGAGGGCCGGGAGGACCTCGAACTCGTGCTCAGCAGCGTGCGCAAGGCCCGCGAGATCGTGCGCAATATCCTCCTTTATTCCCGCAAACAGGAGGTCAGGCTCGAGCCAGCCGATCTCGCCGAGGCGACAGGCACAGCCCTTGCCTTCATCCGGGACCTGCTGCCCTCGACCATCGCGCTACGGTCGACAATCGACTGGGCCGGCGGTCGCGCCGCGATCAACAAGACCCAGCTCACGCAGGTTTTGACCAACCTTGTGGTCAATGCCGCGCACGCGAGCAGCAATCACGGCACTATCGAGATCACGACCGGCTGGGCAAGCCCAACACCCACGGAAGCCGAAGCGCTGGGACTGATGGCCGGCGCGCGCTACATGACTCTCGCTGTTGCCGACACGGGAACCGGAATGGAGCCCGCGACGATGGCTCGCATCTTCGAGCCGTTCTTCACGACGAAGCCACAAGGAGAAGGCACGGGCCTGGGACTCTCGGTCGTGTTTGGCATTCTCAGAAGCTGGAGAGGAGCCATTGCCGTGCGGAGCCAGATCGGCGTCGGCACCGTCTTTACGCTCTATATCCCGCTTTTCGAACCGGCGCTCCCCGTACCCGTCGCGGCGTAGCAGCAAGCCGTCAGACCGGTGGCTTCTCCGCCGGCGTCTCGCCGGTCTCGGCGTCGACCGTCTCCGGCTCCTCGGTCTCGCTCTCCTCACCCGGCGCGTCGGGGAATGTGATGCCGGCTTCCTCACTGTAGGCGCTGACCGCCGGGCGGGCATCGAGCAGGCCCGCGGCCTTGAGGTCCTCGACGCCGGGCAGGTCGTTGAGATCGTCGATGCCGAAATGCAGCAGGAAATGCTCGGTGGTCACCCAGGTCGCCGGGCGGCCGGGCGTCTCGCGATGGCCCTTGGGCTGGATCCAGCCCGCCTCCATCAACAGGTCGAGCGTGCCGCGCGACAGCGCCACGCCGCGGACTTCCTCGACCTCGGCGCGGGTGATCGGCTGGTGATAGGCGATGATGGCCAAGGTCTCGATGGCGGCGCGCGACAGCTTGCGGCTGACCGTGCGCTCGATCTTGAGGGCATCCACCAGATCCGGCGCGGTGCGCAGGGTCAGCTTGCCGGCGACGCGCACGAGATTGATGCCGCGTGCGGCGTAGATCTGCTCGATCTCGTCGACCAGGGAGTCGAGATCGGCGCTTTTCGGCATGCGCAGCGTGATCGCCTCGCGGGTCAGCGGCTCGGCGGCGGCGAAGAGGATCGCCTCAAGCAGCCGCAGCTGCTGGGCCCGGTCGTCGCTGTCGAACGCCGGACGGGCATCGGTTGCCTCGGGTCCCTCTGCCTCGGCTTCCACCTCGGCGGTCTCGGCGTCGGTGGGGAAATCGTCGTTCTGGTTCTCGGTCATGTCCTGTCGCCCACGGGCAGCTCGGTGACTTGGCCTTCCGGCGCCTTGCGTACGTAGATCGGCCCGAACAGCCGGTCCTGGCGGAGCTGCAGACGCCCGGTACGCACGAGTTCGAGACTGGCGGCAAAGGTGGCGGAGAGCGCGGAACGACCGACGAGACCTTTCAGCCCCTGCGGCAGGAAGGTCTGCAGGGTGGCCCAGTCCGGGATACGGCCGAGCATGGCGCCCATGCGCTCAAGCGCCGCTTCCATCGAATAGAGCTCGGTCGGCGCGATCTCCAGCACGCCGTGCCGGTCGACCCGATTGCGGTAGTCGCCATACGCCTTGAGCAGCTCGTAGAAATTGATGTCCCATTCGGGCTTGCTGACGGTCCGCAGACCGTCGGGATTGCCGCGCGGGAAGACGTCGCGGCCGAGCAGCGCGCGGGCCATAAGCCGCGTGCCGGCCTCCTGCATGGCCTGCAGGCGCCGCAGCTGGAAGGACAGTGCCGCGGCCATCTCGGCCGGGCTGGGCTCCTGCGCCGCGACTTCCGGCGGGGCCGGCAGCAGCAGGCGGGACTTGAGGAAGGCCAGCCACGCCGCCATCACCAGGTAGTCGGCGGCAATCTCGAGGCGGAAGCGCTCGGCCCGCGCCTTCACCTGCTCGATGAAGGCGAGATACTGGTCGGCGAGCTTGAGGATCGAAATCTGCTTGAGGTCGACCTTCTGGTCGCGCGCCAGGGTCAGCAGGACGTCGATCGGCCCTTCATAGCCGTCGAGGTCGAGACGCAGCGCCTCTTCGGGTGCGCCCTGCGGCGCCCCGCTATCCGCTTCGAAGGCGGCGGCTTCGCCACTCATGAGCGGTGTCCCGTCAGGGTAGCGATCAGTTCGATGACGGCCTCTTTCGGCCCGTTGATCAGCCAAGCGAATAAGTTGAGATTCAGACCGATCAGATTCCCGAGCATCGGCAGCAGGAACAGGACACCAATAACCAGAAAAATCCCCGTCCGCTCCAGCCGTGCTAAGGGAAAAGCCAGGCGATCGGGAAGCAGGCCAACCGCCACCCGCCCCCCGTCGAGAGGCGGGATCGGCAGCATATTAAAGACGGCCAGCAACACGTTGATATCGACCGTATTTTCCAAGTTGGCCGCCGCCCATTCCCCGACTCCGGACGGCAGCGAGCCGATGCCGTGATACAGCAAGGCAGCAAGCACAGCCAGCGCCATATTCATGCCCGGACCGGCCAGCGCGACCCAGACCATGTCGCGCCGCGGATGGTTCAACCGGCCGAAATTCACCGGCACCGGCTTGGCGTAGCCGAAAAGGAACGGCGACTTGGCCAACAACAGCAATGCCGGCATCAGCACCGTGCCAAACGGGTCGATATGCCGCACCGGGTTGAGTGACATGCGGCCCAGACGGCGCGCCGTATCGTCGCCGAACCAGTAAGCGGCAAAGCCGTGCGCGGCCTCATGCAGGGTGATGGCCAGCAGCAGCGGGATGGCCCAGACCGAGACCGCTTCGATGATTTGGCCGATCATGCGCCCTCACCAAGCAGCTGCTGCAGGCGCGCGGCAGCGGACGCGCTGTCGAACGGTGCCGGCGGCATGGCCATGGCCCGGGCTTTGGCCACGCGCTGCGCCAGCTCGGCCGACATCGGTGTCAGCGCCTCGGCCACTTCCTTCATCTCGTCATAGACGCCGGTGCAGTGCAGGACGAGATCGCAGCCGGCGCTGACCGAAGCGCGGGCGCGCGAGGCGAGATCGCCCTCCAGCGCCTTCATCGACAGGTCGTCCGACACCAGGATTCCCTTGAAGCCGATATGGCGGCGGATGACCTCCGAGATGACCCGCGGCGAGGTGGTCGCCGGGTGCTCCGCGTCGACGGCGGTGTAGACCACATGCGCGGTCATCGCCCAAGGCATGTCGGCCAGCGCCCGGAACGGCGCGAAATCGCTACCGTCGAGGGCCGCGCGCCTGTCCTCGACCACCGGCAGATCCTCGTGGCTGTCGGCCAGGGCGCGGCCGTGCCCGGGAATGTGCTTGATCACCGGCAGGACGCCGCCTTCAAGCAACCCCTCGGCCGCAGCGCGGGCGATCTTGCCGACCAGGAACGCGTCGTTCGAATAGGCCCGGTCGCCGATGATCCCGTGCGCCTCGGGGATCGGCACGTCGACCACCGGCGCGCAGTCGACATCGATACCGAGCGCCGTCAGTTCGGCGGCCAGCAGCCGGCTGTTCAGCCGCGCCGCCTCGCAGGCCTGCTCCAGCCCGTGCGTCGCGGCAACCGCGCCGATCTTTCCCGCCGGCGGTGCAGCCCGCCAATGCGGCGGCTTCAACCGGGCCACGCGCCCGCCTTCCTGATCGATGAGCACCGGCGCGTCGGCGCGCCCTATGGTCATGCGAAGCTCCTCGACGAGGACGCGCACCTGCTCCGGATCGCTGACATTGCGGCCGAAGAGAATGAAGCCGAGCGGGTCGACAGCACAAAAAAGCTCGCGCTCCTCGGGGGCGAGGGTCGGGCCGAGGCAACCGAAAATGACGGGAAGCGGCACGGGGTGACGGTGCGCGAGTAACTTACGGCCGGGCAACGAAGCAGTTGACCTGGCGCTGCTTCAACGCGGTGCAACGGGCCTGGGCGTCGGGCGCGGCCTCCGGCGGACCGACATAGATTCGCCAGAACACGCCACGGTCGCCGAGATCGGTGCGCACGAACTCCGCCGCCATGCCGGAGAGTGCCTCGCTATGGGCACGCTGCAGGCGTTGCCATTCGCGCTGCGCGTCGTTTTCCGACTGCACCGAGGCGAGCACAACACGCGAAGAACCGGGCCGCGCGGGCACGGCAGCGGGCGCCGGCGCGCCGGTGAAAGAGGCCGGCGGCGCGATCGTCACCGGCGGCCGGGGTGCCGGCAGCGGCGACGCAGCCGTGGCCGGCGGCGGGATCACGGCCTGCGAGGTCACGGCGCTGGGCGGCGGCGGCGAGACATCCGGCGGCGGCGGGACGTTGAGCTGCGGCGGGGGCGGCGTGCCCGCCGGCCGCTGCGGAACAGCAGCCATGGTGCTTGCCGGAGGCGGCGATGCCATCGCACCGCTGGGTGCCGGCACCGGGGTCGTCGCTTGCGGTCGCGCCATCGGTGTTTCGGGCGGCGGCAGCAGGCGCTCCGCGGCTGCCGGCGGCGCTCCACGATTGCTGCCGCCGACGCGGTCGTAGATCTCCTTATCCTGGTGCGGCACGTCCATGCCACCGGGATTCTCCGGCCGCACACGCACCGGCCGCTGGTCCGCCTTGATCAGTGGCGCCACCGCCTCGGCAGTGCCGCTGCTGGTGCTGCCAGCGAGATAGTAATAGCCGACGATACCGCTGAAGCCGCCGAGCGCCACGACGACGATGAGGATCGGCAGCAGACGCACCAGCAGCGAACGGCGGCGCGGCGCCACGTCGGGCATGCGGTCGCCCGGGCCGACGATGGGCCCGCCGGCATTGGGATCGCCCAGCGGCACGGTGTTTTCTTCGGGCGGCATCAGCGCATCTCCTCAACCGGCTCGACACCGATCAGACGCAGCCCCGACGCGATGACGATACCGACGGCGCGCACCAGCGACAAGCGGGCCAGCGTCAGCTCGCGGTTCCCGGCAACGACAAAACGCAAGGCGGGGTCCTCTTTGCCCCGGGTCCACAACGCGTGGAAGCCCGAGGCCAGTTCATAGAGATAGAAGGCAATGCGGTGCGGCTCACCCGATTCCGCCGCCCCCTCGAGCAGCCGTGGCCAGCCGGCGAGAGTCTTGATCAGACCGATCTCGTCCTCGTGCGTCAGCGCCGCGAGGCTGGCTTCGCCCAGCGCCGCATCGTCAGCCGCGAGATCCGGGAGAGCCTCGCGTGCCTGGCGGAACGCCGAACGCGTGCGGGCATGGGCGTACTGCACGTAGAAGAGCTGGTTGTCCTTCGACTGCTCCGTCGCCTTGGCGAAGTCGAAATCGAGATGCTGGTCATGCTTGCGGGTGAGCATAATGAAGCGGACGATGCCCGCCCCCGCCCCGGCCCACGAGCCTTCGCCGAGCCGGTCGATGACATCGCGCAGCGTGACGAAGGTGCCGGCGCGCTTCGACATTTTCACCGGCTCGCCGCGCTCCAGCAGGTTGACCAGCTGGCAGAGCTTGACCTCGAGTGACGCCTTGCCGCCGCTCACCGCATTCACCGCCGCCGTCATGCGCTTGACGTAGCCGCCGTGGTCCGCACCCCAGACATCGATCTGGCGGTTGAAGCCGCGCTCCACCTTGTCGAGATGGTAGGCGATGTCGGCGGCAAAGTAGGTCCACGAGCCGTCGGATTTCTGCAGCGGCCGGTCGACGTCGTCGCCGAACTGCGTCGAGCGGAAGAGAAGCTGCGGACGCGGCTCCCAGTCGTCCGGCTTCATGCCCTTGGGCGGCTCGAGCACGCCGGTGTAGACGAGATCGCGCCCCTTCAGAGCATCAACCACTTGCTGGATGCGGCCCCGCTCGGCGATGTCGTTCCGTTCGGAGGTGAACTTGGCGTGGCGCACGCCCAGCGCCTGCAAATCGTCGCGGATCAGGTCCATCATCGCGCTGATGGCGAATTCGCGCACCGGCGCCAGCCACTCGCTCTCGGGCTTGTCCTGCCACTTGGCGCCGTCGCGCTGCTTCAGCGCCTGCCCGACCGGAACAAGGTATTCGCCGGGATAGAGACCTTCGGGAATCTCGCGCTTCGTGCCATCCAGCGCTTCGAGGTAGCGCAGGTAGGCCGAACGGGCCAGCACATCGACCTGGGCGCCGGCATCGTTGATGTAGTACTCGCGCGTCACGGCGTAGCCGATGCGCTCGAGCAGCGCCGCCAGGATGTCGCCGACCACGGCACCCCGGCCATGGCCGACATGCATTGGCCCTGTCGGGTTGGCGGAGACGTACTCCACATTGACCGGCCGCCCCTGCCCGAGCGTCGAGGCGCCGTAACGCTCGCCATCGCGCAGGATCTCGGCGAGGCGCTCGTGCCAGAAGGACGGCCGCAGGCGCAAATTGACGAAGCCCGGCCCGGCGATCTCGACCTTCAGCACGTCCTGCCTGCTGCCCAGCGCCTCGGCGAGGACGGCGGCGAAATCACGCGGCTTCATGCCGGCCGGCTTGGCCATGACCAGCGCCGCGTTGGTCGAGACGTCGCCGTGCGCTGCCTCGCGCGGCGGCTCGGCGGTCACGCGCTCGCTGTCGAGACCGGCCGGCAGCTTGCCGGACGCTGCCAACGCCGCCAGCGACGAGGCGATCTCGTCACGAAAATAGCTGTAGAGATTCATAGTCCGGGATCGGATCCGAAAATTCGTCTGTGCTCGTCTAGCGCGAAGCGGTCGGTCATGCCGGCAATGTAGTCGGCGACCAGCCGGGCGGTACGCGCCCCATCGTTGCCGATCCGCGCCTGCCATTCGGCTGGCAGGCGCGTTGCGGGCGCGCCGAGATACCAGTCAAACAGCTCCCGCACAATGGTTCGTGCGCGATCGGTCGAACGGCTCACACGCTCGTGCCGGTACATGTGCTCGAACAGGAAGCGGCGCAAGACCCGCTCCTGGGCGCGCATCGGCTCCGAGAACGCCACCAGCGGCTGCGGCAGGCCGCGGACCGCGGCGGCCGAACGCGGCAACGTCTTCTCCAGGCGCCGGCGCGTCTCGGCGATGACGTCCTCCACCATGAGCCCGATCAGCCGGCGGATCGTCTCCCCGATGAGCCGCGGCTTTGGCAAACCGGGATACGCGGCCTCGACCTCAGCGAGGACCGGACCGACCAGAGAAATAGGGCGCAGATCGTCGATGCCGAACAGGCCCGCCCGTAGACCGTCGTCGATATCGTGGTTGTTGTAGGCGATGTCGTCGGACAGCGCCGCAATCTGTGCTTCGACACCGGCGAAGGTATGAAGTTCGAGGTCATGCTGCGCCACGTACTCGGTGATCGCCACCGGAAGCGCTCCAGCCTTTTTCGGGTCGGCCAGCGGACCGGCCAGCGGACCGTTGTGCTTGACCACGCCTTCCAGCGTCTCCCAGGTCAGGTTCAGGCCGTCAAACTCGGCGTAGCGCTGCTCGAGCCTGGTGAGGATGCGAAGCGTCTGGGCGTTGTGATCGAAGCCGCCCCAGTCGCGCATCGCCTCATCGAGCGCATCCTCGCCCGCATGACCGAAGGGCGTGTGGCCGAGATCGTGCGCCAGGGCCACGCACTCGGCGAGATCCTCGTCGACGCCAAGGCAACGCGCGATCGAGCGGGTGATCTGCGCCACTTCCAGCGAATGGGTGAGACGCGTGCGGTAGTGATCGCCTTCCGGCGCGACGAAAACCTGCGTCTTGTCCTTCAGACGGCGAAAGGCCGCGGCGTGGATGACGCGGTCGCGATCGCGCTGGAAGGCGCTGCGCAGCCGGCTGTCCGGCTCGCGATGCAAACGGCCACGGCTGACCTCCGGCCGGCAGGCAAACGGCGCCGGGCGCGAAAGTCCCAGCGACCAGCTGTGGACCGCGCGCTTGAGAATCGAAACCATGCGGAAAGTTTTAGCATTTTACGGCCGATTCCGCATGGTACGCAGCCACGCGCGGCATCAAAACACCGCGCGACTCCGCCTCGAGTCGACAGCGCTAAGTCGTGGGATCGATCAGGATCTCTCCGGCGATGGCGCCATCGCCGGTGAAGCCCGCTGGAGCCACGGTCAGAACGCCGCCCGTGGTGATGACGCTGGCCGCGTTCTTGGCGATGGGCGTGCCGTCGAAGGGCGACCCGGGCGCCGCACCGTTCGAGACGGTGATAACCCCGCCACTCATCGCTGCCGACCCGGCCACGCCCACGGTCAAGGTACCGCCCGAAGTGTCCGTGGCCTGGACGACGCAGCGATGATCGGCGACCCGTCCTCTGACAGAACTGCGGAGATACTGGACCGTGCCGAGCGCCAGCTGTCCGCCGGTGATGAAATACTGCACGGACACACGCGGCGGTTCATGCCTTGTCAGAGTGATCACACCCGCGCCGGACACCGCCACCTGGTAGGCGCGGAAGCCGCCATCGACATTCGCCGTGGAGAACACCTCGAGTGTGTCACCGGTCTGGAACGTCGCGGCGTAGCTGTTGAAGTAGCCGGCCCCCTGCACGACGGTGAATCTGTCGCCCGTGTCATAGCGCACGACGCTGGTCGTGTTGCGGGCTCCGGATGACGACAGGCCAGCCGGGTTGAAGGCATAGCAGCCGTATTGCAGCTCGAACACGTTGCGGTTCAGCTGTTCAACGAGGGCGATGAAGTCCGGACTGCTCTGACCCGTGACCTTCTTCATAAGTCCCTCCTACATCAGTAAGTAGAGTCTTTTACAAGATATTCTACTTATAGAATTAGACCCGTCACATGACGGTTTTTGACTCGCCCCACATCTGGGATGGAGTTGATCGTTGCAAGGGTTTCCCGAACGGCGCCCAGGAGGCGTTCACCTGGACGGATAGCGGACAAAAGCCCTTGTTCCGGTGTGGTAAATGGCACCCGGTGAATTGACACCGGCCGCCCAAGCCCTACATTTAAGGGCATGAGCGACGTCGCGATTCAGCCAGCCCCGGAGGCCCCGACCTTCGGCATCACCGATTCAGCCGCCAGGCGCATCGCCTGGGTGCTGAGCCAGGACGAGCACAAGGGCATGATGCTGCGCATCTCCGTCTCGGGTGGCGGCTGCTCGGGCTTCCAGTATGGCTTCACCTTCGATGACACCCGGGGCGACGCCGACCTGCTGATCAAGCGCGAGGGCGCTACCGTGGTGATCGACGACGTGTCGCTCGACCTGCTTAAAGGTTCGCAGATCGACTACGTGGAAGACATGATCGGCGCCGCCTTCCAGATCACCAATCCCCAGGCCAAGAGCACCTGCGGCTGCGGCAATTCCTTCTCCGTCTGACCTTCGCCCCGGTTTTGCGCTAGAAAGGCCCGCCCCCGCGGGCCTTTTCCGTTTCTGCCCTTCGCCGGTAACGCCCATGAAGATCGCCACCTGGAACGTCAACTCGGTCAAAGCCCGGCTCGAGCATCTCACCAACTGGTTGAAGACGGCGTCGCCCGACGTGGTCCTGCTCCAGGAGTTGAAATGCGTGACCGAGGAGTTCCCCAGGCTCGAGATCGAGGCGGCCGGCTACCGCTCCGCCGTGATCGGGCAGAAGGCCTATAACGGTGTCGCCATCCTGGCGAAGGAGAAGATCGAGGACGCGATCTACGCCCTGCCGGGCGAGCAGCCGGACGATCAAGCCCGCTATGTCGAGGCCACCGTCTCCGGCGTACGCGTGGCTTCGATCTACCTGCCCAACGGCAATCCCATCGCCACGCCCAAATTCACCTACAAGCTCGATTTCCTCGAGCGGCTCTACCGCCGCGGCCAGGAGCTACTGGCCAGCGAAGCGCCGGTCGTGCTCGGCGGCGACTGGAATGTCTGCCCGACCGACGAGGATGTCTGGGACCTCAAGGCGATGGCCAAGGACGCGCTGGTCCAGCCCGAAAGCCGCGCCGGTTTCCGCAAGATCCTCTATCAGGGCTGGACCGACGCCATCCGCGCGCTGCATCCCCATGAGCGCATGTACACCTACTGGGATTACTTCCAGAACCGCTTCGCCCGCGACCACGGACTGCGCATCGACCACCTGCTGCTCTCGCCCCAGGCCGCCGACCGGCTGATTGCCGCGGGCGTCGACCGGACGCCGCGGGCTCTGGAGAAACCGTCGGACCACACGCCCGTCTGGTGCGAGCTTTCGTGAGCGAGAGCCACGAAGGCGGCTGCCTGTGCGGCGCCGTGCGCTGGCGGGCCATGGGCGCGCCGAAGAACGTCAATCACTGCCATTGCGAGATGTGCCGGCGCGCCGGCGGATCGGCTTTCGCCACCTGGGCCACTTTCGCGGTGGCGAATTTCAGCCACACCCAGGGAACGCCGACCTGGCGCCAGTCATCCGCCATCGCGCGACGGGCCTTCTGTCCGACCTGCGGCACGGCGCTGCACTGGCAGCATCTGCAGCACCCGGACACCATCGACGTGACCATCGGAACGGTCGATCACCCGGAGAAGCTTCTGCCGAAGGAGCATCTTTGGGCCAAAGGCCAGATCTCCTGGTTGCATATGGACGATAACCTGCCGCGTTATCGGCTCGACCGCAGGAGCGGACGTCTCTAACGCAGCGTCACCTGGTGCGCGAATTTGTCGCCGTCACTGATGGTGATGCTGCGGAAACCGAGCAGCTTGCACAGGTCGAAGAAGGTGAAGAGCTCCTCGACCTGCAGTTCCCGGAACAGCGTCGTCAGGCGCGAGAGCGAGGTCAACGACGCGAACAGCGCGCGCGCCCGGAAGATCGTGTTGAGCTGCCCCTCGCCGTAAGCAACGATGATGAGCCGGTCGGACTCCCCGCCCTTGGCAAAGACGGCGTAGGTCGGTGCATAGGGCATGTCGGCGAGCTGCTGTGTCAGGCCGCTGACGAAGCCGAGGCGCCGCGTGCGGTCGCTGTCGTCCATGACCCGCGCCCGCGAGGTGTAGGCCTCGCGGCTCGAAACCTTCGGGTAGTAGTACTCCTCGTGCCGGTCGGCCGGCTGCGCCACGACCTCGACCGCGACGAGCGTCGCAATCAGCACCAGAGCAAGACCAATCCTCCGCCCCATCGTCTCCCTAGCCGGCGAAAGCCGGCCCTTTCGGCCGCAATCTTACACCGCGGCGCAGCTTGGTCCATGGCAGCACGGCCGGGTCGGCCGGCATCGGCCCGGGTGCCGCCACCACCAGTATCTCGCGGGCGATCGGCTGGAAATGGGCGCGGAAATGAACCGAGCTCTTGAGCGCCATGATGCGCTGGCGCACCGGATCGATACCGACGCAGCGGAACATCTCCTGGTCAGCGGCCTGCACCTTCTTCGAGGCCACGACCACCGTGACCTTGTCGCGCGTGAGCGCCGCCATGGGCCCGAGCCGCATGCGCGCGCCGCTATAGAACGGACCCGAGCCGACAAAATTGCCGTCGCCCAGACACTTCACTTTGAAGCGCCCCTTGCAGGGCGTATGACCGGGCACGCCCGAGACGGCACCAAGCGCGAAATCGAGTTCTGCGCCGGGTCCGGCGTCATGCGCCCGCTTCGCGGACGCGGCATCGATCAGGAGTCCGACCACGCCCTCGGCGTTGTGGCGCAGCATGGCTTCGAGCACGCCGACCGTGTCGCCATTGCCCCCGGCGCCGGGATTGTCCTGCGTGTCGGCGAGCACGACCGGCGGGCCACCGGGCTCGCTCCGCGCCATGGCCCGGCGCACGCCCTCGTCCGGCGAAAGGAATTCCGCCTGAAAGGCGCCTTCGGCGGCGGCGATCTCTTGCGCCAGCGTCTCGACGGCCGCGCTTACGCGCCTGGCATCGAAGCCGTAGCCAAAGACGGAGGGGCCGCAATCGGCGATGTCGGCAGCGGGAAAACCGCCGGCGAAGGTCAGGGTCACGTCGTGCTGACGCTCGAGCTCCGCAAGGCGGCGGAAGAGCCCGACCGACGGCTCGATCATCGTGCACTGTGCCGTCAGCGGAATGAGGAACGGAAGCTGGCGGAAGGCATTCGCCGGCGCCTCGCCCGCGCCCAGGATACGGTCGAGCAGCGCCGCACCGCGCCGGCCTGTCTCCGCCATATCGATATGCGGATAGGTGCGGTAGCCGACCAGCCCGTCGGCCAGCGCGATCATCGCCGGGGTTACATTGGCATGGTAATCGAGGCTGGCGACGATCGGAATGCGCGGGCCCACGACCTTACGCAGACGCGCCAGCAGTTCACCCTCGCCGTCATCGAGGTGCTCGGTGACCATGGCGCCGTGAAGATCGATGAACACCGCATCAAAAGCTTCACCACGGCCCAGTTCCTCGAGCAAGGTCGCCGCGATGCGCTCGTAGGCGTCCCTGGTGACATGTGCCGACGGCGTGGCGTTGGCCCAGACCAGTGGCAAAAGACGGTGGCCAGAAGCCCGCGCCGCCTCGACGAATCCCGCCAGACCCAGATTGATACCCTCGATCACGCTGATCGCGGCAAGGCCGCGGGTCAGGGGCGGCCAGCCGCCACCGCCGACGAAGTCCTCGTAGGTGGCCTTGGAGGGCGCGAAGGTGTTGGTCTCGTGGTGGAAACCGGCAACGGCGATAATGGCCATGCACCAGTTATACGGGCGCCGCGGCGGCGCGAAAAGCCCTAGCCGGCGGCGGCGCTCACGGCCCGCTGGCGCTCCCGCAGGAGCGCCAGGCTCCGATCGAAGATCGAGGCCATCATCAGCATGTTCACCCGCGCTCCATCATCCGACAACGGCAGCGCCAGTCGCATCAGTTGATGGACCTTGCCCGGGTTCTCGCTGAAGCGCATGCGATGGACCATCGGCCGGGCGCTGTCGACGACCTCGCCGTAGTGACGCTCCACCATGACGCGATACGCCGGTGGTTGAATCCTGTCCGTGTACTGACCGGTCAGCTCCACCCCGTAGGAAGTGACGATCTCGGTCCCGATCAGGCGGAAGCGGAAACGGCGCGGCTCGCTCTCGACGTCCACCAGGAAAATGTGGCTGAGGAACTTCTGCATCTCCTCCGGCCGGAAATCGGCGCGGGCCGGCAAGGAACGCGTGCCGCGCTTGGCCTCCCAGTGACGCAGCAGTCCGAGAAGCAGCGGATGATCGAGCGCGGTGACAGGGACTTCCTCGTCGACCGTGTCGTCGTCGCTCATGATCTGTCCGGGAAGGTTACGCACTCTCCGGCCCCACAATCCCCAAGGGGGATAGTGTGCCGAGCCCATCATTAAACGATCGTTAAGAGGGGTCCGGGCCCAGCAACGGCCGCCGATGCCCCTTCAGTTCGTCGCCGAACGTCGAGCAGATCATCAGCATGTTGACGGTATGGCCATCATCCGAGAGCGGCAACGTCAGACGAACCAGTTCATGCATCTTCCCTGGCCACTCGACGAAGGTCAGGCGATGCAGGACCGGCTGCCCGGTATCGGCGGCGCTGCCGTAATGGTCCTGCAGCATGGTGCGGTAGGCCGAGGTCTGGATGTCGTCGACATAGAGGCCCGTCATATCGCGGCCATAGGCGCTGCTGATCTCGGTGCCCACCAGGCGGAAGCGGAAGCGACGCGGTGGCGGCGAGACGTCGACGAGCACGATGTAACCGAGGAACTCCCGCATTTCCTCAGGCGGCAACTCGCGCCGGGCCGGCATCCGCCGCCCATTGAGCTTACCCATCCAGTAACGATAAAGCCCGTCGAGGCGCACGTGCTGGCCGACGACGGCCAGAGGAAGCTCCTCTTCGCTCGCCCCTTGGGCACCCGTGACATCGATGCGCGGCCGCTGGTTCACGGCCGGATTATACCCGCTTTGTCGCTCTAGATATCGGCGTACATATGTGTTTCGGCGCTGCCGCCGGGCTGCGTCACGGCACCCTTGGAGGCTGGGCCGACCGTCTGCGCGTATTTCCAGATCGTGCCGGACTGGTAGTCGTGCTGGCGCGGCTTCCACGCCTTGCGGCGCCTCTCCAGTTCGGCCTTGGACAGGCGAACGTCGAGCGTGCCCTTGTCCGCGTCGATGTCGATCATGTCGCCGTTCTTGATCAAGCCAATCGGGCCGCCCACGGCCGCCTCGGGCCCGACATGGCCGATGCAGAAGCCGCGCGTGCCGCCAGAGAATCGGCCGTCGGTGATCAGCGCGACAGATTCTCCCCAGCCCTGCCCGTAAATCGCCGAGGTGGTCGAGAGCATCTCGCGCATACCCGGGCCACCGCGCGGTCCTTCGTAGCGGATGACGATCACATCACCGGGCTTGATCTTCTGGGTTAGCACCGCCGTCAGCGCATCCTCCTCACGCTCGAAGATCCGCGCCGGGCCGCTGAACTGCAGCTTCTTCATGCCGGCGATCTTCACGATCGCTCCGTCGGGCGCGAGATTGCCCTTGAGGCCGACCACGCCACCTGTCTTGGACAGGGCGTTCTTCACCCGGTAGACGACCTTCTGGCCTTCGGGGAACTTCACGCTCTTGAGGTTCTGCGCGATGGTCTTGCCGGTGACGGTGATGCAGTCGCCGTGCAGGTAACCGGCGTCGAGAAGCTCCTTCATGACGATCGGAATGCCGCCCACGCCGTAGAGATCGGTCGCGGTGTACTTGCCGCCCGGCATCAGGTCGGCAATGTAAGGCGTCTTGCGGAAGATCCGGCAGACGTCATCGAGGTCGAAATCGATGCCGCACTCATTGGCGATCGCCGGCAGATGCAGTCCCGCGTTGGTGGAACCGCCCGTCGCCGCCACGACGATGGCGGCGTTCTCTAGCGCCTTGCGCGTCACGATGTCGCGTGGCCGCAGGTTGTTCTTGATCAGGTTCATGATCTGCTCGCCCGCCTGCTCGCAATAGCGGTCGCGGCTCTCATAGGGAGCCGGCGTACCGGCGGAGCCCGTTAGCGCCAGACCGAGCGCTTCGGAAACGCAGGCCATGGTGTTCGCCGTGTACTGGCCGCCGCACGAGCCGCCGGTCGGCAGCGCCGACTGCTCGAGCGTCTTCAGATCGCCATCGGACATCTTCTTGGCCGCATGCTTGCCCACGCCCTCGAAGACGTCGACAATGGTCACGTCCCTGCCCTGGAACTTGCCGGGCAGGATGGTGCCGCCGTAGATGAAGATCGACGGCACATTGAGCCGCACCATGGCCATCATCAAGCCGGGCAGCGACTTGTCGCAGCCGGCAAGGCCGACCAGCGCGTCGTAGCAATGGCCACGGACCGTGAGCTCGGTGGAATCAGCGATCACCTCGCGGCTGACCAGGGAGGACTTCATGCCCTGGTGGCCCATGGCGATGCCGTCGGTCACTGTGATGGTGGTGAACTCGCGCGGCGTGCCGCCCCCGGCCTTGACGCCCTTCTTCACCGCCTGCGCCTGGCGCGACAGGGTGATGTTGCACGGCGCCGCCTCGTTCCAGGTGGTGACCACACCAACCAGCGGGGCTGCGATCTCGGCCTCGGTCAGACCCATGGCGTAGAGCATGGCGCGGTGGGCCGCGCTGGTCGGACCGACGGTGGTGTGGCGGCTGGGCAGCTTCGACTTGTCGAACTTCACGGCAGGCATAGTCTTCTCCCAAGGGCGATACCGGACCATACAAAGCGGCGCCGGGCTTGAACAGGGCCCGGCGCGGGGTACGATGCGACAAAATCGCATCGCAGCCTTCGGAGCCCGTCATGGCCGTTCGTCCCGTCAGCAACCTCAAGACCGTCCGCGAGCAAGTCAGCCCGGAGGAATGGCAGAAGCGCGTCGACCTCGCCGCCTGTTATCGCCTGATCGACCTCTACGGCATGAGCGAGCTCTCGGCCAACCACATCACGACCCAGGTGCCGGGGGAGCCAGGCGCCTTCCTGCTCAATCCCCACGGCATGCTCTACGAGCAGATGACGGCCTCGTGCTTCATCAAGGTCAACCTGGCCGGAGACATCCTGTTCAACCCGACCGACTACGGCATCAACAAAGCCGGCTACGTCATCCATAGCTGCATCCATGCCAACCGGCATGACGTCGACTGCATCATTCACACGCATTCCATCGCCGGCATGGCTGTCTCGGCCATGAAATGCGGCCTGCTGCCGCTGGCTCAGACCTCGATGCGCTTCGCCAGGATCGCCTATCACGACTACGAGGGCGTGGTGCTCAACACCGACGAGCAGCCGCGCCTGCTGGCCAATCTCGGCGACGGCGAGGCCATGATCCTGCGCAATCACGGCCTGCTGGTGGCGAATGCCAGCATCGCCGAGGCCTTCAACACCATGTTCCGGCTGGAGCGCGCCTGCCAGATCCAGGTGGCGGCGATGGCGGCGAATACCGAGCTGACCCTGCCGCCCGAGAAGGTGGTGATGGATTCCTACCGCCTCTACCAGCCCGGCGTGCGACGGCGCTTCGGCGTACTGGAATGGCCGGCGATGCTGAAGAAGCTCGACCGCCTCGATCCGTCCTTCCGCGACTAGGTCCTGCCGCGCTAGTGGGCGAAGGTGCCCGCGGGCGTAGGGCCGAGCGGCCCGAGAACCGATTCGATCCGCTGTTTCAGGGTAACGACGTTGAACGGCTTGGCGATGTAACCGTTGACCCCGGCCTTCTTCGCGGCGACCACCTGTTCCGGCTGGATGTTGCCGGTGATCATGATGAACGGGGTCTTCCCCAGATTCGTGTCGCGACGAACTTCCTGGAGCAGCTCCATGCCGTCGACGGGCTGCATGACCCAGTCGGAGATCACCAGACCGTAAGACCGGTCGCGCATCTTCTCCAGTGCCTGACGGCCGTTTTCAGCCGTGTCGACATTGTCGAAACCAAGATGGCGGAGCTGGACCTTGATCTCGCGGCGGACGAACTGCACGTCGTCCACCACGAGAACGGCCATTCGCTTGTCGACAGCCATGGCTCACCCGGGCGTTGTTAACCCCCGGGTAATTCAATCAACCAATGCTTAACGAATTCTTACCGTATTACTTACGGTTGTATTCCGAACTCATGCATTGAGCGCCGGCAACGGCGCGGCAGGAGCCACCGGAATGGGCCCCAGCAGGGCTTCCAGCCGTTGTCTGAGGACGATGTGGTTGAACGGCTTGATGATGTAGCCGTTTACGCCCGCCTTCTTGGCGGCAATGACGCTATCGGTTTCGTTGTGCCCGGTGACCATGACGAAGCGCAGGTTCTGCATCTCGGCATCGGCCCGGATCGATTTCAGGAGATCGAGCCCGCCCATGACTTTCATCGTCAGGTCGGAGATCACCAGGCCGTAATCCTTCTTTTCACGCAGCTTGAAGAACGCGTCCCGGCCGTCCTCCGCCGTATCGACATTGCTAAAGCCGATCCGCTTCAGCAGCATTTTCACATCGCGCCGCACGACATCCATGTCGTCGACCACGAGAATTCGCATGCTCGTATCTGCAGCCATCTCCCCCTCCGCGACTCGCTCACGTCTCAGCGGGGGTAGTGCAACATAGAATCATTAAAAGAAGTCTACCGGAGGCGGCCGCAATCGTGCTCCGGTTGTGGACAACGTCTTCGGGCGGCTAAGCCCCGAGCGCCGGCAGACGGCCTGGTGCCGGCGGGATCGGCCCGAGTATCGCCTCGAGGCGCTGCCGCAGGGTCGCGGCATTGAACGGCTTGACGATGTAGGCGTTGGCGCCAGCCTTCTTGGCCGCTGTCACGGCATCGGCACTGTTGTGCCCGCTGATCATAACAAAGCTGAGATCCCTCATCTCGCTGTCCGCCCGGACGGAGCGGAGAAGATCGAGGCCGCTGGCCGTCTTCATCATCAGATCGGAGATAACCAGCCCGTAATCCTTGCTGGAGCGCAGCTTGGTGAACGCCTCGAGCCCGTCCTCGGCCGTGTCGACGTTGGTGAAGCCGATTTTCTTGAGCTGCAATGTCACATCCCGCCGGACAACCTCGAGGTCGTCCACCACCAGGATATGAGTCTCGTGATCAACCGCCATTACTCTCTCCGCACTGCGTAGCCCGTGATTCAAGCACGCGGGGAGTTAAGGATAAGAAAATACCCGATAAATTTTATTTATCGAAATTAACCCTGTGCCATCAGCTTGTTCATCTCGGGGTGGGTGACCATGCCCTCGGAGAAACTATAGGTCCCCGGTCCGGCCAGTTCCGCCGCCGCGCGACGCACGAGGCCCAGCGTGGCGTTCATCATCATGCCCCCGACGCTGAGCCGCGCCACGCCCAGCGCCTTGAGTTCCGGAACGCTGGGACTGTTGGGCCGCGCCAGGAGGTTGATCGCTCCGCCGATTGCCTCGACCAGCCGGCGGATGGTGTCGCGATCGGTCAAGCCCGGGATGAACACGCAATCGGCGCCGGCCTCCCGGTAGGCGCGCCCCCGCCGCACCGTTTCACTGAAGCCTTCCTCCGTCAGACCGCCGCCCGCCAGATAGTGGTCGGTGCGGGCGTTGATGACGAACGGCACGCCGGCCTGCTCACCGGCCTGGCGTGCCGCACGAATGCGTGCCACCGCCAGGTCGACGGAGCACAACGGCGCCTTCGGGTCGTGAGTGCCGTCCTCGATATTGCCGCCGACGATGCCCGCGGCAATGCAGCGGCGAACCGTTTCCCCGGCGTCCTTCGGATCCGGCCCGTAGCCGGCCTCGATATCGGCACTGACCGGCACCCTGGTGCGCTGGGCAATGCGGCCGCAGAGGTCGAGCATAGTGTCGCGCGAGATCTTCTCGCCGTCAGGATAACCGAGCGAGAAGGCGATACCCGAGCTGGTGGTGGCCAGCGCCGGGAAGCCCGCGAGTTCGACGAGGCGCGCGCTCGCCATGTCCCAGACGTTCGGCAGGATGAGGATATTAGGCTTGTCGTGCAGGCGGCGAAGCGCTTCGGCCTTGTCGCGCAGGCTGGACTCATTCATGCGGACCTCCCGTATCGGAAGGTCAGTATCGCACCTTGTCCGGGCGGGCGTCCCATTCACTGAACACGGCACGCGCCTCGCCCGCCAGCAGCCGGCTGGCGGGTACCGCCAGCTTGTCCATCGGCTTCGCTACCTCGCGATAGAAGTAGTCGTCGTCGAAGCCGATCGCCGCGGCATCGTCCCGCGTGTTGGCGTAATAGATGCGGCCGATACGGGCCCACAGGATGGCGGCGAGGCACATCGGGCACGGCTCGCAGCTCGTATAGATCTCGCAACCCTCGAGGCTGAAATTGCCGCGGTGCGCGCAGGCGCGCCGGATGGCGACGATCTCGGCATGCGCCGTCGGGTCGTTGGTGCCAAGGACCTGGTTCCAGCCTTCGCCGATGATCGTGCCGTTCTGCACCACGACGGCACCGAACGGCCCCCCCTCGCCCGCCGCCGATCTCTCGCGGCTCAGTGCGATGGCCCGGCGCATGAAGACCTCGGACCCCGTCCCCATGGTCAGGTCTTGCGGAAATACTTGTTGGGCAGAAGCTCGGTCACCAGCGGCTTAGCCAGACCTTTGTCGGCGGGCAGGATAACCCGGCACTGGGGCGCGAAATCGGCCAGCATCTCGCGGCAGATGCCGCAAGGCGAGACGACCTGAATCTCGCGGTAGGTCTCGCGCGGCCGCGGGTGGCGGACCGAGACGATGGTTTCGATCTCGCTTTCGCCGGCCGTCATCGCCTGCCCCACGGCGATCGCCTCGGCGCACACGGACGCGCGGCCGACATAGGTGTCGAGATGCACCCCGGTGAAGACGCGGCCCGACTTCGTACGCAGCGCCGAGCCGATATGGTGGCGGTTTTCCTTGTAGCGCTCGGTGATCGTGCGGCGCGCGACCTCGATGAGTTCCTGATCATCGCTGGTCAGGACGTCCGACATGGCGCTAAAGGCTCTCGAGCCGCTGCAGCGCCGTGGCCAGGCGTTCGCGCGCGGCCTTGCCGTCGACGAGGCGCTCGCGGTTCTCCTCGACCACCTCAGGATCGGCCTTGGCTATGAAGTCGGCATTCGCCAGCTTGCGCTCGGTGCCGGCCATCTCCTTATCGAGCTTGTCGACCTCCTTCTTGAGGCGCGCACGCTCGGCCGCGGCGTCGATCACGCCGGCCAGCGGCAGCAGCAGCGTGGCTTCCGGCACCACGAGCTGGACCGTGCCCTTGGCGACGGCGTCGCCGGCCGGCGCAATACTCTCCAGCCGCGCCAGCGTCTGGATGATCGCGGCGTGGCGCTTCAGGCGCTCCTGCGCCGCCGGGCCGGCATCCTTGAAGGATAGCGCCAGCTTCGCGCTGGCCGGCACGTTCATCTCCGAGCGCAGGGTGCGGATCTGCGAGATCACCTCGATGATCCAGCCCATCTCCGCGTCGGCGGCCGTATCGGCGTTGATCGAGGCGAGATCGGGCCAGGCGCTGGTCATCAGCATCCCCGCCCCACCCTGGCGCTGCCAGAGCTCCTCGGTGATGTAGGGCATGATGGGATGCAGCAGCTTCAGCGTCTCGCGCAGCACCCAGGCGGTGACGGCGCGGGTCTCGGCCTTCGCCGTTTCGTCCGCGCCCTGCAGCACCGGCTTGGTGAATTCCAGGTACCAGTCGCAGAAATTGTTCCAGAGGAACTTGTAGAGGCTACCCGCCGCGTCGTTGAAGCGGAAGGCGGCGATGGCTTCCTCGAAGGCCGCGGACGTGCGGCGCATCTCGCCGAGGATCCAGCGATTGACCGGCAGGGTCGCCTTCGCCGGATCGAAACCGGCGGGCACGGAAGCCTGGTTCATCTCGGCATAGCGCGCCGCGTTCCACAGCTTGGTGGCGAATTTGCGATAGCCCTCGACGCGGCTCTCGGAGAGCTTGATGTCGCGGCCAGGCACGGCGAGCACAGTGAGCGTGAAGCGCAGTGCGTCGGTGCCGAACTTGTCGATCAGCTCCAGGGGGTCCATGACGTTGCCCTTGGACTTCGACATCTTCTGGCCCTTGGCGTCCCGCACCAGGGCGTGGATGTAGACCTGCCGGAAGGGCACATCCTTCATGAAGTGCAGGCTGAGCATCATCATCCGGGCGACCCAGAAGAAGATGATGTCGAAGCCGGTGACCAGCACGTCCGTCGGGTAGTAGCGCTTGAGCTCCGGCGTCTGCTCCGGCCAGCCCAGGGTCGAGAACGCCCACAGGCCGGATGAGAACCAAGTGTCGAGCACGTCGGGATCGCGGGTCAACGCCACGTCCTTGCCATAGTGCTTCTTCGCCTCGGCCTTCGCTTCCGTCTCGTCGTAGGCGACGAAGACCTTGCCGTCGGGCGCGTACCACGCGGGAATCTGATGGCCCCACCAGAGCTGGCGCGAGACGCACCAAGGCTCGATGTTGCGCATCCAGTGGTAATAGGTCTTCGTCCATTGCTCGGGCACGAAGACCGTTTTGCCCTGCTCCACCGCCTCGATGGCCGGCTCGGCGAGCTTCTTGGCGTTCACGTACCACTGCTCGGTCAGATAGGGCTCGATCGGCACGCCCGAGCGGTCGCCGTGCGGCACCATGTGCGTATGCGGATCGATCTTGACCAGCAAGCCCGCGGCTTCGAGATCGGCAACGATCTGTTTGCGCGCGGCAAAGCGATCCATGCCGCGATAGGAATCGGGCACCGTGTCGTTCAGGTGCGCGTCGGCGGTGAAGATGTTCAGCGCCTCGAGCTTGTGCCGGCGGCCGACCTCGAAATCGTTGAAGTCGTGGCCGGGCGTGATCTTGACGGCACCCGTCCCCTTCGCGGGATCGCTGTACTCGTCCGCCACGATCGGAATCTTGCGGCCGACCAGGGGCAGGACGGCAATCTTGCCGACATACTTGCCCCAGCGCTCGTCGGTCGGATGCACGGCCACCGCCGTGTCGCCGAGCATCGTCTCGGGGCGCGTTGTGGCGACGGTGATGAACTCACCGTCGGCGCCGTCGATCGGATAGTTGATGTGCCAGAGGCTGCCCTTGATCTCGCGCTGCTCGACCTCGAGGTCGGAGATGGCCGTGTGGAACTTGGGGTCCCAGTTGACCAGACGCTTGTCCTTGTAGATCAGGCCTTCGCGGTAGAGGTCGACGAACACCTTGAGGACGGCGGCCGACAGGCCCTCGTCCATGGTGAAGCGCTCGCGGCTCCAGTCGACCGAGGCGCCGAGACGGCGGAGCTGGCGGGTGATCGTGCCGCCGCTCTCCTCTTTCCATTCCCAGACCTTCTTGACGAACTCCTCGCGCGACAGGAGGTGCTTGTTGCCGTCGGCCGTGGCGGCAGCGATGCCGCGCTTGAGGCCGATGCCCTTCTCGGCGAGCTGGCGCTCGACCACCATCTGCGTGGCAATTCCGGCATGATCGGTGCCCGGCTGCCAGAGCGCGTCGCGGCCCTTCATCCGGTGATAGCGCACCAGGATGTCCTGCAGCGTGTTGTTGAGCGCGTGGCCCATGTGCAGGCTGCCGGTGACGTTCGGCGGCGGTATGACGATGGTGAAGGGCTTGCCGCTGTTGCGGCCGCACTTGAAAGCGCCCTCCTGCTCCCAGCGCGCGGCGTGGCGCGCCTCGATCTCGGCCGGGCGATAGGTCTTGTCGGGGGCTGAAGCGCGGGCGCCGTCGTCGGACGAAGCTTCGCGCGACGCGCCCGCGGTGTTGCGCGGATCGCTCATCGCCGAGACCGCCCTAGTCGATCTGGCCGGTGATCCGCCGGATTTCGCGCTGGACGAGGCGCTCGCAGAGCGTCGGCAGGTTGCGGTCCAGCCAATCCTTCAGCAGCGGCCGCAGACAATCTTTGACCACGTCTTCGAGCGAGCGTGCCGAAATCCGGCTGAGGCTGGCAATCGACTGAGCCGAGGCATGGGCGGCCGACTGAGACACCAGCATGTCGAGATCGGCCATCGCCGAGCGCGGCATGGGCATCGGCTCTTCCGGCGCCAGATCCGTGAGCTCGAGAACGGGCTCAGGCTCCGGCTCGGGTTCCGGCTCCGGCTCGGGTTCCGGTTCCGGCTCGGGCTCGGGCAGCGGAATGGGTTCAGGCTCCGGCTCCGGCGGCGGGGGTGGCGGCGGAGGTGGAGGCGGCGGGGGCTCCGCCTTCGGAGGCGGCGGCGGAGGTGGGGGCGGCGGCGGAGGCGGTGCCGCTGCCGGCGTCGGCTTCGGCGGCTCCTTGCCGGCCTCTCCTCCATCCTCGGAAATAATGCGCCGGATGGAGGCGAGAATTTCCTCCATCGAAGGTTCGGCAGCAGCGGATTTCGGATCAGCCATTTATCGAATCCGGGTTCTAATTCAAGCTATTCGAGAGCGGCACGGAATGCCAGCACAATCCTTACCAGGGCCCGAGGGCAGGCTCCAGCAGCCCTGCCCGCCCCGGTCTAACGGCCGCCCGAGCGCTCCGTGCCGGCCGGATCGGTGCCGATCCAGCGGCCGCGCGTCTCGTTGTAGTAGCGCGTCGGATCGTAAATTTCGACCGGCAGTGCCAGCTCAGCCGCGGACAAACGTCCCACGGCCGAGGTCAGCTGGTAGCTGGCGACGATCTCGTCGCGCTGGGCGCCGACCAGGTTGACCTTGGCGTTGAACAGCTCCTGCTCGGCATCGAGGACGTCGAGCACCGTGCGCAACCCGACCCGGGCTTCCTGCTCGACACCGTCGAGCGCGATCTCGGCAGCCCGGATCTGAGCCTCGAACGCCTGGATTCGGGCGCGCGCCGTAGTCAGCGCCTCCCAGTTACGGCGCGCCGATTCCTGGGTGCGGCGCTTCTGATCGTCGAGCTCCAGCCGCCGCTGCCCCGCCACCTGCTTGGCCTCGCGCACCCGGGCGTCGGTCTGACCGGCCTGGTAAAGCGGAACCGAGACGCTCACGGTGACGGAGGCGGTGTCACGCTGGAAACCGCGGGTCGAAGCTTCGGTATCGCGAATCAGGTTGCCGTTCAGATTGACGGTCGGCAGCTTCTCGCCGGTGACTAGATCGACATCGTCCTTGGCGGCGCGCTCCTGGAAGCTGGACGCCACCACGTCGGGGTGATTGGCCGTTGCTTCGCGGGCCTCGTTCTCGGTCCGCGGCAAATTCTGCGGCAGGCGCGCCGAGGCCAGGCGCGGCGGGGGCACCTCGCCGATAACCCTCTCGTAGGTCGAGCGCGAGGACGTCAGGTTACCTTCGGCCTGAATGCGGTCTGCCCGGGAGCGCTCCAGCCGGGCCTCGGCCTGCGACACGTCCGTGCGGGTGATCTCGCCGACCTGGAAGCGGTCACGCGCCGCCTGAAGCTGGCGCGTCAGGACCTGCTCGTTGTTGACGTTGAGATCGAGAGTGGCCTGGTCGCGGAGCAGGTTGGCGTACGCCGTGGCCGCGTCCAGCAGCACCGTCTGCTCGACGCTCTGCAGGACCGCGCGGCCACGCTGCACGAGGTGCTCGGCACGGCTGGTATCGGAAAGAGTACGGCCGCCGCGGTAGAGCGGTTGCGTCACGGTGAGGGTCGCGTTGTCCGGAGAACGCAACCGGTCCACGCTCGTCGTGGAATTCGCGACAGTGTCGTCCTGACGGTTGGTATCGCGCGCCTTGCCCGTCGAACCGGACAGGGTCACGGTCGGGCGCCAGCCCGACAGCGCGCGTGGCACGCCTTCGTCCAGCGCCCGCAGCCGGGCACGTTCCGCCGCCAGCGACGGGTTGGTTCGGTAAGCAGTCGCCAGGGCGTCGTCGATTGTCTGGGCCTGCGCGTCGCACACGGTCGTCAATGCCAGCGCGGTTCCAGCCAGAAGGATCGCCATGAAGGTTGGAGTGCGCATGTGCCTGTCCGTGCTCAGTAGGTAGTCATGGTGGGGTCGACCTGACGTGCCCACGCGTCGACTCCACCGCTCAGGTTGATGGCGTTCTCGTACCCCTGGGACCGCAGCCACATAACAGCCTGCATGGAGCGTCCGCCATGGTGGCAGACGACCACCAGCGGCCCTTCCGACGGGACGCGATCAAGCTGGGTCGGCAGCGTGCCGAGGGGAATGGTCAGACTATCGGGAATGAGGCACAGCGCCGTCTCCCAAGGCTCGCGCACGTCGAGCACCGCGTGCGGCGTACCGGCCTTGCGGAGAGCCGCCAGATCGGTCGCCGACATCTCGATCGCTCCGACGGCGTTCAAAGCGCGAATCCCGGCTCAAGCTCAAAGCCGGGCAGCACATGGCTGCCGGCATCGAAAACGACACGCCGCGACAGGGCGCCGGCCACCTTGGTGACCAGTGTCGCCCGCCCCGGCTCGCCGGGAGCCGCAACGACCGCGACCAGACGCCCCCCCTCAGCCAACTGATCGATAATCCGCGACGGAATCTGTCCAACCGCGCCGCCGAAGACGATGACGTTGTACGGCGCCGCTGTCGCGTGTCCCTGATCCAGCGGCCCGCTTACCACTTCGACATTGCCGACGCCCAGAGCCGCCAGCACCGAGCGCGCCTGGCGAACCAGGTCGGCATTGCTTTCCAGAGCCACGACGCGCGTCGCCATCTGGGCCATCACCGCCGCCCCGTAACCGGAGCCAGCACCGACCTCAAGGACTGAGTCGCCAGCAGCGATCCGCGCGGTCTGCACAAGCCGAGCCAGAACCATGGGCTCCATGAGGAAACGGTTGCCCCCCAGCGGCAGGTCCTCGTCCACATAGGCGATGCCGCGCAGGGTCTCGGGCACAAAGCGCTCGCGCGGGAGTTCGAGCATCGCGCCAACCACACGTGGATCGGTCACCTTGTTCGGCCGCACCTGGCTCTCGACCATGTTGAGGCGGGCGGCGGCGTAAGCGGTCATCGAGGCTAGATCCGGAATCGGTGGCAGCGCGAGGCGGATACTCTACATGATGGCGGCCGGACGGTCTGCCGCTACCTCGTTTGCGTTATAAGGAATTGACCCAGCGATGACAATGGACGGGGCCGCCCGCAGGCTCGGTTGACCGTTCCCGGCCGGGCTTCTATATCTCCCCGCCCATGTCGCTCCGTCGGACGGCACGGCCGGGTAGCAAAGTGGTAATGCTCGGGACTGCAAATCCCGCATGCGCCGGTTCGATTCCGGCCCCGGCCTCCACGGCTATAGGCGTGATTCCAGCCCTTATCCGCGACGCTGGAATGTCCGATCGGGACTGGCTATAAACCAGCCCCGCGTGGTGCCCGGTAGCTCAGCGGTAGAGCCCTCGACTGTTAATCGAGTTGTCGTAGGTTCGAATCCTACCCGGGCAGCCAATTTCCAAAGAGGGGCCGGATTCGTCCGGCCCCTCTTTGCCGTTCGGCCGACCTGCTAGGCTGATCGGCCCATGATGCCTCCCGGCGATTCCCCCGACCACGCCAAGCAGGGTGATGCGCTCTGGGCGGCCGGCGATGCCGTAGGCGCGATCGAGGCCTACGCCCGCGCCCTCACCGCCAACCGCAACGACGCGCGCAGCGCCATGAACCTGGCTCATGCGCTGGCGGCCTGCGGCAACGGCGACGCGGCGCTGCAATGGATGCGGCACGCCCATGCCATCGACCCGCAGAACCCCGTGCTCGAGATGAACCTGGGCGCCATCCATCACGGGCGCGGCGAGCTCGACGAGGCAGAGACGTGCTACGCCCGGGCCATCGACCGCCGCCCGGACTATGCCGAAGCCTGGCTCAACTACGGCAATGTCGCCCTTTACGCCGGCGACGCGGCGAAGGCCGTGGCACGCTTCGACCGCGCGCTACAGAGCGATCCGCGCCTCGACAAGGCGCTGGCCAATATCGTTTACGCGCTGAGCTACGTGCCCGATGCGACCCCGGCGGACATCCGGCAACGGGCACAGGACTGGGATCGCCGCTTCGCCCTGCCCCGCGCAACGCCGGGCCCCGCCTTCGCCGACCGGGGGGCCGACCGCCCTCTGCGCATCGGCTACGTCTCCCCCGACCTGGCCAGCCATCCCATCGGCTATTTCATGACCGGCGTTCTGGCCCATCACGCCGCCGACCAGTTCGAGGCCATTGTCTACTCGGAACGCGCGGTCGAGGACGGTCTATCCACGGCAATGAAGAGCCAGGTGAGCGCCTGGCACAAGACGCTGGGCCTCTCCGATACCGCTCTCATCGAGCTGATCCGCAACGACCGGATCGACATCCTGGTCGATCTGGCCGGCTATACCTCCGGCAACCGCCTGCGCGTGTTCAGCGCCCGGCCCGCCCCCGTCCAGCTCACCTGGATGGGCTCGGTCGGGACCACCGGCATGGCCGCCATGGACGGGCTGATCGCCGACCGGTTCCACGTTCCCGAAGGCCGCGAGGCGCACTACCTCGAACCTGTCTGGCGGTTGCCCGACAGTTTCGTCTGCTTCACTCCGTCGGCCGATGCCCCCGCCGTTGGCGAGCCGCCGTTTCGCCGCAACGGCTTCATTACTTTCGGCTGCTTCTCCAACCCGGCCAAGATCAATGTCCCCTTGCTGCGCAGCTGGGCCGAGATCTTGCGTCTCACGCCGGGCTCACGCCTACGGCTGCAGTATCGCTGGATGAACGCGCGTGCCAACCGCCAGCGCATTGAGGCGGAGTTTGCAGAACTAGGCATTGATCGGGACCGTCTGCTGCTCGACGGCGGGACTTCCCACGCCCGCCTGCTAGCGGCTTACAACGAGGTCGATATCGTCCTCGACACATGGCCCTATTCCGGCGGTGCCACCACGCTCGAAGCGCTGTGGATGGGCTGTCCGGTCATCACCCGGCCCGAGGAGCGGTTCGCCAGCCGGCACTCGTATTCGTTTCTCTCTACCCTGGGCCTCGACCGGCTGATCGCACAGGACGCCGTGGGCTATGTCACGGCAGCGTCAGGCCTCGCCGCCGATCCCGATGGCCTGACCCGCCTGCGCGCGACCCTCCGCGACCGGGTCGTGGCGTCCCCGCTTTGCGATTTTGCCAGCTTCACCAAAAGTCTAGAGGCGGTTTATCGGGCTACCTGGAGCGCCAGATCGGGTAACTCGAGTCGACCGTGAGGAGTGGCCCGCAAGAAGCTGATATTAATAGAGAAATAATCCACCATTTCAGCGCCAATCCGTCTCCCGCTGCAGCGCGAAATTTTGTTTTGATTTCCGCTAGTTAAATCAGAATCTTAATTGACTCCCCAACCGTAGTTTTCCATACTCGAATTGCCATGCTTGAGAATCAAGCTGGTGCGCCACCGGCAACGACTGGGGGCGGAATGCCGGCCAGAAGGTCGGCGATAAAAGACCTAGAAGTAGGAGAACCCGGATGTCTTCTATCAACACCAACGTAGGTGCGTTGGTGGCGTTGAGAAATCTCAACACCACAAATACGCTCCTCGATCGAACGCAAGACCGCGTTTCGACCGGTCTCAAAGTAGTCGGCCCCAAGGATGACGGTTCAATCTTCTCCATCGCGCAAGGCCTGCGCGGTGACCTGAAGGCATTTGACGCCGTCCAGCAGTCGTTGTCGTCGGGTCGCGGCGTCGTCGCCGCAGCCATCGCCGGTGCGACCGCCGTTTCCGATCTGGTTGCGGATATCAAAAAGAAGGTCATCGAAGCCTCGAACCCGGCCAACACAAGCGCACAGCAGTCGATCCTCGCGTCCGACTTCAACTCGATGATCTCGCAGCTGAACACGTTCATCAGCAACGCGGTGTACAACGGCCGGAACCTGATCTCTGACGGTTCCACCAGCGTGTCCATCACTTCGACCATCACCGGCGGCCAGCTGACGATCTCGTCGGCCTCGGCCCTCGGCGGCGTGTCAACGGCGATGACCGGCGGCGTCGCCACGACGGACGCGGCGCTGGCATTGCTGACGGCGATCAGCGCTCAGGAACTGACCATCGGCGATGCTCTGGGCACCTTGGGCGCGGCGTCGAAGTCGATCGACTTCCTCACCAGCTTCACCAGGACCCTGTCGGACGCGGTGACCGAAGGCCTCGGCGCCCTGGTCGACTCGGATCTCGCCAAGGAAAGCGCGATGTTGCAGGCTCTGCAGGTCAAGCAGCAGCTCGGCATCAGCGCGCTCTCGATTGCCAACCAGCGCCCGCAGACTCTGCTGGCGCTGTTCCAGTAAACGCCGCTTCGCGGCGTCTTATCACGCGTCGGAGGCGTCTAGCCTCCGGCGCGTTTCTTTTTGCGGCGAAGCCGCAATAGCCGGCGAGCGAACTCGGCGAAGCCCTGCCCTCCGTGGCCGCGCAGCACATAGGCCGGCGCCGCGCTCAGCCGGGGCAGAAACGGCCGGATGTTCGCCACCCCCAGCGACAGCGGAAAAAATCCGAACATCGGCGCGTCGTTCGGGGAATCGCCCAGGAAGACGCAGCGCGCGCGGATCGCATCGAGATCGGCGCCGAAGGCCTCCTTCAGGAAGATCCGCGTCATGCCCAGCTTGTCGTAGCGGCCGAACCAGCCGTTGACGTGGATGGAGCTGACCTTGGCAGTCATGCCCTCCGCCTCCATCAGCGCGACGATGCGGTCGACGCTGGCCTCGTCGAGAGGCGGCACGTCCTCGCAGAAATCGATGGCGATATCGGCCTCGCGGTAGAGCTGGTCCGAGGCCAGCGCCGTCCCCGGCACCGCCTTGAGGATCGCCTGCCCGATACGCTCCAGCCGCTCGCGGTTCGCCGCCCGCTCGCCGTCATCGACCAGGAAGCGCTTGACCAGGCGGCGCGCCGCCCGGTCGTAGCGGAACCAGAAGGCGCCGTTCTCGCCGACCACGCCGTCCACCGGCCAGAAGCGTGCGATATGGTCGCACCAGCCCGCGGGGCGTCCGGTGATCGGGACGACCACCAGCCCGCTGTCGCGCAGGCGTTCCAGCGCCTGATAGGCCTTGGCGGTCAGCTGACCGTCGCTGGTCAGCGTGTCGTCGATATCGGTGAAGACGTAGCGGATCCGCCGCAGGGCGGCGTCGGGACAACGGGAAAAAGCCTGCACGGGATCAGTCCGCGGTCGCGGCCGCCTTGTGGCGATCGAAATGAAGGATGGTCAGCACCGAAACGCCGATGACCGCGCCGACCAGCACGAAGACAAACTGCGGATCTCCGCGATCGATCAACCAGCCGAAGACCGGCGGAATGATGGCCGCACCGAGGTCGAGGCCCGAATAGACGAAGCCGTAGACCTTGCCCGAAGCCCCGGTGAGCGTCTTCTGGCGCACGATCATGTCGCGCGACGGGCTGGTGGCGCCGAGCAGCGCGCCGGTCAGCGCCATGACCGGAATGACCAGGATTCCCGGCAGGCTGCGCAGCGCCAGCGCCAGGAAGATCAGCGTGAAGGCGCCAAGACAGACCCCGACGATGAGCTCCGGCCGCTTGATGCGGTCGACCAGAATGCCGCCGCCCAGCGTGCCCGCCGCCCCGGCCAGCAGGAATGCCGTCAGCGCGTCCTTTGCCGTGTCGGGCAGCGTCTGATGGAAATTCGTCAGCGCGATCGGCACGAAGGTCTGGACGCCGATCAGCGCCATGGAGGTCAGCATGAAGAAGGTGAAGGTAAGCAGGATGGCCGGCGTCATCAGGCCGGCGATATCCGCCGCCAGCGTCGTCTTCGGGACGGCGGCATCCGTCTCCGGGCGCCGATGATCGATTATCGCGTCCCCCTGGCTCGCGAGATAGACCGTGGCGGCCAGCCCCAGGCAGCCGAGCGTGATCAGCGCGGTGCGCCAGCCGAAGAGCTCGGCCAGCAGCCACACCGCCGGAGGTGCCGCCGCCCAGCCGAGATTGCCGAAGATGCCGTGCGCGCCATAGGCGCGCCCCAGCCTGCTGTTGTGCACCGAGGCATTCAGGATGGCGAAATCCGCGGGATGGAACACGGCATTGCCGAGCCCGGCCACGATGACGATCGGAACCATCGCCCAGTATCCCGGTGCCAGCCCCAGCGCCGCGATGGCGGCCGCGAGCAGGGCCAGACCGGCGAGCAGGATCGGACGGGCGCCGTAGCGGTCGACAACGAAACCGACGGCCGGTTGCGAGATCGCGCCGGTGATGTAGAACAGCCCGGTGAGCCAACCCAGTGCCCAGTAGCTGACGTCGAACTCGGCCCGCAGCAGCGGGAACAGAGGCGGCAGGACGAGCTGGTAGAAGTGACTGAAGAAATGCGCACCACTGATCAGACCAATGACCCGCATGTCGCGCCGCAGGGTCCCTACGGTCGTTGTACCCACTTCCATATTTCTGCCTTTATCGTGCCCTAAAAGCTTGACGGGGCTGGTCGTTTCGCCGTCTACAATGCTCTGACCGATTCATGTGCAGGCGATTAAAAACGTTTCACGGCGCGTTGGCGATGGTTTTGTTGCTGGGCAGCGCCGGCAGCGCCCTCGCCGAAGACGGCTCGATCCAGCCCGGCCCGGCGCTCGCCCAGAACCCCTCGCTGCCTCGCGGCGTGCCGGACCGGCGTGGCGTTTTCACCTTCATCAACGAGAACGATCTCTACGCGATCAAGAACTCCGACCGGCACTACACGAACGGCGTGCGCCTCGGCTGGCTGTCGGCCGACGACGACGTCCCGGAATGGGGCAAATCGCTTGGCGACGCCCTCCCCTTTCTCAATCCCGAGGCAAGGCGCCGCATCGGCTGGGCCGTCGGCCACAATCTCTACACGCCGCAGGACAAGGCCACGCGCGACCTGGTCCGTGACGACCGGCCCTACGCCGCCTTTCTCTATGTCGGGATGGCGCTCCAGTCGGAAACGGAATCGCGGCTCGATACGCTGGAGCTCGATGTCGGCGTCGTCGGACCCGCTGCTCTCGGCAAGCCTATCCAGAACAACTACCACCCGCTGATCGGCGCCAAGAAGGCCTATGGCTGGAACCACCAGTTGAAGAACGAGCCGGGTGCAGCTCTGATCTGGGAACGTAAGTGGCGCCTGCACGACGAACAGCCGCCGGACACGCTGGGCTGGGATGTCATCCCGCACCTGTCCGGCAGCGTCGGCAACGTCTTCACCTACGCCGGCGCCGGCGCAACCTTCCGCTTTGGCGACGATCTGCGCTCGGATTTCGGCCCGCCGCGCATCCGCCCTGCGCTGCCGGGTTCGAGCTCGTTCAGGCCCCGCGATTCCTTCGGCTGGTACCTCTTCGCCGGCGGCGAAGGACGGGTGGTGGTCCGCGACATCTTCCTCGACGGCAACACCTTCACCGACAGTCACAGCATCGACAAGAAACCGCTGGTCGCCGATTTCCAGGCCGGATTTGCGCTGCTCTTCGAGCGGGTGCGCGTGAGCTACACCCAGATCATGCGGACCAAGGAGTTCGAAGGCCAGGACCGCCCTGACTTCTTCGGCTCGATCAGCATCTCGGCCCGCTTCTGAGCGAGCCATGAAGGCGGCCGCACGGCTGCTGCTCTGGGCCGGGACCATCCGGCGTGACGTGCACGCGCTCTACCTCGCGGCCCACGACCCCCGCGTCCCGTGGTACGTCAAAGCCATAGCGATCGTCGTCGCGGTCTACGCCCTCTCGCCGATCGACCTGATCCCGGATTTCATCCCCGTACTCGGCCTCCTCGACGAGGCGATCCTCCTGCCCTTGGCCATCAAGGCGATGGTCCGGCTCATACCGCCGGCGATCATGGAGGAGCACCGCGCCACGGCTGCGGCACGGCAGCGCCGCACCAGCCGGGCCGGCGCGGCCATCGTCATCGGCCTGTGGATGGCGTTCGCGGCGCTGCTGGCCTGGATCTTCTGGCCCGACAGCGCCGGCTGACTTTCAGCGGCCGGTGAACACCGGCTTGCGCTTCTCCATGAAGGCGGTCCGCCCCTCGACGTAGTCCTGGCTGGCAAAGCACTCCTTCACCAGCGCGTCGCAGCGCGCCAGATCGCGTTCGGCCGGATCCTTCGTGGTCTGGTTGATGATGTATTTCACCGAATCAACGGTGAGCGGCGCGTTGCCGGCAATCGTGCTCGCATAGTCGGCCACGAAGGCGTCGAGCTCGGCGTCCGGCAGCACGCGGTTGACCAGACCCATGGCCTGGGCCTGCGCCGCCGTGAACTGCTTGGCGGTGAAAAACATCTCCTTGGCGAAGGACGGGCCGACGAGATCGGTGAGACGCTTCACCCCGACGAAACCGTAGCCCAGGCCGAGCTTCGCCGCCGGGATGCCGAACTTCGAGCCCTCGCTGCAGATGCGCATGTCGCAGCTCACCGCCATACCCACACCGCCGCCGATGCAATAGCCACGGACCATCGCGATGGTGGGCTTGGGGAACTGCGCCAGCTTGGCATAGCCACGCGCCGTCGTCGCGTTGTAGTGCTCGACATCCTCCTTGCTTGCGCGCTCCTGCTTGAACTTGGAAATGTCGGCGCCCGAGACAAACGCCTTGCCACCCGCGCCGGTGACGATCAGTACGCGGACCTGTGGGTCGGCCGCGAAGGTATCGAGGATGCGCTCGACGCCCGCCCACATCTCCAGAGAGACCGCGTTGTGACGTTCCGGATTGTTGAAGATCATCCAGCCGACGCCGCCCTCCTTCTTGGAGAGCATCTTTTCGCCAACGGCCGCAGTTCCTTCCATGGCACCCTCCTCAGACGATCTTTTCGGCGCGCATGCGCGTGATCTCGGCCTTGTCGATGCCAAGCTCACCCAGGATCTCGTCGGTGTGCTCGCCCAGCGTGGGCGGGTGCGCCTGGATGGTGCTCGGCGTACGGCTGAGGACAACCGGCTGGCCGACATAGTCGATGCGCCCCTTGCCCGGCTTGTCGAGCCCCTGCGCGATGCCGAGATGCTTCACCTGCTCGTCGGCGAAGACCTGGTCGATGTTGTAGATCGGCCCACACGGCACGCCCGCCTTGTTGAAACGCTCGACCCAGGTGGCGCTCGTTTCCGTCGCAAGCGCCTTGTCGATCTCGGCGTTGAGCGCGTCGCGGTTCTTGGAGCGCGCGGCGGCGGTCGCGAAGTCCGGATTCTTCAGCCACTCCTCGCGGCCGACGGTCTTGACGAAGCGCTCCCAGATCTTGTTGCCGGTGACGGCGATATTGAAGAATCCGTCCTTGGTCTTGAACACGCCCGTCGGGATGCTGGTCGGGTGGTTGTTGCCGGCCTGCTTGGCGACTTCCTTGCTCATCAGCCAGCGCGACGCCTGGAAGTCGAGCATGAAGATCTGCGCCTGCAGCAGAGAGGTGTGCAGGAACTGACCCTTGCCCGAGACTTCGCGCTCGTGCAGCGCCACCAGGATGCCGTAGGCGCAGAAGATGCCGGCGCAGAGATCGGCGATCGGGATGCCGACGCGCACTGGGCCCTGCCCCGGCAGGCCGGTGATCGACATCAGGCCGCCCATGCCCTGGGCGATCTGGTCGAAGCCCGGACGGGCTTCATAGGGGCCGTCCTGCCCGAAGCCGGAGATGCTGGCGTAGACAAGGCGCGGGTTGATCTTCGACAGCGCGTCGTAGTCGATGCCGAGCCGCTTCTTCACGTCAGGGCGGAAATTCTCGACGATCACGTCGGCCTTCTCGACCAGCTTCTTGAGAATAGCGACGCCGTCCTTGTGCTTGAGGTTGAGCGTCATGCCGCGCTTGTTGCGCTGCAGGTTCTGAAAATCGGATCCCTCACGCGGACCGCCGGGCGCGTCGCCCTCCTCGATACCCGGCGGCATTTCGATCTTGATGACCTTGGCGCCCCAGTCGGCGAGCTGACGCACGGCCGTGGGGCCGGATCGCACGCGGGTCAGGTCGAGAACGGTGAAGCGGGACAGGGCGGTCGAGGCTGGTTGCACGGCGTTACTCCAACGGTTTCGGCGGGTTGGTAGCACAGCCTCGAGGGGTTGAAAACTGTTGACAGTTTACATCGGCGGCGCGGACAATCGCGCATGGCCCGTACCGCTCCCTCCGCCCTCGAGATTGTGCGCACACGCTCGCTGACCTCGCTGGTGCAGCAGGAAATCGAGCGCATGATTCTCGCGGGCCAGATCAAGGCGGGCGAGCGACTCAACGAGCAGAACCTGGCCACCAAGCTCGGCGTCAGCCGCGGTCCCATCCGCGAAGCAACCCGCGGGCTCGAACGCGCCGGCCTGGTCACGGCGGTGGTCAATCACGGCGTCTATGTCCGCAAAGTCAGCCGCGAGGAGGCCTTCGAGCTCTACGATCTTCGCGCCCTGCTCACGGGCTTTGCCTGCCAACGCCTCGCCGAGAGCGGCACCGACGCCCAGCGCAGGCACTTGGCGAAGCTGGTCGATCGCATGGACAGCGCCGCCCGGGCCGGCAACAGCACGACCTACTACACGCTCAATCTCGAATTCCACGATGCGCTGATGCGTTACGCCGGCAACGGCCGCGCCAAACAGATCGACGAGAGCCTGATCAAGGAGATGCACCTGTTCCGCCAGCGCTCGCTGGTGGCCTCGGCCAACATGCTCGAATCCAACGCCGAGCATGAAGCGATCGTCGCCGCTATCGCCGCCGGCGACGGCGCGGCGGCGCGCCGGGCCGGCGAAGCCCATGTCCGGGGCGGCCGCCGACGCTTCGCCGACACCACGCCCGAGGCGAGCCCTCTCGCCGCTTCCGGGAATGGCAGAAGCCGCACACGTCCCGCCACCAAGGGAGATATTCGCACACCCGTCAGACGCAACGCGTCCCGCCGCGCCTGACGCCGGAAGACAACGAACATCCAGAGCCCGCGCTCAACGGGCCACCCCGAACCGAACAGTCAACAGAGTGGAGGAAACATATGAAGCGCCGCACCCTCTTCCTTTCGGCCCTGGCCCTCGCATCAGGCCTGGCCATCGGGCCCGCCATGGCCCAGAGCTATCCGAACGATCGCCTCAACGTGACCATCGCCTTCGGGCCCGGCGGCGGCAATGACATCCTGTCGCGCACGCTGGTGCAGATCCTCGAGAAGTACAAAATGTACCCGAAGGACATTGTGATCACGAACCGCACCGGCGGCAGCGGTGCCGTGGGCTGGGGCTACGTCTTCAATCAGAAGGGCAACCCCTATCACCTCTCCACGACCAGCGGCAGCTTCGTGACCACGCCGCTGCAGGCCAGCACGCCATGGAAACCGACCAGCTTCACGCCCGTCGCACTGCTCGCGACCGACGATCTCGTGCTGCTGGTGAACGGCAAGTCCGACTACAAGGACATCAAGGACTTCATCGACAAGTCGCGCACCAAGCCACCGTCGATCGGCGGCATGGGCACGGTCAACGTCGACTTCATCGTGCCGAAGATCCTGTCGGAGAAGGCGAACTTCAAGTTCGAGTACGTCTCCTTCAACAAGATGGGCGAGCTCAACACCGCGTTGCTGTCCAAGTCGCTAGACGCGGCGATGGGCAACCCCGCCGAGATCCTCGGTCTCGTCGCCTCGGGCGACATGAAGGCGCTCGCCTACAGCGGCAAAAAGACGCCGGAAAGCCTGAAGGGTGTCCCGACGCTGGCCGAGGCCGGCTACGACGTCGGCATCTCGATGCCGCGCGGCCTCATCCTGCCGCCCGACGTGCCGAAGGAAGCCCAGGATTGGTGGATCGCGACCATGAAGAAAGTCGTCGAGACGCCGGAGTGGAAGAAGTACATCGCCGATAACAATCTGACCGAGAACATCATCTACGGCGATCAGTTCACCGCGTTCCTCGACCGGACGCAGAGCGGCTTCGCCACGGTGCTCCGCGCCAGCGGCGCCATCAAGTAAGCAATCCGGTGCCCGGCCGGCACCAGCCGGCCGGGCGCTTCCGGGGGGTCTCGATGAGAGTCGCGTTCACGCTCGCCATTCTTGGCGTGTCGACGGTCTATACCTACGCCGCCTTTGCCGATCTGCCGTTCCTGTCCGCCACCGGGCGGCTTGGGCCCGGCTTCTTTCCGCGCATCATCGGCGTGAGCCTGATCGCTTTTGCGCTCTACAATCTCTATTTCGATCTGAAACAGCGGGATCAGGAGGCCAAAGCCTCGCCCTTCTGGGGGGTGACCGTGACCGTTGCCCTGCTCTCGGGTCTGTTCGTCGTCGGGCTCGATCTGCTTGGCGGCCTGCTCGGCATGATCGCCTTCATGCTGGCCGCGCTCTTCTACCTCAACCGCGGCCAGCCCGTGCTGAACGTCGCCGTCTCCATCGTCGTGCCCATCGGCACGTACGTGATGTTCCGGACCTGGCTCAACGCGGCCATGCCGGAAGGCCTCATCCCGCTCCCCATCTGAGGCCGGCGAAGAATCGTCATGGAAATATTCGACAACCTGATTCTCGGCCTCACGGTCGCGCTGCAGCCGATCAACATCGTCTACCTGCTGGTCGGCACGATTGTGGGCATGATCGTCGGGATCATTCCCGGCTTCGGGCCTTCGGCTGGCCTCGCCATCCTTCTGCCGGTGACCTTCGGCATGGAGCCGACTGGCGCGGTCATGATGCTGGCCGCGATCTACTACGGCTCGATGTACGGCGGCACCATCACCTCGATCCTGCTCAACACGCCCGGGGAGTCAGCGACTGTCGCCAGTACCTTCGACGGCTATCCGCTCGCCCAGCAGGGCCGGGCGGGGCCGGCTCTGGTCATGCAGGCCGTCGCCTCGTTCATCGGCGGAACCATCGGCGTCCTGCTCATCACCCTTCTGGCACCGCTCTTTGCCAACGTGGCGCGCAGCTTCGGTCCGCCTGAGTTCTTCATGCTGATCATGATGGGCCTGCTGATGCTGGTCGTCATGATCGGTGAGAACTGGCGGCTCGGCGTCATCTCCACTCTCATCGGCTTTGCCCTCGGCACCGTCGGCATCGATCTCGAGACGGGCATGCAGCGCCTCACCTTCGGCTCTGCCGAGCTCATCGAGGGCGTCGACTTCATCCCCATCGCCATTGGCCTGTTCGGGCTCGGGGAACTCTACTACTCGTTCTACGAAGGGCTGCACGCCAGGGGATCGGGCGGCATCATCCAGTATCAGAACGAGAAGCGCTTCTGGCCCGATCTGCGCGACTGGATCGACACACGTGTCGCGATGATCCGTGGTTCCCTGCTCGGCTTCGTGATCGGCGTCTTGCCGGGCGCCGGTGCGACCATCGCGTCGCTGATGTCGTACTCGGTCGAAAAGGCTGTCTCCAAGACGCCCGAGCGCTTCGGCAAGGGCATGATGGCCGGCCTCGCCGGCCCCGAGGCCGCCAATAACGCGGCCTCGTCAGGAGCCATGGTTCCTCTGCTGACCCTCGGCATCCCCGGCTCGGGCGCGACAGCCGTCCTGCTGGCCGCCTTCCTGCTCTGGGGCCTGCGTCCGGGCCCGCTGCTGATGTCCGAGAACCCTCAGTTCGCCTGGGGCCTCATCGCCAGCATGTATCTCGGCAACGTGGCGCTTCTGGCGATCAACATCTTCGCCATTCCGTTCTTCGTGCTGATGATCCGCCTGCCCTACCGCATCCTGGCGCCGGCCGTGATCCTCATCTGCACCATCGGCACTTACGCGGTCCACGGCAGCATCATCGAGGTCTGGCTGATGTTCGCGGCCGGCCTCGTCGGCTTCTTCATGAAGCTCTACGGCTACTCCCCCGCCGCGACGGTGCTGGCGCTGGTCCTCGGGCCGATGGCCGAGGAAACCCTGCGACAGACCCTGACGATCTCGCGCGGCTCGCCGATGATTTTCATCGAGCGCGGCGTATCGCTGACCATCCTGCTGGTGATGATCGCCACCGTGGCAATCGCTGTGGCTGTTCATATCGTTCGCCGCCGTCGCGGCGCGACCGCCGGGCAATTCGGTGGAGGTGGCTAAGCCTTTGTTCCATCGGAGTGATGCCGGCCAGTTCGTGGTGCATTTTTGCAACAGATTGCCGGGAAAATCACATCCCCCTCCTGCATTCGCGCCGCCAAAATGTTAATAAAACAACCAAGATTCGCGCCACACTCGGCAGCGGATTCATCAGCAAGGGACTTTCTCTCCATGATTCGTTGCCGCTCGTCCATGGCCGTCCTCACACTGGCCGCCTCCGCGTTGATCTCCGTTGACGCGTCCGCCCAGCAGACCAGCGGCTGGTATCTCGGCGGCGGCCTTGGCGCCAACTGGCTGCGCGACGCCGATGTCGGCGGCAGCGGCGTCGCGAACAGCAAGGCGGAGTTTGATCGCGGCTGGGCGGGTGCCGCAGCCGTCGGCTACGGGCTCGGCAACGGCTTCCGTCTCGAGGGCGAACTCGGATACCGCTCGAACGACGTCGACAAGGTCGGCGGCGCCAGCGGCGGCGGCGACGTCTCGCAGTGGAGTCTGATGGGCAACGCGCTCTATGACATCCAGACCGGTACGGCGTTCACGCCCTATGTCGGTGTCGGCCTCGGCGGCGTGCGCATCGACGTCGATGGCGGTCGCACCTTCACCGGTGGCCGCACGATCAACGACGACGACACCGTCTTCGCCTACCAGGGCATCCTCGGCGTCGCCTACAGCCTGGCGCCGCAGTGGAAGCTCGATCTGAGCTACCGCTACTTCGCCAGCCTCGACCCGTCTTTCAAGACCAATGACAACCTCAAGGTCGACGGCGAGAACCGCAACCACACAGTGCTTCTCGGGTTGCGCTACGAGTTTGGCGCTCCGCGCCCCGCCCCCATGGCCACCCCGGTCCAGGCGCCGGCTCCGGCCCCGATGCCGGCACCCGCTACCGCGCCGCAGGCGGCCCCCGCTCCGGCCCCCCAGCCCGCCGCCATCCAGCGCTCGTATCTGGTGTTCTTCGACTTCGACAAGTCGGACATCACGGCCGAGGCCGGCCGCGTCATCCAGCAGGCGGCGGACAACGCCCGGCGCGGCAACGTCAGCCGCATCCAGGCGACCGGCCACGCCGACCGCTCGGGCTCGGACCGCTACAACATGGCCCTCTCGCTGCGCCGCGCCAATGCCGTGAAGGCGGCCCTGGTCCGTGCCGGCGTCCCGGAGAGCCAGATCGCCGTGCTCGGCCGCGGCGAGGCGGAGCCGCTGGTGCCCACGCCCGATGGCGTGCGCGAGCCGCAGAACCGCCGGGTGGAAATCATCCTCCAGTAACCCGGCCCACCGCCAACGAAGAAGGGCGCTTCCCGCGAGAAGCGCCCTTTTTAATTCAGCCCGGCTGGCGTTTCAGCGGCGAACGGCGACGCCGTTCACCGGACCTTCGCTGGTGCATTGCGTGATGGGCGTGCTGGAGAGGTTGGCCCGTGTGTTCGACATCACATCCAGCCCCCGGCGATCCAGGTTGTTGACCTCGCGGAACAGGGTCGCCGCGCTGTCGCAGTAGCGATCCGTCATGCTGCGCTTGGAGGCGTCATTGGCCAGCGCGGTGACCAGCGTATCCAGCTGGCGCTTGTGCTGCGCCCCATAGTGTTTCTGGAAATGGCTCTGCAGCACGCGCCCGTGGCCTACCAGCCAGTCGCTGTTGCGGGTCACGAAGCTGTTGTACTGCTGCATCATCCCGAGCTCGGGATTGCTGTCCCGGCAGGCCAAGGCTCCCACCATGAGCTCGTACTGCAGCATCTTCACATGGACGGCGGTCGCTTCGACCGTCGTGTAGCAGGCGCTCCACGCCGAGGACAGCGGCAGGGCCGCCACGGCGAGCGCGGCGAGGGACGAGACAATCCGCCGATTCACGAATCCCCCAACACTCAAGTCATACTGTGATGGCGGGCATTAGAGCCCATTCCCGCCACGGTTTCGACAGGATTCTGCCCGGCGGGGGGAGAAATCCGCCCAATCTTTCAGCGGTATCCCGGCAAGCGGCGAGGTTTTGAGCAAACTGCCTGCCGGGCACCGTACCGACCGCACGCCAAAGCGGCACAAGACCGTCATAGGACCGTCCGCAAGCACTGGCACAAGCCTTGCTGAATTTGCCTCCAAATAAGACAGGAGGCTTCCCATGGCATCGGCATTTCGTGATCCCCTGAATCCCGATCAGTCTCTGGCCGCGAGCTGCAGCTGCGGTCATCACGCCTCGCAAAGCGAGCATGACCGCGCCGTCTCGCTCGACGACCACGAGGCGCTGGCTTCACGGCTGGTCGAAACCGCCGTGGTCAAGGCCGTCTTCGGTCCGGACGCCACGCGACGCTCCTTCCTGCGCACGGTCGGCGGCAGTACCGCGCTGGCCGCCCTGTCGCAGTTCTTCCCGCTCGCCGCCGCCAAGGAAGCGCTCGCCCAGGCCCCGGGTCCGCTCGAGAAGAAGGACCTCAAGATCGGCTTCATCCCGATCACCTGCGCCACGCCGATCATCATGGCGCACCCGATGGGCTTCTACTCGAAGAACGGCCTCAACGCCGAGGTCATCCGCACCGCCGGCTGGGCGGTCATCCGCGACAAGACGCTGAACAAGGAATACGACGCGGCGCACATGCTCTCGCCCATGCCGCTGGCGATCACGCTGGGCGTGGGCTCGAACGCCGTCCCCTACACCATGCCGGCGGTCGAGAACATCAACGGCCAGGCCATCACGCTCTCGGTCAAGCACAAGGACAAGCGCGACCCGAAGCAGTGGAAGGGCTTCAAGTTCGCCGTGCCCTTCGACTACTCGATGCACAACTATCTGCTGCGCTACTACCTCGCCGAGCACGGGATCGATCCGGACACAGACGTGCAGATCCGCGCCGTGCCGCCGCCGGAGATGGTGGCCAATCTGCGCGCCGAAAACATCGACGGCTTCCTCGGCCCCGACCCCTTCAACCAGCGCGCCGTCTATGACGGCGTCGGCTTCATCCATCTGCTGACCAAGGAACTGTGGGACGGACACCCGTGCTGCGCCTTCGCCGCCAGCCGCGAGTTCGTCACTTCGACACCCAACACCTATCACGCGCTACTCAAGTCGATCATCGAGGCGACGGCTTTTGCCGCCAAGCCCGAGAACCGCAAGCAGGTTGCCGAGGCGATCGCCGCGCAGAACTACCTCAACCAGCCGGTGACGGTGGTCGAGCAGGTGCTGACCGGGACCTACGCCGACGGCCTTGGCGGCGTGAAGCGCGACGCCAACCGGATCGATTTCGATCCCTTCCCCTGGCACTCGATGGCCATGTGGATCCTGACGCAGATGAAGCGTTGGGGTCAGATCAAGGGCGACGTGAACTACAGGCAGGTGGCGGAACAGGTCTTCCTCGCCACCGATGCGACCAGGCTGATGCGCGACGCCGGGCTGACGCCGCCGGCCACGACGACGAAGAAGCACGTCATCATGGGCAAGGAGTTCGATCCCGCCAGCCCGGACGCCTACGTCGCGAGCTTCGCCATCAAGCGCTCCTGACCCATGCGGTCTTCGACGTTCCGCTCGGCGCTGCTCTCGCTCACACTGCTCGCGGCCGTGCTCGGCGTCTGGCAGGTGCTGGTCAGCGCCGGCAGCGGGACGGCGGGGCCGGCCGTCGATCCCGAATACGCCAAGCTGGTGGGAGCTGCCGCAGCCACCGGCCAGAAGACGCCGTTCCCCTCGCCGGCCGAGGTCGGCGGCAAGCTCTGGGCCCATGTCTCGGATCCGTTTTACGTCCGCGGCACGAATGACATGGGGATCGGCATCCAGCTTGCCTACTCGATCGCCCGTGTCGCGGTGGGCTACATCCTCGCCGCCGCCTTCGCCATTCCGCTCGGCTTCCTGATCGGGATGTCGCCGCTCGTCTACGGCGCGCTCAACCCCTACATCCAGGTCCTGCGCCCGATCTCGCCACTCGCCTGGATGCCGCTGGCGCTCTACACGATCAAGGACAGCTCGGCTTCCTCGATCTTCGTCATCTTCATCTGCTCGGTGTGGCCGATGCTGATCAACACGGCCTTCGGTGTCGCTTCGGTACGGCGCGAGTGGATGAACGTCGCCCGCACGCTCGAGGTCGGACCGTTCCGCACCGCATTCCGCGTCATCCTTCCGGCAGCGGCACCGACGATCATGACCGGCATGCGCATCTCGATCGGCATCGCGTGGCTGGTGATCGTCGCCGCCGAGATGCTCGTTGGCGGCACGGGCATCGGCTACTTCGTCTGGAACGAGTGGAACAACCTCTCGCTCAGTTCCATCCTCGTCGCGATCCTGTCGATCGGACTCGTCGGCATGGCCCTCGATCAGGGCCTCGCGCATCTCACCCGCTTCATCACCTATCAGGAATGAGCCAGTGAGCGAGCGGCCTTTCATCAGTATCGAGGGAATTACCAAGCGCTTCGGCGCGCAGGTCGTCTTCGAGAACGTGCATTTCGGCGTCCGCCAGGGCGAGTTCGTGGCCCTGATCGGCCATTCGGGCTGCGGCAAGACGACGATTCTCAACATCCTGGCCGGCCTCGACACCCCGGATTCCGGCGCCGTGATCGTCGGTGCCGAGGAGATCACTGGCCCGTCCCTGGACCGAGCCGTCATCTTCCAGAGCCACGCGCTGCTGCCCTGGCTTTCGGCATCGGGCAACATAGCCTTCGCCGTGCGCTCGCGCTGGCCAAACTGGGAGCGCGACGCCGTCCGCTCCCACTGCCAACGCTACATCGACCTCGTCGGCCTCACCGGCGCCGAGGCCAAGAAGCCGGCCCAGCTCTCGGGCGGCATGAAGCAGCGGGTTGGCATCGCCCGTGCCCTGTCGATCCATCCGAAGATGCTGCTGATGGACGAGCCGTTCTCGGCGCTCGACGCACTCACCCGCGGCGTCCTGCAGGACGAGGTGCTGCGTCTCTGCGCCGCCACGCACCAGACCGTGTTCATGATCACGCACGACGTCGACGAGGCTATCCTGCTGGCCGACCGTATCGTGCTGATGACGAACGGCCCCTACGCCAAGGTGGCGGAGATCGTGGTCAACACCCTGCCGCGCGAGCGCAGCCGGCACGACATCCACAAGCACCCGCACTACTACCGGATCCGCAACCACATCGTCGATTTCCTCGTCCAGCGCTCCCGGCGCTTCGACGAGGACCGCCCGCGCGACTACGACCCTATGCATCCGCCCGACATCCGGCCGGGGCTGGTCGAGACGCCGGCGGCGCCCCTGCGCGCCGTCACCTGAACCCTTCAACGACAACCGTCAGCGGAGAATTCGCCCATGAATGACGCGAAGAACAAACTCGCCGAAAAGATCCTGGCCATCAAAAAGAAGAAGAAATGGACCTGGCCGCAGATCGCCAAGAAGGTCGGCATGAACCCGGTGTGGACCACCGCGGCGCTGCTCGGCCAGATGTCGATGCTCGAGCCGCAGGCCAAAGCGGCCGCCAAGCTCTTCGGCCTCTCCGCTGACGAGAAGCAGACCCTGATGGACATCCCCTATCGCGGGTCGCTGCCCACCGCCGTGCCCACCGACCCGCTGATCTACCGCTTCTATGAGCTGGTCAGCGTCTACGGCACCACCTGGAAGGAACTGATCCAGGAGGAGTTCGGCGACGGCATCATGAGCGCCATCGACTACGAGATGACGATGGAGCGTCTTCCCGACCCGAAGGGAGATCGTGTAAAGATCGTCATGCACGGCAAATTCCTGCCGTATCGGAGGTACTGAGCACCCTTGATCGAAATACATCGCCTCGATGCGGCCACAGCCACCCGACACCTCGACGACCTTCGTGAGCTCCTGACGGACGCCGTCGACGACGGTGCCGCCGTCACCTTCCTGGCGCCCATCCCGCGCAACCAGGCGGCCCATTTCTGGCGCGGCCGCATCGAGGCGATCACCGCCAGGACGTGCATCCTGCTGGCCGCTTTCGAGGGTACCAAGCTGGTCGGCTCGGTGCAGGTCAGCCTCGACACCCCTCAGAACCAGCAGCACCGCGCCGAGATCAACAAACTGGTGGTGTTGAAGACAGCGCGGCGCCGGGGCATCGCCCGGTCCCTCATGGAAGCCGCCCAACGCGAGGCCTGCAAGGAGAGGCGGACGCTGCTGACCCTCGATACCCGCAAGAACGACGCGGCCGAGCCGCTTTACCGCTCGCTGGGCTATGTCGAGATCGGGGTGGTGCCGCGCTTTTCCCTGAATTCCGGCGGCGGTCTCGATGATGCGATTTTCTTCTACAAGGAACTCGGTCGGGCCGAGACCCGTTGATTTAGCGGCGCCTGGTACCACATAGGGGGAAGAGGCCCATTTGGGCGCCTTCCATCGGAGGTCCCCCCATGACTGCAACCCATCGTGTCGTTCTGGCTCTCGCCGTTAGCGTCCTCTATGGCGCTGTGGCTCTTGCCCCGTCGGCCGCCGTCGAACCATCCCCGCCTGCCAAGAGTGAAACGACCGCCTACAAGGCGGGAGAGCTTGCCGGTGACATGTGGCAGTCGACCAAGGAGGCTGTCCGCAAGGCCTGGGAGGCAACCCGGGACACCGCGCAGCGAATGTGGCACTCTGGCAAGGACACGGCACAAGAAGGCATGGCGAGCGGCAAACAGACCGCCCAGGGCGCCTGGGACGCGACCAAGGAGAGATCCGGCGAAGTGACGCGCGATCTCAAGGAAGGCTGGAGGGACGGCACCAGGTAGCCGTCAGCTGCCGGAGCCCTTGAGTTCGACGGTATTGCCCTCGGGGTCCTGGATATACATGGACGGGCCGTCCCCGTCCGCGCCGTAGCGGCTTTTCACGTCACCCGGTTCGACACCGTGCCGGCGCAGGTAGGCGGCGATGGCCTCACCGTCGAACGGCTCCACGGCCAGGCAGAAATGATCGAGGTTGAGCGCTTCCGTACCGGGAGGCGCGCCGCCCATCTTCCCGAGCTTGCCATCGACGGTAACGAAGTCGATCAGCGTACGCCCGGCCCGCAGTTGCCACAGCCCGAGATCCTCCTGAACCTTTTCGACCGGGCAGGCCAGCACGTCGCGATAGAACGCAACCATCCGGTTCATGTCCCGCACCCGGATGACGATGTGATCGAGCCCGCCAATACGGAACGGAGGCACCATTTAACGCCCCATCATGACATCGGCCTGGATGGCGCCGGCCTGCTTGATGGCCTGCAGGATGGCCATCTGGTCCTGCACACCGACATTGATGCTGTTGAGAATGTTCACCAGCTGCTGGATGGAGCTTCCGGCCGGCAGCGTTACCATCCTCGTCCCCCAAGGCGTGACTTCGACATTCGTGCGCGGTACCACGACCGTAGCCCCGCCTTGCGTGAACGGCCCCGGCTGCGACACCTGCGGCGTCTCGGTGATGCGGACCTGCAGATTGCCGTGCGCGACGGCAACCGTGGACATACGCACGCCCTCACCCATGACGATAGTGCCGCTGCGTTCGTCGAGCACGATCCGTGCCGGCGGTGGCGAGGCATCGGGGCGCACCGGAAAATTCTCGATGTCGGCCACCAGCTCCGCCGCGCGGCCGCTGTAGGAGGCGGGAACCGTCACCTCGATCCCGGTGTTGTCGAGCATGCGCGCGATAGGGGCCCGCATGCCGGCATTGATCGCCTGTGCCACCTGCCGCGCCAGGGAGAAGTCGGGATTGCGCAGCACCACAGTGATGGTGGCCTGCTTGCTGAGGTCAAACGCCGGCATGCGCTCGATCGTGGCGCCGCCGGGGATGCGCGCCGTGCTGACGACGCCACGCTGCACCGACTGCGCCGCCCCGCCGGCACTGAAGCCACCGGCAATCGAAACCGGCCCTTGGGCCACGGCATAGACCTGGCCATCGGTTCCGACGAGCGCCGTCGGCTGCAGGATGCCGCCCTGCAGCGACCCGGCATCACCCAGCACGGCGACGGAAACGTCGATGGTCGTTCCCGGACGGGCAAAGGGTGGCAGCGCGGCAGACACCGAAACGGCCGCCGCCCCGCGGCTGCGGATCACCGGATCGGCCGCGACCCCCTGGCGGTTGAGCATGTCGCGCAGCGTCTGGGCCGTTGCGGGAAAGCCTGGGCTATCGCCCGTACCACCCAGCCCGACGACGAGCCCGTAGCCGGTCAGCGCGTTCTCACGCACGCCCTCGACCGTCGCAATGTCCTTGATGCGCGACTGGGCCAGTGCCGGACCGCCGGTCAGAACAGCCAGAAAGCCGATGACGAGAAGCCGGATCATAGGTGGAAAGGGTAGCGGATTTCACGGAAGCCCGGTAGCGCCCCCAGGCGCTCTCGACTAGGGTTTGTCCGCCGATTCCAATCAGGGTCCGACAATGAACGAGCAAGACGTCCGGGTCATACGCCATGAGCGCCTGAGCAATGGCCACCTCAAGCTGGAGGCCTACGAACTCGAGCATCGACGCTTCGACGGATCCTGGATGGGACAAATCCGTCGGGAAGTGGTGCGCCGCGGCTCCGCCGTCGCGGTCATGCTCTACGATCCGCAGCGGGATGCGGTCGTGCTGATCGAGCAGTTCCGCATCGGTGCCTATCTGGCCAAACGCTCCTCACCCTGGCTCACCGAGATCGTCGCCGGGCTGGTCGAAAAGGGCGAAGATCCGGCCGACGTGGCGCGGCGCGAGACCCGGGAGGAGGCTGGCTGCGAGGTCCTCGATCTCGTAAAGCTCTACGACTACATCGTGACGCCGGGTTGCCTGGACGAGACAGTGACCATCTTTTGCGGCCGGGTGGATTCCAGCAAGGCGGGCGGCCACCATGGCCTTGCCGCTGAGGGCGAGGATATCCGCGTCATGGTCAGATCCTTCGACGAGGCTTGGGCCGAGCTGCACGCCAACGGGCTCGACAACTCGATTGCCGTCATCGGCATGCTGTGGCTGAAGATCAACCGCGACGACCTGCGCCGGCGCTGGATCTAAAGAACCACCCCCTCGCGGGTTGATCGCCCCCCCCTTCCCTCCTAAGCTCCTGGCCATGGACATACGCAAGGATTCAATCGACGCCATCGGCCGCACGCCGCTGATCCGGCTCAAGGCCGCCTCGGAACTCACCGGCTGCGAAATCTACGGCAAGGCCGAGTTCCTCAACCCGGGGGGATCGGTCAAGGACCGCGCCGGCCTGTTCATCATCAAGGATGCCGAGGAGCGCGGGCTGCTCAAGCCGGGCGGCGTTATCGTCGAAGGCACGGCCGGCAATACCGGCATCGGCCTTGCGCTGGTGGCCAATGCCCGGGGCTACCGAACGGTGATCGTCATCCCCAATACCCAGAGCCAGGAAAAGAAGGAAATGCTCCGGCTCTGCGGCGCCGATCTGCGCGAGGTGCCGGCTGTCCCTTATGCCAATCCGAACAACTACGTGAAGGTCTCCGGCCGTCTCGCCGAGGAGATCGCCAAGAAGGAGCCAGCCGGCGCGATCTGGGCCAATCAGTTCGACAACATCGCCAACCGCCGGGCCCATATCGAGACCACCGGGCCGGAGATCTGGCAGCAGACCGACGGCAAGGTCGACGGCTTCGTCTCCGCCGTGGGTACGGGCGGCACGCTGGGCGGTGTGTCGCTCTATCTCAAGCAGAAGAACCCCAAGATTCGGATCGCACTGGCCGATCCGATGGGTGCCGCGCTCTACAGCTACTACAAGACCGGCCAGCTCAAATCCGAGGGCAGCTCGATCACCGAGGGTATCGGCCAGGGCCGTATCACCAAGAACCTCGAAGGCATCGTGGTCGACGACGCGTTTCAGATCCCGGACAGCGAAGCGGTGCCCCTCATCTTCGACCTGCTGAAGAAGGAAGGCCTGTTCCTCGGGGGATCGACCGGCATCAACGTCGCCGGCGCCATTCGTCTGGCCAAACAGATGGGCCCCGGCCACACCATCGTGACCCTGCTCTGCGACGGCGGCCAGCGCTACGCCAGCAAGCTGTTCAATCCGGAATTCCTGCGCTCCAAGAGCCTGCCGGTGCCCGAATGGCTGGAGGGCAAGGGTGCCGTCCCCGTTCCCACCCCGCTGGTACCCGTCTGAGGGCCGTTCTTATGGCAAACGATCCGACCTACGTTCATCCCGAAGCGCTCGTCTCCACGGAGTGGCTCGCGTCGCATCTGGGCGACGCAACAGTCCGGATCGTCGACGCCACCTATCACCTGCCGACCGCCAAGCGGGACCCGCGGGCCGAGTACAATGCCGGCCATATCCCCGGCGCCACGTTCTTCGACGTCGACGGCATCTCCGACCCGAACAACAGCCTGCCGCACATGATCCCGAAGCCAGCGGACTTCGCGGCCGCGGTGTCAGCGCTGGGGATCGGCAACGATCACCATGTGGTCTGTTACGACTCCTACGGCCTGATGAGCGCGGCGCGGGCCTGGTGGATGTTCCGCCTGTATGGCCATGATCGCGTCTCGGTCCTCGACGGCGGGCTGGCGAAGTGGAAACGCGAGGGCCGGCCGGTCGATGACAAGCCCGTCGTTGCGGCCAAGGCCAGTTTTTCGCCGAGGTTTCGACCGCCGCTGGTCCGCAAGAAGCCCGACATGCGGATGAATATCGCCAGCAAGTCGGCGCAGGTTCTGGACGCCCGCTCGGCCGGGCGCTTCCGGGGCGCCGATCCCGAGCCGCGTGCCGGCCTGCGCGGCGGCCACATTCCCGGCAGCTGCAACCTGCCCTACAACCAGCTGGTCAATCCGGCGGACCAGACCGTGCTGCCTGCCGCGGAGTTGCGCACCAAATTCAAGGAAGCCGGCATCGAGCCGGCAAAGCCCGTGATCACCAGCTGCGGCTCAGGCGTCACCGCCTGCGTGCTGGCGCTCGGACTGCACCTGATCGGTGCCGAGAATGTCGCCGTCTATGACGGCTCGTGGTCGGAATGGGGCCTGCCCGGCGATACGCCGGTCGTGACATGAGCGCCCTGCCCGGCCCGCGGCTGAAGTTCGTCGGTCCCGGCACGCTCGAGGTGACCGTCACCTATCTGGAGATGACGGCGCGGCCGAACCTGCCACCGCCGCCAGCCCCCGCCGTGCCCTATCGCATCGACCGGGTGGAGCGGCCTTCCGTGCCGTTCTATCGCTATCTCTACAACACGGTGGGCGAGCCCTGGCTGTGGCACGAGCGCCGAAAGGCCGGCGACGCCGAGCTCGCGGAGATCCTCGGTGACGCCAATCTCTGGCTCTACGTGATGTACGTGGGCGGCGAGCCGGCCGGCTACGCCGAGCTCGATGCGCGGCGCCTGCCGGAGGTCGAGCTCGCCTATTTCGGCATCGTCCCGAAATTCATCGGGCACCGGCTCGGGCCGACGCTGCTGCAAGCCGCCGTCGAGATGGCCTGGCAGGCGCCGACCACGCGCTTCTGGGTGCACACCTGCACGCTGGATCACCCGAAGGCGCTGCCCTGCTACATCAAGGCCGGCTTCGTGCCCTACAAGGACGCCGTGCGCCGGATCCGCGACCCGCGTCCTCTGCCGCTGAACATCTAGGCCGACTGCAGCGCCTTGGCGAAGGCGCGCCAATCCCCTCGCGGTGACTCGCATACCAGCGAGTCATCCTTCATCGAGAGACTCAGCGCAGCCGCATGCCATAGCCGCTCCCAGATCAGCAGGTAGGAAAGTGCAACCCAGCGGCGCCAAATCCGATAGAAGGGCACAAGGATGATCGCGGCCAAGGCACCGATGATCTGTCCGTCTGCTATGAGAGCTTGCACCAAAGGTTGAAGGACGGAGACTTGGTGGGCGACAAAGAGCAGCGCCACCAACCCGATAACACCCGCCACCAAAACTAGGAGTGGCGAAAGCATCAGCAGGACAATGGTCGATCCAGCCGGTTCGGCCGGCCCCGAGTTTACGACTTCGTACAAGAGTGCGCCGAAGTCCGTCTTGAACCGCAGCCCCACTCGACTGCGACGCACTGCGTCGCGGATGGTCCCAAGAAGCTCATCGTCCGATCCTGGCATGCGCGGCGCCTGCCAGTGATGGAAACCCCCGGAATCAATGCCCCAGGATCTGGCTGAGGAACAGCTTGGTCCGGTCGCTCGTCGGGTTGGCGAAGAACTCGGTGGGCGGCGCGCTCTCCACGATCTCGCCCTTGTCCATGAAGATGACGCTGTCGGCCACGGCGCGGGCGAAGCCCATCTCGTGGGTGACGCAGATCATGGTCATGCCTTCGCGGGCGAGCTCGATCATGACGTCGAGCACTTCCTTGACCATCTCGGGATCGAGGGCCGAGGTCGGCTCGTCGAACAGCATGATCTTGGGCTTCATGCACAGGCTGCGGGCGATGGCCACGCGCTGCTGCTGACCGCCGGAAAGCTGGCCGGGATACTTCTTCGCCTGCTCGGGGATGCGCACGCGCCCGAGGAAGTACATCGCCATCTCCTCGGCTTCCTTCTTGGGCATCTTGCGCACCCAGATCGGCGCCAGGGTCAGGTTCTCGAGCACGGTCAGGTGCGGGAACAGGTTGAACTGCTGGAACACCATGCCGACCTCGCGGCGCACGGTGTCGATGTTGCGCAGGTCGCCGGTGAGCTCGGTGCCCTCGACGATGATCTGGCCCTGCTGATGCTCCTCCAACCGGTTGATGCAGCGGATCATCGTCGACTTGCCGGAGCCCGACGGGCCGCAGACCACGATCTTCTGGCCCCTGTCGACGGTCAGGTTGATGTCGCGCAACACGTGGAACTCGCCGTACCACTTGTTGACCTTCCGCAGCTCGATCATCGGGCGTCCGGAAACGGCCTGGGCGGTGGCGGACATCTCTATTCCCCGTTCAGCGTTTGTGGGTACGGCTCAGCTCGACTTCGATCTTCTGGCTGTATTTCGACATGGCGAAGCAGAAGACGAAGTAGATGATCGCGACGAAGGCGTAGGCCTCGGTGCTGAAACCCTGCCATTTGGGCTCGATGGTTGAGGTCTTGGCGGCGTTCAGCAGGTCGTAGATGCCGATGATCAGGACCAGCGAGGTGTCCTTGAACATGCCGATGAAGGTATTGACCATCGGCGGAATGACGATCTTGAGAGCCTGCGGCAGGATGATGAAGCCGGTCTTCTTCCAGTAGCTGAGACCCAGCGCGTCGGCCGCCTCGTACTGGCCCTTGGGAATGGCCTGCAGGCCGCCGCGGATCACCTCGGCAAGATAGGCGCCGGCGAACAGGATGATCGCCACCTGGGCGCGCAGCAGCTTGTCGATGGTCAGGCCTTCCGGCAGGAAGAGCGGCAGCATCACCGAGGCCATGAACAGCAGGCTGATCAGCGGCACGCCGCGGATGAGCTCGATGTAGACCACGCAGATCGCCTTGATCGCCGGCATGTCCGAACGCCGGCCGAGCGCCAGCAGGATGCCCAGCGGGAACGCCAGCGCGATGCCGAAGGTAGCCAGTATCAAGGTGACCGGCAGACCTCCCCAGCGCTCCTGCTCGACATATCGCAAGCCCAGAACCCCGCCCCACATCAGGATGCCGATGGAGAGGAGGCCAACGGCCCAGATGATGCCGAGGCGATAGTTCCACAGCGACCGGACCGTGCTGACGCCGTAGAGCGCCAGGAAGATCACGACCACCAGGGCTGGCCGCCAATGCTCCTGGAAGGGATAGGTGCCGAACAGGATGAAGCGGTGCTTCTCGGTGATCAGGGCCCAGCAGGCGCCAATACCCTTGATCTGCCGGCAAACATCCGTGTTCTGGCCCTCGACGCTCCAGACCGCGTTGAACAGGCCCCACGAGAGCGCGCCGAACAGGAACTTCAGGATGAAATAGGCGAGCACCAGCGTGATGACCGTGCTCCACCAGTTGGGGAACAGGTTGGCACGCACCCACTGGGCGAACGGCGAATTACCGAAGCCCCCGGCCTGCGGCATCGACTTGAGAGTGGCGGCGGCGTCCGACATCTCAGCGTTCCGTCAGCGCGATGCGCCGGTTGTACCAGTTGCCGAACGCGGCGATCGACAGGCTGATGGTCAGATAAACCATCATGATGATGCCGATGCCCTCGATGGCCTGGCCGGTCTGGTTCAGCGACGTGTTGGCGATCGAGACGATATCCGGAAAGCCGATCAGCACGGCCAGCGAGCTGTTCTTGGTGATGTTGAGGTACTGGCTGATCATCGGCGGGATGATGACGCGCAGCGCCTGCGGCAGGACGACCAGGCGCAAGGTCAGGCCGCGCCGGAGGCCCAGCGCCCCGGCGGCCTCGGTCTGTCCGTGACTGACGGCGAGGATGCCGCTGCGTACGATCTCCGCGATGAACGCCGCGGTGTAGGTCACGAGCCCGATGAGAAGAGCGGCGAACTCGGGCGTCATCGTGCCGCCGCCCTGGAAGTTGAAGCCGCGCAGCTCGGGCCAGTCGAGCGTGGTGGGCGCCCCGCCCAGCAGCCAAGTCAGCAGCGGCAGGCCAAGGATCAGCCCCAGCGCCGCGCGCACCACGGGGAACTGCGCCCCGGTCGCCGCCTGGCGCGCCTTGGACCAGCGCGCGATGACAATCGTCGCCACGACACCGATCAGCGCCGCCAGCAGCATCCACTTGTAGGTGGGATCGTCGCCCGGCACCGGAACCATGATGCCGCGGCTGGACACGAACACGCCGGGCACCGGGTTCAGCGCCTGGCGGGCCGGCGGCAAATTCTCGAGGATGACCGCGTAGTACCAGAAGACCAGTTGCAGGGCGAGCGGTAGGTTGCGCATCACCTCGACATAGACATCGCAGATCTTGGCGATCAGCCAGTTCTTGGCCAGCCGGCCGATGCCGATGACCGTACCGAGAATGGTCGCCAGCACGATACCCAGGAACGCCACGAGCAGCGTGTTGAGCACCCCAACCACCAGCGCGCGGAAATACGAATCCGCGGGCGAGTAATCGATCAGGTGTTCGCTGATGGCGAAGCCGGCCTCCCGGTTGAGGAAGCCGAAACCGGAGGCGATCTTGCGCGCCTCCATGTTGGACATGGTGTTGCTGACGAGATACCAGACGAGCAGCGCGACGCCGCCGACGACCAGGACCTGAAAGACGATCGAGCGGACGAACGGGTCGCTGAGCGACAGCTTGACGGCCGGCGGTGCCGGACGGCTGCGCGGGATCGACGCCATGGCGCCCCTTCCCGTTACGCGATTACGGCGACGTCACCAAAGGGAACGGCCGCCACCCAAGGTTCTGAGTGGCGGCCGTCTGTCTCCTTAGCGGACCGGCGGGGCGTACATGATCCCGCCTTTCGACCAGAGCTCGTTCACGCCGCGCTCCAGACCGATCGGCTTGATGTTACGCTCGTAGCTTTCGCCGTAGTTCCCGACCTGCTTGATGATGTTGTAGGACCAGTTGTTCTCCAGACCGAGCTGCTTGCCCATGTCGCCGGTCTTGCCGACCAGGCGCTGAATGCCCGGGTTGGCGTCATTCATCATGCTGTCGATGTTGGTGGACTTGAGGCCCATCTCTTCCGCCTCGACCATCACGTTGAAGGTCCAGCGCACGATGTCGGCCCACTTGTTGTCACCATGGCGCACGGCCGGCCCGAGAGGCTCCTTGGAGATGACCTCCGGCAGGATGACGTGCTGGCTCGCGTTGGCGCCCTGCGCCGAGCGCGTCGAGGCGAGGCCCGACATGTCGGTCGTGTAGGCGTCGCAGCGGCCGGCGAGGTACGCTGCCACCACTTCTTCCATCTTCTCGATGACCACCGGGCGGAACTGCATCCGGTTGGCGCGGAAGTAGTCGGCGAGGTTGAGCTCGGTGGTCGTGCCCGGCTGCACGCAGACCGTGGCGCCGTTGAGCTCGCGCGCGCTCTTCACGTTGAGCGAGGTCTTCACCATGAAGCCCTGGCCGTCGTAGAAGTTGACCGCGACGAAGTCGAGGCCCAGCGAGGTATCGCGCTGGAGCGTCCACGTGGTGTTGCGGGAGAGGATGTCGACCTCGCCCGACTGCAGGGCGGTGAAGCGCTGCTGGGCCGTCAGGCCGGTGTAGCGCACCTTGTTGGCATCGCCGAACACGGCGGCGGCAACACCGCGGCACATGTCGACGTCCAGCCCCTTCCACACGCCCTGGCTGTCGGGCGCGCTGAAGCCGGCGAGGCCGGTGTTCACGCCGCATTGGACAAAGCCCTTGGCCTTGACCGCGTCGAGCGTCGATTGCTGCGCGTTGGCTGTGCCCGCGAAGGCGCCCAGCGCAATGGCGGCCGTAGCCGCGATCCTGCCCAGATGTTTCATGTCGGTTTTCCCCGTTGCCTAGACTGATTTCGAGACGTCGCCTTGGTCCGCCCCTGCAATCACGAAGAAACCTCGCAATTTCAGGGCCAAACGTGTACGTCTTGGCTGAACCGTAGCCCGGAATGCCAAGGCACGCAAGACGTTAGGCCCGACAATGGAGAAGCCCAAGCCCGATACCGTGCTCGTCAATGCCGGCCGCGATCCCGCCGCCAATCACGGTGTCGTCAATCCCCCCGTCTATCACGCCTCGACAATTCTCTTTCCCACCGTCGAGGCGCTGCACGCGGCCCAGAAGCACCGCGATCCGCTGAAGAGCCGCTACGGCCGATACGGAACGCCTACAACATTTGCACTGGAGCAGGCGATTGCCGCTCTGGAAGGCGGCCATCACTCGATCTGCGTCGGCTCCGGCGTCTCGGCCATCGTCGTGGCGCTGATGGCGTACCTCAAGACCGGCGACCACGTGCTGATGGTCGACACGGTCTACGGTCCGTCGCGGCGCTTCTGCGACACGGTGCTGGCGCGCTTTGGCGTGAGCACGACCTACTACGACCCGCTGATCGGCGCCGACATCGCTCGCCTGATCCAGAAGAACACGCGCGTGATCTTCCTGGAATCCCCGGGCTCGCTGACCTTCGAGATGCAGGACGTGCCGGCCATCGCCGCCGTGGCGCGCAAGGCCGGCATCACCACGATCATCGACAACACCTGGGCGACACCGCTGTTCTTCAAGCCGCTCGCCCATGGCGTCGATGTCTCCCTGCATTCGGCAACGAAGTACATCGGCGGTCATTCCGACCTGATGATGGGCATCCTCACCGCCAACGAGGCCGCCTACCCCGCCCTGCGTCGCGCCGCGGACGATCTCGGCCCCGCCTCGGGGCCGGACGACTGCTATCTCGCCCTGCGCGGCCTGCGCACGCTCTCGGTGCGCCTGCAGCGCCACCAGGAAACCGGGCTTACGCTCGCCCGCTGGCTGCAGCAGCGGCCCGAGGTGGCACGCGTGCTGCACCCCGCCCTGCCCGAGGACCCCGGCCACGCGCTGTGGAAGCGCGACTTCAGCGGCGCGTCGGGTCTGTTCTCCATCGAACTGAAGCCGGTGCCCGAGAAGGCCGTCGCCGCCATGCTCGACGATCTCGAGCTCTATGGCATGGGCGCGAGCTGGGGCGGCTTCGAGAGCCTCGCCCTGCCCTCCGAGGTGAGCAAGCTGCGCACCGCGACACGCTGGGTCAATCGCGGTCCGGTCATCCGCATCCACGCCGGCCTTGAAGACCCCAGCGACCTGATCGCCGATCTCGAGGCGGGCTTCACCCGTCTGCGGCAGGCTGCCGGCGCATGAGCGCCAATGCGGAACTGCTGGCCGAAATCGCTTTCGACCGTGACGGGCTGATTGCTGCCATCGCGCAGCAGCACGACACCGGCGAAGTGCTGATGATGGCCTGGATGAACCGCGAGGCGGTCGAGCGCACGCTGGCTTCCGGCGAAGTTCACTACTGGTCGCGCTCACGCATGAAGCTGTGGCGCAAGGGAGAGTCCTCCGGGCAGGTTCAGCGCCTGGTCGAGTTGCGCGTCGATTGCGACGGAGACACGCTCCTCGCGCTCGTCGACCAGAAGGGCGTGGCCTGCCACACCGGACGGCGGAACTGCTTCTTCCGCGCAGCACGCAACGGCCGGCTGGAGACGATCGCCGACATCGTCGTCGACCCGAAGACGCTCTACGGGTCCTAGCCTCCGTGCTTCGGCACAATCAATAGTCCGCGCATGGATACGCTGTCGTTCCTGCTGCCGATCGCCCTTGCCATTGTCGCGGGCGGACTGGTGAAGGGCACCTTTGGGCTCGGCCTGCCACTGGTGGCCATGCCGCTGATGACGATCTTCCTCAGCGTGGCCAACTCGATCTCGCTGCTGGTCGTGCCGATGCTGGCGACCAATCTGGCCCAGGGCTTCATCGGCGGCTGGCCGGCGTTCCTCGCACGCCTGCGGCGCTTCGCGCCGACCCTGATCGCGCTTACGCTTTTTATCGCGATCAGCATCAAGTTGCTGGTCATCATTCCGGAGAAGATCCTCTTCGCCATCATCGGCTGCGCGGTCATCGGCATCGCGCTGCTGGCCCGCTTCAAACCCAAGATCCAGATCGCGCCGCGCCAGGAACCCTGGTTCGGGACCGTAGCCGGCATGATCGGCGGCGTGCTGGGCGGGCTGACCAGCTTCTACGGGCCGCCGCTGATGATCTTCCTCGCCGGACTGCGGCTCAACAAGGACGACTTCGTCGGCGCAATCTCGATCATGTATTTCATGGGCGCGCTCGGTATGGGGATCGGCCTGGCCGGGTTCGGCATCGCCGATTCAACTGTCTTCCTGCAATCCCTTCTTGCCGTCATCCCGGCGATGATCGGCATCAAGCTCGGCCAGATGATCCGCGTGCGTCTCAACGAGCAGCGCTTCGCCAAATGGCTGTTCTGGATGTACATCGCGATCGGCGCCAGTTTCCTCGTGAAGGCCCTGCCGTGAGCGTCGAGGCCGCGCGCCACGTCGCCGACGGGCTGGGCCAGTTGCGGGGCGGCAACCTGGACCGGGCCGAGGCCTACGCGCACGCCGCCCTCGCCCTGGCGCCGGACGATGCCGACGCCCTGCACCTGCTCGGCGTGGTGCTGTGGCATCGCGGCCGGCCGGCGGACGCCGTTCCTCTGCTCGAGCGTGCCATAGCGGGCGCGCCCCGCAATGCCGAGATGCGCAAGAACCTGGGCATTGCGCTCTTCCAGCTCCACCGCATGGACGAAGCGATTGCCCGCTTCCGCGAGACGACCATCCTGCAGCCGACCATGGCGGCGGCGCATTACCACCTCGCCACGGCGCTGCGCGAGAAAGGCGAGCTCGATGCCGCCATCGGCGTCCTGCAGCGCGTCCTCGCCCTTCTCCCGGATCTGCCCGAGGCGGCGAACGACCTGGCCGCAGCGCTGAAGGAACGTGGCCGCCTCCCCGAAGCGATCGCCATGTTCCAGAAGATCGTCGAGAAGCGGCCGCACGACGCGCTGGGCTGGCTAAATCTGGGCCGCTGCCTGCTCGACTACGGCAACGCCCCGGAGGCGCGGCGCGCCTACGAGCAGGCTCTCGTCCTCAATCCCCGGGCCGCAGCCGCGCGCTTCGGCAGGTGCCTCGCCTGCCTGCCGCTGGGCTACGAGAGCGAAGCCGCGATTGCCGAAAGCCGCGCTGCTTACGAGCGGGAGCTGGATGCGTTGTGCGCCTACTACGCGACAGCGCCGGCAGAGGAGCGCGCTATCGCCGCTGATTCCGGCACACACACACTGCCCTTCTATCTTGCCTATCAGGGACAGAACGATCGGGAATTGCAGGCGAAATACGGCGGCCTCATCGCCGACCTGCAGCAATCCCGCTATCCCCAGTGGGCCGCGCGGCCGCCGATGCCACCGCGCGAGCCGGACCGCAGACTGCGCATCGGCGTGGTCTCCGGTTTCTTCCGCATGCATTCGGTGTGGAAACTCTTCGGCGGCTGGGTACGCCATCTCGATCGCAATAAATTCCGTCTCGTCGGCTATTCCACCTCCCAGATGAAAGACGGCGAAACACCGCGCGCCCAGGCCAAGTTTGACGATTTCGTCGGCGAGCCGCTGAGCTTCGAGGCCTTGGCGGCGCGCATTCGCAGCGATGCGCCGCACGTGCTGATCTATCCCGAGCTCGGCATGAACTCTCCGGCTCTGCGTCTTGCCGCCCTGCGGTTGGCACCGGTGCAATGCGTCTCCTGGGGCCACCCGGACACAACCGGACTGCCGACCGTCGACTTCTTCCTGTCGAGTGACCTGATGGAGCCGCCGGAAGCGGAGGATCACTACACCGAGCGGCTGGTGCGGCTGCCGAACACCTCCTTCGACTACGCGCCGCTGGACGTGGTGCCCGTGCCTCCCGACCTTGCCGCCGCCCGCGTGCGGGCCGAGGCGATCAAGTATCTCTGCTGCCAGTCACTCTACAAGTATCGCCCGGCCCACGACGATCTCTTCCCGCGTATTGCTGCGGAAGTCCCGAACTCCCAGTTCCTGTTCATCGAGCACGCGCTCTCGCCGGCGCTGACCGCGCTGACCCGCGAGCGCTTTGCCGCCGCTTTCCGGAGACGCAGGCTGGATCCCGCCCGTCACCTTGTCTTCCTGAAGCCGCTCGACTCTGCACGCTATGCCGGCCTGAACGCGGCCTCGGATGTCTATCTCGACAGCCTCGACTGGTCGGGTGGCAACACGGCCCTCGAAGCGATAGCCGCTGGTCTTCCAGCCGTCACCCTGCCGGGTGCGCTGATGCGCGGGCGGCACTGCTTCGCCTTCCTCAAACGCATGGGCATCGACGAAACGATCGCCCGCGACACTGACGAGTACGTCGCCATCGCCGCCCGGCTGGGAAACGACCCGGCATGGCGGGCCGAGCAGTCCCGCCGGATCGCGGAGCGTCGCGGACTTCTCTACAACGATCCCGCACCCGTCGCTGCTCTGGAGCAATTTCTCCTGACGGCCGTTGAACAGGCTGATGGCTAGCCGTATCGCTCTTGCCTTCTGCGTCTTCGGGCTGACGAGCGCCGCCCTCGCCGACGAGATCAGCGGCATCGCACGGATCATCGACGGCCGGACCATCGCCATCGGCTCGCAGACCCTGCGCCTTGCCGACATCGACACACCCGAGCCCGGACAGCGCTGCGAGCGAGGTGGAGCAGCCTACGATTGCGGTCAGGAGGCCACCTGGGCGCTGGCCGATCGCCTGGGTCGCCACTGGGTGCTCTGCGACGGCGAGGGAAACGACGCCGACGGTGCGATCCGCGTCACCTGCTATCTCGGTGGCCGTCACGGGATCGACGTCAACGGCCACATGGTGCGGCAAGGCTGGGCTCTCGCTCTCCCTGGCAGCCGCTACGCAAAGGCCGAAGCAGCAGCCCGCCAGGAGCGCATAGGGCTTTGGGCGGGCCGTTTCACGTCTCCCGCGGACGCACCCCCTTCGCGCTAGGCGTGGCCCCTTCGGGTTTGGCAAGCGCCCGAACGGACAGGGCGCCATGGCAAAGCTGCGGCGCCGCGCTGCGGAAAAATGATCGGATACAGGCTGGGCCGAATGCGCGAAAACGGTCGTGCTTCGCCCCTCGGTTAAATCTCCGACCCAAGGACACCCCGATGTCGACTGCGACAAAGCTCGCCGCTCTCGAGTACCGTATGGCCTTCGTGGGCGCATCTTTCGCGTCCGTGCACGGCGCAGCCGACCGTGAGCGCGTTGCTGTCGACCTCGTCGGCCTGCGCGGAGAGATCGGGTTCTTCCTCGACCGGCACGGCATGGATGTCTCGGACGAAGTTTGGAGCAGCCTGATCACGACGATGCACGAGCTCGACGGCACGATCGCCGCGCTCGGCCCGGTCGCCGTCGGTCTGGCTTGAAATCCGGAGCGGTGTCCCGATCTACTGAGGCGTGAGCAAAGCCAGCGCCTCCGAACTCGACGAGCAATTCCGCCGTTTCGAGCCCCATCTTCCGCCCCGCCTGCTCAAGGCGGTGCGCTGGCTGCGCCAACCGTCGGCCCTCTGGGTGCGGCTTCCGGCCGCACTGCTTCTGATCGCGGGTGGCTTCATCGGTTTCCTGCCGATCCTGGGATTCTGGATGGTGCCGCTCGGCCTGCTGCTGATCGCGCAGGATGTGCCCTTTCTGCAGCGTCCCCTGGCGCGCGTCCTGCGCTGGGCAGCGGATCGCTGGCTTAAGCCCAAGAAGAAATAAAAAGCGCGGCCGGCGCCACGACGCACCGGCCGCGAGAGTGATGCCGCGTCAGGCCGGGGGCGATCCGGCAGAAATCGACGCGGGATAGACTGGGAACGATGGGCTTATCCCCGCCGTTCCGGCCGTACCTCATAAGCGCGCTGAACACCAAAAAGCGCGCTGAACGGTGATCAGGGAAGCTTCTGCACCTCGGCGATGCGGTCGCCGGTCGCCGGATGCGTCGAGAAGAACCCGCCGCCCCCGCCGCCTTCGCCCTTTGCCAGCCATTCGAGCGTGCCCGCCACGATCGCCTTGCCGTTCTGGCCGGTACGCTTGAGCAGCTCGACGCCATGCGCATCCGCCTCGTGCTCCTCGCGACGCGTGTAGGCGTTGACGATCAGCTGGCCGGCGATCGGCGTCAGCGCGCTCGATCCGGGATAGATCTGGTCGAGGAGGATCATGCCGAGCTGCAACCCGGTCGCCAGCCGCTGGGTGCGCGCGACATGACCGAGATCGGCATGCGCCACCTCGTGGGCCATGACGCCCCGCAGCTGCGTGTCGTTCGCTTTCTCGAGCAAACCGGTCGTGACGTAGAAATCGCCACCGCCGGCATTGGCCGCGTTGATCTGCGGATCGTCCCAGACCGTGATCTTTACTTCACTGGCGGGGATCGGCTTGTCCATCTTCTGAATCAAGGGTGCCATGATGGCCTGCAGGCGCTGCGCCTGGGCGGCGCTGATCTTGACGGTCTTGGGCTCTTCGGCCTGGGCCTGCGGCTGGGGTGAGCGATCGGCGCTACCCGCCTCTTCGAGGGCGCAGGCGCTGAGGATGGCGCCCAGGGACAGGGCGATGATTTTCGCTCTCAGGGTCATCGCGAGCTTAACGGCAAGAGGGCCAGGAGGTTCCCGCCTACCCGCGCTGCGCCCGCTGGCGCATGGACCGGTCATGCCACCCCGCCAAACCGATGACCGCGATAACGGCCCCGGCCAGGGCGAGGAACATATCCGACTGGGTATCGAAGGGGTCTCCCTGCATGCCCATGAAATCGTCCGCGCCCTGCCCGGCTGCAAGGGCTACCCCCCATTCGAGGAGTTCGTAGGCGGCGCTGATCGCCAGGCAGATACAGACCACCAGGAAGCCCAGCAGGGCGTCGCGCCGGAAATGGAAATGCCGGATCAGGATTTCCCGCGCCACGATGGCCGGCACGAAGCCCTGTACGAAATGCCCCAGCTTGTCATAGGGGTTGCGCGAGAGCGCGAACCAGTCCTGCACCCAGTGGCCGACGGGCACGCGCGCGTAGGTGTAAGCGCCGCCGAGCATCAGGATCAGGCCGTGGATCAGAACCAGCCCCATGGCCAGCGAGGAGAGTGGAAGCCATCCACGCATCTGATAGAGCAGCGGCAAGGCGATAATCGCCGGCAGGACCTCCAGCAGCCAGGTGAACCGGTCGTAAGGCGCCCAGCCGGAGAGGATCAGGCCGGCCAGCCAGAAGGCGGTAAGACGCTTGAGATCGCGATCCATCCAGGGACCCTTCGGATTTGGCGAGCCCTGCTGGATTCGAACCAGCGACCTACAGCTTAGAAGGCTGTTGCTCTATCCAACTGAGCTAAGGGCTCGCGACGAGACGGCAAGGGCCGTCATCTCATCCGGTCGTAGCGGAAATTGTCGGCGTAGGCCTTGAGCTTCAGGGTGCCGCTCTGCGGCGGCACGATGGCGTAGGCGATCCCGTGCTTCTGGCAGTAGGCGATGGCCGCCTCCTGTGTGGGGAAGTTCAGGAAAACCTGGGTCTGGGTGTCGCGCGAGCCGGCCCAGCCCATCAGCGGGTCCTGCGTCTTGCGCTCGGTGCCCTCGAATTCCAGCACCCAGTCGTGCGTCTTGGCGCGGCCCGACTGCATGGCGGTCTTCGTCGGCTTGTACAGGCGTGCGGTCATTCTCGGTCAGGCCCCATCAACGCGCGGGTGGTCGGAGCGGCGGGATTCGAACTCGCGACATCCAGCTCCCAAAGCTGGCGCTCTACCAGGCTGAGCTACGCTCCGAAACCCCGCAGCGAATGCCGTCTCATACACGAAACCGGGTGATTCGCCAAGGCTCGGAGCATCCGCGTCATCGCCTAACCCTCTGATTCACCTAATTTCCTTCTGGCGTGGCCGGCGCGACCGCCGGGTTCCATTGGCCGCGGCGCATCCGGGTGATGGCCACCGACTGGAACAGCCCGGCCTTGCGAAAGGGCTCGTTGGCCGAAAAGGCCTCGGCCGCCTCGCGCGTGGGCACGTTGACGATCAGGCAACTGCCGAGACGCGCGACACCGTCATCGGCCAGCAGCGCCCCGCCGAGCACGAGGATGTTCTTGTGCGTCTCCAGATAGGCGAGATGCGTGTCCTTGACCCGGGCGCGGATGGCCGTGGCGTCCGGCCCCGCGATGTCGCGCTGATAGATGATGTAGAGCATGACGTCCCCCCTTTGTGAATCGGCTGGGCGATTCGGCGGTTTCCCGTCAGGATACAGCACATGTCCCGCGATCAGCTTTCCCCCACCGACAAGCTCGAAGCCTATATCCGCGACGTCTCGGTGCGCGAGCCCGAGATCCTCACCCGATTGCGCGCCGAGACGGCGAAGCAGCCGGACGCGGCGATGCAGATCTCGCCCGAGCAGGGCCAGTTCATGGGGCTGCTGGTCGAGACGCTCGGCGCCCGGCGCTGTCTCGAGGTCGGCGTGTTCACCGGCTACTCGTCGCTGGCCGTGGCCCTCGCTTTGCCACAGGACGGCAAGCTCATCGCCTGCGACGTCAGCGAGGAATACACCTCGATCGCCCGGCGCTACTGGACCGAAGCCGGCGTCGCCCACAAGATCGATCTGCGCATTGCCCCCGCCGTCGAGACGCTCGACCGCCTGCTCGAAGGCGGCCAGGCCGGCACGTTCGACTTCGCCTTCATCGACGCCGACAAGCCGAACTACGACAATTACTACGAGCGCGCCCTCACGCTGCTGCGGCCGGGCGGCGTCGTGGCCATCGACAACGTCCTGTGGGGCGGCTCGGTGATCAAGAAGGAGAAGGACAAGGACGCCAACACGCTGGCCATCCGCGCCCTCAACCAGAAGATAAAGACCGATAATCGCGTGACAATTTCCCTGCTGACCATCGGCGACGGCCTGACCGTGGCGCGCAAGCGGCCTTAACCTTTCGGCAAGGAACCGTTAAGGGTTCTGCAAGCGGGTCGGCCTGAGAATCATCCGGACGATAGAGATTTCGGGCCGGCCAAGCGGCTCGGCGGACATAAAGACCCGCTGACCGACCCCAGGAAGCAGACGTCTGTGACGGGTAACTCGAGAAAGGAGTTCGCCATGTCCAGGATAGCTTGGGTCACCGCCGCGATTGTTGGTGCGGCACTGATTGGTTCGCCGGCTTCGGCCCAGTCGCCGCAGTCCTGCGCCAAGCGCGCCGACATCATCAAGCACCTTTCCGGTCAGTTCCAGGAAGCCCCGGTCGCCATCGGCCTGTCGGATAACGGCTCGCTGCTGGAGATCCTCGCCACCACCGACGGCAAGACCTGGACGCTGCTCTTCTCGATGCCGACCGGCGTGTCGTGCCTGATGGCCACCGGCCAGGACTGGCAGGCCCTGCCCCGCATCGCCCAGTTCGGCCCCCCCGCTTAAGATTGGCGGCTTGAAGTTCCCGCAGCTTTAGCCGCGGAACATCGAGTGGATGACCCTGTCGCCGGCCTTGAGGCCCAGGCGTTCGGCCGTGCCGCCGTTGAGTTCCAGCACCGCGCGCACCGGCCCTGACGAATAGATGCTGGTTTCCGAGAACGGCACCGTGCGCTGCGCGATGTTGGCGATGCGCCCGTCGCGGGTGATGAACAGCATGTCGAGCGGCAGCCGCGTGTTGCGCATCCACATGGCCACCGGCTGATCGATCTTGAAATCGAAGAGCATGCCGGCGTCGGCCGCCAGCGAGGTGCGGTACATCAGGCCGAGCGTGCGGCGCTCGTCGGTATCGGCCAGCTCGATGGTGAACTTGTGACGCTGGCCACTGCTTTCGATGGTCAGCTCGCCCGTCGGAAAGGTGATGCGCTGCTGGACGTTGAGCGGCTGGGCAATGCCCGCCGAGACCAGCGCCAGGACGGCGAGGCAGGCGAAAATCAGGCGGCGCGAGACGGCAGTCATAGTCCCTCCCTAACCGATTGCCCGCGCATGGGCAACCCGGGACGATAACTGGCGAGGCGGGCCGGCTATTCCCGGCCCGGCGCTCTTAGAGACCGGCTTTGGCCACGTCCTGGACGAATTTGGTCTGGACGAAATCGTCGGCCGGCAGGCGGCGGATCAGCTTGTTCTCCAGCATCAGCCGGCTGAAAGCGCCGACGCGCTTCACCCAGGTTTCGTCCATCTTCCATTCGGTGGTGATGTTTTTGATTGCCACCTTGAACACCTCCGGCTTGAGGCCGAAGGTCTTGCTGCCGTCCTGCTCCCAGGCGTCGAGGTTGGCCTTCAGGTATTCGGTGGCGCGCGCGTGGGTGAGCACGAAGTCATGGACCATCTTCGGGTCCTTCTTCACCGTGTCGGCGTTGGCCATCATGGCCGTGACCAGATCGCCGATCTCGGTGCCATAGGGGTGCTCGACAAGTTGCCCTACGCCTTCGAGCACGCTGAGGCTCGAGCCCGGCTCGGTGCCGACATAGGCGTCGAGATCGCCGCGCGCCAGGGCGGCGTGCATCTCGCCAAGGCCGAGGCGCACGACCTGGATATCGGCGGGCTTCATGCCCTCCTGCTTCAACCGCTCGAGCACGACGAGGTCCTGGGTCGAGCCGGGCTGGATGCCGACCTTCCTGCCCTTGAGGTCGGTGAACTTCTTGATGGGGCTGCCGGCCTTGGCGACCACCGCCATCGAAGCGCCGGTGAGATTGGAGACCAGCACCACCGGCTCGCCGTTCGCATTGCCGAGAATGCCGGCGACGATGCCGCCGAGCGCGAAATCGGCCGAGCCCGTGGCCACCGCGTCCTTCGCCGCGGCGGGTGACGGCACCCAGACCAGATCGAACTTGTAGCCGGGAGGCGCCAGCCGCTCGTAGTGCAGCGGATGGGCGTTGCCCACCACCTTGAGGATCGCGACCTTGATGGTCTTGGGCGATTGCGCCAAAGCCGGCGCCCCCAGGATGGTCAGCGCGGTTCCCGCGGTCAGACCCTTAAGCAGCGTGCGGCGATTGAATGACATGAATCCCCCTTCCGGCTTCACCGCTGGAACTACAAGTTCCATGCCGGGGCGGAGGACTCTTCACGATGAGAAAGAACAACGCGGGCTAAGTGATATAGTAAATAGACACATTGTACATACAAAGTCTCGTATTGCACATAAATAATTTAATATTATCAATAACTTGATTTTCACTATCCAACCTGCCTCTCTTTCGCCACAAACGACTTTTCGTCTTGATCCGTCGGTCGGCCGGCACCCGCGGCCGATGGCAGCCGCCCATTTTCTGGGCAGGCCGCGTCTTCTTCAGGCAAGCGCGGCGACCGCCACCTCTTTGATGCGCTCGCGGACTGGCCCGGGATTCGGCGGGTCGGCCAGCGTGGTGAACCAGCGCTCGGGCAGCGGACCGTCGCTGCGCCGGTTCCACGACAGGGCCCGAAGCCCCTCCTCAGCGGCGGCGGGCAAGGTCTCGGGAATGGCGAAATCGTTGAGCGTCGCCCAGACGCCGGACCAGGCGCGCGCCACGGACCACGGGTTGTAGCCCCCGCCCCCGGTGACCAGCAGGCGCGGCGCGAGCCCCTTTAGCGCGGCAACTGTCGCCCACAGCGCGCGGTTGGAAAGCTGCCCACCGCTCAGCGGATCGTCTGATAGCGCATCGGCACCGCATTGCAGAAACACCGCCTGCGGCTTGAACGCGCGGCCGAGCGGCAGCACCGCCTCATCGACCAGATAGGCAAGCTCCGTGTCGTTGAGACCGGCCGGCACCGGCAGGTTGCGCGCCGAGCCCCCGCCCCGGTCCTCCACCCTGCCGGTGCGCGGCCAAAGATCCTCCTGATGTATCGACACGGTCAGCACGCGCGCCTCGCCGGCGAAGGCGGCTTCGACCCCATCGCCGTGATGCGCATCGACATCGACGTAGAGCACCCGCGTCAGCCCCTGGTCGAGCATCGCCAGGATGGCAAGCACGGGATCGTTGAAGTAGCAGAAGCCGCTGGCGCGATCGCGGCGGCCGTGATGCGTGCCGCCGGCCGGCGAATAGATCGTGCCCCCGTCGCGCAGCAGCTCGGCCGCCCTGAGCGACGCGCCGCAGGCCGTGGCCGGGCGGCGGAAGACCTCGCCGAACACCGGATTGCCGTTGCGGCCGATGTTGTAGCGCAGCGCCGTCGCCTCATCGACCGCCTGCTCGGCCTCGGCGCGAATCACCGCCTCGATGTAGCCGCGGTCGTGGAAGCGCTGGAGCTGCTCAATGCTGGCGGTCGGGCTGTCGATGTAGACGTCATCGGGCAGCCAGCCCAGCGCCCGGCAGAGATCGATCGCCGCCGAGACGCGTGGAATGGCCAGCGGGTGCTTCCCGCCGTAGCGCGAGCGGCGATAGATCTCGCTGCCGATGAACAAGGGGCGTGCCAGCATCGCCGATACGATGTCAGGCGAGCGGCCTGACCTCAACCTCTGCCAGCCCGCTTCAAGGTACCTTGCCCTGAGTGGTCAATCCGGTAGATTTAACCTTCGTTAAGCGGCCATCCAGGGGCGCCCTCCCAGGCTGTCGGCATGTCGCAGACCAGTATCGAAGTCTACGCCTTCGACGGCGCGCGCTGGACCATCCAGCAGACCTTCAGCGGCAGCCAGCGGCAGGCGGCGCTCGACTTCGCCAAGGAGATCTACGCCCAGGACCACATCAAGGGCGTGCGCGTCGTCCAGGAAACCTACGACGATTCCGATGGCGGCTCGAACCAGAAGACGCTTCTGACCCGCACCAAGTCGGACGACGTCCCCAAGAGCCTGAACAAGGAAATCAAACAGCCCGCGGCGGCGGCGCCCAAGCCGCAGGCCGAGCCGCCCAGACCGGCTGCGGTCGCTTCGAAAATCGTGCCCGACGCCCCGGTGCCCGGCGCCGCAAGGCTGGCACGGGCGACCGCGCCAAAACCAGCCAGCGCGCCGGCGCCCGCCGCCGAACCGGCGATCCTGGAGTACCTGACGCCCGGCCGCGTGATCGGCGCCGTGGCTGGCAGCGCCCTGCTCGCGGCGGGTGGCAGCTTCCTGATGATGCAGATGCCGCACGACGCGCCGCTGCTGCTGACCCTGCGCACGGCGCTCGGTGCGAACTACCTTATCCCGCTGGCCATCGCGCTGTTCGGCGTCGGCCTTGTCGTTTCGGGCGTGGCGCTGCTGCTCAGCTCCTCGCCCCACCCCGCCATGGCCGCGGCACCCGCACCTGTCGAAGTCCCTCCGAGCGACGATCCGCTGCAAGCCGAGCCGGCGCCGCAACAGGTCAGCAGCCGCTTCCCGGTGATCGCCCTGGAAGATGATGAGGAGGCGCTCCCGGCGACCACGGAGATCGACGGCGAGGCGACGCACGTCATTGGCTTCTTCCACAATTGCCTCGCCGCCCTGCCCCACGACGGGGTCTATATGACGGAGGGACGCCTCGACGCCTTCAACTGGTTCGGCTGTCATCTCTTCTTCGCCGGACTGGCGGAAGAAGAGTCCCGTCGACGCAATTGGGACCGCTTCACGCGCCAGCGTGTCATCGCCGCCGGCATGAAGGCCGCCCTCGCCGACCCGCGCAACGCGGCGCGCTTCGCCGCGCGCTACGACGATTACCTGACCGAGCCTCGGGCGCTCGCCATGTTCAACCGCGGTCTCGACGCCAGCAGCCAATGGTATTCCGGCCAGCCGACAGCCCGGGACGGGCTGCGACTGGCGCTCGAGGAATGGAACAAGCGCGGCAACGATATGCTTGCCGGCGATCATGTCTGCGTCATGTTCACCGACATCGTCGGCTCGACCGAGTATGCGCAGACCCACGGCGACGCCAGGCATTTCGAGGTCGTGCAGGCGCATAACCGCGTCGTGCGCACGGCGCTGGAGGAATATTCCGGCCGCGAGATCAAGCACACCGGCGACGGCATCATGGCGGCTTTCGACGACGGCGACCTCGCCGCACGCGCCGCGCTGCAGATCCAGCGCGAGATCGCCGCACATCGCGAGGTCAATCCGCAGATCGGCATGTTCCTGCGCATCGGCTTGGCTGCGGGCGAACCCATCCGCGAAGGCAGCGACCTGTTCGGCTCGACCGTGCAGCTGGCCTCGCGGGCCTGCGGCTTCGCGCAACCCGGGCAGGTCGTGGCCAGCGATTCCGTACGCACGGTGACCCAGGCCGTGACGGTGAAGTTCAGCGATCTGGGCGAGCAGCCGCTCAAGGGCTTCAAGCAGCCGGTGCGCGTGCACGCCGTCGCCGAGATCTGAAGACGACCCTGCCAACCGCGCACTTGCCCACGCTTCGAGACACTCGCTTCGCTCGTTCCTCAGGGTGAGGCGCTCTTATTCCTGAAAACCAAACCTCATCCTGAGGAGGCTGGCCCGCAGGGCGGGCCGTCTCGAAGGATGACCACGCTGCGCTTGCCAAGCGCGCGACTTCCCGGCATACAGGCTGGACCAATCACCTGGGGGTGCTGCCGGCTGTCCGGCGGCTGAGAACATACCCCGCTAACCTGATCCGGGTAATGCCGGCGTAGGGATGCGTGACGACCAAGCCCGATCCGTATTCGCCTGATTGGCGCCCGAGCGTTCCGCCGGCCGTTGGCGTGCACGCTGCACGCCTCGACTACGGCGAGGCGCCGCTGTTCGACGATCTGGATTTCACGCTGGCCGCCGGCCAGTGGACCTGCGTGCTCGGCCCCAGCGGTGTCGGCAAGACCACGCTGCTGCGCCTGATCGCCGGGCTTGAGGCGGGGGCCGCCGGCACGCGCATCACGACCAGCGACGGACGACCGCTTCACGGCCGCGTCGCCTGGATGGGCCAGCAGGATCTGCTGCTGCCCTGGCTCTCGGCCGTCGATAACGCGCTGCTCGGCACGACGCTGCGCGGCGAGCCCGATCCCGACCGCGAAAAGCGGGGAGCGGCGATCGAGCTGCTGATGCGTGTCGGCCTCGCCGGCCGGCTGGGCGCGCGGCCCGCGGCGCTGTCCGGCGGGCAACGCCAGCGCGTGGCGCTGGTGCGCACGCTGATGGAGAACCGCCCGGTCATCCTGATGGACGAGCCTTTTTCCTCCCTCGACAGCGTCACGCGCTGGAAGCTTCAGGAGCTCGCCGCCGAGCTGCTGGCAGGCCGCACGGTGCTGCTCGTCACCCACGACCCGCGCGAGGCGCTGCGCCTCGGCCACCGGGTACACGTCATGGCGGGCCGGCCAGCGCGCCTCGACCAGCCGCTGGTCCTCGATCGACGCACACCGCGCCGCCTCGATGATCCGGGCTTGCTGACACTGGAGGGCGAGCTGATCCGGCGCCTGGCCGACGCCGCGGAGGCCGCATGAAGTCGCTGCTGCGCGCCCTGCTGGTGTTCGCGGGACTGTGCCTGCTCTGGCAGGCCTTCGTGGCCGTTACCGGCATCGCGCCCTATCTCCTGCCGCCGCCGACACGGGTCTTCGCGACGCTGATCGGGCGCGCCGACTTCCTGCTGCCGCACGCCCTGCTCACCCTCGCCGAGATCATGCTCGGCATGATCTGTGGCGTGCTGCTCGGCTGTCTCAGCGCCCTCGTTCTCGCCAGCTTCCCGCCGGCGCGGCGCTGGCTGCTACCGGTCGTCGTGGTGAGCCAGGCGATTCCGGTTTTCGCCCTCGCGCCGCTGCTCGTGCTCTGGTTCGGCTATGGCATGGCCTCCAAGGTCGCGGCGGCAACGATCATCATCTATTTCCCTGTCACCTCGGCGTTCTACGACGGGCTGCGTCACACCGAGCGCGGCTGGCTCGATCTCGCCCGGGTCATGGGCGCCACTCGCCGGCGCGAACTTCTGCTGCTGCGCGTTCCCGCTGCCCTGCCCGGCTTCGCTTCGGGCGTGCGCGTGGCCGCTGCCGTCGCGCCCATCGGCGCCATCATCGGCGAATGGGTCGGCGCCAGCGCCGGCCTCGGCTACGTCATGCTGCAGGCCAACGCGCGGATGCAGATCGACGTGATGTTCGCCGCCCTGCTCGTGCTCGGTGTCATGGCGGTCGCGCTCTACTACGCGCTCGACGCCGCCCTTCGCCACTTTATCCCCTGGCTCCCCGAGAGCCTGACCGCCTCCAGCAAGGAGTAAACCGATGATCGCCCGTATTGCCCTGATCCTCACCGCGCTGCTTCTGGCGTCGCCGGCGCAGGCGCAGGCGCAGGCGCAGCAGAAGCTCACGCTGCTGCTCGACTGGTTCATCAATCCAGATCACGGGCCGCTTTTCGTGGCGCAGGAGCGCGGCTATTTCCGCGACGCCGGCCTGAACGTCGAGATGATCGCCCCGGCCGATCCCAACGACCCGCCCAAGCTGGTCGCCGCCGGCCGCGCCGATCTCGCCATCTCCTACCAGCCGCAACTGACCATCCAGGCGGCCGAAGGCCTGCCGCTGATCCGCGTGGCGACGCTCGTGGCGACACCGCTCAACTCGCTGGTCACGCTGCGCGACGGACCGATCAAGAGCATCGCCGACCTCAAGGGCAAGAAGATCGGCTTCTCGGTCGGCGGCTTCGAGGATGCGCTGCTCAAGGCGATGCTGGAGAAGCACGGGCTGAAGCTCGGCGACGTGACGCTGATCAACATCAACTTCGCGCTGTCGCCTGCCCTGCTCGCCGGCCGGGTCGATGCGGTGATCGGCGCCTTCCGCAATTTCGAGCTCAACCAGCTCGACATCGAGGGCAAGCCGGGGCGCGCCTTCTATGTCGAGGAGGAAGGCGTGCCGGCCTATGACGAGCTGATCGTGGTCGCCAACAAGGCCCGCGCCAACGATCCCAATTTCCGCCGTTTCGTCGACGCGGTGGAGCGCGGCACGACCTGGATGATCAATCATCCGCAGGAGGGTTTCCAGCTCTTCATCAAGGGCCGCAAGGACCTCGACAACGAGCTCAACCGCCGCGCCTGGGCCGCGACCCTGCCGCGCTTCGCCCACAGCCCGGCGGCGCTCGATCGCGCGCGCTACGAGCGCTTCGCCGAGTTCCTCAAGACGCAAGGCCTGATCAAGCAGGCGCCGGCGGTGGAGAGCTACGCGATGGAGCTGCGCTAGACACCAGCGCGCCTGCGATTCGCGGGGGTTCCTTAAGGGAACAGGTGATCGGCCAGATGGCGGCCCGCGGCAGCCAGGGCCGCGCGCCCCGCCGCCAGATCCCGGTTCATTTGCAGAAACCCGTGCACGACGCCGGGAAAGACGTCGAGCCGGTAGCGTATTCCGGCTGCGGCCAGACGCCCGGCAAATTCCAGCGTATCGTCGAGCAATGGATCGAGCGCCGCGGCATTGAGATAGAGCGGCGGCAGGTTGCGCAGCTCGGCGCGGCCGGGCGTGGCCGGGCTGACCGTCTCGAAACCCTGTCCGCCGAGATAATTGCCCCAGTACCAGCGCATGCGCACGGTGGTCAGGCCATACGCGCCGCCGCCATTGCGGCCGTGGCTCGCCGTATCGAATCGCGGCGTGTAGCAACCGTAAAAAAGTACAGCCGTGCGCACTGCTGAAGATGCCGGGCGTCGCAGCAGAGCCGCCATCGCAAGATTGGCTCCGGCGGAATCTCCGCCGAGCGCGATACGCGCGGGATCGACGCTTTCGCCCGCGCCCCCGGCGAGCAGCCACTCCAGTGCTGCCAGCGCATCGTCGGCACCGGCCGGATACGGATGTTCGGGCGCCAGCCGATAGTCGAGGCCCACCACGACTGCGCCGCTCTCGCGCGCCAGGACGCGCATGATCCGGTCATGGGTCTCGATACTGCCGAAGGTCCAGCCACCGCCATGGAGATAGAGCACCACCGGCCGCACCGGCACCGTATCCGGGCGATAGAGCCGCACCGCCAGCGGGCCGGCAGGCCCGGCGATCGTGCGGTCGATGATCTCGGCGACCGGTGGTTTGGGCTCGCTCCATGCGGCGTGACCGGTCGTGAACACACGCCGCGCCTCGACAATCGGTAGCGCCGCGAAATCGACCGGCGCCGGCGTTGCCGCCAGAATGGCGGCCATCTCGGGATCGACGAATGCTGTGGGTACCGCCACATTCATGAAAGCCAGGCTCCGCGTCGCTTTGCTTGGAAGGATCAGGTCGCTGGCGCCGCAGCCGGCTCGACTTCAGCTTCGGCAGCCTGGCGGGTCTCGATCTGGCGTTGCCACATCTGGGCATAGAGCCCGCCCAGGGTCAGCAACTCACCATGCCGCCCGCGCTCGACGATGCGCCCTCTGTCGAGCACCAGGATCTGGTCGGCATCGACGATGGTCGAGAGGCGATGGGCGATCACCAGAGTCGTGACATTGCGGGACAGGGTACGCAGGGATTCCTGGATGCTCTTCTCCGTCTGCGTATCGAGAGCCGAGGTCGCCTCATCGAAAAGCAGGAGGTGGGGCTGCTTGAGGATCGTGCGGGCGATGGCCACGCGCTGACGCTCGCCGCCGGACAGTTTGAGCCCGCGCTCGCCGACGCGGGTCTGATAGCCGTCAGGCAGGCGCATGATGAAATCGTGGATGCGCGCCGCGCGGGCGGCAGCCTCGACATCCGACGGCGGCGCCTCGGGCCTGCCGTAGGCGATGTTGTAGTAGATCGTGTCGTTGAACAGCACCGTGTCCTGCGGGACGATGCCGATGGCGGCACGCAGGCTCGATTGCGTGACGCGGCGGATGTCCTGGCCGTCGATGCGGATCGAGCCCTGGGCCACGTCGTAGAAGCGGAACAGCAGGCGCGAGATGGTCGACTTGCCCGCCCCGCTGGGCCCGACGATGGCGAAAGTCTGCCCGGCCGGCACGGTGAATGAGACGTCGCGCAGGATGGTGCGGCGCACGTCGTAGTCGAAGCTGACCGCGTCGAACTCCAGCCGCCCACCGGTCACGACCAGGGGTTTGGCGTCGGGATCGTCCTCGATTTCGGCGTCGACCTGCAGCAGCTTGAACATGGCGCGCATGTCGATCAGTGACTGCCGCAGGTTCCGGTAGACCATGCCGAGAAAGTTGAGCGGCAGGTAGAGCTGGATCAGGTAGGCGTTGACCAGCACGAAATCACCGACCGTCATGCGCCCGCCGGCCACGCCGAACCCGGCCATCAGCATCACCGAGGTCAGGCCCGCGGCGATGATCGTCCCCTGCCCCCAGTTGAGAAAGGACAGGGTGTTGCCGCTGATCACGGCGGCCCTCTCGTAGCGCTCGAGCGACTTGTCGAAGCGACGGGCCTCGTGCTCCTCGTTGCTGAAGTACTTGACGGTCTCGTAGTTGAGCAGGCTGTCGACCGCCTTGGTGTTGGCCTCGGTCTCGGCATCCACCATGTGCTGGCGGTATTTGATGCGCCATTGCGTCACCGCAAAAGTGAAGACGACGTAGAGCGCGATCGTGCCGAACGTCACCATCGCAAACCAGGCGTCGTAGAGATTCCACAGGATGGCGCAGACCAGCGCCATCTCGATCAGCGTCGGCACGATCTGGAACAGCAGATAATGCAGCAGGTTCTCGATGCCGAGCGTGCCGCGCTCGATGGCCCGCGACAGGCCGCCGGTCTGGCGGTCGAGATGAAAGCGCAGGGACAGCCGATGCAGGTGACGGAAGGTCTCCAGCCCGACCTGATGCATGGCGTGCTGCGCGACTTTGGTGAACATGATCTCGCGCAGTTCCTGCAGCGCCGCCTGCGCCATGCGCGCCACGCCATAAGCGACAACCGCGAAAACCGGCACGGCAACAAGCCCGGCCGGCGTCGACAGCGCATCGACCGCCTGCTTGTAGAACAACGGCACGTAGACGGTGGTCAGCTTGGCCACGAGGACGAAGACGCAGGCGATGACCACCCGCACCTTGAGGTCAACGCGGTCGGCGGGCCAGAGATAAGGCAGAAGCCGGCGGACGATCCGCCAGTCGATCGTCTCGTCCTTGCTACCGGCGCCGGCGGCGCCCAAACTTTTGTGCTTCATGAGTTTAGAAACAGCAGCTTATACCGCTTTGGCGACGGGATTGCGGTCTATTTTTTGAAGCATACCAGTGACTTGCCAGCCGATGCGGGGCGCTCTACCCTCCTGGCCAATAGAGCCATCTCAAGGGAGGTCCCCCCATGCTGACACGCCGTGAAGCCCTTCTCTCGACCGCCGGTGCGGTCGCGTTTGCCACGCTCGGCCCGGTCGAGCGCGCGCTGGCGCAGACTGTCGATTCAATGAGGTTCTTCATCCCCGCGGCGCCCGGCGGCGGCTGGGACCAGACCGGCCGCACCATGGAGCAGGTGCTGAAGACCACCAACATGGTCAAGAACATCCAGATCGAGAATGTCGGCGGTGCCGGCGGCACGGTCGGCCTGCCCCGCTTCATCGGCATGCGCGGCCAGCAGAACACGCTGATGATCGGCGGCATGGTGATGGTCGGCGCGATCATCGCCAACAAGAGTCCGGTCAACCTCACCCAGGTGACCCCGATCGCCCGCCTGACCGGCGAGTTCGAGGCGATCGTCGTGCCGGCGCAGTCGCCGCACAAGACCATGCAGGATCTCGTCGGCGCCCTGAAGGCCGACCCCGGCAAGGTGTCGTGGGCCGGCGGCTCGGCCGGCGGCACCGACCACATCCTGGTCGGCCTGATCGCCCAGGCCGTCGGCGTCGATCCGCGCAAGACCAGCTACGTCGCCTACGCCGGCGGCGGTCCGGCCAATGCCGCGATCATCGGCAACCAGGTCACGGCCGGCGTCAGCGGCTGGGGCGAATTCGCCGAGCAGGTGAAGGCCGGCCGCATGCGCGTGCTCGCCGTCTCCTCCGACAAGCGCATCGACGGGATTGCCGCGCCGACGCTCAAGGAAGCCGGCGTGAATGTCGAGCTGTTCAACTGGCGCGGCGTCTTCGCCCCTCCGGGCATCAGCACGGCGCATCGCGACCAGCTCGTCGGCCTGATCGACCGGATGTACAAGAGCCCGGCGTGGCAGGAAGAGATGAAGAAGCGCGACTGGACCGGCATCTATCTCGCCGGCGATGCCTACGGCGCCTACATCAAGGAAGAGAGTGCCCGTATCGAGGCCATCCTCAAGAGCGTCGGCCTCGCTTAAGGCTGACGTCAGGCTGTCATATGAACCCCCGCGTTAAGGGCCCGGCGCTCGTTGGCGCGGGGGTCGTTCTTTTCGGCCTCGTCGTCCTGCATCAGACGACGCAGATTCCGGTCTCGCCGCTCTATTCCAAGGTCGGCCCGACCGTCTTCCCGTACATGGTGGCCATCGCCCTGCTGGCGCTCGGCGTCGCCCTGATCGCCCAGGCCTGGCGCGGCGATTGGGGCGAAACCGACGCCGACAGCGACGACACGCCCACGGACTGGCGCTCGCTCGGCTGGCTGGGCCTCGGTCTGGTCCTCAATGCCGCGCTGATCGATGTTCTCGGCTTCGTCATCGCCTCGACCCTCCTCTTCGTCTGCACGGCGCGCGCCTTCGGCAGCACGCGCTGGCCGCGCGACCTCGCGATCGCCTTCGCCCTGGCGCTCGCCGCCTATCTCGGCTTCGCCAGGCTGCTCGGCATCTCGATCGGTGCCGGCGTGCTCGAGGGAATCCTGTAGATGGAGACCTTCGCCGCCCTGATGCAGGGCTTCGCCGTCGCCATCACGCCGGTCAACCTGCTCTGGGCGCTGGCCGGCTGCACGCTCGGCACGGCCGTGGGCGTGCTGCCCGGGCTGGGGCCGGCGCTGACCATCGCCCTGCTGCTGCCCATCACCTTCAAGGTCGACGCGACCGCCGCCTTCATCCTGTTCGCCGGCATCTACTACGGCGCCATGTATGGCGGCTCGACCACCTCGATCCTGCTCAACACGCCCGGCGAGAGCGCCACCATCGTCACCGCGCTCGAAGGCAACCGCATGGCCCGCAAGGGCCGCGCCGCCGCGGCGCTGTCCACCGCCGCCATCGGCTCCTTCGTCGCCGGCACCATCGCCACGATCGGCCTGACCTTCCTCGCCCCGGTGGTGGTGGAGTTCGCGCTCAAATTCGGGCCAGCCGAGTATTTCTCGCTGATGGTGCTGGCCTTCGTCACCGTCTCGGCCGTGCTCGGCTCCTCGGCTCTGCGCGGCCTCACCTGCCTGTTCTTCGGCATCTGGCTTGGCCTGATCGGCATCGACCTGCAGACCGGCCAGCCGCGCTTCACCTTCGGCCTGGTCGAGCTGCTCGACGGCATCAATGTCATCATCGTCGCCGTCGGCCTGTTTGCCGTAGGCGAGACGCTCTATCTCGCGGCGCGACACCGCCACGGCAAGGACGAGGTCATCCCGATGTCCGGCTCGCTGTGGATGACGGCCGAGGACTGGGCGCGCTCGTGGAAGGCCTGGCTGCGCGGCACCTTCCTCGGCTTTCCCATCGGCGCCATGCCGGCCGGCGGCGCCGAGGTGCCGACCTTCCTCTCCTATTACATCGAGAAGAAACTGTCGAAGAAGCCGGAAGAGTTCGGCAACGGCGCCATCGAAGGTGTCGCGGGTCCCGAGGCGGCCAACAACGCCTCGGCCGCCGGCGTGCTGGTGCCGATGCTCACCCTGGGCCTGCCGACCTCGGCCACCGCGGCAATCATGCTCTCGGCCTTCCAGAGCTATGGCATCAACCCGGGCCCGCTGCTGCTGCAGAACCAGCCGCAGCTCGTCTGGGGCCTGATCGCCAGCCTCTATATCGGCAACCTGATGCTGATCGTGCTCAACCTGCCGCTGGTCGGCCTGTGGGTGAAGATCCTGCAGATCCCCGCCCCGCTGCTCTACGGCGGCATCCTGGTCTTCGCCACCATCGGCACCTACGGCATCAGCCAGTCGTGGATCGACCTGCTGCTGCTCTACGCCATCGGCGGCGTCGGCTACCTGATGCGGCGCTACGATTTCCCCGCCGCACCGGTGATCATCGGCATGATCCTCGGGCCGCTTGCCGAGCAGGAATTCCGCCGCGCCATGACCATCAGCCAGGGCGATCCCTCCGTCTTCCTGACCAAACCGCTCTCGGCGATCCTGCTGGCGCTGGCGCTCGCGGCCCTGCTGGGCCCTCATCTCTACCGCGCGCTCAAGCGTTAGGCTGCGGGCGACGCGGGCTCCTTCAACGCCGCCGCCCGCGTCTTGCTGAGCGCCGCGGCCACGTCGGCCAGACGAAAGGGTTTCGACAGGACAGGCAGGCCGAACTGCGAACCCCGGCGCAGCGCATCGCTGTAGCCAGTCATCAGGACGATCGGCATGCCCGGTCGGCGCTCCTGGATGCGTGGCGCCAGGTCGAGCCCTGACATGCCGCCCTCCATCACGATGTCGGAGAGGACGATGTCGAATTCGGCGTTCGGGCGGTCCAGCAGATGCAGCGCTTCCGGCCCGCTATTCGCCCGCGTCACCGCATAGCCGATGGAGCTGAGCATCGCCTCGGTCACCTGTCCGACCTCGGGATTATCCTCGACCAGGAGCACACGGCCCTGCTCGCTCGCCAGCGGTGCTTCGTCCCGGCGGGCCACCGGCACCACCGGTTCACGCGCCCGCGGCAGATAGAGCGTGAAGGTCGAACCCCGACCCAGCTCGGTCGTCACCGTGACCGCCCCGCCGGATTGCCGGGCAAAGCCGTAGACCTGGCTCAAGCCGAGCCCCGTGCCCTGCCCCGGCGGTTTCGTGGTGTAGAACGGCTCGAACACATGACCCAGATGCTCCTCGGCAATGCCGCTGCCGCTGTCCTGAACGGTCAGCGCCACGAACTCGCCCTCCAGGCCGGCGTCCTCCGCGCGCCCGCGTTGCAGGGTGACGTTGGCAGCCGAGATCGCCAGCTTGCCGCCGGACGGCATCGCGTCACGCGCGTTGACCGCGAGGTTGATCAGGGCCACCTCGAGCGCGTCGGGATCGGCATGCACCGGCCAGGTCGCCTCAGGGATCGAGATCGTGGTGGCGACATCCTCCCGGGTCGAGCGCTTGAGCAGGTTCAACAGGCCATTCGCCCGCTCGCGCAGATCGAATGACACCGGGCTGTGCGAGCTGCGGCCGGCGAAGGCGAGAAGCTGGCGGGTCAGCGTGCGGCCGCGCATCGCCGCATTGAGCAGCCCGTCGGCCAGGCTGCTGACACGCTCCGCATCGAAACGCCGCCGCTTGAGCAGCTCCGCGCCGCCGTGAAGGATCTGCAGGAGATTGTTGAAGTCGTGCGCAATGCCGCCCGTCATGCGGCCGAGCGCCTCGAGACGCCGGGACGTCTCCAGGCCGACCTCCTCGCGGCGGCGCAGGCGCAGCTCGCGCAGCAGCAGCCACATGAATACCGCGACCATCAGCAGGCTGAGGACGCCCGCCGTCCCCACCAGCCACATCGAGCGCACCAGGGGCTGGTGGTAGACCGAGACCGGAATGGCGACATGCACCGACCAGCCCGAGCCGGGCAGCACACGATAGCTGGTCATCACATCGAGGCCCGTGACGCTCAAACCCGTATAAAGGCCGCTGGGGGCGCCAGTGCGGATCGCGGTCCGTGCCGCCTCGGAAGCAAGACCGCCGATGATCGACGCATCGCCGGAGGAGCGCGCCACGATGCGTCCTTCGCTGTCGACCACTCCGGCGAGCCAGTCGGTCGGCAGCCCCGAATTCATCAGCAGTTCCCGCACCCCATCCGGCGCGATGACAGCCGTGAGCACATGGCGCACCTCGCCGTCGCGGATGACCGGCGCGCGGACCGAGAAGGCGACGCGGCCTCGCGGCCCGCGCATCACGTTCCCGACGAGGATGCGCCGCTCGGCGACCGCCCGGCGATGGCTGGCTTCCTCGACGAGGCTGCTCTGCGGCTGCGCCGGGATGTCGAACAGCACCTGACCTGCCGGATCGGTCAGGCGAATGGCGATCCACTGCGGCTGGTCACGCAGGAAACGCAGCGTCACTTCGGATAGTCCCCGTTCATCGATCGGCTCATCGAGGACGAGAACCTGACTCAGGCTGCGGATGACCGCGCTCTGCGCCGCGAGATGCTGATCGACGAGAGCCGAGATGTGCGAGGCAAGGCTGGAGGCTTCGACCTGCAGGGCTTCCTGCTGAGAACGCAGCCAAGCAAACCCCAGCGTCCCCGAGAGAATGACCAGGGGGAACAGCGCGGCCAGGACCAGCAGGATGATGGGGCGGCGGAGGGTCATGGACACGGTGAAGCTTCAGCTCCCCCCGGGACCCCCGCCCCTGCGAAGCCTCACTGTTTCATAGGCCGGTACAGCAATCAATCGCCCGACCGGGTAGGTCCGGTCAGGCTGTTGCGAATGACTATTAACTGCCCGGAACGGCCGCGCTGCGCCGGCGCAGGAACTGGATGGCAAAACCAATCAGGATCACCACAATTCCGACAGCATCGGCGTAGCTCAGCTTCCATGGTGTCGCCAGCGCCCAAAGTGCCGCCATCAACGTCGAAAAGACCATCAGCAGGCCGCCAAGCAGGAAAAGCACCCGCTCGCCCAGCATCATCCGGCCGAACAGCCAGCCCTGGGCCGAGGCCCCGAGGGCGAAAATGCCGACGGCCGTGGTCGTGCTGATGTAGACGATGTCCCAGGCCGAGCCGCCCTTCGGGACGTTGAGCAGCAGACCGACGCCCAGCGGGTCCATGACGAAGACGAACGGCACCAGGAAGGCCGGCAGCGTGTACTTCCACGACTGCAATGTGGTGGCGTAAGGATCGCCGCCGGTGATCGCCGCCGCGGCGAAGGGCGACAGCGCGGTCGGCGGCGAGACCTCGGACAACACCGCGTAATAGAAGATGAACATATGCGCGGCATAGTCGGGCACGCCGAGCGTGATGAGCGCCGGCGCCGCGATCACGGCGCAGATGATGTAGGACGCCGTCACCGGCACGGCGAGACCGACGATCCACACGATCAGGCTAGTGTAGATGGCGGTGAGCAGCAGGCTGCCGCCAGCGTAGTTGATGGCGATGGCACTGAATTTAAGGCCCAGCCCGGTCAGCGTCACCACGCCGACGATGATGCCAGCCGTGGCGCAGGTAGCGGCCACGCCCAGCACGCCGATAGATCCGGACTCAAGGGCCTGGATCAGCTTGCGTGGATAGAGCGCCGTGTCGCGACGCACGAAGCTCACGGCCGCGGCCAGCAGGGTCGCATAGAACACGGAAAGGATCGGCGAGAAGCCGACCAGCATGAAGACGATGATCGAAATCAGCGAGGTGAAGTGGAAGCCGTGCCCCTTGGTCAGCTCCCACAGGCTCTGCCGCTTCTCGATCGTGACGCTCTTGATGGCAAACTTTCCGGCATCCAGCTCGACCATCACGAACAGCGAGAAGTAGTAGAGGATGGTCGGAATCAGCGCCATCCAGATGACGTCGAGATAGGAGATCTTGAGGAACTCGGCGATCAGGAAGGCGGCGGCCCCCAGCACCGGCGGCGAGAGGATCGCGCCGAGCCCGCCGGCGGCGAGCAGACCGCCGGCATCGGCCTTGCCGTAACCGGCCTTGGCCAGCATCGGATAGGCAACCGAGCCCAGGGTCACGGTCGTCGCGACGCCGGACCCTGAGGGTCCGCCGAGCAGGAAGGAGGAAAGGACGATGGCCCGGCCGGCGCTGGTCGGTTTCCCGCCCATGGCCGAGAACGAGAAATCGATGAAGAACTTGCCGGCGCCGGAAAACTGCAGCACCGCGCCGAAGATGGTGAACAGCACGATGAGGCTGGAAGATACGTCGACCGCGATGCCGAAGATGCCTTCGAGCGTCATATAAAGCTGGCCGACCAGCCGGTCAAAATCGTAGCCGCGATGGGTCCAGGGCGGCGGCAGATGCGGCCCGAACAGGGCGTAGAGCAGGAACAGGATGGCGACGACCGGCATGATCCAGCCCGTGGTGCGCCGGGTCGCCTCGAGCAGCAGGGCGATGAAGACCAGCCCCATCGCGATATCCATCTGGCGGGGGGAGGTATAGCGGTCGGTCAGGTCGTCGCCGCCATCGACCAAGTACCAGATGACCGCGATCGAGGCGATCACGGTCACGATGTCCCAGGGCATGAAGCGGTGGCGGAAGCGGCGGGAAGCGGGGAACAGCAGGAAGGTCAGGACGAGCACAAAGCCGACATGGACCGGCCGCAACGTCTGCGCTCCGACGATGTCGTAGGCGGCGTAGAGGTGAAAAAGCGTCATCACCACGGCGACGACGGTGATCATCCAGGCGAACCAACCGCGATAGCGGTTGGTCGCGCCCTCCTCCTGCTCGACGAACTCTTCGGCCTTCTTCAGCGCGTCCGCGCTGACCGCGCCGGCCCGGATCTCCTCCGCCATCCCTGCTTCCCCTGTCCTGCGCGGCGCGGTCGTTGCCGCGCCTCATCGTTATGTCCTTGTCTACCAGAAACAAGAAGCCCCGTTCCAGCCTTTGCGGCCGGAACGGGGCCCGTATTGCGGGCTCCGCGCGAAGGCGGAGCGGTAGAGACTTACATGATGTTCAGGTTCTTTTCCTTGAAGTACTTCTCGGCGCCGGGGTGCCACTTGATCGGCGAATTCGCCTGCTTCTGGTTCTGCAGCTTGACGTTCTTCGCCTCGGCATGGGTCAGGGCCCACTCGTCGACGTGCTCGAAGATCGTCTTGACGATGTTGTAGGCCACGTCGTCCGGGGTCGATTCATGGACGACGAGCAGGTTCCACACCGAGGCCACCTTGTTGTCCCTGGTCTGCCCCGGATAGGTACCGGCCGGAATGATGCTCTGCGCGTACAGCGGGCCGAACTTCTGGTTCATCGGTCCGACCGTGTTCTCGTGATCGATCAGCGCGATCTTCACGCCCGGCGTGGCGCCGAGGTCGGTGACGCCAGCCGTAGGCAGGCCGCCGACCCAGAAATACGCATCGATCTTCTTGTCCTTGACGGCGTTGGTCGATTCCGCGACGCCCAGACGCTCGCGGCGCATGTCCTTGTCCTTGTCGAGGCCGGCGGCCTCGATGACACGGAAGCCCATGACCTCGGTGGCGCTGCCCGGCGAGCCGGTCGACACGCGCTTGCCCTTGAGGTCGGACATCTTGGTGATGCCGGTGCCTTCAATGGTCACCACGTGCATGATGTTCGGATAGAGGACGGCGAGCAGGCGCTGCGGCACCTTGTTGCCGACGAACTTGTCCTTGCCGTCCTGGGCGTCGAGCGCCGCGTCGGCCATGGTGAAAGCGATCTCCGCCTTCTTCTGGCCGATGAGCTGCAGGTTGGCCACCGAGCCGCCGGTCACCTCCACCGTCGCTTGCCAGCCCGGCACGTACTTGGTCAGCATGTTGGCGAGACCGCCGCCGAGCGGGTAGTAGACGCCGCCGGTGCCGCCGGTGACGATCGACATGTTGCGGCTCTGCGCCGACGCCTCTCCGGACAGCCCGGCAGCAAGCGCCAGACCGGCGACGACAGCAGCAGTTTTGACGATGGCTTTCATTCCGTTTCCTCCCGTTGAAAGCATGAACACCCTCGCCCCGGGCCGCGGAAACGGCCGAGGTCTTGGCCTGACTATAGCCAGCCTAGGCCCCTGAATCCACCGCCTAAACCGAAGGTTTTCCGGGCCTCAGCCCAGCGTTTCGCGAACCCGCCGGGCCAGATCCGCCGCCCGGTAAGGCTTGGCGAGATAGCTCAGCGGCGAGGCGCCGTGGGCGCTGGCCAGCTCCGCCTGGGAATAGCCGGACGTCACCAGGACCTTGAGGTCCGGGCGCCGGCGTTGCGCCTCACGCGCCAGATCGACACCGCTCATGCCGCGCGGCATGACGATGTCGGTGAACAGGAGGTTGATGGGCTCACCCCCCTCGATCACCTCCAGGGCGTCCGGCCCGTCGCGCGCCTCGAGCACGCGATAGCCGAGGCTGGCCATGGTGTCGACGACGAAGCTGCGGACCAGGAAGTTGTCATCGACCACGAGTATCGTTTCGGTGCCCCGCGGCATCTCCTCGCTCCCCGACGCCTTGGGCGACTTGGCGGCTGCCGCCCTATGCGAACGCGGCAGGAAGAGCGCGATGGCCGTTCCTCTCCCCGGGGCGGACTCTATGGCCACCGAGCCGCCAGCCTGGCGGGCAAAACCGTAGACCTGACTTAGGCCCAGACCGCTGCCCTTGCCGATATCCTTCGTCGTGAAGAACGGCTCGAAGACATGGGCCTGGATGTCAGGCTCCATACCGCTGCCCGTATCACGCACCAGGATACGGACATACTCGCCTGGCGCCAGGTCGCCCGGGATCAGTGGGCCGGCGCCCCCTTCCACCACGGTCACCTTGCTGGTTTCGATACGCAGCGTGCCGCCTGCCGGCATGGCGTCGCGCGCGTTGACCGTCAGGTTGAGGATCGCTGCCTCGAGCTGGCTCGCGTCGAGCAGCGACGGCCACAGCCGCGGCGCCAGCGCCACCTCGACGATCACCGCCTCGCCCGCCGCACGGCGCAGCAGCGGCATGAAATTGTCGATGGCCTTGTTGACGTCGACGGATTCGTAGCGTGCCGGGTTGCGCCGCGCGAAGGCCAGGAGCTGGCGCGTCAGGCCTTCGCAATCGCGGGCTGCCTGCTGGGCATGGCCGATCAGCATCTGCAGATGCGCCGGCGCCGGCGGCTCGGGCTTGCTCAGCCCGCGCTCCAGCAGCTCGAGATTGCCGAGCACCACGGTCAGCAGGTTGTTGAAGTCATGCGCGATGCCGCCGGTAAGCTGACCGATGGCGTCGAGCTTCTGCGCATGCATCAGAGCCTGTTCGACGGCGAGGCGCTGCTTGCTCTCCTTTATCAGCTGGGTGTTGAGCGCGGCCAGCTCATGCGTGCGCTCGACCACCTTCTGCTCGAGCGTCTCGTTGGCCTGGCGCAGCGTGGCCTCGGCCCGATGCAGGCGCATCAGCGCTCCGACCGTGGCCATCAGCTCTTCGGGCTCGATGGGCTCGATCATGTAGGTATCGGCGCCGCCGGCCAGGCCCGCGGCCCGGTCCCGCGTGTCGACCCGGGCGGCCGAGGTCTGCAGCACCATGATGCCGGGATGACGCTCCTTGATCCGGCGGCAGACCTCGATGCCGTCGATATCGGGCAGCTTGACGTCGAGTACCACGGTCGCTGGGCGATGCTCCTCGACGGCGGCCAGCGCCGTCATCCCGTTCCCGGCCTCAATGACGTCATAGCCGCCGCGGCGCAGCACATGCGCCTTGGTGTAGCGTCCAGGCTCGTCGTCATCGACGACGAGTATGCGGGTCTTGTCGCTCATGGCGTCGCGGCCCCGCTGGCCTCGACGGCGGCACGGATCGCCGCCACCAGCGTGTCGGTGGTGAGGTCGAATTTCGAAACCACGCGCGAGGCGCGTGGCAGACGCTCGCGCAGGCGGTCATCGACGTCCATCGAGGTGATGACGATCGCCGGCGGACCCTGCGGCCGCGGGCCGAGGCGCTCGAGGAACTCGAAACCGTCCATCGGCTTCATGTTGAGATCGACGAGGATGACGTCAGGCGCTTCCTGGCGTAGGTGCTCCAGCCCATCCACGGCGGTCGCCGCCTCGTGGATGTCGAAGGCGCCGCGCGGCAGGAGCTGCCGCACGAGATAGCGCGAGACCTCTTCATCGTCGACCACCAGGACTTTGGTCACCGAGTTGACTCCGGTGATGTCGTCGAGGGCACGCACGAGTTCTTGAGGATCGATTGGCTTGGAGAAGCAGCCGTCAGCCCCGAGACTGTACGCCTTGGCTTCCTCCTGCGTGGTCGAGACCACGATCACCGGAACGCGGCTCCAGCGCTCGCTATGGCGCAGCTTGATCAACAGGCGCCAGGACTCTTCTCCATCGAGAAGGATGTCGAGCAGCACCGCCGCCGGCGTGAACTGCTCCAACGCCGCCTCGGCCTCGGCCAGCGTGCGTGCCGGCAGGACCTGATAGCGCGAGCGCGCCAGCGCCCGATCGAGGCTGAAGGCATCGGCCGGATCGTTCTCGACGCAGAGCACCGCCAGGCGCTCGGGGTCGAGCACCCAGCGCCCCTCGGTCTCGGCGCTGTCGGGCGCCGGCATATAGCGTCGCGGCACCGTCAGCTCGAACACGGAACCCTGCCCCGGCGCGCTGTCGACCGCCACCTTGCCGCGCAGAAGCTCGGCCAGGCGCCGGGACAATGGCAGGCCGAGCCCAGTACCCTTGACCCGTGCCTGGATCGGGCTGTTGACCTGGCTGAACTCCTCCCAGATGCGCTCGATGTCCTTCGACGCGATGCCGATGCCGGTGTCGCGCACCTTGAAGGTGATGCAGTCATGCTCACGGTCGTACTGGGCCCAGACGCGGACTTCGCCGCGCTCGGTGAATTTCAGAGCGTTGGAAATGAAGTTGCGCAGGATCTGCGAGACCTTCGCCTCGTCGGTGTTCATCGGCGGGATGTCGGTGGCATCGTCAAAGATCAACAGCACGTTGTCGCCGACCAGCAGCGGGCGGAGCATGCCGCGCAGCGCGCTGAACAGGTCCTCGGCCGTGAAATCCCGGGTCGTGACCACGGTCTTGCCGGCCTCGACCTTGGCGAGGTCCAGAAGATCGTTTACCAGGTCGATCAGGTTCTCCGCCGATTTGCGGATGAACTGCACCTGCTTCTCCTGCTCGGGCGACAGCACGCCGTCGGTGCGCGACAGCAGCAGGCGGGAGAGCGAGAGGATCGAGTTCAGCGGCGTGCGGAACTCGTGGCTCATATTGGAGAGAAAGCGCGACTTCAGCTGGTCGGCGCGGCGCAGATGGTCGGCGCGCTCCTCGAGCTCGGCGTAGAGGGCGACGACGCCGCGATTGGTGTCCTGGAGCTCGCGGTTGAGATCGTTGAGCTCGCCCTGGCGCTGTGTCAGCTCGTCGAGCTGGGCCAGCATCTCGCGGTTCTGGCGGCGCACCTCGGCCACCGGGTCGGCCAGCTCCTGCACGTTCAGCGCCGTGGTGACGCGCGTGAGGTCGGCCGGCCCCAGGGGCTGCACACGCCGCGGCAGAACCTTGCCCATGGCAACGCGCGTTCCCTTGTCCGGCGCGCTGTCGAGCACGAAGTGGTCCATCAGCCGGCGTGCACCGACAATGCCCACCCCCATGCCGGTGGCGGAACGATGCCGGCCTTCGAGGATGGCCTGAGTGTCGGCAATGCCCCTGCCCTGGTCCTCGACACGGATGGCAAAGGACTGCTCGGGCGCGACACCCTCCAGACCGTACTCGATGCGCCCGCCGCCGCCGTATTCGAGTGTGTTGCGCACGATCTCCGAGACGGCGGTGGTGATGCGTGTCTGATCCTGCGGATCGAAGCCGAGCAGCGCGGCGATGGCCCGGGTGCGCTGGCGCACCAGGATGATGTCCGTCTCCTGCTCGATGGCGATGGCGAGAATGCGGGTCTTCATGCCTACACCTTCATGGCGACGACCGATGCGTCGTCGCGGCCACGCCGGTGGTCGCGGTAGAGGATGCCGGCGAGCAGGCTCGGGTGACTCACCGACAGGCCGGGATACTGCGCGAGGTCCCAGCGGCTGCTCAGGCCGTCGGAATGCATCAGCACCGTGCCGTTGCCGCTGAAGGGATAGGTAAATTCCCGGATGCGGGGAGCCACGTGTCCGGCGGTGCCGTTGTTCGACACCATGCGGCGCACTTCGGCGCCGTTCACCGCAGCAGCCGAGATGTTGCCGACGCCGACGAAGCGCACCAGGCCCTGGGCACGGTCAATCTGGGCAACCGCCACGGCCGCGCCACGCGTCGGCGAGAGGGCGCGATGGATGTCTTCCACCAGGAGCGTAATGTTGTCGTGCAGGCGCGCGTGAAAGCTATCCACCGCCACCTTTGCCGCAGCCTGCGCCAGAGCGCCGTGACCGGAACCGTCGACCATCAGCAGGGTAGGCTTGCCGTTGGGGGCAGCGAAGCTCCAGGCATCGCCGCACACCGTTTCGCCCGGATAGGGTGCGACGACAGCGCCCAGCAGAACAGCGGCACCGGCCATTGTCGCAGCGGCCTTACCGATGCGGGCCAGGATCGCCGTACCCTGTCCGGGACGAGAGAAGACCTCGAACTGGTCGGCCTGGCGCCGGATGGCGCCGAGACCCGTACCCGACGAGCCGGCCGTCGAATAGCCGTCCTGCAGCGACGCCGTCAGGTTGGCGATGCCCTGCCCCTTGTCGAGGCCGAGCAGTTCCACCCCGCCGCCCGAGGAATCGTCGTAGCGCCCGACGACCAGCTCGCCGCTGCTGGCATGCTTCAGAAGGTTGGTGGCGATCTCCGTGGCGATCAGCGCCACGCGGCCGGCTTGCGTCTCGTCGAAACCCTGGCCGGTGGCAAAATCGTTTGCTGCCCGCCGTGCCGCGGCCACCTGGCTGGAGTCCGCCACGACGATGACCATGTTCACTTCCAACGCGTCATGGTGATGGTCGTTCCCTTGCCGGGCGCCGTATCGATCTCGAACTCGCTGGACAGGCGCTTGGCGCCGCTCAGGCCGAGGCCAAGCCCGTTGCCAGTGGTGTAGCCGTCGGTCAGGGCCCGGTTGATATCCTCGATGCCGGGCCCCTGGTCGCTAAACACCATGCGGATGCCGCGCCTGGCGTTGAGGCGGACCAGCTCGATGCGCGCCTCGCCGCCGCCGCCGTAGTCAATGGTGTTGCGCGCGATCTCGCTCGCCGCCGTCACCACCTTCGTCTGATCGACGAGGCTGAAGCCGGCATCGACCGCGCGGCTGCGCACGATCTGGCGCACCCGCACAACGTCCTCCGAGGCCCGGACCGGAAGGGTTTCAGTCCGCTCCACGTTCATCGGGATCCTCGGCGCCGTCTTCGTCGATCAGTTGGCGGATGAGTGCGAGCCCCCGGTCGACATTGAGCGCCGTTTTCACCCCCGTGAGAGTCAGGCCGAGCTCGACCAGCGTGATGGCTACCGCCGGCCGCATGCCGACAACGACGGTGACCGCGTCGAGCACCTTGGACATCGCCGCGATGTTGTTGAGCATGCGGCCGATGAAGGAATCGACGATCTCGAGCGCCGAGATGTCGATCATCACGCCGCGCGCCCGGCTGGTGACGATCTTGTTCGTCAGGTCGTCCTGCAGCTGCAGCGCCAGCCGGTCATGCATATCGACCTGGATGGAGACCAGCAGGCAGTCGCCGATCTTGAGGATCGGGATCTGTTCCATGATGCGTTACTCGCCCGGCTGGGGCGAACCAGCCTCGCCGTTGCCCGGCTTGCCACCGGCCTTGGCGTTGCCGCCACGGCTTACGACCGCCTTGCCGATCCGGCGCAGGGCGACGCCGAAGGCATCCGCCATGGTGGCCTTCGAGATCACGTCGAGCTCGACCCCGAGATGCACGATGGTCTGGGCGATCTGCGGACGGATGCCGCTGATGATGCAGTCCGCACCCATCAGGCGCGCCGCCGAAACGGTCTTGAGCAGGTGTTGGGCGACGAGCGTATCGACGGTCGGCACGCCGGTGATGTCGATGATGGCGATCTCGGCGCCGGAGGCGACGATCTCCTGCAGCAGGCTCTCCATCACCACCTGGGTGCGGGCGCTGTCGAGCGTGCCGATCAGCGGCAGCGCCAGAATGCCGTCCCAGAGCTTCACCACCGGGGTCGAGAGCTCGAGCAGTTCCTCCTGCTGGCGGCTGATCACCTCCTCGCGGCTCTTCTGGAACATCTCCACCGTGAAGAGGCCGAGCTTGTCGAGCAGCTGCGTCGCCACCCAGACCTCGCGCGACAGGCGGTCGGCGTCGTTGCCGCATTCCCTGCGCAGCAGAGCGAAGATCGGCTCCTTCAGAGAGAAGACGAACGTAGCGGTCTCGGTCGGGGTCGAGCCCTTGAGGGCGCGCTCGCGCGAGATCTCGCTGAGCACCTCGCGGGCGTTCGTCCACTCGCCCGCATTGATGTCAGCGAACTGGCCGGTGGCCGCCCCCTGACGCAGCGCCGCGATGAAGCGCTGGAAGCGCTCGTCCGAGGCTGTGTCGACGGCCACACCGGCCGCCTTCTGGCCGGCGAGCCAGTCCTTCATCAACTGCGCCTGATGCTTGTCGAGGAGTTGCGGAAGCATGCTGCGAAATTCGGCGGCCATCGTCCTTCATCCCATAGCTGTCTCGGCGAGCGAGGCCCCGGCAGCGCCTTGGCGGCTTTCTCCCAACTGTTCGCCAGCGAACAGTTTTCGCAAGTAGCACCGCATTTTCCGGAACCTTGACGGCCTTGTTTACCTTATTCCGATTAGCTAGGCTTTGCCCGCCGACCATCTCTTTCGAGGTATCCTTGGATGACGACCTCGACGCCGCATATCCTGCTCGTCGACGACGATGAATCCTTCCGTTATGCCACGGAAAAGATGCTCACCAAGGCGGGCTTCGATGTCCTGAGCGCGCCCGACTATCGCAAGGCGCTCGACGTGCTGAGCAGCGACCAGCCCATCGACCTGCTGCTGACCGACGTGGTCATGCCCAACCGGGTCAACGGCTTTGCCCTGGCCCGCATGGCCTCGCTCCGGCGCAGCGATTTGCGCGTCCTCTACATGACCGCGTTCGACGTACCGGAGACCGAAGCCATGGGCAAGATCCTGCGCAAGCCGATCAGCGACCAGCAGCTTCTCGACGAAGTGAAGCAGGCTCTGGCCGCCTGAGCGTACGGTCGGTGGGGCCTAGCGGCTGACGGCTCTCGTCCCTTTGCGCGTGTACATGTCCTCGATCTGCCTCGCCAGATCTTCGTAGGTTTCGGCAAGCTTCAGGTAGTCCTCGCGATGCTCGCTCTGCGCGCTCTGCGCCTGCTGGCGCAGTTTCGCAGCGCGGGCGCGATACTCCGGCGGTCGATCCATGTGTCCTTCAACCTGTCATCCACTCGGTATGGGTCCACACCGTCGCAACAGCCACGCTGCAACCTACACACGCGGGAAGAGCCATCCACCCGGGACTTCCCCTAAAGTATTGAGGGAGTTCCTGTAGCTCGGAAATACCGCCGGGTCCGGGCGGCAACGTCAGAAGGTGGCCGCGACCGCATCAGCCTGGACGGCGCGCTCGACTCAAATGGTCGAGCGCTAACGCCTCAATGAAGTCGGCGGCGGTCGCGCGGCGCTACCTGTCGCATCGCCGTGTTCAGGCGCCCGCTCATCATTAGATGCAGATCGATAAGCGCCATGACCACGGCGTTGAGTTCGACGACTTCCTCGTCGCTGAGCCCGCCATTCTCGATCGCCCGGTGGAGGAGCGCGGCCATCCGGCTCTCGCAATCGGCAACGCGCGTCGACAGGAAGGGATAGCTCGACATGATTCCTCGGGCGCTTTCACGGGCATTGCCACGGGGAAACGCGGGCGCGCCGCGCCCCGTTCCGCGCGCAAACCGGTACGCGCCTATACCTTCAGGCTAGCGGAGCGGTAAGAAAGGCGCGCAGCGCCTGTGCCGCGATGCGGCCCTGCTCGACATAGGGCCGGCCGCGCAACGCCGCCGTCGGCGCTTCGAGACTCAGCGTGATGCCGCGCGGCAGATAGCGCAGCAGCTCGCGCAGCGGCAACTCGCCCGTTCCCGGCAGGCGGCGATCGGTGCGCGCCTCGTGACGTCGCGCCTCGAGAGTCTCCGGTCCATGCAAGGGCGCGTCGCAGAGCTGCATGTAAGGCAGCAGCGCCGGCGGCATTCCCTGGAGATCCGCCGGCCGTGCGCCCGAGCGGAAGAACTGCAGCGTGTCGATGAGCACGCCGGCGTTCGGGCGCCCGCTGCGCGCCACCATGTCGCGCGCCCCCTGCAGCGAGCGGATGGTGCAATAGCTAATGAACTCCAGCATCACGGTCATGCCAAACGAGCCGGCGAGATCGCAGAGACCGCCGAAATTATCGGCCAGCCGCGCCGGGTCGTCGTCGTTCCCCACGACCAGCACGTAGCGCGCGCCCAGGCTGGCGCCGACTTCGATCGGAAGGCGCAACATCTCGAGCTGCGTGCCGGGGCTGAGCCAGATGGCTTCGATGTCGAGGAGCTTCACGCCACTGTCGCTGAGGCGCCGTCCGACCTGGCGCACGGTCTCCGCATCGCCGGCGATGTCGATCAGCGGATCGCCCGGGCGCGGCGCGACCAGACGGATGCCGCAATAGTCGAACCCGCCGGCGGCCGCCGCCTCGATCAGCTCGAGCGGATGTGCGTCGATCATGGTCAGGTGGTGCAGCGACAGCGCGGTCATAGGCGCAGGGTAAAGCCCGTTCCCCGGCAAGACGACAGTTTTCGATAAATCCTGCCGGTGCGCGGGCCGTCATAATCTTTCGGGCAACCGGCAATTTAATACGTTGGTAAGCCTGCCACGGCACCATCACCAGTCGTCATCGAAGGGATGTCCATGAGCCTCAACCCCATTTCCATCCGCCGCGGCCTGAGCCTGAAAGCCACTCTCGGGAGCGTCGTCGGCGTGCTTGCGGCTCTGGTGCTGGTTGCTTGCACCATTGCCGGCATTGACGCGTGGCGCGGCTACGCGGTCGCCGTACGTGTGGCCGAGGTAAATGCCAACACCGATACGCTACTTAAAGGCCTGGAAAGCATCCAGCTGGAGCGCGGCCAGACCAACACCGCGCTTCAGGCGGCTACGCCGGCATCGGCCCAGGTGAGCGAGGTGATTGCCAAGCGCCGCGCCGAAGGCGACGCGTCACTCACACGCGGACTCGACCGGATGTCTGCCGCCGAAATTCCCGACGCGGCGCGCCTGATCGGCGACGTCCGGCAAGCCTATGACCGCGTCAAGCAGTTGCGCCAACAAGCCGACAGCGCCCTGCAGATTCCCAAGGACAGGCGTGATGCAGAGCTGCTGAAGGCCTGGTACCCGGCACTGTCCGAACTCCTTAGCCGGATTCAGAATCTGTGGACAGCAGCGTCCCGCGAAGTGAGCAAGGAAGACGCCATCGTCGGACAGCTCACCATGGTGAAGCAGGCCGCGTTCCTGATGCGCGAGTACGCCGGCCGCGAGCGCGCGTTGCATGCCGCCAACATCACTGCGGGACGCCCCCTTCTGCCGCCGCAGCAGCGTGATATCGCCGGCTGGCGCGGCCAGGTCAGCTCGTACTGGCAAACGATTGTCGACCTCAGTGGGGGCGCCGCCCCGCCGCTCGCTGCGGCTGTAGCGGAGGTCGAGAACGGCTTCATGAAGGGTTTCCAGACGCACGTCGAAACCGTGGTCAAGGCCGGCGTCACCGGCGGCATCTATCCGATCACCGTGCAGCAATGGTTCGAGATCTCGAATCCCGCATTGGAGAGCATCGTCCGTATCAAGGACGCCGCTGTGCAGGTGACCGAGACCCACGCCGCCCAGATGGCGGCGGCCAAACAGTTCCGCGTGGTCTCGGTGATCGCACTCACCCTTCTCGGGCTCGTCGTCAGCGTCGTATCGATCGGCATCGCCGCGCGGCGCATCGCCAGCCCTCTCACCGCCATCACGGCCGCAATGCGCCGCCTGGCCGACGGCGACAAGTCGATCGACATCCCCGCCCTCTCCCGTGGCGACGAGGTCGGTGAAATGGCGCGCTCGGTCCAGGTCTTCCGGGACAACGCCATAAGAGCGGACGCGCTGGCGGCCGAGCAGGAAGCCGAGCGCAGCAAGAAAGAGCAACGTCAGCAGGCGGTGGAAACCCTGACGCGGGATTTCGACCGCAACGCCACCGTGGTCCTTGAAAGCGTCGCCAGCTCGATCGCCGCCATGCGCAGTACGGCCGCCTCGATGTCGGCCATCGCCGCGGAGAACACGAGCAAGGCGGCGGCCGTCGCCTCCGGCGCGCAGGAGACCTCGGCCAACGTGCAGACCGTGGCCGCCGCGACCGAGCAGCTCTCCGCCTCTGTGGCCGAGATCGGCCGGCAGGTGACCCAGTCCGCCAGCATTGCCGCCAAGGCCGTGCAGGAGGCCGAGCTGACCAACGCCGAGATCCAGGGCCTCGCCAGCATGGCGCAGAAGATCGGCGACATCGTAAAGCTGATCAACGACATCGCGTCGCAGACCAATCTCCTGGCGCTCAATGCGACCATCGAGGCGGCGCGGGCCGGAGAAGCCGGCAAGGGCTTTGCTGTCGTGGCCGCCGAGGTGAAGAGCCTCGCCAATCAGACAGCGAAGGCGACCGAGGACATCGCGGCGCAGATCTCCGGCATCCAGGAGGCGACCCAGAAATCCGTGACGGCGATCGGCGCCATCAGCAAGACGATCGGCGACATCAGCCAGATCGCCACGACCATCGCCTCGGCCGTCGAGGAACAGGGAACGGCCACGCAAGATATCGCCCGCAACGTCCAGCAAGCGGCTTCAGGCACGAAGGAGGTTTCAGCCAACGTAGCCGGCGTGACCAAGGCCGCCTCGGAGACGGGTGAAGCCGCCGGTGCCGTGGAGCACGCGGCTGGCGATCTCTCCTCCCAGTCGCAACAGCTGCGCGAGCGGGTGGACGCCTTCCTCAGCCAGGTGCGCGCCGCCTGACGCCTCTCAGGGCCGCAGATCCATATCGAGGCGGATGAAGTCGCCGCGGTAGATGACTTCCGCGAGATAGATGACGGTGCCGTCGGGGCCGTTGAACACGCGTCTCACCTCGCCCACCGGCGCGTTCACCGGGATGCGGATATGCCCGGCCACCTCGATATCGGCCGTGCCGATGGTCAGTGTCTGACGCGCCCGCGCGATGCGTAGACCCGGCAGCTCGACCAGAACCGGGATGATGACTTCCTTGCGGAAGCGGCTGGGCGCGCGGCGGAATACCCGGTGGTCGAGATAGATCGAGATCACACAGTACGGCAGGCCGTCGCGTGAGTGCACACGCCGCATATGGAAGTATCGCGGCGCGGGTTTGCCATCGTCCTCGGTCAGCGCGGGCGCGGCTGAGGACTCGTCGATATTGAGGAGCTGCGGCTTGTCGCCGCGATACATCTCCACGAGGTCGGCCAGCGTGGTCTCGACCCGCAGGTGCCGGACCGATTCAGGCTTGCCGGTGACGAAGGTTCCCCGCCCCTGCTGCGCCGAGAGCAGCCCGTCACGCTCCAGCAGGTCGACCGCCTGACGCACCGTCACACGGGCGACATCGAATTCCTCCGTCAGCTCATCGAGCGACGGCAGGCGTTCGCCCGCACTCCAGGTGCCGCGCGCGATGCGCTGGCGGAACAGCTCCGCCAGCTGCGCGTAACGGGGCATGGGGCTGTCGCCGAACAATCGGTGCATGCGTGGTCCCGCCGCATTGTGCCGGTCTTCCTATTTATGGTACCTTTCGGTGACTCATTCGGCAATGCCGCAATAACGGGGAGAAAATTCGGGTCGTGCGACGCGCGGGTCTGCTTCTGGCGCCCTGGGCCGGAATCCTTCTTCTCTGGTACGCCATCCACTACAGCGGCCTGGTCAACCCGGCCCTGGTGCCGACCCCGCACGACGTGGCGCAGCGTTTCGGCGAGCTCGCCGGCCAGCGCCTGCCGCTCGACATCTGGATGTCGACGCAGCGCGTCTTCCTCGGCGTGATGTTCGGCACTCTCCTCGCCGTCCCCGTCGGCTTCGTGCTCGGCTGGTATCGCGAGGTGCGCCGCTTCACCGACCCGCTGATCAACTTCTTCCGGGCCCTCCCGCCGATCGCCCTGATTCCGCTGGTCATCGTCTATTTCGGCGTCGACGAACTGGCCAAGATCGTGATCCTGTTCTACGCGTCGTTCTTCGCCGGCGTCATCGTCATGTACGAGGGCATCGCGCAGATCAGCCCGATCTACGTACGCGTCGCCCGGACGCTGGGCGCCACCGACGGCGAGATCTTCCTCCGCGTCATCGTTCCGCTGACGGTCCCGCACACGCTGACCGCGCTGCGCGTCTCCCTCGGCGTTGCCTGGGCCACCCTGGTGGCCTCGGAGCTGATCGCGGCGCAACAGGGCCTGGGTTCGCTCATCCAGAATGCCGCCTCGTTCTTCCAGCTCGACATCATCTATGTCGGCATCATCTGCATCGGCTTCATCGCGCTGATCATGGACGTGCTGCTGCGCAAGCTGTCGCGGCGCCTCATTGCCTGGCAGGAGCGCATCGCGTGACCGCCGCCGCTGCCGCCCCGGAGCGCTCCACCCGCATCGCCTTCGACCGCGTCTCGGTCGAATACCCGTCGGCGAAAGGCCCGCTAAAGGTGGTCGACAACGTCTCCTACGAGATCCGCGACCGCGAGTTCGTCTCGGTGATCGGCCCCTCGGGCTGCGGCAAGACGACGATGATGAACATCGTCGCCGGCTTCGTGCAGCCCAGCGCCGGCAGCGTGCGCCTCGACGGCAAGGCGGTCAGCGGCCCGGGGCCGGACCGTGGCGTCATCTTCCAGGACTACGGCGTTTTCCCCTGGCTCAGCGTGCGCGAGAACATCGCCTTCGGCCTGCGGCTCAAGGCCAATGCCGTTTCCGAGAACGAGCGCCGCGAGATCTGCGAGCGCTACATGCGTCTGATGGGTCTGACGGACTTCGCCGACGCCTGGCCGCGGATGCTGTCGGGTGGCATGCGCCAGCGCCTGGCCATCGCCCGCGCCTACGCCGTGAAACCGGAATTCCTGCTGATGGACGAACCCTTCGGGGCGCTCGACGCGCAGACGCGCAGCGCCATGCAGGATCTGCTGCTCGAGGTCCTGCAGGCCGAGCGCAAGACCGTCATGCTGATCACCCATTCCGTCGAGGAAGCCATCTACCTCTCCTCGCGGATCATCGTCATGACCGCGCGCCCGACGCGTATCCGCGAGATCATCGAGGTGCCCTTCGGCTATCCGCGCGAGGAGCGCCTGCACGAATCCCCGGAATTCGGCGCGCTTCGCTCTCACATCCGCGATCTGGTGATGAAGGAATACGCCGCGCAGGCACGCCAGACCGCCCCTTCGTCCCACTAACCCAAAACGGGAGGTAACCATGACCAGGATGAACCGCAGATCGTTCCTCGGCACCGCCGGTGCCGGCGCCGCCGTGATGCTCGGGGCGCCCGCCCTCGCCCAGGCCCGCACCAAGATACGCGTCGGCTACCTGCACACGCTCGCCGTCGACGGCCAGATGTGGCTGGCGCACGAGAGCGGCGCCTGGGCACGGAACGGCCTCGACCCCGAGTTCAAGCTGTTCACCACCGGCCTCGAACTCTTCCAGGCCATGGTCGGCGGCAGCCTCGACATGCTGAGCACCGGCGCGGTGATCTCGAACTTCCCGGCGCGCGGCCAGGGCAAGATGTTCCTGGTCAACGGCGTCGAGTTCGCCACGGCCCAGCTCTGGGTGCGCGACGACATGGGGGTTAAGACCTTCGCCGACCTCAAGGGCAAGAAGATCGCCACCACCACCGGCACGACGGCGCATGTCTTCCTCGACACCGCCTTGCGCGCCAACAACATCGACCCGGCCAGGGACGTCGAGCTTCTCAACCAGCCGATGGCCGCGGCCGTGACCTCGTTCATCGCCGGGGCGGTGCCCGCCGTGGCGCTCTGGGTGCCGTTCAACGTCACCGTCCGCGACAAGGTGCCGGGTGCGAAGAAGCTGGTCGACGCCTCGGCCTACTATCCGCAGGCCGCCATCGTCTCCGGCTGGGCGGCGCGCTACGACTACTACGACAAGAACAAGGACGTGCTGGCCAATGTCGTCCGCGCCTGGAGTGCGGGCAACGACATGATGGTCGGCAAGCAGGATGAGGCGCTGGCGCTGCTGCAGAAGAACCACTACCAGCAGGTTCCACTGCCCGATCTCAAGGATCAGTTCGGCGCGCAGAAGGTGTTCTCGGGCGCCGAGTGGCGAAAGCTCTACGCCGACGGCACGGTGACCAAGTGGCTGCAGCAGGTCAGCGACTTCTTCGTCAAGTTCGGCAACATCCAGAATGCCGTGACGGCGTCGAACTACTTCGACCCGAAAATCTACCTCGACACGGTGAAGGGCTGATTGCTGCACGGCTGGCGTCATGATGCCCCCTCACCCGACGCCTTCGGCGTCACCCTCTCCCGCAAGGGGAGAGGGTTGATGCGCGCGCTCTTATTTAACCTCTCCCCTTGCGGGAGAGGTCGCGAGCGCCAGCGAGCGGGTGAGGGGAATTTCGTGTGCTCAGATGCCGGGCAGTAGCACTAGCGTCTACGACTACATCGTCGTCGGCGCCGGTTCGGCGGGCTGCCTGCTCGCCAACCGGCTGTCGGCCGATGGCCAGACGAAGGTCCTGCTGCTCGAGGCCGGCGGGTCGGATCGCAACTTCTGGATCCACCTGCCGGTCGGTTATTTCCGCACGATCTTCGACACCCGTTTCTCGCGCCTGTTCGACACCGTGCCGAGCGAAGGCACGGCCGGACGCAACATCGTCTGGCCGCGCGGTCGCGTGCTCGGCGGCTCCTCCTCGATCAACGGCCTGATCTTCATCCGCGGCCAGCACGAGGATTTCGACGAGTGGGAGCGACAGGGCGCCACGGGCTGGGGCTATCGCAGCGTGCTGCCCCAGTTCAAGCGCTACGAGGGCTATGACAAGGGCGACAGCGAGTATCACGGCGGCGGCGGCGAGTTCGGCGTCTCCGACCTGCGCAACGATCACCCCTACTGCCACGCCTGGGTCGAGGCCGGTACGCAGCTCGGCCTGCCCTACAACCCGGATTTCAACGGCGCCTCCACCTACGGCGTCGGCGCCTATCAGCTCGGCATCCGCAACGGCTGGCGCTCCAGCGCCGCCAAGGCGTTCCTCTATCCAGCGCGCAACCGCCCCAATCTCTCGATCGCCACCGGCGCGCATGCGACACGCATCCGCTTCGAGGGCACCACGGCCGTCGGCGTCGACTGGACAAGCGGCGGCATCGCCCACACGGCACGCGCCGAACGCGAGGTGATCCTCTCGGCCGGCGCCATACAGTCGCCCCAACTCCTGCAGCTCTCGGGCATCGGGCCCGCCGACCTGCTACGCCGCCACGGCATCGAGGTCGTGATCGACGCGCCCGAGGTCGGCGAGAACCTGCAGGACCACTACCAGGCCCGCACTATCGTGCGCCTGCGCGAGCGCCGCTCGCTCAACGACGACGTGCGCAATCCGTTCAAGCTGGCCGCCATGGGCCTCGAATGGCTGACCCGCCGCTCCGGCCCGCTCACCGTCGGTGCCGGACAGGTCGGCGGCGCCGCCCGCACCTATCTGGCGCAGGGTTCACGTCCGGACATCCAGTTCAACGTCATGCCGCTCTCGGTCGATAAGCCGGGCGACCCGCTGCATGCCTATTCGGGCTTCACCGCCGCCGTCTGGCAGTGTCACCCGGCCTCACGCGGGCGCCTGCAGATAGCCTCGGCCGATCCGCTGGCGGCACCGCGCATCGAACCGCGCTACCTGTCCGAGGAGAGCGACCGCCGGACCATGGTCGCCGGCGTCAACATGCTGCGCGAGATATACCGGCAACCGGCGTTCCGTGATCTCTGGGACACGGAGATGTTGCCCGGTCCGGCTGCAAAGACCGACAGCGACATTCTAGATTTCGTGCGCGGGCATGGCGGCACGGTGTTCCACTGCGTGGGGACCTGCCGCATGGGCAGCGACAACCGGGCGGTGGTCGATGCCGAGCTACGCGTGCGCGGCGTCGAGCGCCTGAGGGTCGTCGATGCCTCGGTCATGCCGACGGTCACCTCGGCCAACACGAACGCAGCCTCGCTGATGATCGGCGAGCGCGGCGCGGCGCTGATTAAAGGCGCCGCCTGAGCCCGTCTACTCCTTGTAGACCCGCCCGCTGACCGAATAACGCTGCAGGTCGGAATCCGGTACCGCCGAGACCTGCGTGCCGTTCACCCGGCGCACCGTCATCCACAGCTTGGTGTCCCCGGAGCGGGCGAAGACGCGATCTCCCACCTGCATGCCCTGGCGCTGGTCCATGTGCATGACGACATAGCCCCATTGCCAGTTGACGGCGTCGATGCGGCCGACATCGGCGGCGGCACGCGCCACCGGTGCCGCAGCGACAACCGGTTCGGGCCGCGCGGCCGGCGGCTGGACCAGTGACGGCATCGGGGCACGCGCCACCTGCTGGGGCGCCGCCGCGGGAGGTTGCGGCTGGGCCTGCTGCGGCGCCGGCTGAGGCTGCGGCGGCGTCAGAACGATCGGTCCGGTCAGAGGCACCGGCGCGCCGGGAGCGCGAGACGCCTGCGTCGACGGAAGAGTCGGCGGACTGACCGGGTTCCGCGCCGCTTCGGCGGCCGGCGACGGCGGCGGCATCAGCAGGGCGCTGCCCGTGCTCATGGCGGCACGCTCGGTGTCGGACGGCGCCCGTGTCTGCTCGCGCGCCCGCGCCTCTTCCAGCGTGCGAGCGGCGGTGATCTGCTCCTGCTGCTGGCGCGCCAGATCGCGCTGGCGGATCTCCTCCGCCAGCCTTGTAGCCTGCGCCTGACGCTCAGCCTCCTGCTGTTGGGCCGCGGCGCGCTGACGGGCCTCCTCAGCGCGAGCCGCTTCCTGGCGGGCCGTTTCCTGACGAGCGGCTTCCTGCCTGGCCTGTTCCTGTCGCGCCGCTTCCTGGCGAGCGGCTTCCTGGCGGGCCTGTTCCTGGCGCGCTGCCGCCTCACGCTGGCGCGCTTCGTCCGCCGCGCGCGCGGCAGCCGCCTGTCGCGCCTGCTCCTGCTGGGCCGCTTCGCGCCTCTTCTGTTCCTCCGCCTGCCGCGCAAGCTGCGTCTGGCGGGCCTGTTCCTGGCGCGCGGATTCCTGCTTCGCCTGCTCCTGTCTCGCCTGCTCCTGTCTCGCCTGTTCCTGCCGCGCCTGTTCCTGCCGCGCCTGTTCCTGGCGGGCCTGCTCCTGGCGATTCTGTCCCTGGCGCGACTGCTCGTTCTGGCGAAGCAGAGCCGCCTGACGCTCCTGCTCGCGCTGGCGCGCCTCGCGGACGAGGTCCTCGTCGGAGAGCGCGGGCGCCGCGGGTAGCGGCATCACCGCGGTGTCGCGGGCCACCGGGGGCACGGACGCGGTGTTCTGGTTGGGAAGCACGCCGCCCGCGGCGCTGCGACGCACATCGTTCCGATCGGAGAGGTACCCGATACCGGCGAGGCCCGCCGTGATCAGGAACACGCCGCCGACCACGCCGGCCGTGACGTAGATCCAGCTGCGCGAGCCTTCCTGCATGGATGCCAGGGCCGGGCTGTAATCGTCCTCCTCGTCGTCGGCCGTCGAGGGATCGCGGGCTTCGGCCGCCTTGGGGGCGAGCGGCCGGTCGAGCATCGGCCGCCATTCGGCGACCGTCTGCGGCCGATCCTCCGGGCGCACCGCCAGCGCGGCGTCGATTGCCTTGAGCAGGCCGCGGCTGAAACGGCCGGTGCCGGCATCGCTCGCGGGCACGAGGCGATCCTCGAGCAGCCGGGCCGGCGCGTCGAGCGGATCGCGGCCGGTGACCACGCGATAGAGCACGGCGGCCAGCCCGTAGAGATCGGTCCACGGCCCTTGCGCCTCCTGCGAGGTGTACTGCTCGATCGCGGCGTAGCCCGGGGTCAGAGGCAGCCGCGCGCTGTGGCGGGCAAGGCTGGCGGCGGCGCGGGCGGCACCGAAATCGAGGAGTACGGGCGTGCCGTCGGAGCGCAGGCGGATGTTCTCGGGCTCGATACGGCCGTGCAGGAACGCCGCCTGGTGAACCGCGTCGAGCGCATCCAGAAGCGTGACGGCAAAGCGCCGCAGCAGCGGCTCGTCGTTCAGCGTGTGCGAGCCGGCGAGCGTCGCCGCCAGGGTCTCGCCGCTCTCGTGTTCGAAGACGAGGTAACCGGTGTTGTTCGTCTCGAAGGCGTCGAGCAGACGCACGATGCTGGAATGCTTCACCCGCTGCAGGCGCTTGCCGTCGCTGAGGAAACGGTCGCGGCCGCGGCGCAGAAGATCGTTCTCCTCCGCGCTGGCCCCGCGCAATGCGGCCCCCTCGCGCCGGACGGTGTCGGCCGGCAGGTACTCCTTGATGACCACGCGCCGGTTCTGCGCGTCCTGCGCCAGGTAGGTGATGCCGAAGGCACTGACGCCGAGCGTCCGTTCGAGGCGATAGGCGCCCAGCGCCTGCCCGGCCGGCAGCGCCTGGCGGTGATCGCCCATGGCGTTGTGATGGCCCATGGCGTTGCGCTCGCCCGCTTCGCCGCGTCCGCCGACCGTGGGCTCAAGCCTCTCGACCATCCGACCTCCTCGATCCGCCCGGACTCAGTTCTGGGAATCGCTGCCGGTGCGCGTTCCCGTGGTCAGGCCGCGGAAATCCGTCTGCTGGGCGGTGTAGCGCCGCCCGCTGCCGACCGGCGGCTCGGCCTTGACGCCGCCCTGCGGATCGACGCCCAGCGCCGCCAGGGCGGTGGCGATGCGCTGCACCATCTGCGGCGTGCCGGGATCGGCCGGGTTGAGCTGCATGCCGCAGCCATCGACCCGGTCGCTCTGCGGCACCTCGTATTCGATGTCGAGCTGCATCTCGCCGCGCAGGCGGCGGTAGACGACGAAGGCGGCACGCTCGAAGGAAGCCGGCTCGTGGGCCCGCGCCTGCAGGCGGTCGATGGTGCTGTTGATGGTCCGCTCGCGCTCCTCGAGGCCGCGCATGCGCTCGCTGAGCAGGGCCCGCTCCCGGGTCATGGCCGCCTCGACCGGCTGGAGGCGCGCGGCGAGCTCGCGGCGCTCCCGTTCCATCCCCGCCTGGGCACGCGGCAGCTGGTCGGCCGGCAGACCGCGGGCCTGCATCCAGCGCTGCGGGCTCTGGTGCTCGATGTCCAGCCGGCGCTGCTCGTCGGCGAGCTCGCCGAAGCCGTTGTTGCGCATCCAGCGCAGGCGGTCGCGCTGCGCCTCCTCGACTTTGCGCTGCTCGCGCTCGGTCGCCTCCTTCTCGCGGGTGACCTTGTTGAGGTCGACGCGCTGGGCCTCGACCATGCGCTGGACATAGGCCGGATTGGCCGCGGCAACCCGCAGGCCGTTGCGGCGGAATTCGCAATGCTCGTCGTCGGCCCGCAGGGTGACGGCGCTCGAACCGGCGGGCAGCGAGCGCAGGAACTCGACCGCCATCTCCGGCGGCAGCAAGCGGGCCTCGTCGGGGTGGACGGCATAGGGTACCGCCTCGCACCCCGCCAGGATTGCGGCCAGGGCCAGAGCCCGTGACGCGCGCCCCGGTGTCATACGTATGGCGCGCGGGTGCCGCTTTTCGGTCATGCGGAGCGCCTCATCCGGTCGACAGCCATCCACCGATAAGGGGCGCACCCGCCAAGGTTTCAACTCCCCGGGCGGGTGAGAAAATTGGGACAGCGCCAGGCTAAGGGCTTGAGCCGGCAGGAAGAGCCCCATGCGAACGGTTGATACCGCGGCGCCGCTGGATTAGGCTCGCCTCCCATCTAACCCCTGCGGACAGAGACCATGGATTTGACCGGCGAAGTGCGGCTCGCCGCACCCCGCGAGACGGTGTGGCGTGCGCTCAACGACCCCGAGATCCTCAAACAGGCCATTCCCGGCTGCGAGAGCGTCGAGAAGCTCTCCGACACCGAGTTCAACGCCAAGGTAGCCCTGAAGATCGGGCCGATGAGCGCCCGGTTCGCCGGCAAGGGCACGCTCAGCGACCTCGACCCGCCCAACGGCTACACCATCACCGGCGAGGGCCAGGGCGGCGTCGCCGGTTTCGGCAAGGGCAGCGCCAAGGTCGAGCTGGTCGACGACGGCGGCAGCGCCACCATCCTGCGCTACACCGCGGCCGCCCAGGTCGGCGGCAAGATCGCCCAGCTCGGCGCGCGGCTGATCGACGCCACCGCCAAGAAGCTGGCCGACCAGTTCTTCGCCAAATTCGCCGAGGTGGTGAATGGGCCCGCAGCCTGACGCGCGTCTCAGGCCGGCGGTCTGGATCCCACTGCTGGTGGCGGCGGTCTGCGTGGTCCTCTTGACCGCGACCTAGGCTCGGACGGACACTCGCTTTCAAGGTTTCAAGATTTCAGGAAAGTCTCTGGGAGGGACTGAACACATGCCCCAGGTATCGCTGACCGTGAACGGCAAGAAGGCCTTGGCCGAGGTCGAGAGCCGCACGCTGCTGGTTCAGCTGTTGCGCGAGAAGCTCGGCCTCACCGGCACGCATGTCGGCTGCGACACCAGCCAGTGCGGTGCGTGCGTCGTGCACATCGACGGCAAAGCGATCAAGAGCTGCACCATCCTCGCGGTGCAGTGCCAGGGCGCCGAGGTGCTGACCATCGAGGGCGTCGCCAAGCCCGACGGCACTCTCCATCCGATGCAGGAAGCATTTCGAAACAATCATGGGTTGCAATGCGGTTTTTGTACACCCGGAATGGTTATGTCGGCGCTGGACCTGGTGAAAAACAACGCCTCGCCGAGCGAGAAGGAGATCCGCGAGTATCTCGAGGGCAATCTCTGCCGCTGCACGGGCTATCACAACCTCGTCAAGTCGATCGAGGCCGGCGCTGCGGCGATGCGGAAGTAAGAAAACCAAAACCGTCGACAGAGGGAGGACACCATGGCTGATGGCATCGGTGCGTCCGTCAAGCGCAAGGAGGATTTCCGCTTCCTCACCGGCCGCGGGACCTATGTCGACGACATCAACCGCCCGGGCCAGCTCTACGCCCACATCCTGAGATCGCCGCACCCGCACGCCACGATCAAGAAGCTCGACACGGCGAAGGCGAAGGCAGCATCGGGCGTGGTCGCGGTGTTCACCGGTGCTGATCTGGCCAACGACAAGATCGGCGGCCTGCCCTGCGGCTGGGGCGTGAAGTTCAAGGACGACAGCCCGATGAAGGAGCCGGCGCATCCGGTGCTGGCCATCGACAAGGTGCGCCACGTCGGCGATCCCATCGCCGTGGTCATCGCGGAGAGCCGGGCGCAGGCGAAAGACGCGGCGGAAATGATCGCCGTCGACTACCAGCAGCTCCCCGCCGTGCCGACGATTGCCGATGCCGTGAAGAAGGGCAGCACGCCGATCCACGCCGAGGCGCCCGACAATGTCTGTTACGACTGGCATATCGGCGACAAGGCCGCGGTCGACGCCGCGTTCCAGAAGGCGGCCAAGGTCGCGAAGCTGGACCTGGTGAACAACCGCCTCGTGCCCAACGCCATGGAGCCCCGCGCCGCCATCGGCGATTACGACATGGCGACGCAGGACTACACCCTCTATACGACCAGCCAAAACCCCCACGTCATCCGCCTGCTGATGGGCGCCTTCGTGCTCCACATCCCCGAAAGCAAGCTTCGGGTGGTGGCGCCCGATGTCGGCGGCGGCTTCGGCTCGAAGATCTTCCACTACGCCGAAGAGGCCATCGTCACCTGGGCCGCCGGCAAGGTGCGCAAGCCGGTCAAGTGGACGGCCGACCGCTCCGAATCCTTCATCTCCGACGCCCACGGCCGCGACCACGTGACCCATGCCGAGCTGGCCATGGACGCGCAAGGCAAGTTCCTCGCCCTGCGCGTGGCGACGCAGGCCAATCTCGGCGCCTACCTCTCCTCCTTCGCGCCGGCCGTGCCGACCTATCTCTACGCGACGTTGCTCGCCGGCTGCTACGCCACGCCGGCGGTCTACGCCGAGGTCAAGGCGGTGTTCACCAACACCGTGCCGGTGGACGCCTATCGCGGTGCGGGCCGTCCCGAAGCCTCGTTCCTGCTCGAGCGCCTGGTCGACGTCGCGGCGAAGGTCAGCGGGCTCGACCGGGTGGAGATCCGCCGCCGCAACTTCATCCCCAACGACGCCTTCCCCTACCAGACGCCGGTCGCCGTGCAGTACGACAGCGGCAACTACCACGCGACCCTGGACCAGGCCCTGAAGGGCTCCGGCTGGAACGAGTTCAAGGGACGCCAGGCCGAGGCCAAGAAGCGCGGCAAGCTGCGTGGCATCGGCATCAGCACCTATATCGAGGCCTGCGGCGTCGCCCCCTCCAACGTTGCCGGCGCGCTCGGCGCGCGTGCGGGTCTCTACGAGGTGGCCAATGTCCGCGTCAACCCGACCGGCTCGGTCACCATCTTCACCGGCACGCACAGCCATGGGCAAGGACACGAAACCACCTTCGCGCAGCTCGTCGCCGACCGGCTGGGTATTGCCATCGACCAGGTGGAAATCAGCCACGGCGACACCAGCAAGGTGCCGTTCGGCATGGGCACCTACGGCTCGCGCTCGCTGGCCGTCGGCGGCTCGGCGCTGGTCAAGGCGATGGACAAGATCGTGGCCAAGGGCAAGAAGATCGCCGCCCATCTGATGGAGGCCGCCGAGGCCGATATCGAGTTCAAGGACGGCAAGTTCTCGGTCGCCGGCACCGACAAGTCGAAGACCTTCGGCGACATCGCCCTCACCGCCTACGTGCCGCACAACTATCCGCTCGACGTGCTCGAGCCCGGCCTGGACGAGACGGCGTTCTACGACCCGAAGAACTTCACCTTCCCCGCCGGCTGCCACATCGCCGAGGTCGAGCTCGACCCCGACACCGGCAACACCACGCTGGTCAACTTCACCGCGGTCGACGACGTCGGACGGGTGATCAACCCGATGATCGTCGAGGGCCAGGTGCAGGGTGGTGTGGCCCAGGGTGTCGGCCAGGCGCTTCTGGAAAGCTGCGTTTACGACAGGAACGGCCAGCTGCTCTCGGGCTCGATGACCGACTACACCATGCCGCGTGCGGACAACCTGCCCAACATGGGCGTGTCGACGCATGTGACGCTCTGCGCCCACAATCCGCTGGGTGTGAAAGGCTGCGGCGAAGTCGGCTCGATCGGCTCGCCGCCGGCCATCATCAACGCCATCGTCGACGCGCTGTCCGAGTACGGCGTCGAGCATATCGAGATGCCCGCCACCCCCTTGCGCGTCTGGCAGACCATCCAGAACGCGAAGGGCAGGAAGGCGGCGTAAGCAGTTCCATGAACAAACCCCTCACCCGCTCGCTCTCGCTCGCGACCTCTCCCGCAAGGGGAGAGGTGAATGAGAGTGCGCGTCCGGCCCCCTCTCCCCCCTTCTCTAAGGATTGGGCGGGAGAGGGTCGGGGTGAGGGGTAATCCGAGGGGAGAACACCATGTACGATTTCAACTACGTCAAGGCGTCGTCGCTGGCCGATGCGGCCAGGCAGGCCAAGAGCGAGGATGAGGCGAAGATCGTCGCGGGTGGCATGACGCTGATCCCGACGCTGAAGCTGCGCCTGGCCAAGCCCTCGTCGCTGATCGATCTCGGCGGGCTCAAGGACCTCGTCGGCATCAAGGTCGAGGGCGGCAAGGTGACCATCGGCGCCATGACCACGCACGGCGCCGTCGCCGCCTCGGCCGAGGTGAAGAAGGCCATCCCCGCCCTCGCCCACCTGGCCGGCCATATCGGCGACCCGGCGGTGCGCAACCGCGGCACGATCGGCGGCTCGGTCGCCAACAACGACCCGGCGGCGGATTACCCGGCCGGCGTGCTGGCGCTGGGCGCGACCATCGTCACCAACGAGCGCTCGATCGCCGCCGACGATTTCTTCAAGGGCCTGTTCGAGACGGCGCTGAAGCCCGGCGAGGTGATCACCGCGGTGAGCTTCCCGGTGCCCGAGAAGGCCGCCTACATGAAGTTCCCCAACCCGGCGAGCCGCTACGCCATGGTCGGCGTGTTCGTCGCCAAGACCGCGGGCGGCGTGCGCGTGGCGGTGACGGGTGCGGGCCCCTGCGTGTTCCGCCAGAAGGACATGGAAGCCGCGCTGGGCAAGAAGTGGGCGCCGGACGCGGTCGACGGCATCAAGCAGAAGGCCGACGGCCTCAACAGCGACATCCACGGCTCGTCCGAATACCGGGCGCACCTCGTCGGCGTGATGGCGAAGAGAGCGGTGCAGGCGGCGGGGTGAGGTTATCTCGGCCGTCCAAAATTCTCACGGCTCCAGAATTCTAGGCATATACAACCTAAAGGATACATTGGTATAAATACTTGCTTGCTGCAGTAGCTTTCTGGTCTTGCCATGTACGTATCCGGGGGGATGCACACCGATGGAGGACTTGGGACCAAGCTTCATTTTACAAGCAGAAGGAATTCTTCGAGAACAGCTAAAGCGCACATCATTTAGCTTACAGTCGATTCTTAAGCTACTCGTCGAAAAGGGCTTTATCTCCACACGCCACTATGAAATTTCCTCCGACATTGCTTTCGATCACGACGAATTTTTAACGCTAGTTGATTTCGCATACGGCGCCCGCGAAAGAAGCCCGGCCAAGGGATATCGAATACCCTTCATCGATACTACTTTGGGCACCAGCGGTAGCACCCATCGCCCAGCCTATGGATCAGCTTCCGAGGCAAGCGACACCCGTCAGTTTAGTTGGATCAAAGATCTCAATCTCGAGGGCAAACAGTGGATTGACTTCCCGATAGTGGCGTCCTCGGACAAAATTGTCGGTGTCATTGCAGTTTCCTGGAAAGGCTCGAAGGATCTGGTTACGCGAGATACCGAGGCTGCTTTAAGCACGGTGTGTCGACTGATCGCTTTCTATCAAGAGCGCTTCGATGATTTGAACATACAGAGAATTGAAAAGAGTCTGGTAACGACAATTGCCCAGATAAGCCGAGGCGACAACGCTGAGTCAGTACAAGAGAAAATCACAGAGCTTGTAGGAGAACATCTAAACGCTAAGGCCGTTGCACTTTTTCGCTATGATTGGATTCGCGATGATCTCGTGAAGACATTTGAACTTCTAGATAACCGCCCGTCTGATTTTTCTGAGAGCGCGGATCAACGGTATCACGTGGGCGATTATCTAACGGGCAAGAGTTGGCGACAGCCTGAGTTCCGGCACATCCTTAACTTCGAGAAATTCCGAGTTCTCAAAGGGGCTCACATCGAAACGGGAAGTCTGGAGCGGCATGCGAGGCTCCTTGGTGGAATCGAAACTGTCCTTTACGGTCAAATCGGTTCGTATCGAGAACGATACTACATCCGACTAATGAATCGCCGAGATGAACCTGCCCTCGGTTTCACAAACTCTCAGAAAGAAACGTTAGACGCGATTTGCGAGCGTCTCTCTGAGGCATTGGATACGACCTCAGTCAAGAAGCTACTTGGTGAAATAGAGCAAGCCGCGATTGTCGGATTGCGTGATTTTCCGGACATAGAAGCAGCCTTTCTCAATATCGCGGCGAAGCTTGAGCTTTTCGGGATCAAAGAGTTTCTTGTTGTCCATTCTGGTTCGAATTCGCGCATCGTTAACTTTTCCTATGTTCACGGTAGCTGGCTTCCCGAAACTGCCTTGCAGCCCATGGTTCGCGCGGACGAAGGATCGCTTATCGCAGAACTATCGGTCGAGGCCGGCATTCGGGTTATGCGATTGGACAGATTCAAATCCGCCGAGAGCGAGCCACTTGCACAGACGTTCCTCTCCAATGGGACAAAGGTACTCGTGGTGATATGTGCGCGCCATGATCACGCCCGGACATTGATCTTAGTTCCAGACCGATCTCCATCCTCCAGAGGAGCCACGCAAGGCCTGAAGGAGCGCATCAGCGAACTTGAGCAAACCGGCTTGTTAGCAATAGCTGCGATCGTAGGCGCCGCAATCGAGGCCGCAGCATCAAGCGTCTCGGCGGAAAAGGCTGAGATGCTTGTAGCTCAGTTTGGTCACGAGGTCGGCACACCAATGGCAAAGCTTGGCCAGATGGCTATTGCTGGGATAAATCGCGCCGCTCAAGCAATCCGTGATTACAAGAAGGCGGAAGTAGCCGGAACGATCTCTGGCCTCGAGGAATTAAAGAGACGAATCGATGCTCAATCACAGTATCTTCGTCATCAAATGGACATCGCGATTGCGATGGCGGAGCAATCCAAAGGTTTTATTCAACTCAGCTTTGAGCAATTCCGCTGGCTAGATGTCGTTAACGAAGCTTGGGAGGAGGCTCTATCTTGGGCATTCGCTGTCGAATCTAGACAGGCCTATAGACGGATAGTATTGCGACCCAATGACGCGATAAAGGCGATGGAGGGGGTAGGCGATAAATCGACATTAAAAATTATATTTTCGAACTTACTGAAGAACGCAATCAAATACTCTCTGCCGCGATATCGCAACGAACCAATGTTCGTCGATGTTTTGGGTCAGCCGCAAACTGGCTGGCACATCGTACAGGTGCAAAACTGGGGGGTTGGCATCGAGCCTGCGAAAAGAGACGCGATATTCCGTCGCTTCTACAGAATTGAACGAGTAGACCGCATTCGAGCCATACGGGGGATCGGGCTAGGGCTTTATCTTGCCCGGACGATTGCTGAATTGCACAGGGGTGAAGTGTTTTGTCGCGATAGCCAAGCGACTTTAGACGATCGACAACGGACAGAAGCCGCCGAAGGATTCCTCACGACATTTGAATTAAGAGTACCTCGAACGCTTCCGGTCGGAATGTTTGAAGCTACCCTTTACAAGGTCTGAGGTGTGCCATGCCAGACCGACAGTCAGCGGACATCCTTTCTGTTGAAGACGATGAGTTGACGATAGTTGGCATTATTTCTGAACTTGCCAACGACCAGATCGCCGTTGATATCTCTCCCACAATAGATGATGCCCGACTTCGACTACGGGACCGAACGTACCGTCTCCTGCTCATAGATCTTCGCATTCCGGAAACGAATGAGGGGGATGTGAGAGAGCGCGGCGGCGTTCAGCTACTGAAAGAGCTTAAGGCAGGCGAACTCGGCGAGCGCAATCGATCAATTAAGTTCATTATTCTTACCGCTCAAAGTTTTCTATTGGATCGGATGCGTCTTGAAGTGGGGAACGGCTTCTTACGTTCGATCAAGGATGCAGACTGTTTAGGCGTTCATGGAAAGGGATCTTCCATATTTCCACTTATCGCTCAAATCAAACGAGCCCTTGGCCGTGACGATGACAAAGGGTGAGAGATGGCAAACAGAAAAGTCTTTATCGTCCACGGCCACGATGCAAAAGCCAAAGCGGATTTAAAAGGCATCCTAGTGGCAGCAGGAGTGCAACCCATCATCTTGATGGAGCAACCCGATGGCGGAAGCAAAACCATCATCGAGAAATTTGAATACTACGCTGAGCAATGCGTTTTTGCGTTGGTATTGCTGACACCGGACGATCTTCAAGCATCCCAGCTAAAAAAGGCGCAGCGCTATCGAGCTAGACAAAATGTGATTTTTGAAATGGGATGGTTCTTCAAGCATCTTGGCCGGAACCGCACCCGTTTATTACATAAGGGCGCAGTTGAACTCCCCAGCGACACTACAGGCATCATTTACCTTCGATTTCGGAAACATGTTGGGGAAATTGCCAAGGAAATCGTGCAAGCGCTGGCGGACGGGGGGTTGAGAATTCGCCACACTACCCATGCGGACGAGCGGAAGCGCGGGCTTTAGTCCGGCAGCGCCTCTCGCTGATCCAGCGGATCGACTGCCGCCGCTCAAGAGAAGCTAGCGATTGTCGCTACCCAATTTCGGTCTCTCACTCGTTCTATGGACTAGCTGGCGACGCATGCCGCGCAAGCCAAGCTCGAATGAAGAACGCCTCACGCACAAATCGCTTACGCGATTTCGCTGACTACGGGACCCGCCGCGGGGTCTGTGACGCCGAGGCCGTTGCCCAGGTCTTCAAGGGTGTCTCTAAACGTATTCAGCGTGGCGATCATGGCCGGCCTGGCCTTGCCGCAGGCCTCCATGTCCTCCCACTCCGCGATCAGGCAGTAGGCGCGCTCGCCCGTCTTGATGATGTGGGCCTGCTTCAGGCCCGGCCAGCTGGCCTTGATCGTCTTGTGGGCGTCCAGGAACTCCTGGTCGCGGCCGGGCTTCACGCGAAAACGCACGACGGTGAAGGCGGTCATTGGGTTCTCCTGTGGGCGCGCGACAGGCGCGCGAGTTCTCTTCCGGAAGCGGCTCTCGTTGATTCAAGTCGCGACCAGATGGTCGCGACAAAGAATCAACTGCCGCCGCTTAAGACGAAGCCCAAGACGGCTGCGTTTCGCTACTGCGCTTTTATCATCTTCCCCAATTCCTGGCGCAGTTCCGGGCTCTCGTGGTGGCCGTGCACGACGATGGCGTGCTGCACCGCGGCGTCCAGAAGCTCTTCCTTGCTGTCGGCCGAGATCGCGACCGTGCATTTCGACTCGCTGGGGTAGTCCCGGCAATCCACGAACATTCTGGCCATCTTAGCCTCCCTGCAGGGTTCGCCATCCCGGAGCACCGCCGGGCGGCATCACTGCCTAGCTAAAGCGCTGGAGGACGGTTTCCGTTCCACGCGCGAGCGAGGACGATTGTGCTGACGTCACCCCGGCGCCAATCCGATGCGCCATCGGCGGCCAGAAGGCCGGCGATCTGGCGCCAAGAGGCGGGGGCCCAGACTTTCGGGAGATGCAGTGCGCGAAGCGCGCAGGTTCATGCTGGACCCACGCGCGCCAACGCCAAAGGCGTTGCGCGTAGATCGGCGCTCGCCTTGGAAGGGCTCGCTGGTCTGGGGTGACGGCGTGGGCTGTGGGTAAGTACGGCACGTCACAGGAACCATCAATCCTTTCAACACCCTCAAAAACACAGACGTCTATAGACGTTTAGTCTGTAGACATTCCGTATTCCAACCCCCATCTTTGAGCCTGTCCAGGGAGCCAAGGAGACCGGAGATGAAAACGCCCGATCGCGCGGAAGCTGTCGCGCTCCTCAAGGAGATCGCCGCCCGGCTGGGCCGGCCCACGGTCACGCGTATCGAATTCGCCAGGGAAACCGGGCTGTCGCTGGAATACGTGAAGCGCAGGCTGCGGTTCTCGGCGCTGCTGCACGAGGCCGGGCTGAAGCCGTACAGCCGCAGCCATCCGCTGTCCGACGAGGATCTGCTGGCGGCCTTGCGCGAGGCGGCGCTGGCCTGCGACGGCAATCTGACCCTGGAGAATTTCGAGCGGCACGGCCGTCACAGCTTCGCCACCTGTCGCAAGCGCTGGGGCACCTGGGTCGACACGCTCTCCGCCCTCGTGCGCTGGCTGGAGGAGGCCGAGCCGGGCTTTCCCTTCCTCGCCGCCCTGCGCGAGCGCGCGGCCAAGGGACGCTCAGCCGTACGGGCGAGCCTCGTGCCCCTGCCCCGGGACGAGCGCTGCTACGGCCGGCTCGTGGGCTTCCCCACCCTGTTGCACGCGCCGCTGACTGAGAACGGCGTGATCTACCTGTTCGGCTGCATGGCCCAGGAGCTGGGATTCGTGGTCGAGGCGATCACCTCCGGCTTCCCGGATTGCCTGGCCAAGAGGCGGCTCGACCGGGAGGGCGAGAGATGGACGAGAGTGAGGATCGAGTTCGAGCAGGCCAGCCGGAACTTCAAGGATCATGGGCATGATCCTGGGGGATGCGACCTGATCGTGTGCTGGGAACACAATTGGGCGGAGTGTCCGGTGGAGGTGCTGGAATTGAGTAAGGTCGCGCGCGAGGCGCGTGCCCTGTTTTCCGGAGGCGCTTCTCGTTCATCCTGCGGATGAACTGCCAGCGCCTAAGAACAACTGTCACCCCGGCGAAGGCCGGGGTCCAGACTCAAGGAGACGTGCGCGAAGCGCGCAACTTTGTGCTGGTTCCCGGATCGGCGCTCGCTATCGCTCGCTGGTCCGGGATGACGAAGGAGCGCCCGCGTTTGCCGTGAACCGGCGGGACGCTCTCGCGCAAATCGCCCCATTTCTTCGCGCCTGTCGCGCGCCTTGAAGGCGCGCAACACAGCGCAAGGCGATTTCGCTGCGCTCCTACCGCGACCGCCTGTACTCCTGCAGCCTGATGATCTGCCGGGCGCTCACGCGGTAGCCGCCGTTGAGCGAGCGGATGCCCTGGATCTGGCTGCCCCTCTGCCCCTCCGCGATCTGCAGCGCCAGGGCCAGCGTCGAGGCCGGGAAGGTCCGGGCGCCGTAGGCCTCGACCACCCAGCCCCTCAGGACATGAAGCATGGCCAGCATCTCCATGTCCGGGCGGTCGTTGGTGTAGGCCATACCGGGACGACCCTAACCGGTCCGGCGGCCCGGCGGGGACAGTCTTTGGCCCAGAGCGGCCGGGATAATCATCTAGACCTAGCGAAACCGCCTTGCGCTGTGTTCCGCGCCTTCAAGGCGCGCAACAGGCGCCAAGAAAGTGGGCGGTTTGCGCGATCACGCCAGCGCCCAGCTCCGCGAAACGCAAAGCGTTTGCGCGTCATGCGCAGCATTCGCGAGAGCGTCCTGCCTGTCGAAACCAAGCACCACGCGAAGCAATTTGCGCGCCTTGCTCCGGAAAGACTGGACCCCGGCCTTCGCCGGGGTGACGACCGCTACTGCTTCCGCTTCGCCCGCTTCTTTGCCTTCGGGCGGGCGCTTTTCCTGGCGGCGCTCTTCGCCCTCGCCGGCTTGCGCGCCGCCTTCTTCGCAGCCTTTTTCTTCGGCTTCGCCTTCTTCTTCGCGGCCTTCTTCGGCGGCGCCAGGGTGCGGGCGACCAGCTCGAGCAGCTGCGTGCGATCAAAAGGCTTCTCGATCACCGCCTTGAGGCCGAGATCCTTCGCCATGGCGGCGTGATCCGCCGGGCCGTACCACACGCCGGACATGGCGATGATCCTCGCCGAGGGCGTGCGGGACTGGATGTCGGCGATGGTGGCGAAGCCGTCCTTGAGCGGCATCATCAGGTCGCAGAGCACGAGGTCCGGCCTCAGCGAGCGGAACTGGATCACGCCCTCGTCGCCGCCCGCCGCCTCGCGCACGTCGTGCCCGCCCGATTCCAGCATCTTGCGGATGATCGCGCGCTCGTTGTCGTTGTCGTCGATCAGCAGAATCATGGCGTTTCCCGGCTCCCTGACGTTGGAGACATCGTCGTATGGACAGAGGCGGATGGCAAGGCCCCTGCCCCATTCGTCATGCCCGCGAAGGCGGGCATCCAGACTCAAGGAAACGTGCGGCCGTAGGCCGCGCCTCATCTTCGGAAGGACTGGACCCCCGCCTTCGCGGGGGTGACGGTGTGTGTAGAGGCGACGCCGTACCTACGACAGCAGCGTCGCCAGTCCCGCCGGTCTCTCCTCCGGCTCGCGACGGGGCGGGGCGGCCGGGAGCTCGATGGAGCAGCGCAGCCCCCTTGGCTGCAGCTCGTGCGCCACCTGGGCGCCGGGCAGGCCGGTGCGCAGCAGCAGCGAGCCGAAGCCCTGGCGCGTGGACGGGACGACCGTGCCGCCGCCCTCCTCCTGCCAGTCCAGCCGGTAGAGCGGCGCGCCGCCGTCGTGCACTGGCCGCCAGGTGATGCTCACCGTGCCGGACTCCCCGCGCCACGCCCCGTGCTTGGTGGCGTTGGTCGCCAGCTCGTGCAGCATCAGGGCGAAGGTCGTGGTGGCGTCGGCCGAGAGCACCGCCTGCGGGCCCTGCACCGAGAGTCTAGCCGGATGCGGAGCGAGCGGCGCCACCACGGCGTCGACCAGCGCCTCGACGGTCGAGCCGTCATGGGCGGCGATGCTCATCAGCTCCTGCGCCGCGGCGATGGCCTGCAGCCGGCTCGACACGATCTGGCGCAGCTCGTCCGGCGAGCCGCCGGTCTTGAGACTCTGGCGGAAGACGGAATCGGCCAGGGTCACCACGTTCTTCAGCCGGTGCTTGAGCTCGCGGTTGATCACCCCGATCTGGCGCTCGTTCTCGCGGATGCGGCGCACCGCCTGATCGATCAGGTGCAGCAGCACGACCTGGATGCCGCCGATGAGCAGGAAGAGGAAAAAGCCGAGCAGCCGCTCGGCACCGGGCGCCGTGCCGGTGGGGGAGATCCAGAGCGCGCCGATGATTGCCGAGGCGACGAGCACGCCCGTGCCCGAAGCCGTGCCGCTGAAGAAGGTGGCCAGCAGCACCGCCGGGAAGAAGGTGATGAAAGGCAGCCGCCCGGGCAGCGCCTGGTCGAGCAGCAGGCGGGCGACGAAAGCCGCCAGGAAAATGAGCAGCGCCAGCCCGTAGGCGCGGCCGGGCGCCAGGCTGGGATCGAAGCGCCAGCGGTCCCAATAGCTCCAGAACTGCCTGTCGGTCATGACGAATCCCCCGACCCGAAAGATATAGCCGGACCCTGCCCTCGGCCACCTCAACTCCGGCTGATGGTGATGCGGTACCACGGACTATCGCGAGCGGCGCCACAGCCCCGCCCGTCACCCCGGCGCAGGCCGGGCTCCAGACCTCTGAAGAAGAAGCGCGGCCGTAAGGCCGTACCTGATCTCCGGAAAGACTGGACCCCGGCCTGCGGCGGGGTGACAAGGGTCGCCGGGGTGATGGAAAAGGTGACGCGCTTCCCGCCCGTGCATTTGCCTCCAATCAACCCATTGCTTGATTAATATCAAGTCACGGTGCCACCGCGCCGGCCCCGGCGGCGCCGAAAACCGCCGCATTCCCTGCCCTCGTACTTGGCACATTGCTTGCTCCGTAGGCGGTACCGGCCACGGAGGCCGTTGCCAGTCAACGACGACTGCCGTTCACCGGATCGCCGACGCCAACGGCGGCGGAGGCAGACGGGGAACCGAAGCGAGGCGCTGGAGGACAAGACCTCCGGCACCATCAGCGGGGCCGTCGTCGTGACGCCATCCCGGCTTTATGCCGGCCCCGTCGAACAGTGACGAGGCAGCTATGAGCGAGATGATTGCGGCAAGGCAGAAGCTCGTGGTTCTCGGCAACGGCATGGCCGCCGGCCGGGTGCTGCAGGAGCTCGTCGCGCGAGCGCCCGGGCGCTACGCCGTGACGCTGTTCGGCGCCGAGCCGCGCGTCAACTACGACCGCATCATGCTCTCGCCCGTACTCGCCGGCGAGAAGAGCTACAACGACATCATCATCCACGGCGAGGACTGGTACGCGAAACACGGCATCACCCTGCGCCGCGGCGAGACGGTGGTGGAGATCGACCGCGTGGGCCGTACCGTGCGCACCGAGGCGGGTGCCGCCGAGAGCTACGACGTGCTGCTGATCGCCACCGGCTCCAAGCCGCTGATCATCCCCGTGCCCGGCTCCACCCTGCCCGGCGTGGTCACCTTCCGCGACCTCGACGACGTGAACGCGATGCTGCAGGCGGCCGAGCGCGGCGGCAACGCCGTGGTCATCGGCGGCGGCCTGCTCGGGCTCGAGGCGGCGGCCGGCCTCGCCGCCAAGGGCATGGACGTCACCGTCCTCCACCTGATGCCGACGCTGATGGAGCGGCAGCTCGACCCCAACGCCGCCTACCTGCTGCAGAAGGCCATCGAGAAGCGCGGCATCGAGGTCCTGACCGGCGCCAACACCCAGGCGATCACCGGCGACAGCTGGGTCGAGACCGTGCGTCTCGCCGACGGGCGTGAGCTGCCGGCCGATCTCGTGGTCATGGCCGTGGGCATCCGCCCGCACGCGGCCCTCGCCAAGGAGGCCGGGCTCGAGGTCAGGCGCGGCATCGTGGTCGACGATTTCATGCGCACCAGCGATCCCGCGATCTACGCCGTGGGCGAATGCGTCGAGCATCGCGGGAACTGCTACGGGCTGGTGGCACCGCTCTACGAGATGGCCAAGGTGCTGGCCGCGACCCTGGCCGGCGAGAGCGTGCCCGGCTACGCGGGTTCGGCGCTCTCGACCAAGCTCAAAGTCACCGGCGTCGACCTGTTCTCGGCCGGCGATTTCTCGGAAGGCGACGAGAAGGACGACATTGTGCTGCGCGATCCCGCGCGCGGCATCTACAAGCGCGTGGTGCTGCGCGGCAACCGCATCGTCGGCGCCGTGCTCTACGGCGACACCAACGACGGTGCCTGGTACTTCGACCTGCTGAAGAAGGAGACGGACGTCGCCGAGCTGCGCGAGACGCTGATCTTCGGCCAGGCCTACCAGGGCGGCAGCGCCCTCGATCCCGGCGCCGCGATTGCCGCACTCCCCGACGACGCCGAGATCTGCGGCTGCAACGGCGTGTGCAAGAGCGCCATCGTCGCCGCCATCGCCACCCAGAACCTCACCACTCTCGACGACGTGCGCGCCAGCACCAAGGCCTCGGCCTCCTGCGGCCAGTGCACCGGCAAGGTCGAGGCGCTGCTGGTCGCCACGCTGGGCGAGGGCTACGCCGCTTCGGCGCGCAAGCCGATGTGCAAGTGCACCGACCTCACCCATCCCGAGGTGCGCGCCCGCATCCTCGACAAGACGCTGAAGTCGATGCCGGCGGTGATGCAGGAGCTGGGCTGGAAGACCTCCTGCGGCTGCGCCTCCTGCCGCCCGGCCCTCAACTACTACCTGCTCTGCGCCTGGCCGCTCGAATACAAGGACGACGCGCAGTCGCGCTTCATCAACGAGCGCGTGCACGCCAACATCCAGAAGGACGGCACCTTCTCGGTCGTGCCGCGCATGTGGGGCGGCCTGACCACGCCGGCCGAGCTGCGCGCCATCGCCGACGTCGCCGACCGTTTCCATATCCCGACGGTGAAAGTCACGGGCGGCCAGCGCATCGACCTGCTCGGCGTGCGCAAGGAAGACCTGCCGGCCGTCTGGGCCCAGCTCAACGCCGCCGGCCTGGTCTCCGGCCATGCCTACGCCAAGGGCCTGCGCACGGTGAAGACCTGCGTCGGCAGCGAGTGGTGCCGCTTCGGCACGCAGGATTCGACCGGCCTTGGTGTGAAATTGGAGCGCTTCCTCTGGGGCTCGTGGACGCCCGCCAAAGTGAAGCTCGCCGTCTCCGGCTGCCCGCGCAACTGCGCCGAGGCGACGGTGAAGGATATCGGCGTGATCTGCGTGGAGTCCGGCTACGACATCCATATCGCCGGGGCGGCCGGCCTGCACGTGCGGGCGACCGACCTGCTCGGCCATGTCACCACCGAGGACGAGGTGATCGAGCACGTCGCGGCGGTGATGCAGCTCTACCGCGAGCAGGCGACCTACCTGGAGCGCGTGTGGAAATGGGCCGAGAAGACCGGCCTCGAGACCATCCGCAAGGCGATCATGGAAGACCACGACGGCCGCAAGGCGCTGCTGAAGCGCTTCCAGATCTCGCAGCGCGTGGCGCAGAAGGATCCCTGGGCCGAGCGCGCCGCGGGCCGCGAGCTGCGCGAGTTCACGCCGCTGGCCGTGCTCTCGCCCGTGCGCCCGCGCGACGCGGCGCGCATCCCGGCGGACGTCGCGGAGTGAACAACATGAGCTACGAGCCGCAGGAATTCTGGTTCGACGTCGGCCCGCTCGAAGTCATCCCGCAGCGCGGGGCGCGCACGGTGAAGACGCCGCGCCGCGACATCGCCATCTTCCGCACCGCCAGCGACGAAGTCTTCGCCCTCGAAAACAAATGCCCGCACAAGGGCGGGCCGCTGAGCGAGGGCATCGTGCACGGCCGCAAGGTCGCCTGCCCGCTGCACAACTGGGTCATCGATCTGGAGAACGGCGAGGCCACCGGCGCCGACAAGGGTTGCGCCCGCCGCTTTCCCGTGAAGCTCGAGAACGGCCGCATCTATCTCGACATGAGTATCGCCGCCGCGCCCTAAGTCCGCCCCCCGCAACGTAAATCCAAACCGACCCTCAAGAGGAACACGCCCATGGCTTATCTCGTGCCCGCCGAATTCGTCACCAAGATGGTCGACGCCGGCGAATCCAAGATCTTCATGTCGACCCGCGACACGGTGATCCGCGCCTACATGGCCGGCGCCATCCTCACCCTGGCGGCCTGGTTCGCCGTGACCATCGGGGTCAATACAGGCCAGCCGCTGATCGGCGCCCTGCTGTTCCCCGTCGGCTTCAGCATGCTCTACCTCTTCGGCTTCGACCTGCTGACCGGTGTCTTCGTGCTCTGCCCGCTCGCCCTGATCGACAAGCGGCCGGGTGTCACGCTCGGCGGCGTGCTGCGCAACTGGGGCCTGGTGTTCATCGGCAATTTCGGCGGCGCCTTCACCGTCGCGGTGATGGCGGCCATCGTCTGCACCTTCGGCTTCTCGACCGCACCCGACAAGGTCGGCGTCGCCCTCCAGCACATCGGCGAGGGCCGCACCGTCGGTTACGCCGCGCACGGGGCCAACGGCATGCTCACCCTCTTCATCCGCGGCGTGCTGTGCAACTGGATGGTCTCGGCCGGCGTCGTTGGCGCGATGATCTCCACCTCGGTGCCCGGCAAGGTGATCGCCATGTGGATGCCGATCATGCTGTTCTTCGCCATGACCTTCGAGCACTCGATCGTCAACATGTTCCTCTTCCCGGTCGGCCTGCTGCTGGGCGGCAACTTCACGGTGATCGACTACCTGTTCTGGAACGAGATCCCGACCGTGCTGGGCAACCTGGTCGGCGGGCTCGCCTTCACCGGCCTCACGCTCTACGCCACGCACGTCAAGACCGGCGCCAAGCGCACCTCCCTGGCCCGCGCGGCCTGAGCCCGATGGACGGGACCTCGACCGCCGGAGAGCGAGGTCCCGTCGCCGCCGCGCCGCGCGCGCTGCGCGTCTCGGTCGGCCAGTACTCCGACCCAGGCCGCAAGGCGGCCAACCAGGATTTCCACGGGGTGATGATCCCCAGGGAGCCGCTGCTCAGCCTCAAGGGCGTCGCCGTCGTGCTCGCCGACGGCATCAGCAGCAGCGAGTTCGGCCGCGTCGCCGCCGAATCCGCGGTGGGCAGCTTCCTCACCGACTATTACTGCACATCGGATTCCTGGTCGGTGAAGACGTCGGCGCAGCGCGTCATCGCCGCGGCGAATTCCTGGCTGCACGCCCAGACACGACGCAGCCCCTATCTCGAGGAACGCGACAAGGGCTACGTCTGCACCCTGAGCGCCCTGGTGATCAAGGGTGCGACGGCGCATCTTCTGCACGTCGGCGACGCGCGCATCTACCGCGTCGCCGGGAATACGCTGGAGCAGCTCACCGACGATCACCGCGTCGTCGTGTCCTCGCATGAGAGCTATCTCGGCCGCGCCCTGGGCATCAATCCGCAACTGGAGATCGACTACCGCAGCCTGGATGTCGAGGCCGGCGACCTCTTCCTGCTGGCGACCGACGGTGTCTACGAGCACCTGCCTCCGCGCTTCGTCGCCGAGACGATCCGGGGTGCCGCCGATCTCGACGGAGCCGCCCGGGCCCTGGTGGCCGAAGCCTACCGGAGAGGAAGCGAGGACAATCTCACCGTCCAGATCGTGCGCATCGACGACCTGCCCGACGGCGATTCAGGCGGGCTTCCGGGAGCGGCTGCCGAGCTGCCGCTGCCGCCCCTGCTCGAGCCGCGCATGGAGTTCGATGGTTACCGCATCGTTCGGGAGCTTCATGCCAGCAGCCGCAGCCATCTCTACCTGGCAGTCGATCTTGAAAGCGATGCGCCGGTCGCGCTCAAGATCCCGTCGATCGAGCTGCGCGGCGACGCGGCCTACCGCAAGCGCTTCCTCATGGAGGAATGGGTCGCCCGGCGCCTCAACAGCCCCCATGTGCTGAAGCCCGCGCCGCAGACACGCAAACGCAACTATCTCTATGTCGTCACCGAATACATCGACGGCCAGACCCTGAACCAGTGGATGATCGACAATCCCCGGCCGGAACTCGATCCGGTGCGCGGCATCGTGGAGCAGATCGCCCGCGGCCTGCAGGCCTTCCATCGCATGGAGATGCTGCATCAGGATCTGCGGCCACAGAACATCATGATCGACCGCACCGGCACGGTGAAGATCATCGATTTCGGCTCGACCCGGGTAAAGGGCGTGGTCGAGGCGGCGCCCGCCAGAGACGACGACGTCATCCTCGGCACGGCTCAGTACACGGCGCCCGAGTACTTCCTCGGCGAAAGCGGCACGCCGCGCTCGGACCTCTTCTCCCTCGGCGTCATCGCCTACCAGATGCTGACCGGCCGCCTGCCCTATGGCGCTGCCGTCGCCAAGACACGCACACGGACCCAGCAGGGAAAGCTGCGTTACGCCTCGGCGCTCGACGACAGTCGCGCCATCCCGGCCTGGATCGACGGCACGCTACGCAAGGCCGTGCATCCCGACCCGCACAAGCGCTATGAGGAACTGTCGGAGCTCGTCTACGATCTGCGCCACCCCAACAAGAGCTTCGTGACCTCCCCGGCGGCGCCGCTGATGGAGCGCAACCCGCTGCTGTTCTGGAAGGGGCTCTCGGCCTTCCTAGCGGCGGCCGTGCTGGTCCTGCTGATTCTCCGCTACGGGCCGTAGGCTTTCTCTCCTATTTCTGGGCCGGAAAGGCCGGTGTGCGTTTACGCACATTCAGGGAAACCGCCGGGGGTGTACACGCGCCTTCGATGATCAGCCATACGCAGCCACCGCTCTCCGACCCGTTTCCCTCCGGCTCACGGCCGGCGCGATCAATCCTCCCCGAGGTCGCAGCCGCCGCGGCGCGCCAGCGACTCCTGACGGCACGACATCGTCAGGGGCGCGGGCGCGCCGAATGCTGTTCTTCCTGTGTGGCCGCGCTCTTCAGCCGGCTGAAGCCGCTGCTCTTCTTCCTCCCGGGCTGATGCCGTCCCAAAGCGGGTGAGACCCATCCGGGAGACGCCAGTACGGGCTGGCCCACCCGGCCTCACCCCGACCCTCTCCGCCCCAGAATGGGGCGGAGAGGGAGACGGGATATACTCCAGCGCATGAAACCCCATCTGCTGTTCGGCGTGCTTCTGGCGCTGACCGTGGCGCTGGTGCTGTTCCTGGAGGCCCAGTACCCAGGCACGCTGGCCGACGAAGACAACCGCATCGACCTGGTGTGGAAAGGCGTCGTGCTGGTGGCCCTGCTTGCCAGTCTGGTCACGATGCTGCGTCGCGAGCGATTGGGCCCGGTGCTGCGCGGCGCCTTGCTCTGGGTCGGGCTCGGGCTTCTGCTGGTTCTCGGCTATAGCTTCAAGGATGACCTCGCGCCGCTGACGCGACGGATCACCGGCAGCCTGCTGCCGGCCGAGCCCGTGTCGCTGTCGCCCGGCGTGGTCAGCCTGCGCGCCTCGAGCGGCGGTCATTTCCGCGCTGCTGCCGAGCTCGCCCGAGGCGGCGGCGCCTGGCAGCGCGTCACCTTCCTGGTCGATACCGGAGCAAGCGACGTGGCGCTGACCCGGGATGACGCGCGGCGCCTGGGCATTGATGTCGATCGCCTGACCTATAACGTGCCCTACCGCACGGCCAACGGCACGAGCTTCGGCGCGCGTATCCGGATCGACCGCCTGCGTATCGGCGACATCACCGTGGAGGGTGTCGCCGGCAGCGTCATGCAGGGCGAGCTCAGTCAGTCGCTGCTCGGCATGAGCTTCCTGCGACGGCTCTCCGGCTTCGAGTTCCGCGGATCGGAGATGATCCTGCGGCAGTAGGTCTGCGACAGACCGATCAGTTCGCCGGCGCGGTCGCCAGGATTGGAGCTGTCGGTTCCGGCTTGAGATTGGCTATCACCGACTGGCAGGCGCCGCGATCATCCGTGGCGCACCACAGATCGTAGGGTCCGACCTGCCGCTGCCGCTCGTAGCGGGTCCACTCCGCTTCGAACGCCGCATCCCGGCGGAACCAGCCGAGCACGTCGGCGTAATTGCGTCCGAGCTCAAGGCACGGCGGAAAGGCCTGATCGTCACAGCGATCGATCAGCACCAGGCTCGGACGGTAGCGATGCAGGTCCTCGGTCACGGCGTCGAGCGTCCAGCGGGCCAGCGCCTGCTCGCGTGGGCTGGCAAGCTCAGACCGCGTGAGCAACGCCTGAGTCATCCACAGCGCGGTGAAGCGCGAGCCCCATTCGACGCGCTGCCGCAGCAGATGGTCGTAGATGCCACCGACCGAGGAGGAGAGCACGAAGACGGTCGAGCCTGGCGGGATATGCGGCACGATGCTCGTGCGCGCCGTCTTGCGTACGTCGGTCCACTGCGTGGCGGCGCGCTGAAGCTGTCCGGGATAGTAGAGCAGGCCCGCAACGAGCGCGGCGGCCAGCGGTGCCACGACGGTCGCGCGCGACGTGCCGGGCGTGAGCATACCGATGCCGAGCCTCTGGCGCAGCCAGCGGCCCATCGCGTCGAAGACCACGATGCCGCCACCCAGGATGAAGAACGCCTCGGCGGGGATGAAGTGATACTCGTAGCCCTTGCGCTGCACGAGGTAAGCGGCGGTCGCGGCCAGGCCGGCGCCCATGAAGATGTCGGCGAGGCTGCGATGCGGTGAGAACCGCCGCAGTGCCAGCCAGATGCCCAGCACGAGGGCGATCTTCAGCAGGCGCTGCAGTGGCATCAGCTCCACCCAGTCGACGCGGGCGCGGTCGAGATAGGCTTCATAGGCGAAGGGCACGACCTGAGTCAGGTATTGCGGCGCCGTAATGGCGATGGCCAGGCAATAGGCAGCGCCGCCGGCGACGAACGCGACGATTTCCGGACGGATCAGCGAGCGCCGATCCCGATTCCGCACCGCCAGCAGCGCCTCGACCGCGGCCACGATCAGCAGATGCTGGGGTTTGAGCCCACAGCCCCCCAGCGCCAGAAGCCCCGCAGCCACGCACTGATTACGAGAGATTTCGGGCGCGGCCTCCAGCGAGCGCCAGGCCAGAAACAGATACGGCAGGATGAACAGGATCAGGATGTGTTCGCGCTGGCCGATGTAATACCAGGAGTGAACGGTGGTACCGTAGAGGATGAGGGCAGACAACGCCCAGGCAAGCGAGCTGGTGCCCAGCCGCTCACCCGGGCGTAGGCTCAGGCTGAGGCACCACAGCAAGGTGGTTGCGGTCAGCAGCCCGAGCAGAGCCTGCATGGCGCTTTGAGGCAGGACGCCAAGGGCGCGCGCCAGCGCCACGGGGATTTCCGAGAGCCAGAGGATGAGCGGCGGGTTGACGTCGACGATGTCGCGGCCGAACTGCGCGCCATCAAGCGCCTTGCCGGCCGCCACGAGGTACAGCGCCTGGTCGCCCCAGGGAGCCTGGCCGATCAGACAGGCGATGGCGATGCCGAGCATCGCACCGGCCGTGACCGGCAGAACCAGCGCCGCCTTCCATTGGACAAGGTCCCGGGCCAGAGGCTCGGGAGCGATACCCGAAGGGTACATGCCTCACCCCTCCACGGAGTCAGACGCGCCCGCGTCTGGATCGTCGTGAAGCGGCGGCAGGGCGAAGAAACGCGCCCAGTCGCTGAAGCTGCGGTCATCGCTGGCGGGCGCCGCAATGTCGAGCAGGATGATGGGCCGTGAACGGCGGGACGCGGGCGGTACGCGGCGACGATCGGCGTGGCGGGCCATCGGTGTCGTCCCTCACCCTCGCGCCACCCTGGACGGAGGTCGGGTTGCTGAACTCCCTGACTTCGAATTGGGCGCGCCGCCGCGCTCCTTCCAGTAGGACGACTGACTCCAGAAGGGGAATGTGGTGCTGCGATGCGGAGTTAGCGCGCCACCGGCCACCGCGTTGGGCAGATCGAATTGGCGATCACGGGCCAGTCACATCCGGCAGCTATTTAGACTCTACTGGAATTTCGGATCGGAGGGCGGCGCGGGTCTGGTGGCGAGCGTCGGGTCCGAGTGTGCCTCGCCGTGGCGCCCCTCATCGTCGTTGGTGGCGCCGATCGGATCACCGTTCTTGCCTCGCGTGATGCCATCCCCCTTGCCGGGCCCCTTGCTGTCGGGGGCGGCCGCGCGGGGCGGCTGAGGCACACGCGTATCCGAAGGGGGCTGCACGCGCGGATCGCTGGGCTGGATCGGCTGGATCTGGGCCGGGGCGCCGGTGGACAGCAGCGCCAGACCGAGAATGGCGGACGAGAGCGACAAAGCGATACGCATGCAGTGCCTCCGGGACAGGGACCGTCACTGAAGCAACGCCGGGCCAGCGGCGCAGTTCCCAGCGCGATCGCTTGCAATCGCGCGACAGCGCGCTGCGCAACCGTCTTAGGTTGCGCGGGAGCACTCCGAATGGGAAGCGCCGGAATAACGAAGCGTTATTCCGGTTGGATATTCGCCTCCCTGACCACCTTGCCCCACTTGTCGACCTCGGCCTGGATCACCGCGGCGAACTGCTCGGGCGTGCCGCCCTGGATCTGGATGCCGGCGCCGATCAGCTTGGAGCGCACGTCGTCCATCTTCAGCGCCGCATTGATCGTGGTGTTGAGCTTTGCCACCACGTCCTTGGGCGTCTTCGCCGGCGCGAGGATGCCGCCCCAGGTGCTGGCGTCGTAGCCGCGCAGGCCCGTCTCGGCGATCGTCGGCAGGTCCGGGAATGCGTTCGAGCGCTCGAGCGTGGTCACGGCGAGCCCGCGCACGTTGCCGCTCTTCACATGCTCCTGGATGGCCGACACCGTGTCGAAGATCATCGCCGTACGACCAGCCAGCAGGTCCGGGTGTGCGGCGGAGCTGCCCCGGTAGGGCACGTGCAGCATTGTCGTCCCGGTCATCTGCATGAACAGGGCTGCGGCCATGTGCAGGGAGCTGCCCTGCCCGCTCGAAGCGTAGACGGCCTTGTCGGGGTTGGCCTTGATCCAGGTGACCAACTCGGGCACCGACTTCGCCGGCACGCCGGGATGCACGGCCAGCAGGAGAGGTACGACATGCGTGTAGACCACCGGCTCGAAATCGGCGACCGGGTCGAACGGCATGCTCTTGAACAGCCACTTGTTGGTGGCGTGGCTCGAGGCGCAGATGACCAGCGTGTAGCCGTCGGGCCGGCTCTTGGCCACGAAATCGGTGCCGAGATTGTTGGAGGCGCCGGGCTTGTTCTCCACCAGCACCGGCTGACCGAGCGATACGGTGAGCTTGTCTGCGACCATGCGGGCGATGATGTCGATGGCGCCACCGGGCGTGGCGGGCACGACGATCTTCACCGGCTGGGACGGCCAAGTCTGGGCCTGGGCGTGTCCGGCCAGCAGCGACAGGATAAGAGCCAGGGCGGCATTCCGCAGCACGGCGTGGCGGCGCATAGTTTCCTCCGGGTTGTATTCCGACCTTTCCACGATGCTACCAGAGCGCGCAGAACGGGGTAAGGCATTACGCGCAGCGCGGGAAGCCGCCCACTCCTATCCGCTGTGCTAGCATCGGCGAAACGCAGGAGAGCCCATGAATCCCGCCGTGAAGACCTTGCTTGGTCGCATCCGAGCGCTCGAGACAGAACTGGAAGCGGAGCTCGCCCGTCAACGCATCGGCCTGCAATACCGCATTGACCAAGGGCGTATCGCCTTCGAAGCTGCGATACTCCAGCGCCATCGCGAATTGAAGACCCGCTTGCACCGCTACGTCTTGGACGCGAACTGGCTCTCTATCCTCACAGCGCCCGTGATATACGCCATGTTGATACCGATCGCCCTTCTTGACATCGGTCTGACGCTCTATCAGTGGATCTGCTTTCCCGCTTACGGTATCGCGCGGGTACGCCGCCGAGACTATCTGATCTTCGACCGCGGACACCTCGCCTATCTGAACCTGATCGAGAAGATCAACTGCGCCTACTGCTCCTATGCCAACGGCGTCATCGCCTATGGCCGCGAGATCGCCGGCCGAACCGAGCAGTACTGGTGCCCGATCAAGCATGCGCGGCGGGCAATCGGCACCCACGCCTACTACAGCGGCTTCGCCGAGTTCGGTGATGTTGCCAGCTTTCGCGCCTTGGTCGATCCGGCGCCATCACCGCCGGTGTAAGTCACTCTTGGAGCCTCAACTTCGCCATTCACCCCTCATGGAAGGGAACGTCGCTCCTGCGCGGCCGTTGCTAGAGCACTAGCTTGAACGGAAGCAGGCATGAACGTTTTTTATATCATCGGCGTGGTGGTCGTGGTTCTGGCGGTGCTCAGCTTCCTCGGCCTGCGCTGAACATGAATCCCTTCACTCTCATCGGTATCGTCGTCGTGGTAATGCTCGTCCTGGGCTATTTCGGCCTACGCTGACCGGACTGCTCAGAAAATGCGGGTGAAGAAGCCGAGCGAGAAGCCGATCGGCATGGTGATCTGGATTCTCTCTCCGGTGAATCGCTCGGGCAGCGGCGGCATCGGCGAGGCGGTACGCAGCATGTCAAGAACCGCCTGGTCGAGCATCGGGAAGCCGGAGCCGCGCACTATCTCAGCCGACAGCACCGTGCCGTTGCGGGCCAGGGTGAAGCTCACCTGCACCTTGCCTTCCTGCTTCTGCTTGCTGGCCTCGGGCGGATAGCGCTTGTGCTTCGCGAGGTGCCGGCGCAAGCGCTCGAAATAATCGTCGCCCGGTCCCTCACCGCTGCCCAGCGCGCCCGCCCCTGTTCCGGCGTTGCCCTGCCCCGTGCCGATGGCGCCACCAGGCCCGCTGGGCGAGCTGCCGGTGGCCGCTGTTCCGGGCTGCGGTGCCGGCGACGGCACGGGTGCGGGAGCCACCGGCGGCGGCTCGACCGAGGCGGCAGGAGCCGGCGGTGTCAGAGCCGGAGGCCGGGGCCGCGGACGGGGCGGACGCGGCAGCACGACCTGTGCAGGTGCGGGCGTGGCCACGGGCGGTGGCGGCTCCTCCGAGGCTGCGCTCTCGGGTGCCGCGGCCGCCGGTACCCCGCCGCCCGCCTGGCCGCCGGCCGACCCAGCCGAGCCGTCGCCCGGCACCAGCTGCACCACGGGAATCTCGATCTCCTCGACCGGCGGCTGGCCGGGCAGCAGAAAAAGGGCGGCGATACCCGCCAGGTGCAGCATTACCGAGCCCGCCAGCGCCCGGCGCCAGGAGCGCCGGTGCTGAGGTACGGTTTCGACAAGCGTGGCCATGAAAGAAGCGTCGGGCACCCCTGAATAACGCACGGAAGCGCCCCCTGCTTCCGGATGTGACGGCCGACACTCGCTTCCCGGTTGCCTATGAGGAATACTTGGCATCCTGGGCGTGCGGGGAGAGCCCGCCACACTCGGATGGGGGTGGACATGCGGGTCGTGTTTCTTCTGGCACTCGGGATGATGCTAGCGCCCGGCCTAGCTTGGGGCCAGCAGAAGCCGGAATCCATCCTGCGCGAGAAATCGCGGGTCTGGCTGGAGAACGTGCCCGGTGTGGGCACCGCGCCGGCTAACTATGTCTATCTCGGCTGGACACCGAATTACTCCGCCGAACGCTTCTACGCCCAGACCGTCGCCCGCGGCTCGACGCTGCCGCGGCTGCAGGTCAACTACACCATGGCCGCGCCCGGCTATGTCTGGCTCTCGGATTCAGCCCTGGGCGAGAAGTACATCAAGAACTGGAGTTTCTTCAAAGAGCGCGAGGTCAAGGTACCGCGAGAGCACGGCGGCGGCTCGTCCGGAGTTATCACCGTGCCCTTCAGCAGCGCGGACGCGAACTGCTTCGCGTTCCTGGTGCGCCGCGTCGCCAGCGGAACCATCGAAGGGGCCGGCAGCGGCGGGCGTTCCTCGATCGACGGATTTTACTGCGCCGCGCCCGGTACGACCATCGATGCCGCGCTGACCCACCAAGTGCTGGCCAGCATCACAGTCACCGAGGATATGTCGCGCGTGCGCGAGCCGCTGGTGGCGCCCGTGGCCGCGGCACCGGCAACCACGCCGCCCCATATCGCAGCGCCCGCGCCGAACCCGGCGCCGCCCGCGGCCGCCACGGCCCGCGCGCCGACGCCGACGCCGGCCCGTGTCGCCGCCAACCTGCCCCTGGTGGGCTGGAGTGCGGCACCGGGCACGCGCTTCGTCACTCGCACCGGCCATTTCGAGATCACCGGCGTCGAGAACGGCATGGTGACCACGGTCAACAAGTCCGAGAACTCGGCGCGCTGGGCGGGCGGGCTGCTGGGCATGCGCGTCCGCAACTCCATCGATCCCGCCACGATCGCGCAGCTCCATCCGCTCGCCGTGGGCAAGGAGATCACCTTCGAGGAGAAGGGCCGCGGCGAGGATCGCTGGCGCTACACCATCCGCGTCACCGGGACGGAGACGGTGACGATCAAGGAGAAGAGTTACCAGGCGTTCGTCATCACCGCGCGCGACCAGTCGCTCAATCCCGAGCAGGGCGGCTTCGACCGCACCCGCACCATGTGGTTCTCACCCGAGGCCGGCGGCATCCTGAAGCAGCGCGTCAAGCAGGATGCCGGGCCGCCGGTGAACACCAACTCCTGGGAAGTCATCGAGATCATCGCGCCCAAATCAGCCTCGTAGCGCCGCCTGCACTGCCGTATCGAGGGCGCTGAGGAAGCGCGAGCGGTCGGCCCTGGTCATCGGCGGCGGGCCGCCGGTGTTCACCCCGAGCTCGCGCAGGTGCTGGCCGACGGCGCGGCCGGCGAGCGCGTTGCCAATGTTGTTGCCGGTCCATGGCCGGCCATAAGGCGAGACGGCCCGCGCCTCCCGGGCGAGGCAGCGTGCCGCCAGCGGAATATCGGAAGTGACGCAGACATCGGCGGCGGTGATGCGCTCGGCGATCCAGTCATCGGCCTTGTCGGCGCCTTCGGGCACCATGACCAGTTTTATCTTCGGATTGGCCGAGGGACGGATCGGCCGCAAGCCGTTGCTGACCACGAAGACCTCGAGGCCGAGCCGCTCGGCCACGCGATACACTTCCTCGCGCACCGGACAGGCGTCGCCGTCGACGTAGATCGCCGTCACGCTCAGCGCACGGGGGCCTGGACGATCAGCGCCTGGATCGTGTCGCCGCCCAGCGCCTTGACCGCCTCCAGACGGTGGAAGCCGCTGACCAGCACATAGCGTTCCTTTTCCTTGTCCCGGCGGACGTGGATCGGCACCTTCAGCCCGTCGGCGAGGATACTCGCCTGCAGCGTGGCGAGTTTCGCGGGATCGAGCGCGGCGCGAAAACGCGCCGGGGCATAGATCTCGCTGAGTTTCACGGCGACAGCTTGCATCAGGGGCATGGCTGTTTGTACCACGCCACCGGGCACGGCGCTGCTTCTTATGGGCGGGCGACCAGCTGCGAGGCGAGCGCGATCAGGGTCTTCTGGGTAAAGGGCTTCTTCAGAACCGGGCGCTGGCGATACTCCTCGCGCAGGCCCCCCTCGCCATAGCCGGTCAGGAAGCCGAACGGGATGCCGCGCCGGGCCAGGATGTCGGCCACCGGATAGGCCGGCCGGCCGGCGAGATTGACGTCGAGCAGGGCCGCATCGATGGTCTCCGTCTCGGCGGCGCGCATGGCGTCCTCGAGCCGCGACAGCGGTCCGACCGCCTGGCACCCGTGCTCGACAAGACTGTCCTCTATCAGCATCCAGATCATGGCCTCGTCCTCGACGACCATGATCCTCTTGCCGGCGATGCTGCCGGCCGTCTGTGTGTCCATCATGCCGGGGAGCTTACCCCAGACGGTTGATTCCGTCGAAGGCCGCCGTCTTATAGCATTCGGCGAGCGTGGGGTAGTTGAACACGGTGTTGACGAAGTAGTCGATCGTGCCCTTGTGGGCCAGCACCGCCTGGCCGATATGGATCAGCTCGCTCGCCCCCTCGCCGATGATGTGCACGCCGAGCAGTTCGCGGGTCTCGAGATTGAAGATCAGCTTCAGCAGGCCGGCGCTGTCACCGATGATCTGCCCGCGGGCGATCTCGCGGTAATTGGCCTTGCCGATCTCGTAGGGAATACCCTCGTGGGTCAGCTCCTCCTCGTTCTTGCCGACCGTGGAGATCTCCGGGATCGTGTAGATGCCGTAAGGGAACAGTGCAGGCACGCTCTCGGCCTTGGTATTGAAGGCGTGGCAGGCGGCGAGCCTCCCCTGCTCCATCGAGGTCGAGGCGAGGCTCGGGAAACCGATGACGTCGCCCACGGCGTAGATATGCGGCTGGTTGGTCTGGAAATGCTCGTTGACCTTGAGCCGGCCGCGGTCGTCCGCCTGCACGCCGGCCACGGCCAGGTCCAGGGATTCCGTGGCGCCGGTGCGCCCGATCGAATAGAGCGCCGCCTCGCTGACGATCTGCTTGCCGGAGACGAGGGTGACGCGCACGCGCTCACCCTTTTCGTCCTTGGTCGGCTCGATGCCCTTGACCTCCTCGCCCAGCCGCAGGGTCACGCGGTGCTGATGCATCTGATATGCCAGCGCGTCAGTGATCTCGCGGTCGATGAAGGGCAGCAGCCGGTCGCGCTTGTCCACCAGGGTCACACGCACGCCGAGTGTCGCGAAGATCGTGGCATACTCGATGCCGATGACGCCCGCACCGATCACCGTCAGGGTGCGCGGCAGCTTCTCGAGCGTGAGAATGTCGTCGCTGATCAGGATGCGCTGGCCGTCGAAGGGAATTTTCTTGTCGCGCGTCGCCATGGTGCCGACGGCGATGGCGATCTTCTCGGCGGTGACGTTGCGTGTGTTGCGGCCCGGCACATCCTCGATACGAACCGTGTTGGCATCGACGAACTTGGCGTTGCCGACCGCGACCTCGATGCGGTTGCGCTGCAGCTGGTGGCGCGTCACGTCGATCTCGTGACGGATGACGTGGGCGGTGCGGAAATGCAGGTCGTTCATGGTGATGTTCTGCTTCACCTGATACGACGCGCCGTAGATGCCGCGCTCGCGATGGCCGGAAAGATGCAGCACCGCCTCGCGCAGGGTCTTGGAGGGGATGGTGCCGGTGTTGATGCAGACGCCGCCGACCACCGCCTGGCGCTCGACCAGCATCACCCGCTTGCCGAGCTTGGCCGCCTGGATGGCGGAACGCTGGCCGGCCGGACCCGAGCCGATGACGACGTAGTCGTAGTCGTAGGACATGGCACCCCCACCCCGATCGTGATGGGGCCGCATCTTAGGCCTTCAGGTGTAACGAAGCATTAACGACGATCCGGACCCTCCCCGGGGAGGCCGTAGAATAAGGTCGCATTCAGCCCCTCGACCCGCTCGCGATCCGCGGGCAACAGGCCCGAAAGCAGCCTGTCGCTGGCCTGCCGCCAGCGCCCGTAACCGCCGGCCAGATCGACCACCGGCCAGTCGCTGCCCCAGATCAGGCGCGACGGGCCAAAGCTGGCCAGCAGATGATCGACATAGGGACGCAAGGTCTCAACCCGCCAGTCATCCCGCGCCTCGGTGACCAGCCCCGACAGCTTGCACCAGGCCCGGTTCTCGCGGGCGATGGCCGCAAGGTCCGCCGCCCAGGGTTCCCGCACGCCGCTGGCGATGGCGGGCTTGGCCCCGTGATCGACGACGACCGGCAGATCCGGATAGCGCTCCAGCAGGCGGCGCAGATTGGCGAGATGCGGCGGCTTGACCAGGGCGTCGAAGCACAGGCCGAGTTCGATGAGGGTGCGGAAGGCGGGATCGAGCCGCCGGTCGAGCATCCAGTCGGGATCGGCGATGTCCTGGATCATCGGCCGGATGCCGCGCAGCAGCGGGTCGGCGGCGAGTTTGGCGATGCGGTCGGGCGCGTCGGTCGCCATCATGTCGACCCAGCCGACCACGGCCTTGACCAGTCCGCCGCTCGCCCCCGCCACGTCGAGCATGAAGCGCGTCTCGGCCTCGGTGGGCGCCGCCTGCACCAGCACCGTGCCGCCGATCCCGGCCTGCGCCAGGTGCGGGCGCAGATCGTCGAGGCTGAAGTCGCGATAGAGCGGTGCGAGCGCGGGCGTCAGCCAGCCGTAATCGCCGCGGGCGATCCGCCAGACATGCTGGTGGGCGTCGATCTTCATGGAGTGGGTACCTCCGCTCCCAACAGTCCTTCGCTCTTGAGCGAGGCCCAGAACTCCGGAGGGATCGGCGCCTGCATCAGCGCCGCATTCTCCTTCACTTCTTCCGGCGTGCGCGCGCCGGGAATGACCGAAAGGACCGCTTCGTGACCCAGCGGGAATTGCAGCGCCGCGGCGCGCAACGGCACATGGAAGCGCCGGCATACGGCTTCGATGCGCGCGACCTTGGCCAGGATCTCCTCGCTGGCCGGCGCGTAGTTGTAATGCGCCCCCGGCACCGCGCCGCTGGCCAGGATACCGGAGTTGTAAGGGCCGCCGATGACGATACCGGCACCGCGCTCGGCACAGAGCGGCAGCAGCTCGGCCAGCGCCGACTGATCGAGCAGCGTGTAGCGGCCGGCGAGCAGGAAGCCGTCGAAATCGCCGTGGCGCAGCGCGTCGCGGCAGACTTCCCAGTTGTTCACGCCGAGGCCGATGGCTTTGACCGTGCCCGCCGCGCGCAGCCGCTCCAGCGCCCGGTAGGCGCCTTCCATTGCCTCGCGGAAGCGCTGCGCCTGCCCTTCCCCTTGCGTGTAACGGTCGATGTCGTGGATGTAGACGACGTCGACACGGGAGAGCCCGAGGCGCTGCAGGCTGTCCTCGAGCGAGCGCAAGGTGCCGTCGTGGGAGTAGTCGAAGCGCTGCACGAACGGCAGCGTGCCGACGAAACCGTGCTGGGTTGCCGGCGCGTCGGGTGCTGGTGAGAGCAGCCGCCCGATCTTGGTCGAGAGGACGTATTCGTCGCGCGGCCGGCCGCGTAGCGCCTGACCAAAGCGATGCTCACTCAGCCCATGGCCGTAATGCGGCGCCGTGTCGAAGTGGCGCAGGCCCGCATCCCAGGCGGCACGCAGCGTCGCCTGCGCGACGCTCTCATCAATGGACGCGTAAAGATTGCCCAGCGGCGCGCCGCCGAAGCCAAGCCGGCCAAGGCCGAGCGCCCTCAGCCGGCCGCTCATGCCGGCTCCGGTCCGATGACGCCCTTGGTCAGGATGATATTGCCGTAGAAACGCCGCTCGCCGGTGGCCAGCACGGCGAAAGCGCGTTGCACCCGCCCGTAGAAGGCGAAACGCTCGAGCGCCGCGAGCTTCAGCCGGCGGCCCATGGCGCGATCGATGATCGGCTGGAACTCGCGCACGGGCGGCGGCACCTGGCGGGCGCTGCCGACCACCTGCATGACCGAAACCGGCGACTTTACGAAGGTGTCGAGCGGCAGCAGGGTCAGCACCGCTTCCAGCGCGCGCGGCGCATTGACGCCGTCCAGCCGTACCAGCCGCTTCGCCATCGCGGCGGCGGGAAAATTCGCGTCGACGATGGCAATCTCGTCGCCGTGGCCCATCGCGGCCAACGCGTGCAGCAGATCGGGACCAAGCAGCGGATCGATGCCCTTGAGGATGGTCATACGGCGTATCCCAGAGCGCGTGGCAGCCACAGAACAGTGTCCGGAACGAGTGTCATGAGCAGCAGCGCCCCGATCAGGGCGATCATGAAGCCCCAGCTCTCGCCGATGATCTCGGCCATCGGAATCTTCGTGATACCGGTCAGCACGAAGAGCAGAACCCCGTAGGGCGGCGTGATCAGGCCGATCATCATATTGACGATGATCACCACGCCGAAATGCACGAGATCGATCCCCAGCACCTTCATGGTCGGCAGCAGCAGCGGCACGATGACCAGCAGCATCGTCGTGGCGTCTAGAAAGCAGCCGAGCACGAGGAACAGCAGGTTGATCAGCAGCAGGAAGGCCGTGGCCGAGAAATCGATACCGTCGAGATAGGCGGCGAGCTGCGCCGGCAGCTGCTCGGTGGCCACGGCGTAGTTGATGGCGAAAGCACCGCAGATGATCAGCGTGACTACGGCGCTCGAGCGCAGGGATTCGGCGAACACGGCGTAGAGCGTGCGCGGGCCCAGGGTGCGATAGACGAAGCCCGCCAGGATCATGGCGTAGGCCGCGCCCATCGCCGCCGCCTCGGTCGGCGTGAAGCCGCCGGAATAGATGCCGCCCAGCAGCACCACCGGCAGCGACAGCGGCAGGATCGCCCGGCCGATAATCCGCGGCCATTCGTGGCGGGGCACCGGCTCGTCGACCGGGAACATCCGCCGGCGGGAGGTGACGTAGACCACAACCATCATGGCTGCCGACATGATCAGGCCGGGGATGACACCGCCGAGGAACAGCGCCCCGACCGAAGCCCCCGAGATCAGCGCGTAGAGCACCATGGGGATCGAGGGCGGGATGATCGGGCCGACCGTAGCCGAGGCGGCGACCACGGCGGCGGCGAAGCCGCGCGGATAGCCCGCCTTCTCCATCATCCGGATGGTCATCAGGCCGGGGCCCGCCGCGTCGGCGATGGCGCTGCCGCTCATGCTGGCGAAGATGATGCTGACGATGATGTCGACCTGGGCAAGACCGCCGCGCATCCGACCGACCAGCACATGGGCGAAGGCGAAGAGCCGGTCGCTGATCGTGCCGGCATTCATCACATTGGCGGCGAGGATGAACATCGGCACGGCCAGCAGCACGTAGCTGTTGAGCAGGCCGTTGAGAATCTGCTCCGCCGCCAGCGCCAGGTCGTGGCCGCCGACCAACAGGTAGGCAAGGCCGCCGAGCAGCATGCCGAACCCCACCGGCACGCCGATCGCCGCCGTGCCGAAGAACACGGCGACCAGGACGAGGAAGGCGATGCTCATACGCTCAAAGCGCGTCCGGCCAGTTCCGCGACAGCAGCGCCTTAAGGCGCGTCGCCGCGTATAGCGCTATGGCCACAAGGAAGATCGGGAAACAGGCGAAGACGAAGTCGTAGCGCCAGCCCAGCACCGGCGTGCGCTCGCGCGCCATGAACAGGACGTAGTCGATGGTGGCCGGGATGGCCGAGGCGAACAGCACCAGCAGGGCCAGCGCGCCGAGAATGGCGAAGATACGCCGCGCCGGATTCGACACCGCGTGATAGAGGAGATCGAAGGCTACGTGGTCGCGGAAACGCACGATGAAGGCGCAGGCCCAGAACACCGCCCAGGGATAGAGGACGAGTGTCAGCTCGTCCGTCCAACCCAGCGGGCGGTTGAGGGCGTAGCGCATGAAGACCTGCAGAAGGAAGGTCAGGAACATGGCAGCGAAGACGGTCACGCCGACCGCCTCCGCCGCTCTGCGCAGCCACGCCGCCACGGTGCGCTATCCCCTGCCTTTCGGATCAGCGGATGGCGTTCACCCGCTCCAGCATCCCCTTGGTCCAGTCCTTGGAGAGCTCGGAGGCGAGATAGGCCTTCTGCACCGTCTCGCGGAAGGCGTTGACGTCCGGCGTGCTGACCTGCAGCCCTTCCTTCTTGAAGAACTCGACCAGCTCGCTCTCGTCCTTGATGCGGTTCTCGTTGTTGAACTTCGCACCCGCTGCGGCGGCCGCCTTGACCTTGCGCTGGTCGTCGGCGCTCATCGCCTTCCAGGCCTTGGTCGAGACCGAGAGCAGCACGGCGTCGACGAGGTGGCTGGTGAGGATGATCTGCTTGGTCACCTCGTAGAACTTCGCCGACTTGACGCTGGGCAGCGGGTTGTCCTGGCCGTCGATCGTGCCGGTCTTGAGGCCGAGATAGACCTCGTTGAAGGCCAGCGGCGTCGGGTTGGCGCCGAGCGCCTGGCCGAGGAACAGCCACTCCTTGGAGCCGGGCATGCGCAGCTTGACGCCGGCGAGGTCGGAAGGCGTGCGGATATTCTTGGGCTCGCGCAGATTGACCTGGCGCGTGCCGAGATAGGCCGCCTGCAGGATGGCGATGTCCATCTTCTCGGCGACCTTGGCCGAGATCTCCTGACCGATGGCGCCTTCGTAGACCTTCATCAGGTGATCGGGATCGCGGATCAGGTAGCCCGCCGTGAACAGCGAGTACTCGGGGATGATCTTGGCGATGTCCTGCATCGAGATCATCGCCATCTCGAGATTGCCGCGCGCCATGGCCGCGGGCTCGGTGCCCTGCTTGAACAGCGTGCCCGAATGGTGGATCTGCACGTCGAAACGGTTCGGCGCGCTCTTGTCGAGCTCTTCCTTGAACACGTAAAGCATCTTGGTGTGCCAGTCGTCGGGCACCGCCGGGGTCGAGATGCGCAGCGTCTGCTTGGCCTGGGCGAGCGCGCCTTGCGTGCCGGCCGCAAGCGCCACGGCCGCGCAGGCAGCGGCAAGAGCGAAGCGGGTGATGGAGCGATAAGACATGGACGATCCTCCGGTTCTTGTCTGGTTGAAAACCTAGTGGAAAGCGGTTGCGATGCCTACTGCGCGGCGGCCTGGCGCAGGGTCGGCCAATCCTCATCCAGCGCGCCGCTGGACGTGGCGCGGCGCACCAGCGCCGCCGTGTCGCCGCCGGTTAGAGACCGATACGGCGGGCAGACGTTGCGCCACTGCTCGTCGCCCGAGGTCACGGCCAGCAGCGCCTTGAGGCGCGGCACGAAAGGCCCGTCGCACACGGCGTCGACCAGGGCTGTGATCACCGGCACCTTGACCTGCGCCTCCGCCGCACTGGCATCGCGCAGGCGGCGCATCAGCCGCGGCACGAGATTGGCGAGGCCGCAGATAGTGCCCGCCCCTCCCGCCTGCAGGACAGCCGGAAGATGCTGCTCGGCGCCGCAGAACACGCGAACGGCGGGGAAGCGGCGGATCAGCCCGAGCGTGTGCTCGAGATTGCCGGTGCTGTCCTTGATGCCGGCGACGATCGCCGGATAGTGGGCTAGCAGCCGCGCGATCGCCCCTTCGGTGACCGGAACATAGGTCACCTGCGGGATGTGATAGAGCACCAGCCGCAGACGCGCATCGCCGATGCCGTCGATGATCCGGGCGTAGGCACCGTAGAGGTCGTCGTCGGTCAGATCCTTGAAATAGAACGGCGGCAGCATCAGCAGCTGCGTGATGCCGAGCGACAGCGCGTGCCGGCCGAGATCGACGGCGTCGCTGACCGCCGCGGCCCCAGCCCCGGCCATGATGCGCGGGGTCGCAATGCCCTGCTGCAGCAGAGCTTCGAGCCCGGCCTTGCGCTCGGTCACGGAGAAGGACGGCCCCTCACCCGTCGTACCAAACGGCGCAATACCGTCGCAGCCCTCGGCGAGCAGACGCGCCGCGTGGGCGCGGAAGGCCTCGCCGTCGATCCGGCCGTCATAGTCCAGCGGTGTGGAGAGGGCGCAGAAGAGGCCGCGCGCCGGAAGATCATTAGGCATGGTGTCGTCGCTTTCCTGGTTTGACTTTCGCCGGCGCTGGTATCGCCGGCTCGGCAAGAGAAATCCCCATGGCGCGGTTGCGCGCGCTGACCATGTGCCGCTCCATGGCGGCAACGGCGCCGCGCACGTCGCGGGCCTGGATGGCGGCAAGGATCTCGGCGTGCTCCTGCAGGGCGGGCAGCAGCACCTCCGGCGACAGCACCACCCGCTCCAGGCGGATCAGCCGGATCTTGATGCTGTTGACCCGGTAGATGTCCGAGATCAGCTCGTTGCCCAGGGAGTCGATGACCGTGTCGTGGAAGCCCCAGTCGACGGCCTGCGCCTCCTCGAGCAGCTTGCGCGTCACCGGCCCAACCTCGGCCCTCTGCCGCACGCGGGAAAGGGCCGCGACCTGTCCGGCGATATCGGCGTCGCCGGCGCGCTGCGTGTACTGCGCCACGGCGTCCTTCTCCAGCACAATGCGCAGGTGATAGCAGTTGCGCACCAGCTTGAGGTCGACATTGGCGATCTGCATGCCGCGCTTGGGCACGGTGACGATCAGGCCGTCGGCCTCGAGGCGCGGGATCATCTCGCGGATGGCGCCCAGCGGCATTCCGGTGAGCTGCACCAGCTCGCGTTGCGACACGAACTGGCCGGGCCTTATGTCCTTGGCCAGCAGGTGGCGGGTGAAGGTCTCGTAGGCGCGCTCGCGGAGCTTCATGCGGCACTCCCTCAACGACCGAAGACGAGGCCGGGCAGCCAGGTGGTGAGCGGCGGCCACAGCGTGATGGCCATAAGTACGCCGACCAGCGGCACCAGGAACGGCGCCGTCGCCCGCGTCACCTTTTCGAACGGCACCTCGGCCACCTTCGCCACGACGAAGAGCACGATGCCGACCGGCGGGGTGATGGTGCCGATCATCAGGTTGAGCACGAAGATCACACCGAACTGCACCGGGTCGATGCCGATCTGCAGCGCCACGGGCACCAGGATCGGGATGAGGATCAGCATGGCGCCGATGGCTTCCATGAAGCAGCCCACGACCAGCAGCAGCAGGTTGACGATCAGCAGGATGACCAGCGGGTCGCTGGAGAGGCCGACCAGCGCGCCGCCGACCGCCTGGGGGAAGCGGCTGACCGACAGCGCCCAGCCGAACAGCACGGCGGCCATGACGATGGCCAGCACGACGCCCGTCGTCTCGACCGTCTGCAGGATGATTCGCGGGAAGTCGCGCAGGTCGAAATCGCGGTAGACGAACAGGCCGAGCACGAGCGCGTAGAGCGCCGCCACGGCGGCGGCCTCGGTCGGCGTGAAGATGCCGGACATCATGCCGCCGATCAGAAGGACGGGCGCCATCAGCGCCCAGAAGGCTCGGCGGAAGCTGACCCAAACGTCGCGACCGCTGGGGAACTCGCCACGCGGAAGGTTGCGCTGGTGCGCCATGCGCCAGACCAGGACCATCATCGCCACGGCCATCAGCAGGCCCGGGATGATGGCGCCGATGAACAAGCCGCCGATCGAGGCTTCGGCCACCACGCCGTAGATCACCATGGGCAGGCTGGGCGGAATGATCGGGCCGATAGTCGCGGAAGCTGCGGTCACCGCGGCGGCCGTCTCGGCGTCGTAGCCGGCATCCTTCATCGCCTTGATCTCGACCGTGCCGAGCCCGGCCGCGTCGGCGACGGCAGAGCCGCTCATGCCGGCGAAGATCACGCTGGCCAGGATGTTGGCGTGGCACAGCCCGCCGCGCCACCAGCCCACGCAGACCTTGGCGAAGCTAAAGATGCGCTCGGTGATGCCGGCGCTGTTCATCAGGTTGCCCATCAGGATGAAGAAGGGCGCGGCCAGCAGCGGGAACGAGTTGGCAGCCTGGATGATCTTCTGCGGGATCACCACGCCCGGGAAACCGCCCCACCAGACGAAGGCGGTGGCCGCCAGCCCCATCGAGGCGAAGATCGGCACGCCCAGCAGCAGGATGACCAGCCACCCTGCCAGGATGACGATCATCGCCTCGGTCACGGCACTGTCTCCTCGCCCGCCGCGTGCGCCGTCACCAGCCGGCGCATCTCGGCCAGCGCGTAGAGCACGACGATGGCGGCCCCCAGCGGCGCCACGGCGTAGACCGCGGCGTACGGCAGGTCGATGGTCACCATCGGCAGGTCGAGATTGCGCGCGGTCAGCGTCCAGCCGTGCATGAGCAGCAGCAGGCAGAACACGATGATCGACGCCTGGATCAGCAGGCGCAGCGCCAGACGCGGGCCCGGCGGCAGCGCGTCGACGAACACCGTCACCGCGATATGCGAGCGCCGCCGCGAGCCGAGGCTCCAGGCCAGCATCGCCACCCAGATGAAGGCAAGACGCGCCAGCTCCTCGGACCAGACCAGCGGATCGTTCAGCACGTAACGGAAGACGATCTGCGCCAGCACCAGCCCGAAGATCAGCAGGAAGAGCGCGACCAACAGCAGATCAGCCGCGCGTTCCAGCGTGCGGATCACGGTGCGCCGCTCAGCGCACCGCCTGGATCTTCTCCCAGGTGCCCTTGCCCCAGCGCGATTCGAACTTGGCCGGCACGGCGGCCATGGTCGCCTTACGGAACGCCTCGACATCGGGCTCGGTCACGGTCATGCCCGCCGCCTTGAAGGTGGCGACCAGGCTCTGCTCGGCCTTGAGGATCTCCTGGTTCTGCCAGGCAATACCCTCGTCGAGCGCCTCCTTGAGCGCCTTCTGCTGGGCCGGCGACAGGCCCTTCCAGAACGCCTCGTTGATCACCACCAGACGCGGCGTGATGATGTGCGCGGTCAGCACCAGATACTTCTGCACCTCGGGGAACTTGCCGGCCTGGATGGTGGGCAGCGGGTTCTCCTGCCCGTCGACCACGTTCTGGCTGAGCGCCAGGTAGAGCTCGTTGAAGTTCATCGGTGTGGGCCGGGCACCCCAGGATTCGGCCATGGCACGGAATACGTCGTTCTCCGGCACGCGCAGCTTGAAGCCGGCCATGTCGGCGACGCTCTTCACCTCCTTGCGCGAAGTCGTCAGGTGGCGCGTGCCGTAATAGGTGGTGCCGAGGATGCGCATGCCGCGCTTCTCGACCAGCTGCTTGTTGAACTCCTCGCCCAGCGGGCCGTTCATCGTCTTCATCAGGTGGTCGGCGTCGCGCCAGATATAAGGCGCCTCGACCACCGAGATCGACGGCACCCACTGGCCGAAATTGGCCGCACCCTCGGTGACGATGGTCTGCACGCCGTTGGCCACCGCCTCGATCATGTCGCGCGAGCCGCCGAGCTGGCCGCCGGGGAAGCTCTGGATGTCGAGGCTACCGCCGGACTTCGCCTTCGCCGCGGCGCCGACGCGGGTGATCATCTCGACCGACGGGTGGCTGCCGCCGACCACGTCGCCCCAGCGCAGCACCTTGGTCTGCGCCGCCGCCGGCGCCACCAGCAACAGGCCGATGGCCGCCGCCACCAGCGCCCCGACGCCGTAATGGATTGTCCCCTGCCGCGAGATCATATGCCGCGAGCTCATGCGTCCCTCCATGGTCGTTCCCTGATTTTGGCCGGCCGATTCGACCGCACGCGCCGACGCTACGGCTAACATGTTACTGTGTAAACGGGATTTCCAGGCGGGCTGTGGATAAAGCGGGCCCTGCCCGCAAGTCAGCCTTGTACGGAGTAACCGCCGTCGACGGTAATCACCGCGCCGTTGACGAAGTCGGAGGCGCTGCTGGCGAGGAACACGGCCGGGCCGGCGAAATCCGCCGGCGTGCCCCAGCGTCCGGCCGGCGTGCGGGCCAGCACGCGCTCGTTGAGTCCCGGCACCTGCTCGCGCGCACCCTTTGTCAGGTTGGTGTCGATCCAGCCCGGCAGCAGGGCGTTGGACTGGATGTTGTCCTTGGCCCAGGCGGTGGCGAGACCCTTGGTCATCTGCACGATGCCGCCCTTGCTGGCGCCATAGGCCACGGCAAAGGGCGCGCCGAAGATCGACATCATCGAGCCGATATTGATGATCTTGCCGCCGCCCGCCTTGCACAGATGCGGATAGGCGGCGTGCGCGCAGTAGAAGGCCGAGGACAGGTTGACGTCGATGATCTGCCGCCATTCGGCCATCGAATAGTCCTGCGGCGGCTTGCGGTTGGCGATGCCGGCGTTATTGACCAGGATGTCGATGCGTCCGAGCGCGCTGGCCGCCTGCGTGATCAGCCGGGAGCAATCGGATTCGTTGGCCACGTCGACCTCGATGGCGATGGCCTTCCTGCCACGCGCTTCGAGGTTCTTCACCGCTTCGAGGTTGGCCGCCCGCCGTCGGCCGGCGATCACCAGACCCGCGCCGGCCTCGGCCAGCCCCTCGGCGATGCCGAAGCCGATGCCCGTGTTGCCGCCGGTGACGATGGCGACGCGGCCGGCGAGATTGAACTGCTTCATGGAAGTGCTTTCGTTTCAGTGACCCGAGGCGGAGACGCCGACATGGCTGTCGAGGATCTCGGTGTTGCGTGCGAGCTCGTCCGCGGTGCCGTGGAAGACGAACCGCCCGGAGGAGATAACATGGATGCTGTCCGCCACCGACAGCGCCAGCGCCAGATTCTGCTCGACCAGCAGGATGGCGTGGCCGTGGCTGCGCAGGTTGCGCATGATCTCTTCCGTCTTCTGCACGAGCTTGGGCGACAGGCCTTCGGAGGGCTCGTCCATCAGGATGAGCGACGGATTGGCCATCAGCGCCCGGCCGATGGCCAGCATCTGCTGCTCGCCGCCGCTCAGGCCGCCGCCGGCATTGTCCAGGCGCTCGGCGAGCTGCGGAAACTCCCCGAGCACGCTCTCGAGGGTCCATTGCTTGCGGCCCATCTCGGCCGCCCGCTGCCTTCCGGCCAGCGCGCTGGTCGGCAGCAGCAGGTTCTCGCGCACGCTCAGCGATTTGAAGATGCGCCGTCCCTGCGGGACGATGGCGATGCCGGACTGGGCGATCCGGTACGGCTCCTTGCCGATCAGCGACTGGCCGGCGAAGACGACATCGCCGCGGCGCGGCGGCGTCAGGCCGGCGATCGAGCGGATGAGCGTGGTCTTGCCCATGCCGTTGCGCCCGAGGATGACCACGATGCGGCCCGGCGACAGGTCTAGGCTCACCCCGTGCAGCACGTAGCTGTCGCCGTAATAGGTGTGGATGTCGCGCACCGCGAGAAGCGGATCAGACCCGGCCAAAATAGACCTCCCGGACCTGCTCGTCCTTCTTCACCTCGTCGGGCGTGCCGTCGAGGATCACCCTTCCGTGATGCAGGACCGTGACGCGGTCGGCCAGCGCCAGGGCGATGTCGATGTCGTGCTCGATCATGATCAGGGTGATGTCGCGCGGCAGCACGCCGATCTGCCGCGAGAAGCTCTGCCGCTCGCTGGGTGACAGGCCGGCGCAGGGTTCGTCGAGCAGCAGGACTTTCGGATCGGAGCTGAGGGCGAGTGCGAGCTCGAGCTGGCGCCGCTCGCCGTAGGAGAGGAACTTCACCAGCTCGTCGGCGCGCGCCGCAAGGCCGATAAAGCCGAGGCCGCGATCGACGCGCTCACGGATGTCGGGGAACGAATCCGCCGGCCGGTGCATCATCCATTTGCGCCGGTCGTTGCCCAGCGCCGCCAGGGTCAGGTTCTCGCGCACCGTCAGGTCAGTGCAGATGTTGGAGATCTGGAAGGTGCGTCCCATGCCGAGCGCGGTGCGCCGGTTCTCGGGCAGCCGGGAGATGTCGCGGCCGAAGAGCAGGACGCGCCCGGAGGTCGGCTGCAGCGTGCCGGCGATGCAGTGGAACAGCGTCGTCTTGCCGGCCCCGTTCGGCCCGATGACCACGCGCCGCTCGCCGGCCGGAATCGACAGCGACACGCCGGCGACGGCGTGCAGGCCGCCGAACGATTTGGCGAGGGTCTCGACCTGGATGGCCGGCGCGCTCATGCGCCCTCACCGCGGTCGCCGGAGCGCCAGCGCGCGATCAGGCCCATCAGGCCCTTGGGCGCCCAGAGCACCGTGGCGATGAACACGATGCCGAGGATGCCGTTGTAGAAATGGACGTAGCCGGCGAGCCAGTTGCGCAGACCCAGGATGATGCCGGCGCCGATGAGGGGGCCGATAAGGCTGCCGGAGCCGCCGACGATGGCCATCAGCACGGCCTCGACCGAGATCGGGAACGAGGCGGCCGCGGGGTTGATGAAGCGGTTGTAGTAGACGTAGAGAACCCCGGCGATGCTGGCGAGCACGCCCGAGAGGACGAAGGCGACGTAGAGGTGACGGCTGACGTCGATGCCGAGGCTGCGCACGCGCGGCTCGCTCGACTTGATGCCGCGGATGGTCAGGCCGAAGGGCGAGGCGATCAGCGTGCGATAGGCCCAGACGCAGAGCGCCACGACCAGCAGCACGAGATAGTAGTACTGGGTCGAGCTGGTGATGCTCCAGCCGCCGATGGAAGGGTGCGGCACGTTGGTGACGCCGTTGTCGCCGCCGGTGAACGAGGCCCAGCGATAGGCCACACCCCAGACGATGTAGCCGAAGGCCAGCGTGATCAGGATGAAGTAGACGCCGCGCGTGCGCACGGCGAAGGCGAAGACCATGGCCAGCAGCGAGCCCGCCAGGATACCCGCCGGGGCGGCGAGGATGGTCGGCACGCCGTGGCGCACCTGCAAGATCGCCGTGGTGTAGGCCGCCACGGCGAAGAACGAGGCGTGGCAGAGCGAGAACAGGCCAGCGTTGCCGAGGATGAGATCGGCGGCCAGCGCCAGAAGGCCGAAGATCAGGATCTGGGTGGTGAGCGTGATCCAGAACTCGCCGGCCACCAGCGGCACGGCGGCGGCCGCGGCGAGAATGGCGACGGTGACGGCGAGGCGCATCGCTCAGTGCGCCTTGCCGGAGATGCCCGTCACGCGGAAGAGCAGCAGGACGGCCATCGGCCCGAACAGCACGAAGTAGGAGAATTCGGGCAGCAGCCAGCGCCCGTAGGCGTCGAGCAGGCCGACGATGATGCTGCCGATGATCGCGCCTTCGAGGCTGCCGAGCCCGCCGATGATGACCACGACCAGCGCCAGGACCAGGATGTCCCATTCGGCACCCGGGTTGAGCGTCAGGAAGGCGCCGCCGACCACGCCGGCGACCCCGGCGAGGAACGAGCCCAGCGCCGAGACGAGGACGAACAGCCGGTCGATGTTGATGCCAGTGGCGTTGACTATCTCGCGGTCGTCGACGCCGGCGCGCACGACGGCTCCCACCTGCGTCTTGTGATAGAGCAGCCAGAGGGCGAGCGCGGCCAGGATGCCGAAGACGATCAGGGCGAAACGGTATTTTGGGTAGTAGAGGTCGCCGGGCAGCACGATCGAGCCGCGCAGATAGCTCGGGATGGGCACTTTGAGGCTGTCCCCACCCCAGACCGCCAGGCAGACCTCGCCGACGACGAAGGCGACGCCCACGGTGAGCAGCACCTGCGCCAGATGATTGTTGCCGGTTCTCTGGATGAGGAAGCGGTCGACCAGGAAGCCGAAGACCACGATGGCCAGGCCGCCGCCGACGATGGCGAGCTCGAAGCTGCCGCTTACGCGCACGATCGACAGCCCGATATAGCCGCCCAGCAGGTAGTAGGCGCCGTAGGCCATGTTGACCACGCGCATCAGGCCGAAGGTCAGGGTGAAGCCGCTGGCGAGCAGGAAGAGCAGCGCGCCGAGGGAGATGCCGTTGATGGCCTGCAGGATCGCGCTACGCATCGGAAAGACGAGGACTTACAAGACAGGAAGAAGGGAGCGGCGGCCCATGCCACCGCTCCCGCGATACGAGGCCGCTCAGCGCTTGTAGGGGCCGCGCGCCATGAACTCTTCCGGCGTCCAGGTCCAGAACTGCGACACCGCTTCGTAGGTCTTCACCGGCTTGGTGATCAGCACGTCGCCGAGCACCGGGTGTTTGATCTTCTCGATCTTCGAGATGTAGACGTTCTGCACCGGGTTGTCGTAGGCGTCGAGCTTGACCGGTCCGCGCGGCGCCTTGACCTGCACCGTGCGCATCGCCTTGAGGAAGGCGTCGCGGTCCTCGACCTTGCCGCCGATCGAATCGATCGCCGTCTTGGTCCACAGTGCCGCGGTGTAGGCGGATTCGGCGAACCACGAGGGCAGGCGCCGCGTGGCCCTGGCGTAGGCGTCGACGAAGGCCTTGTTCTCCGGCGTGTCGATGCCCGCGGCGTAGTGCAGGGAGTTGGCGACCAGACCGATGGCCCGGTCGTCGACCTGCGACAGCATGTCCTCCTGGAGCCAGTAGGCGCCGAAGAGCTTCATCTTCTTGTCCATGCCGAAATTGAACCAGTCCTCGAACAGGCGGATGCGGTCGGCGCCGACCACGATCGCCGCCACGCCGTCGGAATCGGCCGGGATGGTGTTGATGGTGGTGCCGTAATCCTTGGTGCCCACCGGGTTCCAGATCAGCCGCGCCACCTTGCCGCCGAGCGCGGTGAAGGTCTTGACCGCGCCCAGCGTCACCTCGTGACCGAAGGTGTAGTCCTGGCCGATGAAGGTGACGTTGCGCAGGCCGAGATCCTTGTAGAGATACTCGCCCATCGGATGGCCGATCTGGCTCGACGACACGGCGGTGCGCACCACCGTCGGCGAGCGGTTCCACTTGGTGACGTCGTCGGCGCCGGCCGGGTCCATGACCAGCGGCACGCCGGTCTCCTTGCTGACCTGCGCCACCGCCGGGCCCTCATGGCCGCAGAGCGGGCCGACGAGGATGTTCACCTTTTCCTGCAGCACGAGGCGCCGCGCCTGGGTCAGGGCCTGGTCCGGGTTGCAGGTCGTGTCGGCGGTGACCACCTCGACCTTGCGGCCGCCGGCGGTCTGGCTGACCTCGTTCCAGTACAGGCGGAAGCCGGCCACCATGTCGGCGCCCGGCGAGGCGAGCGGTCCGGTCAGCGGCGCCAGCAACCCGATCTTGATCGGCGCCTGCTGCGCCTGGGCGCTGTTGAGAAACGCGATGCCCGCGCCCAGGGCGGCGGACAGCGCGACGCTTGCCAGCAATCGTGCTTTCGACATGGGTCTCCTCCCTCTTGGCGCGCTTCGTCTTTGACTTATTGCGCGCCCGCAATGTGATCACATATAAATAATTCCAACGACCCCGCTCCGGAGTCAAGCCTGTTGAGCCCGCCCCGTACTCATGACTGTTGAAACCCCCACTCTCTCGCGTCTCCACGCCGTCGATGTCGGCACGCTGGGCCAGCGCGTCTACGCCGAGCTGCGGGATTTCCTGATGGTCGGCGGTGTGCAGCCGGGCGAGAAGATCACCCTGCGCCAGCTCACCGGCGCCGTCGGCACCAGCCTGATGCCGGTGCGCGAGGCGGTGCAGCGGCTCGCGGCCGAAGGCGCGCTCGAAGTGCTGCCCAACCGCGCCATCCGCGTGCCGGTGATGACAAGGGCCCGCGTGCAGGAGATCCTCAAGGTCCGCCTGATGCTGGAAGGCCACGCGGTCGAGGAAGCCGCGCAGCGCATCCAGCCGGCCGAGATCGAGCAGCTGGAGGAGCTCAACGCCGCCTTCGTGCGGGAGATGCGCCGGCGCGAGGATTCGGCGCAGGTCTTCCGCGTCAACAAGGAATTCCACTTCACCATGTACCGGGCCGCCGACATGCCGGTGCTGCTCGATATCATCGAGAATCTCTGGCTGCGCATCGGCCCGTTCCTGCATTTCTCGCTGGGCGTGCGCGGCCGCGAGGCGGCGCGCAAATACGCGCCCGAATCGCACAACGAGATGATCCGCGCCATGCGCCAGCGCGACGGCGCGCTTGCCCGCCGCGCCCTGGAGAGCGATCTTGGCGGTGCGGCCGAGCTGATGCTGAAGCTCGGCAACCTTCCGGACTGACCCGACAGAGCCTCATGGACAGCACGGCCCGCTTCGGCAGCGATCACGGCACCCTGCGCAGCGAGGATGAGCCTCTGCTCACCGGGCGCGGGCGCTTCACCGACGACCTGAACGTTCCGGGCCAGGCCTATGGCGTGTTCCTGCGCGCCACGACCGGGCACGCGCGTCTGCGCCGGGTCGACACGCAGCGCGCCCGCACTCTTCCCGGGGTGATCGCGGTCATCACCGGCGCCGATCTCGTGGCCGACGGCATCGGCGGCATTCCGCCGGTGGCCATCGGCATGGGGCGCGACGGCAAGCCGATGGTCGCGGCGGCCATGCCGCTGCTCGCCCACGACCGCATCCGCTATGTCGGCGAGGCCGTGGCGCTCGTCGTGGCGGAGACGCCGGCGCAGGCCCAGGACGCCGCCGAGCAGATCGATATCGAGCTCGACGAGCTCGGCTGCGCCCCCGACATCGAAAGCGCCACCGCGCCCGGTGCGGCGCTGTGTCACGACAACGCGCCCGGCAATATCGCGCTCGACTGGCGCGACGGCGACGCGGCTGCCGTCGCCGCCGCTTTTGCCAGGGCGGCGCATGTCGAGCGCGTGCGGCTCGACGACACGCGCCTGGCCGCGGTCTCTCTGGAGCCGCGCGCCGGCATCGGAATGTGGGACGGTCAGCGCTACACGCTCATCGCCACGACCCAGGGTGTGGCGGTGGTGCGCAAGCTGCTCGCCGAGGGCGTGTTCAAGCTGCCGCTGTCGCAGATCCGCGTCCTGACCTACGACATCGGCGGCGGCTTCGGCATGAAGGCGCAGACCTATCCCGAGTACGGCGCCATCCTCTACGCCGCGCGCAGGGCCGGGCGGCCGGTGAAATGGTGCAACAGCCGGGTCGAGAGCTTCCTCTCCGACTCGCACGGCCGTGACGGCATCCTCGAAGGCGACATGGCCTTCGACGCCGATGGCCGCATCCTGGCCTTGCGCGTGCGCAACCGCGTCGGCATCGGCGCCTACACCACGCAGTACGCCGCCATCTTCGGCACCATGAACACCAGGAACTGCCTGTCGAGCGTCTACCGCATCCCGGCGATCGAGGTGGACGTCAGGCTGGTGTTCACCAACGCGGCCCCTCTCGGTCCCTATCGCGGCGCCGGGCGGCCGGAGGCGATCTACGTGATCGAGCGGCTGCTCGATGGGGCGGCGCGCAGGCTCGGTCTCGACCGGGCCGAGCTGCGCCGGCGCAATTTCATCCCGCCCGCCGCCATGCCCTACAGGACGGCCAACGGCCCGATCTACGACAGCGGCGAGTTCGAGGCGGCCATGGACAAGGCACTGCGCCTCGCCGGCTGGTCCGGCTTCGCGGCGCGGCGCGCCGCCTCGGCAAAGAAGGGTCTGCTGCGCGGCATCGGAATGTGCTGCTTCCTCGAAGTCGCCGGCGGCATCCTGAACGAGAAGGCGGATCTGCGTTTCGAGGCCGACGGCAGCGCCGCCATACGGCTGGGCGTGCAGGCCATGGGCCAGGGGCATCTCAGCACGCTGCCGCGCGTGGTGGCGAAACGGCTGGGCATCGACATCAGCCGGGTCAAGCTGATCGAAGGCGACAGCGACGAGGTGCCCGACGGCACGCCGTCGGTCGCCTCGCGCTCGCTGATGATGGCGGGCAGCGCTTCGGTCCTCGCCTGCGACGCCGCCATAGAAAAAGGCCGCCATCTCGCCGCGCACCTGTTCGAGGCCGCCGCCGGCGATGTCGAGTTCGCCAACGGCACCTTCTCGGTCTCCGGCACGGATATCCGCCTGCCCCTCCTCGAGCTGGCGCAGCGCGTCCGCACGACGCCGGATCTGCCCGACGCGCTCAAGGGCGGCCTCGACACGGTCAGCGAGTTCGTCTCGCCGCAGATGTCGTTCCCCAACGGCTGTCACGTCAGCGAGGTCGAGATCGATCCCGAGACCGGCATCGTCACCGTGGTCGGCTACACCGCGGTGGACGACGTCGGCACCATCGTCCACGAGGTCGTGGTCGACGGCCAGACGCATGGCGGCATCGCCCAGGGCCTCGGCCAGGTGCTGGGCGAGCACGTGCGCTACGGACAGGACGGGCAGTTGCTCAACGCCTCGCTGATGGACTACGTCCTGCCGCGGGCCGGCGACATGCCGCTCTTTAACACCGCCCATCACAGCGTGGCCTGCACCACCAACCCGCTGGGCGTCAAAGGGGCCGGTGAATCGGGCGTGGCCGGTGCCCTGCCCTCGGCGATCAGCGCGGTGCTCGACGCCCTGGCAACCCGCGGCATCGGGCATTTCGATCTGCCGGCCTCGCCCCAGCGAGTGTGGCAGGCGCTGCAACGCTAGCGCAACGCGAAGCGTTGTCGCGCAGCGCCGCAGCGAATTCTATCCGCAACGCGTAGCGTTGGCGGTGGAATTCGCGTACAGGCGCTTCTTAAAGACCCCGGCTGACGACGCGCAGCAGGTCGGTGCGCACCGCCTCGATATGCGAGCGCAGATACTGGCAGGCCTTCTCGATCTCACGGGCCCGGCACAGGCCCAGCAGCTCCGCGTGCTCCTTCTTGGCGGTCTCCATCGCGCCCGTGCCCGAGAGCTGGACGCGCGTGTAGCGGTCGCTGGTCTGCAGCAGGCCGGCGACGATGGCCAGCGTGCGCGGCTGTGTGGCGCGCGCGTAGAGGCCGAGATGGAAATCGGCGTTGAGCACGCCCCAGCGCCCGACATCGGCGGCGGCGATGGCCTCCTCGAAGGCGCCGCCGAGCTCGGCCACCTTGTCGAAATCCGCCTTGGTCATCGCCGGCAGCGAGCTCGCCAGCAGTCGCGGCTCGAGCAGCAGCCGCAGCTCGAAGACGTCGTGGATCTCGTCGATCGACAGGCCCGAGACGATGGCGCCCTTGTGCGGCGCGATCCGCACGAAGCCTTCCGCCTCGAGCTGGAACAGCGCCTCGCGCACCGGGATGCGGCTGACCTGGAAGGCGCTGGCCAGCGCGTCCTGCCGGAGCTGCGTGCCGGCCGGATAGGTCCCGTCGAGGATCGACTGGCGGATCCGGTCGACCATGGCCGACGACAGGGTGCGGTGTTTCAGCGGTTGCGACATCCCGATCCGGCCTTCCGGCACGCCGACCCGCGGCGTTGCCCTGTCGATTGTATATAATCTCCAGGATGTTTGAGGAATAACAAGGCGCCGATCAGCCGTCACTCCCCTACAAGAGAAGAGCGGCGGACGAGTTGCCCCTCTTACTCCCTCCCCCCCAATCTTCGGCGCAAGGGGCAAAGCCCCTTGCAGAACCCGGGAGGGGGAGGGCTGGGGTGGGGGGTGATCCGCGCTGCGGGAATGACGTGAGGGACTGACGATGCGCATCGGCTTCATCGGCGCGGGCACCATCACGAAGGCCGTCATCGAGGGCCTGGAGCGGGCCGGCAAAGGCGGCGACATCGTCGTCTCCCATCGCTCCGAGGCCGTCTCCACGGAGCTCGCACGGCGCTTCCCCCGCCTACGGCGCGCCACGAATGCCGAGGTCGCGGCGAGCTCCGATATCGTCTTCCTGGCGGTCCGACCGACGCAGGTGGAAGAGGCGCTGAGCGGCGTCAGCTTCGGCCCGCAGCACACGCTCGTCAGCTTCGTCAGCGGGTTGTCGGTCGACGAGCTCGCGAGGATCGCGACGCGCTCAAAGGTCGGCCGCGTCCTGCCCCTGCCCTCCATCGCACGCGGCGAAGGCCCCATCCTCTGCTATCCGGCGATCGACAGCGTCGTCGCGCTGTTCGAAGGACTGGGCGATCTCATCATCCCCGGAAGCGAGGCCGAGCTGCGCGCCATGGGCAGCGTCAGCGGCTTCATGTCGACCTATTTCGAGCTGCAGAACGCGCTGATCGCCTGGCTGGTGCAGAGCGGCGTGCCCGCGGACCAGGCCAGCCTCTACGTCCGCGCCATCCTGCGCGGCCTCTCCGGCACCGGCTACCGGACGAGCGACGCCGAGCTGCCCGGCCTGCCTTTAGAGCACGAGACCAAAGGCGGCCTGAACCAGCGCGTCCGCCAGGGCCTGAAGGATCGCGGCTGGTTTGATCAGCCGGCGGAGTGCTTCCGCGAGATCCTGAATCTCAACCGGGCGTCGCTGAAGTAGCCGCGCCGCGCGCCCGTCTCAACGCCCGGCCTGTACGTGTATCCGGATGCGGGTCTGCTTCTGCAGCTGGCCGAGCACGGCAAACAGGTTCCTGGCTTGCGGGTTACCCTTGGGCCCGAACATGCGGATAAGGCTCTTCGGCGAGACGCCGGTCCTGGCACCGAGCTTCTCGAAGCCCATCGTCGCCTTGATGTAGTCGCGGACGATCGCCTTGCCGGTATCGACGTCGCCGGCCAGCAGGGCTTCGATGCCTTCGCGCAGCAGGGCGCTGCGGAAGGCGGGATCCTTTGCCACCCGCGCCTGGACCGTCTCCTTGAAGCTGCGCGTCAGGGCCACCGACGATCGGCGTAGCGACGCCTTCACGGCCTGCCGCAGATCCTGCAGTGTCTTTTCCTCGGCGATGAGTTCTGCGGCCCGGGCCTTCACCCGCTCCCGCCGACCGGCCGGCAGCGCGGCGGTGACATCCTTCAGCGAACGACCCATGGCTGACCCCCTTACTTTCGAGACCCCCAGAGATGCGCGTCGAAGCGCGCATCGGCCCGGGCGATCAGCTCGTCGTAGAACAGCTTCAAACCCTTTTTCGCTTGCGGCGCTTGTAGTCGGCAGCTGCTGACGGTCGCTATCTTTCACTCCTTCGCGACCACCGTGTCATAGAGCCCATAGTGCGTCAGTCCCTCGTGGCTCTCGATACCGGTGTAGCGGAGCGAGGCGTCCTCATAGCGGCGGAAGGCGAAGACGGCTTGGTTCATCTGCTCAGTGTTGAAAACCTTGAGACGCACGAGCAGATGAAAATCCTTCACCGTCAGTCCGGTTACAGTAAGAAACAACTCGGGCTCCAACCTGGTGATCACGTCCTGCAGCGTGTTCTCGCGAAAGTCGGTAAGGTACATGAAGGCTGGAATGCGCGTCGCAAACTTGATCAGCTTCTCCTGAACGAGCTTGCGCTTGGACTTGTACTCTTTTTCCTCCTCGGTGAGCTCTTTCTTCTGCTTCTCCGTCAGATAACGCCCTTGGGCCTTTTCCTTGAGCCCCTTCACCTTCTCGCTCTTGTTGATGATCGTCTCGATGATGTTGTCGCCCAGCGAACGCCAGCCTTCGATCCGCTCAACCGCCGCCATCGCTTCGGGGTCGTCGAGGATTCGGCGTAGCGTGTCGTTATCAACATTCACGATCAACGGGCTTTCCCACTTGCGGGCGAGCAATGTTGCCGAGGTCCCCGCCATCGCGATGTCAAGGATTCCGCCCGCATCGATCTGCGTCATGTTCGCGCCGTCATAGGCCAGCACGGGCAGGAACGATACGAGGTCCTTGACCGCGTTCTCCGGGTTCGGGTCGTTTGGCGACAGGCCGATCCCGTACTCGGAGAGCTGTCGCAGCGCGCGCGTCGGCGCGAAATCGAACACGAAGCAGGCGGGTTTCAGGATTTCTTCTTCATTCGGGTTGTCGCCATTCGGGTTCTTGATGGACCAAGGCGATTGCACACGGAACGCAGCCTGGAAGTAGGTCTCAGGACTCTTCAAATTGCGCAGCATCAGGATCGATGACCATTGCTGTACGGTCACGCCGGTGGTCAGCTTGCCGCATGAGAGCGTGATTGTCTTGGTTTCAAAGCCACTTCCAATCGCCTCACGTACTGGCGGCAGCGCATTAAGCCCGATCCCTGCCGAGGCACCGGCTGCGACGACGATCTCATACTCGTGCCAGAACGTGTTGTGCTTCTCGGCGAGCAGGCTTGCCATTGCATGACAGGCTGCGACGTTGGGCAGAAACCAGAACGAGTGCTGCAGATAAGGCAGCAGGCGCACGTCCGAATAAGGGAACGGCGGTCGCGTACTCATCTTGAGGCTCTCGACGGTCTTCGGCGCATACTGGCCTCGAATGATGTCCAGCCACTTCTGCACGTCACTTTTGTGTTTGAATTGCGCGCCCTTGCCTGTGCCGGCCGCAGCAAAGAACTCGTTGAGGTCGAATTCGTCAAACTCGCCAGCATTCGCGATCGCCACCAACTCATCCGGCATCTGGTAGGTCAGCAGGCGCATCTCCGGCAGCGCGCCGTAGGGGTTCCACTTGTCAGGGTGTTCGGCAGCAAACTCAGCCTTGGCGCGTTGTTCGTCAGTATAAGTCCAGTTGAAAATTTGTTCTTCGATGAACTCGCCCGTAGCGAGTGCTTTGAACGGCGTCCCCGAAAGATAGAGGTAGGCTTTCGTTGTGATAGGCAGAAACGCAGCTTCCTTCTCCGAAAGCTCGCTGAGATCTTCATTTACCTCCTCGAGTCCGGCGGCGTATTCCAGCTTGGCCTCCTTCCTGGCAACTGCTTCTTCTTCGCCCTCGAAGAGTTCCTTCGCGGTCTCCCGCCAGGCGCCGAAGTGGTATTCGTCGAACACCACGAGGTCCCACTTCTCCTTGTGCACCCATTCGTTCTTCGGTTTGATGTTCCCTGCCTCATCGCGACCGAGCAGATCCTGAAAGGAGCCGAAATAGACCACCGGCTTCCGGCGGCTGATCTTTCTCGGATCGCCGTCGGAGTTGCGGGAGAGGTACTGCCAGCCGTCGAAGTCCACGTGGGATTCCAGATCCGTCTGCCACGCATCCTCCACTGCTGGCTTGAAGGTCACCACGAGCACACGCTTGGCGCCGAGCTTCCTGGCGAGCTGGTAGCTGGTGAAGGTCTTGCCGAAACGCATCTTCGCGTTCCACAGGAAGCGCGGGACCGCGTGCATGTCTTCCTTCCAGATTGAGTGGAAGTAGGCATGCGTCTTCTCTACGGCTGCGCGCTGTTCCGCGCGCATCGTGAAGGTCTCGTGGTGCGTGCCGGCGAATGCTTTTCCGGTGCGTAACTCGGCAAGCACGGTCTTTACGTCCTTAACCGTGCAACGCATCCATTCCAGTTCGGCGTTCTGGAATTTCTTCTTGGTGAGCGCTGCGCGCACCTGATGATCGCTGATGATTAGACCGTCGTCACGCTCGGCTGGTTCGTCCAACTCGATCTTGTAGTTCTTGATCGCGGCGGTCTTGAGCTGTTCGGCGACGCGCCGCTTCACGTCGCGGGTCGTTTGCCCGATCTTGAGAAGACCCGTATGTGCTTTGTCGTCAATGGAGTAGGCGTAAATCCGCGGCCGAGCCGCCGGCTTGGGCGAGAGGATTTCCTCGATGGTTTTACTCATCGCTCTCGGCCATCGGACGGATCATGCTCTCGATGAACGTGATTTCGTCCGTGGTGATACCGTACTTCTTGTAAAGTTTGGCATCAGTCCAGGTTCGGTCCCATGACTGCACGGGGACCCAGCGGTACATGCCACGGAAGACGTGTTGAGCCGGCTTACGAAGCGACACAAGGAACCGCACAAGTCTCGTTCGCAAATATGAGGCAACACTCAGTGCTTCGACCTTCGAGTTCAGAGGACCGGCGACGAGATAGGTCTGAGTACAGACGGACCTTGGTTCCCCAACTATTGGCGGGCCTAGCACCAAGTCTACGCCGCTTCTCTCTCGCTCTCGGCCAGAGCCGGCTACCGGCAGGAACAACTTCCACACATCAATCAAGTGTGAGTTCTTGATGATCTTCTTCCGGGCCATAGCGCCGTTGACCCTTGTTGTCCCGATGTTGGCGTAGAGACGGACCTGCCCATCCTTCGGCGCAACGTTCCGTGCATAGTCCGAGAAGTTTGTCGCCAAACCAAAAGGCGTGTCTCCGCTGACAAGCTCCTCGAATGGCTGCCCGCCGGCCGCCACCACCTTGTGCAAGATGTCTACGGCTCGTTTGTCGCGAACGAAGACATCGAACTCGTCAAGGGCACGCAGGTATGGCCCGCTGGTCATACCATTTCGGTGAAAGGTGCATTCGCACAGCCCCGGGCTGTCTCGGTCCCAGAGGAAGTAACAAATCCCACCACCAATCCCTACAGTGGGGAACACCTCTTTCGCATTCTCATAGTCCACAAGGGCACGCACGCGCCGGTCTCCAAGAAACTTGGCGCGAAACTCGCCAAGCCCGCGACCGCCAGCCATCCATCTTGATGGAATAACCATGCTGAGGAACCTCGGCTCCAGCCGCATAGCTTGTCGAACAAAGAGATCATAGATTGGCGAATCGTTCGTCCCGCCGCCGCCGCCGGTCATCTGATACGGCGGGTTCCCGATAATTACGTCGAATTGCATATCGCCTCCAAACAATTCCGCTAATCGGGTCTTGACGTCTTCGGTGTGGATGAATGCGTAAGCATGAGTTTCGAGCCCTTCGCCGCGTCCAAACGTCCTCTGACCTGCCCCACAATATTTACACTTGCCGTCCACCCACACATGCTCCGTGCGCTCGAACCAGATATTGCCAGCGTCAGTGTCGAATCCCTTGGCAATCGAGTGGTTGCCTTGCGCGTGCTTCGAGCAGTAGACGCTGCGCCGCGCCAGAAGGCTGGTGAGGTGCGTGATGCCGATGCCAAATACCTGCTCGGTCAGGATGTGATTGACGCGCTCATCAAGGTTCGGGATCTCAGTCACGAGGCCCTTGGTGAGGCGGCTCGTAATCTCGCGCAGGAGCACGCCCGACTTCGTGAATGGATCAAGGAACTTCAGCGTCTTGTCGGACCAGAGATTCGCGCCATTATGGTTGGCCGCCCAGGCCTTGGTCAGCGTGTCCAGCATCCGGTTAGCAAGCTCCGGCGGCGTGAACACTTCGTCATTCGAGAGATTCGCGATGCACGTCAGCACATCCGGGTTTCGCCCACGCAGCGCAAAACTAGCCTGCGTGCTCATGCGGCCTCCTTCGGTGTGCCTTCATTCGTGGCGGTGGCCAGTTCGCTCACCGTCATCGGCGGGTAGGTCTTGGTTGGTGTGAATATCTCGTGCTTGCCGAGATGGGCAAAGAGGGATCCCTCCGCGCTAAACGCCGATGAGCCGGTGAGAACGTCGAAGCGGAAGTCGCGCCGCTGAAACTTACCTTTGCCGAGGTAGCCCCATTCGGAAAAGGTGATGGGCTGATCGCTATGCGTACGCATCGTCAGCGCGTCGCCGTGCACGAGGTTCTGTAACAGCACGTGGGACACGGCGCGGTACAGATCGTCCGATTCGTTCAGGTTCAGATAGTCGGCAAAAACTTCGAGCAGATTCGCGCGGCACTCGGCGATGTTGTCCGCCAGCAGCTCGATCCCATAAATGCACATCAGAGCAAGAAGAGCGTAGTGGCGTTTCTCAAACTCGGACTTTCCGAACTTGAGCTCAACGGCGCCGAGCTTTCGCTGCAGAACCCGAACGAGAAAGTTGCCGCTCCCGCAGGCGGGCTCCAGGAAGCGGGAGTCGATGCGTTCGCTCTCGCCCTTGACGAGGTCGAGCATCGCCTCGACCATCCAGGGAGGCGTGAATACCTCCCCGTGATCGGCGACGCGCTTCTTTGACTTGATCAGGCTCATGGGTAAACACCAGCACCGATGTGGTCCCAATACGGCATAAAGCTTGCCTTAGCCGAATCGCGGACACAACGAGTCATCAAGAACCCTTATGAGTTCGATCGTGGCTTGAATTATCCAATTCGTCCACCATATTTCGAGCTTGGTTCTTTGACATGGTGTAAGTGGAAATGGAGCCCCGGCGGAGCGCGCCGCCGGGGAGAGAAAGTCTGCATTTTACAAGTCGCGGAAAACTGCGGAAAAAAGCTGCCGCAGAAAAGTTAACGGCAAAAAATTAAGTGGCTGATCGGCTGGCGGAATTCCGGATGACTGGCGATGTACCCTTACAATTTTGTCTAGCGACATTTGTCTACTGAGACTGGCTTTGTCGAGGCGGGGCCTGGGGTTAGGCTGTGGACGAAAATTTCGTCAGCTACCCGGGAAAGTTAGCGAGGAAAAACGGGCCTAAACGTGAAAAAGCGGCCTGTTTCGCGACGCCAGAACGTGAAAGTGCGGTTGAAGAGCCGGAACTTGCTGCACAAGTGCCGTGCCGTGTCGCGCTAACGCTTCACTTTGCGCTTCGCTACTCTGCACGGGATGAACACGAAGCTTGATTCGCCGCGTGACGCCGTCTTGAGAGGGATGAGGGACACGCTGCCGATGATCGTCGGCGCAGTCCCCTTCGGCCTGATCTACGGCACACTCGTCGCCCAGAGCCCGCTCGCCTTCTGGCAGGGGCAGGCGATGTCGGCCTCCGTCTTCGCCGGCTCGGCGCAGTTCATCGCGCTTGGCCTGGTCGCCAGCCACACCGGCCTGCTGGTCATCTGGCTCACCACCTTCGTGGTCAATCTGCGCCACATGCTCTACGCCGCGACGCTGCTGCCGGTCGTCGCCGCCCTGCCCTGGCGCTGGCGCCTGGCGCTGGGCTTCCTGCTCACCGACGAGACCTTCGCCGTGGTGGCGGAGCGCCGCCGCCTCGCCCCCGACGACCGCGAACTGCCCTGGTATTTCCTCGGCTCCGGGGTGGCGATGTACGTGAGCTGGAACAGCGTGACGCTGCTCGGCCTGCTCTTCGGCAGCGCCTTCCCGCAGCTCCAGTCGCTGGGCCTCGAATACGCGATCGTGGTGACCTTCGTCGCCATCGTCGTGCCGCAGCTCAACCGAGTGCCTCACCTCGCGGCCGCCCTCGCCGCCGGCGCCCTCGCCTGGCTCTGGCAGGACATGCCCTACAAGCTCGGCCTGCTCGCCTCGGTGATCGTCGGAGTTGGTGTGGGCTTGGCTCTCACGCGATTGCGCAAGCGAGGTGTGGCGTGAGCCGTTCTAGCGCAACGCGCAGCGTTGTCGCGGTGAGGCGCAGCGTTTGCGCAGCAAACGCGTGAGCCGCTCTTTGGAGCCCCTATCGTGACCTACACACTCATGATCGTCGGCATGGCCAGCGCAACGCGCAGCGTTGTCGCGGTGAGGCGCAGCGCTTGCGCAGCAAGCGCGTGAGCCGTTCTTCGTCTTCGGGGCCCCGCCCATGAGCTACACGCTGATGATCGCCGGCATAGCCAGCGCAACGCGCAGCGTTGTCGCGCCAAGGCGCAGCGCCTTGCACCCCGCCAACGCTCTGGCGTTGCGGGTAAGCAAGCGCGGGAGCCATTCTTTGATATGAGCTACACGCTGATGATTTTCGGCATGGCTGTGGCCACGCTGGTCTGCAAGGCGTCCTTCTTCCTGCTCGGGTCGCGGGTGGTGTTCCCGTCGCTCCTGAAGGAGGCGCTCGAATTCGTGCCGGTGACGGTCCTGACCGCCATCGTGGTGCCGCTGGTGGTGGCGCCCGAGGGCACGCTCGACCTCTCCTGGCGCAACCCGCAGCTGATCGCCACGCTGGCCGCGATCGGCATCGCCGCGGCGGCGCGCCAGCCGCTGCTCACCATCATCGGCGGGATGGCCATATTCTTTGCCTGGCGTTTCGTGGTGCTGGCCTAGCGCGTCCAGGCCGGCCGCGTCTCGTGCAGCCAGGCCGGACGGCCGCGGTCGACGTCGTCGCTGGCGTTGAGCCGGCCGCGCGTGGCGCTCTCCGGCATGTCCTCGTACTGCGCCAGGTCGCTGCGGCTCGCGCCACCGCCGCAGCCGGCGAGCAGCAGCGCGACCAGCGCCGCGACGACCGTCATCCTGGACCATATCGGTGTCATGATTCGGCCTCCTCGTTTCACGGCCGGATGTAGATCCGGCTGTAATCCCACTCGTAGTAGGAATTCTCGAACTTGCTGACCGGCACGTCCTTCAGGTTCACCGACGCAACCTTCTTGTGCCCCCAGGCCGGATCGAAGATGAACGACATGTTGAGCGGCTGGCCGTCGGCGTGGCCCTTGAGGGTCCAGTGGATCACGCCGCTCTGCACCTCCTGGCCGTTGAACCAGACGGTGTAGGTGTCGTCGCGGCGGTAGACCCAGGTGAACGTGTTCCACTGCGTCAGGTCGGCGCGGCGGCCGGGGACGTAGGCTTCCCAGTGCGTGGCGCGCACGCGGTCCTTGCCGCCCACACTGCTGACATGGAAGAGCCGCGCGTCGTAGTTGGTGTAGCCGCCGCCGTTGTCGAAGCCGAAGCTCTCGACCACGTCCATCTCGGCGCCCTTGTCCCATTTGTTGCCCACGGTCCAGATGGCGAACCAGTAGCCCGGCGGCGGGTTGTTGAGCCGCACGCGCGTCTCCCAGAGGATGTCGCGCCCGAGATGGCGGCCGCCGCGCGGCAGGGTGAATTTCGGCATGACGAATCCCGAGCCGACCTCGCGCCGCTCGACGGTGACGTGCGTGGCGCGCGGATCGAGCGGCCGCAGCCAGGAGCGCATCGACTGCGCGGTGAAGTCGCGGAACGGCCGGGCGGGATCCTCGATCGGCTGGCCCGGCAGGGCCACGCCGCGCGTCGGCGCCACCGACTTGACGCCGTAGAGTCCGCCCTGGTCGAAGGTGTTGAAGTTGTCGCGGAAGTGGAACTCGCGCATCAGCTCGTCGCGGTTGCGCACCGTGCCGGTGGTGCCGAAATCCCAGTTCTTGACCAGGATCCAGCCGGCCCCGACATCGCCGAGCTCCGGCGCCGGGCCCTCGGCCGGATCGTCGAGCCCGCCGCGCCCGACCGATTGCGGCCCGCCATAGGCGGCGGGTGAAGCGGCCTGCGCCGGTGCGGGCGCGGTCAGCGCCAGCAGGCGGTCGGCCACGCGCTCTCCCACAGCGGCCATGTCGAGCTGCACGCTGAGCGAGCCCAGCGCGAAAGCCACGAACGACGCCGACACCAATGTCCCGAAACGGACCATGATCCTCCCGCGCCCCAAGCGTTGCGCTGGACCATAGATCGGGGTTTGGGTACCGCCAGGCCACCCCGCCAAAGGCCCAAAAACCCTCTACCCCTCCTGGGTAGAAAGCCTCACAGAAGCGGGAGGTTCCGGGAGAAAGGAGACTTAGCCGCCGCCCAAGTCTTTAACCGCCCAGGTCCTCAACCGCCGCGGGGTCCGCGGCGTATCGGCTTGGGCGAGAAGGCCGGCCCCGAGCCGCCCGGCTTGTGCTGGGCATGGGAGTCGTGGCCCGGCCGGTGCTGGCCGCCCTGCTTGCGCGCCAGCGCCTCCTGCAGGCGGCGGGCGGCTTCCTCTTTCTTCTTCTGGGCTTCGGTCGCGTGGTCGTCTGTCATGCGGCGATTATAGGACAAGACCGGCCCCCAAAAACAAGAGGCGCCCGGGCTTCCCCGGGCGCCTCAAGTAGTCTGGCCGCCGGCTGTCAGCGCCAGACCGGTTTGCCGAGATTGACGTCGTCCTTGTCGGTGAGCCCGCCGGCGGCGGCGCCGGCCGCGCCGCCGAGCACGGCGCCGCCGATCGGGTTCCCGCCGAGCAGCGCGCCGCCGGCCGCACCGGCACCCGCGCCGATGGCCGCACCGGAAAGCGCGCGATCCGACCTGGTCTCGCCGCAGGCACTCAGGCCGAGCGCCAGGACAATGGCCGCGGAGGCCAACAGGGTCCGTTTCATGGCGATTCTCCTTTCCTGTTCATCACCGGCGGCTTACTTCCACGCCGGCTTGCCGAGATCCACCTGGTTCTTGTCGGTCAGGGCGCCGGTGGCCGCACCGGCCGCGCCGCCGAGAACCGCGCCGCCGACCGGGGCACCGACCAGCGCACCGCCGACCGCACCGACGCCGGCGCCGATGGCGCCGCCCGAGAGCGCACGATCCGTCTTCGATTCGCCGCAGGCGCTCAGCGCCGCCAGCGAGAGCGCCAGAGCGCCCATCAGCACAACACGTTTCATGTGAGTCACTCCTGTGGCTACGTTTCTCTTGACGCCCAACAAACCGGCAAGCCCGCCGCTTGGTTCCGCAACCGTCCTGTGACTGCGGTAGTTCGGAGCTTGGCCATATCGCGCGCGCCGGGTGTCATTGGAGAACGCCCCGGAACCAAGAATTCATCCGGGGGTTTCGCCTAGGTCTTCGGACGAGGGGAATCTCACATACGAAGGGACAAGAGACATGGTTACAAGGACACGCGATCCCGTTGCCAAGAACGAGACCTCGAGCCTGATCAGCGCCAGCAAGGTGCAGGGCACGCCCGTCTACAACCCCAAGGGCGAGAAGCTGGGCAGCGTCGAGGATCTGATGATCGACAAGCTCAGCGGCGTCGTCGCCTACGCCGTGCTGTCGTTCGGCGGTTTCCTCGGCATGGGCGACAAGCATCACCCGCTGCCCTGGCAGGTGCTCGACTACGACACGCAGCAGGGCGGCTACGTCGTCGACCTGGACAAGGAGACGCTCGAAGGCGCGCCGAGCTACGGCGTCAACGAGGACGTCAACTGGGCCGACCGCAACTGGGGCAAGAAGGTGCACGACTACTACGAAGTGCCGCCCTACTGGATCTGACCCGGCCTGATCTGAGCGGCGCGCTCCATCCCCGCTCACTCCTGCGGGAACTGCCGGCGGCCACCGGGCCGCCGGCATTTTTTTGCCGCCGCGCTTGATGAGCGGACCACAATGCGACAGGCGACTGTCTGCCTGCGCCGGCTAGCGTTGAATCAATCGGCATTTTTCTCCGCGCGCTGCGCCAGCTTGTCGTACTGGTCCGCAAGGCGCGTGAGCTCCTCTCGCGCCTCCTCGCTCGTGGCAAGCGCGGCCTTGCCGCGCATCTCTGCAGCCAGTTTCTTGTAGGAAACAGTTCGATCGGTGGCGGTCCCCGGTCGGCCGATGCGATCGCTCATCTAATGCAGACGGCGGCGTGCCAGCGCGTCCATGCAGTCGGCCAGGAAGTCGTACTGGATGGTGATCTCCTCGTAGGCAGCCTTGAGCGTTACGCCCGCGGCATGCCAGCCGGTCTGACGCGCTCCGGCAGCCAGGGCGCGATAGCGCTTCGCTTCTTCAGATCTGACCATCGGCCTTGCCGAACGCCTCCGCCATACGCCCGGCCAGCGCGTCGGTGGTGAAGGGTTTCATCAGCCACGGCGCGGAGGTGAACGAAGGCGACATGCTCATCCCGGACGCGCTTCCGCTGATGACGATAAAGGGCAGCGCCTGGCGATCCAGCTCGTCGATGAGCGAAGAGACCATCCGCCCGCCGAGATGGAGGTCGAGCAGCACGCCGTCGATTTCCGAGCCGTGGGCGCGGATGGCCTTGAGCGCTCCCTCGCGGGTTCCAGCCGTCGCCACCACCACGCAGTGCAGGTCATTCAGCATCTGCTCGATCATCATCGAGACCAGCAGATCGTCCTCGATCACCAGGATTCGCTGGCCCGAGCGTAACAGGCGCAAGCCAGTCATGACGGCTCTGGCGGGCGCGGGCTTGGGCTTGGGCTTGGGTCGCGCTGCGCCGGCTCATTTCTGGGAAAAACGATATCGCAGATCAGGCCCTCGGGACGGAAGTCAAGCGACGCCTTGCCGTGCAGCTCGTGCGCGCTGGCCCGTTCGACGAAGGTGGTGCCGAAACCGCGTCGCGCCGGCGGAACAACAGGCGGACCGCCAGCCTCCACCCAGCGCAGATGGATCTGCGAGGCGCCGATGCCGCGCTCGATCTGCCATGACAGGTTAACCGTCCCCCCCGGGCATGAGAGGCCGCCATACTTGGTCGCGTTGGTCACCAGCTCCTGCACCAGCATGACGAGCGCCACCCCGGTCGATGGCCTGACCGCCACCCGGGGACCTTCGATGGTGATGCGCGCCGGGTCGCCGACCCGGTAGGGCGCCAGCGTGCGGTGCATGAGCTCATCCATGTCGGCGCCGAGCCAGCCTTCCTCGACCAGGATGTCATGGACCTGGGAAAGCGCCTGCAGCCGATCCGAAAATCCCTTGGTGAAATCCGCCAGCGAGGGGCTGCTGCGGGCGGTCTGCCAGGCGATCGCCTGGACCGTGGCCAGTGTGTTCTTGACCCGGTGGCGGAGCTCGTCCACCAGCAGGTCGCGGTGCCGCTCGGCGTCATTGCGCGCGGTAACGTCGTCGATGGCGAGCAGGATCAGCTCCGGCCGCTCGCCGCCGCGCGCCAGGCGCCGGACGCTGACGACCATCGCCCGCCGCCCGATCGACTCGAATTCGTGGTCCACGGTAAGTGCGTCGATTTCGTCCGTGGCGCGGCTGGCATGAAGAAGCACATGCAGATCCGGGATGTCCCAGTGGCCGCAGCCCAGCGCGAACAGCGAGCGGCCCTCGGTCGCGCCAGGCAGGGTGGAGAACAGGGCGTAGAAGGCCCGGTTGCCCGAGCGGATCGTCAGATCGGCATCCAGCACCAGCAGGGGCTGGCCGATCGTCTCGACGATGGCCTGGCTGTAGATCCTCTCTTCCTCAATGGCGTCGGCGGCCCGCTTGAGCTCGCTGATATCCGCGAAGGTGATGACGAGACCGGCGACGCTGCTGTCGCGCGTGCGATAGGGCTGCAGCCGGCGCAGGAACCAGCGGCCCGAATGGCTGCGCACCTCGGCTTCCGAGCCCTGCATCGTGGCGAGCACCGTCTCGGCGTCGGGGAGCAGGCCGGGGTCGACGAATTTGAGCGCGAAATGGCCAAGTGGACGGCCGACATCCGATGCCACGAGATCGAACAGCTCCTGCGAGGCCGGCGAGAACCACTTGATCCGGCGCTCCAGGTCAAGAAACACGGTGGCGATCCGCGACCCGGCGAGCAGGTTGTTGAGATCGTCGGTCAGGTCCTCGAGCTCGTGGATCTTGTACTGGAGCTGGTGGTTGGTGGTGTGCAGCTCCTCGTTGAACGACTGCATCTCTTCCTTGGAGGTCTCGAGCTCCTCGTTGGTCGATTGCAGCTCCTCGTTCATCGAGGTGACTTCTTCGTTGGCCGATTTCAGCTCTTCGTTGGCGCTCTCCGCCTGCTCGATCGTGCCCTGCAGCTCGGCGCGCATGGCCTTGAGCTCCAGCTCCATTGCCCGTTCGCTGCGTGTCTCCTCCTCATTCACGGCCGGTTGCGGAGCGGTCGTGGATGCCGGCTTGACGATGCGGGCAAAGCTCACCAGCAACAGGGTGGCAGGTGGCTGAGACTCGATCAGCGGCGCCACGGTGACGGAAACCAGTCGAGCATCCCCGCCCTGGCGCAGGCGCGCATTGAAGACGACGGTCTCGCCCTTCTCCAGCGCCTTGCGCATGGCGCCGCGCAGCTTGGCGCGCAAGCCATCGCGGGCAAGCAGGACGAGGTCCCGGGTCGGTTCACCCGAGGGTGGCTCGAGAAAATCCCCCGTTGGCCCGTGAAAATAGAGGACGCGGCCCTTGGCGTCGGCAAGCACCGAGGCCGGAGCGTAGCGGTCGATCAGGGCGCGACGCGCCAGCTCGGCGATGCGGGTTTGCAGCGGTCCCTCAGAGACCGGGATGGTCGTGACCGCGGCACCTGTCCGATTGACCAACCGCAGCACCGGAAAATTGACGAGGTTGTGCGGCGTTACCCCGATTCCCCGGTAGATGCGCCACTTCTTCGACCGGACCTCAAACAGCTCGTCGATCGGCCCCACCGTTTCCGCGCTCCCGAGGAACAGGTTCCCGCCATCGCGCAGCGCGAAGTGGAACAACGCCAGGACGCGCTTCTGCGCCTCGGGCTCCAGGTAGATGAGAAGATTGCGGCAGGTGATCAGGTCGAGCCGCGAGAAAGGCGGATCGCGCAGCAGGTTCTGCGGCGCGAAGACCACACGCTCGCGAAACTCCTTCTTGATCTGGTAGGAGCCGTCGACCGGGTCGAAGAAACGCTCCAGGCGGGCGGGTGACAGGTTCGCCGTTGCTGCCTCCGGATAGATGCCGGTGCGCGCCGCGGCCAGGTTCTCTTCCTGGCTGTCGGTGGCAAAGACCTTCAACTCGAAGCGCTTGTGGACCGCGTCGGCGCGCTCGATCGCCAGCATGACCAGCGAATAGGCTTCTTCACCCGTAGCGCAGGCGGGGACCCAGAAGCGCAGCTCGCCCCCACTCTGGCGCTCAGCAACGAGAGGCGCGATCACCTGGTCGTCAAGCGCCGCCCAGGCCTCCGGATCGCGGAAGAAACTGGTGACGGTGATCATCATGTCCTTGACCAGCGCACGCAGTTCCACCGGGTCGCCGCGCAGCAGGTCGGCGTAGGTGGCGAGCGAGGCCTGATTCCTCAACCCCATACGCCGCTGGATGCGGCGCAGGACCGTCCCCCGCTTGTAGCCGCGGAAATCGTGCCCGGCGCCGAGGAGCAGGGCCAGAAGCGGATCGAGTGACGTCTGCCCGTTCGGACCCGGCAATTCGCGGGGGGCGGTGAGATAGTCGTGACGGATGAAGCTCAGCACGGATGCGGGCATGCTCTCGATCGACGCGACGTGATCGATGGCTCCGGCCGCTATCGCGCTGCGCGGCATGCCGCCGAAGGCGGCCGTGTCGGGATCCTGGGCGAGCGTCATACCGCCCTGGGCCTTGATCTCCTTGAGGCCACGCGTGCCGTTGGCGCCGGTCCCCGAGAGGACGATGCCGATCGCCCGCTCCCGCCGGTCGGCCGCCAGCGAGCTGAAGAAGGCATCGACCAGCCGGCGGTGGCCGCGCGGTTCGATCGGCTCCGACAGCCGCAGCCGGCCGCCGACGACGGTCAGCGAGCGATCAGGCACGATGACGTGAACCCGGTTGGCCTCGATCGTCATGCCATCGACGATCTCAACCACCGGCATCGTGGTGTGGCGGGCGAGCAGCGGCGCGAGCTGGCTTTGATGGTTGGGATCGAGATGAAGAATGACGATGAAGGCGGCACCGCTCTCCGCCGGGGTAGCGGCAAGGAAGCGGCTGATGGCGTCAAGGCCGCCTGCGGAGGCGCCGATGCCGACCACCGGAACGACGGCGGGTGGCGCGGCCGGCAGGTATTGCTGAGCCTCTTGGGGCGCGGTCGTGTCCGCGCCTGGCGGAGAAACAGGCGTCGCTTCATTGCCGCCAGACGGGGGCGAGCGATTGGTGTCCTGAGCCATGCTGGGTGACCTCAACGAGGCATCGCCGAGCGGCAAGACGTCGTTATTTAATAGCAGTGATTTCTTGGGTGCGACCCCTCCCCGCTTCTCCGGAGAGGCGATCCACGAATACTATAAGAGCCCTGTAATTGTTTTACCAATACTATTAGGAAGACTCAGATTTAAATTAAAGAAAGGGGCGCGTTGCGCCTCGGCGCGCCGCGTCACCCCATTACTTCAGTAAAAACAACACATACCCAAGCGGGAGCCTGTCTCTTTCTGCAGGCCCTTTAACGACACGCCTGCTCTCTGACAAAAAACAGAAGTATTACCCCCCCAATTTCCTGTTGCTGCAAGTATAGATTTACCGGAAACTGCACAAAGGCAATAAATACCAATTAATGAGTATAAACCGTCCCGCACTCACGCACGCGGTCGCTACAGCGAGGACAGCCCGGGACGAGGCAGTCGTCCTCGCCCATCATCGCGGCCGTGGGCCCGCGGATGTCGGTATCAGGCGCGAGAAGCGCGCCCGCGACCACCCTTGATGCCGGGATTTCGTTCGCTGTCAGGCGGCGGTGAATGAGGGAATTTACAGGCGCGGTGCTCGCAAAAGGGCGGGCAACCAGGGAGAGGGCCTAATCAGAAGAGCGCGTGCTGACGACCCCGAAATCCTTGGAATGCGCGTCGCCATCGGCGAGTTCGAAGCCTTCGGCGATCAACCCTCGCCGCAGGATCTCGCGGATGGCAGCAGCGCGGCTTGGCATCCGCTTCTGAAAACGCCAATTGTCGAGAGCCGCCAGCTCCTCGCGGGTGAGCATGATCTGCAGCCGCTCGCCGCGTGAGACTTTCGATGCCATCAGGGCACTCGGGGTTCGAAGTCCGCCGGTTGGCAAGGCCGGGGGCGGACGCGCCGGGGAAAGTGAGTATAAGCCGCCCCTGACTCACTAACAATCAGAGGCTGCTTAGGCGCTCCTTCCGTCTTTCGCTCATCCGCTGCCGAAGACCGGTTAGAGGGTGAGTGAGTATCATAAGCCTTTAATAAACCTATATGTTTTCGCTAGACCCGTTATGCTCGCGCCATGCAAAAAAATCGCGCAAGCAAGACCTCGGCCGGCACGCTGCCCGCCACGCTTCACCCCCTGATCGTCCGTCGACCGGATCTTCGCCTGAAAAACAGCCTGCAGCAGGTTGCCGCGCTTTTGCAGCACCAGGCCGTCGGCGAAGCGCCGATGCGACCGGCTGACGCACTGACCGACGCCGCCGCACGCCTCAAAGCCGTTGCCCATTGGCACGCCTTTCTCTCCCGGATACCGAACCGCAAGCGTCGGTCGGTGGAAATGGATGTCTATCTGCGCGCCTTCGCCGACCATTTTGCCGATGTCTTTGCCCTGCGGTCGCGGATCGTGCTTCTGGTGAATGCTGATCCGGTCAAGGTGCCGGCGCGCACCGCCGGCATCCTCGGCCAGATCGTCAACGAGTTCGCCCTCAACGCAGTCCGGCGGTCTTACCGCTCGCGGAGTCCAGGAGTCATTCAGATCGAATGCGGGACGGGCCCTGACGGTTCGCTCGTGCTGCAGGTCACCGACGATGGAAAAGGGCGCGCCTACGGCTCCGGCCCGCACGAGCTCGGGGCCTTCGGCATGCAGATCGTGGCGGCGCTCGTCAAACAGCTCGGCGGTGCATTCACGGCTCCCAAGCCAGGCGCGCAACTTCGCCGGGTGACGATCCCGAGGCGCGGCCGCGCACCCTCGGCGAGCGGCAAACGGCGGGCAAAACGGTAGACGATGCGCGGCAGGCGGTTCCCGCCTGTAGAAAACCTGCGCCCCCTGAATACCGCCGCCCGGCGAATGGCTTGCCCATACTGGTGAAAGACCTTGCCGCCCGTTTCGGCAAGACTGCCGTCGCGCGATACAAGTTCAGCCGCGAGACCGGTGTCGCGCCGGCAAAGCGCTTCGACTTCAAACAGAGCGGTCGCTGCAACATTGCGACCCTGAACCAAGGCTCTAGTGGATGGTTGCTCCGGGACGGGCCGGGGCGAGGCAACTATCCTTGCTGGCCGTCGCGGCCGTTGACCCGGGGATGTCACGATCCAGCAGGAGTAACTCGCCGGCGACGACCCTCAGCTTTCGGGTTTCGTCCGCCGTCAGATGGCCACGCGTGATGGAGTTTGTGACCAGGCGCGCAAGCTCGTCCTCGCAGTACTCCAGGTAGGCGATCCGGCGGATATAGCTGCACATCATGACCTGGGGGCTTAAGGGCTCCCTTCTACAAGCGCGCTCGTCAGCGCTGGTTCCGCCGTCCGGAAGGGGTATGGCCCGGTATCCCTTCGGTGCCCTCGCCTCCGAGCCTGGCTTCGCGTTGGACAACATCGCCAGAGGTTTCCCGGCAAGCGTCAGCTCGACCGGCCGGCGAGGTCCGGACGCCGGTGCGCATCTAAATGATCGAGATGAAGACGGTCGTGGCTGCACGGTCCTTGAGAGCCTCCAAGAGCGGCACTCTAGCGACGCCCCCAAGAAGCGCCTCCCGCGAATTCTGCGAATTCGCTGGGCGCTGGCGCGACGACCTCGGAAGGTCGCGCTGAGCCAAAGCTCAGGGACACCCGCGCGCCGTAGAACGCCTCGGCGAAACCCGAGGGCGCAGCGGCATGCAGGCCGCGCAGTCGCATCAGTGCGTAGAACGTCTCCGGCGTGAACCAGCGCCGGGCCTGCTGGCTGGCGAAATGGGTCATTAGCGCGCCCACTTTCGCCTGCGCCTGACGCTGGCTCAGAGGCACGAACAGTGTCGGGTTGCCGAGATCGAGGTCGTATTTGGGAATTTCGTACTCGAGGATGAGGGGGCGGCGAAACGTGCTGTAAGTCGCCTCGGCCACCGTACGATGATCCTGGTGCGCGTCCTGCCGGTAGTGAGTGAGAATGATGTCCGGCTCCACCGCCTTGAGATCTTCGACAATCGCCTTCAGTCGCGCGTAGTCCGCGGGGAAGAGCCCGTCGCGCAGGTCGTGGACCTCGACACAGGGCTGGGCTCCAGCCAGGAACTCGCCGGCGCTGCGCCTGGCTTCGGCGGCGCGCTCGGCAGTGGCCGATAGGACGACCCAGTGGACCCGCATCCCGGGGTGATGCTCGACCAGGTCGAGGATCGTGCCGCCCGCACCGATCTCGATGTCGTCGGCGTGGGCGCCCAGGCAGAGGAGCGTCGGTGGTGCCCCATCGTCTCGCCCGATATGGAGTGGAGGCATGGTCAGCCGCCGGCCCGGGCGCGCAGCACGACGGTCTCGGCCGATCGACGTACCGGTGACGGTGCCGCTGGCACGCCAGGGGTCCAGACCTCCCAGGGCGCCGAGCCCTTGGCCTGCATGTCCTCGAAGCTCTGGAGATCCTTCAGCGTGTCGCAGCAGCGCCAGAAGCCGGAATACGGCAGGGCGACCAGCCGGCGCGCCTCGATGAGGCGCTGGAACGGCTCGGCCACCAGCTCCTCGCCGGCACGCATGTAGTCGAAGATGGCCGGGCGGAATGCAAAGAACCCGGCATTGATCCAGCCATCGCTGTGCTCCACGCTGCTGACCAGGCCGTTCGGACCGTGACGCACGAAATGCAGCGACAGATTCGGCGGCGCGGTCATGCAGGCGCCTACGGCGTTCGTCGACTCCAGACGCTCGACGATGGCCGGCAACGGGCAGTCCGTCAGGCCGTCGCTGTAGTTGGCCAGGAACATCTCCTCGTCCTCGACGAAAGGCCGCACCGCAGCCAGGCGCTCACCGATATTGGCGTTGAGGCCGGTGTCGACGAAGGTGATGCTCCAGTTCTCGATGTCGCGGCTCAGGAGCGTGAGATCGCGCCCGCCCTGGGCCATCACGAAATCGTTCGACAGCCACTCGCGGTAGTGGACGAAGTACTCCTTGATCGCCTCCGCCTTGTGCCCCAGGCAGAGGACGAAATCGGTATGGCCCCAATGGGCGTAATACTTCATCAGGTGCCAGATCAGCGGCCGGCTGCCCACCGGGACGAGCGGCTTGGGCAGGTCCTGTCCAGCGCCGCGCATGCGCAACCCCTGGCCGCCACAGAACAGAACGACTTTCATGGTTCGCCTCCGCCGGCATCGAGGATGCAGGGTTCCGGGATCGGCACGATGAAGCGCCCGCCCCAGTCGCCGATAAAGGACAGCTGGGTCGCGATCTCGTCCTTCAGATTCCACGGCAGGATGAGGACGAAGTCCGGCTTCACCTCGGCCAGATGCTCGGGCGGCTGAACCGGAATGCGTGTCCCCGGCAGGTAACGCCCGTGCTTGTAGGGATTGCGGTCGACGGTGAAATCGAGGATGTCGGTGCGGATGCCGCAGTAGTTGAGCAACGTGTTGCCCTTGCCCGGCGCGCCGTACCCGACGATCCGCCGCCCCTGGCGCTTCAGCCGGATCAGGAGGTCGAGCAGCTTGCGCTTTGTCTCGATGACCCGCGCCTCGAACCCGTCATAGACCGCGTCCTCGAGATAGCCCGCGGCGATCTCCGCGCGCCGCAGCCCGGCGACTGAGGCCAGCTCGCGTTGCAGGCTGCGCTCGTGGCAGCAGAAAAGACGCAAGCTGCCGCCATGGCTCCACAGCTCCTTGACGTCGAACACGCGCAAACCGTGCCGCGCCAGGGCCGCCTCGGCCGCCAGCAGCGAGAAATACGAGAAATGCTCATGATAGATCGTGTCGAACTGGTTGCCCTCGATGAGGCGAAGAAGATGCGGGAACTCGAGGCTCAGCACGCCCTCGGGCCCGAGCAGGGCCGCCAGCCCGGCGATGAAATCGTTGAGGTCTGGCACATGCGCCAGGACGTTGTTGGCAACGATGAGATCGGCCGCCTGCCCGCCCGCCACCAGCTCGCGAGCCAGGCGCTCGCCGAAGAATGCGACACGGGTCGGCACGCCTTTCGCCATCGCGGCGCGCGCGACATTGGCTGCCGGCTCGATGCCGAGGCAGGGAATCCCGCGGGCCACCACGTTACGCAGGAGATAGCCGTCGTTGCTGGCGATCTCCACCACGAAGCTGCGCCTGTCGAGGCCGAAGCGCTGTACCGCCATGGCCACGTAGTCGCGCGCATGCGCCAGCCACGCCTGCGAGAAGGAGGAGAAATAGGCGTACTCGCCGAAGATGTGCTCCGGCGTCACGTACTCGCCGAGCTGCGCCAGCCGGCAGCGCGTGCACAGGCGCACGCTGAGCGGATAGAACCTCTCGCCCTGATCGAGCTGCTCTCTGGTCTGGAAGCTCTCGCACAGCGGCGAGAGACCGAGATCGATGAAGAGACGCAGCGCGCCCCCACAGGCGCGGCAACCGCGCTGCGTGAGACGAACCGCCGTCGCTGTGTCGGCCTCGCGCGGTGTGTCGAGAACTTCGCTCATCGCGCGTCTCCTCGCCTTTTCCAGATGCCAATATCTGGGATGTGCGATGCGAACCCGAAGGGGGCTTAAGTAGGGTCGCGCCGAAGCCGAAAGGGCGAGTGCGCCGGGATACCCACAATGCGCGCAGATTCGCGATCTTTGGTGCACCCCCTTCAACCCGCAGGAGGTACCCCTTCGATCGCCTGCGGGACTCCTCGCAGGCTCGGCTGTTTCAGATGCTGAGAGGCTGTTGGCGACCACCGGCTCCTGAAAATGTCCAAGAGCGCCTCCCGCGAATTATTCGCCGCGACAACCCCAGGAAGGGTCTCGCTGAATTCGCTGCGGCGCTGACGCGATAAAAGCGCAAAGCGCTTCTAGCGCTGCGCGCCCATCACATTGAGGATGGCGCCGGTGACCAGCGAGGCCTTGTCGGAGAGCAGCCAGACGATGGATTCCGCCACCTCCTCCGGCCTTCCGGCGCGGCCGAGCGGCGACTGGGCGATGGACTGCTTCACCCGCTCCTCGTTGCCGGTCTTGGCGTGGATCGGGGTGTCGACCGTGCCGGGCCGGATGGCGTTGATGCGGATCCCCTGGCGCGCCACCTCCACCGCCATGCCCATGGTCATGGTGTCGACCGCCCCCTTGGAGGCGGCGTAGTGGATGAAGCGGCCGGGGCTGCCGGTGAGCGCGCCGATCGACGAGACGTTGACGATGCTGCCGCCCTTGCCGCCGTGCTTCGTCGACATGCGCTTGACCGCCTCGCGGCAGGCGATCATCAGGCCGGCGGTGTTGACCGCCAGGATCTCCATGACCTCCTGGAAGGTGTACTCCTCGATGCTGCGCAGCGTCGGCCCGTTGATCGCCGCGTTGTTCACCAGGCCGGTCAGCGGACCGAAGGCCCGGTCGGTCTCGGCGAAGAGCCGCAGGACGTCCGCCTCGTTGCCCATGTCGGCGGCGACGGCGATGGCCTTGCCGCCAGCCGCCTTGACCTCCTTGACCACGCCCTCGGCGAGATCGCGCGAGCTGCGATAGTTGACGACCACGCTCGCGCCCCTTGCGCCCAGCAGCCGCGCCGTCGCGGCGCCGATGCCGCTGCTGGCACCGGTGACGATCACTACGTCTGACATATGAGTCCGCCTTGCATCATGCCTGTCATGGTCCGCCGCGCTCTCGATTGATGCGCTTCCCCTCACCCCGCGCGCTAGCGCGCGCTGCCCTCTCCCTACGGGAGAGGGAGAAATTCACCTCTCCCGAGGGGAGAGGTCGCGAGCGGCAGCGAGAGGGTGAGGGGCAGCCTGAGTCACCGAATTGCGATGGTCGGCACCAGGGTTGTCACTCTTTCTCGATGCCGGCTTTCTGGATCATCTCGCCCCAGCGGGTCAACTCGCTGCGCACGAAGCGGTCGAGTTCCGCCAGGGTCATGGTCGCCGGCTCATGCCCGATATCCTTGAGCTTCGTCCGGGCCGGCTCCGCCGTCGAGACGATCTTGGTCATCGCGGCATTCAGGCGCTCGAGGATCGGCCGCGGGGTCTTGGCCGGCGCGAACAGGATCACCGAGGCGTCCGTGACCACAGGCAGGCCGGATTCCGTCAGCGTCGGGACGTTGGGCAAGGTCGAGAGGCGGTTGGCCGTGGTCGTCGCCAGATAGCGCAGCGCGCCGGCCTCGATATGCGCGCGCACCGCCTGGATGTCGACGAAGAGGATGTCGATGCGCTGGGCGATCAGGTCGGTGACCGGCTCGACCACGCTCTTGTACGGCACGCTGAGGAGCTTCGTGCCGGACGCCTGCTGGAACATCTCGCCGGTGACCAGCACGCTGCTCTGCCAGAAGCCGAAGGTCAGCTTGCCGGGGCTCTCCTTCGCTGCCTTGACGACGTCGGCCACGGATTTGAACGGGCTCTTCTCGTTGACGACCATCACCCAGGGTGCCCGCAGGACGAAGCCGACCGGCACGAAATCGTTGAGCTGGTCGTAGGCAAGGTTCTTCACCAGGTTGGGATTGAGCGAGAAGGTCGAGCTGGCCGTCAGCATCAGCGTGTGCCCGTCCGGCGCCGCTTTCGCCGCCGCCGCCGAGCCGATCGCCCCGTTCGCCCCCGGCCTTGTCTCGATGATGATCGGCTGGCCGAGCTCCTTGCGGATGTCCTCCTGCAGGGTGCGGGCGATCACATCCGTGCCGCCGCCGGCCCCGAAGGGCACGATGATGGTGACGGGTTTCTGGGGATACGTCTGGGCCGGCGTACCGGTCGAAACCAGCGTGAGCGCAACAGCGGTGGCGAGCGAAAACGTAAAGCGTGCCAGCGACATGGGACTCCCCCTTTTGCGGCGAGGCTTCAGTCACTATCACCGGCGGTCCGGCCCGGCATCACAGCCGACCTGCAATTTCGGGCAGCGAAAACATCGGTTGGAGCATCCGGTGACCTAGGGTGAGCCCAGAAAACTCATCAGCTCGCTCATCATGCGGCCGTCGCCCGCCAGCACCGACGACAGGCCGAGCATGATGTCGACATGCCCGCGATCGGGATAGAGCGACAGGCTTGCCGGCGCACCGGCCGCGCGCAGCGCCGCGGCGAGGTTTCTGGAGTTGCGCGGATAGACCGTGGTGTCGGTGGCGCCGTGGATCAGGAGTGCGGGCGGCGCTGCCGGGTTTGCGAAGGTGATCGGCTGGGTGACCGGATCGTCGGCCAGCGCGCCGAACACCGCACGCGTGCGCGGCGCGGTCATCGGCAGAAAATCATACGGACCGGCAATGCCGATCAGGCCCGCCATGCCCTGGTGCGCCTGATAGCGCGGGTCGAGCGCCAACAGCGCGGCGATATGTGCACCGGCCGAATGGCCCATGACAAAGACCCGCGCGCCCGGCTTCACCCGGTTGTCGCGCACCCAGCGCAGGGCCATCGCCCCGTCCTCGACGAACGCCGGAAAGACGATCTCGGGATGCAGGCGATAATCGGGGATCACCACGGTGATGCCGCGCCGGGTCAGTGACTCGGCGACGAAGCGGTAGCCGGCCCGGTCGCCGAAGCGCCAGCTGCCGCCGTAGTAGAAGACAATGACGATGCCGCGATCCTCGCCGGCCGGGTGATAGATGTCGAGACGCTGGCGCGGATGCTCGCCATAGGCGAGATCACGCTCCAGCCGGTACTCGCCCGCGGGCGTCACGGCGTCGAGCAGGCGGGTCGGGCTGCAACCGGCCAGCAGCCCCGCCAGAGCCACCAGACCGGCCCGGAAAAGATGCGCTATGTGCATGACCGCCTTACGATTTTCGGGGGTGTTTGGATCACTCGCCCCTCGTCTGCGGCGGGGGCTTGGGCTAGAGTGAACTGAAATGACCAGCACCCGCTCCCGTCCCCTGCCAACCTCCGTCGATGACGCGCTCGCCCTCCTGGGGGCCGGCCGCTACGTCGCCGACCGCAGCCTGGCCACCGCCGTGTTCCTCTCGGTGAAGCTCAACCGTCCGCTCTTCCTCGAAGGCGAAGCCGGCGTCGGCAAGACCGAGATCGCCAAGGTGCTGGCCGAGACGCTCGGCCGCCGGCTGATTCGCCTGCAATGCTACGAGGGGCTCGACACCGCCGCGGCGGTCTACGAGTGGAATTACCCGCGCCAGATGATCGAGATCCGCCTCGCCGAGGCCGGCCAGGAAAGCCGCCAGACGGTGGAGAACGAGATCTTCTCCGAGCGCTTCCTGATCCGCCGGCCGCTGCTGCAGGCCCTCACCCCCGATCCGGCCGGACCGCCGGTGCTGCTGATCGACGAGCTCGACCGCGCCGACGAGCCGTTCGAGGCTTATCTGCTCGAGGTGCTCTCCGACTACCAGGTGACAATTCCGGAGCTCGGCACGATCAAGGCCCCGGCCCCGCCGATCGTCGTCGTCACCTCCAACCGCACGCGCGAGATCCACGACGCGCTCAAGCGCCGCTGCTTCTACTACTGGGTCGACTACCCGAACGCCGAGCGCGAGCTCGAGATCCTGCGGCTAAAATCGCCGGGTGCGGCCGAGGAGCTCTCCCGCCAGGTCGTCGGCTTCATCCAGAAGCTGCGTAAGGAGGAGCTGTTCAAGGTTCCCGGTATCGCCGAGACGCTGGACTGGACGCGCGCTCTGGTCGAACTCGACCGCGTCACCCTCGACCCGGCGACGATCAACGACACGCTCGGCACCCTGCTCAAATACCAGGACGACATCGCCAAGATCCGCGGCCCCGAAGCGGCGCGTATCCTGCGCGAGGTCGAGACCGAGCTCGCCGCCGCGCCGAAATGAGCGATGAAGCGGACACCGGCGCGCCGGAAGGTGCCCTTACCGCGAACCTGATGCATTTCGCGCGCGCGCTGCGCGCTGCCGGCCTGCCCATCGGGCCGGGCCGGGTGATCGACGCCGTGCACGCGGTGCGCGCTGCCGGCATCACCAACCGCAGCGATTTCTACTGGACGCTGCACGCCATCTTCGTCAATCGCCGCGACCAGCGCGAGCTGTTCGACGAGGCTTTTCGCCTCTTCTGGCGGGATCCGCAGCTGCTCGAGCGCATGATGCAGATGATGCTGCCGACCATCGAGGTGCCGGGCGAGGAGAAGAAGCCGGTCAACCGGCGCGTCGCCGAGGCGCTGGCTGGCGGCGACCCGGCGCGCAACCGGCCACCGGAGATCCGCGAGGAAGAAACCATCGACGCCACGCTCACCTGGTCCGACCGCGAGGTGCTGCGCCAGATGGATTTCGAGCAGATGTCGTCCGACGACATGGCGCGGGCCAAGAAGATGATGGCGACCCTGCGCCTGCCCTTCGCGCCCGTGCCGACGCGCCGCTTCCGCCCCGACCCCGCCGGCCACCGCGCCGATCTGCGCGCCACCCTGCGCGCCAGCTTGCGCAACGGCGGCGACGTCATCGATATCCGCTTCCGCGCCCGCCGCTTCCGCCCGCCGCCGATCGTCGTGCTCTGCGACATCTCAGGCTCGATGGAACGCTACTCGCGCATGTTCCTGCATTTCCTGCACGCGCTGACCAACGACCGCGACCGGGTCTTCACCTTCCTCTTCGGCACGCGGCTGACCAACGTCACGCGCTACCTGCGTTACCGCGACGTCGACGAATCCCTGGCCAAGGTCGCGAGCGCGGTCGAGGACTGGTCGGGCGGTACACGCATCGGCCATACGCTGGCCGAGTTCAACCGCCTGTGGTCGCGACGCGTGCTTGGCCAGAACGCGGTCGTGCTGCTGATCACCGACGGGCTCGACCGCGACGCCGGCAGCGGCCTCGCCCGCGAGATGGAGCGGCTGCACAAATCCTGCCATCGGCTGGTCTGGCTCAACCCGCTGCTGCGCTACGAAGGCTTCGAGCCGCGCTCGCTCGGCATGCGCGCCATCCTGCCGCATGTCGACGAGTTCCGCGCCGCGCACAATCTCGACAGCCTGAGCGATCTCGCCGCGGCGCTGGCCCGGGACACGCCGCGCCGTCTCTCTCCCTATGTCTGGAAAGGCAAAGCCGCATGAGCGCCGAAACCGACGTGCTCAACGAAGCCACCGCCTGGCGCAAGGCCGGCAAAGGCGTGGCCCTGGCCACCGTGGTCACCACCTGGGGCTCGAGCCCGCGGCCCGTGGGCAGCCAGCTCGCCGTCGACGACAAGGGCAAGTTCGTCGGCTCGGTCTCGGGCGGCTGCATCGAAGGTGCCGTGATCAAGGAAGCGATCGAGGCCATCGCCGACGGCAGGCCGCGCCTGCTCGATTTCGGCGTGAGCAACGAGCAGGCCTGGGAAGTCGGCCTCGCCTGCGGCGGCAAGGTGCAGGTCTACGTCGAGAAGTTGGGTTGAAGCAATGAAGGGGTGGGTGTGTCTCTCCGAAGCCCCTCTCCGCCGTGAAACGGGGGAGAGGGAGGGTGAGGTGGTCTGCGCGGCAGCCACCAATAAGACCCACCTCACCCGCTCGCTGCGCTCGCACCCTCTCCCCCCGCAAGCGGGCGGAGAGGGTTACAAAAGACGGGGCATACATCCATGAAGGCGACGATCCTTGAGAAGCTGCAGGCGGCGCGCGCGGCCAAGACACCGGTGGCGCTGGCCACCAATCTGCGCAGCGGCCAGCAGCTGCTGATCTACGCCGGCGGCACCGAAGGCGATCTCTGCCTCGACATGGACATGGTCGTGGCCGCGGGCGACGCGCTGAAACGCGACGAGCACGAGCGCTTTTCGACACCGGCCGGCGAAATCTTCGTCCAGGTCTTCAATCCGCCGCCGCGTCTGATCATCGTCGGCGCGGTGCATATCGCCGAGCCGCTGGCCCGCATGGGCGAACTGGCCGGCTACGGCGTCACGGTGATCGATCCGCGGCGTGGCTTTGCCGAAAGCCAGAAGTTCGAAGGTTTCGCCGTGATGGGTGACTGGCCTGATGAAGCCATGGCTGCGCTCAAGCCGGACAGCCGCAGCGCCGTCGTCACCCTCACCCATGATCCCAAGCTCGACGATCCGGCACTCGCCGCCGCGCTGCGCTCGAAGGCCTTCTATATCGGCGCTCTGGGCAGCCGGAAGACGCACGCCGCACGCCTCGGACGCCTCAAGGAAGCCGGCTTCGGCGAGGCGGAACTCGCCCGCATTCATGGGCCGGTCGGGCTCGATATCGGCGCGCTGTCGCCGGCGGAGATCGCGGTATCGATCGTCGGCCAGATCACCCAGGTACGGCGCAACGGCGCGGTGTGACGGCGGGCACATCGCGCCACTCGCGCGCGTGTAATTTCTAGACCCTTACAAGCAGCGCTTGTAGATTGGCGCGAATGGAGAGGCCGTGACATCGAGGGTGATCGTTCTCTGCATCCTGCTGCTGGCCACTATGGCCTCTGGCGGCAAATCCGCGCTGTCCCAGACCCCGGCGCCGGCGGCCCCGAACCCCTACACCCAGATGACGGACGAGTACCTCAAGCAGTCGGCAGAGGGGGGTGATTCACGCGCCCAACTCGAGCTCGGTGCGCGGTTACTCACGCGTGGAAACGCCCCGATGGCGGAGCGTGCCGCCGAGGCCTTCAAGTGGTTTCGGGCGGCGGCCGACCAGGGCAATGCGGTCGCGCAAGGCAATCTGGGGCAGCTCTACAACGCCGGGCTCGGCGTCGCGCAGAACAAGAGCGAGGCGATCCGGCTCTACCAGCTCTCGGCGGCGCAAGGCCATGCGCCGGCGCAGTACTACCTCGGCCGCGCCTATCTGCGCGGCGACGGCACGGTGCAGGATTTCGCCGAGGCGCGCACCTGGCTGACCCGGGCTGCCAATGCCAACCACGTCGACGCCCAGAACGAGCTGGGCACGATGTACGCCAACGGCCAGGGCCTGCCGAAGGACGACACCGAGGCCGCGAAATGGTATCGCCGCGCGGCCGATCGCGGTCAGCCGTCGGGCCAGGCCAACCTCGCCGGCCTGTATGTCGGTGGACGCGGAGTGCCGCGCGACGATCTTGCCGCCTACTTCTGGTACAACCTCGCTGTGGCACGCTGGCCTACCAGCGCCGCCGCGGCCAACACGCGAAATACCGTCGCCGCCAGCCGCGACAATCTCGCCCGGCGCCTGTCGCCCGAGGAACTCGAGCGCGCCCAGACTCTCGCCCGCACCTGGAAGCCCGGCGATGCCGTCGACGAGCCCCTGCGCCGCAACCTGCCGCGCCCGACGGCGACCGCCTCAACGCCGGGCATGCCGGCCGTGGCGCGGCCCGGAGGGCCGCTGCCGCGTCTGTCGACCGGAACCGGCGTGGCGATCAGCCTCGCCGGCCATGTCGTGACCAACGCCCATGTCGTCAACCAGTGCCGCGAGATCCGCGCCCGGCTGCCGGGCGAGCCGACGATGACCGCCGAGCTGGTGGCCACCGACCGCCTCAACGACCTTGCGGCGCTGAAGCTGGCGAGGCCCCTGCCCCACATCGCCGCCTTCCGCAGCGAGCAGAACATCCGTCAGGGTGACAGCATCATCGTCTACGGTTTTCCCCTGGCCGGTGCGTTGTCCGCCGACGGCAACCTGACGCTGGGCAACGTCTCGGCCCTTTCGGGCCTCGCCAACGATTCCCGCATGCTGCAGATCACCGCCCCCGTCCAGGTCGGCAACAGCGGCGGCCCGCTGCTCGACACCAGCGGCAATATCGCCGGCATCGTGGTGTCCAAGCTCAACACGGCAATCGTCGCGCTGGCCACCGGCGACACGCCGCAGAACGTCAACTTCGCCATCAAGACCGGCGTGGTGCGCGGCTTCCTCGACGCCAACAGCATCCCGTACCGCACGGCCGCCTCGAACCGGCCGCAGGCGGCCCCCGATGTCGGCGAGCAGGCGCGCCAGTTCACCCTCAACATCGAGTGCCATCGCTAAACCTTGCGGGGGATGGTCAGGCGCCGGAGGGGTCGATCTTCGACGTGCCTTCCCAGAGCGGCGGGCTGATCGCGTCCGCGTAGTCGCGGAACATCAGGTTGTAGGAGATGCTGACCCGCACCGCCTCGCTGCGGTTGACCGGCACCGAGTGACCGAGCCAGGCCGGGAAGAGCAGAAGACGCCCGGGCCGCGCTTCCATCAGCACGATATTGCCGTTGTAATGCGTGTGCTCGGTCACCGGCGGCAGCATGACCTGCGCCTGCGGGCGCGGATCCTCAAAGGCGATGCGCGCCGCGCCCTCGGCCACGGCGACATAATAGACGCCAGAGAAGTAGTTGTTCGGGTGGCTGTGCGACGGATTGTGCGCCCCGGGCGGGTTGTAGTTGGCCCAGCAGCCAGTGACCGCGAAATCGCGCGAGCGCAGCTTCAGGTACTCGGCAGCGCGCTGGGCCGCACCCTCGACCAGGCCGATGAACTCGGCGAATTCGGGCCGCTTGTGAAGCACCGGATCGGTCTGCCAGTTGGAGCGCCCGGCGACCAGCTCACCCTGCGGGCCCATCAGGTGTTTGATTGCGGCCAGCAGGCGGGCGTTGAGCTCGTCAGCGTAGGCCGGCTCCAGGTCGGTCGCCCAGACCGGCGTCGCGAAAATCTGCTGCACCCCGCTGCGCTTGATCATCGGACCGGCTTTCCCTGTGTTTACGGCTAGATAGCATGGGGCGGGCGCTTTAACATAGAGACCGCCATGCAATTCGGTCCCATCCCGCTCGCCGAAGCCGAGGGCGCCATCCTCGCCCACGGCATCAGGCTCGACGGCCGCGCGCTCAAGAAAGGTCGCGTGCTCTCGGCCGAGGATGTGGCCGCCCTTGTCCAGGCGGGCCACACGAGCGTGGTTGCAGCAAGGCTCGAGCCCGGCGACGTGCCGGAGGACACCGCAGCGGCCCGTATCGCCAGGGCCATCGCCGGCGACAACCTGACCCAGAGCGCCGCCTTCACCGGCCGCTGCAACCTCTTCGCCGCCCAGCGCGGCCTCGTCGTCGTCGATACCGAACGTCTCGACCGGCTCAACCTGATCGACGAGGCGGTCACCGTCGCCACGGTGGCGCCCTTCAGCCTGGTCGAGCCGCGGCAGATGGTCGGCACGGTGAAGATCATCCCTTTCGCCGTCGCGGCCGGCACCATGGCCGAAGCGGAGAAAGTCGCCGGCAACCGGCCGCTGGTGCGCGTCGCTCCTTTCCGCGCCAGGCGCGTCGGGTTGATCCAGACCCGCCTGCCCGCTCTCAAGGAGAGCGTGCTGGCCAAGACGGTCGCCACGACCCGGGCGCGCGTCGCGGCACTGGGCAGCGAGCTGGCCGCCGACACCATCGTGCCGCACGAGGAAAAGGCGATTGCCGCGGCCATCGCGGCGCAACGCGCGCAGGGCTGCGACCCGATCCTGGTGATGGGCGCCTCGGCCATCGTCGACCGCCGCGACGCCATTCCCTCGGGCATCGTTGCCGGCGGCGGCGAGGTCATCCATTTCGGCATGCCGGTCGATCCCGGCAACCTGCTGCTGCTCGGGCGCGTCGGTGACACTCCCGTGCTCGGCCTGCCCGGCTGCGCGCGCTCGCCCAAGCTCAACGGCTTCGACTGGGTGCTGCAGCGCCTGCTCGCCGACGTGACGGTGACCAAGCAGGACATCATGCGCATGGGCGCCGGCGGCCTGCTGATGGAGATCGAGACACGGCCGCTGCCGCGCGGCGAAGCCGGCCCCGCTCCCGCCGCGCCGCGTGCCCCGCGTATCGCCGCCGTGGTCATGGCCGCCGGACGGTCGAGCCGCATGGCGCCGGCCAACAAGCTGCTGACCGACGTCGATGGCCGCGCCATGGTGCAGCGCGCCGTCGACACCGCGATCGCTTCACAGGCGAGCCCGGTCATCGTGGTCACCGGCCATGACGGTGCAAGAGTGCGCGAGGCGCTGGCCGGCCGTCAGGTGCAGTTCGTCGACAACCCCGACTATGCCGCGGGGCTCTCCACCTCCGTGCGCGCCGGGCTGGCCGCGCTGGAGGGAATGAGTCTCGACGGCGCGGTGTTCCTGCTCGGCGACATGCCTCTGGTGACACCAACCCATATCGACCGCCTGATCGCGGCGTTCAGCCCGAATGACGGCCGCTTCATCTGCATCCCGACCCACCGCGGCAAGCGTGGCAACCCGGTCCTCTGGGCCGCTCGCTTCTTTCCCGAGATGCGCGCTCTCGACGGCGATCAGGGGGCGCGCGGCCTGTTTCGCGAGCACGCGGAGCTGGTCTGCGAGGTCGAGATGGACGATGAAGGCGTGCTGGTCGACATCGACACGCCCGAGGCCCTGAGCGCGCTGCGGCGCGCCGCTCCCCGGGGCGCGGCTTGACCATGGGCTTCGACGCCGCCGCGCTGCGGGCCGAGTTCCCGCTCCTTGCCCGCAGCGGCGTGCATTATCTCGACAGCGGCGCCACCAGCCAGCTGCCGCAGGCCGTACTCGATGCCGTCGTCACCTTCGAGACGACCAGCCGGGCCAACGTGCTGCGCAGCGTGCACCGCCTCGCCGAGGCGGCGACCGAGGCCTACGAGGGTGCCCGCGCTGAGCTGGCGCGCTATCTCAACGTGGCGACGGAGGAGATCGTCTTCACCTCCGGCACCACGGCGGCGATCAATGTCGTGGCGCGCTCCTTCGGTGACGGGCTGCAGCCGGGCGACGAGATCGTGGTCTCGCTGATCGAGCATCACGCCAATTTCGTGCCCTGGCAGATGCTGCGCGACCGGCGTGGCATCGTGCTCAAGATCCTGCCGCTGACCACGGACGGGCGGCTCGATCTTTCGGCCCTGAGCCGCGTGGTCACGCCGAAATGTCGGCTGATAGCCCTCACCCACGCCTCCAACGTCACCGGCGCGGTGACCGACGTGGCGCCGGTCGTGGCGGCGGCCCGCACCGTGGGTGCGAAGGTGCTGCTCGACGGCGCGCAGCGCGTGCCGCACGGGCCGCTGGACCTCAAGGCGCTGGACGTCGATTTCTACGCTTTCTCCGGCCACAAGATGTTCGCCCCCACGGGGATCGGCGTGCTCTGGGCACGCAAGGAACTGCTGGAGGCGATGCCACCGCTGCTCGGCGGCGGCGAGATGATCCGGACGGTGACGCTCGAACGTACAATCTGGGCCGATGTGCCGCACAAATTCGAGGCCGGAACCCCACCCATCGCCCAGGCTGTCGGCCTGGGGGCGGCGGTGCGCTTCCTCTCGTCACTCGACTGGCCGGCGGTCTCGGCACACGAGATGCGCCTGACCCAGCGCCTGCTCGACAGCATCGGCCGCCTGCGCGGCGCCCGCATCGTCGGCCCGAGCGGGTTGCAGGGCCGAATTCCCGTGGTGTCCTTCGACATCGAGGGCGCGCACCCGCACGATATCTGTCAGATCCTGGACGGGCACGGCGTGGCTCTGCGCGGCGGCCATCACTGCGCCCAGCCCCTGATGGATCATCTCGGGCTCGCTGGTACCACCCGCGCCAGCCTCGCCCTCTACAACAACGATGCCGATATCGACGCGCTGCTCAGCGGGCTCGACGACGCGGCAGCGAAGCTGCGATGAGCGACGATCTCTACCAGCGGGCGATCCTCGAGCGCGCCAAGGCTCCGGCGAAACGGCTGGAAAATCCCGGCGCCAGCGTCACCGTCGACAATCCGCTCTGCGGCGACCGCATCACCCTCGACGTGACAATGGAGAACGGGCGCATCGCCGCCATCGGCCATCAGGTGCGCGGCTGCGCCCTCTGCCAGGCTTCAGCCGCGGTGATCGCCGCCACGGCCGTCGGCCAGGCGCCGGCGGAGGCCACGGCTGGACGCGCGGCGCTCGACAGCGTGCTCAAGGGCGGAATCGCCGATTCCCCGTGGCAGGAGCTTTCGATCTTCGCGCCGGTTCAGCGCCACAAGAGTCGCCAGGATTGCGTGCGGCTGCCGTTCACCGCTCTGGAACAGGCCCTGACGGCCGCCAAACCGTGACGGTCTTCGGCACCTATCTCACCACCCGCCGGCTGCGGCTGATCTCCGGTATCGTCCTTTTTACCTACGTCACGACGCATTTCCTCAACCACGCGCTCGGTCTCGTCTCGCTCGAGGCGATGGAGGACGGACGGCGCTGGTTCCTGCGCCTCTGGCGCAATCCAATCGGCAGCACGGTGCTCTACCTCTCGCTGCTCACTCATTTCTGCCTGGCGCTGTGGGCCGTCTACCAGCGGCGACGGCTCCTGGCCATGCCGCGCACCGAGGCGCTGCAGCTTATCCTTGGCCTCAGCATCGTGCCGCTGCTGGCGCAGCATGTGATCGGCACGCGCGGTGCTCATGAATGGGCCGGCACGCATGACAGCTACACCTACGTCGTGCTCACCCTCTACCACTTCGCGCCGGAGAAGGGCCTGTGGCAGACCGCCGCCCTTCTGGTCGCCTGGATTCATGGCTGCCTCGGTCTGCATTTCTGGCTGCGTCTGCGGCTCTGGTATCCGCGCTGGCGGCCGCTGCTCAACGCCGCCGCCCTGCTCATCCCGGTTTTCGGGCTGATCGGCTTCCTCGACGGCGGACGTGAGGCTTCGCGTCTCGCTGCCGACCCCAACTGGTTGCGTGCGGCACTGGCCCAGATGAACCTGCCGAGCCGCGCGGCGCTGGCCGAGCTGCAGGCTTTCGAAACCCAGGTCTACTGGTGGTTCTGGAGCCTGCTGGCGCTGACACTCGCCGCTCGCGAAGGGCGCGCGCTGCTCGAACGGCGACGCGGTCTGGTGCGCATCACCTATCCCGGCGGCCGTGAGATCGAGACTATTCCCGGTCCGTCCATCCTCGAAGTGAGCCAAGTCAACGGCGTGCCGCACGCCGCGGTCTGCGGCGGGCGCGGCCGCTGCTCCACCTGCCGGGTGCGGGTCACCCAGGGCATGGACATGCTGCCCGCTCCCTCGACCGGCGAGACGGCGGTGTTGTCGCGTGTCGGCGCGGCACCCAACGTGCGCCTCGCCTGCCAGGTACGCCCGACCAGCGACGTCGCCGTGGTGCCCCTGCTGCCGCCCACCGCCGGACCGCAGGACTCCCGGCCGCGGCCGGCGCATCTGCAGGGCCGCGAGAAGGAGATCGCCATCCTCTTCGCCGATCTGCGTGGCTTCACCATGATGTCGGAGAAGAAGCTGCCCTACGACGTCGTCTTCATGCTCAACCGCTACTTCGCCGCCATGGGTCAGGCGATCGAGCAGGCCGGCGGCCATGTCGACAAATTCATCGGCGACGGCGTCATGGCCCTGTTCGGCACCGGCGAGCACACCGATACGGCGACCGCCTGCCGCGAAGCGATCGAAGCGGCGCGCGGCATGAGCTTGGCGCTCGAGGCGCTCAACAAGACGCTGGTGCACGATCTCGAGCGGCCCCTGCGCATCGGCATCGGCATCCATGTCGGACCGGCCATCGTCGGCGAGATGGGCTATGCCGGCGCCACCACCCTCACCGCCATCGGCGACGCGGTGAATACCGCCAGCCGCCTCGAATCCCTGACCAAGGATTTCAAGTGCGAGCTGGTCGTCTCACAGGACGTGGCCGCCCGGGCCGGGCTCGACCTCGACATGTGGCCGGTCATGGAAACGGAGATTCGCGGTCGCAGCGAGAAGCTCCAGGTGCGGGCCGTCACCAAGGCCCATCAGCTGCCGGAAATGGGCCGGGAAGCCGCTGTTCCTGGCTGATTTTTGCGCGGCCGGGCATGCGGTTACCCGCAATCCGATTGCTGTAGACAAGCGCGTCCCCGCACGCATACTCGCTCCCTGAAGACGGCTAAGGAGTTTTGCCGCAGCGCAACATTCCTATGGCCGCCCGGGAGGATGCGTGGCGTCGGTCGAGCTGGTTCAGTTGACGAAGCGCTATGGACGACAGGCCGTCGTCGATAGCGTCGATCTGACAATCAATCACGGTGAGCTGGTCTGCCTGCTCGGCCCATCGGGCTGCGGCAAGACGACGACGCTGCGCCTCATCGCCGGCTTCATCGAGCCGTCGGACGGCGAGATCCGCGTCGGCGACCGGCTGGTGTCGAATGCCGAGCGCACCCTGCCGCCCGAAGCCCGCAACATGTCGATGATCTTCCAGAGCTACGCGCTCTGGCCGCACATGACGGTGGCGCAGAACGTCGGCTACGGGCTGGTGCTGCGCAAGCTCGACAAGGACGTCATCGCCACGCGGGTCGCCACCGCGCTGCGCACGGTACGCCTGGAGCAGTACGGCGAGCGCTATCCCGGCGAGCTGTCGGGCGGCCAGCAGCAGCGCGTGGCCCTCGCCCGCGCCCTGATCGTCGAACCCGAGACTCTGCTGCTCGACGAGCCGCTCTCCAACCTCGATGCCCATCTGCGCGAGGAGATGCGCTTCGAAGTGCGCCGCCTGCACGACGAGTACCGCTACACCACCGTCTACGTGACCCACGACCAGGCCGAGGCGATGACCACTGCCGACCGCATCGTGGTGATGAATCTCGGCCGCATCGAGCAGGCGGGCACGCCGGAAGAGCTCTACGAGCGGCCGAACTCGGAGTTCGTGGCGCAGTTCCTCGGCGGCAGCAACGTGCTGCGCGGCAAGGCGGTCGATGCCAGCCACATCAAGGCCGGGCCGCTGACCCTGCGCTGCGACCGCGGCGTCCTCGCCGGCGGCCAGTCGGGTGCGGTGTCGATCCGCCATCACCACATCGAGCTCTCCGCCGGGAAGCTGGCCGAGGGCACGAACGTCACCGCCGCCAAGGTCCAGCGCCAGGTCTTTCTCGGCGCCAGCCGCGACTACCTGATCGCCCTGCCCGGCGGCGAGACGCTGCGGGCGGTGACCGGCAGCGACGTCAACCTGCCCGCCGGGTCCGATATCTGGGTGCGGCTGCCGCCCGAGCGCTGCCACGCCCTGACCCGTTAGACATCACGCAGACTGGAAAATGGAGGAGGAGGAGATGACCATGAAACTGGAAATCACACGCCGCGGCCTTCTGGCCGGGGCCGCCGCCATCGGCCTCACCGGTATTCCCGGCACGGCATCGGCACAGGCGCCGGCCAGGATCACGCCGGAGCTGATCGCGGCCGCGCAGAAGGAAGGCAAGGTCGTCATCTACACCTCGGTCGAGGTGCAGATCGCCGAGAAGCTCGCCAAGGCCTTCGAGGCCAAGTACCCGGGCATCAAGGCGCAGGTCGAACGTTCGGGTTCCGAGCGCATCCTGCAGCGCCTGACCCAGGAATACTCCAGCCGCATCTATGCCGCCGACGTCGTCACCACCTCGGACGCCGCGCATTTCGTGAACTGGAAGAAGGAAGGCATCCTGGCGCCCTTCATGACCGAGGATGTCGCCCGTCACTTCCCCAAGGACCAGGTCGATGCCGACGGCGCCTACCTGCCGTTCCGCGCCTCGCTCAGCGTCATTGCCTACAACACCCGCCTGGTGAAGCCCGAAGAGGCGCCGACCAGCTTCGCCGACCTGCTCGACCCGAAATGGAACGGCCGCCTGGTCAAGGCGCATCCCAGCTACAGCGGTACCATCCTGACCGCGACGTTCCAGATGTCGCGCGACCTCGGCTGGGACTATTTCGACAAGCTGGCCAAGCAGAAGGTCATGCAGGTGCAGTCCGCCACCGAGCCGCCGAAGAAGCTCGCCCAGGGCGAGCGCCGCGTCATGGTCGACGGCAACGAGTATCTCTGCATCCAGATGAAGGCCGATGGCGCACCGATCGAGATCGTCTACGCCAAGGAAGGCTCGCCCATGGTGGTCAGCCCGCAGGCCGTGCTGAAGAACGCGCCGAACCCCAACGCGGCGCGCCTCTATCAGGCGTGGATCCACACCACGGAAGGCCAGCAGCTGGTCGTCGATGTCGGCGGCATGCGCTCCTTCCACGCCCAGGTCAAGGAGCCGGCCAACCGCAAGGCGCTCAAGGACATCAAGATCATGAAGGAAGACGCCGCGGCGGTCGCCACGCAGGTCGAGAAGATCAAGGAACAGTACACCAAGTACTTCGGCACCTGACCGCACTCGCGGGGGCCGGCCGCCAGCCGGTCCCCGCCCTGCTTTCATGACATCGATCGCCCTACCTTCTTCCGGCGTTCGCCGCCGGCTGGACCTCTCGCGCCCCGTCCTGGTGGTGTTTGCGGTCTTTCTCGTCCTGCTGATCGGCCTGCCGATCGCCTGGCTGCTCTATTTCAGCCTGACAGATGCGGACGGCGCTTTCACGCTGGCGAATTTCTACCAGACCGCCACCAGTCCGCAGTTCGTCACGCCGTTCCTCACCACCCTGGGCCTGGCGACCAGCGTCGGGCTGATCGCCTGCGCCGTCGCGGCGCCCGTCGGCTGGCTGGTGGCACGCACCGACATGCCCATGCGCCGCGAGGTGCGCGCGCTGGTGATGGCCTCGTTCGTGACGCCGCCGTTCCTCGGCGCCATCGCCTGGGAGATCCTCGCCGCGCCGAACAGCGGCATCCTCAACCATATCTGGCGCGCGGTGACGGGTGCAGAGACCGACGAGCATCTGTTCAACATCTACTCGCTGCCCGGGCTGATCTTCGTCATCGCCTGCTACACCTTCCCCTATGTCTTCGTGCTGGTGACCAACGCGCTCGAGCGCATCCCGGCCGAGCTCGAGGACGCGTCCTCGATGCTGGGGGCGCGTGCATGGAACACCGTCCGGCGCATCACCATCCCGCTCGTCCTGCCCGCCGTGCTGGCCGGCGGCCTCATCGCCTTCCTGCAGGCGATGACCCTGTTCGGCTCGCCTGCCATCCTGGCGCTGCCGGCCGGCTTCCACACCATGACCACGCGGATCTGGAGCCTGTTCCAGTTCCCGCCCAAGCCGGGCCTCGCCGCGGCCGCAGCGCTGCCGCTGCTGATCATCACCATCCTGTTGCTGCGCGCCCAGGGCTGGATCCTCGGCCGGCGCGGCTATGCTGTGGTCGGCGGCAAGTACGGCCAGCCGCGCCTCGTCCGGCTCGGCAACTGGCGCTGGGTGGCGCTGGCCATTTCGCTGATCGTGCTCTGCCTGCCGGTCTTCCTGCCCTACGCCGCGCTGATCAAGGCCGCCTTCACGCGCCTGCCCTCCGACCCGCTGCTGCTCGAGACGCTGACCCTGAAGCACGTGCGCTTCGTCTTCTTCGAGTTCTCGCAGACGCGCACGGCCCTGGTGAACACCGTGATCCTTGGGGCGGCCTCCGCCACCATCGGCACGGTGCTGGCGCTGGTCATCGCCTATCTCAGCGCGCGCCAGGCCATCGCCGGGCACCGGATCCTCGGCTTCCTGGCCACCGCGCCGATCGCCATCCCCGGCATCGTGCTCGGTGTCGGCCTGTTCCTCAGCTACACGCGGCCGCCGCTGATCCTCTACGGCACGCTGTGGATCCTGCTGCTCGCCTACCTGACCATCGAGCTGCCGGCCGCCTACCAGCAGCTCCAGTCCGCCTTCCGCGCCGTACATCCGGAGCTCGAGGAGGCCAGCCGCATCCTCGGCGCGACGCGGCTGCGGGCGCTGCGCGACGTCACCGCGCCGCTGCTGCGCAGCGGCGTCATCGCCGCCTGGTGCTTCATCTTCATCGGCGTGATGCGCGAGCTCTCGGCGGCGATCATGCTGTTCACCGCCAACACCAAGGTGATCTCGGTGGTGATCTACGACCTCAACGAGAGCGGCGATCTCGGGGCGATCTCGGTCCTCGGCCTGACGATGCTGATCGTCACCTTCGCCGTGGTGCTGCTGGTCAACCGGCTGCCCGGCACCGGCGGCCCGCGTCTGGCAGGCAGCTGAGGCTTAAGAACCGGTACGCGGCGCGGCGCCGCCCGCCTTGGCCTGGTCGATCGACTGCTTGAGGTCGCGATACTCCTCGCAGGTCGCCGGCGCGCAGAGCGTGCCGAGCTTGGCCAGCCGCTCCTCCGCCTTGGGCAGGTCCTTCATCTCGACATAGAGCTGGCCGAGATACTCGTTGGCGCCCCTGTGGTTCGGATTGAGCTGCAGGGCGCGCTGATAGTAGTTCAGGGCAGACTGCGTGTTGCCCATCTTGCGGTAGCTGTAGCCCAGCAGGTTGTTGGCGTCCGCATCGCGGACGTCCTCCATCAGCGCCTTCTCCAGCACGGGGATAGCCTTGGCGTAGTCCTTGGCCTTCACCAGGCGCTCGCCCTCGCTGTAGGTCTTGCTCTTGGCGGTGGGCGCCGGATCGGTGCTCATCATGGCCAGGGCCGGAAGAGTGACGGCCATCGCACTGGCCAGCAATACGCCTGCCACGCTCTTGAATCGCATGATTGCCTCCTGCCTCGCCGGAATCCGATCCGTCAGGGTGGATTATATCTACGCGGGCCCCCGCTCACCAGACCACCCGCCGTCTACGATGTACGCCCCCGACACTGGATTATTCCGGGATATCCCGGATTTGGCGCATTCTGCTAAGGTCGAGGCGAACGTCAGGGGGTATCCATGTTCCAGCTCTTTCGCCGTGCCGCACCTCTCATCCTCTTGTTCTCGCTCGCTGCCTGCGGCGATCCGACGCTCGCCGACATCGTCAAGAAATCCGAGAAGGTCGAAACTCGTGCCGATCTCGAACGCGCCCTGGGCAAGCCGCAGCAGATGACCAAGCTGGGCCCGATCGAGACCTGGACCTACAAGGCGAAGGACGGCGAGATCAGCTTCCTCGTCACCGGCGACAAGGTCCAGGCGTCCGCAGGAAGCGGCGGCCGACGCTAAGCCGGCTCACATGCCAATGACGCGGGGCAACCAGGATACGAGCCCCGGCGCGACGATCAGGATGCCCACCAGCACGAAATCGGCGGCCAGGAACGGCAACGTACCGCGATAGATCCGCTCGACCGGGATTTCCGGGTGCTGTGCCTGGATGACGAACACCGTCATTCCAGTTGGCGGCGTGATCAGGCCGATCGTGCACATCACTGTCACGAAGATGCCGAACCAGATGCCGTCGTAGCCGATCCCGGCGACCAGCGGCAGCGTCACCGGCACGGTGATCAGTATGGTGCTGACCTCGTCGAGGAACGTGCCGAGCAGCACATAGAGCGCCGCCACGGCCAGCAGGATGACGGCCGGCGCCAGCTGCGCCTGCTGCACCCAGGATGAAAGCTCCGTGGGAAAGCGGGTCAGCACCACGAAACGCGCGAAGATGAAGGCGCCCACCACGATAAAAAACAAGGCCGCCGTGGTGTAGACAGTCTCCAGCATGGCGTCGAAAAGGCCGCGCCAGCCCATCTGACCGGTGGCGAAGGCAATGACGATGGCAACGAAGGCGGCCACTGCCGCCGCCTCGGTCGGCGAGAACCAGCCGAGATAGATGCCGAAGACGGCAAAGATGAAAAGCACGCCGAGCTTCCACATGCCCACGGCGGCGCGCAGGCGCTGGCCCAGGCGCATGGCGGCAACGCGCGGCACCCATTCCGGCTTCGCCCAGGCGACGGCAAAAACGGCGATCACATAGAGGGCCGCCAGCACGAAGCCCGGGATAAAAGCCGCCGCGTAAAGCTTGGGGAGCGACTGCTCGGCCACGATGGCGTAGATGGCGAGCAGCACCGAGGGCGGGATGAGCACGTCGAGCGTGCCGGCCGAAGCCACGGCACCGGCGGCGAAGGCCGGATCGTAGCCGTGGCGGCGCATCTCCGGGATGGCCACGCGCGAGAAGGTCGCGGCTGTAGCGATCGACGATCCGCAGATCGCGCCGAACAGGGCGCAGGAGCCGATGGTGGCGTTGGCCAGCGCGCCGCGGATGCCGGAGAATACGGCGTTCGACGCCTGAAACAGCTCGGTCGCCATGTTGGCCCGCGAGGCCACCGCCCCCATCAAGATGAACAGGGGCACGACAGATAAGGAGTAGGCGCTGGCCAGCTGGAACGGCACCGTGCCGAACATCTTGAGCGCCGTGTTCCAGCCGTCGAGCGCGGCGTAACCGACAAGGCCGCTGGTGGCCAGCGCGATGGCGATGGGCACGCGCAGGAAGATCAGCACCAGCAGCAGAACGACGCCCAGGACCCCGATCGTGGCGACGCTCATCGCGTGCGCCCATCCTGCTCGGCATTGGGGCGTTCGGTGTCGGGCCGGATGGCCATCGCCGCGGCGGCAATGCCGCTGCCGATCAGGCCGGCGAGAACGGGAATCCAGTACCAGATGCGCGGCAGCTCGAGATCCGAGGTGACATCGCCGAAGAGCATCGTGTCGCGCGCCACCTTCCAGCCCTGCCACGCCATCACGGCGATGATCAGGATGGCCAGAAGCTCGGCCAGGCGCTTGAGAAGGATCACCCGCGTCCCGGCCGCCCGGTCGACGAGGTCGACGACGATATGCTCGTCGCGCAGAAAGGCCGCGGGCAGCGCCAGAAAGAAGGTGCAGGCGAGCAGCAGCTCGATGAGCTCGAGCGTGCCGCGGATCGGCAGGTTGAAGAAGGCCCGCAGGCCGACGTCAACGACCGTCAGCAGCATCATGCCGGCCAGCGCCAGTGCCGCGAGCCCGCCGCACAGGCCCGCGGCGAGCGACCGCCATCGTTTCATGCGGTCGCCCGCCCCTCGAGCCGGCTCAGTTCCAGAAGTTCTTCGAGGTGGCGCCGTGCCTGGCCGCCAGCGCCCGCATCATGTCGTAGACCTGACGCGCCGGCATGCCCTTGTCCTGCAGCTCCTTGATCTTGGCTTCGGAGACCTCGGCGCCGATCTTGCGCACCTTCTCGTTCTCGGCCGCGCTCAGCTTGATCGCCTCACCGCCGCCGTCCATCAGCGCCTTCTTGCCCGGCACGTCGAGCGCGTCCCAGGCCTCGCCGACTTCCTTCTCCTTGCCGGTGACGCTCTTCGTCACGAGATCCTTGAGGTCCGGCGGCAGCTTGTTCCAGAAATCTTCGTTCATGCCGACGCCGAAGCTGGTGACGTAGGCGTAGAGCTCGGTCGAGTACTTGACGATCCCGCCGAGGCGGAAGGCGATCCCCGCCCCGCCGTAATCGATGAAGGTGCCGTCTATCGTGCCCTTCTGCAGCTGCTCGGCAATCTCGGTCGGCGGCACGCCCACCGGTGTCGCGCCCAGCCCCTGCACGAGATCGCGCACGGTCGGCGAGGCAAAGCGCAGGCGCAGGCCCTTGAAATCGTCGAGCGAGCGAATCGGCTTGCGGGTCGTATGCGGCCCGCCCGGCTGGTGGGTGAGCAGCATCAGCACCTTGATGCCGCGATGCTCGGCATCGAGAAACTTCGAGCGCAGCTCGGCGTCGTTGAGCACCTTGGTGCCGATCTCGGCGCTGCCCACCATGAACGGCAGGTTGACGATCTCGGTCAACGGGAAGCGGCCGGGTGTACCGCCGTGCAGAAACCAGGCGACGTCGGCCTGGCCGGTGCGCGCGAAATCATAGTGCTGCGGCGTGGGGCCCATCTGGGCGTTGGGGAAGCGCTTGACCGTGATGCGGCCGCCGGAATCCTTCTCCAGCTGGTCCGACCATTTGATCAGCCATTGCGACATGGCGTGCTGGTCGCCCACGAAATAGGCGAGCTTCATCTCGAATTTCTGCTGCGCCCGGGCGGCACTGGCGCCTCCCAGAAGCAGGATTGCCGCAGCCGCCGGCGCAATCACCCGAGCCCAGTTTTTCATGATCTTGTTCCTCCCGTTTGGGAGGCATTATTGCAACTTCGCCGGCCCCCGCCAAGGCAGGGGCGGCTTCACGTCCCACGCGGGCGATCAGGGCCGGATGGCCGCCAGGTCGTCCCGCCACTCTCCCCGCTTGAAGACGCGGCAATCGACCAGCGCACGCTCGGCGGTCCATTCCATGTGGGCGACCTGCTGGCCCTGCCACCAGATCTGTAGCCGGTACGGGTTCTCGGGCGCTGGCCCGGCTTTCTCGTTGGTGACGTAGAGCTCGATGCGGAACTCTTCGAGCGCCGCCTTCTGCACCCGGGCGGTCGCCGGTCCGAAGGTCGGCGGCGCCACCCATTCACCGCGCTTCTTCAAAATCGCCATGGCGCCGTCACGCACCGCCAGGGCTTCTTCCTGCCATCCCATCCGCGTCCCCCCGAAACCGCGCTACGAAAGCCCTGAAGCTTACTCCATGGATCGTTTACGAATTGAATACGACCTTGCCAACCCCTTGGACGTCGTACCCCCCGAGATCGGCGGCGCGCGCCGCGAATCCGGGACTACGCGCGAACTCAAGCAAAGTCTGCATAGGCGGCTCGAAATAGTCACGCCGGCGCATCACCAGGTCGAAACGCTCCCTGTGCAGCGGCACGAAGCCGAGACGGAACTGCGTGGCGACCGATCGGATGGCGACCCCAACATCGGCCTTGCCCTCAACGATGGCGAGGCCGAGGTCGTTCTCGGTATGGGCGATCGACGGCAGGACGTTCAGCTCGCTCAGCGACATGCCGACGGCGGCCAGCAGATGCAGCAGCAGCACGTGGCTGCCGGCGTCGTCCTGACGACGGATCAGGCGGCCCTTGCGCTTTCCCAAATCCTTGAGCGCCTTGATGCCGAGCGGATTGTCCGGCGCCACGACCAGCCCCTGCTCGCGCCAGGCCCACTGGATGGCCACGACGTCGGCGCCCGGGGCGAGGCGTTTCACGCTGTCGGAATTGTATTCGCCGCCCTCATCCAGAAGGTGAGCCGCGGCAACCACCGGCTCGCCGGCCGCCAGGCGCTTCAGTCCGTTGAGGCTGCCGCCGGGCAGCAAGGCCAGGCCGCATCCCGATTCGCGGATGGCCCAGTCGAGCAGCGGGTCATGGCTGCCGGCGATGGACGCGGCCGGGGCCCGTTCCACCAGACCGCTGGCGGTGAATTCGGTGTTCTCCGCCAGCCAGCGGTCGATCAGTTGCTTGGGAAACAGCCACTTGCCGGTCACCCGGGTGCAGGGAATCTCCTTGGAGCGGACGAGCTCGTATATCTTGCGCCGCTTGAGGCGCAGGTACGCAGCCACCTCGTCGGTGTCCATCATCTCGTCTTGTGTGGATCGGGTCGCCATGGGGTTCCGTTACCAGAACACCAACCTAGCGAAGGACGGGCGCGTATCCAACCCGGCCGAACGTGCTGTCTTGAAAATGGCGTCCCCTAGGGGATTCGAACCCCTGTTACCGCCGTGAAAGGGCGATGTCCTAGGCCTCTAGACGAAGGGGACGCGGGCGCAGTGATCTAAACGCGCCAGACCCGAAAAGCAAGCCGGGCCTCACTCCCCGGCGATATCCTCGAACCTTATTCCGGCCCGGCGGAGCATGGCGTCGTAGAAGATCTGCCCGTAGCGCCCGCCGCTGCCGGTATCGGGCATCTTCATGCCGGCCACCTGGGCCGGGACCGCGTCGAAGACCTCGGGCCGGATCAGCCGGTTGGACCCGCCCATCGAATCCGTGGCGAGCTGCACCTCGCAGGCCCGCTGCAGGGTCCAGTAGGTCTGCAGCGCCTGCGGCACGTGCTGGCCGACGACCAGCAGGCCGTGATTGCGCAGGACGAGGATCGGCTTCTCGCCGAGGCTCGCCACCAGGCGCGGCTGCTCGGCCGCGTCCGTCGTGATGCCCTCGAACTCGTGATAGGCGATCTGGCCGTAGAGCATCGCGCCGTAGAAATTATGCGGGCTGAGCCCGCCGTCCTTGCAGGCCACGGCCACGCCCGCCGTGGTGTGGGTGTGAATGATGCAATGGGCGTCGGCGCGCGCCGCGTGGACGGCGCTGTGGATGACGAAGCCGGCTCGGTTCACCGGATAGGTCGAGCCATCGAGCACGTCGCCCTGCAGATTGATCTTCACCAGGTTGCGCGCCGTGACCTCGTCGTAGTTCAGACCGAAGGGATTGATCAGGTAGTGCGGCTCGGGCCCCGGTACGCGCACGGTGATGTGGTTGTAGATCGATTCCGTCCAGCCCAGCGCCGAGAACAGGCGGTAGCAGGCGGCCAGCTCGAGCCGCAGCTGCCATTCCTGGGCGTCGATGGCCGGTGGACGACGACGGGCGAGGCTTTCGATCGGAGACATCGTGACCTCGTGAGCAAGGCCGGAGGGCCGCGAAGGCGACCCTCCGGAAGACTGCCTTACGGCTGGATATAGGCCGTCTTGACCGTGGTGTAGAACTCGGCGGCGTAGCGGCCCTGCTCGCGCGGTCCGTAGCTCGAGCCCTTCCGGCCGCCGAACGGCACGTGATAGTCGACGCCCGCCGTCGGCAGGTTGACCATCACCATGCCCGCCTGGCTGTGGCGCTTGAAATGGCTCGAATGCTTGAGCGAGCTGGTGCAGATGCCCGCCGACAGGCCGAACTCGGTGTCGTTGGCCACGGCGAGAGCCTCGTCGTAATCCTTGACCCGCACCACGCTGGCCACCGGCCCGAAGACCTCCTCGCGGTTGATGCGCATCGAGTTGGTCGTCTCGGTGACCAGTGCGGGCGACAGGTAGAAGCCTTCGGTCTCGCGGTTGAGCCGCTCGCCACCGAAGACCTTGCCGCCTTCCTGGCGGGCGATCTCGATGTACTTCATGTCCTGGTCGAGCTGGCTCTGGTCGACGACCGGCCCGATATCCGTGCCGGGCTTGAGCGCGTTGTCGATCTTGAGCGACTTCATCTTCTCCTTCACCGCCTCGACGAACTTGTCGTGGATGCCCTGGGTGACCACCAGGCGGCTCGACGCCGTGCAGCGCTGGCCGGTGGAGAAGAAGGCACCGTTGACCGAGGTGTTGACCGCGGTCGCCAGGTCCGCGTCATCGAGGATGACCATCGGGTTCTTGCCGCCCATCTCGAGCTGCACCTTCTTGCCGCTGGCCACCGCCTTCTGGGCGATTGCCTTGCCGGTGGCGACGGAGCCGGTGAAGCTCACCGCGTCGATCTTGGGGCTGGCGAGCATCTTTTCACCGACCACCGAGCCGCGGCCCATGACCAGATTGAGCACGCCCTTTGGCAGGCCGGCCTCGATCAGGATATCGACCAGCGCCCAGCCGCAGCCCGGCACCAGATCGGCCGGCTTGAAGACCACGCAATTGCCGTAGCAGAGCGCGGGCGCGATCTTCCAGGCCGGAATGGCGATGGGGAAATTCCACGGCGTGATCAGCGCCACCACGCCGATCGGCTCGCGCGTCACCTCGACCTCGAGGCCGGGGCGCGTCGAGGCGATCTTCTCGCCCGACAGGCGCAGCGCCTCGCCGCCGAAGAACTTGAAGATCTGCCCGGCGCGCGTCGCCTCGCCCACGCCCTCCGGCAGGGTCTTGCCTTCCTCGCGCGACAGCAGCTTGCCGAGCTCGTCCTTGCGGGCGAGGATCAGGTTGCCGGCCTTGTCGAGGATATCGGCGCGCTGCTGGATCGGCGACAGGCTCCAGGTGCGGAACGCGTCACGGGCGGCATCGATCGCCTGCTCCGTCAGCGTCGCATCGGCCTGGGCGTATTCGCCCACCAGATCCTTGATGTCCGAGGGGTTGATGTCGCGGGTCACCGTCTTGCCCGCCACCCACTCGCCGCCGATGTAATTCTGCTGAACCATGTTCCGTGCTCCTGCTCTGCCTGCCGTCCCCTCCCGAGGGAGGGCTAAGATCGCAGCGCCGGGGCTGGTTTACAAGCCGGAACACCGGCCGTAACCTTCGCTCCCACTTGCACTACCGAGGCTTCATGTACCGCCCCAACGCCCTCAAGAAACGCCTGAAAAACGGCGGCAAGATCCTCGGCTGCTGGGCCACGCTCGGCCACCCCCATGTGTGCGAAATCCTGGCGCTGGCGGGCTATGACTATCTGCTCGTCGATCAGGAGCACGGCATCGGCGAGCCCTCCATGCTCATTCCCATCCTGCAGGCCGTGTCGGCCACGCCCTGCACGGTGGTGGTGCGCGTGCCGGCCAACGATCCGGTCTATCTCAAGCGCGTGCTCGATGCGGGCGTCGAGGCGGTGATGATCCCGGCCATCGACACGGTCGAGGACGCCAGGGCGGCCGTGGCCGCCTGCCGCTATCCGCCGCTCGGACGCCGCGGCTCGGCCACCGGTTCGATCCGCGCCTCGAACTACGGATTGGCTGGCGCCGATTACGCGAAGACTGCGGCTGACAACACGCTGGTCGTCTGCCAGATCGAAAGCGCCCGGGCCGTCGACAATGTCGAGGCGATCGGCGCGGTCGAGGGTGTCGACGTGCTTTTTCTGGGGCCCAACGACCTCTCGGGCAGCATCGGCAAGCTTGGCGAGTTCAAGGACAAACAGGTGCTCGATCTTCTGGCCCGCGCCGAGGCGGGGATGAAGCGCACCGGTAAGGCGATGGGTGCCATCCCGCATGCGGGCCGCAGCTGGCAGGAGCTTCTCGAAGCCGGCTACGCGATGATGACCTGCACCAGCGACGCCCGACTGCTGCGCGAAAGCCCGGACATGCGCGAGTTCCGCGCCAAATACGGCTGAGGAGGCCGATCATGCCGATCATCAACCGCATCTCAGCCTTTCAGCAGGACATGGCGGCGTGGCGCCACGAAATTCACGCCCATCCCGAGACCGCCTACGAGGAGCACCGCACCTCCGACTTCGTCGCCGCCAAGCTGAAATCCTTCGGCCTCGAGGTGCATCGCGGTCTCGCCGGCACCGGCGTGGTCGCCACGCTCAAGCGCGGTGACGGTCCGGCCATCGGCCTGCGCGCCGACATGGACGCGCTGCACATCCACGAGGCCAACGGCTTCGAGCACAAATCGCAGAACCAGGGAAAGATGCACGCCTGCGGCCATGACGGGCACACCACGATGCTGCTGGGTGCCGCGCGCTATCTGGCCGAGGCCGGCAGGTTCAAGGGCACGGTGCATTTCATCTTCCAGCCGGCCGAGGAGAACGAAGGCGGTGGCCGCAAGATGGTCGAGGAAGGCCTGTTCAAGCTCTTCCCGGTCCGCCAAGTCTACGGCATGCACAACTGGCCGGGGATGCCGGTCGGCACCTTCGCCGTGCGGCCGGGCCCGATGATGGCGGCCTCCGACAAGATCGAGATCATCGTGCGCGGCAAGGGTGCCCACGCGGCCATGCCGCATATGGGTGTCGACCCCGTGGTGATCGCGGCGCAGATCGTCACGGCGCTGCAGACCATCCCCAGCCGCACCGTTCACCCGGTAGACGCCTCGGTGGTCAGCATCACTCAAATCCATGCTGGCGACACATGGAATGTGATTCCCGGCGAGGTCGTGCTGCGCGGTACGACCCGCGCCTTCCGCCCGGAAGTGCGCGACGCGCTGGAGCCCGCCATCCGCCGCATCGCCGAGGGCATTGCCACGGCGCATGGCGCAAGCGCCTCGGTCTGGTACGAGCGCGGCTACCCGCCCACGGTGAACACCGAAGCCGAGGCCGAGATCGCCGCGCGCACGGCCATCGATGTGGTCGGCGAGAGCAATGTCGACCGCAATCCCACACCGACCATGGGCGGTGAGGATTTCGCCTTCATGCTGGAGCAGAAGCCCGGCTGCTACATCTGGATCGGCAACGGCCCGTCGGACAACGAGCGTGTGCTGCATTCGCCGCATTACGACTTCAACAACGAGATCCTGCCGATCGGCGCGTCCTACTGGGCGCGGCTGGTCGAGACGACACTGGCCGCCTGATGAAGCTGCCGCCGCGCGTCGCCGACTGCCACCTGCACGTCTTCGATCCGGATCGCTTTCCCTACGATCCCGAGGCAAGCAAGCGGCCGCTGAAGGACCCCGGCACGCCGGCGCAGTTCCGCGCGGTAATGGCGGCGCACGGCATTACCCACGCCCTGCTGGTCAGCCCTTGGACCGGCTACCGCTTCGACAATCGCTGCACCATCGATGCGGTGAAGCGCTCGCGCGGGGTTTTTCGCGGCATCGCCCGGCCCAGCCCGCACGTCACCGCCGAGCAGCTGCGCGAGTTGAAGAAGGCCGGGATGCTCGGCATCCGCATCGACCTGCTGACCGACGGCATGGCCGTGCTCGCCGGGCCCGAAGGGCCGAACGTGCTGGCCCGCATCCGCGATCACGGGTTCATGGTGCAGATCCAGCCGGAGAAAGACCTGCTGGCCCCGATCGCGGACCGGCTACGTGAGTCCAAAGCCCAGATCGTCATCGACCATTGCGGCCGGCCCGATCCGGCCAAGGGCCTGAGCCAGCCCGGCTTCAAGGCGCTGCTCAGGCTGGCCGATACCGGCCGCTGCGCGGTCAAGCTCTCCGGACCCTTCCGCTTCTCGCGCCTGCCCTTCCCCTACCCCGACGCCGATCCCTACCCCAAGGCACTCGTGCGCGCCTTCGGGCCGGAGAATTGCGTCTGGGGCTCCGACTGGCCGTTCGTGCTGCTCGACTCCCGCGTCGATTACGGCCCCTGCCTGCAGGCGCTGGAGCGCTGGGTGCCCAAGGCCGCCGACCGCCGGCGCATCCTCTGGGATACGCCGAGGCGGCTGTACGGGTTTCGCTAAGGCCGCACGGCCGGTGCTTCGATCGGCAGGCCACGCGCTCGCCACATCAGATAGAGGCCAAGGTCGACGTATTCAGGCGCGCCATAGGCCCAGCTCTCGGCGCGCACGCCGATCAGGCAGTTACGGAGACGGCGCTGCAGCGAACCCACGGTCTGCCACTCGAGCCGATACTGTGGATAGCCGGTCGGATGCCCCTGCGAGATCAGGTTGCCGACCAGTCGCTTGTCCCAGAGATCGTCGTGGCACTGCGCGCAGGCGAGGTTGAGCTGCCCCTGCCGCCCTGCGAACAGCGCCCGGCCCGCCTCGACGAACGGTTTCAGCCGCTCGTCCTTCAGCGGGTCCTCGATCGGCAGGCCGCGCGACTGGCGCGCAACGAAGGCCGTGAGCGCCAGCAGCTCGCGGCTTTCGCGCGCCAGCGCCGGAGCGCCCTGCTGGTCGACGCGGCACTGGTTGATGCGCTGCTCAATGTCGATCGGCCGGCCGGTTTTGACCTCAAAAGCCGGGTAGCGCGCTGCGACACCCGTCATGCTGTTGTCGCCGTGGCAATCCGCACAGGCCTTGGCGGACGTTCCCGCCTTGCGCTGCCACAACGCCTCGCCGTCGAGCACCCAGAGCATGCCGGGGTTCGACATGTCGTCGTCCTGCATGGCCTTGGTCGTGGGGCCGAGCAGCTCGTAGCCCGTGCGCCGCTCGTTCAGCGGAATCTCGGCAAGAGCGACGCCACCAACAAGAACGACCGCTAATAGCCAGCCGACGATGCGGATCATTCGACCTGGATCTTGGCACTTTCCCTGGCGGAAAAGCCGTTGTCGCCGCTCCAGGTGAACTCCAGCGTGCCGCTCTCCGTCGCCACCGTGTGGAAGGTGAGGAACGGGTTGGCGGCCATCGCCGGGAACATCTCGCAGCGAAAGATCTCGGTGCCGTTATAGGTGCAGGTGAAGGCGCTGATGATGTCGCGCGGGATCAGCACACCGACAGAATTGGGCCGGAAGCCCGTCTCCATGACATGCTGGATCAGGGCCTTGATCTCGATGACCTGGCCCTTCTTCGCCTTCGCCGGCACGCTGATCAGGGCGCGGCTCATGGCGTGTCCTCCAGGCAGGCACCCTGCGTCACGATAACGTTGGCGCTGTGTGTGCGGAAGGAACCGTCGCTCATCTGGGCGATGGCGGTCACCGTCTGCGTCTCCGACAGGCGGATGCGCGTGGTGACGCTCGCCTTGCCGGCGCGCGGGCCGAGATGGATGCTGATGACGTTGGGCTGCGGGTTCTTCTCGTTGAAGATATGGATCGCCTTGACGTGATCCTGCGGCGTCATGGCGGTCTCGACCGTCACGGTGCAGGGCACGGTGTTGCCGTTCTCGCTCAGCGGCGGCACGCTGAGCTGCATGCGGCCCGGCGTCACCTTCGCGCCGCCGACGATCTTCTTGATCGCCTCGCGCATGTCCTCGGGCGTCGCAGCCGCCGGCCGCACGCTCAGCATCACCGCACCGCCGGCGGCGAACCCCAGAACATCGCGTCGTGTCACATCCGGCATGGCTACTCTCTTAGCGTCTTCAGGAAGGCCAGCACGTCCTCGATCTGCTCCGCACTCAGCACCGGCTTGCCGCGGAAATTCGGCGCCACCCGCTGCAATCCCTCCACCCGGTAGTAGGCCGGCATGATCGTGGCGGGGTTGAGGCGGCCTGAATCAACGATCCGCAGCCGCAATTGTCCCTCGTCCCAGCGACTTCCCGCCCCGCGCAGATCCGGCGCCAGCTCGCCCTGGAAGCGTTCCTCCGGGAACGGCCCGCTGTGGCAGAGCAGGCAGAGCCCGACCTGCCGGTTGCCGACGATGGCCCGTCCCTTCGCCGCGTCGCCGGGCGAGCCGGTGAGCGAGGCGGGAATCGCATCGCCCACGACCGTGAACGGCCGCGGCGCCTGTGCCGAGGCGCTGCCTGTCATCATCAGACACAGGCCCAGCCCAAAATAAAAGCGGCGGCCCCTCCGGAAAGAGAGACCGCCGCCCATCCGTCCTTAGGCGAAGCTGATGTTGTGGTTCTTCAGCGGGAACGAGCGGATGCGCTTGCCCGTCGCCGCGGCGAAGGCGTTGAGCACCGCGGGTGCCGCCACGCAGATCGTCGGCTCGCCGACACCGCCCCAGAACCCGCCCGTCCCCATGACGATGGATTCCACCGGCGGCATGTCGGCAATGCGCATCGAATCGAAGGTGTCGAAGTTCTCCTCGACGATGCGGCCGTTCTTCACCGTGTTCTCCTGGTAGAAGAGCGCGGAGAGGCCGTAGACGAACGAGCCCGAGATCTGCCGTTCGATCTGCGCCGGGTTCACGGCATAGCCGGGATCGGTCGCCGCCACGATGCGGTGGATCTTGACCTTGTTCCCGCCGGTCACGGAGACCTCCGCCGCCGCCGCAACATAGCTGCCGAAGCCCGTAAACTGGGCAAGGCCCCGGTGTACGCCGGCCGGTGCGGGCTTGCCCCAGCCGATCCGCTCGGCCACGGCGTTGAGCACGCCGAGGTTCTTGGGATGGTTGGCCATCAGCTTGCGCCGGAACTCGAGCGGATCCTGGCCGACTTCCTTGGCCAGCTCATCCATGAAGCACTCGGTGTAGATGCAGTTCTGGTTGATGTTGACGCCGCGCCAGAAGCCCGGCGGGACGTGCGGGTTGCGCATCGCGTGGTCGATGAGCAGGTTCGGGATCGTATAACCGAAGCCGAACTCGCCACGCGGGTTGAGGCCCTGGAACTGCACCGGATCGCTGCCGTCACGGCCCATGCGCGAGGGCGCCACGCCGGCCAGGATCGACTGACCGGAGATGCGCATCTTCAGGCCGGTCAGGTTGTTGTTGGCGTCGAACGTACCGACCAGCTTGGCCTGCGTGATCGGATGGTACGTGCCGTGCAGCATGTCCTCTTCGCGCGACCAGATCAGCTTGATCGGCGTGCCGGGCATCTGCTTGGCGATCAGCACCGCCTGCGTCACGTAGTCCGTGCGGCCGCGCCGCCCGAACCCGCCGCCGAGCATGATCTTGTGCACGTCGCACTTCTCGGCCGGCAGGCCGGACGCTTCGAGCACGGCGGCGAAGGCCGCCTCGCCGTTCTGCGTCCCGGTCCATACCTCGCAACGGTCGGCCGTATAGACCGCCGTGGCGTTCATCGGCTCCATCGGTGCGTGGTTGAGCCAGGGATACGAGTACACCGCCTCGATCTTCTTGGCGGCGCCGGCAATGGCGGCGTTGATGTCGCCATTCTGGTTGCCGACGAACGCCTTGTCGGCGTCGAGGCCTTCCTTGACCCAGGCGTTGACCTGCTCGCTGTTGACCTTGGCGTGCTCGCCCTCGTCCCAGACGATGGGCAGGGCCTCGAGCGCCTTGTGGGCATGCCACCAGGTGTCGGCGACGACGGCGACGGCGGAATCACCCACCTTCACCACCTTCTTGACGCCCTTCATGCCCATGACCTTGGCTTCGTCGTAGCTCTTCACCTTGCCGCCGAAGACCGGGCAGTCCTTGATCGAGGCGTTGAGCATGCCGGGCAGCACGACGTCGGCGCCGTAGATCATCTTGCCGTTGGTCTTCTCGACCGTGTCGAGGCGCTTCACGCCCTTGCCGGCGATCTTCCAGTCCTTCGGATCCTTGAGCGTCACGTTGGCCGGCGGCTCGATCTTCGAAGCCGCGTCGGCCACCTTGCCGTAGGTCGTGGAGCGGCCCGAGGCCGCGTGGGTGATCCTGCTGTTCTCGGCCTTGCACTCGCCGGCCGGGACCTTCCACTCGTTGGCCGCGGCCTGGATCAGCATCTGCCGCGCCGTCGCGCCGCCCTTGCGGACGTATTCCTGCGACTCACGGATGCCGCGGCTGCCGCCGGTGGAGAAATCTCCCCACACGCGCTTGCGCGCCACGCTCTGGCCGGGCGTCGGGTACTCGGTGGTGACCTTCGACCAGTCGCACTCGAGCTCCTCGGCGACGAGCTGCGCGAGGCCGGTCAGCGTGCCCTGGCCCATCTCGGAGCGGGCGATGCGGATGACCACGGTGTCGTCAGGCTTGATCACCACCCAGGCGGTGACTTCCGGCCCGGCGGCGCCCTGCGCCATCGCGAGCTTGCCGCCGAACGGCAGGTCGAGGCCCAGCGCCAGGCCACCGGTGGTGGCGGCGGCGCCGACGATGAAGGAACGGCGGTTCATCTGAGGCATGATTGTCATGGCCGCCTCCCTCACGCCTTGGCTGCGTCGTGGATCGCCGCGCGCACCTGCTGGAAGGTGCCGCAACGGCAGATATTGGTCATCGCCGCGTCGATATCGGCGTCGGTGGGCTTCGGCTTCTCCTTGAGAAGCGAAACCGCGGCCATGATCATGCCGCTCTGGCAGTAACCGCATTGCGGCACGTCGTGCGCGATCCAGGCCTGCTGCACCTTGTGCATCGTGCTGCCGGAGGCGAGACCTTCGATGGTGACGATCTCCTTGCCGACCGCCTCGCTGGCAGGCATCGAGCAGGACCGCACCGGGTCGCCGTTGACGTGCACGGTGCAGGCGCCGCACTGGGCGATGCCGCAGCCGTATTTCGTGCCGGTCAATCCGACGTTCTCGCGGATCGCCCAGAGCAGCGGTGTATCGGGCTCGACGTCGACCCGATGAACTTTGCCATTGACCTTGAGTTCGATCATATGCGGCCTCCCAAACCGGCTATGTCGTCAAAGCGGACGGAAATGTTTAAGACAGGATAGCCCAAGGGACTTACACCGGGAAGGGAGCCACCCTTCCCATCCCACTAAATTGATGAAAGCCGCCGCGTGACGCTCCCACCACCTGCCGCCGTAGGCATGCCCTTGGCCGAGGTCGATACCCCGGCCCTGATCGTCGACCTTGCTGCTTTTGAAGGCAATCTGCGCCGTCTGGCCGAAGCCTTGCCGAAGGATGGGCGGATCAAGCTCCGGCCCCACGCCAAGACCCACAAATCGCCCGATATCGCGCTGCAGCAAATGCGCCACGGCGCCGTCGGCGTGTGCTGCCAGAAGGTGGCGGAGGCCGAGATCCTGGTGCGCGGCGGCGTGCCAGACGTGCTGGTCTCCAACCAGGTCGTCGGCGCCACCAAGCTGCGCCGGCTGGCCGCCCTGGCCCGCGAGGCGAAGATCGGTGTGTGCGTCGACGATGCCGGCAACGTCGCCGACCTCGACGCGGCGGCAGCGGAAGCCGGCGTCACGCTGCGGGTGCTGGTGGAGATCAATGTCGGGGCCAATCGCTGCGGCGTCGAGCCCGGCGAGCCGGCAGCCCGGCTGGCCGAGATCATCGCACGAGCCAGGCATCTGCGCTTCGGGGGCCTGCAGGTCTATCATGGCTCGGCCCAGCACATCCGCGACCACGGCGAGCGACGTACCGCCATAAGGCAGGCCGGCGACAAGGCGGGCAGCACCCGCGACCTGATCCGCCGGCGCGGCGTCGACTGTCCCATCGTCACCGGTGCCGGCACGGGCACGTTCCGCTTCGAGATCGAGACCGGCGTGTGGGACGAGCTGCAGTGCGGCTCGTACATCTTCATGGACGCCGACTACGCCCGGAACCTCGATGCCGGCGGCAGCGTGACGCCCGAGTTCGCCCACAGCCTGTTCGTGTGGGCGACGGTGATGAGCCGGCCGAACGAGGAACGCGCCATCGTCGATGCCGGGCACAAGGCCTACAGCATCGATTCCGGCATGCCCACCCTGCCCGACTTTCCCGACGCCGTGCTGGAGCGCGCCGCCGACGAGCACGGGCGCATCGCCCTCAAGCGACCCACCAACCGCCTGCAGCTCGGCGACAAGATCCGGCTGATCCCCGGCCATTGCGACCCCACGGTGAACCTGCACGACTGGTATGTCGGCATCCGCAACGACCGGGTCGAAACGCTCTGGCCGGTTGCCGCGCGGGGTGCGCTGACCTAGATTAGGTAGTTAGACACATTGGACATAACAAGTCCAGCTTTGCACATAAATATTCATTCAATATCAAAGTCTTAAATTTTACCGGTCGAGCCGCCACAGGAAAGACATAAAGACATTAAGGCCCATTTCCGCCTCGCCCGGCCCCTCATGTCCCGACCCCTGCACGGACGATCCGTCCCTCCAGGCGGGTGGCGGCGGCTACTGTGTTCGAGATCGTGCCGAACTTGCGGACATTGAGGTGCAGCAGCTCGAGCCGGCGGTCATCCTCGTCGGTGTCGACGATCAACTCGTAGTCGATCGAGACCATCTTGGGCGGGCTGTCCTGCCGGACACCGTGGAGCTTCACTTCGACGCCCCGCAGCTGAAACTTCAGCATCGGTGTCACCCGCTCGATGCCCTTGATCATGCACGCGGCCACGGCGGCCAGAAACAGCTCCGCCGGATTGAAGGCATCCGGCCTCCCCGCCACGTCCGTATCGAGAGCGATTTCCGCCTCCTTGCACCGCGCCAGGCTCCCGTGGGCATCCTGGCGCCTGGCGGCTACGCGGTATTCAAGCATTGGGGCTCTCCAGGGCCGCGCCGGACTGCGCCGCCCCCGGCCGCTGTGGTCGCGCTGCCCTGTCCGTCGTCGACACCAGCCGCCCGTCGCGCAGGCGGAAGATCCGGTCGAAGCGGTCGAAGATCTTGTCGTCGTGGGTGACGCAGAGCACTGCTGCCTGCTGGTCCGCCGCCACCTTGCGCAGCAGGTCCATGACGATGCCCGCCCGCTCGCCATCCAGAGCCGCTGTCGGCTCGTCGGCGAGGATGATCCTCGGCTGGTTCGCCAGGGCGCGGGCGATGGCCACGCGCTGCGCCTCGCCGCCGGAGAGCTGCGCCGGCATGGCATCTCGCCGGTGACCGACCCCGAGATAGTCGAGCAGCGCCACCGCGCGTGTCCGCGCGTGCTTTGCCGGTGTCCCGGCGAGCTCCATGACCTCGATCACGTTCTCTGTGCTGCTCAGAAACGGCAGAAGATTGTGCACCTGGAAGATGAAGCCGATCTTTTCCAGGCGGAGGCGCCGCAGATCGCGGCGCAGCCAGTGCCCGTCATAGACGACCTCGCCATCGAGCGTCACGCGGCCTTCGTTCGGCTCGAAGACGCAGCCGATCACATTGAGAAGCGTGGTCTTCCCCGAGCCGCTGGGCCCGAGCAGGCCGACGACCTCGCCGGGAAATACCGACATTGTCACGTCGACAAGGGCGTCGACGCGTGTCGGCCCGGCGCCGAAATGCTTCGATGCGCCGTGGACCTCGACGAGAGGCAAGCCTGTTGCGGGCACCATCGCGCTATCCGGTCAGCGCCTTCGCCGGGTCAATCTTGACGGCGGCGCGCACGCCGAGGGCGCTGGCAACGAGGCAGACCGCGACCACGATGGCAAACAGCGCGACGATATCCTCGGGCAGCAGGATGACGCGCCGCGGAAACAGGTTCTTGAAGGCCGCGACCAGGGCGAGGCCGAGGAAAAACCCGATGATCCCCATCGACAGCGCCTGCTGGACGATCAGCCCGACGATCGTGCGGTCCGGCGCGCCGATGAGCTTGAGCGTCGCGATCGAGCGCAGCTTGTCCATGGTCAGCGTGTAGATGATGAGCGCGACGATGACCGCCGAAACGATGACCAGCAGCACCATGAACATGCCGATCTGCTTGCGCTGCCGTTCGATCACGAACCGGCTGACCAGTGTCTCCTGCTCCGCGGCCGTGAGCGCCGAGAGGTGTTTCCATCGCTCGACCGCAACGGCGACATCGGCGGCGCGCGCGTGGGGCGAGACAGTGGCGAGCACCGCGTTGACGATGTCCGAACCGGCCCGCGGGCCGCCGCGCGCCGAGTCGCGCCGCGTGATCGAGGGCACTGTCTCGAACTGGAGCTCCTGGGCATCGCGCAGCGTCATGTAGGCGACCGGGTCGCCGCCCGAGGTCACCTGCGCCTGCGTCAATCCAACGACCGTAAACAGATGCCGGTGGGACCCGAGCGGCACCTGGGTGTCGAGTGCGATGCCCGCCGACCGGTCGACGATCATCTCGTAATGGCTGCGCAGGATCGGTCTTCCGGCGACAAGCTGCCGTGGGCCGCCGGGCCGATCGAGCTCGAAACCGACGACGAAGAGACGCAGAGGCTGGCCGCCGATCTCTGCCTGGACTGACTGGTAAGTGACCGCCCCCGCGCGCTCGACGCCGGCGATCCGCGCCACCATCTCCCGCGTATCGCCGGCAATGCGCGACGCCTCGGAGAAGGGTCCGTTGGTCCCGGCCTCGACGACCCAGAGGTCCGGATCTGCCGCGCGGACCAACCGCAGCGCATCGTCGAGCGCGCCGCGATAGATGCCGGCCATGGTGATTACGATGCCAAGCAACAGGCTCAGGCCCACGCTGGTCAGGACGAACCGCAGAAGATTGTGCCGGATGTCGCGGAAGGCGAGGTTCATCTTCGCCTGTCCCGGGCGACCGCCGGCCTGCCGGTGCGCAGCCCACTGCCCAGGCGAGTCACGACAAGCGCACCCTCGGGAATCCCGGTGACGATCTCAAGCCGCCCATCGAGCGTCCGATGGCCAAACGTTACCGCGCGCCGTGCCAGGCGCCCGTCCTCGACGGTCCACACCGTGCCGCGCTTGTCCTTGTATCCCTCCACCGCAGGCTCCGGCACCAGCCATGCGCGCTCGAGCCGGGATGTCGTGATGTAGACCTCGGCCTGCTCGCCGAGATGGAAATCCTCGGGGATGCGGTCGAACGCCACCTCGATCCGGCGCTCCTCGTTCACCCGGTCGCTCTCGATCTGGACACGGGCAACGCGGCCGCCAACGCGCTCGCCGGGGTGCGAACGGAGAACGATCTCCGCCGGCTGACCCACCTTGATGGAGCCTGCCCTGCTTTCATCGACGTAGGCGAGGACCCAGACCGTGGCGGGATCGATCAGGGCGAAGACCGCCTCGCCGGGGGCCACGACCGATCCGAGCTCCTTCAGCCGGGCAATGACCAGGGCGTCGTAGGGAACCACCAGCGTATGGAGATCCAGCGTCACCCGCTCGAGTTCCAGCTGGGCGCGCGCATCGCGGCCCGCGGCCCGCGCCACGTCAACGTCGCTCCGCGCCAGACTGACCTCGGCATGCGCAATATCCATGGCCGCCCGGGCGGCTTCCGCCGCCTCGGCCGACACGTTCTCTCTTCTCGCCAGTGCCTGCCGGCGCTCGCTTATGCTTCTGGCGTTGGCAAAATTCGCTTCGGCTCTCTCCACGCCGGCGGTGGCCCGTTTCAGGCTGGCCTCCACTTGATCGATGCCAGCGGTCGCGCGGCCGATGCGCGCGACCTGCTCGCGCGTATCAAGCCGTGCAAGCACGGCGCCTTTCGCCATGCCGTCGCCGTGATCCGCCTGCAGCTCACTGAGAACCCCGGAGACCTTGAACCCGATCCGCGACGCAACGCGGGCCTCAACCGTTCCGAGACCAAAAACCTGAACTGCCGCATCCTGCCGGGCATCGACAATCTCGACGCGGACCGGCCGAAAAGCCAGAGCCCAAGCCCCGACCGAAAAACCGGCGCCAACCAGAATCAACACGAGGATTGCGAGAACACGCTTGCGGGTCACCGGCCACCTGCCGCATTGCAACAGATGCACGATGCCCGATACGCCGCGCACCGGCCTTGACCTGCGTCAACTCCCGGCAGACCAATATCGACCCGGCCCCTGCACGCCGCAGCGCCTATCGGCCAATCAACGCCCTGCTCGGCGACAAGGCCCCGCTGATCGCCGGTCATTACGACCAGATCGCCCCGGTGTCAGCGCGTCAACAGCGGCAGTAGCAGGCAGAGCAAGGCAGCACAGCCAAGCCGCTCGATCCGTGCGGCACGCACCGGCCGCACCAGCGCGTGCAGCACTGCCAGAAGCCAGATGTAGAAGAAGGCGACCATCGTAGGACTACGCAAACCGTCTTCCCGCCAAGGCCGTTCGGCGTCATGCTTCCGGTGGCGGCATGGAGTCCCGAAAGGCCGCCCTCACGCTCTACAAGAACATCGAGATCAATCCTTAAGGCATTGTTAGACAACAATGATGGACACTTGATCGAGCTACAATCTGCGGGAGAGCCCGAATGAAGAAATACGTCGCCGGCAGTGCCAACACGAAACAGTCCGGCTTCTGGGGTCGGGACATCGATTCCAAGGAGCTGCAGGCCCAGCGCCAGTTCGTCGAGCAGCTGGAGATGGCCGTGGCCATGGCCAATCGCGAGGTGATCCACAAGCAGATCCCCAACCTCTCGGCCGCGACCTTCCAGCAGCTGGCCGTGATGGTGGCAAAGGCGCGCGCCAACTATCTCGACGCCGCGATCAAGCTGAGTGCCTCAGCGAACTCCTGCGACGGGGATTGCCTCGAGAACCTGAAGCAGAAACGCGAACTCTACGAAGAGGGCCGCGCCGCCTTCGAGGCGCTGGAGCGGGCCATCGAGCGGGGATACGTCGACATCGGCGCAGCAGCCGCCAAGACGAAATAGCCCCGCCGCCAGGCGGGCGAAAGCGGGGGAGCATGCCTGACAACGCGCAATCCGGCGGCGTCACCTACGTCGCGGTCGAGGTCGCCTATTTCGAGAAGCGCGAGCTGAAGCGGCACGCCCGCTTCTGGTCGCTCTGGGCGCTGGGGGTCGGCGCGGTCATCTCCGGCAATTTCTCGGGCTGGAACCTGGGCCTCGCCTCGGGCGGCTTCGGCGGCCTGTTCCTCGCCACCCTGATCATCACGGTGATGTATCTCGGCCTGATCTTCAGCCTCGCCGAGATGTCTCCCGCCCTGCCCCACACCGGCGGCGCCTACTCCTTCGCCCGCACCGCCATGGGCCCGTGGGGCGGCTTCATCACCGGCCTCGCCGAGAACATGGAGTACGTGCTCACCCCCGCGGTGATCGTGTTCTTCATGGGCTCCTATCTCAGCACGATCTTCGGCACGCCCGAAAGCGCCCAGCCACTGTGGTGGATCGCCTCCTACATCGTCTTCGTTGGGCTCAACGTGACGGGCGTCGCCCTCTCCTTCCGCCTGTCGGTGATCGTCACCCTGGCGGCGCTGGCCGTGCTGGCGTTCTTCTGGATCAGCGCCCTGCCCCAGCTCGACCTCAAGACCAACGCGCTCAACATCGCGCCCACCGCCGGCAACAGCGCCTGGCTGCCCTTCGGCTGGGGCGGCGTGCTGGCCGCCCTGCCCTTCGCGGTCTGGTTCTACCTGGCGATCGAGGAGCTGCCGCTCGCCGCCGAGGAGGTGCACGAGCCGCAGACCCACATGCCCAAGGGCCTGATCTTCGGCATCGTCACGCTGATCGCCTGTGCCTTCCTGACGCTGACCCTCAACACCGGCATCGCGCCGGGGGCGGACGGACTCAAGGCCTCGAGCGAGCCGCTGCTCGACGGCTTCCGCACCCTGTTCGGCGACACAATCGGCCGCACGCTGGCCTTCCTCGCCGTGATCGGGCTGGTGGCCAGCTTCCACACCATCATCTTCGCCTACGGGCGGCAGATATTTTCGCTGTCGCGCGCCGGCTACATCCCGAAATTCCTCTCGGTGACGCATGGCGAGCGCAAGACGCCGCACATGGCGCTGGTGGCGGGCGGGCTGCTCGGCCTCGCCGTGCTGCTGATCGTCTGGGCGGTGGCGGGCGCCGAGCGCGGCGGCGCCTTCATCGGCGGCACGCTGCTCAACATGGCGGTGTTCGGGGCGATGCTCTCCTACCTGCTGCAGGCGCTGTCCTTCATCCTGCTGCGGCGCAAGCTGCCCAACATCCCCCGGCCCTATGTCAGCCCGCTCGGCATTCCGGGGGCCGTGGCGACCATCGTCATCGCCGTGGTAACGCTGGGCTTCCAGCTCAGCGACCCGGCCTATCGCGAGGGCGTAATCGGCGCGGCGCTCTGGTTCCTCGCCGGCATCGTCTATTTCGCTCTCGTCGGCCGCCACCGCCTCGTGCGCTCGCCCGAGGAGGAGTTCGCCATGAGGCAGCAGGCGGGACGCTAGACCTCGATATCGAGCACGGTGCCGCGCCCCGGGCCGGGGGCCGGCCGCAGCGCGGGATCGGGCTGCAGCGGCATGGGGGCCGCAACCGGTGCCGTCTCGGTCATCGCGCCGGTCTGGCTCACGGGATCGCGCGCCAGCCGAACGGCATTGACCCGCATAAGAGCGGCGTAGCCGGCAGCCAGCGAGGCGGAGGAGACCGGGTTCATCGGCGGCTAGAAATCGAAGATCTCAGAGAGCAGTGACTCGCGCTTGCGATATTTCGGCTTGTGCCCGTAGCCACGATCATCGTCGCGGCGATGGCCCTGCGGCTCGCGATAGGCCTGCGGCGGCTCGGCGCGCTCCACCGGCCGGTCGTTCGCCGCGCGCTCGATGATCTTGTCGAGCTCGCCGCGATCGAGCCAGACGCCGCGGCATTTCGGGCAGTAGTCGATCTCGATCCCCTGACGGTCGGCCATGGTCAGCGCTACGGTGCAGATCGGGCATTGCATGTTTCGTACTCCTTCCTTGAATCAGCTGCGCTCGGCGGAGCTGTCGGCCGGCCGGCTGCCAGGGATCCAGCCGAGGGCGTGCCGATCGCGCGGCTCGGATGCCATGCCGCGTGTCCGCAGCAGCGACAGCGCCATCGAACCGAAGATCAGAACCGCGGTGATCAACAGGGCGATCTCGGTGGGGACGACCTTTTCACCGAACATCCCGTTGAGGATCATCTTGCTGCCCACGACGAGAAGCGTCAGGGAAAGACCGTATTTGAGGTAATGGAAGCGGTGCACGATTCCCGCGAGCGCGAAATAGAGCGCCCGCAGGCCGAGGATCGCGAAGACATTCGCCGTGTAGACGATGAACGGATCCTTGGTGATGGCGAAGATCGCCGGAATGGAATCGATCGCGAAGATCAGGTCACTGATCTCGACCAGTGCCAGCACCAGAAAGAGCGGGGTGGCCCACAGCAGGCCGTTCTGACGCACGAAGAACCGCTCGCCCTGATAGTCGGGCGTGATGCGGAAGCGGCGGCGCATGAACGCCACGACCGCATTGTTGCCGAGATCGGGCTTCGCGTTGATCGTGACCAGCATCTTGATGCCGGTGGCGATGAGGAAGGCGCCGAAGACGAAGACGATCCAGTGGAACGTCTCGATGAGCGACGCCCCGAGCGCAATCAGCGCCGCGCGCATGGCCAGCGCCCCGATCACCCCCCAGAACAGCACACGATGCTGGTACTGCGGCGGAACGGCGAAATGCGTGAAGATCAGAACGAAGACGAAGATGTTGTCGAGGCTGAGGCTCTTCTCGATCAGGTAGCCGGTCATGAAGGCAAAGCCGGCTTCACTGCCCTGCCAGTAGAAAATGCCGGCATTGAAAAGCGCGGCGAGGACGAAATAGCCGAAGCTCAGCCAGAGGGCTTCAGCGACGCCGATATCGCGCTGCTTGCGGTGGAGAACGCCCAGATCGAAGGCGAGCAGCAGCACGACGAACAGATTGAAGCCGAGCCAGAGCCAGATCGATGCCGATTCCATAAGACCTCCAGAGGCACCCCGGCGCTTCTCGCCGAGGAGCAGGTGGAGGATCCGACATCGCGCGCCACCAGGCGCACCAGAGGGGCCCGGACCCGTCTACGCCGCGCAAGATGTGAAAATGCAGCCACGACCGCAAGTGAATCCGGCCGACATGGATGCGAATTAATCTGCAGGCGAGGCCGCGGCGGAGATCGCCGGCAGAAGCCGCCATGCGCACGGATCGTCTGATGCTACGCTCATCTTCTCGCCGCGATTTGATCGACGCCGAGAGCCCTCCTGATGACACGCGTTCCTTTCGCGTGTCGCCATTCTCAACCTGGCGGCTAACGTGTGACTCGCGGTGCGAGCGCCGGACTTCTTCTACAGATCGCCCAGCCGGAACGACAGCGGCAGGGTGCGCACCTCCGCCGACTGGCCGTCGGGCGGCAGCTGGAAGGGCTGCGCCTGGCGCATCGCCTGCAGGAAAGTCTCGATGGTCGTGCGGATCATCCGGTTCTCGGGCCGCATCATCATCTCGTAGTCACGGACCATGACCCGCAGATCCCAGGGATCGTTGCGACCGAAGGGCGGCGCCAGCATCCCGTCAGGCAGCAGCTTGAATCGCATGGAGAGCACCACGTCGCGATAGGTCGGCCCGCGCACATCGATGATCCAGTGGCGCGCGATCTGGCGCAGAATGACATCCTGCACCGTCTGGGTGGCGATCGCCTCGGGCAGCGAGCCGCCCGGCCGCACCCGGCCCGCCTCCAGCGGCGCGGATTCCGCGCTCTCGGCGGGCGGCACAGAGGCGGTCGAGCGCGGTGCTGGAGCGGGCGCCGGTGTTGCCGGTTCCACCCGCGGCCGCGCCGGCTGCGGAGCGGGACGCGGTACCGGCGGCGGCGTCGAACGTTCGGCGATCGGCGCCTCGCTGAGCTGCGGCGGCGGAGGCGGCGGCACGACCGGCAGCCGGGGCGGACTTGGCTCGGCCGGCGGCGCCGGCTCGGGCGGGGCCACGGTCACCATCTCGATGATCATCGGCTGCGGCTCGGGCGCGGCCTCGCGCCACCACGGCGCGCCCAGCAGCCACCATGTCGCCGCCGCGTGAAGCAACAGCGAGACGATCATCGCGGCCAGCCACGGCCGGCGGTCCCGCAGCGCGGCGGAGCCCACGAAAACCGTTGCGAGAGGAGCAGTGGCGAAAGGCATCAGGCCCATTATACCGGAGCAAGCCGCCTCTCTACCTAGGAAGGCCCGCCTGGTATTGCCACGCCGGCGCCAGGCCGGAAGCACGCGGCTTCGCATTGCCTCTTGGGCAGACGCGCCGGTTTGGGCACACTAGCGCTGCCGGCGGCTGGATTCGCTCGACCCCACGAAAGCCGGGAGATTGTGACGATGTTCCACATGCAACGGCGGTTCGGGCCTCTTCTCCTGCTGGCGTTCGCACCTCTGGCCCTGGCCGGATGCGGCAGCAGCGCGGATACGAAACCCGCCAGCCCGCCGCAATTTGCCGAGCTGATGCCAGTTGCCATGGCTCCGCCGCCCCCACCCCCGCCAACGCCCGAGGCCGCCGCAATGGCGCCGCCGCCGCGGCCAGCCGGGCCGATGTATGGCGGCCACCTCGCCTCCTACAGCCGCGAGGCCGACGCCATCCGCGGCTGGAACAGCATCGTGCGTCAGCACAGCAGTATCGGCACCCTGAAGCGGCACCTGGTCGCGGCCGATACGCCCAAGGGGCGGATGCTGCGCGTCATCGCCGGCGATTTCCCGACGCTCGACGAGGTCAACCGTTTCTGCACCTGGGCCAAGCAGCAGAACCTCTACTGCGCGGTCATGACGCTGAGTCCCGACGGCATGATGGCCTCGCCGCTGCCCCCGCCGGCCCGCACCCGGGCGGCCCGTCCCGCCCCGGCAACAGCGCCGGCCATGGCCCCCGCTCCGGCAGCCCCGGCAGCCACGCCCGCCCCGATGGCGCCGGGAGCCGCGCCCATGATGGCTCCGGCGACTCCCCCGATGGCGCCTCCGCCGATGCCTCCGGCGACAGCCCCGGCAACGCCCCTGACAGCCCCCCGTGGCTGACCCGGGAAACGGCACTTAAAGCAGCAGAACTAATGGGTTGTCGCCCAATGCTGCGGCTGCAAATTTCCTTCGCCATCCCCTAACACTTCGGGCATAGTCGCAAATTGCGCCGTTTGCGGCCGAATAGGCTGGACGGCACGGTTTGCTGCGCCCGAAAGGGCGTGGTTTGGGATCAAGACGAACGACGGACCCGAGTTTGATGTCGCTGCCGCCGAAGCAAGGATTGTACGACCCCGCCAACGAACACGATGCCTGCGGCATCGGCTTTGTCGCGCATATCAAAGGTCGTAAATCCCACGACATCGTGCAGCAGGGTCTGAAGATCCTGGTCAATCTCGACCATCGCGGCGCGGTTGGCGCCGATCCGTTGGTCGGCGACGGCGCCGGCATCCTCATCCAGATGCCCGACGCGCTGCTGCGCGAGGAAGCGACGCGTCTCGGCTTCGCCCTGCCCGAATTCGGCGCCTATGCCGTGGGCATGTTCTTCCTGCCGCGCAACGAAGCGCCGCGCGTTATCGCCCGGGAGATCGTTGAGCGCTTCATCAAGGCGGAGGGTCACACCGTCCTCGGCTGGCGCGAGGTGCCGGTCGACCGCACCGGTATCGGCGCCGCCGTGCTGGCGCGCGAGCCCTACATCGCCCAGCTCTTCATCGCGCGCGGCACCAATTGCGCCGATACCGACGCCTTCGAGCGCAAGCTCTTCGTCGCCCGCAAGCAGATCGAGAATGCGATGCGCGACTTCATGGTGCGCAAGGAGCCGCCCGGGATCGAGCAGTTCTACATCCCGTCCCTCTCGACGCGCACCATTGTCTACAAGGGTCTGCTGCTGGCCGATCAGGTCGGCTCGTTCTACGCCGACCTGCGCGATCCGCGCCTGGTCTCGGCGCTCGCCCTCGTCCACCAGCGCTTCTCGACCAACACCTTTCCGTCGTGGCGGCTGGCGCACCCCTATCGCATGATCTGCCACAACGGCGAGATCAACACGGTGCGCGGCAACCAGAACTGGATGGCGGCGCGCCGCCACTCGATCGCCTCCGACCTGTTCGGCGACGACATGCGCAAGCTCTGGCCGCTGATCCCGCCCGGCCAGTCGGACACCGCCTGCTTCGATAATTCTCTCGAGTTGCTGGTTCAGGGCGGCTACCCGCTCGCCCACGCCATGATGATGATGATTCCCGAGGCGTGGGCCGGCAACCCGCTGATGGGCGAGAAGCGCAAGGCCTTCTACGAGTATCACGCCGCCCTGATGGAGCCGTGGGACGGCCCGGCCGCCATCGCTTTCACCGACGGCCGCCAGATTGGCGCCACGCTCGACCGTAACGGCCTGCGGCCGGCGCGCTATGTCGTCACCGACGACGACCTCGTCGTGCTGTCCTCCGAAGTCGGCGTGCTGGAGTTCCCGGACGAGAAGATCGTCAAGAAATGGCGCCTGCAGCCGGGCAAGATGCTGCTCATCGATCTCGAAGCCGGCAAGATCGTCGACGACGCCGAGCTGCGCGCCCAGATCGCCGGGGCGCGGCCCTACCAGGAATGGCTGAGCAAGACCCAGATCGTGCTCGAGGACCTGCCGCCGGTCGGCGATGCGGCCCTGCCCGATCCGCAGACCCTGCTCGATCGCCAGCAGGCCTTCGGCTACACGCAGGAGGATCTCAACATGATCCTCGAGCCGATGGCCGGCGCCGGCGAGGAAGCGATCGGCTCGATGGGCACCGACACGCCGCCGGCCGTGCTCTCGCGCCGGCCCACACTGCTCTACAAATACTTCAAGCAGAACTTCGCCCAGGTCACCAACCCGCCGATCGATTCGATCCGCGAAGAGCTGGTGATGTCGCTGGTCTCGCTGATCGGGCCGCGGCCGAACCTGCTCGGCCACGGCACCGGCACGCAGCACATGCGCCTCGAGGTGCGTCAGCCGATCCTGACCAACGAGGATCTGGAGAAGATCCGCGGCATCAACAAGCTGGCCGGCGCTGCCTTCCGCACCGTAACGCTCGACGTCACCTACCCCGCCTCCGAGGGAGCCGCGGGGATGGAGCCGGCGCTGGCCGCTTTGTGCAGCAAGGCGACCGAGGCGGTGAAGGCCGGCTACAACATCCTCATCCTCTCCGATCGCGCCGTGTCGGCCGAGCGCGCCGGCATCCCGGCCCTGCTCGCCACCTCAGCGGTGCATCATCACCTGATCCGCGAGGGCCTGCGCACCGAGGCGGGCCTGGTGGTCGAGACCGGCGAGGCGCGCGAGGTCCATCATTTCTGCGTGCTCGCCGGCTACGGTGCCGAGGCGATCAATCCCTACATCGCCTTCGAAACTCTGGAGGCGATGCGCCAGGAGCGCGGCTGGAAATACGACGCCGATAAGGTGCGCAAGAACTACATCAAGGCCATCGGCAAGGGATTGCTGAAGGTGATGGCCAAGATGGGCATCTCCACCTACCAGTCCTATTGCGGCGCGCAGATCTTCGATGCCATCGGGCTGAGCACACCGTTCATCGAGAAGTACTTCACCAACACCGCGACCACCGTCGAGGGTGCTGGCCTCACCGAGATCGCGGCCGAAACGCTGCAGCGCCATGCGCTGGCCTTCGGTGATTCCCCGATCTACCGCTCGCTGCTCGACGTGGGCGGCGAATATGGGCTGCGCCTGCGCGGCGAAGAGCACATGTGGTCGCCCGACGTCATCGCCAATCTGCAGCACGCGGTGCGCGGCGACGCCAGGGAGAAGTACAAGGCCTACGCCGCGCTGGTAAACGGCCAGACCGAGCGCATGCACCTGCTGCGCGGCCTGTTCGGCTTCAAGTTCGCCGAGACTCCCGTGCCTCTCGACGAGGTCGAGCCGGCCAAGGAGATCGTCAAGCGTTTCGCCACCGGTGCCATGTCCTTCGGCTCGATCAGCCGCGAGGCGCACACCACGCTCGCCATCGCCATGAACCGTATCGGCGGCAAGTCGAACACCGGCGAGGGCGGCGAGGAGCCGGACCGCTTCAAGCCGCTGCCCAACGGCGATTCCATGCGCTCGGCGATCAAGCAGGTCGCCTCGGGCCGCTTTGGCGTCACCGCCGAATACCTGGTCAATGCCGACGAGCTGCAGATCAAGATGGCCCAGGGCGCCAAGCCCGGCGAGGGCGGCCAGCTGCCCGGCCACAAGGTCGATGCCAACATCGCCAAGGTGCGTCATTCGACGGCTGGCGTGGGCCTGATCTCGCCGCCGCCGCACCATGACATCTATTCGATCGAGGATCTGAAGCAGCTCATCCACGACCTCAAGAACGCCAACCCCAAGGCTCGGGTGAGCGTCAAGCTGGTCTCCGAGGTCGGCGTCGGCACCGTCGCCGCCGGCGTGTCGAAGTGCAAGGCCGACCACGTCACGATCTCCGGCTACGAGGGCGGCACGGGCGCCTCGCCCCTTACCTCCCTCACCCATGCCGGCTCTCCGTGGGAGATCGGCCTGGCCGAGACCCAGCAGACGCTGGTTCTCAACAAGCTGCGCGGGCGCATCGCCGTGCAGGTCGATGGCGGCCTGCGCACGGGCCGCGACGTCGTGGTCGGCGCGCTGCTCGGCGCCGACGAGTTCGGCTTCGCCACGGCGCCGCTTATCGCGCTCGGCTGCATCATGATGCGCAAGTGCCACCTCAACACCTGCCCGGTCGGCGTGGCGACACAGGATCCGGTGCTGCGCGCGCGCTTCACCGGCCAGCCCGAGCACGTGATCAATTTCTTCTTCATGGTAGCCGAGGAGGTCCGTGAGCTGATGTCGAAGCTCGGCTTCCGCACGCTCCGCGAGATGACCGGCCGCGCCGACAAGCTCGACACCAGGCGGGCCGAGGCGCACTGGAAGGCGCACGGCCTCGACCTGTCGAAGCTGCTGCACCGGCCCGAGGTCGGCCCCGAGGTCGCCATCCACAACAACGAGCGCCAGGACCACGGTCTGGACAAGGCGCTCGACCACCAGCTGATCGCCGCCGCCCAGCCGGCCCTCAAGGAGGGCAAGCCGGTGCGCATCGAGATGCCGGTGCGCAACATCAACCGCACCGTCGGCACCATGCTCTCGGGCGAGGTGGCGCGGCGCTACGGCCATGCCGGTCTCGCGCCCGACACGATTTCCGTGCGCTTCACCGGCACCGCCGGCCAGAGCTTCGGCGCCTTCCTGGCACGCGGCGTGTCTCTCGAGCTGGTCGGCGACGCCAACGACTATGTCGGCAAGGGCCTGTCGGGCGGTCGCATCGCCGTCTTCGCCCCGCCGAAGAGCCAGCGCGACGCCACCGACAACATCCTGATCGGCAACACCGTGCTCTACGGCGCCATCTCCGGCGAATGCTACTTCGCCGGCGTGGCGGGCGAGCGCTTCGCCGTGCGCAACTCCGGCGCGGTCGCCGTCGTCGAAGGTGTGGGCGACCATGGCTGCGAGTACATGACGGGCGGCGTGGTGGTCGTGCTCGGCAAGACCGGACGCAACTTCGCCGCCGGCATGAGCGGTGGTGTCGCCTACGTGCTCGACGAGGCCGGCCGGTTCGACCGGCTGTGCAACCGCGCCATGGTCGACTTCGAAGCCGTCAAGGCCGAGCGCATCGCCGCCGGTATGGACGAAGACAACCTGATGGGCGACATGCTGCGTCACGATGCGTGGCGCCTGCGGCGGCTGGTCGAGCGGCACCTGCACTACACCAACAGCCTGCGCGCGCGTGACATCCTGGCGCGCTGGGACGACTACCTGCCCCAGTTCGTCAAGGTCATGCCGATCGATTACCGCAAGGCGCTTTCGGCGGCCCAGCAGGCGGAAACTCCCCGCCCGCCTGCCAAAACGCAGGCGGCGGGTCTCGCAAAAATACGCGCCTGACCCGCCCGCCCGCCGCGCCTCCTCTTCTTCTTTTCAGAGTTCACTGACGATGGGTAAGCCGACCGGTTTCCTGGAATTCGAGCGCCACGACCGCCCTTACCTCAAGGTCAAGGAGCGGCTGAAGAATTGGGCCGAGTTCGTCGCCCCTCTGGCCGATGCCGAGGTGTCGAAGCAGGGCGCGCGCTGCATGGATTGCGGCGTGCCGTTCTGTCACAACGGCTGTCCGGTCAACAACATGATCCCGGACTGGAACAACCTCGTCTACCTCAACGACTGGCGCAACGCGCTCGAGGTCCTGCACTCGACCAACAACTTCCCCGAATTCACCGGCCGCATCTGCCCCGCCCCGTGCGAGGAAGCGTGCACGCTCAACATCAACGACAAGCCGGTGACCATCAAGTCGATCGAGTGCGCCATCGTCGACAAGGGCTGGGAAGAAGGCTGGATCGCGCCGCAGGCACCGGTCGCACGCAGCGGCAAGCGCGTGGCGGTGATCGGCTCGGGCCCCGCGGGCATGGCCTGCGCCCAGCAGCTGGCCCGCGCCGGCCACGCCGTGGTGCTGTTCGAGAAGCAGGACCGCATCGGCGGGCTGCTGCGCTACGGCATCCCCGACTTCAAGATGGAAAAGCACCACATCGACCGCCGCATGACGCAGATGGCGGCCGAGGGCGTCGAGTTCCGCACCAGCACGGCCATCGGCACCGACATCAGGGCCGACGCGCTCCTGGCCGAGTACGACGCCGTGGTCGTGACGGCCGGCGCCGAGCAGCCGCGCGACCTCGAAGTGCCGGGCCGCGAGCTCAAGGGCGTGCACTACGCCATGGAGTTCCTCACGCCCAACAACAAGAAGGTCGCCGGCGATCCGGTCGAGGGCCTGGGCTGGATCGACGCCAAGGGCAAGCACGTCATCGTCATCGGCGGCGGCGACACCGGCTCGGACTGCATCGGCACCTCGAACCGCATGGGCGCCAGGTCGGTGACCCAGTTCGAGATTCTGCCGCAGCCGCCCGAGCAGGAAGACAAGCCGCTGGTCTGGCCCTACTGGCCGCTGAAGATGCGCACCTCCTCCTCGCAGGAAGAAGGCGCGGAGCGCGATTGGGCCGTGCTGACCAAGAAGCTCTCCGGCAAGGGCAAGGTCGAGACGCTGCACGCCGTGCGCGTCGAGTGGGCCAAGGGCGCGGATGGCCGCATGAGCATGCGCGAGGTTGCCGGCAGCGAGTTCGAGCTCAAGGCCGATCTCGTGCTGCTGGCCATGGGCTTCCTCGGGCCGGTGAAACCGGGCCTGCTGGAGCAGCTCGGGGTCAAGCTCGACGGGCGCGGCAACGTGGCCGCAGACACCGAGAGCTATCAGACCTCGGTGCCCAAGGTCTTCGCCGCTGGCGACGCGCGCCGCGGCCAGTCGCTCGTGGTCTGGGCGATCCGCGAGGGCCGCCAGGCCGCCCGCGCCGTCGACCACTTTCTGATGGGCCGCACCGACCTGCCGCGCTGAGCAGGTTCAGCCTCTCGCCCGGCGGGAGGGAGTTACCCGGCGCCTGCTCTTAGCCTCAGGTGCTCTTGATCATGGCAAGGACGCGACGCATGTCCTTGTCCTTCTCGTCGCCGCGCAGGCGCGACGACCAGGCGTTGACGATCTGCCGCATCCAGACGATGGCCGCGGGATCCATCGGGTTGGCCACGAGCTTGCGTTCGATCTCGTCGACCGCACGGGTATCGATGTCCACGTACTGCTTGAGCGTACGGTCACGGCGGTAGTAGTCGAGCAGCGCCTTGAGCTCGCGCACGGCGCGCAGGTTCGGGGCCTCGCCGATCGACGGCGTGGATGCCGGTGTAGCGCCGCCGCCCGGACCCGCGGCCGGCGCATGCGGGGCCGGCGCCCGGCCGGGAGAAGCATCTTCCGACTGCGGCGCACGCGGCGGCACGATGGCACCGTCCTTGGTGACCACCGTCCGGTTGGAAAAATCGGGCAGACTCGTCGCGCGGTCGGCCAGCTTGCTCAGCGTGCTTTCGAGCTTGGTGATCTGGCTGAGCATCTCCTTGTCGGCCATCTTGGCGAAACGCGGCGCCGCCAGCACGGAGCGCATGCCTTCAAGGGCGCGCAGCTCGGCATCGAGCATGTCCTTGCCGCCGAGCGGCAGAACCTGCTCCTCGTGAATCTGGTCGAAGAAGCGGATCAGGGCGCGCACGGTCGGCCCGAAGATCATCGACCACAGGCTGTAGAAGCGGTCCTCGAGCTCCTGCTTGCGCTCGCTCACCACCTCCTTGAGGTGGCTCTCGATGACGTTGCAGAACGCCTCGAACTCGCTGATCTTCTCGCGGAAGGCCAGGTAGTCCTGGAAGTTCTGGAAGTTGTTGTCCTTCTCGACCTTGAGCGCAAACCGCAGGATGTCCTGCGCCTGAGCGCCCAGTCGCCCGATCATCTCGAGCTCGGGATTGGTGCCCCTGAGCTTCTGGCGATCGCCAATGGTCGGCGGCTTCTTGTATTTCGGCTTGGCGGGCTTCTCGCCGCTGTCGGCCGCTGGCGGTTCTGCCACGGGCATATCCTCGGGTCTGCGCCGCCCCGGGTCACGGGGGAATGGTTATGGTTAAGACGCGGCGCGAAAAACTTGTCTAAAAGGTGAGGCTCTACAGGGTCCGTGTCAACCGCTGGCAAATACCTTGGCCGCGGAGCGTCACATCCGCCGCACGAATTGACCCGATTCCCGCTTGGCAATCTCGATCAGGCGACGCTGGGCCTCGGGACGGTGACGCTGCATGTAGAACTGCGACGCCACGTGCAGGGCCATGCGGTGGAAGGTGGATTTGTCCGAGTCGCGCTCGAAAGTCCGCGAGCCGTCATAGATGCGGATCTTGGCGTCGAAGCGCTGCAGGAGCTGCTCGATCATCTCCAGCGCCTTCTCCTCTTCCATGGTGCGCAGCAGCGGATACATGCGCGACAGCACCGTCGTCTTGCGCTTGTTGATGTCGCGCCGGAAATACTGCGCCACGTAATAGGCGGTGAGCTTGGAGACGCGGTGACGCTTATCCCAGACGTCCCACATGCGCTCCATCGCCACATGGATGAACATCGGCTTTATCGCCCACGTCATGGCCTCGAGCTCTTCTGCCCGAGTGAGGATCGCGAGGCTCGGCGGGTACTCCCCGAATATCTTGTTGGCCACGACCTGGGCGGAGCGATGCGCGTGACGCATGATGCCCTCCGCCCGCTCCTCCGGGATCGTCCAGTCGAGCATGCGGTCCGGCTTCTTGGTGAGGTCCTTGACCTTGCGGCGGAACAGTCGCTTGAGGACGCCCAGCATGGTCAACCGGTCACGCGGGCCGCGTCTTCGAGATGGAGCTGCACGCGCAGCTCGCCGCGCCACTCATCCGCGCGCAGGCGCCCGGCGATATGCAGGCTCGAGCCGGCGGTGTCGAGCAAAGCCGCGCCCAGCGGGGTGCCGACCGCGCGGAAGGCGATGCCCGCCAGCCGCCCGCCGCGCTGATCGGCGAAGAAGCAGCGCACGTGCTTTTCGCCGACGATGTCGGCCTTGGCCACGCGCACTGTGGGAAAGGCGAAACGCGGTTCGGGATTGCCAACGCCGTAGGGCCCGACACGATCGAGGGCCGTCAGCAGGTCGGGCGTCGCGGCAGCCAGGGACAGAGCGCCGTCGAGAGTCAGCGCGGGCAAGGCTGTGTCGGCTTCCGCCACGACCCGGGCCGTCAGGAAGTCACGCAACTCGTCCAGACGCTCTGCCGACACCGTCAACCCGGCGGCGTTGGGATGGCCGCCGCCGTTGATCAGCATCCCGGCCTGGCGCGCGGCGATGACCGCAGCCCCGAGATCGAAGCCGCGGGCCGAGCGGCCCGAGCCCTTGCCGATCCCCTCGGAAAGAGCGATGACCATCGCCGGCCGCTCGAAGCGTTCGCGCAGGCGGCCCGCGACGATGCCGATCACGCCGGGATGCCAGCCCTCGGCCACGGCGAAAGCCAGCGGAGAGTCGCCCTGGGCTTCGACCTGCCTGGTAGCCGCTTCAAGCACCGCCGCTTCCAGCGCCTGACGCTCGCGGTTGTAGCCATCGAGGCGCTCGGCCAGCGCCCGCGCCTCGACGGGATCGTCTGTGGTCAGCAGCCGCGTGCCCAGCGACGCCTCGCCCACGCGTCCGCCGGCATTGACCCGCGGGCCGAGCACGAAACCGAGGTGATAGCAGCTGTTCGCCTGGGCCACGCGCGCCACCTCGGCCAGGGCGACGAGCCCGACATTGCCGCGTCCGGCGAGCACCTTCAGCCCCTGCGAGACGAAGACCCGGTTGAGCCCGGTCAGCGGCACCACGTCGCAGACAGTCCCCAGCGCCACGAGATCGAGCAGATCGACCAGCGACGGTTCCGGCCGCGAGGCATACCAGCCCCGAGCGCGCAAGGCGCGGTTCACCGCGACAGCCAGCAGGAACGCCACTCCGACCGCGGCGAGCTGGCGATGCGGGCTGGTCTCGTCGAGACGGTTGGGATTCACCACCGCCACGGCTGCCGGCAGTTTCGGCTCGGCGACATGATGATCGATGACCACCACGTCCAGCCCGGCATCGGCGGCCGCCTGCAGCGGCGCGTGCGCGGTGATGCCGCAATCGACGGTGACGACGACCCCTGCCCCTTCTTCCTTCAGGCGCAGCAGCGCCGGGGCGTTCGGGCCGTAGCCTTCGCGCTGGCGGTCGGGAATGTAGACGCGGACCTTGCCCCCGGCGGCGGTGAGAAAGCGATGCAGCAGCGCCGACGAGGTGGCGCCGTCGACGTCATAGTCGCCGAACACCGCGATCGTCTCGCCGCGCTCGACGGCGGCCGCGACGCGCGACGCCGCGGCATCCATGTCCTTGAGGTGTGCCGGATCGGGCAGCTGGTCGCGCAGGCGGGGCTCGAGAAAAGCCGGCACCAGCGCCTCGTCGAGACAGCGCGAGGCCAGGACCCGCGCCACGATCTCCGGCAATCCGTGGCGCTGGGCCATGCCCAGCGCCGTGCGATCGTCATCCAGCCGGGTGCGCCAGCGGCGGCCGGTGGCGGAGCGCTCGACCCCGAGGAAAACGCTGCCGGTTTCCCCCATCGCCTCCTACTCGATCACTCGACGCCCGACTTGCGGGTGAAATTATGCGTGGCCTCGATGACGCGGACCGTGCCGGTCTTCGAGCGCATGACGATGGAATGCGTGGAGCCTGTGTCCCCGTAGCGGCGCACGCCGCGCAACATCGACCCGTCGGTGACGCCGGTGGCAGCGAACATCACGTCGCCCTTGGCCATATCCGTCATCGAGTAGACCCGGTTGAGATCCTTGATGCCCCACTTCGCCGCGCGCTGCTTCTCGTCGTCATTGCGGAACAGCAGGCGGCCCTGCATCTGGCCGCCGATGCAGCGCAGCGCCGCCGCCGCCAGCACGCCCTCGGGCGCGCCGCCGCTGCCGATATAGATGTCGACGCCCGTACCGGCGCGCGACGTGGCGATGACGCCACTGACGTCGCCGTCGCCGATCAGCATGATGCGGGCCCCCGCCTCGCGGACCTTGGTGATCAGCTCGGCATGGCGCGGACGGTCGAGGATGCAAACCACCAGATCGCCGACCTCGGCCTTCTTCGCCTTGGCCAGGTTCTTGAGGTTCTCCTTCGGTGCCGCATCGATGTCGATGACGCCCTCCGGCAGGCCGCCGCCGACCGCGATCTTGTCCATGTAGACGTCGGGCGCGTTGAGGAAGTTGCCTTCCTCCGCCATGGCGATGACGGCCAGCGCGTTGGGCCCGCCCTTCGCGGTGATCGTCGTGCCTTCCAGCGGATCGAGCGCGATATCGACGCGCGGGCCCGTGCCCTTGCCGACCTTCTCGCCGATATAGAGCATGGGCGCTTCGTCGCGCTCGCCCTCGCCGATCACCACCACGCCCTGGATGTTAAGCCCGTTGAGGGCGCTGCGCATGGCGTCGACCGCCGCCTGGTCGGCCGCCTTCTCGTCGCCCCGGCCCATCAGGCGCGAGGCGGACAGGGCCGCCGCCTCGGTCACGCGGACGACCTCGAGCGCCAAGTTGCGGTCCATGGTCATCTTCTCGGCCATTTGTTTCTCTCCCTGCTGGCCCTTAGAGGGCTTCAATACGGATGGCGCGCGGCGGCTCGCTGACATGCGACAGCGCCTTGATCGTGGCCAGCGCCCGGTTCATCGCCGCCTCGTTGGTGTCGTGCGTGGTCAGGACCACCGGCACCGTCTCGTTGGGGCTGCGCCCGCGCTGCAGCATCGCCTCGAGCGAGACGCTCTCGTCGCGCAGGACGGCGGTGATGTCGGCAATGACACCCGGACGGTCCACGACCATCAGACGGATGTAGTAAGCGCCGACGCGCCGTTCCATCGGCGAGACGGGCGGCTTCGCCAGAAAATCGACGGGTACGCCGAACGTGGGAGAGCGCCGGCCGCGGGCGAGATCGATCAGGTCGGCGACTACCGCCGAAGCGGTCGGCCCGGCGCCTGCACCCCGCCCCTCGTAGACCGAGTTGCCGACGAAATTGCCCTCGGCGACGACGGCGTTGAACACGTCCTCGACATCGGCGATCGGCGTCTCGATCGGCACCATGCAGGGATGGACACGCTGCTCGAGCCCGTGCTCGGTCATGCGGGCGAGGCCCAGCAACTTCACCCGGTAGCCGAGCTCCTTGGCATAGTCGAGATCGAGCGGCGAGACGTGGCGGATGCCCTCGGTGTAGACGCCCTTGAAATTCACCTCGGTGCCGAAGGCCAGCGCCGCCAGCACCGCGAGCTTGTGCGCCGCGTCGATGCCGTCGACGTCGAAGCTCGGATCGGCCTCGGCGTAACCCAGCTTCTGCGCGTCGGCCAGCACGTCGCCAAAGGCGCGGCCCGTCTTGCGCATCTGCGTCAGGATGTAATTGCAGGTGCCGTTGAGGATGCCGTAGATGCGATTGATGCGGTTACCGGCCAGGCCCTCGCGCACCGACTTGATCACCGGAATGCCGCCGGCGACCGCCGCCTCGTAACACAGCGCGACCCCCTTGGTCTCGGCAGCGCGCGCCAGCGTCGTGCCGTGAACGGCCAGCAAAGCCTTGTTGGCGGTGACGATATGCTTGCCGCGCGCGATGGCTCCGTCGAGAACCTTGCGCGCGATACCGTCGGAGCCGCCGACCAGCTCGACGATGACGTCGGCGTCGGCTTCGTTCGCCATGGCCGCCGCGTCGTCGAACCAGCGCAGCCTGCCAATATCGACACCGCGGTCCCGCGACTTGTCGCGGGCACTGACCGCCGTCACAACGATCGCCCGTCCGGCGCGCCGTTCCACCAGCTCCCCGTTGGTCGCCAGCAGCTTGAGGACGCCGGCGCCGACAGTGCCCAGCCCGGCAATCGCAATCTTGAGCGGCGGTTGTCCCGCGCCCGGTGTGGAGCTCATCAGGACCTGCTCAGGAAACGGCGGCCCGGCTGCGGACCGACATGTTCTTCTGCGTCGGCGGCTCCGGCAGGACCGTGTCGCTGTTGAGGAAAGCGCGGATGTTACGCGTCGCCTGGCGGATACGCTGGACATTCTCGACCAGCGCCAGGCGCACGTACTCGTCGCCGTATTCACCGAAGCCAAGGCCCGGCGAGACCGCCACGTTGGCCTCCTTGAGCAGCAGCTTGGAGAATTCGAGCGAGCCGAGATGGCGGAAGCGCTCCGGGATCGGCGCCCAGGCGAACATCGAGGCCGGCGGGTTCGGCACGTTCCAGCCGGCGGCGGCAAGGCCGCTGACCAGCGCGTCGCGGCGCTGCTTGTAGACGGCGCGCATCTCGGCGACGCAATCCTGCGGGCCGTTGAGCGCCGCCGCCGCAGCCACCTGCACCGGGGTGAAGGCGCCGTAGTCGAGATAGGACTTGATGCGGGCGAGCGCACCGATCAGGCGCTTGTTGCCGGCGGCAAAGCCGACACGCCAGCCGGCCATCGCGTAGGTCTTGCTCATCGAGGTGAACTCGACGGCGAGATCCTTGGCGCCCGGCACCTGCAGGATCGAGGGCGGCGGATTGTCGTCGAAGTAGATCTCGGCGTAGGCGATGTCGGAGAGCACGTAGATGCCGTAGTGGCGGCAGATGTCCAGACACTCGGCGTAGAAATCGAGGCTCACCACCTGCGCCGTCGGGTTCGACGGGAAGTTGAGCACGAGCGCGAGCGGAGCCGGCACGCAATGCTTGGCCGCGCGCTTCAGCGCCCCCATGAAGTCATGCTCGCCGCCGATCGGCAGATGGCGGATCGACGCCCCGGCCATGATGAAGCCGTAGGGATGGATCGGGTAGCTGGGGTTCGGCACCAGGATCGTGTCGCCGGGGCCGGTGATGGCCTGCGCCAGGTTGGCGAGGCCTTCCTTGGAACCCAGGGTGACGATGGTCTCGGTCTCGGGATCGATGTCGACGTTGAAGCGCCGCTTGTAATAGGCGGCGTGCGCCTTGCGCAGCCCGGGGATACCGCGCGACGTCGAGTAGCGATGGGTGCGCGGGTCGCGCACCGTCTCGACCAGCTTCTCCACGATATGCGGCGGGGTCGGCATGTCGGGGTTGCCCATGCCCAGATCGATCACATCCAGCCCGTTAGCTCGTGCCTTCGCCTTCATCGTGTTCACCTCGGCGAACACGTAGGGCGGCAGGCGGCGGATGCGGTAAAAATCGTCGTGGGCCATGGACTTATGCCAAGGTTGGGAGGGCTGGGATCAGTCTAACCCGATTCGGAAGGCCGAATTGGGGCGGCGGGAATTTAAGCCCGCCCGAGGGCCCGCGCGACAGTTAAAATGAGGGTCCCGGAGGCTATTTTCCGAGGTCTTCCGGCCACAAGGCCTTATCAACGGCCAGGCCGGTCACGGGAGGAAACAAGCGCCAATGCCACCCAGGTCACTACGCGAGCGGGCGCTGGCCGGCGAGACGGTTCGCGGCGCCATGGTCTTCGAGTTCTTCTCGCCCGGGGTCAGCCAGATTCTCGCCCAAGCGGGCGCCGAGTTCGCCCTATTCGACATGGAGCATACCGGCCTCGGCCTCGAGACCCTGAAATCGATGGTCGCCGCCTGTCGCGGCCTGCCGGTAGCCCCGATGGTCCGCGTGCCGCGCGGCAAATACCATTTCATGGCCCGCGCACTCGATGTCGGTGCGGAAGGCGTGATGGTGCCGATGGTCGAGAGCGCCGAGCAGGCGCGCGCCATCGCCGAAGCGACGCACTACCCGCCCAGGGGCCGCCGGGGTGCGGCCTTCGGCTTCGCCCACGACCACTACTCCATGACCGGCGATGTCGGAGCGACGATGCGCAACGCCGACGAGCGCAACCTGATCATCGCCCAGATCGAGACCGAGCGCGGGCTCGAGGCGGTGGAGGCAATCGCTGCCGTCGAAGGCATCGACTGTCTCTGGCTCGGGCACTTCGACCTGACCAACTTCCTCGGCATCCCCGGCCAGTTCGACCATCCCAAATACCTCGCGGCGGTCGAGCGCGTCGTCGCGGCCGGCCGCAAGCACAGGAAGGCGCTCGGCTTCATGGCCTCGCACGAGAACTGGGCCAGGCGCTACCGCCAGCTCGGGTTCAACGTGCTGGCCGCCGGTACCGACCAGGCGATCCTGCTAAACGGTGTGAAGTCGATCCTGCAGCAGATCGAGTAGCGAAGGGCTGCTTGAGACGCGGGGCATCGGCCGGCACCGGGCCGTGACCTAGGACGCCAGCTTCCGGATCAGATAGTCCAGGTCCCGGTCATCCATGAGCTCCTCGCCCGCCTCGGTCGAGGTCAGCAGCCTCTCGGCAACCCGCGCACGAAACCGTGCCCGGTCGTTGGGACCGCCGTCATAACCGGTCTCGGCAGCGATATGAACCGCGCTGCGCAAGGCCGGCAGCAACTTCGCGGGCAGCTGGCACGCCGCGAGAAGGCGCTCGAAGCCGCCCCCCTTGTCCTCGATCAGCCGGCGTGCGTTGTCGACCGGAACGCCGGCGAGCTTCGCCAGGGCCGCTTCGAGGAAAGCGACATCGCCCATGCATATCGCCCGCAGGATGATCGACGGCGTGAGCCGCCGATGCGCGTGCAAATGCGCGACCAGCGCCTCCAGATCGAACGCCTCGCCGCCAGCCGGCAGGAGCGCGACCACCGCCCGCTCGCGGGCCTGCAAGACCAGGTCTGAAAGAGTGTCCTCGGGAAGCGCCTGCGCGCTGGCGAGCGCCTGCCATAGCTGATCGAAAATGCGATGGACAAGCCGCTCTGCCAGAACCAGAGGCATTTTCGGCCGCATCGCCAGACGCTCGGCCACGGCCGACGAGCCGCCATGCGCCTCCACGATCGTGCCCAGAGTATTGTCGGAGATCAGCGCGCCCGGATTGCCGACCAGGGTCGCGACCACCGTCTCGTGTCCCCTTTGCACCAGCGCGTCGGAGATAGTCTCCGGTACAGTCGGCCGTTCAGCGATCGCAGCCTGCGCCCCCTCGCCGCACTCGGCAACGATGGTCAGCAGGTCGTCATCGGTAAGCGCCTGCGAGATCTTCAGGAATGGGACGGCCACACTATCCACGTCGCGCGCGAGGGCCAGGGCCACGTCGCGCGGCACTTCCCGCGCCGCCTTCAGGGTTTCCGAGAGCGCCGCGCGCACGCTGGCCTCGGCATCGCGGACGAAGATGCCCAGGATTTCGGAGGCGAGCTGACGCTCGGCGTCTGACAGCGGGCGCTGGAGCTGACGAGCGACCTTGACCGCGGCATCTTCGCGGCCGGCGGCGGACGGATCAGCAGCGAGATTCGCCGCGTCGGACGCCCCAAGTGACGCAACGTCGGTATTGGAAAGCGGCATACCGGCAAAAGGTACGTCCGGAAGCTTACCGAAACATGAAGAAACCATAGACCTTGAGAGACCTGGCCATGCGCGGCTTGCAAGTCGCGTCTCCCCGACCCAAGCTTGTGTCACCGGACGCGATCGGCCTAACGGGGGCGCACCCAATGAAGTTCAAGCTCGGCATCACCCGCGACGTTCTCGACAGCAAAGGCGAGCCGAGTTTCGGCGTTGCGGCCCTCAAGGTCCTCGACGCCAACCCGAAGATCGCCTGGGAATACCTGCCGGAGCGCATCACCGAGGTGACGCCCGATCTCGCCGCGCGCTACGACGGACTCTACGTGAATTCGCCGAAGGTGACGAAGACCTCCGTGGGCCGCGCCGACTGCACGCTGAAGATCATCGCCCGACACGGCGTCGGCTATGACTCGGTCGACGTGAAAGCGCTGAGCGAGCGCGGCATCGTGCTGACCAACACACCCTTCGCCATCCGCCGTCCGGTGGCCGTCGCGGCGCTCACCCTGATCTTCGCCCTTGCCGGCCGCCTGCCGACCAAGGACCGCCTGACCCGGCAGAACCGCTGGCACGAGCGCACCAACCACATGGGCGTGGGGCTGACCTCGCGCACTATCGGCCTGGTCGGTGCGGGCGGTATCGGCGAGGAGCTGCTGAAGCTCGCCAAGCCCTTCTTCGCGCGCATGCTCGCCGCCGACCCCTACGCCAAGCCGGCGCGCGTGGCGGAGCTCGGTGCCGAGCTGGTACCGCTCGACCGCCTGATGGCCGAGGCCGATTTCGTCGTGGTCTGCTGCCTGCTCAACGACGAGACCTTCCACCTGGTCAACACGGCACGCCTGGCATTGATGAAGCCGAGCGCCTTCCTCATCAGCCTCGCCCGCGGGCCGATCATCGACGAGCCGGCCCTGATCGAGGCGCTGCGCGCCGGGCGCATCGCCGGTGCCGGCATCGACGTGTTCGAGAAGGAGCCGGTCGATCCCGCCAACCCCTTGCTGACGATGGACAACGTGATCCTCACACCGCACTCGCTGTGCTGGACCGACGAGTGCTTCCACGAGATGGCCTCGACCGGCCTGCGCAGCATCGTCGATGTCTCTCTCGGCAAGCGGCCGGTGCACGTGGTCAATCCGGAGATTTACAGCCGATGAACCGCCCCTTCTCTCCCGAGACGCTGGCCGCGCAGGCGCTGGGCGATGTCGGCGCCGACGGCGCCATCATCCCGTCGATCCCGGTGACGACGACCTATCTGCGCGACCCGGACAACCAGTATCGCTCCGGCCTGTCCTACGGCCGGCCGGACAACGCCATCGTGCGCCATGCCGAACGGGTGATCTGCGAGCTCGAGAAAGGCGCGGAAGCGATTCTCTTCGGCTCCGGAATGGCGGCGGCCACCGCCGTGTTTCAAGCGCTGCGGCCCGGCGACCATGTCATCGCTCCGCCGGTCATGTACTGGTCGCTGCGCAACTGGCTGCGCGGACATGCCAGCGACTGGGGGCTCAAGGTCGAGTTCGTCGACACCAGCAATCTCAAGGCGATGAAAGCGGCCCTGAAGCCGGCCCAGACCAAGCTGGTCTGGCTGGAGACGCCGGCCAATCCGTTGTGGACCATCACCGATATCGCCGCCGTTGCCGATCTCGCGCACAAGGTCGGGGCCCGCGTCGCGGTCGATTCAACCGCGGCGACGCCGGTGCTCAGCAATCCGCTCGCGCTCGGTGCCGATATCGTGATGCATTCGGCGACCAAATATCTTAACGGGCACACCGATGTGCTGGCCGGCGCGCTGGTCACCGCGAAGAAAGACGAGGCGTGGACGCGATTGAACGGTGTTCGCACTTACCAGGGTGCGGTGCTCGGCCCGTTCGAGGCGTCGCTGCTGCTGCGCGGCATGCGCACGCTCTATCTACGGGTGCGCCAGGCCTGTGCCTCGGCACAGAACCTCGCCGAGCGTCTGTCTGCGCATCCGCAGGTCTCAGCGGTGCTCTATCCCGGGCTCAAGAGCCACCCTGGGCATGACGTGGCAGCGCGGCAGATGAACGGCGGCTTCGGCGGCATGATGGCGATCCGCGCCAGAGGCGGCGAGCGGCACGCCATCGCGACGGCCGCCACGGTCCGTCTGTGGAAACGCGCCACCTCGCTGGGCGGTGTCGAAAGCCTGATCGAGCATCGGGCCAGCGTCGAAGGGGCCGGCACGCCGGCGCCGCCCGATCTTCTGCGTCTTTCCGTCGGCATCGAGAACCCCGATGATCTCTACGCCGATCTGGCGGAGGCCCTTTCGCGCTCGGCCTAGTGCGCACCCGACGCGGTCTGCGCCGGGCGTCCAAGGAAGCGGCGCGCCGCCTCGATCTCCGGCCGCTCACTGTCGGCGTCGGCGGTGAGCTCGAGCAGCTTCTCGTGATAGCGCCGGGCGATGGGCAGTGCGTCGCCGCCCAGGCGCTCGGCGGCCTTGGCCGCCCCGGCGATGGAGCGGAAGCGGTTGGGCGAACTCTGCAGGGAGGCACCGAACTCGCTCAGCGCCAGGGCCGGCTGGCGTGATTCCAGGAACATCTCACCCAGCAGCTCGCGCATCGGCACCAAACGGTTCTCCAGCGCCACGTGCTTCTCGTTCCCGGCTTCGAGCTCCACCGCCTCGCGCATCAGTGTCAGCGCCTCGCGCCGGCGGCGTTCAGCCAACAGAGTCCAGGCCAGCGCCGCGCGCTCGAAGATGGCGATCTGGCGAACCCAGTAGGTCTCCCCCGCCTCGCCGATCTGCTGGCCGACACTGACCAGATGATGCAGGGAGGCACGCGCGCCCGCCGGATCGCCGCTGCGCGCCGCACCGAGCGCACGGGCGAACCAGGTCACCGCCGCCGCCTGGCCAAACGGCGTGCGCGCGACCTCCAGCCGCGCCGCCTCGGCCCACGCGCCGCGCTCCAGCGCGTAGCGCGCCGGAATCGCGGCAAAGGCCACATGGCCGCTGTAGACGAAGCCCGGCGGAAAGACGACGACCGAGTTGCGCTCGTCGAGAATGCGTTTCGCCTCGCCGTCCCGCGCCAGCTGCAGATAGGCCATCGTCAGGAAATCGAGCGAGTGATAGCGGCCCGGTAGCAGGGCCGGAGCCGTGTTGTTGCCGCCGCGTACGGCGCCCGCCTTGATGTAGTCGTCGGCTGCGCGATCGGCGCGGATGGCGTCCTGCCACAGGCCGAGCATGGAGAAGATATGCGAGGGCATGTGCAGCGCGTGCGCCGAGCCCGGCGCGATGCGGGCCAGCCGCCGCGCGGCCGGCTCGCCCTTGGCCGCGATCGCTGCATGGTCGTAGCTGTGGATCAGGTAGTGCGGGATTCCAGGATGCTCGAGCAGCTTGCCCTCGAGCCGCTCGAGGATCGTCGCCGCCTTGATCTGGCGCTCATAGGTCATGTCCGTCAGGTCGACAGCTTCGTTGAGCGCCAGGGCGTAGAAAATCTCGATCTCCTCGTCCTCGGGATAGCGGTTGCGCAGCTCTTCCATCGCCGCTTCGTAGGCGCGCACCCGCGCCAGCCGGTCCGTGCCCGGCTCCGGGCTGAAATAGACGATGAGGGCCCGGATCCAGTCGCGCTCCCGCTCCGTCTTCGCCGGCACGGCCCGCGCCTTGCGCAGCGCCTCGCGACCGCGCTGGACAGCCTCGGCCGGCAGCGAACCCAGAAGCGGATTTCCGCGCGCCGCCATGGCCACACCCCAATGGGCCATGACGCAATCGGGCTCACTCTCCGCGATGGCGGCGAAAACGGCGCCAGCCTCGGGTGAGAAGGTGTGCAGCATGGCAACAGCGCGATTGAAGCGCTCCTGCGACTTGGTGCTGCAGGACACTTCGAACTCGACCATGCCGAAGCTGTCGCCGTGACCGCCTTCATGGGCGCCCAACGACGGCACGAACAGGAATATGGCGGCCAGCGCCGCCGCGCCCGCAATCCATGCGCGAAGGGAAAGGAGATACATGCCCGTTACCGACGGGCACTGTCGCCGGCTTTGCCTTAGGGCGCCCGTGTCAAAAAGCGAGGCCTGCCCCGCGCGCCGCACTCATAAAACACTACGAGCCGCCGCCGACACGCATCCAGCGCCGCTCCGCCGCCGAACGCTGCACCGCGTCCAGCACCCGCTCGAAAGTGAGGGCCGCGGCGAAATCGGGATAGGCGGGTTTTCCGGCCGCGATGGCTTCGAGGAAATGGGCGACCTCGATCACCTTGAGGTCGTTGAAGCCGATCTGGTGGCCGGGTGCGGGGCAGAAGGCGGCGTAGCCGGGATGATCCGGGCCCGCCAATACCGTGGTGAAGCCCTGCCGCCCCTTCCCCTGGCCGGTCCGGTAGAGCTTCAACTCGTTGAGCCGCGTCTGGTCGAAGACCAGCGCCCCCTTGCTGCCGGTGATCTCGAAGCCGAGGCCCATCTTCTGGCCTTGCGCAACGCGGCTCGCCTCGATCGTGCCGGTGGCGCCGCCGGCGAAACGCACCAGGAACTGGGCCTGGTCTTCGTTCTCGACCTTGCGCGTGCCGCCACCCGGCACCGGGCGCTCGGCCACCACCGTCGACAGATCGGCGCAGACCTCGGCGATCTCTCCGACCAGCGTATGCGCCATGCTGACGATATGGGCGCCAACGTCGCCGAGCGCCCCCGCACCGGCAAAGGCGCGTTCGCAACGCCAGCTGAACGGCACGGCCGGATCGGCCATGTAGTCCTCGTTGTGCGTGCCGCGGAAATGCACGGGGGTGCCGATCTCGCCGCCGGCAATGATCTCGCGCGCCGCGGCGATGATCGGGTTGTGCAGGTAGTTGTAACCGACGATCGTGCGCCCCGGCGCGCCCCGCGCGATGCGCGCCATGCTTTCGGACTGCACGAGCGAGGGCGCCATCGGCTTCTCGCAATGCACATGCTTGCCGGCCGCCAGCGCCGCCTCGGCCATCTCGGCATGCAGGAAGTTCGGCGTGGCGATGGCCACGACATCGATGGCCGGATCGGCGAGCAGCGCCCGCCAGTCGGCGGTGGCGCGCGCAAAGCCGTAGCGCCCGGCAGCCTTCGCCGCGGCGGCCTCGTTGACGTCGGCCAGGGCCACCAGCCTCGGACGTCCGGCTTGCGGGAACGCCGAGCCGACCGCGCGATAGGCCAGCGCGATGGTGTGGCCGATATAGCCCGCGCCGATCAGCCCCACTCCGATATCCGGCATACAAGACTCCTCCGTCAGGACGGGAACAATAAGGGCTAAGACGCCGGCCCGCGAGCCCTGCGGCCGTTAACCCATTGATTTATTAACAAAGTAACGAATTCTTAAGGATACTCCTGTACGACTCGGTGGCCATGCTTGCGGCCGATACGATCTCCGTGGCGGAACCGGACGGTCTCGCCCTCATCCACGACCAGCGCCTGCGCCGGTTCGTGCAGTACTGGCTGGACAAGCGCGGCCCCCACATCGCCACGCGGCGGGCGGATATCGACCCGACCGAGATGCCCTGGATCCTGCCCTTCATCTGGCTCTACGACTACGAGCCCGACGGACGGCGCCTGCGCTGCCGCCTGGCCGGCGAGGCGATCCGCGAAACCTACCCCGTCAACATCGTCGGGATGTGCATGGACCAGTTCCTGCCGGCCAATGAATGGCCGGATATCCAGGCTCACTACTTCAGTGTCCTCGACGGGATGGGCATCGGGCACGCGCGCGGCCGCGTCTACCGGCCGGCCATCGGCCAGGGCGGCTATGTCGAACGGGTCATCCTGCCGCTGAGCGACGAGAGCGGCACACGCACCACCATGCTAATCGGTGCTACAATCTACAGCCTGCGGTCGATCGCCAGCGCCGAGGCCCTCGTCTCGCAGACCCGCACTCTCATTCCCGCCCCGTAGGCCGCCGGAGCCTTCCGCAGCATCGCCGCACACGCTAGCGTGCGCCGGCCTATGAGCGACGACTCCCCTGCTGCACCGCCGCGCCGTCGTCTGGTCGACGGCTCGCTGCTGTTCCTGATCGCCTTCGCCCTGGCGAGTGCCGCCGGCTGTTATGTCATCAACGGCCCCGGCGCGTTCGTTCAGGCGCTGCACGACGAGGTGGGGCTGGTGCTGAGCGTCCTGCCGGTGATCGCCGGAGCCGTGCTGCTCGCTGCCTGCCTGCAGGTGCTGCTGCCGATTGACGCGGTCAAACGGCAGCTCGGCCAGGATTCCGGCTGGCGCGGCCTGCTGCTGGCGACCTCCATGGGGCTGTTCGTGCCGGGCGGGCCGATGGCCTCGTTCCCCCTGATGCTTGCCGTCATGGGGGCCGGCGCCGATGTCGCGGCGATCGTCGCCTTCCTCACCTCGTGGTCCGTGCTGGGACTCCAGCGCGTGATCGTCTGGGAGATCCCGCTGATGGGCGGCAACTTTGCCCTCGTCCGCTTCCTGGCCTCGGCGCCGCTTCCCTTCATCGCTGCCTTCATTGCCGTCTGGCTGCTGCGCCGCCTCGGACGCCCGCCGGGTGATCCGCCATGATGCTCGCCGCGGCGATCATCTGGCCGGCAGTCTTCGTCTGCGTCTGGCTGCTCTGGCGCGGCCCGCCGGCACGCGCCGCCCGGGCCATCGAGGTGGCGCGCCACAACGCCCTGTTCATGGGGCTGCGCCTGCCCTTCGCCATGATGGGGGCCGGCTTTGTCGCCACCCTGCTGCCCGAGCAGCTGGTCGGTGAGTTCCTCGGCGGCGGGTCCGGCTGGAGCGGCGTGCTCCTCGCCTCGCTCATCGGCGGCCTCGTACCCAGCGGGCCGATGATCTCGTTTCCCCTCACCCTTGCGCTGGCGAAGATGGGCGTGGGCGTGCCGCAGCTGGTGGCGTTCCTCACGGCCTGGTCGGTTCTCTCGGTCCACCGCCTGGTCACCTGGGAACTCCCCCTGCTGGAGCCGCGTTTCAACATCGCCCGCTACGCCGCTTCGCTCGTCCTGCCACCGCTGTCGGGCGTGCTGGCGGCGCTGCTGGTCGGTTTCTTCTGAGCCCTTCATCGTTTCTGGCCTTTGGCCATGTCCGTCCGTATCCGCGCCGTGGCTGTCGCCTCTCTCGCGCTGCTGCTGACGCAGTGCGCGCCTGCCCCGTTGCCGACCATCGCCGATCGGGCACCGCCTTTCGCCATCGGCGCGGATGTACGGTTGCGCGAGGCGCTGGCCGCCCTTGAGAGCGGCGATGCGGAAGCCGCGTGGTTCCGTTTCTGGGAGCTGGCGCGGGAGGGCGATCCCGCTGCGCAGGTCAATCTCGCACGCCTCTACAGCGAAGGGCTGGGAATCCCCGCGGAGCCGCGCGTGGCCCGACGCTGGATCGAACTGGCCGCGTCTTCCGGACACCCGCTGGGCCAGTACAGGCTCGGTGAGATCTACGAGACGAGCGCGGGCGGCAGCCGTGTCCAGTTGCAGGCCGCCGCGCTGTGGTACGAGCGGGCTGCCGAACAGGGCTTCGAGCCGGCAAGCGGCGCCTCTATGCGCGTGCGTCAGCGCCTGACCCAGCTCGCCGGCAACAATTAACGTTCGACGTAGACGTCGTAGAGATCGACGCGCCGGCCGAGCGCCTCGTCGATCGTCACCCGCGCGGCCGGAATGCCGGAGGCCACGAGCGCGCGCGTGATCGCATCGACGCGGGCACTGGCCAGGTCAACGGAGGCCGCCTGCCGCGCCGTCTGCGCTGCTACAAGCCGCACCCGGCCGTTGTTCGGGCGCGCGAGCGTCGCCGCCTCGGCGAGGCTGCGCTGGGCGGTGGCCGTCAGGGTTGCCGCATCGCGGGCGAAACTGACGGCGCCGACGCGCTGCGCCGATACGGCCGCTGGCGCGGCGGCCACAGGAGATGCCGCCGCCGAGGGCGGCACCGCGGCCACGGAGGGTGATGGAGCTGGTACAGCCGGCGCCGAAGACGGAGGCGGAGTCACGGCCGCCGCTGGTGGCGTCACGGCAGGAGGCGGAACGGGAGCGGACTCAATCTCCTTCGCGGCCTCTTCCTTTACTTCGGGCGGCGGCATCGCGCCGGTGGTGCGCAGCGTTTCGTCGTCGCTCAGCGCCCGGTCGCGATCACGCGTCAGACGCGCGAAATCGGCTTCGCGCTGCGCCTTGGCTTCCGGCGGATCGCGCGGCCGCCGCGGCACAGTGGCGAGATTGGGAAAGGGCCGCCCCTCGGCGGCCGGCGGCTCGGCCTCGGGCGGTGTCTCGCCACCGAACATGTTGCCGACCTCGCGCGCCGCGGTCTTACCCCATTCGATGGGGTTGTTGTCGGCACACGCGGTGAGCGAAAAAAGAACCAGCGAAAGAAACGCCGCGCGCCTCATGAAGCCCCTGCCTGCTGCGTTGCGGCGAACGCGCTGCAACAAATCCAATGCACCCGTAGGATAACGCCGCTGCAAAGCAATGCGGCTAAAGATCAATTTATCGGCAATATTTTCTCGATGCAAAGCGCCCGGCCTTCATATAGAAATATTAATCATTTCCGGTTCTTATGGGGGATAACAGGATTGGGATATCCGGCCACGAGCGTGGCCGGATTCGTGCAACGCGCTAGAGCATAGGGTTCGCCTCATGGCCGATCAATCCAGCCCCGCTCGACACTCCGGCCCGTCGAAGGCCGAAGCGCCGCCACCCGAGATGAAGCTTCCCGATCCGGTCGAGCTCTCGCGCGTCATGACGCGCATCGCCGAGCAGAGCCAGCAGCTGGTCAGCAACTTCCTGACGCGCCAGGCCGCCCCCGGCCCGGAGCAGCCGGACCCGCTCAACATCGGCCAGGCTTTCTTCGACATGACCGCCCGCATCATGGCCAACCCGGCCAAGCTGGTGCAGGCCCAGCTTTCGCTGTGGAGCGACTACATGTCGCTCTGGCAGTCGACCACCCGCAAGATGCTCGGGGAGACGGTCGAGCCCGTGGTCAAGCCAACGGCCGAGGACCGCCGCTTCAAGGATTCGCTCTGGGACGAGAACTACGTCTTCGACTTCATCAAGCAGTCCTATCTGCTGTCGGCGCGCTGGATGCAGTCCACCGTGCGCGACGTCGAAGGGCTCGACGACAAGACGGCGAAGAAGGTCGATTTCTACACGCGGCAGTTCGTCGACGCGATGGCGCCGAGCAACTTCGCCGTGACCAACCCCGAAGTGCTCAAGCGTACCATCGAGACCGGCGGCGAGAACCTGCTGAAGGGCCTGTCGAACCTTCTCGATGACCTCGATCGCGGCAAGGGCAAGCTCGCCATCAAGATGACCGATATGGAGGCGTTCAAGGTCGGCGAGAACATCGCCGTGACGCCCGGCAAGGTCGTCTTCCAGAATGACCTCATGCAGCTCATCCAGTACGAGCCGACGACCAACTCAGTCGCCAAGCGGCCGCTGCTCATCATCCCGCCGTGGATCAACAAGTTCTACATCCTCGATCTGCGGGAGAAGAACTCGTTCATCAAATGGGCGGTCAGCCAGGGCCAGACCGTGTTTGTCATCTCCTGGGTCAATCCCGGCGAGGAGCTCGCCAACAAGACCTTCGACGACTACATGGTCGAAGGGCCTCTTGCCGCGCTCGACGCCATGGAGAAGGCGACCGGCGAGCGCGACGCAAACGTCATCGGCTACTGCCTGGGTGGCACCCTGCTCGCCTCGACGCTCGCCTGGATGGCGGCGCGCAAGGACGACCGGGTCAAGAGCGCGACCTTCTTCACCACCATGGTCGATTTCGAGGAGGCCGGCGAGCTCTCGGTCTTCATCGACGAAGAGCAGCTCGCCTCGCTCGAAGAGAAGATGAGCGAGAAGGGCTACCTCGAAGGCCGCGACATGGCCATGACCTTCAACATGCTGCGGGCCAACGACCTGATCTGGTCGTTCGTGGTCAACAACTACCTGCTGGGCAAGGACCCCTTCCCCTTCGACCTGCTCTACTGGAACTCCGATTCCACGCGCATGCCGGCGGCGATGCATTCCTTCTACCTGCGCCAGATGTACCAGGAGAACCGCCTGGTCAACGGCGACATCAAGCTGCTCGGCACCAAGATCGACCTGACCAGGATCAAGACGCCGGTCTACATCCTGTCGACGCGCGAGGACCACATCGCGCCGTGGCGCTCCACCTACGCCGCCACCCAGCTCTACAAGGGCCCGCGTGAGTTCGTGCTCTCGGCCTCCGGTCACATCGCCGGCGTGGTCAATCCGCCCGCCGCCCAGAAGTATTCGTTCTGGACCAACGACAAGCTGCCGGCGACGCCCGAGGACTGGCTATCCAGCGCCACCCAGCACCAGGGCTCCTGGTGGCCGCACTGGCAGAAATGGATGACCCAGTTCGCCGATGGCGAGGTGCCGGCGCGCAAGCCCGGCGAAGGCCGCCTCAAGGTCATCGAGAACGCGCCCGGCAGCTACGTGAAGGTCAAGGGCGCCTGACGCCCTTCATCGAGGAGCCTCGACTGCGCTAGAGTGCGGCGCATGCACGCGGACACGACCACAGCCGGCAGCATCGTCAGCCTCGAGCACGTCAACGTCCGGATTCCCGACCAGCTTCTGGCGACGCTGTTCTACGTGACGGGTCTCGGCCTGACCCGCGATCCTTACATGATGACCGGCCTCGGCAACATGTGGATCAATATCGGGCGCAGCCAGTTCCATCTGCCGACCGGCGAGCCGCAGCTGCTGCGCGGCCATGTCGGCCTGGTCATTGCCGGCCGGACCGCCCTGCTGGAGCGCCTCGCCGGCATCCGGACGCGACTCAACGACACCCGCTTTGCCTTCCGCGAGCATGCCGATCATGTTGAGGTAATTTCCCCCTGGGGCAACATCCTGCGCTGCTTCGAACCGTCCCCGCGTTTCGGCGCCATGCAGCTTGGCCTGCCCTACGTCGAGTTCAACGTCCCCGCGGGATCAGCCTCGGGCATCGCCCGTTTCTATCGCGAGCTTCTGGCCGCCCCGGCTACCGCCGGCGACGGTGTCGCTTGCGTCACCGTCGGCCCCCATCAGAACCTGGTCTTCCGCGAGACGGACACGCCCCTGCCCGGCTACGATGGCCATCATGTCCAGGTCTACGTCCGCGACTTCGCCGGCACGCGCAAGCGGCTCGAGCAGTACCATCTGGTCAGCGAGGACAACGGCCCGCATCAGTACCGCTTCATCGACATCATTGATCTCGATCGCCGGCAGAAGCTCTTCACCATCGAGCACGAGATTCGCAGCCTGACCCATCCTCTGCACGCGCGACCGCTGGTCAATCGCAACCCGGCGCAGACCAACCGCGACTACGTGCCGGGCGCCGACGCGCTTTCACTGACCTAGCGCCAGCAGGGATTGCGCAGGGCAAGCGCGCGCAACTCCGGCGACATCCACACCTGGGGATCGGCGGGCCTCATCTCGTCGAGCCAGCCGATGGACGGCCCGAACGCGGGTCCGACGCTCGGGTTTGCGAGTTCGCCCGCGATCTTGATGGGCAGCTTCAGAGCCAGGACGTTGGCCGCTTCACTTTCCGCGCGCATGACCAGGTTCAGGCGCGCCGTCGGCAGATCGACGAGGCCGGCGGCGGCCAGCGTCGTGGTTGCCGTGCGCAGCCGCAGGGGCGACAGCTTGGTGAAGCCGTTGCGCAGGTCGACGACGGCGAGCAGGCAGCTGACCGGCAGCCATTCGCTGCTCTCGCGCAGCAGCGCCTTGAGATCGACCGAGGCCTTCTCGACCAGCGAGCGCGCCACCTGCCCGCCGGTCATGGCCACGACCAGCTCGCCGCGGCTAGCCCTGGCCAGGGCATCCCTCAGCGTCGTGCCCGTCACATCCAGCTTGAAGCCCAGCTCGGAGCGACCGGCGATCGGCACATCCTCCATGCCAAGCAGCCTCAGCACCTCGCCGATATCGCCCCCCGACAGCCCGCCGGTTGCGATCAGACGCCCGCCACCCGCAACCGCCTGTGTCGACCCGGTCGCCTCAAAGGTTCCACCGGCGATCCCGAAAGAAACCCGGCGAACCGCGATCTCGCCCGGAGCCGTGCGCAGCTCGCCGGCGAACTCGTTGAGCTGCAGAGTCTCGTGGACCAGCCGCCGGACCCGAAGACGCGCGTCGACTGTCGCGCCGGGCCGCTCGTCCGGCTTCAGCTCGACGGCATCGAGCGGATCCTGACCTTTCGTGCTGCCGCCTTTGCCGAGCAGCGGGGATAGATCGAGCCGCGGGAAATCGAGAGCGGTGGTGATCGCATCGGGCTTGTCGCGCGGCGCTTCGTCAAGGGCGAAGCGGCCGCTGAAATTATCATTGGCGAATTGCCCTCGTGCATTGGAGAGCTCCCAATGGTCGCCCTGCTTGTGGAACGCGCCGGCGACACGCAGCGGAAACGGCAGCTCGGTCTCGAGTCCAAAGAGCGCCAGAAACGCGCCCAGATTGGCACTGCTGATCTGCATCTGGCCGATCACGCCCTCAAAATCGACGGGTTCGGCCATCGTGCCCTTGAAGCCCAGCATCCCGGCATCGGTCGTGATGGTGAACTCGGTACCGAACGGGGACGAAGCGTCACGCATCCGGGCGAACGATTCCGTCTTGCCGTTGATGCGTACCGGCGCGCCGTTATAGGCCCCGTCGACCACGAGGGTGACCGGCGCCTCGTCCCCGGTGGAGTGGATCGCGAGGCTGTGGAAATCGAGACGGATGTCCTTGCGCCCCTCCGAGCGATAGATCAGCACACCGCGATTCACGGCCATGTCGATCAGCGTCGGGAACTGCGTGCGGTTCTTCGGGACCACGGCGAGACCGCCATTGGGCGGCGGTCCGCCTCCGCCGGGGAAGCGCCAGTTCCGCGAACCGTCGGCGTGGCGCTCGAGCAGGATTGTGGACTGCTCGAGGGTCAGCTTTTCGAAGCGCATCACGCCACGCAGCAGGGCGCGGAGATCAATGGCGGCCAGCACGCTGCCGAAGCGCATCATGTCGGGCTCGCTGCCGCCGGGCATGTTGGCGACACGGACGTCCTGCAGCTCGATCACGAGAGGATTGCGCCAGTCGATGCGCAGACTGCCGACCGAAGCCTGACGCTCAAGGGCCTCTCCCGCCCGGCGCTCGACCAGCGGACGCAGATCCGCGGTCAACAGCCACGCTACCGCCCCGGCCGCCAGCACACAGGCCAGCCCGATCACTCCCCCGACAACCAGGACTATGCGTTTTACGGGCACAGAAGCGCTCCGCCGGAAGGCAACCGCTCCGGTTGCCCCGTCAGATAGGTAACGCGCTCCGGCCCTTCAAGTTTCCGGGATCAGATCATCGGCAGGCTGCGCGGCCTGGCTCCGCAGGGGAAAGCCTTGTCGAGACGAGCAATTTCCGCCTCGCTGAGGCGCAGATCGCCGGCCGCCGCGTTGTCGCCGGCATGCTCGGCCTGTGCCGCCTTGGGAATGGCGAAGAGCGAGGGCGAGCGGCAGAGAAAGCCCAGCGCCACCTGGTGGACCGTGGCGTTATGGGCCAGCGCCACCTCCTGCAGCACCTTGCCGCCCGGCGTGCCTGGCCCCGGGAAATCGCTGTGGCCAAAGGGACTGTAGGCGACTACTGCAACATCGTGCTTCACGCACCAGGGAATGACCGCGTGCTCGATGGCCCGCTCCTTCAGATGGTAGAGCACCTGATTGCAGGCCACGGCGGCCCCGCCGCCCACCGCCCGCAACTCCTCGAGATCATCCACGTCGAAATTGCTGACACCCCAGGACAGGATCTTGCCGTCGCGCTTGAGCCGGTCGAAGTCCGCCACCGTCTCGGCGAGCGGGTACTCGCCGCGCCAGTGCAGCAGATAGCAGTCCAGCCGGTCGGTCCTCAGCCGCTTGAGCGATGCCTCGCAGGCCGCGACGGTGCCGCGCGCCGAGGCGTTCGACGGCAACACCTTCGACACCAGGAAAGCTTCGTTGCGCCGTCCCTCGATAGCCTCGCCGACGATCTCCTCGGCAGCGCCGGAGCCGTACATCTCCGCCGTGTCGATATGGGTCATGCCGAGATCGAGCCCGCGGCGCAACGCGGTGAGCGCCCTCGCCCGGTCGGCGCGCTCGATGTACCAGGTACCCTGCCCGATGACGGAGACGTCCCGCCTGGTCCCGCCGAAAGCACGCTGCTCCATCGCCTAGCCTTTCGCCACCAGGGTGGTGCGCGGCACGTTGGCGCCGGGGCGCTCGCCGGCACGCAGATACTGTGGCGGCGTGAAATGTCTGGCGCCGAGCGCCTCGGCCGCGCGCCAGCCCCAGAACGGCTCGCGAAGGTGGCCGCGTCCCACCAGCACAGCATCCGCCTTGCCAGTCTGGACGATATCTTCGGCCTGTTTGCCGTCGAGGATCATCCCCACAGCGAAGGTCGGCAGCCCGATTTCGGCCTTCACCCGCTCGGCAGAGGGCACCTGATAGCCGGGACCCACCGTGACCTTCAGTTTCGATGGCCAGATGCCGCCGCCGGAGATGTCGAAGAAATCGACGCCGATTCCCTTAAGCTCTCGCGCAAAGACCACGGTGTCATCGATGCTCATGCCGCCGTCGAGATAGTCCTGCCCTGAGAGGCGCAGGCCGAAGGCCTTATCCTTCGGCCAGACGGCGCGCACGGCCGTGGCAACCTCCAGCGGAAAGCGCATGCGTTTCTCGCGCGAGCCGCCATAGGCGTCGGTGCGGTGGTTGGAGACCGGCGAAAGAAACGTGTGGATGAGATAGCCGTGCGCGCCGTGCAGCTCAACCACCTCGAAGCCGGCGGCCAGCGCCCGCCTGGCGCTGGCGACGAAGGCCTCGACGATGCCCGGAAGTTCGCCGGCATCGAGCGCCCGAGGCGTGGGCCAGCCCTCGTCATGCGGCAAGGCACTAGGCGCCACGGTCTCCCAGGCGCTGCCGTCAGCCAGAGGCTTGCCGCCCTTCCACGGCAGATCGGCCGAGCCCTTGCGCCCGGAATGCGCGAGCTGGATACCGAGCTTCACCTCGGGATCGATCGTGCGGATTGATTTCAGGATGGGCGCGATCGCCGCGCCCTGCTCGTCGGTCCACAGGCCGAGGCAACCAGGCGTGATCCGGCCCGGGCGCGTCACGTGCGTCGCCTCGGTGAAGATCACGCCGAGCCCGGCCGCGGCGTAGCGACCGAGATGGACCTGGTGCCAGTCGTTGGCGACGCCCTCGACGGCGCTGTACTGGCACATCGGCGACAGGCCGATGCGGTTGCGCAGGGTCAGGCCGCCGATCCGCAGCGGTTCGAAAAGCGAAGGCATAGTCGTGTTCCCGTGTTGGCACGCGGGAACCCGAGCCCCCGCCAGAGGGCGCTACTCTACCTTAATCCCGAGCTGCTTGATCAACTTGCCCCAGCGGTCGATCTCGGCGGCGATGAAATCCCGCAGCTCCTCGGGCGTCGAGCTGACGAGCTGGATGGCGTTCAGCCGGTCGCCCAGATTCTCGCTGCCGATGATGCGGCGCATCTCGGCATTGAGCTTGTCGACGATGGGCCGGGGCGTCTTCGCCGGCGCCAGCAGTCCGTACCACTCGGTCGCCACGAGGTCGAAGCCCTGCTCCTTGAAGGTCGGCACGTTGGGGATCGAGGCGTAGCGTTCGGTCGAGGTCACGCCGAGCGCCCGCACACTGCCCGCCTGATACTGCGGCAGCACCTGGGCGACGGTGGCGAACTGCATCGGCAGATGCCCGCCGAGCAGATCGGTCAGCGCCGAGGCGCCGCCGCGATAGACCACATGCACCATATCGATCCCGGCCTGAAGCTTCAGCATCTCGGCGACGAGATGCGTCATGCTGCCGGGCCCGGCCGAGCCGAAATTGAGCGCCCCCGGCTTGGCCTTGGCCACCGTCACCAGCTCCTTGAGGTTGGTCGCGGGCAGCGAGGGATGCGAGTAGAGCACCACCGGCGTGCGGGCCAGCAGGCTGACCGTCTCGAAATCCTTGAGCGCGTCGTAGGTGATGTTGGCCTGCAACGTCGGGTTGGTCGCATGGTTGCTGACTACGATGATCAGCGTGTAGCCGTCCGGCTCGGCGCGCGCCGCCGCCGCCGTGCCGATCATGGTGGCGGCACCGGGCCGCGTCTCGACCACCACCGGCTGGCCCCATTTCTCGGTCATCTTCTGGCCGACGGCACGCGCCAGGATGTCGACCGAGCCGCCCGGCCCGAAGGGCACGATGATGCGGATCGGCTTGTTGGGATAACTATCGGCCGGCGACTGGGCCAGCGCTGCCGACGCAAAACCCAGAGCGAGCACGGCGCCCGCCAGAACACGCTTCAACATCAAACTCTCCTCCCGCTCTGCTTAGTTGTCCGCCTTGACGCCGGCGGCCTGGATGACGCGCTCCCAGCGATCCCAGTCCTTGACCAGGAAATCGCGGAACTGCCGCGGCGTGTTGGCCACCACGATGGCACCCAGCGCCTTGAGGCGCTCCTGCGTCTCCGGCTTGGCGACCGACCTGGTCATCTCGCGATGGATGATGTCGATGATGGGCTGCGGTGTGCCCGCCGGGGCCAGCATGCCCACCCACGGCGCCGTCTCCTCGAAGCCCGGGAAGCCGGATTCCGCCATGGTCGGCACGTTAGGGAAGTCGGCGATGCGCTTCTCGGTGCCGGCGGCGACCACCTTGAGCTGTTTCTGCTGCACCCGGTCGGCGATGCCGATCATCGGGTAGAACATGAAGTCGATACGGCCTGCCATGACGTCGGTCAGGGCCGGCGCGTTGCCGCGATAGGGCACGTGGGTCATCTTGGTCTGGGTCAGCGTCTCGAGCAGCGCGCCCGCCAGATGCGCCGAGCCGCCATTGCCGGCCGAGCCGTAACTCAGCGCTTCGGGCTTCACTTTCGCCGCCTTGGCCAGGTCCTGCACCGTATCGAAGGGCGCGTTGGGCGGCGCCACGATGACCAGCGGCAGCACCGCCGTCAGGCTGATCGGCACGAAATCCTTGAGCGGCTCGTAGCGTTGCGGCTTGACCAGGATGGCGTTGACGTTGTGCGACAGCGAGGCGAAGAGCAGCGTGTAGCCGTCCGCCGGCGAGCGGGCCACCGCCTCGGTGGCGATCAGCGAGTTCGCCCCCGTACGGTTCTCGACGAGGACGCTCTGGCCGAGCGCGTTGCTCATGTCCTGGGCGAGGATGCGGCCGATGACGTCGGTCGGGCCGCCGGCGGCGAAGCCAATCAGGATCTTCACCGGCTTGGTCGGATAGCTCTGGGCCAGCGCCGGCATGGACACGGCACTCAGCAGCATCGCGGCGACAACCAGCACTCCCTTGCGCAGTTTCATCGTCTCCTCCCTGAAAAGCGTTCTTATCCGATGGTGTTCTCGAGAATTCCGACGCCGCCGACCTCGACCCGCACCACGTCACCGGGCTGCAGCCAGACCGGCGGCTTGCGGAAGGCACCGACGCCCGCCGGTGTGCCCGTGGCCAGCACGTCGCCCGGCTCCAGCGTCATGAAGCCGCTGATGTATTCGATGAGCCGCGCGACCGGGAAAATCAGCTGCGCCGTGTTGCCGTGCTGCATCCGCGTGCCGTTGACGAAGCACTGGACGTCCAGCGCCGTGACATCGGCGATCTCGTCCTTCGTCACCAGCCACGGCCCGAGCGGGCAGAACCCGTCCATGCTCTTGGCGAAGGTGGTCTGCGGCGGCGAGACATCGAACTGGAATTCACGGGCGCTGATATCGTTGAGCGCGGTGTAGCCGGCGACGTATTCGAGCGAGCGCGCCAACGGCACGTTCGATGCCGGCCGCCCGATCAACACGCCGAGCTCCGCTTCGAAATCGAGCTTGGTCACGGAAGCGGGCCTGCGAATGACCGTGCCGGGACCGATGACGCTCGACGGCAGCTTCGCAATGATGCGCGGCTTCTCGAAGGGATCGATGCCGCTTTCCTTGGCGTGGTCCGCGTAATTGCGCCCCACCGCCACGATCTTGCCGGGGCGCGGGATCGGTGCGAGCAGCGGCAGCCCTTTCAAGGGCAGCGAGGGGCCTTTCGCCTCGGCCATCCCGCGCAATGCCCCCTCGCCCGCATGCAGCAGCCGCAGCATGCCCTGCGGCTCCGGCAGGTCTGCGCGCGGCGGCAGTTTAAGGGCCGCGACCGCCTCGCTGATGTCAACGACAGTGTCGCCGCGCACCACGCCGGTCCGGATGCCGATAGGGCTGCTGAAGCTGATGAGCTTCATGCGGCAGGCAACGTCGTGCGCTTGAGCGGCTCGCCGGTCTCCTCGTCGAAGAACCGGGTCGCCATGACCTGGCAGCGCTTGATCAGGCGATGCTCGTCCGGGCCGTAATCCGGAAGCGCGTTGTGGATGGTCTGCATGTTGTCCCACATCAGCACGTCGCCCTCGGTCCAGCGGTGCTCGTAGCGGAACTCCGGCTTCGTCTGATGCTCGAAGAGGAACGCCAGGATCTCGTCGCTCTCCTTCTCCGGCAGCTCGTTGATCCGCATGGCGTAGCCGGGATTGCAGTAGAGGATCGGCCGGCCGGTGATCGGATGGGTGAGAAAGATCGGGTGCGACACGGGCGGCTTGGCTTTGCGCTGCGCCTCGGTCAGCGGTGGGCGCTTGCTGCCGCGCTCGCGGCGCATCATCTCCCAGAACTTGTTGAAGTCGTGCAGCACACTCATCCCTGCGAGGCGCCGTTTGAGGTCGTCGGGCAGCCCGTCATAGGCGGCGCGCGTGCTGCAGAAGGCGGTGTTGCCGAGCGGCTGGCCGTTGCGGCGCGGAATCTTGATGCCGTAGAGGATGTTCGAGAAGGCGATCATCCGGCTGTAGGACATGTCGGTGTGCCAGTCCTGGCCGGCATCGGCGAGGCCGATGGGCTTGCCGTTCTCCACGATGTTGGAGAGCGTCATCACCTCGGGCAGGCCCGGTTCCTGGAACGAGCCAGCGACATTGACCTCCAGCTTGCCGAAATGGGCGGCGAAGTCCCGCAGCTGCACCGGCTTGAGCTCCTGCCCGGGAAAGCAGAGCACGCCATGCTCGCCGAGGGCGCGCATCACGGTGTCAAAGGAAGCGCTGGCAAGCGGACGGCTGAGATCGAGGCCATCGACGCGCGCGCCCAGTATCCCGCCTCCGGGGATCACCTCCACCATCCGTCCCCTCCCGCGTGTTCGGCCTGTTTTGGAAACAATCCGAAAGCCGCAAAACAGCGTAAGATATGCAGTCAACTCAATTAAGTTAGGAGACTCTGACAAAACCGGCTAGGCTGAAGCCGCGAACTCATTGTTTCGAAATTAGAAACATGGATCGGCTCCGCTGCCTGCAGGTCTTCGTGGAGGTGGCGCGCGACGGCAGTTTCACCGGCGCCGCCCGACGCCTCGGCATGTCCAAGGCCAGCGTCACCAAGCACGTCGCCTGGCTCGAACACTCGCTGCGGGCGCGGCTGCTCAACCGCACCACCAAGCAGGTCGGCCTGACCGAGGCCGGGCTCTCGGCCCTGGGACAAAGCCGGCAACTGCTGGAGCGTTACGAGGAGATCGAGGCGGATATCCGCAACTCGCAGGGCGAGCCGCGCGGCGTGATCCGCGTCGGCACCCCGCCCTCCTTCGGCACCTATCACCTGGCTCCGCTGGTGGCGGAGTTCACCGCACGCCACCCCGATATCCAAATCGTGCTCTCGCTCGACGACGGTAGCGCCAACCTGATCGCCCAGGGCCTCGATCTCTCGGTGCGCATCGGCCTGCCGGTCGAGGATCGCGGGGAGCGGCTGCAACTGCTGACCAAGGCGCCGCAAGTGCTGGTCGCCTCACCCGCCTATCTGCGCAAGCACGGCACGCCGCGCGACCTGGCCGATCTCAACGGCCACAACTGCCTCGTCCATAACCTGAAGTCGCCGACCCACATCTGGCGCTTCACCGGCCCGCGTGGGGCCGAGGCCTCGATCCGCGTCCGGGGCTCGATCGCCTCCAATTTCGGTGAGGCATTGCAGCACGCGGCGCGCCTCGGCCACGGCATCTCGCTGCATCCCTACTACATGGTGTCGGACGATCTGAAGGCGAAGCGCCTGATCATGGTGCTGCCGGAATACGAGCCGCTCGAACTCGACATCACCATCCTGTCGTCATCGCGCCAGAGCCTGCCGGCGCGCGTGCGCCGGTTCCTCGAGTTCCTGCAGGACTGGGCGAAAACGCCGCCCGGCTGGACGGTGCCGACCCGCGCCCGTCTCAGGGCGTAATCACCACCGCGCCCTGGGTCTTGCGGCTCTCCACCGCCTTGTGGGCGGCGACAATGTCGTCGAGCCTGAAGCGCGCGCCGATCTCCACATCCACCGCGCCTGACTTCACGGCGGCGAGAAGCTCGTCGGCGTTGGCGCGCAAATTCTTCACATCGGCGTTGTGCGGGAAGACCGACGGCCGCGTCAGGAACAGGCAGCCCTTCTTGTTGAGCAGCTCCGGCTCGATCGCTGGCGCCGGCCCCGATGCCGCGCCGAAGAGCACCACGTAGCCGAAGGGTGCCGCGCAATCGAGCGATTGCAGGAACGTGTCCTTGGCGACCGAGTCATAGACGGCATTGGCCTTGCGCCCGCCGGTGACCTCGAGAAAGGCCTTCACCCAGTCGCCCTGGCTGTAGTCGATGACATGATCCGCGCCGGCCTTGAGCGCGGCGTCGCGCTTGGCCGTACCGCCGACAGTGCCGATCACCGTGGCGCCCAGCGCCTTGCCCCAGCGGCAGAGGATCATGCCCACCCCACCCGCGGCGGCGTGCACAAGAATCAGATCGCCCTTACAGACCTTGTAGGTCTTGCGCAGCAGATACTGCGCGGTCAGCCCCTTGAACAGCACGGCCGCCGCTTTCTCGTCGGACATGCCGGCTGGCAGTTTGACCAGCTTGTCGGCCGCGACGTTGCGGCGGTCAGCGTAGGCGCCGATCCCGGCGTTGATGTAGCCGACCCGGTCGCCGACCTTGATGTCGCTCACGCCCGAACCGACGGCCTCGACCACGCCCGCCGCCTCGTGCCCCAGCCCCGTGGGCAGCGGCAGAGGGTAAAATCCGCGGCGCTGGTAGGTATCGATGAAGTTGAAACCGATGGCCGTCTGGCGGAGCTGGGCCTCGCCGGCGGCCGGCGCCGGCAGATCGATCGTCTCGACGCGCATGACCTCCGCCGCACCCGGCTCATGCATCCGCACCACCCGCGCCTTGACCATCCATGTCCTCCCTCGTTTGCTGACCCGGGAGATAGCAGAAACTCACTCGTAGATCATCTTCACCATCATGCCGCCGTCGATCACCATCGTCTGCCCGGTCATGAAGCCGGCCTGCGCCAGGAACAGGCAGGCCTCGGCGACGTCGTCGGGCACGCCGACCCGCCCCACCGGATGCTGCTCGCGGTCGGCCTTCGAGTGCCTGGGCGTCTGCGCCACCGAGGCCTTCTTCCAGTCGCGGGTCTCGATCCAGCCCGGCGCGATGCCATTCACCCGGATCTTCTCGGAACCGAGGCTGATCGCCATGCCGTGGGTCAGCGCATGGATGCCACCCTTGGACGCCGTGTAAGCCTCGGTCCCCGGCTCGGACATGAAGGCGCGGGTCGAGGCGATATTGATGATGGCGCCGCCGCGGCCGCGTTTGACCATGTGCCGCGCCGCCTCCTGCGAGCACAGAAAGGTGCCCCGCAGGTTGACGGCGATGACCCGGTCGAAATCCCGGGGCTTGAGCTTGAGGAAGGGCGCCTTCCTCCCCAGCCCCGCATTGTTGACCAGCACATCGGGGCACGCCAGGTCGGCCACCGTGCGCTGCAGCCAGCGCTTCACATCCGCCTCGCGCGAAATGTCACTGCGGACGAACAGCGCCAGGCCGCCGCGCTTCTCGATCTCCGCCACCGTCTCACGCCCGGCCACGGCGTCGGGATCGGCGAGCGACACGGCATAGCCCGCGGCGGCAAAGCGAAAGGCGATAGCCCTGCCGATCCCCTGCCCACCGCCGGTAATGGCGACCACTTTCATGCTGGTTCTCCTGGTTGCCCGCCCGTTAGACAGGCCCCGGTCCGGGCGGGTACATTGGCCTGCCCTCTTATTGGGTCGCTCATGCGCGCGTCAAACCCGCTTCTCGGTGTCCTGTTTCTTGCCGGGACGACAGCCGGCTATCTCGGCGTCGCCTGGGCGGCCGATACGGTCGTGGCCCAGAAAGGGCGCGAATTCGCCGTCAGCCAGATCGTGATCGCCCGCGGGGACATAGTCCAGTTCACCAACGAGGACGAATTCCTGCATCACATCTACGTCAAGGCGCCCGAGATGAATTTCGACTCCCGCGAGCAGGCACCCGGGCAGATCATCGACGTCCGCTTCCGCAGCTCCGGCACCTTCGACGTCCGCTGCCGGATCCACCCGAAGATGTTGTTGGTTGTCACCGTCCGGTGACACAATCCATCCGGCTTTCCCGTCGCTGATCGGGCGGAAATCCGCCCGCCATATACGGGGTGTTAACCAATCGAATCAATAATTTAACAGAGTCGCAGCGACTGCGTTTCAGACTCCGCGCCCAAAGCGGCGCGGCAGGGGGACAGGCCCGCCATGGCGGTGCGCATCAGAGGGTCGATCAGGGCCACGATATTCGGCGCGTTCGTCGCCATGAGCGTTATTACCGGAACGCTCGGCGTGCTGGGCGTCTACGTGCTCTCCCTGGCCGGCGGCTTCGTGGCGCAGACCTATGACGGTCCGCTGATGGCGGTGAACTACGCCCGCTCGGCCGCCCTCGCTTTCGCGCAAATGGACAAGGAGCTGGTCCTGCGCAGCCTCGCCTCGGAGGCGGAGCGCCCCAATGTGGACCGCCGGCTCGCCCAGATCACCAAGACCTTTTTCGACGACCTGACAGTCGCCCACGAGCGCTCGCTGGCCGCCGACGAACGGGCGATCATCACCGAGATCCGGCAACTGGTCCTGCGCTGGGACGAACTCCGCCGCCGTGGAGGCATGGAGAGCGCCCAGCTCTCACGCATGTCGGTACAGGTGATTCAGCGCTTCGACATCCTGACGGAGCTGACGGTCGGGCACAGCTTCGTCGAACGCCGGCGCGCGGTTTCGGCGATGGAGAGCTTCAAGGATATCAGCATCGCGGCGATCATCCTGGCGCTGCTCCTGTCCGCCGGCATCACCCTGCTTCTGTCCCGCCGTATCGGCGCCCCCCTGTCCGCCGCCGCGGCCGTCGCCGACCGTATTGCGGACGGAGAGTTCGAAACCTTCATCCCGAAAGGCGGCGAGGACGAGACGGGCAAGCTCCTGCGTTCGATGGCCATCATGCAGGACAATGTCCGCACGATGATGGAGCGCGAGAAGGCCGGGCGCCTGTCGGCCCAGAGCCGCCTGATCGCCGCCCTGGAGAGCTCGCACGACGCCATGGTCCTGGTCGACGCCGGCGGGCGGGTGGTCACGGCGAACAGCCAGCTCACGGTGTTCTTCCCGCCTCTCGCCCGGCAGATCGGCACCGCCGAAACCTTCGCCACCGTGTTCCGGCAAGTGGCTGAACGGCTGGTGACCCGCATCGTCGTTGCAGGCGGCTCCAAGGGCGACGGAGACTGGAGCGATCTCCTGGCCCAGGGCGGCGAGTTCCAGCTCACCGACGGCCGCTGGCTCCGGGCCAGCCGCAGCAACACGCCGGATGGCGGCTTCTTCCTCGTGCTCAGCGACTTCACCGAGATCAAGGAACGCGAGGAGCGCCTGACGGACGCAAAACGGCAGGCCGAAGCGGCCAGCGCGGCAAAAACCAGCTTTCTTACCAACATGTCGCATGAGCTGCGCACACCGCTTAACGCCATCATCGGCTTTGCCGAGCTCATCTCGCTGCAGGCCTTCGGCGCCATCGGCAGCCCGAAGTATCGCGACTACGCCCACGACATCCTGCGCAGCGGTCATCACCTTCTCGATGTGATCAGCAGTGTCCTGGATGTCGCCAAAAGCGAGGCAGGGCGCCTGAGCCTCAACGTCGAGACGATCGGATTGGGCCCCATCTTCGACGATTGCGCCGCCATGGTTCGCGAGCAATGCGAGCGTGGAAAGCTTCGCTTCATTGTCGAGCCGCCCGATCCCGCGCTGCGTGTCGCCGCTGATCCGCCAAAGCTGCGGCAGATCCTCCTCAATCTCCTGTCGAACGCGGTGAAGTTCACCGAACCGGGCGGCACGATCCGCCTCATCGCCGACCCGCCGGCCTCCGGCGCCGTCAGGGTGCGGATCATCGATACCGGTATCGGCATGACGCCGGAGCACATCGCAATCGCCCTCACCCCGTTCAGCCAGGTCGATACCGGTCTTGCGCGCCGCTACCAGGGGACAGGCCTTGGCCTGCCCCTGACCAATGCGCTGGTCGAACTCCATGGCGGCGTGATGACAGTGATCAGCACGCTCGGTTCCGGAACCGAGGTGGCATTCTCGCTGCGAGAAGCGACGCCGGATGACGCGGCGCTGCCCGCGTCCGGCGACACCGCGAAGATCGGCTAGCCGCATGAAGCGGGTCGCGCTCGTTCTCCTGACGCTGCTGACCGCGGAGACCATTCCCTCCGGCAAGGCCCAGGAAATCACCTTCAGTGGCCTTGCCGATCTGCGGCTGATCCGCCCGTCCGACCAGCGCTCCTGGCTGGACGGCGGACTGGGAAAGCTCGGTTACGCCGGCGGCAGCGATCGTTCACCGGATTTCCGCCTTGCCGGATTGTTCCTGGACATCAAGGCGGAGCTAACCCGCGAGTTCAACCTGTTTGCCTCGTTGCGCAACGATCCCCGGCAGGAGAAGGAGATCGACGCCCTCGAAGCCTATGGCCGCTATCGCACACCCCTCTCCGACTCAACGGAAGGCACCCTGAAGCTCGGCGCCTTCTGGCCCCCCATCTCGCTCGAGAACGAAGGCATCGGGTGGACCAGCCCATGGAGCATCAGCTCCTCGGCGATCAACACCTGGGTGGGCGAAGAACTTCGGACCGTCGGCGGTGAAGGAACGCTCGAATGGCAAACCAGCACCGGCGCGCTGCAGGTCCTCGGCGCGCTGTTCGGCTACGCCGGCCCGGCGGGCACCGTGCTGTCCTATCGCGGCTGGTCGGTCGGCGACCGGTCCATCGGCCTTCGGGACAAGATCCGCCAGCCGGACACGGTCGCAAGCCGCAACAACCACACCATCCCCATGAAAAGCGAGCCGTGGGTGAACATCGGCGGCTCCGCGAGCTGGTACGGCGGCGCTGCCTGGCGCGAGGAGGACCTCGGCCGAATCATGCTGCTCTATTGGGACAACAAGGCCGATCCGCGCGAGTTCAAGCACGACGAGTTCGGCTGGGAGACAAAGTTCACCAGCCTCGCCGTCGAAACCTACATCGGCGACACCACAATCCTCGCCCAGGCCATGGTCGGCAGCACGGAGTTCGGTCCCTCCGCCACTTTCTACAGCTTTACGCGATTCCAGTCGGCCTATCTGCTGGCCGGTCGCTACTTCGGCAACTGGAGCATTGCCGGCCGCATGGACGTCTTCGCCACCCAGGAGGACCACACCGGCCGGCGCCTCGATCTCAGCGAACGCGGGCACGCGCTGACGGCCGCGGTGAACTGGCGGCCTGTCCGCTGGCTCCGGCTCACCGCCGAAGCATTGCGCGTGGACAGCTATCGCGGCGACAGGATCAATGACAGCGTCTCGCCGCGACAGATCGAGAACCAGTTCCAGCTGGCGACCCGTATCATCTTCTGAAATCGTGCTCTCGGAGCGTTGGCAGCCGTGCTAGCGTGCGCCTCTTCGCGGAGGGAGCAAGCGCATGGATGTCAAAGCAGCGGTCGCCTATGAAGCCGGCAAGCCCCTGGTCATCGAGACGGTGCAGCTCGAGGGGCCGAAGCACGGCGAGGTTCTGGTCGAGATCAAGGCGACAGGCCTCTGCCACACCGACGAATACACCAAGTCAGGCGCCGATCCCGAAGGACTCTTCCCCGCGATCCTGGGTCATGAGGGTGCAGGCATCGTCGTCGACGTCGGCCCCGGCGTGACCACGCTGAAGAAGGGCGACCACGTCATCCCGCTCTACACGCCCGAATGCCGGCAATGCGAATACTGCCTGAGCCAGAAGACCAATCTCTGCCAGGCGATACGCACCACGCAGGGGCGTGGCCTGATGCCCGATGGCAGCAGCCGTTTCTCCATCGGCGGCAAGAAGCTCCACCACTATATGGGCACCTCGACCTTCGCCAACTTCACCGTGGTGCCGGAGATCGCGCTGGCCAAAATCCGCCCCGACGCGCCGTTCGACAAGGTCTGCTACATCGGCTGCGGCGTCACGACCGGCATCGGCGCCGTAATCAACACGGCGAAGGTCGAGGCCGGCGCTAACGTCGTGGTCTTCGGCCTCGGCGGCATCGGCCTCAACGTCATCCAGGGTGCGCGGATGGTTGGCGCGAACATGATCGTGGGCGTCGACATCAACCCCGCGCGCAAGGCGCTGGCCCAGAAGCTCGGCATGACCCACTTCGTCAACCCGAAGGAGGTCAAGGGCGACCTCGTCCCCTACCTGGTCGATCTCACCAAAGGTGGTGCCGACTACAGCTTCGAGTGCGTCGGCAACACCGACCTCATGCGGCAGGCTCTCGAGTGCTGTCACAAGGGTTGGGGTGTGAGCGTCATCATCGGCGTCGCGGGTGCCGGCAAGGAGATTTCCACCCGCCCCTTCCAGCTGGTCACCGGCCGCGTGTGGAAAGGCACCGCGTTCGGCGGCGCGCGCGGCCGCACCGACGTGCCGCGTATCGTCGACTGGTACATGGACGGCAAGATCAACATCGACGACCTGATCACGCATCGCATGCCGCTCGGCGACATCAACAAGGGCTTCGATCTGATGCACGCCGGCGAATCGATTCGTTCGGTCGTCCTGTACTGACCTAAAGAGCAAGCGGCCTGACCAATTTAGCGGTCGCTTATTCGCTCTCGAGCAATGCTGCGGCGCACTGTCGCGCTGCAGCATCCGCTTATCCACAAAAATTGGCCCAAAAGAGTAGCGGAGCCGTCCGTCCGGTGAGGAATCGCTAGATTCATCATGCCCTTCTGGGTAGCTTTTTGATCGAGCGTTTCGCACCGATATATCAACGGTCTCTCGGCCCCCAGCACCATCACGCTGAATCATAAATCGGGCGCACATGACACGCTTCGGGCCGCGGCAAATCTCTTAGCTTCACCCTTTCAATCGAGCCTCGTATGCGAGTGTCCGCAGGAGCCGCAATGAATATGCACACCCCTCGCCGCACCAATAACGCGCGGCTGCTGAGCTGGGTCGACGAGATGGCGGCGCTGTGCAAGCCCGACAATGTCTACTGGTGCGATGGTTCGCAGGCGGAATACGACCGGCTGTGCGAGGAGATGGTGCAGAAGGGCACGCTGATCCGGCTCAACCCGGCGAAGCGCCCGAATTCCTTTCTTGCCCGCTCCGATGCCGGCGATGTGGCGCGCGTCGAGGACCGTACCTTCGTCTGCACGAAGACGAAGGAGGATGCCGGCCCCAACAACAACTGGGTCGATCCCGAGGAGATGAAGCGCACGCTGCGGCCGCTGTTCGACGGCTGCATGCGCGGGCGCACGATGTACGTCATCCCGTTCAGCATGGGTCCGCTCGCCTCGCCCATCGCCCAGATCGGCGTGCAGCTCACGGACTCCGCCTACGCGGTCGTGAACATGCGGATCATGACCCGCATCGGCCAGAAGGTGCTCGACGTGCTCGACGGCCACGAGTTCGTCCCCTGCCTGCACTCGGTCGGCAAGCCGCTCAAACCGGGCGAGAAGGATTCCGTCTGGCCGAGCAACGAAACCAAGTACATCGTCCAGTTCCCCGAGGAGCGGACGATCTGGTCCTTCGGCTCCGGCTATGGCGGCAACGCGCTGCTCGGCAAGAAGTGCTTCGCATTGCGCATCGCCTCGGCGATGGCCAAGGACGAAGGCTGGCTGGCCGAGCACATGCTGATCCTCGGCGTGGAAGACCCGAAGGGCGAGACGACCTACGTCGCCGCCGCCTTCCCGTCGGCCTGCGGCAAGACGAATTTCGCCATGATGATCCCGCCCGCCAGCTTCAACGGCTGGAAGGTGCGCACGGTCGGCGAGGACATCGCCTGGATCAAGAAGGACATGAACGGCCAGCTCCGAGCCATCAATCCCGAGAACGGCTGTTTCGGCGTTGCCCCCGGCACGTCGATGAAGACCAATCCCAACGCCATGAAGATGCTGGAAAGCAACACCATCTTCACCAACGTCGCGTTGACCGACGACGGCGACGTGTGGTGGGAGGGCATGGACGGCCCGCCGCCCAGGCACGCCATCGACTGGCGCGGCCGCGACTGGACGCCGGAGAGCAAGGAGAAGGCGGCGCATCCCAACTCGCGCTTCACCGTGCCGACCTCGCAATGCCCGAGCGCCGATCCGGCCTGGGAAGACCCGGCCGGCGTGCCGATCTCGGCCTTCATCTTCGGTGGCCGCCTGTCCAAGACCTTCCCGCTGGTCTTCCAGAGCTTCGACTGGGCGCACGGCGTCTACATGGGCGCCACGCTCGGTTCCGAAGCCACCGCCGCAGCCGTCAACCAGGCGGCGATCCGCCGCGACCCGATGGCGATGCTGCCCTTCTGCGGTTACAACATGGGCGACTACTGGGCGCACTGGCTGAAGATCGGCCAAGGCCTGAAGAGCGCGCCACCGATCTTCCGTGTGAACTGGTTCCGCAAAGACGACAAGGGCGGCTTCATCTGGCCGGGCTTCGGCGAGAACATGCGCGTCCTCGAATGGATCGTCGGCCGCGTGCGCGGCACGGCGGAAGCGGTGAAGAGCCCCTTCGGCCACATGCCGCGCTACCAGGACATCAACTGGGACGGCCTGAAATTCGATCGCGACGCCTTCCGCGCCGTCACCGACATCGACCGCGAGGAAGCCAGGCGCGAAGCCGAGGACCAGAAAGAGCTGTTCGCCCGCTTCGGCAAGCGACTCCCGCGAGAAATGGAAGAGCAGCGCGAGCAGCTTGCCGCCCGCGCCGCAGCCGCACCCGCAACCTGGCGGGCGGAGTAAGTCCAACGAACCCTCTCCGCCCGTCCTCGGGGGGAGAGGGTGCGAACGAAGTGAGCGGGTGAGGTGGGTCCGGCGGCACGACACCTCACCCTTCCCATTGCTTCGCAATGGGCCCCTTCCCTCTCCCCGCTAACGCGCGGAGTGGGATATCAGATCAAGCCGCTGCCTTCTTCCAGCCGACGGCCAGCAATCCCGAGCCGATCAGCAGCGAGCCGCCCACGCGGTTGACCGCGCGCTGCACGCCCGTGCTGCGGATGGCGCCGCGTGCCGCCGAGGCGAGCAGCGCAAAACCCAGCGCGTTGATTCCCGCCATCGCCACGAAAGTGGCGCCGAGGAGCACCATCTGCGCCATCGCCGGCGCGGCCGGATCGAGGAACTGCGGCAGGAAGGCGACGAAGAAGATCGGCGCCTTGGGGTTCAGCGCCGTCACGACGTAGGCGTGGCCGAACATGCGGGAATGCCGCGCCTCGCTCTGCGCACGCATATCGGGCGGAATGACGGGCGCGCGCCACAGCTTGATGCCGAGATAGACCAGGTAGGCCGCCCCGATCCAGCGCAGCGCCGTGAACAGCTCCGTCGAGGTGGCGAGCAAGGCGCCGAGCCCGGCCATGGCCAGGGTCACCGAGGTGAGATCGCCCAGGGTGACACCGGCCACGGTGGAGAACGCCGATCGTCGCCCCTCGCCCAGCGCATAGGAGATGACGAGCAGCACCGTCGGCCCCGGGATCAGCAGCAGGATCGCCGAGGCTGCGACAAAGGCAAGCCAGAGTTCGAAAGCCATTTTCTATCCCGTTATTCCATCATCAACGACGATGCCGAACGCTTACCAAATCTGCATCTCGCCTTCCGCCACAAAGTGCATGGCTTCGGGACCTTGCCTGCTAGAATCATCCAAAGGAATGCAGAGCGTTTGACCACGCTTTGTTTCCAATGTCAGGTGCTGATCTCTCTTCATATCCACTGCAGCTACCGTTGCTCCAATCAAAGAGCAAAGAGCATCCCGGGAGCCTTCTTCGGGGAATGTCTTCGACCTACCGTCCGACAATCGAATTGTCGGGTCGGTAAGGCTACGGAGAACCATTCCGTTAAAATGAATCTCCACATAGTCCATTACAAAGCTGACCGCTGAGACTTCCTCACCGATCAGATCATGGACTGTCCGTTTAAACGGCCATTCGGCTGGTCTAGCCATCAGCTTTACGGAAACAGCGCCTCCTGCGTCAGGCCCATGGTTTCCGGCAGGCCGGTCATCACGTTCATGTTCTGGATCGCCTGACCGGAAGCCCCCTTGACCAGGTTGTCCTCGACACAGAGCACAATCGCCCGGCCCGGGACCCGGTCGGCGAAGACGCCGATCAGCACGTGGTTGGAGCCGCGCACGTGCCGCGTGGCCGGCGACACGCCCTCAGGCACCACCCGGACGAAGGGCTCGTTCGCGTATTTCCTTTCGAGGGTCGCCCGCAGATCGGAAGCCGTCGCCCGGTTGGCGAAGCGCACGTAGATCGACGACAGGATGCCCCGGTTCATCGGCATCAGATGCGGGGTGAAGTTGACCAGGATCGGCCGGCCCGCTGCCTTCGACAGGCCCTGCTCGATCTCCGGCGCGTGCCGGTGCTTGGCGACACCGTAGGCGTGGATGCCTTCCGACACCTCGCTGAACAGCATCTCCTCCTTCGCTGCCCGCCCCGCACCCGTCATGCCCGACTTGGAATCGATGATGATGTCGTCGAGCTCGATCTGCTTGGCCTCGATCAGCGGGATGAGCGGCAGCTGCGCCGAGGTCGGATAGCAGCCGGGATTGGCGACCAGCCGCGCGCCCTTCACGGCCTTGCGCTCGATCTCGGTCAGCCCGTAGACGGCCTCCTTCTGCAGATCGGGAGCCTTGTGCGCGTGGCCGTACCACTTGGCATAGGTCTCCAGATCGTAGAGCCGGAAATCGGCCGAGAGATCGACGATCTTGAGGTGCTTCGGCAGCCTGGCGATCACCTCCTGCGTCGTGCCGTGCGGCAGCGCGCAGAAGACGACGTCGAGACCGCCCCAGTCGGCGTCTTCGATCTTGATCAGCGTCGGCACCTTGAGATGCGCCAGATGCGGGAACACGGTGCCGAGCGGCTTGCCGGCGGCGCGGTCGCCGGTCAGCAGCTTCATCTCGACCTGGGGATGCTGGGAGAGGAGCCGGATGAGCTCGGCGCCGGTATAGCCCGACGCGCCGAGGATACCAGCCCGGATCTTGTTCGACTGATTTGCGCTCATGATGGGGACCTTACTTCCGAAAGAGGGAAAAACCAAACCGCCCAAGCGGACCACTCAGACCAGTGCGGGCCCGCGTCGTCGGAAGAAATTGGTGTCCACGTGCATGCGCGGAAACGCTGCTGGCAGATCGCCCTCCGGGATCTCCTCGAAGCCGTTGCGCCGGTAGAAACGCTGCGCCGCCACGAACTTGTCGATCGTGCCGAGCAGGATCTCGCCGATGCCATGCGTCGCGGCATGCCGGAGCAGCGTATCGAGCAAACCCTGCGCGACACCTTTCTCCTGGCCGCGCCACGTGGCCTGCACGAACATCTTGCGCAGCACGCCCCGGCCCTCGCCGATATCGAGCAGGCCGACCGTGCCGACCGGCGCGCGGCCGGACAGCGCCACCCAGAACTCGCCGGCGCCCTTGCGGAAGAAACCCGCGATGTCGACGAGATCGGGCTGCGCCTCGAGCGTGACGGGAATGCCGAACTCCCGCCGCTGGATGTCGAGCACGAGATTGGCGACCGCGCGGCGATGCACGGCGCTGAACGGCTTGATGGTGAAGACGGCGGCAGGCATGACGTGTTCCAACGGCGAAACAAAAAGGGCGCCCCGCGGAGGGGCGCCCTTTCGGCTTGGTGCCCCTCGAGGGGCTGAGTTGGGACTCAGCGCTTCGAGAACTGGAAGCTGCGGCGCGCCTTGGCGCGGCCGTACTTCTTACGCTCGACCACACGGCTGTCGCGCGTCAGGAAGCCGACTTTCTTGAGGTTCGGGCGCAGGGCCGGCTCGAAGAAGGTCAGCGCCTTGGAGATGCCGTGACGGACCGCGCCGGCCTGGCCGGAGAGGCCGCCGCCGGTCACCGTGGCGAAGACGTCGAACTGCTCGCTGCGATTGGCCACCAGGAAGGGCTGGCGGATCAGCATGCGCAGCACCGGCCGGGCGAAATAGACGTTGCCGTCGCGGCCGTTCACCGTGAACTGCCCCTTGCCGAGCTTGATCCAGACGCGGGCCACGGCGTTCTTGCGGGCGCCGGTCGCGTAGGCGCGCCCCTGCGCGTCCTTCTTGGGTTCCGGCAGATCGGCCGGGGCCGTCGCCGCGATGGTCTGCTGCGCCGAAACCTGGTTGAGTTCCGCCATGCTGCGGATCGGGGCTGCTGCCGACCGCCGCTCGCCGCGATCGCCGCCGCGCGCTCCGCTGCCGCTCCGTGTGGGCCTCTCAGCCATGCTCAGGCGCTCCTCTTGTTCTTCGGATTCAGCTTCGACAGGTCCACGGACTGCGGGTTCTGCGCCTCATGCGGGTGCGCCGTGCCGGCATAGACCTTCAGGTTCTTCATCTGCTTGCGGGCGAGCGGGCTGTCCTTTTTCATCATCCGCTCGACGGCGCGCACGATCAGCGCGCCCGGATTCTTGCGGCTCAGCGTCTCCTTGGGCGAGCGCTCCTTGATGCCGCCGGCATAGCCGGTGTGCCAGTAGAACACGCCGTCTGTCATCTTGCGGCCGGTCAGCCGCACCTTCTCGGCGTTGACCACGACGACGTTGTCGCCGCAATCGACATGCGGCGTGAAGCTCGCGCGATGCTTGCCCTTGAGGCGCAGCGCGACGAAGGCCGCCAGGCGGCCGAGCACGACGCCATCGGCGTCGATCAGGATCCACTTCTTCACCTTGGCCGCCTGCGACGGCGTCAGTGAAACGGTTGATTGGGCGGTGGCCATGAAACGTCCTAAAAAAAGACGACCGGCGAAGGGCCGGCCGAAGGCGGCGGACTATCGTTTTTTAGCCGGAGCAAGTCAACCGGAAAAACCGCCGTGAAATCAGCGATTTCCAATCGCGGTAATATAATAGGAAAGACTTATTTTCGTGCGTTCAAGGGCTTGGGCAGTTTCGGTTGTTTCGCCTGCGGCGGGATCGAATATGTGGCCGTCACATGCCCCACCGGCTCGGGATCGCCGTCCGAGTAGAGCATGACCTCTCCATAGGCCAGGCGTTTGCCGCAGCGCAGGAGCTGAGCTTCGGCCAGAACGTCGCGGGGAGCCGGCCGCCGCAGAAACACGGTGTTGAGCGAAGCAGTGACGGACTTGTCCCCGTCCGGCACGACGCTCATCACCGCACCGTAGAGCGCGTAATCCGCGACCGCCATCAGGATCGGCCCGGCCACCGTGCCCCCGTCGCGGGTGAATTCGGCCCGAAATGGCACCCGGACGGTGCATTTCCCGCCGCCCAGGCGCTCGGCCTTGAAGCCGAAGAGCGCGGCAATGGGCGTGGTCTGGTGAGTGATGCGGGTGAATTCGCGCGGAGTAAGCTTGGCCATGTGTTACATATTAAACATTGATCTAAAAATTAAACAACGTTAAATTTTTGACATGGACGGGGCCATGACCGCCAGCCGGCGGGAAACCAACCGCAAATTCCGCCAGGACGCCGTCCTTGCCGCGGCGAAGGCCGTTTTCGCCCTGGCCGGACTGGAGGGCGCCACGATCCGCGCCATCGCCCAGGAAGCGGGATACACGGCCGGCGCGGTCTACTCGTACTACCCCACCAAGGAAGCGATTTACGCCGAGATCCTCGCGCATTCCCTGCACGAGCTGCGCGCGGCCATGAGCCACGCCGTGGCCGGCGAAACCACCGACGAGGGCGGCCTGCGCGCGGCGATCCGCGCTTTCTACCGGTTCTACCGCAGCCGGCCCCAGGACCTCGATCTCGGCCTCTACCTGTTCCAGGGCCTGCGACCGCGCGGCCTGGGGCCGGAGCTGGACCGTCAGCTCAATTCCCGGCTGATCGCAGCGCTGCAGAAGATCGCAGGCCCGCTCACCCGCTTCGGCAATCTTACCCCCCTCGCCGCGCATGGCGAGACAGTCTCAGCGCTCTGTCACGTCTCCGGCGTGCTGATCATGGCCGGCACCGGACGGCTCAAGATTCTCGACTGCGATCCCGATGCGCTGATCGATCACTACCTCGACGGGCTGGTCGCGCGGCTCCGCCCTGCCCCATCGCCTGAGACGAACTAACACGACAACCGAGAAAGCCTCGCTTGTCCCGCGCCAGCGTGCGGACGCACGCTCACCGAACCGCAACAGGGGAAACGCCATGGCCAAGACTGCCGCCAAGACCAAGAAGCCGCTGGTCCTCGTCGAGAAAGACGGTCCGGTGACGACCATCATCATCAACCGTCCGGAAGTGCGGAACTGCGTCGACCAGCCCACCGGCAAGGCTCTGGTCAAGGCGTTCCTCGAGTTCGAGGCCGACCCCGAGGCGGTCGTCGCCGTGTTCTGGGGCAATGGCGGCGCCTTCTGTGCCGGCGGCGACCTCAAGGCGCTGTCCAGCACCAACGGCCGGCAATGGATGGAGGACATGCGCTTCAGCGAGGACGGCAACGGCAACCTGCCGCCCGGCCCGCTCGGCCCCTCGCGTCTGCAACTGTCGAAGCCGGTGATCGCTGCGGTCGCCGGGCCGGCGGTGGCGGGCGGCATGGAACTCGCCATCTGGTGCGACCTGCGGGTGATGGAGGCGGATGCCTATTTCGGCGTCTATTGCCGGCGCTGGGGCGTGCCCCTGATCGACGGCGGCACGGTGCGCCTGCCGCGTCTCGTCGGCATGGGACGGGCGCTCGACATCATCATGACCGGACGCCAGGTGAAGGCGAAGGAAGCACTGGCCATCGGCATGTGCGACCGCGTCGTGCCCAAGGGCAAATCACGCCAGGCGGCTGAGGCCCTCGCCCACGAGATCGCCCGATTCCCGCGCGAATGCATGCTTGCAGACCGCAACTCGGCTCACCGGGCCTGGGGAAAGCCGACCCGCGAGGCGATGCGGGAGGAATACTGGTTCGGCCAGTCCTGCCTGAAGAACGAAGGGGTTGGCGGCGCCACCCGCTTCGCCAAGGGCAAGGGCCGTCACGGCGACTACAAGAATATCTGAAGACAGGCGTCCTCGCCGGCGAACGGCATGCCACATTGCTGAACCTTGAGGCGCTGCGCGACATGGCAACGGGCGCCTGATCGGACATGGCCGTGACAATAATTTTCGCTGCTTGATTCAGATCAAAGAGCCGCCCTTGCGGCGGCGCTAGGGTGCAGACGTTGACATTGGAGGTCTGCACATGCCTGTTACCGACATCCTGATCATCGGCGGCATTCTTGGCGCGTTCATCACCTTCGCGGCCGTTCTGGGCTGGGCGGCGCATATCGACTACAAGCGCACCACCCGCGAGCTTGAAGCCTTCGGTCACGACTAAGGTCCAGAGCGACTCCCCGTCGCTCCACACAGTCGAGGCGGCGTTCGCACACGTGGCGATTTTCGCTATAGTGGGGCATGACCGCCGTTCCTAAAGCCGCCGATCCTCTGCTGCTGCGCGAGGATCGTGACGGCGTCGCCACGCTGACTCTCAACCGCCCGGCGCAGCGCAACGCGCTGTCGATAGGGCTGATGGCCGCGCTACAGGCCGAGCTCGACACCATCGCGGGCGACCCGGCGGTGAAGGTCGTGGTGATCGCCGGGGCGGGTCCCGGTTTCTGCGGCGGGCACGATCTCAAGGAGATGCGCGCAACGCCCAAGCGCCAGGCCTACGCGGCGCTCTTCGCCCAGTGCAGTAAGCTCATGATGTCGATCACCCGGCTCCCCCAGCCGGTGATCGCCCGCGTCCACGCCATCGCCGCCGCGGCCGGCTGCCAACTCGTCGCCACCTGCGACCTGGCGGTAGCCGCCGAGAGCGCCCGCTTCGCCGTGAATGGGGTCAACATCGGCCTCTTCTGCTCCACGCCCATGGTAGCCCTGACCCGCGCCATTGGCCGCAAGCCGGCAATGGAGATGCTGCTGACCGGCGACCTGATCGACGCCCGGACCGCGTTGTCCTACGGACTGGTGAACAAGGTCGTGCCCGACGGTGAGCTCGACGCGGCAGTAGCGGAACTGGCGGGCAAGATCGTCGCCAAGTCGCCCTACGCGCTAAAGATCGGCAAGGAGGCGTTCTACAAGCAGGCAGAATTTGACCTCGATGACGCCTACGCCTTCGCCAGCGACGTGATGACCAAGAACATGCTGGCCCGCGACGCCGAGGCCGGGATCGACGCCTTCATCACCAAGAAGCCGATGCCGAAATGGGAAGGCCGCTAAGGCGCTTTTGATTCGCTGAAGATCGCCGTTTTTGCGCCGCGAACCGGTGCTAAGCCCTTCTTGTTTCAGACTCTCTTCGCGGCCATATGCTAACCAATGTTAAACAATATTTTTGTTAAAATTTTAGTTGGGTTACCTTAGCCCGATTCGCCGCGAATCGGGCCCGGAGACCAAGATCAGTTCGATGCCGACCGACCGCAAAGTCCTGCTGACGCCGTCCACGCGCAACACCCGCCAGGTGGTGCGCACGCGCGTCGTCCAGGACGAGTTCAACAAGGCCGCCCAGTTGCACGAGGACTTCATCCTGTCCCGCCGCGGGGGCCAGCGGATGAACTACACCAACCGCGACCTCTCGCTGCTGAATCTCAGCGGCCTCAATCTGCAGGGTGCGGTGTTCACCGGCTCGGCCTTCCAGCACACCAATCTCGGCAATACAAACCTGGATGGTTGCATCCTCTTCGGCTGCGATCTGAGCGACGCCAACATGCAGGGCACCAGCCTGCGTGACGCGGATCTGCGCGGCGCCCTCTTCCGCCGCACCAACATGGCGAACGCCAACCTGTCGGGCGCCGATCTGCGCGAAGGCCGGCTGGCCCATGGCGACCGCGAGAAGGGCTTTAAGGAAGTGGTGTTCGACGAGGTCGGCGCCGCGGAACTCGACGGCGCCAACCTGACGAGCGCCAACCTGTCGCTGGCCCGCCTGGCCGCGACGGTAGCGGACCGTGCCGACTTCACCGACGCCAACATGCGCGGCTGCAAGCTGCCGCGCGCCAATCTCAAACGTGCCATCCTCAAGGGCGCCAACCTGTCACATGCCGACCTGTCGGGCGCCAATCTGCGCGGCGCCAATCTGCGCTACGCCGTGCTGATCGGCGCCTCCCTCGCGCATTCGGATATGACCGACGCCGACATGACCGGCGTTCTCACCGACAATCCTGTCGGCAAGCCGATGGAGGACCTGCCCCGGCCGCTGGAGCAGATGCTGGCCGACCACGACCGCTTCGTGCGGTCCGGCGGTGCCGAGGGCCGCATCCTCGATCTTTCGGGTTTCGACCTGCGTAAGGCGACAGACCTCACGCGCTTCTCCCTCGCCACCCTGAAGGCGCAGGGCACGGTGTTCTACGGTCTCGATCTGCAGAGCGTCCGCCTCCAGGCTGCCCATCTCGAGGGCGCCGATTTCCGGGCCTGCCGCCTCGCTGCCGCCGATCTGCGCGGTGCCAACCTTACCGAGGCCCTGCTCTCGCACGCCGACCTTCGCGACTGCGATTTCAGCGCCATTCTGGTGCGCGATGGCGTGTCGCTGCCCACCAAGCTGATCCAGGCGGAGCTGCGCGGCGCCGATCTGCGCGGGGCCAACCTGCGCGGCGCGTCGTTGCGCGGAGCCGACCTCACGGGGGCGCGTCTCGAAGGCGCGCAGCTCGACGGCGTCGACTTCGCCCACGCCATCGGCGCGCCGGGCGGCAAGAAATGAACGCCCCCGCCCTGCGGGCCGTGCCCGTTGATCACGACGCCTACGGCGACCGCTACCTGCGTGACATCCTGGCGCGCGTGCGCGTCATCGCCATGGTCGGCGCCAGTCCGAACTGGAACCGGCCCAGCTACTTCGCCATGAAGTATCTGCAGCACAAGCGCTACCGGGTGATCCCCGTGAACCCGGCCGCCGCCGGCCAGACGATCCTCGGCGAGAAGGTCTACGCCAGCCTCAAGGAGATCCCGGAGAAGGTCGACATGGTCGACATCTTCCGCAACTCCGAGGCGGCAGGGCCGATCACCGACGACGCCATCGCCATCGGCGCCAAGGTGGTGTGGATGCAGCTTGGCGTGCGCAACGACGCCGCGGCCGCGCGTGCCGAAGCGGCCGGCCTGGCCGTGGTGATGAATCGCTGCCCCAAGATCGAGTACGGACGGCTCCACGGCGAGCTGTCCTGGGGCGGCATCAACTCGGGCATTATCTCCGCTAAGCGGATGCGCATCAGCCGCTAGCGGGCGACACCGGTATCGACGCCGGCACCATCTCCGACGAAATTGTCAGACAACCGCCATCGGGTGTGCGCTGGTCGCGCACGATCGTGCGGTAGCCGTCACGGATCATCCGGATAGGTTCCCCCGTGGCGGCGGCGTGCGCCTCGATGCGCCGCCGGACCAGCGCCTCGGGATCGCCCGCCCCTTCCATCTTGAAGACGCCAAGATGGATGGCCTGGCGGAAAAACTCCTCGAATGTCACGCCAGGCACCAGGAATTCGCGCGCCAGGCCGGAGCGTTCGCGATAACGCTCGTTGCACACCACGAGCCGGCCCTCACGGTCCCATAAGGCAAACCCGTCGTCGCTATGCTCGATGGCGACAAGGAACTGCTGCTGCGCGCGCCGCGCGGCGTCCTCGGCCACACGCAGCTGCTCGTCCTTCGACTTGAGGGGCGTGATGTCCGTGAACATGGTGAGCGTGCCGCCGTTGGGGGTCCGCTGATCCCGCACGAGGCGCCACTCGCCGTCGTGTTCGACTTCGTGAGGCTCCCCGGTGGCGGCACGGTGCCGTTCCATGCGCTCGATGAGCCGCTCCGCAGCCTTGCCTGGTTCGGTCGGGATATCGCCCAGCCGGATCGCCTCCCAGAAGAAGCGCTCGAAGGTGATGCCCGGAGTCAGCACGCGCGCCGAGCGGCCCGCCTTCTCGCGATAGCGCTCGTTGCACAGGACAAAGCGATCCTGGGCATCCCAGAAGGCGATGCCGTCGTTGCTGTTCTCGATGGCGTGGAGAAACCGCATATTCGCCTCGGCCGTGGCGCTGCGCGCCTCGACCTCGCCGGTGATGTCCCGCGCCACGCCGCGATAGCCGAGACAGCGTCCGGCATCTTCGAATCGCGGCTGTCCGCTGATGTTCAGGTGCCGCACCCGCCCCGTCGGCGTCCGTACCAGACAGAGAAAATCGCGGAATGGCTGCCGGCTCAGAAGCTGCTCCTCGAAGCGGCGCCAGCTTCCATCGCCAGGCAGAGTCAGCACGAATTCGCGGAAGCTCTTGCCGACAGCGTCCTGCACCGCCACGTCCGTGCCCCCACGGTCGACGCGGGAGACGAAGGTGAAGCGCAAATCGTTGTCGGTCTCCCAGTACCAGTCCGAGGCCGCGCCGGCAAAATCCCTGAAACGGGCTTCGCTTGTCTCGCGGCGGCGCATCTGCACCACGAGAATGCCGATCAGCGAGGCGATGACCAGATTGGCGGCCAGCAACGCGCCTCCGCCGATCAGCGCCTCACGCCGCCAGTCGCCAAGAACCGCACCCTCGTCAAGGAAAGTGACGATGGCGAGCGGATAGGATTCCAGGGCTGCGTAGCCATGCAGACGCAGGGTCCCGTCGAACGGGCTAGCGGCCCAGAATGTTCCAACGGGCTTCTCCGCGAAACGCGACATGATGCGCTCGCTGCCCGGAATCGTGCGCCCCAACGCGCTTTCCAGCCACGGGTGACGGGATAGCAGCGTGCCGTTGCGGTCGGCCAGAAGGATTCCGGAATGGGGGCCGAGATTGATCGCCTCGTAGAAGCGCGCGAGATAGGTCGGATCGAGATCAGCCCCGATCAGCCCGTCGAAATGGCCGTCATCCGTCTCGAGCCGCCGGGTGAACAGGATCGTCCAGCGGCCGTCGATCCGGCTGCGGAAGGTCGAGGTGAAGATTGGACCTTCCTCACCCTGCCGGTGATCGTTGAAGTAGGCCCGATCGGCGACCGAGACGCGCGGCGGCGGATGGCTGCGCGCACTGACCTCGGCCTGGGCGTCCGGCCCGATAATGAAGAAGTTCTGCACATGCGGAATCGTATCCGCCAGTTTTCGCATCTCCTCGTGCAGGCTGCGCCGATCGATATCCGAACCGCGGGGGCGGTCAGACAGGCCACGCACGACGAAGTCGACGCCCTGGAACGCCGCCGTCGTCTGCTCTCCCAGGACAAGAGCAAAGCGCTGCAGGTTCTCCTCGGCACGGCGCACGGCGGCGTCGCGCGCCTGCCAGATCAGGATCGCAGCGGCGACCAGGGAGCCGACGATGAGCACGGCCCCGAAGGTGATGAGTTGGCGGCTGGTCCGGTACGGCCCGGCAAAACGCGCGGCCCAGCCAGCCCCTCCCGGAGCAGCGGGACCGGGCGTTGGCGAGGGCGTCCTGAAACCGTCATCCGGCATGACATCATCATGCCGCAACCCCCGGACGTGCGACAGCCGTACCGGAGCATGGGGTCCAGCACGGTAACCATCCTGCCCGTCGGGGCTTTCCTTGTGTTAATTAAGCCCTACGGAGCCCCCACGGAGCCTTGCAATGTCCGACGACAAGCCGCGTTCCTTCGGTTTTGAGACCCGCGCCGTCCATGCCGGCGCCACGCCTGAGCCCGTCACCGGGGCGCGCAACACGCCGATCTTCCAGACCAACGCCTACGTCTTCGACGACGTCGACCACGCGGCCTCGCTCTTCAACCTTCAGACCTTCGGCTACATCTATACCCGTATCGGCAACCCGACCGTGGCCGTACTCGAGGAGCGGATCGCCAGCCTCGAGGGCGGGCGCGGCTGCGTCTGCGTGTCCTCCGGCCACGCGGCGCAATTGCTGGCGTTCTTCTCCCTGATGGACGGGCCGGGCGACGAGTTCATCGCCAGCCGCAACCTCTACGGCGGCTCGATCACCCAGTTCACCCACAGCTTCAAGAAATTCGGCTGGACGCCGCATTTCGTCGACCCGCGCAAGCCGGAGGAGTTCGAAGCCGCGCTGACGCCCAAATGCAAGGCGATCTTCGTCGAGAACCTGGCCAACCCGAGCAGCGTCGTCGTCGACATGGAGCGCATCGCCGAGATCGCGCGCAAGGCGCGCATCCCGCTGATCGTCGACAACACGATGTGCACGCCCTACCTGTTCCGCCCGTTCGACTGGGGCGCCGACATCATCACCCACTCCACCACCAAGTTCTTTGCCGGCCACGGCCACGCCATGGGCGGCGCGATCGTGGAGTCCGGCAAGTTCGACTGGGGCAAGAGCGGCAAGTTCCCGTCGATGACCCAGCCCGATCCGGCCTATCACGGGCTGACCTTCAACGAGACCTTCGGCGATTTCGGCTACACCATGAAGACGCGCGCCGTCGGCCTGCGCGATCTCGGACCGACCATGGCGCCGATGAACGCCTTCCTGACCATCACCGGCATCGAGACCCTGCACGTGCGCATGGCGCGCCACGTCGAGAACGCGCAGGCCATCGCCGAATTCCTGGAGAAGCATCCGGCGGTGGCCTGGGTGTCCTATCCGGGTCTCAAATCCAGCCCCTATCAGCCGCTGGTGAAGAAGTACCTGCCGCGCGGCGCGGGCTCGGTGTTCACCTTCGGCGTCAAGGGCGGCTACGCCGCCGGCGTGAAGGTGGTGGAGACGGTCGAGCTGTTCTCGCATCTCGCCAATATCGGCGACACGCGTTCGCTGATCATCCACCCCGCCTCGACCACGCATCGCCAGCTGACCGAGGAGCAGCAGACCAAGGCCGGGGCCGGCCCCGATGTGCTGCGCCTGTCGATCGGTATCGAGAGCGTCGACGACCTGATCGTCGATCTGGACAACGCGCTAAGGGCGGCGTCGGCCGGCTGATCATTCCGCCGGCTGCGCCACCGCAGCCGCGGGCGCCGGCTCCGTGCGCACGCGGTCGTTGGGCAGCCAGAGCGAGGCGAGCACGACCACGGCCGACATGCAGCCGAGCACGACGTAGACCGTGGCGAAGCTGCCGGTCGTGTCGTGGATCCAGCCGATGATCGGGATGGCGCTCGCCGCCGCCCCGAGGGCGAGGACGAACTTCGCGCCGTAGGCAGTGGCGCGCCACCGTCCCGGCGTGAAGTAGGCCAGCATGCCGTTCTCCGCCGGGTTGGCCACGACCTGGGCGAAGACGATGACGATGGTCAGCGGCAGCAGGAACCAGCCCTCGGCGCCGATGGCGAGGAAGAGCAGCGGCGCCTGCACGCCGAAGCCGCCGAGATAGACGTATTTCATGGCGTGCCGGTCGCACAGCCGTCCGCCGACATACTGGGCCAGCGCGGCGAAGGCGTAGACGATGGTCACCATGGCGCCGGCCCCCAGCACGCCGCCGCGGATCACATCCGACATGCCCTCGGCGAAGACCTTGGGCAGCATCACCATGTAGGCGCTGCCGACGAAGCCGGTCAGCAGCATGGTCAGCGACAGGATGATGAAGGCGCGCACCGCATCGCCGCGCGCGGGCTGCGGCACGGGCTTCTTGTCCGCCTTGGACTCACGGACCAGACCCAGCGCCCAGCAGGCGGCGAGAGCAAGGCCGATGACGATGGCCACGACGCCCGGAACGATGAAGGCGGCCTGCCAGCTGATCTTGTCGATGAGCAGGCCGGCGATCAGCGGACCGGCGGCGATGCCGCCCGCACCGAAGATCCCGTTGATACCCAGAGCCCGGCCGCGATTGGTCGCCTCGCGCACCAGCCAGGCCATGCCGACGGGATGATAGATCGAGGCAAAGACACCGATCAGGGCGAGACCGAGCGCGATCTCCAGCCCGTTGCGCGCGAAGCCGGTCAGCACCGCCGCGATACCGCTGCCGATGAAGAACAGCACCATCATGCCCAGCATCGACCAGCGATCGCCGATCCAGCCGGCCGGCAGCGCCATCACGCCGAAGAGGATCTGCCCGGCGATCATCAGGCCGATGAGCTCGCCGAAGGTCATGCCCCAGGCCGGTTCGAGCGCCAGCACCACCGTCGGGTAGAGGATGGTCAGAATGTGGGAGAAGCTGTGGCCGACATTGGAGAAGGCCTGGGCCAGCCCGGCGGAGGGTGTGCTCATGATTCGGGCATCGTGCCACTGCCGGACCGCCCGGAGAAGGCCTGTGGGCGCAAGCGCGGCATGCGTGCCCGTCTTGGCTGGGCCAATCCGGGCTACGAAGCGGACTCACGGCGCCCTGAGACGGCACCGTTGGGTCTCATCGGTGTTCTCCATCGGCGAAAAACCCGTCTTTTTTACGCCAACCCCCGGTTTTCCGGGCTTACTTGTTCGGGTAGCTAACTCGTTATTCATCCACAGCCCAACCCCATGCCCGGCCGCGACAAAGCGGGCCCGAGTAGACAAACGTCGCTAGACAAAATCACGGGGTCTCGCGGGGGTCGCCCCTGAATCCCCCTGCCCGATCAAGGGCTTGAAAAATCGCTGTTAACTTTTGCCTGGCGGCAGTTTTTCGCAGTTTTCCGCGATTCTTCCAGAAGCGCCTCCCGCGAAAGCTGCGCTTTCGCTGAGCGCTGACGCGCCAACGCTTCGCGTTGCGCTTTCACCATGTCAAAGAACCAACCCAGAGATATGGTAGACGAACTGGATATTACAAGGGGGTCGGCGCCGTTTCGGCCTCCAGCCAGGCCATGTAGTCCGGGTTGCCGCCGACCAGCGGCAGGGCGACGACGCAGGGCACCGTGTAGCTGTGCAGCGCCTTGACCCGCTCGGTCAGCGCCGGCACCAGGTCGGCCCGCGTCTTGGCGATCAGCACCGTCTCGCGATCCTCGGTCAGCTTGCCCTGCCACCAGTAGACCGATTCCATGCCGTCGATGACGTTGGCACAGGCGGCCAGACGCTCCTCGACGAGCGCGCGGCCGATCTTCTTCGCCTCGTCGCGTGACGACGCGGTCATGTACACCAGCCGAAACTCCATGGGCACCTCCTGCGATCAAACTAGAGACTGACGGGCGCAGATTGAAGACACCTCACCCTCCCGCGCTGGTGCGCGGGCCCCTCCCTCTCCGCAAAGCGGAGAGGGGCTTTGGAGGCGCACTCGGCTCAGGGCCCCTCTCCGCCGCTAAGGCGCCTCGCTTCGCGAGCGCCGAGCGGGGGAGAGGGAGCGGCCCAATCGCTGCGCGATTGGGAGGATGAGGTGTCCTGCACGCGGCCTCGACGAAAGCCTCCGGACCCAATAGATTCGCCTCGCATGACGAAACCGGGCGACCCGATTCCGTTTCCGCTTCCCCGCCGGGGACAACGCGACGCGACGGCCAGGCAGGAAGAGCCGCCGCCGCGGCCCAAGGCCAAGCCGCGCGGCCTGCCCACCGCGCCCGGCAAACCCACCGATGTCCAGAAGGCCTGGCTCGCCCGCGGCCTGTCGCAGCCCGGCGGCAAGCTGCCGCTCTTCGACGACGGCGGAAAGCGCATCGACGCGCGCACCATCCGGTCCTGCATCGACCAGGGCTGGGCCGAGCCCTGGTTCGCCAATCCGCTGAAGCCGGACTGGCTCGTCTGCCGCCTCACCGATTCCGGCCGCGCCGTCATCGCTGCCGGCTAGAGCTTATTCCGATCACGTCGACGCAGCGGCTCACCCCCCACCCTTCCCTCCCCCGCCTTGCGCTGCGTTGGCGGCTTTCAACGCTGCCGACGGGCGCCGAAGATTGGGGGGGAGGGTTTCGCAGCGGCATCCATTTCTTCCCCCTCCCCCTCGACGGGGGAGGGTTGGGGTGGGGGTGATTCTGGCGCACTCCATTCTCACCTGCTTCGTCCCCTTCGCCGCGGCCTACTTCATCGGCTTCGTCTTCCGCACCATCAACGCCGTCATCGGCGCCGACCTCGCGGCCGATATGGGTCTCGACGCCGCCGGGCTCGGTCTGCTGACCAGCGGCTATTTCTTCGCCTTCGCCGTCTTCCAGCTGCCGCTCGGCCTCCTGCTCGACCGTTTCGGGCCGCGGCGGGTCGAGGGCACGCTGCTGCTCGTGGCGGCGCTCGGCGCCGTCCTCTTCGCCACCGCCTCGAGCGTCGCCGGCCTCACCGCCGCGCGCGCCGTGATCGGCATCGGTGTGTCGGGCTGCCTGATGGGCGCCATCAAGGCGAACGTCCAGTTCTGGCCGCGCGAGCGCCTGCCGCTGCTCAACGGCACGATCATGGCCTCGGGCGGCCTCGGGGCGCTCGCCGCCGCCCTGCCCGTCGACTGGCTGCTGCGTATCAGCGACTGGCGCACCGTGTTCCTCGTCCTCGCCGTGCCGACGGCGCTCGTGGCGCTGCTCATGCTCTGGATCGTGCCGGAGAAGACCCAGGCCGAGCGCACGACGCTGCGCGACCTGCTGCGCGGCCTCGGCCAGATCTACCGCTCGCCGGTGTTCTGGCGCCTCGCCCCGTCCGCCTTCATCGGCCAGGCGGTGTTCATGGCCTATCACAGCCTGTGGGCCGGCCTGTGGATGCGCGATGTCATCGGCCTCGACCGTGCGGGCGCTGCGGCACAGCTCTCGCTCTTCGCCATCGCCATAATCCCGGCCTATCTCGGCGGCGGCGCCCTCGCCGACCGCCTGCTGCGGCGCGGCATGGCGCCGCACCGCATCTTCGTCGTTCTCGTTGCTGCCTATCTGATCGTGCAGGCCGCCATCGCCGTCGCCCCCGGCGCCGGCAGCGAGGCGCTGTGGATCGCCTACAGCATCACCGGCACCGGCATGGTGGTCTCCTTCTCGCTGCTGACGCCGAGCTTCCCCGCGGCCTACGCCGGACGCGTCAACACGGCGCTCAACCTGATGGTCTTCGTGGCGGCCTTCTCCATGCAGCTGGGTATTGGCGCCGTGATCGCCTGGCTGGCCGGCGACGATCCCTCGCGCGTGCCGCTGGGCCACCGCGCCTCCTTCATTGGCCTGCTGGCCGTGCAGGCGGCCTGCTTCGTCTGGCTGCTCTGGCCGCGCCGGGCTTAGACGGCTGGACAGCCCGGCGAATCCGCCGATAATCATTGGCGTATCGGGAAACCGTTAACGGATCGGCAGAACCGTGAAGAAATACGAAGTCGCGATCTTCAATCAGGTCGTCAAGGACGCGGTCCGCCAGGGCGAGAAAAACCGCACCGGCCTGTCGGACGATTGGGGCGACCTGCACTACATCGAGATCAACGCCGAGACGCCGGACCAGGCCCGGGCGAAGGCTCACACCCGCCACCCCGAAGCCCGCGGCTTCGTCATCACCGAGATCCGCGAAATCCGCTAGGGCACGGGCCCGACAACCTCATGCTGAGGAGCGCCGCCCCTGTGCGTCGGCGCCCGGCGCCGACGCGCGCAAGAAAATGGGGCGCGTCTCGAAGCGTGGCTCCCCTTCGAGACGCAGCCGAGGACGGCTGCTCCTCAGGGTGAGGTCATTCTCAAACGGACTCTCAGGCCGTCGCGGCATCATCCGTTGCGGCGCGGAGACCTAGTCTGTCACCGCGCCGCAGCACCGTTTCAATCCTCCTACGACCGTATACTATCTAAAGTTGTATTTTTCAGTGTTCTATCTCACATAAATTGCATCTTCCCTCTGACAGAGTTCGCCTCCCGCAACCTCACAGGGGGAACTCCCATGACATCGATCCGACGAACCCTGAAGTCCGCGATCCTCGGCCTGCTGCTGGCCGCCGGCCCGCTTACCACCGCCCCGGCAGACGCCCAGGTGGTCAGCGGCCATATCTTCGGCCTGACCCTGGCCAACAACGGGGGCAGCCCGAACACCACGGTCGACGTGGCGGCGGGTGACGCCACCGACAGCACCAACACCTACTCGATCCCGCTGGGGGCCTTCACCAAGGTGATCCAGAGCTCGGGCTCGTGGACGGCGGGTACGAGCAACAACGGCCTCGACACCGGGGCGCGCGCCGCCAACACCTGGTACCACGTCTTCCTGCTGCGCAAGGACGCGGACGGCAGCGGCGACGTGCTGTTCTCGACCAGCGTCTCGTCCCCGACCCTGCCGTCCGGCTACAGCAACTTCCGCCGCATCGGCTCGGTGCGCACGGATGGCTCGACCAATCTCCTCGCCTTCGTCCAGACCGGCGACGAGTTCATCTGGTCTCTGGCAAAATACGACGTGCAGGGTGTGAGCCTTGGCACCACCAGCACGCTCTACACGCTGACCGTGCCGTCCGGCGTCAAGGTGCTGGCACGGCTGAGGGCCGCAAACGACCCAACGGGCGCGGGTGCGGCGCAAGTCGCTGTCCGCTCGCCGGATGAGAATTCGTCACAGAACACCACGTTCGTCACGGGCAGCGGCCACCCGTTACCCACCATCGCGGGAGAAGGCGTGTCAGCGGAACTACTGGTCCGGACGAACACCTCAAGCCAGGTCGCGGCGATTTCGAGCGTCGCCAGTAACAACGTGTTCTACATCCGGACTATCGGTTGGTTCGACAGCCGGGGCATGTTGTACTGAACACTTACGTCTCTGAGTGCGCCGGGTGCGGAGCCTCAATAGGCTTCCGCCCGGCGTAGCCTTACGCAGTGACGGCCTGCGCTTGTGCCGCCCGCGCCTGGGCGATGCGGTCGAGCATCTGCTGGCTGTAGTAGTTCTCGATCTTGTCGAGATCGACGAAGTGCGAGTTGAGGCAGAGCCGGAAATAGTCGCAGCGGTTGCACAACTGATCCGTCATGCGCACGAGGGTACGCAGCTTCCAGGCGTCGCGGCTGTCCCACATGGCATCGAAAGGCGTGTCGTAGAGGCTGCCGATCCGCTGGTTGTGGCAGAGCATCACCGAGCCCTCCCACAGGATACGTGCCGCCACAAAGGGCGACTTGCAGGGAAAGCGCATGCCGTGATCGGCGCCGTACTGGTACTCGCGGGGATAGAGGCGCGGGAACCTCGACTGCGGATGCCCTGATGAAACGATGCCGTTCTCCACACCCAGCTTCGATTGGAAATAAGGCGAGGTGATCAGCAGCCGCGACTGGTTCTGCCGCACGTAGTCGGCGGCTCTGTCCAGCGCACCGAAATAGTCCTGGCGCACTTCCCACAGCGAGTTCTTCAGGATGAATTCGTCGGGCTCGCGCACGGTCATGGCGATGAAGCGCAGCACGTCGAAATCGTGCTTGCCCCAGAACGCCGGCGCGCGCTCGACCTCGTGGAGATTGCAGCGCAGCACGGTGAAGTTGACCGCAAAGGTGGCGTCCGAGCCGGAAAAGGCGGCGCGGAAATTCTCGATGTTGTCGATCGTGCGCTCGAAGTTGCCACCCACCCGCACGAGCTCGTAGGTCTCCTTGCTGATCCCGTCGAAGGAGAAGGTGACCATCTCGAGATCGGAATCGAAGAGTGCCGGGATCTCCTTCTTGTGGAGATTGTGCCCGTTGGTGATCAGGACGATGCGGCACCCGCGCTTGTTCAGAGTATCGATCAGCCGATTGATCTGTGGGTGGATGCAGGGTTCGAAGACCGCGCCGAGCGTGACCAGCGTGCCGGCTTTGAGGAACGAGAAATCCACCTTGTCGAGATCCAGATACTCCAGCGGCTCCTTCATGAAAGAGACGTGGCACATGCGGCAACGCAGGTTGCAGCCCTTGGTGGGTTCGATCTCGATGTAGGTCGGGTCCATTCAGGCGGGCCTTTGCGTTTCTGGCCGGAATCCACCGGCGCACGGCCTCACACGCCCCTTTGCGTAGGACGGCAGGCCGGCACGGTCAAGGTACGGCCAGTATGGTAAAATTTGAGTAAATAGCGGTATTTGGCCCGGGCGGCGGCGATCCCTGCCAGGTGCTCACACGATGTGCGTGGCCAGCCAGTAGAACACGGCCGCCAGGGTCGCCGAGGCCGGTATGGTGATGATCCAGGCCCAGACGATGCCCGTCGCCACGTTCCAGCGCACGGCCGAGTAGCGCCGGGCCGACCCCACCCCCACGATGGCCCCCGTGATCGTATGGGTGGTCGAGACCGGAATGCCCAGCGAGGTGGCGCCAAACAGGGTGATGGCGCCGGCGGTCTCGGCGCAGGCCCCCTGCATGGGCGTGAGCCGCGTGATCTTGGAGCCCATGGTGTGCACGATCCGCCAGCCGCCGCGCATCGTGCCCAGCCCCATCACCACGTAGCAGGAGAAGATGACCCAGGCGGGCACGACGAATTCCGAGTAGACGCCGTTGGAATAGAGCAGCACGGCGATGATGCCGGCGGTCTTCTGGGCGTCGTTGCTGCCATGGCCGAGCGAATAGAGGGCCGACGAGACGAGCTGCAGCTTGCGGAACACGCCGTCGGCAACGCCGGGATTCGCCCGCACGAACAGCCAGCTCGTCAACACCACGAGAAGGATGCCCAGAACGAACCCCGTCATCGGCGAGAGGGCAATGGCGTAGATGGTCTTGGAGAGGCCCTGCCAGACGATGGCGCCGGTCCCGGCCTTCGTAACCCCCGCCCCGACGATGCCGCCGACCAGCGCGTGGGAGCTCGACGACGGGATGCCGCCCCACCAGGTGATCAGGTTCCAGGTGATGGCGCCGGCGAGCGCGCCGAAGACCACGGCGTTGTCGATCAGCTGCGGCGCGACGATGCCCCTGCCGATGGTGTTGGCTACGTGGGCCTCGAACACGAAATAGGCGGCAAAGTTGAAGAACGCGGCCCACAGCACGGCGTAATGCGGGCTCAGCACGCGGGTCGACACCACCGTGGCGATCGAGTTCGCCGCGTCGTGCATGCCGTTGATCAGGTCAAACGCGAGAGCAACGGCGATGAGAACGATGACGACGAGGGTGATCGCGTGGAAATCCATCGAGCGTCTATGGCTCAGACATGCTCGATCACGATGTCGCTCATCACATGGGCGACGTCCTCGAAGCGGTCGCAGACCTTCTCCAGGTGATCATAGAGCTCGGCGCCGACGATGAAGGCGAGCGGGTCCTGCCGGGCGCGGCCGGTGTAGAGCGCGCGCAGACCCTGGTCGTTGAGCTGGTCCGACTGCTCCTCGATCTTGGTGAGCTCCGCGGTCAGCGCGTGCAGCTTGCCGGAGTTCTTGCCGACGTTGCGCATCAGCGGCAGCGCCTCGGCGGTGAGGTTGGCCATCATGATGATGCGGTCCGCCATGGCGCGCATGCAGGGCTCGAAGGTCCGGACGTCGTAGAGCATCACGGTCTTGGCCGTCTTGTTCATCTGGTCGATGGCGTCGTCGAGGGCTTCGGACAGCGCCTTGATGTCGCTGCGGTCGAAGGGCGTGATGAAGCTGCGGCGGATGGCCTGCAGGACCTCGTAGGAGATGTGGTCGGCCTCCTCCTCCTGGCGCGACAGCTTGTGGCAGTTGTCGGAGACCGCGTCACCGCCCTCGAGGATCGCCCGCAGGGAGGAAGCGGCCTCCTGCGCCTTGGCGGCATGCGCCTCGAACAGGTCGAAGAATTTCTCTTCCTTGGGCAGGAGTGACTTGATCAGCTGGAACATGCCGGGCCCCCTGGTTGGGTCAGGGGTTGGCGTACAGCGAGTCGCGGCAATTGCACAGGGCCGCGTGGCCGCGCCACCCTAAACAAGCGTTTCCCTGATGGTCTGGCGCAAGGCGGCCTGATCGCCGGCCGTCAAGCTCCCGAGCCTGCGAATGACCATCGCCTGCTCAAGCGTCGCAAAGACGGGCTTGATGACGGAGGGTTTGAGAAGCCCGGCCGCTTGCCAATCGGCGACGCCAACCTCGGCGCGACCTGAGATGGACTGGACCTGGCTCGTAACGGCCATCACCACGATATCGCGTCGGGAGACATTGTAGGTGCGAGCGCTTACCACGACGGCGGGGCGTTTCTTCGATGCGGCGTGGCTGGTGAACGGAAACGGCACCAGTACGACGTCGCCGAACTCATAGGGCATCGTAGGCGTCGTCGTCCGGGTTGTTCCAGACAGCGGCAAACGCCGGCGCGCTCGTGGCGGTGGCTGCACGAACCAGCCCGCCCTCCTGCTCGCGCTGCCGGATGAACTCGACGAAATCCTCGACCTCAGCGACGCGCTCGGCCGGCAGGGTCTTGATCTTTTCCAGGAGGGACTGCGGATCGGACATGGCACTCCCGTACTTCTTAATACGAAGTAGTTGGTCGGAGCGGCGGGATTTGAACCCGCGACCCCCAGTCCCCCAGACTGATGCGCTACCGGGCTGCGCTACGCTCCGACCGAGGCGAAAGAACAGGCGGATTTACGGCCCGTCGCTTCGCGCGGGCGCACTATACGCGCCGGCCCGGCCCGGTCAACCGGAGGGGATTGGCGATTCCGAGCCCCTCTCCGCGCGAGCGCTGGGAGAGGGAGGGGCCCGCGCGTAAGCGCGGGAGGGTGAGGTGTCAGGCCGCCAGCGCAGACGCCAAGCGTATAGAGCGAGAACCCACCTCACCCGCTCACTTCGTTCGCACCCTCTCCCCCCGCTTGGCGCTCGCGAAGCGAGGCGCCGTAGGGCGGAGAGGGTCAGTGGAGACACACTAGGCTTAGCGTTTGGCCCGCCGCAGCAGATCCTTGATCGCCAGGAGCTCGCTGATGGCCGCGTCGATGGCCGAGGCCCGTGCCGGGGCAGCAACGGGAGCGGCCACCGGCTCCGCTGCGTCCGCGGCCACGTCGCCTGGCCCGTCGCTGCCGGCCTCATCCTCGGCATTCTCGACATCCGGACCCGCGTCATCCGGACGCCTTCCGGCATCGCGCAACAGGCGCTGGACGCCCTTGATGGTGTAGCCGCTGTTGTAGAGAAGCTCGCGGATGCGCCGCAGGAGTTCTACGTCCTCCGGCCGATAGTAGCGCCGCCCGCCGGCGCGCTTGAGCGGCCGGATCTGGGCGAACCGCGTCTCCCAGAAGCGCAGGACGTGCTGCGGCACGTCAAGATCGGTCGCGACTTCGCTGATGGTCCGGAAGGCGCTGGCAGACTTGCCCGGACGCCGTGAGCCCAGGGGGTCGCTCGCTTTGAATCCGCCGACCGGATTATCCACCATACGCAGTCCGGGTGCCCCGCTCTCCATGGGATTGGTCATGCCTCAGTCGGCAGCGATCCGGCGCTGCCCGGGAGCGGCGATCAGGGCTTGGGCGTCGGCGGAGCCGCAGCCGGCGCCGGGGCGGGTGTGCCCGCCTTGGCCGCCGCCTTGGACAGCGCGCGATTGATCTTGTTCTTCAGCACGTGCGAGGCGCGGAACACCAGCACCTTGCGCGGCAGGATGGGAACTTCCTCGCCGGTCTTGGGATTGCGGCCGATGCGCTGGCCCTTCTGGCGGACCGAGAAGCTGCCGAAGGAGGAGATCTTCACCGTCTCGCTACGGGTAAGAGACTCAACCATCTCGTTCAGGATGGTCTCGACGAGGGTGGCGGAATCGTTCCGCGAGAGGCCCACTTCCTGGTAGACGGCCTCGCTCAGGTCCGCCCGGGTCACCGTGGTTCCAGTCATGGCTATCCCCCTCGTTCCTGCCGTTGAGGTTGGTTCGCCCGAAACCTTAGCTCACGGCAAGAAATTGGTCAATTACAGAGGGATGGCGCGCTTCCTTGAGGGGCAATTGAACGCCGCCCCGCAAACTACCAGCGGATAACGCTCGCCCCCCAGGCAAGGCCGCCGCCAATCGCCTCCAGCAGCACGATCTGGCCGGGCTGGAGGCGTCCGTCATCCGCCGCTTCGGCAAGCGCCAGGGGGATCGAGGCCGCCGAGGTATTGGCGTGATGGTCGACGGTGATGACCACCCGGTTGCTGCCCAGTCCAAGCTTGCGGGCCATGCCGTCGATGATCCGCTTGTTCGCCTGGTGCGGCACCAGCCAGTCGATATCGGCGCCGGTCATGCCGTTGGCGGCCAGCGCCTCCTCGACCACCGAGGCCAGCTTCTCGACCGCGTGGCGGAAGACCTCGCGGCCTTCCATGCGCAGATGCCCGACGGTGCCGGTGGAAGACGGGCCGCCATCGACATAGAGCGCGTCGTGGAAGCGGCCGTCGGCGTGGAGATGGGTCGAAAGGATGCCCCGCCCCTTGCCGTTCTCCGACGAGGGCAGGCTGCGCAGCACCACGGCCCCGGCACCGTCGCCGAACAGCACGCAGGTGCCGCGATCCGTCCAGTCGAGGATGCGCGAGAAGGTCTCGGCACCAATGACCAGGGCCGTGCGCGCCTGGCCCACCTTCAGGAAATTGTCGGCCGTGGCCAGGGCGTAGATGAAGCCGCTGCACACCGCCTGGATGTCGAAGGCGATGGCGTCGTGAATACCGAGCTGGGCCTGGATGCGCGTGGCGGTCGCCGGGAAGGTCTCGTCGGGCGTGCTGGTGGCGCAGACGATGATATCCACTTCCGAGGCGTCGATACCGGCATTGGCCAGGGCCCGCTGGGCGGCCTTGGTGCCGAGATGCGAGGTCAGCTCGCCGTCAGCGGCGATGTGGCGCTGCTTGATGCCGGTGCGCTCGGTGATCCACTCGTCGGTGGTGTCGACGCGCGCGGCCAGCTCCCGGTTGGTGACGACCTTTTCAGGCAGGTACGCACCGCACCCGATGACGATCGAGCGCGTGCCGTGGGCGCCGTTGAGACTCATCAGCCGGTCACCGCCTCAGGCTTGGCGGCGGGAGCCGCGTGCAGGTGCGCGATCTCGTCGCGGATGCGGCTGTTGAAATCGTTGCCCGCCATGTCCACCGCCACGCCGATGGCGTTGGCGAAACCCAGCGCGTCCGTGCCGCCGTGGCTCTTGACCACCACGCCGTTGAGACCGAGGAAGACCGCACCGTTATAGCGCCGCGGATCGGTACGCTGGCGCACCTTGTTGAGGGCGTTGCGCGCGAACAGATAGCCGATCCGCGCGACGAGCGATGAGTTGAAGGCGCCGCGCAGGAAAGCCGAATACAGCTTGGCCGTGCCCTCGGCGGTCTTGAGCGCGATGTTGCCGGTGAAGCCGTCGGTGACCACGACATCGACCGTCCCGGCCGTGATGTCGTCGCCTTCGACAAAGCCGTGGAAGCGGATCGGCAGGTCGGTCGCGCGCAGCTGTGCCGCCGCGGCCCGGACCTCCTCATGGCCCTTCTGCTCCTCGGAGCCGACGTTGAGCAGGCCGATGCTCGGCTGCGAAACGCCGAACACGGTGCGGGCGAAGACCTCGCCCATGACCGCAAACTGCACGAGGTTGTCGGCGTCGCAGACGACGTTGGCGCCGAGATCGAGCATGACGCTCTCACCGCGCAGCGTCGGGAAATAGGAGGCAATCGCCGGCCGGTCGATTCCCGGTACCGTGCGCAGCACGATCTTGGCCATTGCCATCAGCGCCCCGGTGTTGCCGGCCGAGACGACGCCATGGGCCTCGCCGGAATCGACGGCGTCGATGGCCAGACGCATGCTGGAACGGCGTCCGGTCCGCAGCGCTACCGAGGGCTTGTCGCTGCTCGCGACGGCGTCGGGCGTGTGGCGGACCGTGCAGATATCGGCGAGCCCGGGAGCCCGCTCGACGAGCGGCCGGATGCGCTGCTCGTCGCCGAACGCGAGAAAGCGGACCTGGGGAAAACGACGGCGCGCGATGTTCGCGCCCTCAAGCACCATCTGCGGCGCATGGTCGCCGCCCATGGCGTCGAGGGCGATGGTGAGCGGAGCGCTCACGCGTGGCAGTCCTGGTTCTTCCGGACCGCTGGCTTACGCGCTCTTCGCCGCGGTCACTTCGCGGCCGTCATAAAAACCGCAGGCCGAGCAGACATGGTGCGGCCGCTTGAGTTCGCCGCAGTTCGGGCACTCGGCATGGGCCGAGCCCTTCAGGGCCTCGTGGGAGCGCCGCATGTCGCGTCGCGACTTGGAAACCTTCTTCTTTGGAACCGCCATGACTTTATCTTTCCCTGCCGCATGCTGCGGACAGCTTAGTAACGATACCGAATTGACCGGAAGCGGCCTCTAGATAATCAAAAAGCCGTCTTTTCTCAAGCAGAGCTTTACTTTGGCCGCTGCCGCAATTTCCCCAGCACTCTGAAAGGATTAACCTTTTCAGGCTCGTCCCCCGCCCCCTCCGGCGGCGTGTAGGACGGATCGAGAGCCGCACCGGCAGCCCGGGGATAGGGATCGAGGGCCAGCGCCAGCTCCTGGGCCACCGTTTCCCCGAGATCGAGAGGTCCGTCGGGCCAGGGCTCCACGGTCGATTCCTGCTCCGGGTCGATCTCGACCCCCTCGCCGCCCGCCTCGCCATCGCCGTAGAGGACGGTGAACTCCGCCTCCACGCGACTGGGGACTGGAGCGAGTGTCACGACGCAGGATTGGACGACATCCGCCGTCAGGCGCCCGGCCAGGCGCAGCACCGATCCGCCACGGGCGCGCCGCAGGCGCAGCCTGGCCTCGAGCGTATCCAGGGCCAGGAGGTCGAAGCGCCTGGCCAGAGCCGCACGCTCCTCGGGACTGGCAGCGATATCGTGAACCACCTCGGTGTGACCGATGCGATCCACTTCTATCGGCCGCGAGAATTCGGAGGCTGGCGCAGCGCGCGGCATCACAAGCGTCCTGGAGTTGGAGGAAAATCGGGCGATCCCGCAATGAGAGCCGAAGCCGGCTGGCGGCCGAGGCGGCTGGCAGCTTCCCGCAGGTACGCGCTCAGGGATTCCAGCGTCGCTGCGTCAGGGCCCGGCTCGGGCAGCGTGCCGAACAGGTTGCGCCGCAAGGCCGCAGCAAGCTCCGCATTGCTCCCGACAAGCCCCGCCTCGTAAGCAGCAATGCGGCCATAGAGGCCTTCCGCCATGACGCGGACCCGCCGGCCGACACCGAGGTCTCCCGCCCCCATTTCGCGCAGGCTCTGGTCCATATCGGCGAACATGGTGTCAAAGAGCTGCTGCGCCACCTCGCCCTCGCCGGCGGATTTCAGCCGCTGCAGCACCAGGAACATATGCAGGGCGATCATCTCGAAGCGGCCATCGACGGAATCGGGCACGCCGTTCGCCGCATAGAAGCCGGGCTGACGGGCCTGTGCCACGATGGCCTGGTACAGTTTGCTCGCCTCAAAGGCGCGCTTGCCTCGAAAAAGTCCTGAGAGTTTCATGGGTTGGCGAACGATCGAAGGGCCCGGGCGCGAGGGGCGGGTTGACAGATCAACAACGGCGATGCGATGTAGCACTCAGCATGACCCGTGGCCATGGCCAGTTCAATCCTGCGGCTGCCCCGCGGCTCAAACCGGTGTGGGTCGGTGTGGCTATTGTCCTCGCAGGCCTCGCCCTGACGGCCTGCCAGTCGCGAATCGACAGCCGCGGCTATGTCCCTACTGGAGACGATCTCGAGCGGGTCAAGGCCGGACTCCAAGGACGCGAGGAGGTTCAGGAAATTCTGGGCTCGCCCTCGAGCATCAGCACCTTCGCCGACGACCGTTGGTACTACATCAGCAAAAAAACCAGCACGACGGCGTTCTTCACGCCGAAAGTGCTTGAGCAGGGCGTCGTCGTCGTTGAGTTTGACGATGCCGGGCTGGTCAAGGACATACGTCGCTACGCACTGGAGGATGGCCTGATCATCGACCCGGTCACACGCAAGACGCCGGCACCTGGCCGCGAGCTGTCCTTCCTGGAACAGCTTCTCGGCAATCTTGGCAAGTTCAATGCCCCATCCAACGCCGCACAGCCAGGCGGTGGCGGCAGCAGCGGCCGCTACTAACAACCGCACTCTCCGCAAAACGAAACGGCCCCGGCAAAACCGGGGCCGTTCGCTTTTGCGGCTGTTACTGGCTTAGTGGGCCAGGATAGCCAGCAGCAGGATGGCGACGATGTTGATGATCTTGATCATCGGGTTCACCGCCGGGCCGGCCGTGTCCTTGTACGGATCACCCACCGTGTCGCCGGTGACGGCCGCCTTGTGGGCCTCCGAGCCCTTACCGCCGTAATTGCCGTCCTCGATGTACTTCTTGGCGTTGTCCCAGGCGCCGCCGCCCGAGGTCATCGAGATGGCGACGAACAGGCCCGTGACGATCGTGCCCATAAGCATCGCGCCCACGGTCGTGAACGCCGCCGCCTGGCCGCCGATCATGCGGATCACGATGTAGACCACGACGGGCGCCAGGACCGGCAGCAGCGACGGAACGATCATCTCCTTGATCGCCGCCTTGGTGAGAAGATCGACCGCCTTGCCGTAATCCGGCTTGGCCGTCCCTTCCATGATGCCCTTGATCTCCTTGAACTGGCGACGGACCTCGATGACCACCGAGCCGGCCGCGCGGCCGACGGCGGTCATGCCCATGGCGCCGAACAGGTAGGGCAGCAGGCCACCGATGAACAACCCGATGACGACATACGGGTCGTTCAGGATGAACTGCACGTTCACATTGGGGAAGTAGTACTTGAGATCCTCGACATAGGCCGCGAAGAGCACCAGCGAGGCGAGGCCTGCCGAGCCGATGGCATAGCCCTTGGTCACCGCCTTGGTCGTGTTGCCGACGGCATCGAGCGCGTCGGTGATCTTGCGGATGTCCTTGGGCATCTGCGACATCTCGGCGATGCCGCCGGCGTTGTCGGTGACCGGGCCGTAGGCGTCGAGGGCCACGATCATGCCGGCCAGGGCCAGCATGGTGGTCGCCGCGATGCCGATGCCGAAGAGGCCGGCCAGCAGGTACGACGCCAGGATGCCGGCGCAGATGACAACGACGGGCAGCGCCGTCGCTTCCATCGAGACGGCAAGGCCCTTGATGATGTTCGTGCCGTGACCGGTGGTCGAGGATTCAGCGATGCTCTGCACCGGGCGGAAATGGGTGCCGGTGTAGTATTCGGTGATCCAGACCAGCAGCCCCGTGACAGCCAGGCCGAGCAGCGCGCAATAGAACAGATGCCGGCCGGTGAAGGCGAGCCCGCTGATCGTGTAGGACGTCGAGAAGCCGATATACATGTGGGTGATGATGCCGATCAGCACCGCCGAGGCGATGCCGGTCACCACCAGGCCCTTGTACAGGGCCTTCATGATGTTGCCGTCGGGCCCAAGCTTGACGAAGAACGTGCCGGCCACCGAGGCCACGATGCACACACCGCCGATAAGCAGCGGGAACATCATCATCTGGCCGACCGCCGGACCGGTGAAGAAGATCGCGGCCAGCAGCATCGTGGCCACGATGGTCACCGCGTAGGTCTCAAACAGGTCGGCAGCCATGCCGGCGCAGTCGCCCACGTTGTCACCGACGTTGTCGGCGATGACGGCCGGGTTACGGGGGTCATCCTCGGGAATGCCGGCTTCCACCTTGCCGACGAGGTCGGCACCAACGTCGGCACCCTTGGTAAAGATGCCGCCGCCGAGACGGGCGAAGATCGAGATCAGCGAAGCGCCGAAGGACAGAGCCACCAGAGCCTCGAGCACCGAGCGCAGATTGGCGGGCGTCGAGACTCCCTTCCAGTTCACCAGCACCCCGTAATAGACCGCAACGCCAAGCAGGCCGAGACCGACCACCAGCATTCCGGTGATCGCGCCGGCACGGAAGGCGACGTCAAGCGCGGGCTGCATGCCGCGGCTGGCCGCGTCCGCCGTACGCACGTTGGCGCGCACCGAGACGTTCATGCCGATGTAGCCGGCGGCGCCGGACAGGACCGCGCCGATGATGAACCCGAGAGCGACGTGCACCCCAAGCGTGAAGGCCAGGATCACGGCGACGGCGATGCCGGCGATGGCGATCGTCTTGTACTGGCGGTTCAGGTAGGCCTGAGCGCCTTCCTGCACGGCGGCGGCGATGGCCCGCATCCGGTCGTTGCCGGTGCCGGAGGCCATCACCTGCGAATAGGCAAACCAGCCGTAGACGAGCGCGAGCACGCCGCAGGCAATGACGATCCAAAAGGCTTGGCTCATGATCGAGTTCCTTGGTTTCTTACTTGCTTCTTCGGGTCGCTGAGAGGGTTAATTCGGCCTCGAAACAGCGGATTCGCCGGCCGAAAATCGCGCGGGAACATGCCAGAAGCCTCCCCCTGGCGCAAGCCAACCCAGCAAGCCGGCCGGGGGGCCCGGCCAAAGGGGATTCCCTAGGCCTCGGCAGGCCGTTTCGGGCGGGACTGAAGCCAGAGGATGGCCAGGAGCGTGCCCCCGATGACCGGCAGCAGGACCAGATTGAGGGTGTTCCAGCCGTAGTGCTCGTGCAGGACGCCCGAACTCAGGGCACAGAGCGCCACAGAGCCGAAAACCAGGAAGTCGTTGGCGGCCTGCACCTTGGCTTTCTCTGCCGGGCGGTACGACTGGGTCAGGAGGGCCGTTCCCCCGATATAAAGGAAGTTCCAGGCCACCCCGATCAGCACCAGGCCCAGCCAGAAGCGGGGCACGTCGGTGCCCGACAGATTGACGGCCAGGGCCGCGACGAACAGCAGCGCCCCCACGGTCATGACGCGCAGCACGCCAAACCGGACGATCAGGCTCCCTGTGACGAAGGACGGCGCGAACATCGCCAGCACATGCCACTGGATGACGAACGCCGCCGATTCAAAGGCGTGGTGATGAACGACCATGGCGAGCGGGGTGACCGTCATGACGAAGGCCATGCCGCCATAACCGACCATGGCCGCAAGCACGGCGACGACGAAAGTGGGGTTGCGTGCGATCTCCGACAGGGGCCGCCCCTCGCCGCTGCGCTCGGCGGCACTCGGCACGGGGATCTGGATGAACTGCAGCACCAGCGTGGCGACAAGGGCCACGCCGATCAGCGCGGCAAACGAGCCCGCGTAGGTCACCGGCGCCAGCGCATCCTTGGTCAGCTTGGCGAGCTCGGGGCCGATCACCGCAGCGATGACGCCACCCGCCAGCGTGTAGGAAATGGCCTTGCTGCGCCACGCATCCGCCGAGCCGTCGACCGCGGCAAAACGATAGAATTGTCCGAAGCTATTGTAGATGCCGGTCAGCACGAGGCCCAGGCAGAACAGCAGGAACGACTCCTGCAGAACGCCGAGAGTCGCCACCGCGGCACCGAGAACGCCGAACAGCGCGCCGATCGTAAAGCCCCAGCGGCGTCCGATCCGCTGCATCAGCAGAGACGCGGGAATCGCCGTTACCATCACCATCACCTGCTGCAATCCCGTCGGCAGGGTAACCAGCGACTTGTTCTCGGCCAGCGCGTAGCCGACGAGGGCCGCCTCGGCGATCATCGTCGAGGTGCCGATCATGAACAGGCCCTGGCTGATGGCGAGGAGCAGGACGTTCCGGCGTGAGGTTTTCTGGTCGATGCTGGCGCTCATGGCGCCGCACCATACACGACGCTTGCGGCGCTGCAACGCCGGCGCAGCGCGCCGATCAGGTGACGCGGCGCGTGAAGGTGCGCAGGAAGACGATGTTGCGGACGATATCCGGACCGAGAATCCGGTTGCTCGACGCGGTCAGACGGCGCTTCAGCGCCTCCTGGTCGATACCGTTGTCGACGGCGTTGGGCAGCGAGGCTAGCGCATTGATGTCGACGACGAAGGCGTCCGTCAGCTTCGCGGTCAGTTCCTGGACCCGGGCCTGAGCGGTGATGCTGCCAACCTCCAGCACCACGACGAAGCCGACATGTTTCTCGACCACGCCGTTGCGCTGCAACCCGACAACCAGGGGGTCGAGACGGACGCTGATCGGCTTGTCGACACCCGGCAACGCCGGGTCAGCCGCATACGCCCCCCCCTGCAAGGCGAGGGTCAGCAGGAGGAGCAGGTGAAGGATGGCGAGACGCCGCATGGGAGAACCCGACTCAATTGACGCATTTTAAGCGTTGCCGGGAGCGAGTTCAAATCGGCGGGACATACCGCGCCCAATGCATCGCCTCAGGAGTGAGTCCAGCCCCCACGCGGCAGCACGCGCCGCTTGCCGGCCGCATCGGCCACGCTCACTCCCTTCCCGGGAGCGGTGCGGCCGATACGGGTGATCGGGGTGCCGGATTCCGCTGCCCGGTGCTCCAGCACCTTCAAAGCCGAGGCCGGGGCGGTGAACAGGATCTCGTAATCATCGCCACCGGCCAGCACGCACTCGATGAGCGCCGGGTTCGCCGCCACGGCCGCCCGGGCCGCCGGCGACAGCGGTACGGCCGCCTCTTCGATGACCGCTGACAGGCCCGAACTCTCGCAGAGATGCCCCAAGTCGGCGACCAGACCGTCCGAGACATCCAGCGCTGCCGTGGCGACGCCCAGCAGATGGTGCCCGAGCTTCACTCGCGGACGCGGCAACCGGTAGCGATCGACGAGATGGTCGCGCTGCTTTGGCTTGAGTCCGCCGAGCTCTCCCTGCCGCACCAGGAGTCCGAGTGCGCCGTCCCCGATCGTGCCGGTAACGTAAATATCGTCGCCGGCGTGGGCGCCGCCGCGACGCAGCCCCCAGCTCGCCTTCACGGTGCCGAGCGCGGTGACCGAAAACAGCGCCGGGCCCGGTGCCCTCACCGTATCCCCGCCCACCAGGCGAACGTCGAATTCCGCCTGGTCCTTGGCCAGGCCGCGCGCAAAAGCCGCAACCCAGGCATCGTCATGATCGGCGTGGAAGGCGGCGCTAAGCAGATACCAGCGCGGCACCGCGCCCTTGGACGCCAGATCGGAGAGATTGACCCGCAGGACCTTGCGGGCGATCAATTCCGGAGGGTCGTCGGGCAGATAGTGGACGCCTTCGGCAATTGCGTCCGTCTTAGCGACCAGCTCCTGGCCCTCGGGGAGCTCAAGAAAGGCGCAGTCGTCGCGCAGACCCAGAGCGCCCGGAACATCCGCCGCCAGAGGCGCGAAATAGCGCGCGATGCGCTCGAACTCACCGCTCCTCTTGCTGCGGGCCATCGGCGCCGACCTCGCTGGAACGCAGCCGGCGGGCCAGACGATCCAGCACGCCGTTGACGAAGCCGGTCTCGCGCGCGGGAAAGAACGAATGCGCGACGTGCAGATACTCGTCGATGATCACCCGTGTGTGCGTGCCGGAAAAATCGATGAGCTCGGCAACGCCGGCGCGCAGCAACGCCCGGATCACCGGATCGAGCCGCTCGAACTTCCAGTCCTCGGCCAGAGCCGGCGCGATATGCGCATCGATCTCCTCGCGCCGGGTCCAGGCCGCAGCCACCAGGGCAGCGAAGAGCTTGGCGTCGGGGGCCTCCTTGCCACTGCCCGCCTCCGCCAGGCGATGCTCGCGGAATTCGTGTATCACCTCGGCGGCGTCGGCATTGCGCATCTCGATCTGATACAGCGCCTGAACGGCCAGGGTGCGCGCCGCGGTACGGCGTGCACCCTTGCGGGGAGTCGAACCTTGCGAGGGAGCAGCCGCGGTCATCGCGGGCGCAGCCCAAAGCGGCGCTTGAGGTCCATCATCGCCAGGCAGGCACGAGCCGTATCGCCGCCCTTGTTCCCCTCGCTGACCCGGGCACGAACCCAAGCCTGCTCCTCGTTCTCGACGGTCAGGATGCCGTAGCCGATGGCGGCGTTGTGGCGCAACGCGAGTTCGCCGAGGCCGCGGGCACTTTCGTCGCAGATGTGATCGTAATGGCTGGTCTCGCCCCGGATGACGCAGCCCAGGGCCACGTAGCCGTCGAAGCGGCCCGAGGCAATGGCGAACGAGACCGCCGCCGGAATCTCGAAGGCGCCCGGCACCGCAAAGCGCTCGTAGGTCGCGCCCGCCTTATCCAGCGTCGCAACCGCGCCCCGCACCAGCTCGTCGGCGAGCGGCTCGTAGAAGCGCGCCTCGACGATCATCACGTGCGCCTTCGCATCAGCCATATCGGACTTCCCTGCTATTCCGCCAGCGGCGGCACCTTACGCCATTCAACGACCGAGAGGCCGTATCCCTCCAAACCCACGATGGTGCGGGGATGGTCGGAGAGAAGAACCATGTTGCGTATGCCGAGGTCGAGAAGGATCTGCGCGCCGACGCCATAGTCGCGAAGACCTGCCGCCGCTGCTGCCACCTGCCGGCCATGGTCAGAGAGGAAATCGCCCAGTGCCGCCACCGGGCTGTTCGGATCCCCCTGGCGGGCGCGCACACGATCCGAGAGGCTGGTCGGGCGCGGCTCGCGGATCAGCACGACCACGCCACGTCCGGCGTCACCGATCATCTTCATTGCCGAATGCAGGATGCCACCGCGCCCGATCGAGCGGTCGCCCAGCACGTCGTCGAGCACGTTGAGCGCATGCATGCGCACCATGACCGGTTCGGGCCCGGAGACGTCGCCTTTGACCAGGGCGATGTGCTCCGCGTAGGCGGCGTTGTTGACGTAGACGTACATACGGAACGGACCGCCGTAGCGGCTGTCGAGCGTCGTCTCGATGGTACGCTCGACGAGGCGGTCGTTGCGCCGGCGATAGGCGATCAGGTCGGCGATGGTCGCGACCTTGAGACCGTGGAACTGCGCGAATTTGATCAGATCCGGCAGACGGGCCATCGTGCCGTCGTCGTTCATGATCTCACAGATCACGCCCGCGGGATTAAGCCCGGCAAGCCGGGAGATATCGACCGCCGCCTCCGTATGGCCGGTGCGCACCAGGACACCGCCGTCCCGCGCGATCAGCGGAAAAACATGCCCCGGCGAGACGATGTCCGCCGCCCCCTTCTCCGGATCGATGGCCGTGGCGATGGTGTGCGCACGGTCAGACGCGGAAATGCCGGTGCTGACCCCCTCGCGTGCCTCGATGGACAGCGTAAAGGCCGTCTCATGGCGCGAGCGGTTGTTCGGCGACATGAGCTTGAGGCCGAGCTTCTCGCAACGCGCCCGCGTCATGGCGAGGCAGATCAGGCCGCGGCCGTGCTTGGCCATGAAGTTGACCGCCTCGGGCGTCGCCATCTGCGCCGGGATGACGAGGTCGCCTTCGTTCTCCCGGTCCTCGTCGTCGACGAGGATGAACATGCGGCCGTTGCGCGCGTCGTCGATGATGTCTTCGATCTTCGACAGGAACGTGATGTCGGCAACGCCGCGGTCGAGCAGCGTCTGCTGGCGCCGCGAGGGCTTCATGGCCGATCTGCTCCTTCGTTGAGGCGGGCAACATAGCGTGCCATCAGGTCGACTTCCACGTTCACGCGATCACCCGTCTGCAGGCGTCCCAACGTCGTCACCTGCTGGGTGTGGGGGATGATGTTGACGCCGAAGCGCGTCGCCGTCCCATTGTCGCCCACATCATTGACTGTCAGCGATACGCCCTCGACCGCCACTGAGCCCTTGGCCGCGATGAAGCGGCCGAGCGCGCGGGGGACCTCGAAATCCAGGCGCAGGGAGCCGCCCTCGGACCGCCGCCCGGCCAGGGTCCCGACGCCGTCCACATGGCCGCTGACCAGATGGCCGCCGAGCTCGTCGCCGGCCTTCAGCGCACGCTCAAGGTTGATGGCGGTGCCGCTCGTCCACCGGCCGAGCGTCGTGCAGGCGAGAGTCTCGGCCGACGCTTCAACCGCGAACCAGCCGGGCCCCTTCTCAACCACCGTGAGGCAACACCCCGAGCAGGCCACCGATGCCCCGATGACGAGGCTGGCGGTGTCGTAAGTCGTGGCGATGACCAGACGCGTGTCGCGGCCCGCTCCTGCAGCGGCGACCTCCCGCACCTGTCCCATATCGCTGACGATCCCGGTGAACATGCCAGCAGGATAGCAAGCGGCCCGGCCGGCGGCAATTGATCCGTGTACGGATCAATTATTCGGGACGGCGAAAATCTCCACGGTGTCTTCGCCGCACGCTTCGATCGAGCGGCGCACCAGGCGCGGCATCTGGTTCAGCCGGTCGACCCCGAACGGCGCGACGACCGGCACCCCGTCACCGCCCATGATCGCCCCCGCCCGGAACCAGACGGCCCGGTCGATCAGCCCTTCGGCCAGCAGGGCGCCGGTCACCCGCCCGCCCCCTTCGACTAGCACGCGGGTCAATCCGCGCTCGCCCAACTGACGCATGAAGTCGTGCATATCGGGCTGGTCACCCGACGACGGCTGCACATCCAGCAGTTCCACACCGCAATCGAGAAACGCATCCCGCCGGTCGGGATCGCTGTCGGGATAGGCGGCGATCCAGGTCGGTATCTGGCGCGCACCGCGCACCAGCTTCGAGGTCAGGGGCAGCCGCAGCCGGGGGTCGAGCACGATGCGCACCGGCGAGCGCGCTGTAAGTCCGGGCAGGCGGCAGGTCAGTTCCGGATCGTCGGCCAGCGCGGTACCGACGCCGACCAGGATCGCGTCGTGCTGGGCGCGCAGCGCGTGCGCGCGGCGGCGGGCAACCTCGCCGGTGATCCACTGGCTCTCGCCGCGATGGGTGGCGATGCGGCCGTCCAGCGTCGTCGCCACCTTCAGCGTGACCAGGGGACGTCCCTCACGGATCCGCTGGAAGAAGCCCGCGTTGAGTTCGGCCGCCTCGTCCGCCAGCAGCCCCACATCCAGACGGATGCCGGCACGCTTGAGAGCACCGAAGCCCTGGCCGGCAACGCGCGGGTCGGGATCTTCGATGGCCACGACGGCACGAGCGATGCGCGAAGCGGCCAGTGCGTCGGCGCAGGGCGGCGTCTTGCCGTGATGGCTGCAGGGTTCGAGGGTCACGTAGGCCGTGGCGCCGGCAGCAGCCGCTCCCGCCCGGGCCAGGGCCTCGGTCTCGGCGTGGGGACGGCCGGAGGCCTGCGTCCAGCCGCGCGCGATGACCGCCCCGTCCTTGACGAGGACGCAGCCCACCGAGGGATTGGGCCAGGTGGCGCCAAGATTGCGCCGCGCCAGCGCGAGGGCGGCGCGCATATGGCCGGTATCGCTGGGCGAGAACGTCACCGCTCCTCCCTCGCCGCTGGCGGCGGGTCAGTCCTTCTCGTTCATGCTCATGCCGCCGAGCTTGCCGACGAAATCCTCGAAGTCCTTGGCCTCGCGGAAGTTGCGGTACACCGAGGCAAAGCGCACATAGGCGACGGGATCGAGGGTGGACAGCGCGTCCATCACCATCTCGCCCACGACCGTGGACGGGATCTCGCTCTCGCCCAGGCTCTCCAGGCGGCGGACGATGCCGCTGACGATGCGCTCGACGCGCTCGGGCTCGACCGGGCGCTTGCGCACGGCGAGGGCGATCGAGCGCGCGATCTTGTCGCGGTCGAACGGCTCCTTGACGTTGTTCTTCTTGACGACCACGAGATCGCGCAGCTGCACCCGCTCGAAAGTGGTGAAACGCGAACCGCAGGCCGGGCAGAAGCGGCGACGCCGAATCGCCGAGTTGTCCTCGGTCGGCCGCGAATCCTTCACCTGCGTGTCGTCATGACCGCAAAATGGACAGCGCATCCCCCTCGCCTCCCCTCAAGTCTTTGCCGGTCGCTTCTGCGACCCCGTCAGCGGCCCGCGTAGATCGGAAAGCGCCGGCAGAGCTCCGCCACCTTGCCGCGCACCACGCGTTCCACTTCCGAATTGTCCCCCGAATTGCTGGCGGCCAGTCCGTCGAGCACCTCGCCGATCAGCTCACCGACCTGGCGGAACTCCGCCTGGCCGAAGCCGCGCGTCGTTCCGGCCGGCGACCCGACGCGCACGCCCGAGGTGATCGCCGGCTTCTCCGGATCGAACGGAATGCCATTCTTGTTGCAGGTGATGCCGGCCCGATCGAGGCTCTGCTCGGCCGCGCGGCCGGTCAGCTTCTTTCCCCGCAGGTCGACCAGCATCAGATGCGTATCGGTACCGCCGGAGACGATGTCGAACCCGCGCGCCTGCAGCGTCGCCGCCAGCGTCCTGGCGTTGTCGACCACGGCCTTGGCGTAGAGCTTGAACTCCGGGCGCAGCGCCTCACCCAGGGCCACGGCCTTGGCGGCGATGACATGCATCAGCGGCCCGCCTTGCAGGCCCGGAAAGACGGCGGAATTGATCTTCTTGCCCAGTTCCTCGTCCATCGAGAGGATCAGGCCGCCGCGCGGCCCGCGCAGAGTCTTGTGCGTCGTCGTGGTCACGACATGCGCGTGAGGCAGCGGGCTCGGATGGGCCCCGCCGGCCACCAGGCCGGCAAAATGCGCCATGTCGACCATCAGATAGGCGCCGACGCTGTCGGCGATCTGCCGGAAACGGGCAAAGTCGATGAGGCGCGGATAGGCCGAGCCGCCGGCGACGATGATCTTCGGCTTGTGCTCGCGGGCCAGAGAAGCGACCTCGTCATAGTCGATGCGATGATCGTCACGACGGACCATGTAGGACACGGCCTTGAACCACTTGCCGGACTGGTTGACCGGCGAGCCATGCGTCAGATGGCCGCCATGCGCCAGCGACAGTCCGAGGAAGGTGTCCCCGGGCTGCATCAGGGCGAAAAACACGGCCTGGTTGGCCTGGGCGCCAGAATGCGGCTGAACGTTGGCGAAGTTGCAGCCGAAGAGCTGCTTGGCACGCGCGATCGCCAGTTCCTCGGCGACGTCGACGTATTCGCAGCCGCCGTAATAGCGCCGGCCCGGATAGCCTTCCGCATATTTATTGGTTAGAACGGAGCCCTGCGCCTCGAGCACGGCCGAAGAGACGATGTTCTCCGAGGCAATCAGCTCGATCTTGTCCCGCTGCCGCGTCAACTCATCCTGCAGGCTGCGCCACAGTTCCGGATCGGTATCGGCGAGCGCGCCGGTGAAAAACCGGTCGGATGACGGCACGCTGGTGCTGGCGGCAAGGGCGGACTTGGCAGAGGACATAAGCAACGACTCTCCGTGGAAGCTTCAGCCGAGCTTGTCGATGCGGCGCTGATGGCGGCCGCCTTCGAAAGCTGTGTTCAAAAAGACGGTCAGGCAGTCCTTGGCGACCTCGATACCCGTGGTCCGGGCTCCCAGCGCCAGGACGTTCGCATCGTTGTGCTGCCGCGTCAGCCTTGCGTCGGTGGTGTCGCGGCAATGGGCGGCACGGATGCCCTTGTGGCGATTGGCCGCCATCGAGATTCCAAGACCGGTCCCGCAGACCAGAACCCCGCGCTCGGCCTTGCCCGCGACGATGGCCCTGGCCAGCGCGTCGCCGAAATCAGGATAGTCCACGCTGTCGCGGCTGTTGGTTCCCAAATCGAGCACCGGAATTCCGGCCGCCTGCAGGTGTTCGATCAACGCCTGCTTGAGATCAAAACCGGCGTGGTCGGAAGCGATGGCGATGGGAGCGGCGGCCATTCGAGTTGGGTTCGATGACAATTGCGGGAGGGAACGAAGCTACCATATGTCGAAACCGGCTGCCAATCGGCCACAACCCCTCGCAATTCCTTGATCCATAAGCCTTGGGGCCGCGTACCCCTTGAGGGGGCCTGCAAGCCCCTGTCCCGGCCGACCACAACGTCAAATTGCTTGCTGCTCCGACAGGAGTTCCAAAAATTGCGGAGCGCGCTCTACCTTGAATACTGATAATAACGGTTCTCATTATCGGTTAATATTTCGGTAGCCTTTAAGTTCTTGTTAATGAAAAGTAAAAGTATGGAAAAAATTTGACAGCCACGGCGTCTATGCCTATCAATTCGTCCGACGCCATGGTCAGAGTCGGCCCTTGTTCTTTGCAGGACTTGCGCCTCCCCCCAAATCAATCCCGGTATTCACCAATCTAATTGCCCATGACCTCCGATAAACCAGGGCCCGCTGCGGGTGACCTGCTCCGCATGGCGGCCGACGTCGCTGCCGCCTATGTCAGCAACAACACGCTTCCGCCGGCGCAAATCACCGAAGTCATCCGGACGATCTACGCATCGTTCCTGGCGCTCGAGCAGAAGCCTGATGGGGGCGCCCCGACCAACACCAAGCCCGTGGTGCCGATCAAGAAATCGGTGACGCCCGACTACATCATCTGCCTAGAGGACGGGAAGAAGCTGAAGATGCTCAAACGGCATCTGCGCACGGCCTATGGCATGACGCCGGACGAATACCGGGCAAAATGGGGCCTGCCGCTCGACTATCCGATGGTGGCGCCCAACTACGCGCAGCAGCGCTCCGTCTTCGCCAAGAAGATCGGTCTCGGCCGCAAGCCGGCCGGCAAACGCCTCAAGAAATAGCTCTCGTCGGGGGCAAACGAAAACGGCCCGGCGCTTCCGCCGGGCCGTTCGTGTTTCGGGCCAGACCCGAAATCAGTTCACATAGTCGTACTTGCCGTCCTTCCACGCGTAGACGCGGTAGGCCGGGGTCGTCACATCGCCCTTGGCGTTGAAGCTGATCAGGCCAAGCACGGTGTCGAACGTCGCTCCGTTGAGGAACTTGAGCACGTCGTCCGTCTTGGTCGACTTGGCGCGCGTCACGGCCTGCGTGTAGGCCTGGATCGCCGCGTAGGTATAGAGCGTGTAGCCCTCCGGGTCGTAGCCCTGCGCCTTGAACTTGTCGACGACCGTCTTGGCGACCGGGTTCTTACGCGGGTCGGCGTCGAAGGTCATGATCGTCCCCTCGCCCGCCTTGCCGGTGATCGACCAGTACTCCTGGGTGACGAGCGCGTCGCCCGACACCAGGACGGCGTTGAGCCCCTGCTCGCGCGCCTGGCGGATCATCAGGCCGGCCTCGGTGTGATAGCCGCCATAATAGATCACGTCGACGCGGGCGGCCTTCATCTTGCTGATCAGCGCGGTGAAGTCCTTGTCGCCCTGGCTGACGGCCTCGTACATCGCCTCCGTCACGCCCTTGCCGTTCATGCGCGCCTTGGCGAAGTCCGCCAGACCCTTGCCGTAGGCCGACTTGTCATGGATGACGGCAACCGGCTTGCCCTTGAAGTTGTCGACGATGTAATCGCCGCCCACGACGCCCTGCTGGTCGTCGCGACCGCAGACGCGGAACACGTTCTTGAACTTGGCGCCGCGCTCGGTGAGCGTCGGGTTGGTCGAAGCCGGCGAGATCTGGATGATGCCTTCTTCGGCATAGACCTCGGAGGCCGGGATCGACGAGCCGGAGCAGAAATGCCCGGCCACGAACGAGACCTTCTTCGAAGCCAGCTGGTTGGCCACCGCCACAGCCTGCTTGGGATCGCAGGCGTCGTCACCGATCTCCAGCCGCAGCTTGCGGCCGTTCACGCCACCGCGGGCGTTGATGTCGGCGACCGCCATCTGCGCGCCGCGACGCATCTGCTCGCCGAACGAGGCGTACTGACCGCTCATCGGACCGGCGGTCGCAATGACGATCTCCTGGGCAACGGCAGGCGCCGCGAAGGCGATCGCTGCAGCGCCGATGATACCGAGACCTGCTTTTCGCATGATTTTCTCCCTGTGACGGTTCAGGCCGAGGAACGGCCGTGGTTCAACCTTAGTGCCGACCGGGTGTCCCGGCAATATCGGTGCCGCCGTCGCGCCGCCGCCAGCCGAAAAGCCCGGTCCGCTCGTAGAGCCACGGATATTGTCTTACCATGTTATGTGCCAGGGTGACCTGCCACGCGGCGAGGCCCACAGCCGCGAGCCACGCCCAGGCCAGCACGAAGGCCGGCAGCGACAGCAGCCGGCCGCCGAACAGGGAAAAGTCGAGAAACCGCGCCACAAGCGCCAGGCCAAAGGCGCTGAGCACGACCTGCCAGCGCGGGCGCCAGGTATCGGCCACCGCCTGCCCGGTCAGGGCCGCGGCAAAGCCGATGAGAATACCGGTCAGACCGACGAAGATGCCGAACGAGCTGCCGAAGACCGAGCTCATGCGTGCGCCCCGCCTTCGAGATAGGCGCTACGCACTTCCGGATTGGCCAGCAATTCCTTGCCGGTGCCGGAGAGCACGATCCGTCCGGTCTGCAGCACGTAGCCGCGATGCGCCAGCTTCAGTGCGTGGAAGGCGTTCTGTTCAACCAGCAGAACTGTAAGCCCTTGCGTGCGGTTGATGTCGGCGATGGCGGCGAAGATCTGCTTGGCCACCATCGGCGCCAGGCCCAGCGAGGGCTCGTCGAGCAGCAGCAGGCGCGGCCGGCTCATCAGGGCGCGACCGATCGACAGCATCTGCTGCTCGCCGCCGGAGAGGGTGCCGCCTCGCTGGTCGCGCCGTTTCCGAAGAATCGGAAACAGCGTGAAGACCTTCTCGATATCCTCGTCGAAATGCTCGGGCTGGCTGACGGTGGCGCCGATCTGCAGGTTCTCGAAGACCGTCAGCCGCGCGAAGATCCGCCGCCCTTCCGGCGCCTGGGCGATGCCGCGGCGCACGATCAGAAACGTCTCGTCGCGGGTGATGTCCTGGCCGTCGAACAGCACTTGTCCGTGCCTGGCGCGCGGCCGGCCGCAGATGGTCATAAGCAGAGTCGATTTGCCTGCGCCGTTGGCGCCGATCAGGGCGACGATCTCACCCTTGCCCACCTGGATGTCGATCCCGCGCAGCGCCTCGATCGGGCCGTAAAAAGTGTGGATGCCGGAGAGCGTCAGCATCACGCCGGCTCCACGGGTACGGCGTCGCTCTCCGGCTCGCCGAGATAGGCGCGGATGACGGCCGGATCGCGGCGCACCGCCTCGGGTGGGCCGGAGGCGATGAGGCGGCCGTAGTCGAGCACGACGATGTGGTCGGAGATTCCCATGACCACGCTCATATCGTGCTCGATCAGCAGGACCCCGATCTTCTCGCGCTCACGGATCCCCGCCAGCAGGCGATTGAGCTCGGCCGACTCCCGCGGATTGAGGCCCGCGGCCGGCTCGTCGAGGCAGAGCAAAACCGGCTCGGTGCACATCGCCCGGGCGATCTCGAGCCGACGCTGGTCGCCGTAAGGGAGGCTGCCGGCTTCGTCGTTGGCGCGGGCCACCAGGCCGATGCGCTCCAGCCAGAGGCGCGAACGCTCGAGCGCCGCTTCCTCGGCGTGGCGATAGGCTGGCAGGCCGAACAGAGCACCCAGCGTGAAGCCCGATGCCTTCATCAGCACGTTGTGCTGGGCGACGATCAGGTTCTCGAGCACGGTCATGCGCGGAAACAGTCGGATGTTCTGGAAGGTCCGCGCCACGCGCGCGCGCGCCGCGATGCGAAAGCCTTCCATCTGCTCGAGCAGCATCGGCCCGGCCGGATGGTGCAGCGTCAGCCGTCCGACGGTAGGCTTGTAGAAACCGGTCAGGCAGTTGAAGACCGTCGTCTTGCCGGCGCCGTTGGGCCCGATGATCGCCGTGATCTCGCCCTGGCGCGCAGCAAAGGACAGGTCGTCAACGGCCACCAGCCCGCCAAAGCGCATGGTCAGATGCTCGACCTCGAGCAGGACGGGCTTCACGACGTCCCCCGCTTGGGCAGCGGCAGCAGAATCGACGGGTCGCGCCGCGCCAGCAGGCCGTGCGGACGCCAGACCATGATGGCGATCATCGCCGCGCCGAACAGCACCATGCGGAACTCGGCGAACTCGCGCCCCAGCTCCGGCAGCACGACCAGCAGCGTCGCCGCGAAGACGACGCCGATCTGGCTGCCCATGCCGCCCAGCACCACGACGGCGAGGATCATCGCCGATTCAATGAAGGTGAAGCTCTCCGGGCTGATGAAGCCCTGGCGCGTGGCGAAGAACGAGCCGGCGAACCCGCCGAACATGGCGCCGATGGCGAACGCCGTCAGCTTGGTGTTGGTGGGATTGATGCCCAGCGCGCGGCAGGCGATCTCGTCCTCGCGCAGTGCTTCCCAGGCGCGGCCCACTGGCAGGCGGCGGATGCGCATGGTGAACGCGTTGGTGATCAGGGCAAGAACGAGGATGAGATAGTAGAGAAACGCCAGGCGGTGATAGGCGGCGAACTCGAGGCCGAAGAACTGGTGGAAGGCGACCTCGCCCTCCTCCGGCGTGCGCGTGAACGGCAAGCCGAAGAACGACGGCCGCGGGATGCTGGTGAGGCCGTTGGGCCCACCGGTGAAGCTCTGCCAGTTGATCAGCACGATGCGGATCATCTCGCCGAACCCCAGTGTGACGATGGCCAGGTAGTCGCCACGCAGCCGCAGGACGGGAAAGCCCAGCAGAACGCCGAAGAGCGCCGCCAGCACGCCCGCCAGCGGCAGGCACTCCCAGAAGTTCAGGTCGAAATTGCGCGCCAGGAGCGCAAAGCTGTAGGCACCCACCGCATAGAACGCGACGTAACCGAGATCGAGCAGGCCCGCGAGCCCGACCACGATGTTGAGCCCCCACCCGAGCATCACGTAGATCAACACGGTCGTCGCGACGTCGATGACATAGCGGTCTGTGAACGGCAGGACGGGAAGCAGGATGGCCACCGAGACCGCGGCGATCCCGAAGAACTTCAGGATGCTGAACTGCCCTTCGACGGCAGTGACGTGAGCGGCGTCGCGTCGCGCCTTGATGCGCAGCGTGGCAGGCCAGAACGACAGAGCCAGCCGTCCCGCGAACACCGCCGCGACGGCGATCGCCACCCAGTCGAAACGCGTCTCGACGATGAGCGTCCCGCCCTGATCGACGGTGTGCAGGCCAACCATGGGGATCGCCAGTGCCAGGGCGACGAACGCGGCCAGAGCGGCATCCTTCACCGCGGCCGTCAGGTCGGTGGTCGCGGCCGCCGCCATGGCTCAGACTTTCTCCACGTCCGGTCGTCCCAGCAGCCCCGTGGGCCGGAAGATCAGCACGAGGATGAGGATCGCGAAGGTGGCGAGGTCCTTGTACTCGACGGTGAAGTATGCAGCCCAGAAGGCCTCGACCAGGCCGATCAACAGGCCGCCGAGCATGGCCCCGGGCAACGAGCCAATGCCGCCGAGGACCGCCGCGGCAAAGGCCTTCAGACCGGCCTGGAAGCCGATATAAAAATCGACCACGCCGTAGTAGAGCGTCACCATGACGCCGGCGACCGCCGCCAGCCCGGCTCCGAGCACGAAGGTCAGCGAGATCGTGCGATCGACATTGATGCCCAGCAGTGCTGCCATCGTCAGGTCCTGCTCGCAGGCCCGCTGGGCACGGCCGAGCGCCGTGCGCGCAATGAGCAGGGAGAACCCGACCATGAGCACCACGGTGGTCAGGATGATCAGGATCTGGATGTAGGACAGTGCCACGGTGAAGTGCTCGCTGCGCATGATCGTGACACCGCCGGTGACGATGGGCTGCAGCGGCTTGACGCGCGCGCCCTGGAGCACCTGCACGTAATTCTGCAGGAAGATCGACATGCCGATCGCCGAGATCAGCGGCGCCAGCCGGAACGAGCCGCGCAAGGGCCTATAGGCGATGCGCTCGACCGCCCAGCCGTAGACCGAGGTGAAGATCACCGCCACCGCCAGGACGATGAGGATCGCCAGCGGCACGTAGGTGATGCCGAGCATGGCCAGGATCGAGAACGCGATGACGGCGATGAAGGCGCCGATCATGTAGATCTCGCCATGGGCGAAATTGATCATGCCGATGATGCCGTAGACCATCGTGTAGCCGATGGCCACGAGACCGTAGATGGCGCCGAGCGTGAGGCCGTTGATCGTCTGCTGGAGGAAATACTCCATGCCCTCGCCGCTTCCCCAATACCCCTGTCCCGGTCATTTTCCCGGGCCGGTACTCTGGCCCGCTTGGGGTTCTAGTTAACACGCCCCCGGGCCAGATCAAGACGAAAGCGTGAGCGCTCAGGCGCGCTTGGCCGGAAGGGTAATGGTGACTTCCGTGCCCCTGTCCGGGGCGCTGGCGATCTTGAGCGTTCCTCCGTGAAGGGCGACGAGCGCCTTGGCGATCGGCAGGCCGAGCCCCGTTCCGGCATACCCCCCGTCCGGAGGGCGCTTGGGCTGCCGGAACGGCAGGATCGCATCGGCGGCTTCCGCCTCGGTCATGCCGATGCCGTTATCGCCTACGCTGATCGTGATGAAGCCCGTCGCACCCGGCGCCAGCCGCACCATGACGCGGCCGCCGCGCGGCGTGAACTTCACTGCGTTGGTCAGCAGGTTGACCAGCACCTGCTTGATCTTCGTCGCATCAACTTTCACCGTCGGCATCGGCCCGCCGAGATCCTCGGCCAGCGCGACACCGGCCCGGTCGGCCTGGCCGGCGACCAGCCTCAGGCTGGCGCGGATGACGTCGGCCAGAGACACCGACTCAAGGCGCAGGATCATCTCGCCCGCCTCGACCTTGGCGTAGTCGAGAATGTCGTTGATGATGCGCAGCAGATGCTGCCCGCTGGCCGCGATGTCCTCGGCGTATCCGACGTAGCGGGAGTTGATCTCGCCGAACATCTGCTGGGTCAGGATCTCGGAGAAGCCAATGATGGCGTTGAGCGGCGTGCGGAGCTCGTGCGCCATGCTGGCGACGAGCTGTTTCATGCCGTCGGTGGCGTGAGCGTCGGTCGACAGCGTGTCCTTGAGGATGGCCGTGATGTCGATTTTCCGCGCGACAACGCCGAGCATCCGGTGCGCCGGCAGCGCAACCGCCCGCACATCCACATCGGTCAGCACGCCATCCAGGCGCTTGACGCGCGAACGATACCAGGAGGGATCCGAACCGCCGTTCGAGCCGGTGACCAGCGATCCATGAATCGCGCGAGCGTCGAAGAAGCGGTCCAGGCGCTGACCAACGATGTCCGCGACGCCCTTGGCGCCGATCATCTCCACACCCGGCCGGTTGATGGCCTGAATCGCGTCGTCGCGAACAAGCACCGCCAGGTCGGGTATCGCGTTGAGCAGAGCCCAGGCGGCGGGCGCATCGTCCATCGGATCGCGCGGCGCAGGCCCGGCCTCGCCGGCCGGCTTGGTGCGAGAGGTCACGCGGCCAGCCCCGTTACACCGCGCAGATCGGCACCGGTCATTGTCGCTCCGCCGATCGTGGCGCCGTCGAGAATGGCGTTCCTCAGATCGGCGCCGTCAAGCACGGCACCCGTCAGGTCGGCGCGCGACAGGTCGGCGCCGCTCAGGTTGGCCTGCTTGAGATTGGCTCCCGCCAGCTTGGCAGCCACCAGGTTGGCCCCCCGCAGGTTGGCGACCACCGTGGCCTGTGCCGCACCCACCTTGAGCAGAGGGCTCAGATCGGCCTCGCGGAGATCGACCTCCATCATCTTGGCGTCGACGAAGACCGCTCCCCGCAGGTCCGCCTTGGGAAACCCGGCCTGACGCAGATCGGCGCCGGTGAAATCGCAGCGCATCAGAGCCGCCTCGGCGAAACGCGTGTTCAGCAGGCAGGCGCCGAAGAACGAGGCCGCGGCCAGGCGCTTGCGCGAGAAGTCCTTGCCCCGGAGGTCCGACTTGTCGAAGCGCGCCGCCTGACCCTGCTTGGTGGCTGTTTCGAGCCACTGGCGATGGAAGTTCGCGATACTCTCGATGTCGCCGACCTCCTCGTAGGTGACATCGTTGCGTATGGCGTTGCGCAGGATCGAGCTGTCGACGTCCTTGTCGAGGATCGCGCCCGTGAAATCGGCGCCTTTGAAATCGACGTCCCAGAGCTGCACGCCTTTCATCAGGGCGCCCTGGAAGTTTGCCCCGGCCGCCTTGCAGCCCGACAGGACGGCGCCTTCGAGATTGGCGTTGGTGAAGTTCGCCGCCCGCAAATCGGCATTGCGGAAATTGGTGCCCTTCAGCGAGGCGTTGGTGAAATCGGCCCGCAGCACGAACGAGCCGCCGAGCTTGGCGCTCGACAGGTCCGCGCCCTTGGCATCGATGACCGAGAGATCGGTGGCCGCCGACTCCCCTTCGTGATTGACCGGAATGAGCTCGCGCTGCACGCGCGCAAGCACCGCCTCGCGGATATCGGCATCGGCCATGATGGCGCCGTTGAGCGAGGCGCCGCGGAAGGCTGCGCCGCGCAGGTCCGACCGGGTCAGGTCGACGCCGTCGAGGTTCGCGCGTCGCAGATCGGCTGCAAACAGATTGGCGCGGGCCATGTTCGCCTTGCGGAACTGGCAGGCGGCGAGCTTGGCTCCCACCAGATCGATCTCGGTCAGCGTACGGCCGGTGAAGTCGGCGCCTTCGAAGGAATGATGGGCCAGCAGCGCCCGGCGTCCGCCGGGAATGCCTTTGACGAAACGCTCATGACTGGCGAGAGCCGCCGCCAGTTCGGCCGGCGTCAGCGTTTTCCAAGTCAGCTCCGGCGCACCCTTGGCGTCGGCGGACTTGCCGTTCGGATCGAGGGAAGTAACGGGTTCAGCCATGTCCCGACACTATCAAGTACGCACAATCCCCGGGTTAACGCAGCCGACTGCAGCCGACGGGCGCGGCTTCGTCATAGCCTAGGCCGGAAACTTTAACGATTTTCTAAGGATGGCGAGCTTTTTCGCTATCCCGAACCCGCCTCTTCGCTAGGCTTTCAGGTCGACGACCTTGCCCTTGCCGGCGGCAGCGGCCCGGCGCCGGCGGAGCACATAACGCAGCTTGCGGAGCGCCGTCGCCCGCAGTTGGGACTTCGGAGCCTTCGGCGAACCTACAATGGAAACCTCGACCAGGCTCTCGGCATCAAAGGCCGTGACCTTGACGGAGTTGCCCACCTGCATGAACTCGAAAATGACTTCACTCGACATGGGATACCCGAATCGCAGCCCTAAAAGGATAACCTCCGGGCCGCATCAGACCAACGCGTGCCTTGCCGGCAGGCAGAGCGAAGCGTAGAATTATTTTAGATATAAAGTAATTTTTGGCCGGTGAGAAAACGCCGATGAACCGGACCCTGCTGCCGCCGGGCTGGAACAAGCCCAAGGGCTACGCCAACGGTATTGCCGCGCACGGAACCCAGATTTTTATCGCCGGCCAGATCGGCTGGACTGCCGAGGAACGTTTCGAAACAGACGACTTTGCCGGCCAGACCCGGCAGGCCCTTCAGAACATCGTAGCGGTCCTCAAGGAGGCCGGCGGCCGTCCGGAGCACGTGGTGCGCCTTACCTGGTACGTAACCGATAAGCACGAATACCTGGGCGCTCTGGCGCGCGTCGGTGCGGCCTATCGCGAGGTGATGGGGCGTCACTATCCGGCCATGACCCTTGTCGAGGTCCGGGCGCTGGTGGAAGACCGCGCCAAGGTCGAGATCGAGGCCACGGCCGTCCTGCCCGGCTGATGGCTGGATTTCACGCCTCTCTCACCCTACCCTTGTAATGGAAGCCTGACGGAGCCTGCCATGACCGCACCCTCGCCCCGCGCCGCCGCGCCGGAACCCTCGGCGGCGACTGCCTTCAAATGGGAGGATCCGTTCCTGTTCGAAGACCAGCTGACGGAGGACGAGCGGCTGATCCAGGACAGTGCCCGGCAATACGCGCAGGGAAAGCTGCTGCCGCGCGTCCAGGAAGCCTTCCGTAACGAGAGCACCGACCCGGCGATCTTCCGCGAGATGGGCGAGATGGGTTTCCTCGGCTCGACCATCGAGGGCTACGGCTGTGCCGGCACGTCCTACACCGCCTACGGCCTGATCGCACGCGAAGTGGAACGCGTCGACAGCGGCTATCGCTCCATGATGTCGGTGCAGTCGTCGCTGGTCATGCACCCGATCCATGCCTACGGCACCGAGGCACAGCGCCAGAAGTATCTTCCGAAGCTGGCGACCGGCGAATGGATCGGCTGTTTCGGCCTGACCGAGCCGGACCATGGCTCCGATCCCGGCGGCATGAAGACGCGCGCCCGCAAGGTGGCCGGCGGTTACAGCCTGTCCGGCGCCAAGATGTGGATATCGAACGCGCCGATCGCCGACGTGTTCGTCGTCTGGGCCAAGGACGATGCCGGCGATATTCGCGGCTTCGTGCTCGAGAAAGGGATGAAGGGGCTGAGCGCGCCGAAGATCGAGGGCAAGTTCAGCCTGCGCGCCTCGATCACCGGCGAGATCGTCATGGACGAGGTGGTCGTCTCCGAGGACCATCTGCTGCCCAACGTCAAAGGCCTCAAGGGCCCGTTCGGCTGCCTGACACGTGCCCGCTATGGAATCGCCTGGGGCGTCATGGGTGCCGCCGAGTTCTGCTGGCACGCGGCGCGTTCGTACACGCTAGAACGCAAGCAGTTCGGCCGGCCTCTGGCCGCCAACCAGCTGGTGAAGAAGAAGCTCGCCGATATGCAGACGGAGATCGCCCTCGGTCTGCAGGCGTGCCTACGTACGGGCCGCATGTTCGACGAAGGCACGCTCGCGCCCGAGACGGTGTCGCTGATCAAGCGCAATTGCTGCGGCAAGGCACTGGATATCGCACGTGTCGCCCGCGACATGCACGGCGGCAACGGCATCATGGACGAGTATCACGTCATCCGGCACATGCTGAATCTCGAGACGGTGAACACCTACGAGGGCACACACGACATCCACGCCCTCATCCTTGGCCGGGCGCAGACCGGCATCCAGGCCTTCACCGGCTAGCCTGCACAGCTTCGATTGACGGCGGCCGGCTGCACACCCGACAATGCGCGGATGAACATGCGCTGGCTCCTGGTCGGAATTGGCGTCGCAGCCGGCATTCTTCCGGCAGCGGCGCAGCAGCAGCGCAATTCGGCCGAAGTGCAGAAGCTCGGTGAGTTTGTCCGCTCCCGGGAGCACCTGGCCCAGGTTGGCGCAGCCATCACCGCCTTCGAGCCAGCAGCCCTCGCCGCCCGTTGTGCGGATGTAAAGCCGGTCCGTGGCCGGGCCTGGCAACCCTTGGAGGAACCGGTCTTTGCTCCCGGAGCCCGGGCGCCAAAGCTTGCCGAGTGGCAGGAGACCTGGGAGGTGACGGCCTGCGGGCAGCCGGGCGTGCGCAGCGTGGGTTTCCGTGCCCGCGAGGGTCAGGGAATCGTGCCGTTGCCGATGTTCCCGGGTGAATCGCTCGCCACTCTGCGTCTGCAGCTCGACGCCGGGCAGTTGGCCCTGACCAACTTTGCCTCCAGCGCGCTTCGCTGCGACAGCCGCATGCAAGTCATCGGCAGCGTGGTGACCAACCGCGGCGAACAGGCCCAAGGTCGCTGGAGCGAGCGCTGGACCGTCGCGGGGTGCGACCGGGTCGCCGATATAGACGTTAGATTCTCGCCCGGCCCCTCGGGCCAGACGACATACGAATTTCGTACACGGTAACGGCCGCCGGATGGCGGCCCGGACGCCGCCCGGTCAGGCCGCGGTGGTCGTCGGGATGCCGCCTTCGGCAACCGTATTGTTCCAGAAGCGCTCGATGCGGCGCAGGGTCTGGTCGGTTGCCTGCATCTCCTCGAGCTTCATCGTGCCGCGCGCAAGCTCATCGGCATGCTTCTGGAAGACACCGTCGAGACGGCGGTGCAGATCCAGCCCCTTCTGGGTGAGCTTGATGCGGACCGAGCGGCGGTCATGCGGCGAGCGCGCCTGGGCGATGTAGCCCTGCTCGATCAGCTTCTTGAGATTGTAGGAGACATTGGAGCCAAGGTAGTAGCCGCGCTGGGTGAGTTCGCCGACGGTCAATTCTTCGTTGCCAATGTTGTAGAGGATCAGCGCTTGGACGTTGTTGATGTCCCGCACACCGAGCCGATCCATCTCAACCTTTACCACTTCAAGGAAGTGACGATGCAGGCGCTCAACAAGCGCCACAGCTTCAAGATAGGCAGCTTTCATCGCCGGTCCTCTTAGGGATGACTTTGAAAAACAATGCCTTTCTTTAGGTTAAAGATCAATTAACTTAACCCTGCGCCATCGCTTTTGCCTCGCAACATATTGATTACGCTTGAAAAATCCAAGCCGGCTTGGCCGGTTGCCGCGTTGAGCGATTGTAAGGACTGCGCCAGGGCACCCATCGGAGTCGCCACCCCGACCGCCGCCGCGGCCTGCTGCGCCAGGACAAGGTCCTTCAGCATCATCGCCGTGGTAAAGCCGGCCTTGTAGTTGCGGTTCGCCGGCGAGGCAGGAACCGGACCCGGCACCGGGCAGTAGCTGGTCATTGCCCAGCACTGGCCGGACGATTTCGAACTGATATCGAACAGCTTCTGCGCATCGAGGCCGAGCTTCTCGGCCAGCAGGAAGCCTTCGCTCACGGCGATCATGGCCACGCCGAGAATCATGTTGTTGCAGATCTTCGCCGCCTGGCCGTTCCCGGCAGCGCCGGCATGCACGATGTTCTTGCCCATCGCCTGAAGGATCGGCAGGCCGCGCTCGAACGCCTTCTCCTCGCCGCCGACCATGAAGGTCAGTGTCGCCGCCTCGGCGCCGGTGACGCCGCCCGACACCGGCGCGTCGAGCATCGCAAACCCGGCCTTGCTCGCCGCCGCGGCGACGGCCCGCGCGCTGCCCACGTCGATGGTCGAGGAATCGATCAGCAGCGCGCCCTTTTCGGCAGCGCCGATGACGCCGCCATCGCCCGTGTAGACGCTACGTACATGCTCGCCCGCCGGCAGCATCGTGACCACGATCTCGGCGCCCTTGACGGCAGCCACCGCGCTTGCCGCCGCGGCGCCGCCGGCGGCCACGTGGCCGTCGACGTTTGCCTTCACCACGTCGAAGCCCTGCACCTTGTGCCCGGCCTTGAGCAGGTTGCGGGCCATCGGCCCGCCCATGTTCCCGAGACCGATGAATCCGATTGTCGCCATGGCGGCGTCTCCTTCCCTCAATCCTCGAAGTTCAATTCTTCTTCGTCGCGCAACGGCGCGAAATAGGCGTCGACCATTGCCGGCGTCGCCTCAGCCAGCGTCGCGGGCTCCCACTTCGGCGCGTTGTCCTTGTCGACCAGCACGGCGCGTACGCCCTCGTAGAAATCGCTCGCCTTCATGAATCGCCGCACCAGGCGGTATTCCATGCGCAGGCATTCCTCGAAGTCGAGCCCCACCCCTTCGCGCAGTTCGCGCAGGGTGATGCGCAGGCTGAGCGGCGACATGCGCGACAGGGTCGTCAGCGTCGTCTCCGCCCAGGCTCCGCCCTCGCTCCTGAGCCGCGCGAAAATGTCCTCGATCGTGTTCCCGGCAAAGCAGCGGTCGATCGCCTCGCGCTGCGGGGCGAGCACCGAACCCTCTTCCGGCGATGTCGCGAGGCGCGCCAGTATCTGCGCCGGCGCTTCCAGCTCGATGGAAGACAGCAGCTCCGGCAGCAAGGCTGACGGCACGTAGTGTGTATAGAGCCCCAGGGCCAGGAGATCGGCCGCCTTGATCCGCGCGCCGGTCAGGGCGAGATACACTCCGGTCTGGCCCGGGCAGCGGGACAGGTGGTAGCTGGCCCCGACGTCGGGAAACAGGCCGATGGCGGTTTCGGGCATGGCGAAGAGCGTGCGCTCGCTCACCACACGGATGCGGGCCGGGGCCGAGATACCCACGCCGCCACCCATGGTGATGCCGTCGGCGAACGCGATGTAGGGCTTCCGGTAGCGGAACATCCGGCGGTTCATCCGGTATTCGTCCCAGAAGAAATCCCGCGTCAGGTGGCTGGCGGGGCCGGCCTCGTAGAGGGCCCGCACGTCGCCGCCTGCGCAGAAGGCGCGTCCAGCCGCTCCGGTCACGGCGACGACGCCAAGCTCGTAGTTGTCCTCCCAGGCCTTCATCTGCCGATCCAGCCGCACGCACATGTCGTGGGTCAGCGCGTTGAAGGCCTTGGGCCGGTTGAGCACTACATGACCAAGCCAGCAACGGTGGTCGAACTGGATTTCATCCGTCGCGGCTGCGTCGTTCATCGTCTCACGTCCTGTTCGGTGCCGGGCGCGCTTGCGGGGCGCTGGAGCCCCGCGATCTAGAGCGGTCCGGCAAATACTGTCAACGAGACCGTTGTATCCCCCCGAATGCAGCAAGCTGTGTCGAGACGGCCTGGCCGATCAGCGCATAGCCTTCCGGCGTGTAGTGTCCGTAGAGCCCGAAAGGAAAGAAGGTGCGGGGATCGCCCGTCGCCCGAAAGATGGCTTCGACATCGAGCGTCGCAAACCCCGCGCGCTCTGCCTCTTCGAGGACGCGTGCCCGGGCGGCAGTCGCGGGCGGCGGCCGCCCCGAGAAACTTCCGAACGACGGAAGAAAGACGAAGAGCTGGCGGGCCTGCAGCTCCTGCGCCTCACGGCGCGCCATCTGCAGCACATCGGCGAAAATGGAGAGCTCCGGTGGCAAAGCCGCCACCCCGGGCGAGGATGCCGCAGCGTCCGGCCGGAGGAACCGCAGGTGGTTGTAAATCGCCTGCCGGGTCGAACGGAGGGGAATCCAGCGGCGCGCCCTATATTGATCCAGAAGCTCTTCTAAGTGACGGCTGATGAGAGGACCGAGGATCGGCTGGCGCTCGAACAGCTGCTGGCTGAAATCCGGGCGGAGATAAGACGCCAGGACAGGCAGCCGCCTTTCGGCCTGGAGATCGGCCAGGTCGTTTTCCTCGGTGTAGACCCAGACGATATTGGCGGGACGCAGATGCCCCGCGTACTCGCGCAGGGCAGCGAGCTGCAGTAGCGGCCCCGCGCCGTCCCGGCCCAGCGATATCGTGCGCGGATACGCGTCGCGGATGATCGCCGCCAAGGTCTTCTCCGGCGGCACGCAGGCGCCTTGAACGAAGGAATCGCCGATCAGCAGGACGTCGATCGGAACCTGTCCCCACAGCCCCGCCGGATTGTTGAAACCATACTCATCCGAGCGATACACGCTAGTCACGCCCAACTCGTTGCAGTGCACGGTGGCCGCCTCAGGAGCGCCACCGATTGCGATCAGCGATTGCTGTCCGATACGCATCGGATTTGCATAAAGATGCTGCATCGGAACCGACACGAGAACGCCTGGATCCGCCTCGCGGCGAGCCAGAGCCACGTCCTGCGGAAACCCGATCTCGTAGGGTTGTCCCGCGGCCAGCGCCGCCGCCCGATGCGGGTAGAGCGAGGCATCGCGCGAGAAATAGAGTTCCACCGCGGCTGCAAAGATCGTGAGCAGCACGAGCAGGTATGCCACGAAAGAACGGATAGACGCCTTCGCCCGGACGACACCAAACAGGACTGCTGCCGCGGCAGCAGCGGCCGCGACGGCGGCAATACGCGTCGTCGATATGAACAGCTCTGTCGCCGGAAACACGACGAAAACACCCAGCAGCGAGACACTCAAGAGTATGGCGTAGACCGCGACAACAATCGTGGAGACGAGTCCTAGCCGCGCCTCAAACTGTGCCCGCCGTGCCATTTGTCGTCGCATCTCCCGGTCAGCTCAGGCTTCTATACATGCATGTTGACTCTGTGCGCCACTGGCGGCCGCGCCCGCAATCGCAGCGGCGTGACTTTGACGTGGCCCCACGTTAGAACGGGAAGCGGCGATACCTGCCGAGAGAGGGGACCTTGCACGCCTTGGGCCGTTACCCGCGCACCCGTCTGCGCCGCAACCGCCGCGACGCCTGGAGCCGCAGGTTGGTCGCGGAGAATCACCTGTCGGCCGCCGACCTGATCTGGCCGGTCTTCGTCCAGGACGGCAAAGCCAAACGCACGCCGATCCCCTCGATGCCGGGCGTAGCCCGTGTCTCGGTCGACGAGCTGGTCAAGGACGCGCGCAAGGCCGCCAGACTGAAAATACCCGCCATCGCGCTCTTCCCCGTCGTGCCGTCGAACCTCAAGACCGAGGACGGCGACGAGGCCTGGAACCCCGACAACCTGATCTGCCGCGCGGTGCGCGCGCTCAAGAAGCACGTGCCCGAGATCGGCGTCATGTGCGACGTGGCCCTCGATCCCTACACAACCCACGGCCAGGACGGGCTGGTGCGCAACGGTTACGTGGTCAACGACGAGACCATCGACGTCCTGATCCGCCAGACGCTGGTCCAGGCCGAGGCCGGCTGCGACGTGATCGCACCGTCGGAGATGATGGATGGGCGCATCGGCGCGCTGCGCGACGCGCTGGACCGCGCCGGGTTCGAGGCGGTGCGGCTGATGTCCTACGCCTCCAAATACGCCTCGGGATTCTACGGCCCGTTCCGCGACGCGCTGGGATCATCCTCGTCGCTCGGCAAGGGCGACAAGCGCACCTACCAGATGGACCCCGCCAACACCGACGAGGCGCTGCGCGAAGTGGCGCTCGACCTCGAGGAAGGCGCCGACATGGTGATGGTCAAGCCGGGCATGCCCTATCTCGACGTGGTGCGCCGCGTGAAGGACACCTTCGGCGTGCCGACCTACGCCTATCAGGTGTCGGGCGAGTACTCGATGCTGGTCGGTGCCGTCGAGCATGGCTGGCTCGACCGCAAGGTAGTGATGGAAGCGCTGCTCGGCTTCAAGCGTGCCGGTGCCGATGGCATCCTCACGTACTTCGCCCTGGAGGCCGCCGGCAACCTCACCGGCTAGCGCCGTGTCTTTGTGACATTGTGCGGACACGCACAGCGGAATACCGGCAGGCCATCGATCGTTAAACCGGTGTTAAGCATAACCGCTCGATGATGGCCCCATGACACAGCACGAACGTCCGACACTCCTCTCGTCCGAGCCTCAAAGCCTTCTACCCGGCGGGAATTTCCGCTGGACCGTCGCCCTCGCCCTGCTCGGCGTCGTCGCGGTCAGTGCCGCCTACGCCCTCGGCATCGGCTAAGCCCGAAGGCGACGCATTCCATCACCGCAGGTCGGGTCTGCGCCCGACGCGGCCTTGGTAAACGCTTCGCTAACCTCGACCTTCGACGATTGCGCCATGAGCCAGCCACCGTCCAAGACCGCTGCAGTCAAACCGGCCGCTCTGCCGGACGCGGCGCTGCTCGATCGCGACGGCGATGACGCCGAGCCTGTCGCGGCGCCGGCCAAAGCCGGGCTGCGCAGGTTTCTGCCGTCGAGCGTGCTGGGCTGGACCGCGGTCGCCTCTATCCTGCTTGTGACGATCGGCGGCTCGACCGCCGCAGCCCTTCTCTTCCGCCTCGAAAGTGAGCCGGAGTCTTCGATGCTCAGCGGTCCCGCCCGGGCCCTCGACGGCAGCACGCTGGTCGTCGCTGGCCAGACCATCCGCTTGCAGGGCATCACCGCGCCGCCGGCCTCTCTCGTCTGTCGCGATGGAGCCTGGGACTACAAATGCGGCGAGGACTCCCGCCTCGCCCTCGATCAGGCCATCGCCAATCGCCCGGTCGATTGCGAACGCCTGCCGTCGACGGAGAGCGTAACTGTCGGCCAGTGCCGCTCGGATCAGGGGACCGATCTTGGTGCGGCCATGGTGGAATCCGGCTGGGCGGTCGCCGATCTCCGCCGTTCGAGCCGCTACCTGCCCCAGCAGGCCAAGGCCCAGGACCAGAGCCGCGGCCTGTGGCGCAACAACTTCGCCTATCCCGAGCAGTGGCGCCTGACGGCGCGCAGCGAGACGCGTTAGCGGCTGCAGCTGCGGCGGACAGGGCCATAAACGCCGGTTTGGCCACCGCCGGGAAAATCACTATAGAGACGGCATGACCGTCTCCCGGCCCGACCCGCTGCCCATCGCGGTCGAACGCGACGTGGAATGCGTCTGCCGCGACGGCACCATCCTCCGCGCCGACATCTATCACCCGGACGATGGCGGGCGCTATCCCGCTCTCCTCAACCGCACGCCCTACGGCAAGCTCGAGCCGCGCTACGTCGCCGATGCGCGCGCCGTGGCGGGGCGCGGCTACACCATGATCGTCCAGGACCAGCGCGGTCGCTACGCCTCCGACGGCGAGTATCGCTGGATGTTCCGCGAGCGCACCGAGACCTTCGACGCCGAGGATGGCTACGACGCCGCAGAATGGGCCGCGCGCCTCCCATGGAGCGACGGTCGTGTCGGCACCTGGGGGCATTCCAATGCTTCGTGGCTCGCCTGGATGCTCGCCTCTTCGCAGCCGCCCTCGCTCAAGGCGTTCATGGCCAGCGGCATCGGCATGAATCTGCTGAGCATGAATTTCGGCATCTTCGAGACCGGCCGCCGGCTGGAATGGGCCTGCATGATGGCCGCCGATGCCAGGCGCCGCACCGGCGAACCCGGTCCGCATACCGCCGCACAGGCCATGGAGATCTGGAACGGCGGCTTGCGCGAAAAATGTCTCTGGCATCTGCCGCTCGACAGCCTGCCAGCCAAGCTCTTCTCGACCCTCAACGAGCCGCTGCAGGCCTATCACCGCGCGCAGGATCGCGAGTTCTCCCATTTCGCTGATGTCCACGCCCGGGTGACGACGCCGGTCATGCTGATGACCGGCTGGTGGGACCGGCTGATCGGCTGCATGGACCACTTCACCGGCCTGGAGCGGAACGGCCCGGCGCATCTGCGCGGCCAGCACCGGATGATCGTCGGGCCGTGGATCCACGACGTGACGCAGTTCGTGCCGCTCAACTGCGGCCTCGATTTCGGGCCGGACGCCGACCGCACCTATTCGGGCATGATCGCGCGCTGGTACGACTATCAGCTCAAGGGCATCGACGACGGCATCGGCAGCGAAGCGCCGGTCCAGCTCTTCGTCATCGGCGCCAACACCTGGCGCGGCGAGCACGAATGGCCGCTGTCGCGCGCCAAGCCCACCGCCCTCCACCTGCACAGCGCCGGCCACGCCAACACGATCCACGGCGATGGTGTGCTGAAACTCGAACCGCCCTCGGAGACGAGCCCCGCCGACCGCTTTCTCTACGATCCGCGCGATCCGGTGATGTCGCTGATGCGCGAGGACGCGCAGGCCGCGCCCGTCGACCAGGCGCCGCACGACCAGCGCGCCGACATCCTGGTCTACCAGACGCCGATACTGGAGAAGGATATCGAGGTCATCGGCCCGATCTCGCTGACCCTGTGGGCGGCGACCGACGGTCCCGACACCGACTGGACCGCCAAGCTCGCCGTGGTGCTGGAAAGCGGCCTGTGCATCAACCTGACCTACGGCATCCTGCGCGCCCGGCACCGCAACGGCTACGACACGCCGTCGCTGATCGAGCCCGACCGGCCCTACGAGTACACGATCCGGCTCAACCCGACGGCGGTGCGCTTCAAGAAGGGCCAGCGCATCCGGCTCTACGTCTCGAGCTCGGACTTCCCCAATTTCGACCGCAACCACAACACCGGCCGCGACTACTGGTCCGACACGGAACTGCGCGTGGCGCGCCAGACCGTGTTCCACGACGCGACAAAGCCGTCGCGCCTGATCCTGCCGGTGATCGAGGACTAGAAAAGTTTCGCGTACTCGTCGGGCTTGAAGCCGACCGTCAGTTTGCCGCCGACGTCCAGCACCGGCCGCTTGATCATCGAAGGCTGCGCCAGCATCAGGGCGATGGCCTTCTTCTCGCTGAGCCCTTCCTTGTCCGCATCCGGCAGCTTCTTGAAGGTCGTGCCGGCGCGGTTGAGCAGCACCTCCCAGCCGACCTTCTTCGCCCAGCCTTCGAGCACGCTGCGCTCGATCCCGGCGGTCTTGTAGTCGTGGAATTCGTGCGCGACCTTGTGGCCTTCCAGCCAGGCCCGCGCCTTCTTCATCGTGTCGCAGTTCTTGATACCGTAGATCGTCGCCGTCCTGGCCATATCGCCCCCTTGTGCTTGCACCACTCCTAGCAAGATTCGGGTGGAGTTTCACCGCCGGCGGCGCGATCCTCACCGTATGAACTACGATGTGTTCGACACCGCGCACGGCCTCTGCGGCATCGCCTGGAACGACAACGGCATCGCCCGCTTCCAGCTGCCCGCGAGCAGCGAGGACGCGACGGAGCGCAACATCCTGCGCCGCGTCCCCGGCGCCGAGCGCGGTACGCCGCCGCCGGAGGTGCTCGCGGTCATCGACAACGCGCGGCGCTATTTCGCCGGCGAGCGGATCGACTTCGCCGGCGTGCCGGTCGATCTCGACGGCCAGGACGAATTCTTCCGCCGGATCTACGAAGCGCTGCGCGGCGTCGGCTGGGGCCGCACGACCACCTACGGCACCCTGGCCCGCGAGCTCGGCGCGGGCCCCGAAGCGGCACGCGACGTCGGTATCGCCATGGCGCGCAATCCGGTGCCGCTGATCATCCCCTGTCATCGCTGCCTCGCGGCGGGCAACAGGCCCGGCGGATTTTCGGCCCCCGGCGGCACGGATGCGAAACTGCGGATGCTGAAGCTCGAAGGCCTCGACCTCACACCACCGCCACCGGCGCAGGCCTCGCTCTTTTAGTCAGGTGGGGTTTCCAAGATGATTTGTCTAGAGGCGGAATTTAATTCAGGCAGAAACACTCGGCATTGAACACATTGCACAGCGTTGCACATAAATACTTATTGTCTTATCAGGGGTTTACCCGGCGATGACGGGCGCCGCCTCTTTTTTGACAAAAAGGGCCGAGGAATCACTTAGCCGTCACTCCTTCCACGTGAGGTGAGCTTCAGCCAGGGCGCCAGATGGAAGGCGGCCATCAGCGCGTACATCACCGCCATGCTGCTGGGCGAGGAGGCGCACATCGCCTCCCCGCCCGACAGCGGCGAGAGCAGCGCCATGACCGCAAAGGTCGGCGCCGCGGCGAGGGCCAGCGTCAGTCGCAGCATGTGGGCTTGAGGCTGCCCTGCAGCTCCTTCACCGTGCCCGACCGCGCCTGCGCGTCCTCATAGCGGTCGTGGTGGCGCACCCATTCCATCTTGTATTCGACGTTGCGCTCGTCGCGGCCCTTCGGCGTCAGGTCGAGCATGCGGTAGGTGCCCATCATCACCTCGACCCCGCGGCCGTAGGTCGAGTACGTGTGAAACACCGTACCCGCCTCGTCCCTGGCGAAGACGCTCACCCCGGGCAGCTCCTCGTACGGGTAAGGCCAGGGGCCGAAATTGTAGGCGACGTCGCCGCTGGCCACCTGCTCGGGCGTGAAGCTCACGGCGAAGTCGTAGTTGAAGTCGCTGCCATGCGACGACACCCAGGGGAATCGCCAGCCCATGCGCCGGCGGAAACGCTCGATCTCCACAAGCGGAGCCCGCGAGATCGCCACGAAGCTGACGTCGCGATGCGCCAGATGGATGGTCATGCCGTCGCTGTGGTCGGCCATGAAGGAGCAGCTCGGGCAGCCCTGCTGCCAGTCCGGCCCCAGCATGAAGTGCTGGACGAGAAGCTGCGACCGGCCGTCGAACAGCTCGGCCAGGGTGCGCCGACCGTCGGGCGTCTCGAAGACATAGGGCTTGTCGACGCGCACCCAGGGCAGCGCCTGTCGTTTCTCGACCAGCGCGTCGCTGCGCCGCGTCAGCTCCTTCTCCTCCTGCAGCAGCGCGAGGCGCGCGGCCAGCCAGTCCTTGCGGGTTCCGATCCTGTGCGTGTTCATCGTTCATCTCCATGGTTGATCGCAGGATCGATTTAGGGCCGGATGGCGACACGATGAGAGTTACAAGTGTGGCGCGATTCTGCCGGACAGGGCCGTCATGGACTCCCTGATCACGGCCGCAGCGCGCGCCCTGGCCGCGGGCGACCTGCTCGGCGCGCTCAACCGCGTGAGCCTGCGCAACGATCCGCCCGCGCTCGCGCTGCGCGGCATCGCCATGGCGCAGCTCGGCGATTTCGAGCGGGCGAAGCAGCTCCTGCGCAAGGCGGCCGGCCGCTTCGGCCCGAAAGAGGCGGTGGCCCGCGCGCGCTGCGTAGTGGCCGAGGCGGAGATCGCCCTGGTTTCGCGCGACCTCACCTGGCCGGCGAAGCGCCTCATCGCGGCTCGCGCCACGCTCGAGGCGCAGGGCGACCGGCTCAACGCCGCGCATGCGCGCCATCTCCAGATCCGGCTGCTGCTCCTGATCGGCCGTCTCGACGAGGCGGAGACGATGCTCGCCAGGCTCGATCCCGCCCCCTTTCCGCCTCCCTCGCGCGCCGCGCACGAGCTGGTGGTGGCCGGCGTCGCCCTGCGCCGCCTGAAGACGAAGACCGCGCGCGACGCCCTCACCCGCGCCGCTCGGGCGGCCCGCATCTCGGGAGTTGCGGCGCTGATGGCCGAGGTCGAAAGCGCCGCCAAAGCGCTCAACACTCCGGCGGCACGGCGCATCGCCAACGGCGAGGAACATCCTTTGCGTCTCGACGAGGTGGAGGCGCTGCTGGCGTCGGGCGCACTGGTCGTCGATGCCTGCCGGCGCGTGGTGCGCCGCGGCAAGCTCAGCGTCTCGCTGGCCACGCGGCCGGTGCTGTTCGCGCTGGCCCGCGGCCTGGGCGAAGCCTGGCCCGGCGACGTGACGCGTGACGTGCTGCTGGCCCGGGCCTTCGGCGCCAGGCAGGTCGATGAGTCGCACCGCGTGCGCCTTCGGGTGGAGATCGGCCGGCTGCGCGCCGCGCTCAAGCCGTTGGCCGAAATCCACGCGACGAAGGACGGCTTCGCGCTGGCGCCGCGCGGCTCGCGGGACGTCGTGGTCCTCGCCCCGCCGGTTGATAGCGAGCATGCGGACCTGCTCGCCTTCCTCGCCGACGGTGAGGCCTGGTCGAGCTCGGCCTTGGCGCTCGCCCTCGGCGCGAGCCCGCGGACCGTGCAACGTGCCCTCGACGCACTGGCCGAGGCCGGCAAGGTGCAGGCGCTGGGCCGCGGCCGCGCGCAACGCTGGCTGACGCCACCGCCGGCTTTCCCGACGGTATTGTTACTCCCGGGTCCGCTGCCGGGCGATTAGGGTGAAGGCGTGGAAAGTCACCACGCCGTTCTTCTCGGGCCCCCCCACCCCACCCTACCCCTCCCCCTCAAGGGGGGAGGGAATTGAAGACGGCGATCTCTCCTACCCCCTCCCCCTCGACGGGGGAGGGTTGGGGTGGGGGTGGTGAAATGACGAAGGATGCGACAATGAAAACTTCCCCCGCCGAGATCATCCGCGAATACGGCCCCTTCCCCGGTGTCGAGAAGGTGCATGGCGTGACCTTCGACGGCACGAATGTCTGGTTCGCCAGCGGCGACCGGCTCAACGCTCTCGACCCGGAGAGCGGCAGGACCGTGCGCACCATCGAGGTGACGGCCGTGGCCGGCACCGCCTTCGACGGCACGCACATCTTCCAGATCGCCGACGACCGCATCCAGAAGATCGACCCGAAGAGCGGCAAGGTGCTCAAGACCATCCCCGCGCCGAAGGAAGGCGCCGCCGGCATGGCCTGGGCCGAGGGCTCGCTCTGGGTCGGCCAGCATCGCAACAAAAAGATCCTGCAGCTCGATCCCGAGACCGGCGCCATCCTGCGCAGCATCGAGGCCAGGCGCCAGGTCACCGGCGTCACCTGGGTCGACGGCGATCTGTGGCACGGCACCTGGGAAGCGGATCAAAGCGACCTCAGGCGCATCGACCCGAAGACCGGCGAGGTGCTGGAGCAGCTCGACATGCCCCCGGGCATGGTCGTCTCCGGCCTCGAGGCCGACGGCAAGGACCGCTTCTATTGCGGCGGCGGGCCGAGCGGGAATGTGCGTGCGGTGAAGCGGCCAGTACGAGGCGCGCGTACATAGTTCTGTCAGCGCAACTCCGTCTAGTATTAGCTGCGCAACCAGTCCTCAGGCACGAGCTTCTCAGGGCCGCGCCATTCGCAGGCCAAGGTAACGCCCTGAATTTCGCCCCAGACGTCTGGTCCGGCATGATCGAGAACAATGACCTGGAGGCGGCCCGTCGACGTGACCACCTCCTTCCCCAAAACCTCGAATACTTTCCGGACGGCAGCAATGTCCTCGTCGCGGCTACGCCCAAGTGGGGAGACATGGTCGGTACCATCGAAACCACGTGGAAAGTAAACCTGGCTCGGCTGGTCATAGATCAACAAGCCAGGGGCGGGGTGGTCTCTAGTGTCGAGAAAGAAACGCTGAAGCCCGAGCGTGGTCGCGACATGATAGGCAAGCCAGTTGGCACCGCTGCCGATTTCCCAGAGATAGTCTTGTCGGTCAGGCTGGATTACCTGGACGGTCAAATCGGAAACGTTCAACCGTATTGGCGTGTTCGGCCACTCAGCATCAAGCATTGGGATAATCGTAGCGCAGTAGCTGGCGATGATGGTGAGAGCATTCGCCATTTTGGCCTGCACCTGTCCTTCCGAATAAATTTTGCGCAGCTCTGCTATCATATCCTTCAGCTTGCTGATTTCCTCCGGGATCTTCGCCCCCTCTTCAGACTTCTCGAAAGACTCCAGCGCCTGTTCCAGTCTCCCGACAAAGCGCTCTACGCGGTCATGCCTGAAAATCTCCTGGCGTACTTGTTCCGACCGGCGCTCCAGCAAGGCAATGGCTTGCCGTACCTTGGCAAGCTCATCGGTCGCGTCCTCCACCTCGCCGCGCAGCCGCAGCCGTTCTTTGTCGAAGGAATCGGATAGCCCTGGTTGTGATTGAAGTTGAATTTCGATCCCTTTCAGCGCGTCTACCAGCGTATCGAGCTGCTCCTTGCCGGCGCCGGTAATTATCTCCAGCGGGCCAGCCGCATCATTCGCCCGGTCCCTCAACCAACCGGCGACGTTCAGCCGGTCCCGCTGAATGCGGATCGCAGAGCCGTAAGTTAGGCTGCTCTGCACCAACCGCTGTACTTCATTCAAGCGCTGGCGTTTGACAGTGAGGTCTGCGGCAGCGGTGGCTTCCTGTTCCCGCAATTTCTGCAGCTCAGCAAGCGCGCCTTCGATCGACGCGATAGTCGGCTGGGCGGCGCTTGTATTGGTGGAGGCTGCCCGCCGCAGCAGATCGACAATATCGGGCCACTGGGCCGGTATCGCTGTCCCGGCAGGCAAAAGACCCAATTCTAGCGACTGCCGGATCCACGCCTGGGATTCAGCCTGCCAGGCTCGAACGGCAGACCTCGCCTGTGCAAGAGCGGCTTCCAATTTTCGTTGCTCGCGTAGGAGGCGGTCAATTTCCCAGCTGGCGGCCAACATCGTCGGCGTCAACGCCCCGAGCACATAGGGGAAAATGGCTTTCAGCTTTTCCCGATGCTCGGTGGTGTCCGCATTGAAGAAAAGCACCATCGGATTTGCGACGATGTATTGCGGCTGAAAGACAAAGGCGAGCAAATCGCGAAAGCTGACCCGCGAGTTGTATCCGGACTCGCTTTCCGGATTCGTTCCCAGATTTGAAAGTCCCGCAAGGGCGTCCAGCTTCCGCTTGATAGCTTCGACCGATGTGTTCTTGTCGGTAATGGATTCCGGAATTTCGACTTCGTCTCCCTCAAGGAGAAACATGTCGCCGCTCTGCCTAGCGTCGCCAGGTTCTTTCCGCGCCAGAAGCTTCTGCCCCTCAAGTGTGTCGATAACGATGCCAAACCATGAGCAGGCTTCGCGGATAACGCCGACAGGAATGCTGCATTTGCTGCTTCCCAAGCAATAGTCAATTATCGGAATGACCGCCGACTTGCCCGTTTTGGAAGCGCCGCTTATGACATTGACCGAGCCGGGCTCAAAGGAAACTTCGCGCGGCATGTGCCCGGCCTTCGACCACAGCACCAATTTGAGTATTTGGAATTGCATTTATGTCTCTATCTGGAGCGTGGAAAACGCGAGAGAAAGGGGAATGCGCGCAAACCAATGCCCGAGTTTTTCCGCGCCGGCGTAGTGAGGTTTCAAGCGTTCCGGTATGAGCGGCAACCGCTGATCGATGGCGCTGATTTGCGCGCTTTCAAAATTCAGCCGCAAGATGCGTGTCGCCAAGCCTGTGGCAACAGACGCGCACGTCAGCTCACGCATCGCAAGCGCACGGTCGTGAAGAGCGACCAGCGCCTCCCGCCGCTCGCCAAGCTTGGTCGCAAATTTCACCAAGCCCGACGGCAAGTTTGTCGACTTCAATTCGCCAAGTGTCGGCCCATGGAGAACGACCGGCAATACACAGAAAAGACTTGTCAGTACAGGAAGCGCCTCGGGCCTCTCCTTTTGGAATCCAGCACAGAATTTCCAGAGCAGCGCCGCGCCGAACGCGGGGTTTTGCACGAGTGTGACGGGGGTTTCGTTGGCCATGGCTATGCGCCATCGCCGGGTGGGAAAAGCGTGGCATAGTCGGGATGCCAACCCAGCTTGGATGTATCGGCCAAGCAATTATAGGCCCCACCCACGAAATGTTCAGGCACAGTGCTACCTTCGAGGGGCAATTTGGTCTCAATGCATCTGCGAAACAGCTCCCGTCCGCGTTGCGCCGGGGCCTTGCTGGCCGCCATATCTTCGATTTCATCCCGAATAAGCGTGTGCCGGCGCACGAGCGCATCATCGAATTCGGTGAAGCTGTCCTTGAATACCGTTCCCTCACTGGCCCAGTTGATCTTATCGGCCGTGGCCTTCAACCAATCGCTGATCGCGGTCGTCAGCAAGGCCGGCGTGGCATCGATGGATTGCAACTGGCGCACGAATACAGGCGACGCGTTCAGATAAGCAGATATGCTTTCCGCCGACGGTTTCTCCGCCGTCGAAACCAGCAGGTTCGCCAGATTGTTCTTACGGACGAATGCGCGCACGCTGGCTTGGAATTTCGGGGCCGAGAGTATTGGCTTCTGACCTTTTCGGATCAGATTGTCGATCGCGTCACGCGCCATCCCCACGGCGGCGCTGGAGAATTCGTCCAAAGTTTGCCCAGACAAGAAAAGTCGCAGCAGCCCCTTCACGCTCTCGTCCGGATCGGAATCGATGATGAGGGTAAAGTTGCGGATGATGGCTCGAGCAATGTCGTCGCCGGCGGCAAGAAAACGGGCGATGTGACCATCGACGGCGGCTGGTCCGCTCTTCTTTTGGAGCTTCTTCGTTTTTTGAAGGGCCGCCTCCACGATCTCGGCGGTCGTTGCACCACTCAATTCCAGGGCGAATTCGGCGCTGCCCTTTGGCGCCACATATATCCGGAACTCTGTCGTAGCCACGTCGATCTTTCCGTCCTTGGCAAGATCCGCCCAGTTGGCGAATGCTTTCCAGAGATCGACGGCGCGATCCCCGACCGGATTTCCCGACGTCGCACTCTTACACTGCTCGAGGGAAACGCGCCCATCGAGGGTGTGAATGGCGACGTCATCCAAGAATTCGAAGGAAACTTGGTAGTCACCTTTTGCGCGGAGTAGATGATGGCACAGTCGAAGCTGCTGGAGCGAATACCCAAGGTATTGGCCCGGCGCAGCTGCCTTTGTCGGCGACAGTGTTTCGGCTTCGCTCATGTGATTTTGAGCCGGTTCTTGAGCTGCCGCATAAGAGCGGCCATCACCCAGTACCATCAATCTACCTTCAATATTATTTGAGCAAAAGGCGGCGGCAGGGAAATTCCTTAAGTTTTTCAACGAATGATTGAGGCAGGAGTTTATAAGCCATTGAAATGGATGGCCATCCCCTCCACTCCCCTCAACCGTGTCTGGCGGCTCGAAGACACGCCGTAGATCACGCGATTGAAGCCACGCACCTCGCTGACGAATCTGGGCCACGGCCCCGCTGGCACACGAAACCACCTCCCGATACCTGCGTTGTTTCTACCGACTGGTCGAAGGAGGTAGAAATGGACGCTCAGGTCCTGCGCCCGGCGCGCGAGCTCGCCCGCAAGGCGAAGGGAATCTTCCCCGGCGAAAGCGACGCCTATCGCCAGGCGCGTATCGCGCTGCTTGAAGAGGAGATCGAGTTTCGCCGGCACATGACGCGGCTGTGCGAGCAGCGCCAGGCGCTGCCGCCCGGCCCGGTCATCAAAAAGAACTATCGCTTCATCGACGAGAACGGAAGCGAGGCCGGTCTCGCCGATCTCTTCGGCAAGCACCCGACTCTCGTCACCTATTTCTGGATGTTCGGCCCGCAGCGGCCGCGCCCCTGCCCTATGTGCACCAACCTCCTCGGCTCCCTCAACGGCAACGCGGCGGATATCAAGCAGCGCGTGGCGCTGAAGGTGCTGGGGCGCAGCCCGGTCGAACGGCAGATGGCCTTCGCCAACGAGCGCGGCTGGCGCGATCTCGACTTCGTGCAGAGCGTCGGTGACGACTACGCCAAAGACCTCCGCATCCTCGACAAGGATGGCAACGAATGGCCGGCGCTCACCGTCTATCGCCGCGATGGCGACTCAGTCCGGTTGTTCTGGGCCGGCGAGATGACCGGGGAGATGGCCGATCCCGGCCAGGACCCGCAGGGCGCGCCGGATATCGCGGCGCTGTGGTCGATCCTCGACCTGACCCCCGACGGGCGCGGTACGGACTGGTACCCGAAGCTCCGGTATTGAGGAGATGGTGTGATGGAAACGATGGAACTGCATCGCGGCCGGCTGATCGATCACGTCCAGCTCGTCGTCAAGGATCTGGCCGCGAGCCGGCGCTTCTACGGCGCGGTGTTCGAGCTTCTCGGCATCCCGATCGTCGACACCAGGGACGATTTCTTCTGGGCCGACGAGCTCTGCGTCTCCGGCGTCAACAGCAAGTCGGCTGATGGCAAGGCGACCGGCCGCTGCCATCTCGCCTTCCAGGCCAGGGACCGCGTCACGGTCGATGCCTTCCACAAGGCCGCCCTCAAGGCCGGCGGCAAGGACAACGGCGCGCCGGGCGAGCGTCCCTACCACCCCGGTTACTACGCCGCCTTCGTGCTGGATCCCGACGGCAACAACATCGAGGTCGTCTATCACGGCGTTGCCAGGCGGAGCGCGGCGTCGGTGAAGATTACGTTTTAGCGGGCCCTGAGTTCCCGCCCCTCTCCCGCCCGGCGCTCGCGAAGCGAGGCGCCTTAGCGGGAGAGGGTGGCCGCGTAGCGGCCGGGTGAGGGTCCTCGGGACGAAACCTCACCCTCCCATCGCTGCGCGATGGGCCCCTCCCTTGTATGTGCGAGGGAGGACGGTGTGAGTAAGATCCGCAACGTTCGCGGCAGGCGGGAGCCCGGCCCCTCCCTGGGCTTCAAGACCGTGGGAGAGCGTGGTGCCCCGCCTG